>Ga0153941_1000020_pt1 | contig 132597 bp, 122 predicted proteins | sample TSNJ025MetaG_FD_104733 | JGI IMG/M metagenome (GOLD analysis project Ga0153941, IMG submission 104733) | Attine ant fungus gardens microbial communities from New Jersey, USA - TSNJ025 MetaG | ecosystem: Host-associated > Fungi > Mycelium > Unclassified | place: USA: New Jersey, Brendan T....
GCCTCGCCGCCCGCCGCCAACTCTGCGCTGTCGAAGCTTGGTCCGACGCCCGACTCGAAGGTCCTTTGCCCCATGCCGAAGATCAAGGTCGCCAATCCGGTCGTCGAGCTCGACGGCGACGAGATGACCCGGATCATCTGGAAATCGATCAAGGAAAAGCTGATCCTTCCCTATCTCGACATCGAGCTCGTCTATTTCGATCTCGGCATCGAGCACCGCGACGCGACCGACGACCAGGTGACGGTGGAGGCCGCCGAGGCGATCAAGCGCATCGGGGTCGGGGTCAAATGCGCGACCATCACTCCCGACGAGGCGCGGGTGCGCGAGTTCAAGCTCAAGAAGATGTGGCGCTCGCCCAACGGCACCATCCGCAACATCATCGGCGGCGTGATCTTCCGCGAGCCGATCATCTGCCGCAACGTGCCGCGCCTGGTGCCGGGCTGGACCAAGCCGATCGTGATCGGCCGTCACGCCTATGGCGATCAGTACCGCGCCACCGATTTCCGCGTTCCCGGCAAGGGCAGGCTGACGCTTACGTTTGTCGGAGAGGACGGCGGCAAGATCGAGCACGAGGTCTTCGCCTTCCCGGGCGGCGGGGTCGCGCTCGCCATGTACAATCTCGACGATTCGATCCGGGATTTCGCACGCGCCTCGTTCAACTACGGGCTCGCCCGCAACTACCCGGTCTATCTGTCGACCAAGAACACCATCCTCAAAGCCTACGACGGGCGCTTCAAGGATCTGTTCCAGGAGGTGTTCGACAAGGAGTTCAAGAACGAGTTCGAGCAGCGCAAGCTCGTCTACGAGCACCGGCTGATCGACGACATGGTCGCCTCGGCGCTCAAGTGGTCGGGCGGCTACGTCTGGGCCTGCAAGAACTACGACGGCGACGTGCAGTCCGACACCGTGGCGCAGGGCTTCGGCTCGCTCGGGCTGATGACCTCGGTGCTGATGACGCCCGACGGCAAGATCGTGGAAGCCGAGGCCGCGCACGGAACCGTGACGCGTCACTATCGCGAGTATCAGAAAGGCAGGGAGACCTCGACCAATTCCATCGCCTCGATCTTCGCCTGGACCCGCGGGCTTGCCCATCGCGCCAAGCTCGACGGCAATGCGGCGCTCGGCGCGTTCGCCGCCACGCTGGAAAAGGCGTGCGTCGATACCGTGGAGGCGGGATTCATGACCAAGGATCTGGCGCTGCTGGTCGGCCCCGGGCAGAAATGGCTGTCCACCGAGGGTTTCCTCGACAAGGTCGCCGCAAATCTGCGGGAAGCGATGCGGTGAATCGCCGCGCGGAGCGCCGGTCGCAACCCGGATCACGGAACCGACTCAATCCGTCCCCAAGAGGAGGACGTTGATTCGCGTCAAGCACAGCTGATCGGGGCTCGCACAGCGCATGGGTTCCCTCCCCCGCGACCCCGGACTTGACCCGGGGGAGTGGCGGAAAGGGCTCAGGGGCGCGGGGCTGCTTTGTGCGCTCTCGACCCCCCACCCGGCTCGGTGCAGGCCAAGTCGGATGTTTCCGACTTGGCCAATGATCATCGCCGAAATCGGCAACAGCCGATTTCGGGTGGCATCTGGCCACCCTCCCCGCCGCTTCGCGGGGGGTATGTGCTCTCGCTGTTGTGACTACTCTCGATTCCTGTTTCGAGTATCGCAAGAACGAAGCAAGGAGGCGGTTGTGGCGGCAAAGACCGGTCCGTCGGCGCTCGCGATCGCTCCGACCGCGGTTCTGCTGATCGCGTCCGCGTTCCTGATTTTCGTCTCCTCGCACCGGCTGCGCAGCAGCCGCGATCTCGTCGTCCACACCCACGAAGTGATCGGCACGGCGCGGCTGCTGTTCTCCGGCATCCAGGACGCCGAGACCGGCGAGCGCGGCTACGTCATCAGCCAGCAGCCCGAATATCTCGAACCCTACCGCGAGGCGGTAGCGCGAATCCCGCAGCTCGTCGCCAGACTGCGGGAGCTGACGCGGGATAACCCGGCGCGGCAGAAGCGCCTGGCCGAGCTTTCCGGGCAGATCGACGACAAGCTTGCGGCGCTCGCGACGACGATCGAGGCGCTGGATCATTCCGGTTTCGAGGCGGCGCGTGCCGAGCTCATGACCGAGGCCGGGCGGGAAGCCATGCTGGCGATCCGCCGGACCGTCGACGAGCTGATCGCGGACGAGCAGGCGCTGCTCGCGTCGCGCACCGTCGCGGCCGACGAAACCGAATCGCGAACCCTGACGGTGGCGATCGCCACCATGCTGGCGGCGCTGTTCGCGCTGGCGATCGCGCAATTGCTGCTGGTGCGCCGCAACAGCCAGCTGCGCCGGGCGCAGGCCGACGCCGCGCTGAAAGCCGGGCTGCTGCAGGCGACCCTCGACCACACCCGCGAGGGCATCGCCGCCTGGGACGCCGGCGGGCGGCTGCAGGCCTTCAACCAGCGTTTTTTCGAAGAGCTCGAGCTGCCGCGGGAATTTGCCGCCCAGGGCACGCGACTCGATGCGGTGCTGGCGCGCGACGCCGAGCGTTCCACCGGCATGCTGCAATCGGCCCGCGACCGGGCCGGCCAGGAACCGGCCGGCGAGGACGTGATGTTTCACGGCAGAATCGGGCAGCGCACGATCGAGATCGGCGCGCATCCGACCGGCGACGGCGGATTCTTGTTTTCGAGCGTCGACGTGACGCGTCGCGTGCAGGCCGAGGAAGTCGCCGCACAGGCGCAGAAGATGGAGGCGATCGGGCATCTGACCGGCGGCATCGCCCACGATTTCAACAATCTGCTGCAGATCATCCGCGGCAACCTCGACCTGCTGGCGCCGCGGCTTGCCGGGGACGCCAAAGCCAGCGACCGCGTGGCCAACGCAATCGCCGGAACCGAGCGCGCCGCGCAGCTCACGCGTCAGCTGCTCGCCTTCGCGCGCCGCCAGCCGCTCGAGCCGCGCGTGGTCAACCTCGGCCGCATGATGAGCGAGATGGCGGACCTGCTTCGCCGCACGCTCGGCGAGCGCATCGAGGTTGCGACCGTGATCGCCGAGGGGCTGTGGAACACGCTGGCCGACCCGGCGCAGATCGAGAATGCGGTGCTCAACCTCGCCATCAACGCGCGCGACGCGATGCCGGACGGGGGCAAGCTGACCATCGAATTGGCCAACGCTTCGCTCGACGAAGCCTATGCGGCGCAGCAGGCCGACGTCGCGGCCGGCCCCTACGTCATGGTGGCGGTGACCGACACCGGGACCGGAATGGCGCCCGCGGTCAAGGCGCGCGCCTTCGAGCCGTTCTTCACCACCAAGCCGGAGGGGCAAGGCACTGGGCTGGGCCTGCCGCAGGTCTACGGCTTCGTGCGGCAGAGCGGCGGCCACATCCGCATCTACAGCGAGCCCGGCCACGGCACCGCGGTGAAAATCTATCTGCCGCGGGCGGCGCACGCGGCGGAATGGACAGGCGCCGAGCCGTTGCGGCCGGTCGAGGGCGGCAGCGAGACCATCCTCGTCGTCGAGGACGATGCCGACGTCCGCGCCGGCGCGGTCGACGTGCTGGAGAACCTCGGCTATCGCGTGCTGCAGGCGGGAGACGCCAATGCGGCGCTCGAGCTTCTGGCGAAGTCAGCCGGGGTCGATCTGCTGTTCACCGACGTGGTGATGCCCGGCTCGATCAAGGCGGCCGCGCTGGCGCGGCGCGCGCGCGAGCGCTTTCCGCGCATCGCCGTGCTGTTCACGTCGGGCTACACCGAGACGGCCGCGGTCAAGGACCGCGAGCTCGATGCGGACGCGCAGCTTTTGAGCAAGCCCTATCGGCGCGAGGATCTCGCCAGACGCGTCCGAACCGCGCTTGCGGAGGCGGCCGGGCAAACGCGCATGGATGGCGCCGCTCGACTTGAAACTCGTAGCCCGGATGAAGCGCCGCGCAGCGACGCGCAATCCGGGATCTCGATTCAGCCGGGCTGATTCCGGATTTCTGCCGGGCTACGGGTGGGCCGTGAGCATGGCGGCGACGGCGTCGAGCGCGGCTTGCGCTTTCGAGCCGTCGGGCCCGCCGGCTTGGGCCATGTCGGGCCGCCCGCCGCCGCCCTTGCCGCCGAGCGCTTCCGCGCCCTTGCGCACCAGCTCGATGGCGTTGTAGCGCTCGGTCAGGTCCTTGGTGACGCCGACGACGATGCCGGCCTTGCCTTCGCCGGTGACGCCGACGATGGCGACGACGCCGGAGCCGACCTGTTTCTTGCCCTCGTCGACCAGGCCCTTGAGGTCCTTGATGTCGACCCCGTCGACGGCGCGGGCGAGCAGCTTCACGTCGCCGACGGTGCGAATACCGTCGTCCGGCCTGCCGCCGCCGCCTCTCATGGCAAGCTTCTTCCTGGTCTCGGCGAGATCGCGCTCGAGGCGCTTCCTCTCCTCGAGCATCTGCGTCAGGCGCGTATCGATCTCGCCGACCGGCACCTTGAGCAGCTGCGCGAGGTTCTCGAGCCTGCGGCTTTTTTCGGAAAGATGCCGCCGCGCGGCATGGCCGGTCATCGCCTCGATGCGGCGCACGCCGGCCGCCACCGCTCCCTGCGAGACGATGCTCACGAGCCCGATGTCGCCGGTGCGCCGGACGTGGGTGCCGCCGCACAGTTCGACCGACCAGCCGAGCGCATTGCCGGCGTTGCCCATGGCGACGACGCGGACCTCCTCGCCGTATTTCTCGCCGAACAGCGCCCGCGCACCGCTGGCGATGGCCTCGTCGACCGCCATCAGCCGCGTCGTGACCTCGGAATTCTCCAGCACCTTGTCGTTGGCGATATCCTCGATGCGCTCGACCTCCTCGTCGCTCATCGGCTTGGGGTGCGCAAAGTCGAAGCGCAGCCGGTCGGGCGCCACCAGCGAGCCTTTTTGGGCCACATGATCGCCGAGCACCTGGCGCAAGGCTTCGTGCAAAAGATGCGTCGCCGAGTGATTGGCGCGGATCAGGCTTCTGCGTCCGTGATCGACTTCGAGCGCGAGCGGCGCGCCTACGCTGAGCACGCCCTGCTCGAGGGTGCCGGAATGCACGATGAGGTCGCCGGCGCGTTTTTGGGTGTCGGCGACGCGCAAGCGCACGCCCTCGCCGCTCATCAAGCCGGTGTCGCCGACCTGGCCGCCGGATTCGCCGTAGAACGGCGTCTGGTTGAGGATGATTGCGCCGCCTTCTCCGGCCTTGAGGCTTTCGACCTCCTGGCCGTCGCGCACGATCGCCGCGACGACGCCTTCCGCGCTTTCGGTGTCGTAGCCCAAAAATTCGGTCGCGCCGATTTTTTCCCGCAAGGCAAACCATAGCGCATCGGTCGCCGCCTCCCCGGAGCCGGCCCAGGAGGCGCGCGCTTTCGCGCGCTGCCGCTCCATCGCGCTGTTGAAACTGTCGAGCTCGACACCGATGCCGCGCGGGCGCAGCGCGTCCTGGGTGAGGTCGAGCGGAAATCCGTAGGTGTCGTAGAGCGTGAACGCGACCTCGCCGCTCAGGCGATCGCCGCGGGAAAGCCCGCGGCTCGCCTCATCGAGGATCGCAAGCCCGCGCTCGAGCGTCTTGCGGAACCGGCGCTCCTCGAGCTTCAGCGTCTCGGCGATCAGCGCCTCGGCGCGGTCGAGCTCCGGATAGGCCTGGCCCATCTCGCGCGTGAGCGTGGGGACCAGCTTCCACAGCAGCGGCTCTTTGGCCCCGAGCAGCTCGGCGTGGCGCATGGCGCGGCGCATGATGCGGCGGAGCACGTAGCCGCGGCCCTCGTTTGCGGGCAGCACGCCGTCGGCGATCAGGAACGCGGCGGCGCGCAGGTGATCGGCGATGACCCGGTGCGAGACCTTTTGCGCCCCGTCGGGATCCACCCCGGTGAAATGCGCGACCGCCTGGATCAGCGAGCGGAACAGATCGATCGCGTAACTGTCGTGGGTGCCTTGCAGCACCGCGGCGATACGCTCGAGCCCCATGCCGGTATCGATCGAGGGCTTCGGCAGGTCGATCCGCTTGCCGCCCGCAAGCTGGTCGTACTGCATGAACACGAGATTCCAGATCTCGATGAAGCGGTCGCCCTCCTCGTCCGGCGAGCCCGGCGGGCCGCCGGGAATTTGCTCGCCGTGATCGAAGAAAATCTCCGAGCACGGCCCGCACGGGCCGGTGTCGCCCATGGCCCAGAAATTGTCCGCCGTGGCGATCCGCAGGATCTTCGATTCCGGCAGCCCCGAGATTTTCCGCCACAGGTCGAAGGCCTGGTCGTCCTCGGAAAACACCGTCACCAGCAGCCGCTGCGCCGGCAGGCCGAACTCCCGGGTAATCAGGTCCCAGGCGAGCTCGATGGCGCGGTCCTTGAAATAATCGGCGAACGAGAAATTACCGAGCATCTCGAAGAAGGTGTGATGCCGCGCGGTATAGCCGACGTTGTCGAGGTCGTTGTGCTTGCCGCCGGCGCGCACGCATTTTTGCGCGGTGACCGCGCGCACGTAGGGCCGCTTCTCGACCCCGGTGAACACGTTCTTGAACTGCACCATGCCGGAATTGGTGAACATCAGGGTCGGGTCGTTGCGCGGCACGAGCGGGGAGGACGGCACGACCGCATGGTCGCGCCGAGCAAAGTAATCGAGAAAGCTCGACCGGATCTCGTTGACGCCGCTCATGGAATCCTTGAGGCCGCACGGCCGCTTCGCCCGCATCGGGCCAAGCGAGCGGGCTTCTTTGCCGGTCCGGACGGAATGCCGGGCCGGGCCTATGGTTCGCGGGTTTTAGCGACGGGTCCCTGGCGTGTCCAGGAATGCGGCGCCGCGCGCCGCCACCTCGCGGCCGGCCGACCTTCGAGGCTCCCCCGGCTCTCACTACGCTCGGCCGGGGTCGCGCTTCAGGATGACGGCCGCAGATAGGCCGCGCTTCGTTGCGCCGTCAGCCTGAAGGAGCTGGCTCGTTCTAATCGCACGCGATAGCGCGAACCTTGCGGCGGGCCAGCCTTGAAGCGCGATGGCGCAATTCGAAGTTGGGCCACGTCTGCATTCGGGAGCGAGCAACTGGTAGCTCAGCCTTCGGCCGCCTCTTCGTCGCTGCTCTCGGCACCCGCCAGAATCCGTTCGGCGATCAATCCGGCATTCTGCCGGATCGCCGCCTCGATTTTTGCGGCAACGTCCGGATTGGCCCTGAGGAACCCCTTGGCGTTCTCGCGGCCCTGGCCGATGCGCTGGCTGTCGTAGGAGAACCAGGCGCCGGATTTCTCCACCACGCCGGCCTTGACCCCGAGATCGAGGATCTCGCCGGATTTGGAGATGCCCTCGCCGTACATGATGTCGAACTCGACCTGCTTGAACGGCGGGGCTAGCTTGTTCTTCACGACCTTGACCCGGGTCTGGTTGCCGACCACCTCCTCGCGCTCCTTGATGACGCCGATGCGGCGGATGTCGAGGCGCACGGAAGCATAGAATTTCAGCGCATTGCCACCGCTCGTGGTCTCCGGGCTGCCGTACATCACCCCGATCTTCATGCGGATCTGGTTGATGAACACCACCATGGTGTTGGAGCGCGAGATCGAGGCGGTGAGCTTGCGCAGCGCCTGGCTCATCAGGCGGGCCTGCATACCGGGCTGGACGTCGCCCATTTCGCCCTCGAGCTCGGCGCGCGGCACCAGCGCGGCGACCGAATCGATGACGAGCACGTCGATCGCGCCGGAGCGCACCAGCGTGTCGGCGATCTCGAGCGCCTGCTCGCCGGCGTCGGGCTGCGAGATCAGGAGATCGTCGACGACGACCCCGAGCTTGCGGGCATAGACCGGGTCGAGCGCGTGCTCGGCGTCGATGAAGGCGCAGATGCCGCCCTTCTTCTGCGCCTCGGCGACGGTATGGAGCGCGAGCGTGGTTTTTCCCGAGGATTCCGGACCGAAGATCTCGACCACCCGGCCGCGCGGCAGGCCGCCGACGCCGAGCGCGATATCGAGCCCGAGCGAGCCCGACGAGATGGTTTCGACGTCCATCGAGCGGTCGTTCTTGCCGAGCCGCATGATCGAGCCCTTGCCGAAATTACGCTCGATCTGCGAGAGCGCGGCATCGAGGGCCTTCGATTTGTCCATGGACGATCCTTCGACGAGACGCAGGGCAGCGTTTGACATGTTCGCGATCCTTATGACCGGGTTTCCAAGCGCCAGCAACGAGTGGAACGGGCCGTCCCCCTCCGCATTCGATCGGCAGAGTGTACACGGTTTGTTCTCGGTTCGCAATATGTTCTTTTTTTGGGGTGCTGGCCGGTTTCCGGCGGCCAGCACCTGCCATCGGGGTGCTGTCCTAATTCCAAGGCCAGTGTCCTAATTTGCCGAATGCGATGAGGCCGCCTCAGTTGGCGGCCTCGTCATGCCCCCTTCTTTAAGGACCCAGTGGGACTCAAACCCACCTCGCGGGATTCAGAATCCCGCCGCTCCTCTCGAGCATGCACCGGTGGGCACAAAACGCGCCCATTGCCTCAAGTCCGCACGTCGAATGAGGGCACTTTTTCCGACGCTGGAACTGCCTTAAAATGATCGCAGCCCCGACATAGATCGGACGCCGGGCTAGCTTGCGGGTCGCTTTGGGAGGGTGACGATGCGAAAAATCGCGGTGCCGGCGATGATGATCGGGCTCTTGGCGGCCGCCGCCGCTCATGCGCAGAGCGAAGACCCGAAGGCGCAGCAGCGGCGCGATGCCAAGCAGATCGACGAGCAATACCAGCGTGCCACGAAAGAATCGTCGTGGTCGACAACCCCGAAGCCTCTGCGCGATCCTTGGCAAAGCGTGAAGCCGAAGCCCCCCGACGAAAAGAAGTAACGCACGCTGCGGCACGCCCATTGTGCGGCGCGGCATCTTCTTTATGCATAGGACATCTTCTTCATGAATGGGTTTGGATGACCTTCGAGCTGCCGAAGCTTGCCGACATCGGATTGGGCGGAAAAGTGCCGTCCTGACCTAAGCCCAGGGTCCTGATTTCGGACCTCAGCGTCCTGATTCCGGCATGGCTCGCGGGACGGAACAAAAGCGGTCCTGCCCGGGTTTAAAATTTTGTAATTGGACGGTGGGCCATCCTGGTGGATGCGCCATGAATGCGGCCGACGGATACCGCGCCAAGGCCTGGGAATGCCTCTCTCTCGCGGAGAGCTTGAACGATCCGGAGCGTCGCGCCGACATGCTCCGGTTCGCGCGCATGTGGGTGAGCCTTACCGAACCGATCGGCGATTTGCCGATACCGAGATCGCCCTACGAGTTGCCGTCCCGGGCTCGCCCTCCCATTCGGCCGTAGCCCGGGCAATCCCAGCGACTGCGATCCGGTAAGCAGAATCGCCACCGCGACCGCGTACAATGGCTAGCTTTCCTCATGGATAAGTTTGTCGCCCCGCTCGAAGCGGTATGATGGTAATTGGACGAGGGCGCCATTCAACCGAACTCGGCTCGAGGCGGCAGGCTTGGGCATGGATCGCCGCGATCCACCGGGCCGTGCGTTCGCCGTCGCGAGCTATTCGCTGCAGTCCCCGGAACGAGTTTGCCGGATCGGATGCTCGGTGCCAGAATTGCCGGTGCTCGAAGCTTCGGGGCCGGGGATCGCAGTCGGGATTCTGCGCGCCGCTCCCCGAAGACGCAGGGAGACTGGCGCATGAGAATGGTTCTGGCGGCGGCCATCATCGCGGTGCTGACGGGTTCGGCATATTGCCAAACGCCGGGGCAATCCTCGGGCGGTCGTCCGGCGCTCGGCTTTCCCCTCGGCGACAAGCCGAACGCGCCGTCCGATCCGCAGAGCGATGAGCACGAGAACGCTTACAAATCCGCGATCGAAAAGCTCCCCACCCGGCAGAAGAGCGACGACCCGTGGCAGGGCGTTCGCTCGAACTCGACCACGCAGACGCAGAAATCCGGCCGCTAGCCGACATGCCTTTGCGGGGCGAAGCGAAGTCGGCGGCCGGATCCTGATTGGCGTCGTGCAGCCGAGGGTTTCTGCGCGCAAGCGTCGCCCGCAACGGCGGGCGCGAGCAACGCATCTACGAACCGCGCAACTCGGATCCGCTCCGGACGCAACGCTTTATGCTTTGAATGTTGCCGCTCCCCAACTTACCCTCGCCGTGCTCAAGGGGGCGACGGACCCAAGGAGGATGCGATGCGAAGGCTTGTTGTTGCGCTGGCCGCGACCGCGGCGATCCTCATCGCCGGCACGCTGGTGTGGAAGGCCGAGGCCGCGACCTGGGGCGCCGCCGGCCTCGGCACGGCGGCGCAGATCGTCAAACCCGGTGAGCCGGCTGCTTGCTTCGGCCCAGGAGGCCGATGCCGGTGGGGACGGCATTGGGTCTGCGGTCCCTACGGCCGTCGATGCTGGTGCGCGCCGTGTTGACGGGATGGTGCCGCGCCTAAGCGGCCCGCTGTTCCGAAAGAAATTCGCCTTTCCGGGGCCGCCGGGTCGGCGGCCCCGTGTTTTTCCGGGTTCTGCCGGCTCGGTGAGGCGGCGAATGGCAGCACCCGGTTTTGTGATCCATATCGGGTTTCAATGCCCTGATTTTCTTTTGCAATCTCGCCCGGAACCGAATTTCTGAACGCCCGTTAACGATTCAAGTCCTGTATCGGAGAACGCGAATGGGCGCGGCGCAAAATTACCATCGGATGGCCCTGGAGTGCCTGGAGCTCGCGGAAGCGGCGCGCGATCCGGCAAACCAAGACACCCTGATCCACATGGCCGAGCTATGGGCGGGGCTAGCGGATCGCGCGGAAGCGAACTCTCCCTCCCGCGGGCCCGACGCGGACGCGGCCTGACAATTCCGCACGATTCGATGATTTGACGCCCCCGAAGAAGCCCCGGTCATCGCGTTATTTCGTTTCGCAGCCCGCCAAGACCGATCGCGCCGCCCCGAGCGCCCCGAGATCCCGCACGTTAGCCATTCGGCAACTTTGCGAGCTTAGCTTGACCGCGCGGCGATACGGTCCGCACGTACCGGGCGATGCAAGAATGGTGGCGTTTTCGGCTGCCGACCTGACGATTCTGCGGATTCGCTGCCCCGGCTGCGGCCAGCACACCGAAAAACTCGTCACGGTGCTGGTGAGGAAGAGCAACATTCCGTGCAACGTGTGCGGCTCGCCGATCGATCTCGACACGCCGGTGAATCGGCTCCTGATCAAGGAGACCGCGCAGAATTGCGCGCGCATCGGCGCCGCGCTCCTTAGCCAAATAGCCGGCCAAATAGCTGGTCCCTCAGGCGAGCCTTGAGGCGTGGGGTCCGCTCGCAGCGCACGCGGCAGATCCCGATTTTTGCCCGATGGAACTAATTCCGCAGGTGGGCGTTAGGGGCTAACCTGATGGCCCGTTTCCCTTCCCCAAAGGCCAACCTGCCTTCAGGACGAGACCCCGGCCTCCCGACGAGGCCGGGGTTTTGATTGGAGCGCAGCGGTGGTATCGGCGCGGCGGCGCGGCGGCGCGGCGGGGCGGCGCGACCGTGCCACAGGCCGTCTGGCCGCGCGCCGATCGGCGCTCAATGGGAATTAGACGCGTAGCCGTTCTCGGCCTCCGCCTTCTCGGCGAGGCTCGTCCACAGCTCGGCCATCTCCAGCAGGATAGCTTTTTGGTGCGGCAGCGCGTTGCGCGCCATCCGGCTGCATTCTTCCGCAAATTTCCGATATGTTTCCGATTCACCCATTATTTGCCGCTTCGCCTCGCAATCCGCCGCTTGTTATATCGTTTACGCCGATCCAATACCATCGCACCTATAGGAACCAACCACGGCGCCGCCGGGTTCCCATGATTGCCAATGGTTCGCGGGGCGGGCCGATGCCGGAAGACGAGTATCGTCACTACGCGGTCGAATGTCTGCTGCTGGCAAGAGAGATGCGCAATTCGGCGCATCAGGTCGTCTTGCTCGCCATGGCCGATGTTTGGATCGCGCTCGCCGACCAAGCTGCCGCGGCGAGCGCCCAGGTCGCGTTGGGAACCAAAACGGCGTCCGAGGGCGAGGAGCCCGTTTGAAGTCGTCTCGGGTTCGTAGCGGTCCGTAGAGGGGTTGAGCTATGGCTCAAACCGACCCTAGGGATTCGCTTTCCGATCGCGGGATTTTGATGGCTGCCGGAATGGGAAGAATGCGCACCGGGAGCGAGTGGCCGAATTGCCACACTCGGCAAAAATTCTGTCGATGCCCCGATTCGGACTCGAAAAAGCCCTGATGCGCCTGCGAGAATTGGATCGCACTGAAGGGGACGGTCCCGGTCGTTGCGAACGGGGGGATCGGGGACACGACCGGGACCGTGCCTTTCGCGAGAAAGGCCCTGCACTCTACCCCATTTGCCGGTGTTACGGGATTAAAACTTTGTTAACCAGGGCCCCGCTGCGGGGCTCTTTTGATTTTCGGGCTTATCTTCGGCTTGGCCGGCTCGCCGCCCCTTTGCTCCGCGGAACGCGGGGCGAAACCGGACCTACGCCGCTCGGGCGGCGCCGGGCTTTCGCCCGCCCCCGACATCCGCGCGCTGCTCCAGCCTTCGCGCTTTTTCGAGCAGGCCGTTGCCGATGCCCGTCATGATTTCCATGCCGAGGAAATCGCCGGACTCGCGCGCGAGCCGGTAGCACCGCTCCGCACGCGCGCGATACAACCCCGCGGCTCTTCGTACCGTATCCTTCATGGTCTTGCTCCGCCGGGCTAACCCGGAGCCAGGCCGAACCGTTCCCTAGTCCCCCGCGAACGCCGCATCCCTGCCCCTCAGCCGAGGTTGAGCTCCTGGAAGAAATCGTTGCCCTTGTCGTCGATGACGATGAAAGCAGAAAAATTCTCGACCTCGATCCGCCAGATCGCCTCCATCCCGAGCTCGGGATATTCCAGCACTTCGACCTTGCGGATGCAGTTTTCGGCGAGGTTGGCGGCCGCGCCGCCGATCGAGCCGAGATAGAAGCCGCCGTGTTTCTTGCACGCCTCGCGCACCGCGGGCGAGCGGTTGCCCTTGGCCAGCATCACCATCGAGCCGCCGGCCGCTTGGAATTGATCCACGTAGGAATCCATGCGGCCCGCCGTGGTCGGGCCGAACGAGCCCGACGCATAGCCCGCCGGCGTCTTCGCCGGGCCGGCGTAATAGATCGGATGGTTCCTGAAATAATCCGGCAAGGATTTGCCGCGCTCGAGGCTCTCGCGCAGCTTGGCGTGGGCGAGATCGCGCGCGACGATCATCGGGCCGGTGAGTTTCAGCCGGGTGCGGATCGGATGGCGGGCGAGGCTTTCGAGGATTTTTGCCATCGGCCGCGTCAGGTCGATGTCGACCGCGGCGCCGCCGAGCCGCCCCTCATCGACGTCGGGCAGGTACTGCGCCGGATTTTGCTCGAGCGCCTCGAGAAACACGCCCTCGCGCGTGATCTTTCCCAGCGCCTGGCGGTCGGCCGAGCACGACACCCCGAGCCCGATCGGCAGCGAGGCGCCGTGGCGCGGCAGCCGGATCACGCGCACGTCGTGGCAGAAATATTTGCCGCCGAATTGCGCGCCGACCCCGAGCGATTGCGTGAGCTTGTGGATGTCCTGCTCCATCTGCAGGTCGCGAAAAGCGTGGCCGTCCTCGGAGCCCGCGCTGGGCAGGTCGTCGAGATAGCGGCAGGAGGCGAGCTTGACGGTTTTGAGCGTGAGTTCCGCCGAGGTGCCGCCGATCACGACGGCGAGATGATAGGGCGGGCACGCCGCGGTGCCGAGCGTGAGAATTTTTTCCTTGAGGAACGCCATCAGCCGTTCCGGGGTGAGCACCGAAGGCGTCGCCTGGAACAGGAAGGTCTTGTTGGCGGAGCCGCCGCCCTTGGCGATGAACAGCAGCTCGTAGGAATCCTCGCCTTCGGCGTGGATCTCGACCTGCGCCGGCATGTTGGAACGGGTGTTCCTCTCCTCGAACATGGAGAGCGGTGCGAGCTGCGAATAACGCAGGTTCCTTTTCAGATACGCGTCGCGCGCGCCGGCAGCGAGCGCCGCTTCGTCGTCGCCTTCCACGAACATGGCGCGTCCTTTTTTGGCGAAGATGATCGCGGTGCCGGTGTCCTGGCACATCGGCAGCACGCCGCCGGCCGCGATATTGGCGTTCTTGATGAGATCGTAGGCGACGAACCTGTCGTTCTCGCTCGCCTCCGGATCCCCGAGGATCGCGCGCAGCTGCCGCAAGTGGCTCGGGCGGAGCAGATGGTTGATGTCGACGAATGCCGCTTCGGCGAGCTGCCGCAGCGCGTCGGCCGATACCACGACGATCTCCCGGCCCAGCGCCCGCTCGATCCGCACGCCGTCGTAATCGAGCTTGCGGTACGTCGTCCTGTCCTCGCCGAGCGGAAACAGCGGCGTGTGGCGATAGGCCGGAAGCGCGGGGGCGTCCATCGGGGTTCGTCCAATTGGAGGGCGCCGCCGTTCTAATCGGTTTCCGCGACGCCGTCATCCCAGCCAAGGCTTCCGCGTACGCGCGGCCCGGACGGCCCGACCTACCGGTCCAGACTGCGTTCTGCTAACATTCCCGCCCTCTCCGAGCGCAATCCCAATTGCAGAGGTGACCGAGTGAGGCGGCGGGAGTTCATCGCGCTCATCGGCGGCGCGGCGGTCGGCTGGCCGCTGATGGCACCGGCGCAGGGTACCCTGCCGGTGATCGGCTTCATCGGCATCGACGTACCGGACAGCTCTGCCGGCCGGTTATCCGGGTTCCGTGAAGGCTTGAAGGAAACGGGTTTCATCGAAGGTCAGAACGTCGCCATCGAATACCGCTGGGCTGCAGCCGACTACGATCGATTGCCGGCGCTGGCGGCGGAGTTCGTGAGCCGGAAGGTAGCGGTCATTTTCGCAACTGCGCTCCCCACGGCGCTCGCGGTCAAGGCAGCTACCGACACCATCCCGGTCGTATTCGTGATGGGTGCCGACCCGGTCGAGCTGGGATTGGTTGCCAGTTTCAATCGGCCGGGCGGCAATCTCACCGGGGTCAGTCAACTCTACGGCCATTTGGGCGGCAAGCGGCTGGAGCTGCTGCACGAGCTGGTACCCACGGCGTCCCTGATCGGCATACTCTCGAATCCCAGGAACCCGAATGCCGAGAGTCATCTACAAGACGTGCAAGAGACGGCCACTGCCCTTGGACAACAGACCCTTGTGTGCAGCGTGAGTACCGAAGCCGAAATCGACGCCGCGTTCGCCAATCTTGCCCAGCGGCAAGCTGGCGCGCTCCTCGTCGCCGACGACCCGTTCTTCACCCACAGTCATGCCCAGATCATCGCACTCGCCGCTCGTCGATCGCTGCCCGCGATGTATTATGCGCGCGAGTTTGCGGCGGCCGGCGGCCTGATCAGCTACGGCAGCAGTGCCAGAGACAGCTATCGCGAGGCCGGAATCTATGTCGGAAAAATATTGAAGGGCAGCATGCCGGCCGACCTCCCCGTCATCCAGCCGACTAAATTCGAGCTAGTGATCAACCTCAAGACCGCGAAAGCGCTCGGCCTCACGATCCCGCCGTCGCTCATCGCCCGCGCCGACGAGGTGATCGAATGAGGCGGCGGGAGTTGATGAGGCTCTTCGCTGGCGCGGCAGTATGGTCCACTATTGCGCGTGCTCAGCAGCCCGACCGAATGCGGCGGATCGGTGTGCTGTTGCGCGTCGCCAAGGAAGACTCGGATGCACAGCAAGATCTTGAGGTGTTCCGAAAGGGACTCCGAGATCTCGGATGGACGGTCGGAAGCAACCTCGTGATCGAGTACCGCTATGCCGGTGCAGACTCAGACCAAATGCGAGCATATGCGGCGGAATTGGTCCGCCTGCCGGCGGAGGTCATCCTGGCGGGTGGCTCGCTCGCGCTGATCGCGTTGCGGCAGGAGACGAGCACTGTTCCGATCGTGTTCGTGCGGGTCGCCGGTGCACTCAGCCAGGGCTTCGTTGGCAACCTGGCGAATCCAGGTGGGAACGTGACGGGGTTCACCAGTTACGAGTACGCGATTGTCGGGAAGTGGATCGAGTTGCTCAAGGAGGTTGCGCCCGGTCTTGTTCGGGTTGCGCTGATGTTCAATCCCGAGACGGCTCCCTATGGGCCGGGTTTTTTGCGCTCCTTGGCGACCACGGCCCCATCCTTCGCGGTGAAAGCCACCGGCGCGCTCATTCGCGATCCCGCCGAGATCGAAGACACCATGACCGCGCTCGGACAAGGCAGAGCGGATGGTCTGATCGTCCTACCCGATGCCTTCACTGACGTTCATCGCGAGGCGATCGTCACCCTCGCCGCGCGTCATCGCGTGCCGGTTGTTTACGGCTATCGGTACTTTACCGCTGCCGGCGGCTTGATGTCCTACGGTGTGGACAGCAGCGACATATACCGGCGCGCCGCTTCCTACGTCGATCGCATCCTAAAAGGCGCGAAACCAGCGGAGCTTCCGGTACAGGCGCCCACGAAGTATCAATTGATTGTCAACCTTTGGGCCGCCAAGGCGCTTGGCCTGACAATTCCCGAAGCATTCCTGTTGCGCGCCGACGAGGTGATCGAATGAGGCGGCGGGAGTTCATCGGGCTGGTTGGGGCCGTGGCGCTAGCGCGGCCCGTCACTGCGCGAGCCCAGCAGAAGCCCGTGATCGGATTCCTCAGTAGCGCGTCTCCTCACCCATATTCCCACTTTGTGAAAGCGTTCCAGCGGGGGTTGGCGGAGCTCGGCTATGTGGACGGGGAGAACGTCACGATCGAATACCGGTGGGCAGAGGGCCGATACGACCGCCTTCCGGCGCTGGTTTCCGATCTCGTCGCCCGGCAAGTGGCCGTGATCGCGGCAACGGGCGGCCCTCCGGCCATGGCGGCCAAGGCGGTGACCACGATCCCGGTCGTCTTCGCGGTGGGATATGATCCGGTTGCCGTCGGGCTCGTTGCCAGTCTCAATCGCCCGGGTGGCAATATCACCGGGGTTACTTTCTTCGGCGTGGCGCTCCTGGCAAAACGCCTGGAGCTGTTGCTCGAGCTGGTTCCCACGGCCAAGGTGATCGCCTTGCTGCTGAACCCGAACAACGCGAATGCCGGGGCGCTGTCGCAAGAAGGTCGCGAGGTGGCCGGCTCGGTTGGCCGACAGGTCGAGGTCGTGAACGCAAGCAGCGATGCAGAGTTGGACGCAGCCTTCGCGAGCATTGCTGGTTCGTCGGCGGGGGCGCTCCTCGTCGCGGCCGATCCGTTCTTCAATGAGCGGCGCGATGTGCTTGTGGCGCGAGCCGCCCATTATGGCGTTCCGGCGAATTACGAGCTGCGCGAGTTTGTCGACGTGGGTGGCTTGATGAGTTACGGCGTTAGCCTGGGCGATAGCTATCGCCAAGCAGGCATTTACGTCGGCCGCATTCTTAAGGGTGAGAAGCCGGCCGATCTCCCAGTCCAACAACCGACCAAATTCGAACTCGTAATTAATCTCAAAACCGCAAAGGCCCTCAGCCTCGCCGTGCCGCCCACGCTGCTCGCCCGCTCCGACGAGGTGATCGAATGAGGCGGCAGCCTTGGACCGTTTGCAACCAAGAACCTGAAATCGGGAGGACATCGTGAGCATCCACAGAATCTTGTTCCACCTCGCCGCGGCGGTTGCGCTTGCCCCCGCCATGTTCGGCCTCGTCCCCGCGCGGGCCGCGGACGCGCCGAAATTCCAGGTCGAGCCGTTCTGGCCCAAGCCGCTGCCGAAAAACTGGATCCTCGGCCAGGTCGCCGGGATCGCGATCGACAAGGACGATCACATCTGGATCGTGCACCGGCCGGCGACCCTCGTCGACGATGAGAAGGGCGCGATGCAGGACCCGCCCACGACCAAATGCTGCACGCCGCCGCCCCCGGTGCTCGCGTTCGACGCCGAGGGCAATCTGCTGCGCGCGTGGGGCGGTCCGGGCGAAGGCTACGACTGGCCCAAGATGGAGCACGGCATTTTCGTCGACCAGGACGGCAACGTCTGGGTCGCCGGCAACGATCCGGGCGACCACCAGATCCTCAAATTCTCGCCCGACGGCAAATTCCTGCAGCAGATCGGCAAGGCCGGCTCGACCGGCGGGTCGAACAGCGAGACCCAGCTCGGCCGGCCGGCGCACATGCAGATCGACGAAACGGCGAACGAGCTCTACGTCGCCGACGGCTATCTCAACCGGCGCGTCATCGTGTTCGACAGCCGGACCGGCGCGTACAAGCGACACTGGGGCGCGTATGGCCATCGCCCGAGCGACGACAAGCAGCCGGCCTATGATCCCAAGGCGCCGCTCGCGCAGCAGTTCGCCAACCCGGTGCATTGCGTGCGGCTGAGCCACGACGGGCTCGTCTACGTGTGCGACCGCGCCAACGACCGCATCCAGGTGTTTCGCAAGGACGGCACGTTCGTGAAGGAGTTCCGGGTCGAGCCGCAGACGCTCGCCAACGGCTCGGTCTGGGATCTCGTGCTCTCCGAAGATCCCGCGCAGAACTTCATCTTCATCGCCGACGGCGCCAACAATCAGATCGTCACGCTCCGGCGCGAGGACGGCGAGGCGCTCACCGCGTGGGGACGCGGCGGACGCATGGCCGGGCAGTTCAAGTGGGTGCACAACATCGGCATCGATTCCAAGGGCAACCTCTACACCGCCGAGGTCGGCTTCGGCCGCAGGGCGCAGAAGTTCCGCCGCCTGGATTGAGCCTCATGGGTTCGGCAGCGCCAGACGCTGATAAGCTGTTCGCGGGCTCGATCCCCGAGATTTACGATCGTCTGCTCGTGCCGCTCATTTTCGAGGGCTATGCGCGTGATCTCGCCGGCAGGGTGGCAAGGCTCGAACCCCGCAGAATCCTGGAGACGGCCGCTGGAACTGGGGTTCTTACACGGGCACTCGCATCGCGGCTTGCCGCCGATGCGCGCATCGTGGCAACCGATCTGAACAGGTCGATGTTGGATCGCGCCGCGGCGAGACAAGAACAGGATGGTCGCATTACCTGGCGCGAGGCCGACGCGCTGAACCTGCCGTTCGCGGACGCTGAGTTCGACGTGATCGCCTGCCAGTTCGGCGCGATGTTCTTTCCCGACAAGGTTCGGGGCTACCGGGAAGCGCGGCGCGTGCTGAAGCCCGGCGGCCATTTTCTGTTGAGCGTGTGGGACCGCATCTGCGCGAATGAGTTCGCCGATGTGGTCACCACGGCGATGGAGGCAGTGTTTCCAGAGAATCCGCCGGCCTTCCTGGCCCGCACCCCGCACGGTTATTACGATGTTCCGACCATACGGGAAGAGCTGATCGCTGGAGGCTTCGGGTCGATCACGGTCGAGTCGTTGGACCACACTAGCAGGGCGCGCTCGGCGCGCGAGCCAGCGGTCGCTTTTTGTCAAGGAACGCCGCTGCGCAATGAGATCGAGGCGCGCGACGCAGCACGCCTCGAAGCGGCCACGGCAGCCGCGGCCGCGGCGCTGGCGCGTCGCTTTGGAGAGGGTGCGATCGAGGGCCGCATCCGCGCGCACGTGATCACGGCTGTGCGCTGACTGGCCTGCCCCGATCGTGCCGCTCCAGCGGAAGCCGCGGACTCCTGTTGCGCTTCCCGGCTTGCTCCCCGCTCATATCATCGCTGCGGGGCCTCGATCGGGGCGCAATTGCGCCGGCCGGATTCCAGGCAATTCTGCAAGTTGCGCAGGTCGATCAGCTTGTTGACGAGCCAGATGCCCGCGATCACGACGAGAACCGCGACGAGGAGGAACACGAGATTGTTGCGGCTGCGCTCGCGGTCCTCGTCGGGGTCCTCGGGCGGACGCGGCTGTTGCATGGCGGATCAGCCAGGTTGACCGTCGTAGCACCGTAAGCTCGCAGGATTTGGTTTTGTTGCAAGGAAATCCTGCTCGAAGCCATGGATCGCCGTCCCGGGAAACGTCAGCGCCGGCCTCAATTGCCGCGGCGATCGATGCTCAGCCGTCCGGGACCCGCGGCGTAGCGCAACCGGTCCTCGTCGCCGATCGGCAAACGACCTGCCTGCCACCGTTGATCAAAACTCTTTTCCGAGCAGGCGATCCAACGAATAGCAGCCGCCGCCGCGAAAGACGATCCCGATGTAAACCAGCATCAGCAGCAAAGGAAACTCGTAACCGCCGCCTTGGGCGCTGAAGAAGTATCCAAATTTGAACTGCCAGCCAAAAGTGATGATTGCCATTTCGACTGCCAGCATGAATGCGATCGGTCGGGTGAAGAGTCCGACCGCCATCATGGCGGCGCCGAACAGTTCGAGGATGCCGAGCCAGTAGGCACAGGCCAACGGCGCCGGGAAGCCCATCGGGGTAAGGATGCGCTCCGCGACCACACCGGCAAATCCCGTGAATAGCTTCGCATAGCCGTGATACATCACAATCGCACCGGCGGAGAAACGGATGAAGGCATAGCCCCAAGGCGCCAAAGATCGGTAGATTCCAGCCAAGCTCGGAACGAATAGATTTTGCGCGGCCACATCTTGGTCCATTGCATCCTCCCCTGTCATCGGCCGGCCGCAACGGCCGTCTCGTTCGACGGATGATCTCCATTCAATAGTGAAATTGGTGAGGCGATGAAGCAGCTCGCCGGCACGCCGGTTTTCGTCGAGGAAGTCGCGAACCAGCTCGGATCATCGATGCGTCCTCATCCGGCCCGCGCAAAGACTAGTGCAATCGTATATTATATTCTGCCGATCAACAACAACACACCGCCGGCTTCCAGAGGCGGCCGCGATCAACGAGATACGACATTACTCGTCGAAGACTCGACGAATCGTTGCAGCCCTCCGCCCGTCAAAACTCTTTTCCGAGCAGGTGATCGAGCGAATAGCGCCCGCCGCCGCGGAAGAAAATGGGGATCAACAACAGCCACCACAGCAGCGCAAACTCGATGCCGCGGTTGGTCCAGAAGTAGCCGAACTCCCAATGGAAGATGGTGATGATGACCGACATTTCGATCCAGATCATCAGTGCGGCGGGCCGGGTAAACAATCCGAGCACCAGACAAGCCGCGCCGACCGACTCGGCGAAGAACGTCAGGTAAGCCAGCGCCCGCGGAAACGGCAGGTGATGCGCTGCGATGATGCCGGCAAGGCTGTCGACGGAGCGAAACAGCAGCTTTTGCACGCCGTGCGGTAGCAGGACCGCGCCGGTGCTGAAGCGGACCAACGCATAGGCGAAAGGCGAAACGCGATTGTAAAGTCCGGCAAGAATCGGAAAAATCAATCTCCTGGATTCGACAAGCTCTTCTCCCATGGGATTTCCCCCGCCCCGGTTCGTGGCACCCCGGCTCAGCCCCACAAGCCGAGCACCCCGGAATACAACCCGAAAATCACGGCCGCGGCAATTACCACCGCGACGGTCACCGCATAGGCGCCTTGCAGACGATAAGGGTTCGGCAGCCGCCGCGCCAAGAGATACAGGAAGCCGAGCACGATCGGCAGCAGCAGCGCGTTCATCACCTGCACGCCGACGCTCAGACTAACCAGATTGACGCCGGAGACGATCAGCAGCGCCCCTGCGATCAGGGTGGCGGTGTAGATCCCGTAGAACCACGGCGCCTCGGCGGGCTCGTGCTCGAGCGAATGTTTCACGCCCAGGACCTCGCTCAGCGTGCGCGCCGCGGTCAGCGTCACCACGATGGTGGCCACCATCGCCGATCCCGACAGGCCGAGGCCGAACAGCAGCTTGCCGGTGGTTTCGCCCAGATAGGGCGTGATCGCCTCCGCGATCTGCTGCACGCTGTCGAGCGCGCCGGTTTGCGTCCTGCCCCCGAGCGTCGCCGCGGTGGCGATCAGCACCGCCGCCATGATGACCTGGGTCAGGATCGCGCCGATGCCGGTGTCGAGGCGGGCGGCGGGCAGATCCGCCGGCGTGAGCTTCTTCTCCACCACCGAGGACTGCTGATAGAACACCATCCAGGGCATGATCACGGCGCCGATATTGGCGGCGACGAGATAGAGATATTTCGGCTCCTGCCACGGGATGTCCACCGACCCGGCCAACAGCGCCGTCATGCTGGGCTCGGCCTCGAGCGCCACCGCCAGGAACACCAGCTCGAAGGCGCCGACCGCGATGGCGATGCGCTCCACGGCCAGATAGGAGCCGCGATACGCCATGAAGATGAGGGCGGCCACCACCAGCACCATGGTGATCGGCGCCGGAACTCCCATCAGCAGCCCGACGCCGGCAAGCCCGCTCAATTCGCTGAGCAGCGCGCCGATGCAGGCGAGCACCAGGGTGGCGACCGAGAGCCAAGCCCAGCCGCGGCCGAAATGGTCGCGGATCAGCTCGGCGTGCCCCCTGCCGCTGACGATGCCGAGCCGGACCGTGAGCTCCTGCACCATGTAGAGGATCGGCACCAGGATGAGCTGCAGCAGCAGCAGGCGATAGCCCCATTCCGCCCCGCTCTGGGCGGCGGTGATGACGCTGCCCGCGTCGGTATCGGCCAGCATCACCACGAGACCCGGTCCGGCCACGACGGTGAAGCGTCGCCAGCTGAAATAATGCATGGGCTCCGGCGAGACAGCGGTCGAATTTTTCATTCCGACAGCGGCCGCTTTGTCCTTGTGTACGCGCATCGACATTCTACAGACACATCTCGATCCGCACGCGGAGATACACGTAAGCCTCGGCGCCTCCAATCACAAATGAGCAACCACAAACTAGAATGGTTCCAGCCTGGCTCTAGAAGGTTGCGATAACAATAGAACCGTCGCGAGCAGGACCTGCTCAGCTCGCCATCGTCTCCTTGACGGCGGCGACCAGCTGCTTGAGCGTGAACGGCTTCGCCAGGAACGCGAACTGGCCGCGTTCGGGGAGATTCTTCTCGAACGCGTCCTCGGCATAGCCGGAAACGAAGATCATCTTGAGCTCGGGGTTGCGCTTGCGCATCTCGCCGAGCAGCGTCGGCCCGTCCATCTCCGGCATGACCACGTCGGACACGACGAGATCGATGTCCCCTGCCCGCTGCTCCAGCACCTTCATGGCCTCGACGCCGTTGCCGGCCTCGAGCACGGTGTAGCCGCGCGAGGCGAGGCCGCGGGCGTTGAGCGCGCGAAGACCCTCTTCGTCCTCGACCAGCAGGATGGTGCCGTGGCCGGTGAGATCCGTCGGCGCTTTCGTGGGCTCGCCGGCCAACACCGGCTTGCCCGCATCGGCGGCAACCGCCTCCTCCGCGCGCGGGACATGGCGCGGCAGGAAAATGCGGAACACCGTACCGCGGCCGAGATCGGATTCCGGAAAGATGAATCCGCCGGTCTGCTTGACGATGCCGTAGACGGTGGAAAGGCCGAGCCCGGTGCCTTTCCCGACTTCCTTGGTCGAAAAGAACGGTTCGAAGATCTTGTCGATATGTTCCGGCGCGATGCCGTGCCCGGTGTCGCCGACCTCGATCAGCACATAATCGCCCGGGGTGATCGGCTTGTAGGCCAGGCCCGCACATTCCGTCGCGTCGAGATTCCGCGTCCGGATCTCGAGCTTGCCACCGTCGGGCATCGCGTCCCTGGCATTGACCGCGAGATTGACGATCACCTGCTCGAATTGGGAAAGATCGGTGCGGACCGACCACAGGTCGCGCCCGTGCACTACCTCGAGCGCGACCTTTTCGCCGATCAGGCGCCGCAGCAGCATGGTCAGGTCGGAGAGCACCTCGCCGAGATCGAGCACCTGCGGGCGCAGCGTCTGTCGCCGCGAGAACGCCAGCAATTGCCGCACCAGGCTCGCGGCCCGGTTGGCGTTCTGCTTGATCTGCATGATGTCCTGGAACGACGGATCGGTCGGCCTGTGGGCATTGAGCAGGAAATCGGTCGCCATCATGATGGCGGAGAGCACGTTGTTGAAATCGTGGGCGATGCCGCCGGCGAGCTGGCCGACGACTTCCATCTTTTGCGATTGGGTGAACTGGGCTTCGAGCGCGCGCTGCTCGGTGGTCTCGACCGCATAGACGATCGCCGCCTCGCCGTCGCGCTCGTTCTTCTCGACCGCGGACACGTAGAAGCGCGCCGCGCGATTGACGTCGCCCGCGAGCGCCGCATCGATCGGCGCGATCTCGCCCTGGCCCTCCGCGGCGCGACCGATCGCGGCGGCGAGCCCCGCCCGGTCGCGCTCGACGACGACCGCGAGGATGGAACGCCCCTCCGCCGGTGCCGGCTCGCCTCCGCCGATGCTGTGGTGGAGACGCGCGAACGGCGCATTGGCGCGCGCGATCCGCCCGTCCCGGTCGACGGTGGCGATCGCCATCGGTGCGTTGTGAAAGAACCGCACGAAGCGCACCTCGGCGGCGCGTTGCGGATCGCCGCTCTCCTCGCGCGCCCGGTTGAGCACCAGCGTGCGGGATGCTCCCGGCGTGCCGTCGGCGGCGAATGCCACCTTGTGGAGCAAGCGTGCCGGCAGCGTGCGCCCGCCGCGGGTCTTGAGATCGAGATCGAGCACTTCGGTTTTGACTTCCCCGGGCGCTGCCGCGAGCGTGGTGAGCAGCGCCGCGCCTTCGCCGGCGACGATGTCGGTCAGCTTGAGCCCGCCGGAGCCGATCTGCGCCAGATCGTGATCGAGCCAATTCGCCAGCGTCGCGTTGAGATACCCGATGTCGCCCGCCGCATCGACCGAGAAGAAGCCGGCGGGCGCGTGATCGAGATAATCGATGGCGTGCTGCAGCTCCTGGAACACGTTCTCCTGGCGCTCGCGGTCGCGCGTGACATCGGCCACGCTCCACACCGTCGAGCGCGCGGCGCTGCCGGTTGCGGCGAGCGGGCGCACGCGGAAGCGCAGCCAGCGCGGCGGCGGCCCGGTCAACCGCACTTCCTCCTGCAGCCGCCGGCCTTCGCGGGCTGCCTTGGCCAGCCGATAGACCGCCTCGGAGAGATCCGGGTCGCCGATGAAGACGCGTTCGACCGGCCGCGCATCCTTGGCGGCGGCAGCCCCGACCAGCGTCAGATAAGCGGCATTGGCGTAGAGCACGCGGCCGCCGGCATCGGTGACCAGGATGGCGTCGGGAGCATTGTCGGCGGCGGCGGACGCGGACGCGTTGCCGGCGTCCTTGCCCGGTAACCGCAGAATTCCGGCGGCTCCGGCGAACAAGGAAAACACGCCGATCACGGCGAGCGCCGACAAGAACGCCAGGATATAGGGCTGCGCGTTATTGCGTCCGATCAGCAGAAAGGCGACTGCGGCCCCGATCAGGCCCAAGGCGACGAGCAACACCATGCCGATGCTGCCGGTCCGCTCGGCGCGCTCCGCAAGCTTTGGGGTTTCGCTCAGGTCCTGGGTCGCCATGCCGATTCGGGCGTCAGATTGACGCATAAGTACTATCCGCCGCGGCCTCTGCAACAAAATCATGATGGCGGTGGATTGCCGACGCCTGTCCGCCTCCTGCCGGTCCCTCGACGCACGCGCACGGACGCCCACGCGCCGGCCCACCGAATTCTTTCGCCATTAATCTGCCGTGAAGCGTAAAAAGTGTGGTATTGGGGCCGTTTCCAGGTGGGGCACGGCCCTTTTTCGATGGGCGGATGCCCGTACGACGCGGTGGAATCGGTTCGGGCGTTCGGCATAGGCCGGCACCAGCTCGGCTCGCCGCAAGCGTAGCGAGGGAGCACCGATGGGAACCCTGTTTGGCGAGCTGTCGACCGCGGTGCAATTCTTCATCGCATTTCTGATCGTCCTGGCGTTGATCGTTCTTACGTTCTGGGCGATCCGCCGCTTCGGCGGGATCGGGCTCGGAGCGAGCGCCGGGCGCGGGCGGCAACCTCGGTTGGCGGTGATCGATGCGGCCGCGGTCGATGGCCGTCGCCGCCTCGTTCTGATTCGTCGCGACAACGTCGAGCATTTGCTGATGATCGGCGGTCCGAGCGACATCGTCGTCGAGCAGAACATCGTGCGCGCCGTGCCGGTGGCCTCGCCGCGGGAAGCACCGGCGCCGCGCTCGCCCGGGCTGGCCGAAGTCATGGCCCGAGCCGCGGAGCCGACCCCGGCGCCCCGCGAGAGTTCCGGCCGTGCGACCGCGGAGGCGGGCCGGACCGAACCCGCCATGCCGCGCGGGGGCGAATTGCCGTCCTTGCGGCCGGAAGGGCCACCTCGTCCGGAAGCGACGGCAAAATCCGAGCCGCCGCCGCCGCCCCGTGTTGCGGAGCCTGTCGTTCGACCTCCGGCTCCGGCCGAATCGCGCGGCCGCATGCCGGAAATGCTGGTGCGGCCTGCGCCCCCCTTGACCCCGGCACCGAAACCCGTGCCCGAGCCGACGGTCTCAGCCCACGCGCGCCCGGCGCCGCCCGCGAGCGATGCCGAGCTCACCGACATGGCGCAGCGCCTCGAAGCGGCATTGCGGCGGCCGGTGGCGCCGGGCCAGGCGCGAAGCGAGCCCGGTCTCGCAAAACCCGCGCCCGCGCCGGAAGCGGGACCGCGGCCCTCCCAGGTTCCGTTCGGCGCCCCACCGGTCGTCCGCGAAGCCGGAAAGCCTCCGGCGGCAAAGCCGGAAGCTCCGCGCCCGGCGCCGACCGGGGCCGCGCCCCCCGGGCAGCCGGAGGCAAAACCGAAATCCGTGCTCGACAGCCTGGAGCAGGAAATGGCGAGCCTCCTGGGCCGCCCCGCCGGCAAGGAGTGATATAGGCCCATCGTAGCCCGGATGGAGAGCTGCGGAGCGGCGCGCAATCCGGGAATGTCGCCCCCGGATTTCGCTTCGCTGCATCCGGGCTACGGATCGCTCAATCGTCGCGGTAGACGCGCTCGCGCCGCTCGTGGCGCTCCTGGGCTTCGATCGACAAGGTCGCGATCGGCCGCGCTTCCAGGCGCCGCAGCGAGATCGGCTCGCCGGTCTCTTCGCAAAACCCGTAGGTCCCGTCCTCGATGCGCTGCAGCGCAGCATCGATCTTGGCGATCAGCTTGCGCTGCCGATCGCGTGCTCTGAGCTCGATCGCCCGCTCCGTCTCCGAGGATGCGCGGTCGGCGAGATCGGGATGATTCTGATTTTCGTCCTGCAAGTGCTGTAGGGTTTCCTGCGCCTCCCGCAGGATGTCCTCCCGCCACGCCAGCAGCTTGTTGCGGAAATAATCCCGTTGCCGCTCGTTCATGAAGGGCTCCCGGTCCGAAGGGCGATAATGATTTTGCTTCTCCCTGGGCATCCCATCGCGACTCCATGCACTGAACCCGCGCGAGTCTCCCCCCGCGGCGGACGCTTATAATCAGCAAGCGAGCGCCCTGACAACTGCCCAGGTGAGGAAAAACGCTTGCAACGCCGGCGATCCGCGCTGCACCGCAGTAGGCGCCTGGCGGAGAGCCCCGCGGTACGCCCGCCCGGGCGGCAAGCCGGAGCAATCGGGCCGGCACCCCATACCGGCAGCTCGGCTTGCGGGCGGGAACGCCGGCCCTGTAGGGTGGGCAAAAAAAGAGCGGCTGCGCAGACCAAGGTCGGCGTCGGAGCGCCGCTTTTTACCCACCCCACGGCTGAGCTTTTACCCGCGGCGTAACGAGGAAAACATGCGTTTCGAAGGCACCAGCGGCTACGTCGCCAGCGACGACCTCAAGGTGGCGGTGAATGCCGCGATCAATCTGGAGCGCCCGCTGCTGGTCAAAGGCGAGCCGGGAACGGGCAAGACCGTGCTCGCGCTCGAGATCGCCAAGGCGCTCGGCGCATCGCTGATCGAATGGCACGTCAAGTCCACCACCAAGGCCCTGCAGGGGCTTTACGAATACGATGCGGTATCGCGCCTGCGCGACAGCCAGCTCGGCGATGCCCGGGTGCAAGACATCCGCAATTACATCAAGCGCGGCAAATTGTGGGATGCCTTCGTGTCCGACGAGCGTCCGGTGCTGCTGATCGACGAGATCGACAAGGCCGACATCGAGTTTCCCAACGACCTGTTGCAGGAGCTCGACCGCATGGAGTTCTTCGTCTACGAGACCGGCGAGACCATCAAGGCGCGCCGCCGGCCGATCGTCGTCATCACCTCGAACAACGAGAAGGAGCTGCCCGACGCATTCCTGCGCCGCTGCTTCTTCCATTACATTCGCTTTCCCGATCCCGAAACGATGCGGGCGATCGTCGAAGTGCATTTTCCCGGCATCAAGCAGCGGCTCGTCGCCGAGGCGATGAAGCTGTTCTACGAGATCCGCGAGGTGCCGGGGCTGAAGAAGAAGCCCTCGACCTCGGAGCTGCTCGACTGGCTCAAGCTGCTGCTGGTCGAGGATATCGGGCCGGAGATCCTGCGCGAGCGCGATCCCAAAAAGCTCATCCCGCCGCTCCACGGCGCGCTGCTCAAGAACGAGCAGGACGTGCACCTGTTCGAGCGCCTGGCCTTCATGGCCAGGCGGGAAGCGCGCTGAGCCGTCGGGATCGGCCGCACTCTGCCGCACGGCCATGCGCTGGCTCGACAATCTCATCCCGCTTCATGCCCGGCTGAACGAGCGCCAGCTCGCCGGCTGGACGCCGTCCGCATCTGCCGAGCAAGGGCTGGGGTGCCGGCTGCTCGCCGACGTGCCGATCCCGATGCCGGACGGCGTCAAGCTCGCGGCCGACGTCTACACGCCCGCGCGCGCGGGGCGCTATCCGGTGATCCTGCAGTTCGCCGCCTATAATCTCGACCTGCACACCGCCGGCATTCCCAAGGGCAGCAACGAGATCGGCTCGCCGCCGATCGCGACCGACCGCGGCTATGTGCAGGCGATCGTGACGGCACGCGGGATCGGTCGTTCGCAAGGCCGGCTGCAGCCCTGGCTGTGCGCCCAAGAGAGCGACGATCATTTCGCCTGCATCGCCTGGGCGGCGAAGCAGCCCTGGTCGAACGGCGAGGTGTGCCTGTTCGGCACGTCGTATTACGGCATGAACCAGCCGGCCGTCGCGGCGCGCCGCCCCCAAGAGCTGCGCGCCTTCTTCGCCGTCGACATCTCCACCGACTATCGCCGCCAGCTGTTCCGCTACGGCGGCGTGTTCAACGCCGATTTTCTTTCGCTGTGGCTCGGCGCCAATTTCACGGCCCGCGGCATGCGCCGAAAGGTCCCGCCGATCGTGCGCGCGGCGTTGAGCCATTTGCTCAACCGGCCATGGCTTTGGCGCTATTTGCTGCAGCCGCGCATCGACCGCATCATGCAAAGCTTCAAGCAACGCCGGGTCGCGCCCGAGGTGCTCCCCTGGTACGTCGCCCTGATGACCGACGCGCCGGAAAGGATCGCGCCGCCGATCAGCGAGGGGCCGTACTCCGTGCTCGATCGGATCGATGTGCCCTTCGTCGTGGTGCAGAACCGCGGGCTGGTCGCGCTGCATCAGTTCGGCGCCTACGAGCTCTACGAACGCGCGGGCTCGAACCGCAAATGGCTGATCGTCGGTCCGCCCGAATACGAGCTGCCGGTCTACTCGTGGCAGCTCGAGGCGCTGGCGTTTTTCGACCACGCGGTCAAGGGCATCGACAACGGCTATTCCCAGCAGCCCCGCGTGCGCTATTGGCGCGACGGGCCGGCGGACTGGGCGAGCGCCGACGATTTTCCGCCGGCCGACGCCGAGCCGATCCGGCTGCACCTCGGCCCGCAGCTCGCCGGCGATGCCGGCAGTCTCGCCACCGAGGTACCGGCGGGCGCGGAGAGCACCTGGCTCGCGGTGCCGCGCGGGATTGCGGTCCTGCCCGGATTCGATCGAACCGAGCCGCAACAGCGGCGCTTTCGCTTCGTGGCCGAGGAAGATTTCGAGCTCGCAGGCCCGGTGACGCTGCAGCTGAAATACGCCTGCTCGGAGATCGATTGCTATATCGTCGCGCGGCTCGACCGCGTCGACCGCGAGGGCCGGCGCCGACCCCTCGCCATGGGCCACCTTCGCCCGTCGACGCGCGCGGTCGACGCCGGGCGCGGCAGCCGCTGCGAGATCGCGATCGACACCGCGGTGCGCCAGCCGCTTCGCGCCGGCGAGCCGGTGCTGCTGCGCTTCAGCCTCACGCCCGCGGCGGCGGTGATCCGCAAGGGCGAGGCGCTGGAGCTCGATCTCGCCAGCCGCACCGATCTGTTGCGCATTCCGGTACGGGACGGCTTCATCGTCCCGGACATGGCGGTGCCGCCGTATTTCGCCCGCAACATTATTCATCACGGGCCGGGGACGTTCTTGGAGCTCACCGCGCGGTTCTACATTGGCTCGACGTGATCCGCCTCCGCCCGATGTTGGCGGATGAACATCGCGCCCACCGAAGCGCCCGGCGCAAAGCCGGACGTGACGGGTTACGTCTGCTTGGCCTTGCGCCGCGGTTTTGTCAGCTGCCGCGGCGCCGCGGGTTCTTCCTCGGCGCCGGGCGGCGCTCGTTCGAAACCATGCGCGGCTTCGTTGCCCAGTTCCGCCTCGCCGCCGCTCCCCGACCGCGCGGCTCGCAGCAGTTCGACATTGTGCGCGGCCACGGCCTCCGAGACGCGGCGAGGCTGCTTGGCCTCCACCGCGGCCTGGTGCGCCCGTTGCGCCGCGCTGCGCTGCGCGGCCGCGAAACGCTCCGCACTCTCCTCGGCCGCGGCGCGCGCCGCCTCTTCCGCGGCGCGGCGTTGCACCGCTTCGCCGGCGCGGCGCTCGCGTTCCGCGGCCTCGCGCGCGACTTGTTGCACCGCCCGCCGGCGGGCGCTGTCCCGGCGCTGCGCCAAGCCTTCCGCGACGGCGTCCTGCAGCCGTCTCGCCCAGAACAGGATTTGCGCCGCCGCGCGTCCCCACGCGCCGCCGGTCCAGACCAGCTCGTAGGCGGAGAACAGCCGCCAGCGATCGTCGCCCGCGACGATCGCGGAGGCGATCAGATCGCCGGCCATGGCCGTCGTGTTGATGCCGTGGCCGCCGAACCCGCCGGCGAGCCAGACGCCGGGCATCACCTCGCCGATCAGCGGCATCTTGTGGACCGCATAGCTCATGAGACCGGACCAGGCGTGGTCGACCTTCACGGCTCCGAGCTGCGGATAGACGTCGCGGATATCGTGCTCGATCGAGCCGGCCAATCCGCGCGGGACCGAGATTCGCGTGCTGATGCGGGAACCCCAGAGCAAGCGGTCGCCGTTGACGATCCGGTAATAATCGCCGCCGCGACGCGTATCCGAAACGCTGCCGCGATAGCGGATCGCCTCGCCGAGCGCCTCGCCGAGCGGCGCCGTGACGGCCATGTAGCTCGAGACCGGCAGCAGCGTCTCCGACACCGCGCGGAACGCCGAGCCGAGATGCGCGCCGCCCGCCAGCACCACGTGCCCCGCCCGCACCCGGCCTTTCGGCGTATCGATGCGCTTGCGCACGCCCGCGGAATCGATCGCCAGCGCCGGCGTATCCTCGAAGATGCGGGCGCCGGCCTGCTCCGCCGCCGCGGCGAGCCCGAGCGCATAATTGCGCGGGTGGATCCGGAACGCGCCGGGCTGGTGCACCGCCTGAAAATAGCGCTCGCTGCGCAGCACCTCGCGCACCTGCTCGGTCGGCCAGGCGTCGAGCCGCGCGCCGAAATCGACCCGCATCATGGCGACGTGCCGCAACAGCTCGTCCTCGGCATCTCTTCGCAGCACCACCAGCCGGCCGTCGGCCGCGGTTACGCCCGGCATGCCCGTCTCGCGGATCGTCGTGCGGACGTATTCGGCGCCGTCGGCCGACAACGCCCATAATTGCTTGGCCCGGCTCAGTCCGACGCGCTCGACGATGTTCTCGATCCGCTCCGAGAACCCCGGAGCGACGAAGCCGGCGTTCCGGCCCGACGCGTTCCAGGCGATTTTCTCGGCTTCCAGCACGGCCACGGACCAGCCGGCTCGGACGATCTCGCGCGCCACGGTGAGGCCGGCGAGCCCGCCGCCGATCACGCAGACGTCGACGTCCGCGTCCTGGACGAGCGGCGCGCGTTCCGGCGCGGCGACCGTCGTCTCCGCGTACCATCTCGGCCCGTCCGTTCCGCCCGTCTCGGCCATATCCTTGGCTCTTCGCTGTCCTCGCCCGGCCCGGGCGATCCACTGGCCCGAAACAATCGACCTGAACTCGGGCCCTTCCGCGCGCGGAGGCTGCTGGATCGCCCGCCTGCGCGGGCGATGACACGCCGTGGGAAAGAGCCGACGATTGCCACGCAATTGCGACGAAAATCCGCGCCGGATCGCTCGCCTCGCACCCATGGCCGCGCGCGGCCGGCATGCTAGACTCTCCGGCCGCGGAAATCGACTTTTTAGCCATGCGCCGCCTCATCCTGCTGCGTCACGCCAAATCCGACTGGACCGGCATCGGGCTCAAGGACCAGGACCGGGGACTAGCCTCGCGCGGCCGCGATTCCGCGCCGCTTGTTGGCGCCTACATGGCCCATCACGCGCTCGCCCCGGATCTGGTGCTCGTCTCCACCGCGACCCGCGCGCGCGACACCTGGGGGCTCGTCGCCGAGGCCTTTCGCAAGCCCCCCTCCGTCGTCTACGAGAAGCGGCTCTATGAAACCGGCCCCAAGGCGATCCTCGAAGCCATCCAATCGACCAAGCGCGATGTCCACGTGCTGCTGGTGGTCGGGCACAATCCCGGGCTTCGCGACCTCGCGGAGCTCCTGGTCGCCTCGGGCGACGTCGATGCCCGCCAGCGCCTGCTGGAGAAATTTCCGACCGCCGGCCTGGCGGTGATCGATTTTCCGATCGACGATTGGGGTAAGCTCCACCCCAAATCGGGGCGGCTCGATCGCTTCGTCGCGCCCCGCCAGCTCGACATGGCCACGGACTAGGCTCTTGGCATTTCTGCACTAGCCGGGATGGAGCGCCCGCGAAGCGGGCGGGCAATCCGGGGCCGGACATCCCGCATCCGCTCCGCTCCGAGCCGGGCGCTGAGACTGGCGGGTTCCGCTCTCGGCAATTATTTCAAGGCTCGGCCAGCCCCGCATTCCGCTCCGCTCCATGCGGGCTACAAGCTCGCCGCGGGATGCCCATGCTCACCCGAGTTCAGGCGATCGCCGAGGAGGCCCGGCTCGCGGCCCGCGCCCTCCTGGAGTTCGGCAGCCATCTCATCCACCCGACCGTCCGGCTCGGCGTGACCGGCCTCTCCGGCGCGGGCAAGACCGTGTTCATCACGGCGCTGGTGCATGATCTGATGCACGGCGCCCGGCTGCCGGTATTCGAGCCGCTCGCCTCCGGGCGCATCGCCCGGGCGCGGCTCGAGCCGCAGCCCGACGACGCGGTGCCGCGGTTCGAGTACGAGCGGCACGTCGACGCGCTGGTGAAGGACCGCGCTTGGCCGGAATCGACGCGCCGCGTGAGCGAGCTGCGCCTCGTTCTCGAATATCAGTCCCCGAGCGGCGCCGATCGTACGCTGACCCTCGACATCGTCGATTATCCTGGCGAGTGGCTGCTCGATCTGCCCCTGCTCGCCATGAGCTATCGCGAATGGTCGGCCCAGGCGCTCAAGCTCTCCTATGACGAGCCCCGCCGCAGGCTCGCGAGCCGATGGCACGCCCACCTCGCCGCGCTCGACCCGCAAGCCGGCGAGGACGAGCAGGCGGCGCTCACCGCCGCAAAGCTGTTCACCGATTATCTTCGCGCCTGCCGCGACGCCCGCTACGCGCTTAGCCTGCTGCCGCCCGGCCGGTTCCTGATGCCGGGCGAGCGCGCGGGCGCTCCCGCTTTCACCTTCGCGCCGCTTGCGCTCGGCGGCGCGGAGGCGCCGGCCAAAGGCTCGCTCCACGCCATGATGGAGCGCCGGTTCGAAGCCTACAAAAGCTTCGTGGTGCGCCCGTTCTTTCACGAGCATTTCGCCCGATTGGATCGCCAGGTCGTGCTGGTGGACGCGCTGGCGGCGCTCAATGCCGGACCCGCGGCGGTCAAGGACCTCGAGGCGACGCTTGCGGCGATCCTGGGCTGCTTCCGCCCGGGACGCTGGACCTTGGCGAGCGCATTGATGCGCCCGCGCATCGACCGCATTTTGTTTGCCGCGACCAAAGCCGATCACCTGCATCACGCGAGCCACGACCGGCTCGAACGCATTCTTGCCGGCATGACGGAGCAGGCGATCGAGCGCGCCAAGTTCTCGGGCGCCTTGATCGACGTGGTGGCGCTGGCGGCGGTGCGCGCGACCCGGGAGGCGACGGTTGCGCGCGGGCGCGAGCGCTTGCCGTCCATCATCGGGGTTCCGGCCGCGGGCGAGGCCGCCGGCACCGAGGTGTTCGACGGATCGACCGAGATCGCCGCCTTCCCGGGCGATCTGCCCGAGGATTCCGGCGCGCTCGTCGCCGGCGCCGAGCCCTTCCGGGGACTGAGCGCCGGACCCGCCCGGGACGCCGACTATCGTTTCCTGCGCTTCCGTCCGCCGCCGCTCGAGCCGACCGGCGCCGGCAGCGTCACGCTGCCGCACATCCGGCTTGACCGCGCGCTGCAATTCCTGCTCGGAGATCGCTTCCCATGACCCGTCACCGCAAGCCCGCCGCGTTCCGCCTCGACGACCCCGACGTCGTGCTCGCGCCCGCGCAGGCCGAGGGCCGCGCACGCACCGCCGGCATCGCGGGCGGCAGCATCTTGGTCACGCCCGCGCCGGAAGCCGCCCTGCCGGCCGCGCCGGCGCCGCCCGTCCCACGCCGGCGCCGTTTTCCGTTCGGCACCTTGTTCTGGTCCGCGCTCGGGGGGCTCGCGTTGCTCGCGCTCGGGCTCCTGGGCACGCAGCTCGTCGAGAGCCTTTTCGCGCGCGCGGAATGGCTCGGCGTCGTGGGCGCCGCCTGCGCGGCGCTGACGCTCGCCGCGCTCGCTGCCATTGTCGCCCGCGAGGCGATCGGGCTCCTGCGGCTCAAGAACATCGAGAAGCTGCAGGTTCGGGCGCAGGCCGCACTCGCGACCGACGATCGCGATGAAGCCCGCGCGATCGTGCGCGATCTCATCGCGTTCGAGCGCAGCGAGCCGCGGCTCGCCCGCGCCCGCGCGATGTTGGCGAGCCACGTCGAGGAGATCATCGACGGCGCCGATCTCATCCGGCTCGCCGAGCGCGAGCTGATGGGGCCGCTCGACGAGGAGGCCCGGCGCAGCGTCGCCGCGGCGGCGAAGCGCGTCTCCGTCGTCACCGCGATCAGCCCGCGCGCGCTCGTCGACATGTTGTTCGTGCTCGTCAACGCGGTGCTGCTGGTGCGGCGCCTCGCGGATCTCTACGGCGGCCGGCCGGGCCTGCTCGGCCTGATCCGCCTGTTCCGGCATGTCGTGGCGCATCTCGCGCTCACCGGCGGCATGGCGGCTACCGACAGCCTGATCCAGCAGGTGCTCGGCCACGGCATTGCGGCAAAACTTTCCGCGCGGCTCGGCGAAGGGGTGCTCAACGGCCTGCTGACCGCGCGGCTCGGGCTTGCCGCAATCGAAGTGGCGCGGCCCCTTCCCTTCGCGGCGCTGCCGCGCCCGCTCATCGCCGACCTCGCCCCCGAGCTCATCGGCCGCCGCAAGGAGGAGGCCGATACGACCCCGGGCGAGCAAGCAGGATCGTAGCGTCCGGGGCCATTGCGATGCATTCCTCACCGGCCGCGAAACGGCAAAACGGCGCGAAAATCAACGTTTTCGGGAGGTATATTTTTTACGAAGTGCAAGCAACTCAGCCGCTTAAGCCCATTCAATCCGCAGAAATACATCTTTTAATTGCATGACCGTATCTTACAATATGTACGTGTTCCGCGCCGGGCGGAATCCGTCGGATGCGCCGAGCACAGCCTAGCCAGTACGAAACCGCGAGATAATGGGTTTCGCGCCAGCCGGCACTCGACCCGTCTACGCGATTACCGCACCAATTCCCGCATGGCGCAGCCTCAGCGATCACGTAGATAATTGTTACCATGTCGGGCCCTCCCGCCCGGAAGTCTAAGCAATGCGGTGACACCCCGCTAAGAAAGGATCTCTCCGATCATTCCTCCGCCTCGTCGAGTGGCTCCGGCACATAGACCCTTTTGAGCGGAAGCAGACCCTTGTAGCGGCTGTCAAATTTGTCGTAGTGAAGCGTGATGAGTGAGACTAGCTCGTCGCCATCGATTAACCGAAGATTGCCTTTGCTGCGCGCAAATATCCGAGCCTGATTGGTGAATGTGCCAAGAGTGATAATGAGTGCAAACTCCCCAGGCGAGAGCTTTCCATACAGGGCTGATACGACGGGATCGCCAATGCTCCCCTCGTGGCTCTTTACCTGAACCTTTATGATTGGTGGCTCAAACCCGAGTTCATCTTTGTGGGCGATTATATCGATGCCGCCGTCTGGACCTTCTGGCGACACGCGCGTGCGATATCCCATGGCAGTGAGAATATGAGCTACAAACTCAGCGAATGGATGGCCCTTCAGCTCCTGGGCAAGGCGCTTCAAAATGAAGTCTCTTGTTGTTTCTTCAATCTCATCTGCAACGAGCGCAACAGTCTCATCTTGCGCTAGTGGCAAAACAGCAGCCTGACCTTCGATTGCGGCGCGGAATTCCTCAGCATAATTCTTGACGAGGAAAAGGCTCATTGCTGAGCCAACCTCGTAAAGAGCGCCTTGCGAAAAGCGGGTACGTGGCAAAGCGCGCAGCCATTTTACTGCACGGCGATTGGGATAGGTTATCTCAGTTTTTGGGTCAAAATAATAATCACCTTCAATTTCGCCGAAATGTATCTGCCGATCGGCCCGGGAGGGATAGACGACTAAATCACCAATACGGAGCTCGTAGATAAAACGGAAAAGCTGTCCGGCTATTACTGGGACAGCTCCTGATTTCTTTTCCGGATAGACTTGTGCGACTCTCGCTTTGAACGCCTCGCGATCTGGTTTGAGCGTCTTTAAGTCGCCAATCTGCTGCCAGCCAATGGCGATACAATTGGACTTGAGAAACAGCGCATCGGCATCACCGGTGCGGCCACCATGTATACCCCATATTGCGACTTCGCCCATGCGATCTTTCCCACTTCCGATCATGCATTGTTAAATCGAGATATATTAACGCCGAAACCAAATACCGCGATCACCGCACCAATTCCCGCATGGCGCGGTCGAGGCCCTCGAGGGTCAGCGGATACATGCGCTCGCCCAAGAGCTGGCGCACCATGCGGATCGAATAGGTGTAGTCCCATTGCTCCTGCGGCACCGGGTTGAGCCAGACGCAGGCCGAATAGGTCCGCGTCATGCGCTCGAGCCAGATTGCGCCGGCCTCCTCGTTGAAATGCTCGACCGAGCCGCCGGGCGTCGTGATCTCGTAGGGCGACATCGAGGCGTCGCCGACGAAGATCACCTTGTAATCGTGCGGATAGGTGTGCAGCAGCTGCCAGGTCGATGTGGTGTCGTCGTGGCGCCGACGGTTCTTCTTCCACACCCGCTCGTACAAACAATTGTGGAAATAGAAATAATCCATGTGCTTGAACTCGGTGCGTGCCGCCGAGAACAGCTCCTCGGTGACCTGGACGTGCCAGTCCATCGAGCCGCCGATGTCGAAGAAGATCAGCACTTTGACCGCATTGTGCCGCTCGGGCCGCAGCTTCAGATCGAGATAGCCGCGGTGCGCGGTCTCCTTGATGGTGCCTTCGAGATCGAGCTCCTCCGGGGCGCCGGTGCGCGCGAACTTGCGCAGCCGCCGGAGCGCGAGCTTGATGTTGCGGGTGCCGAGTTCGACGGTGTCGTCGAGGTCGCGGAACTCGCGCCTGTCCCAGACTTTCACCGCGCGGAAATTGCGGTTCTTGTCCTGGCCGATGCGCACGCCCTCGGGATTATAACCGTAGGCGCCGTAGGGCGAGGTGCCGGCGGTGCCGATCCATTTCGAGCCGCCCTGGTGGCGGCCCTTCTGCTCGGCGAGGCGCCGGCGCAGCGTTTCCAACAGCTTGTCGAGGCCGCCCATCGCCTCGATCAGCCTCTTCTCCTCGTCGGAAAAATTCTTCTCCAGGATTTTCTTCAGCCATTCGGCGGGGATCTCCGCCGCGAGCGCCTGTTCGAGGAGCTCCATGCCCTGGAACACCTTGCCGAACACCCGGTCGAACTTGTCGAGATTGCGCTCGTCTTTGACCAGCGCGGCGCGGGAGAGATAGTAGAAATCCTCGACGCGGCGCGAGGCGAGATCCTGCTCCATCGCCTCGAGCAGGGTGAGATACTCGCGTAGCGTCACCGGCACGCCGGCGGATTTGAGCTCCTGGAAAAAGGTGACGAACATGGGCGGCTCCGGGCTCAAAGCTTTCGGCCGAACCGGCGGCGGGGTCAAGATCGGGCCCAGACGGAGCTGCGCTGGCCCGCATGGGCTCCACCTTGAAACCGGGCGCTGGCGGCGAGGTTGCCGCATGCAGCTAGGCGCGGAAAGACGCGCCGTGATAGGCTAGAAACATGAATGCGGACGTAAAGAACACGCTCGATCGCGTGGCGAACTGGCCGGAAGAAGACCAGGAGGAGCTCGCGCAGGTCGCGCTAGAAATCGAGGCACGCCGCCACGGTGTCCATCATGCGACGCCGGAAGAATTGGCGGCGATCGATGAAGCGCTTGTCGCGGTCAGCCGCGGCGAGATCGCGAGCGAGGAAGCCGTCGAGGCGGTGTTTGCGAAATACCGGCGGGCATGAAGGTCCGCTACTCGAATCTCGCCCTCGTCGAGCTCGATGCAATCCTCGCCAACATCCAGGCGGAGAATCCCGACGCGGCGGCGAGCTTTCAAGCTCGGGTGCGCCGCGTTGTCGAGCGAATCGGCCAATTTCCCGAAAGCGCCCAGGAGGTGTCGGAGCGACCAGGAGTACGGCGCGTCCCGCTGCTGCATTACCCTTATGTCATCCACTACACCGTCTACGATAATGAGGTGGTGATCCTCAGGATCGTTCACGGTGCGCGACGCAGCCCGTGGGCATAGGTGCGCGCCGAGCGTGATTGTGTGCGCAAACCGGCCCTGCGTTTTAATGCATTTCGTGTCCCGGAGGCAGCCATGACAAATTCGGCCAATCTCCATCACGTTTCCACGCCCACGCTGGAGATCGCCTACGAGGAGGCGGGGCCGGCGGACGGCATTCCGGTTATCCTGCTGCACGGCTTTCCCTACGATCCGCGCTCCTATGATGACGTCGTGCCGCGGCTCGTCGCGGCGGGCTGCCGCACGCTCGTGCCCTACCTGCGCGGCTATGGGCCGACGAAATTCTTGTCCGCCGAGACGCCGCGCTCCGGCCAGCAGGCGGCGCTCGGCAACGACCTCAGGGAGTTCATGGATGCGCTCGGGCTGAAAAATGCGGCGCTCGCCGGCTACGACTGGGGCGGGCGCGCTGCCTGCATCGTGGCGGCGCTGTGGCCCGAGCACGCGCGATGCCTGGTGTCGGAGAGCGGCTACAACATCCAGGATCTTGCCGCCGCGGCCGACCCGCTGCCGCCCGAGCAGGAATACCGCTATTGGTACCAATATTATTTCAACACCGAGCGCGGCCGCGCCGGGCTCGAACAGAACCGCCGCGCGCTCGCCCGTCTGCTGTGGCGGCTGTGGTCGCCGAACTGGCGCTTCGACGACGGGACCTTCGAGTGCACGGCGAAATCCTTCGACAATCCGGATTTCGTCGACGTCTCGATTCATTCCTATCGCGTGCGCTACGGCTATGCGCCGGGCGATCCGGCGCTCGAGGCGATCGAGCAGCGGCTCGCGCAAAAGCCGGCGATTTCCGTGCCGACGATCGTGCTCCACGGCGAGGCCGACGGCGTGACGCCGCCCGAGCTATCCGAGGCGCACGCGCGCTTCTTCACCGGTCCCTATCGGCGGGCGCTGATCCCGCGCGCCGGCCACAACCTGCCGCAGGAGGAGCCGCAAATCTTCGCCGGCGCGGTGCTGGAGCTGTTGGGGAAATGATGCAGCTACGTCGCATCCGTCGGACGCCTGCCAGCGCGATTTGAGCCGAAGCGCCAGAGGTACACTCCACCTCTCCCCGGTGGGGAGAGGTCGGCGCGCGAAGCGCGCCGGGTGAGGGGGACACGATCTGCGGATCCGGATTCTCCCGCCCCCCTCACCCCGACCCTCTCCCCGCCGGGGAGAGGGAGCCTGCGCTCGCAGCTGCCCGTAAATCAGATTCTTCAGATGCGACACCGGCTGGATATTCTAGGGCACCAGGATCAGAGCTTTGCGCGCCGCATCGGCCGGCGGATTCGTTCCGGTAGATCGCCTGCCGCAAGCGGCGCAGACGCGAGAAGCCGGCCAAACGAAGGAACATGCGCGAGGCGCTCCCATTCTTTGATTCCGACGATCACTGCCTGCGGCTTCCCGTCGCGCGTAATGATCGAATGCTCCCCGCGCGCGGCGTGGCGCACAATGGATGACAATTTCGCCTTTGCATCCTTCAACCGGACTTCTCGCATGGCACAGGATTCCACCCGGAACTGAGAAAATAAAGACGTGGATGGCCGGGACAAGCCCGGCCATGACGACAAACGCGTCCCGTCCCCTCAGCTCACGCCGAGCTTCTTCTGCAGGCTGGTCGAGGAGGTGGTGTACTGGAACACCAGCTTCTTGCCGGGAAACACGTAGTGATAGGCCTTTTGCGCCATCAGCGCCGCTTCGTGGAAGCCGCACAGGATGAGCTTGATCTTCCCCGGGTACCAATTGATGTCGCCGATCGCGAAAATCCCGGGCTCGCTGGTCTCGAAGCTTGCGGTGTCGACCGGAATGAGCTCGCCTTCGCGCAGCTCGATGCCCCATTGCGCCACCGGCCCGAGCTTCATGGTCAGCCCGAAGAACGGCAGCATGGTTTCGCAGACGAGCGTCACGCTCGAGCCGTCCGCGCGCTTGATCACCGCACCCGCGAGCGCGCCGTCGCTGCCTTCGAGCGCCGTGACCTGTCCGAGCAGGAGATCGATCTTTCCGCCCTCGACCAGCGCATGCATCTTGTTGACGCTGTCGGGCGCCGCGCGGAACGCGTCGCGCCGGTGCAGCAGGGTGAGGCGCTTGGCGATCGGCGCGAGATTGAGCGTCCAGTCGAGCGCGGAATCCCCGCCGCCCACGATCAGGATGTCTTTGCCGCGAAAATCCTCCATCCGCCGCACCGCGTAGAACACCGATTTTCCCTCGTAGGGCTCGATGCCCGGGATCGGCGGCTTCTTGGGCTGGAACGAGCCGCCGCCCGCGGCGATGACCAAGACTTTCGCCTCGAACACGTTCCCGCGATCAGTGGCGATGCGGAACATCGGCTCACCGATGCGCTCGATCTTTTCCACCATCTCGCCGAGGTGGAAGGTCGGCCCGAACGGCTTGATCTGCGCCAGCAGCGCTTCGACCAGCCCCTGGCCGGTGACATAGGGGATGCCGGGAATGTCGTAGATCGGCTTTTCCGGATAGAGCTCGGCGCATTGCCCGCCGATCTTGTCGAGGATGTCGACGAGATGCGCCTTCATGTCCAGCAAGCCGAGCTCGAACACCGCGAACAGGCCGATCGGGCCCGCGCCGATGATGAGCACGTCGGTCTTGATCGGTTCAGCCATGCTGGCCCACCGGATACGCCCGAGGAACGGGCCCGTGACGCGGCGGCGAACGGCTCTCGCGCAAAGCGAGGCGACCCGGCGCGCGCGGCCGGTCGCGACGGCGAAGAATGATCACGCCTGCCGCTCCGGCGTCTTGACCACCAGGCCTTCGAGGTTCTCGCTCACCTTGATCTGGCAGGAGAGGCGCGAGTTCGGCTTCACGTCGAAGGCGAAATCGAGCATGTCCTCCTCCATCGGCGAGGGCTCGCCGGTCTTCTCCTTCCATGCCTCGTCGACGTAGACGTGACAGGTCGAGCACGCGCAGGCGCCGCCGCATTCGGCCTCGATCTCCGGCACGCTGTTCTTGATCGCCGTCTCCATGACGGTCGAGCCGACCTCGCCTTCGACGGTCCGCGCAGTGCCGCCGGAATCGATGTAGGTGATTTTCACCATGGAAATGGCTGCAACGGGCGATCAGGCCGGGTTCAGCTCAGCAACGCCGAGCTCGGATCATCGCGGTTTCGATCCAGGAGCTTCGATCCAGGAACTTGGCCGCCTTGGCGGATGGCATTGTTCCGAAATGCTGCAGGATCGGCTCGCCGGCACCGGCAAGCCAATCCTGTCGGGGCTTTTATAGGGAGCGAACGCGCCAGCGCAAGCCCGGGGGCCGGCGGGGCTAATTCGGTTGGAGCAAGTCGGCGATCAGGGCGCGGGTTTCCGCCGCGGCGGCGCCCAGTCGCGCGATCGCCGCTTCGAGATCGAGCTCGGCTTCGCTTCCCGCGGCAAGCTCCACCGCCTCGGCCGCGCGCGCCACGCGCCAGGCGCCGATCCCGCGCGCCGAGCCCTTGAGCGTGTGCGCCGCCGCGCAGATGCCGGCGCGCGCCGCCTGCTGCATCCGCACGATCAGCATGCCGGCCTGGCGATCGAACAATTCCAACACCTCGCGCTCGAGCCCCCGGTCCCCGAGCGTCATCCGGGCCAGATGCACGAGATCGATCGGACGCTCGCCCGAGGCGGGCAGCGAGTTCGAAGCGCCGTTGTCGACCAATGCCGAGAGTCCCATGCCTGCCCCACTCCCCATGGCTGGCTGCCTAGACGCCGAGCGTGGCCCGGCGGCGGCAAAATCCGGGTAAATGCGTGGCCCGCGAGGCCCTTTTCCCCGTAGCCAACCATGTCCGTGGTTAACAAAACTCTAACCCGATGGCCGGCTCGCCGGTCATCCACAGCCGCAAGAACATTCCCCGGCTGCCTTCTGGCCGCCCAGATCATGCAGGAATACTGCCGCCTGATAGCGAGGGGCTGGGAAGCGTCATCCATACCATAGCACCTCTATCGGATGTGCCGTCGGTCACGCCCGTTAACAATGATTAAGGGGACGTTAACCGAGACGGTTTCATTCGATCGGTGAGGCCGATAGGATGCCCGCTCGGCCGCGCGGGCGTGGGTGCAAACCGGCTCGTGTACGGGTGGGAGTGATCACCGTTCGAGCAGGCGGAGCCGCCGGCAGGCGGGCTGTGCCGCGGTGATGGGTGGGAACAGTACGGGACGCGGACGAACATCATGGCAAACACCCCGAGGAAAATGCAGGATCCGACCGAGGCAGCGCTGTCGGCGATCCAGGACGCGCTCAGTCTGCGGGACGGCGAACCGTCGGCTACGGCCGAGCCGTCGCCGGCGCCCCCGGGGCCCGAGCCGGTCGACAGGACCCGCGAAGGCCGCCGCCGGTCGCGCCGCGATTCGGCGAGAGACCAGGAGATCTTTTTCGGCGAGCCGGGGGCCGCCGAGCCGGAAGCCGCCGAGGAAGCGCAGCCCCCCGCCGCCAACGACGACCGGCAGTCCGTCGGGCGCATGCTCCAGACGCTGCAGCGCCGCCCGTCGCGCCGGCCCTATGTGATCGCCGGAATTTTTGCGGTCGGCTGGATCGCGGCCGGCATCGTGCTCGGCATGGCGCAGCTCGGGACCGAGCCCGTTCAGCTGATCGGCGAGAACGGCATCGCCGTGCAGCTCTACGGTTTTGCGGCCGTGCTGATCATGCCGGTCGCGTTCCTGTTCCTGCTCGCGCACCTGGTCAGCCGCGCCCAGGAGCTGCGCATCATCGGCCGCTCCATGACCGATGCTGCCGTGCGCTTCGCCGAGCCCGAGACCATCGCCAAGGAATCGATCGTCAGCGTCGGCCAGGCGATCCGCCGCGAAGTCGCCGCCATGGGCGACGGGGTGGAGCGCGCGCTCGCGCGCGCGGCCGAGCTCGAAGCGCTGGTGCACAACGAAGTCGCGGCGCTCGAGCGCGCCTATAACGACAACGAGCTGCGCATCCGCGGCTTGATCGAGGATCTGGCCAACCAGCGCGACGCCATGGTTACCCAGGCCGAGCAGGTACGCAGCGCAATCTCCGGCGTCCACATCGGGCTCACCCAGGACATCGCCTCGGTCAGCGAGCTGATCGCCGCCAGCGTCACCGACGCGGCCCAGCGCATCACGCGCTCGCTCGCCGAGAAGGGCGAGCACATCACGCTGGCGCTCGGACGCGCCGGCGATTCCATGATCGACGCTATCGGCGAGCGCGGCGGGGATCTCCTCGATCAGCTCAATACCACCAGCACCGAGGTGACCCGCACGCTCGAAAGCGCCACCGAGCGCCTGACCTCGAGCATCCACGTCAAGACCGACCACATCAGCGAGGAATTCGGCGAGCTCGCCACCAAGCTGTCGAACCTGTTGTCCTCGCGGCTCGACCAGGTCGCGGACGGCTTCACCCATCGCACCACCGGGCTCACCGCCGGCATCGCCGAGAAGGCCCAGGACATCACCGATGCGCTGATCGAGACCGGCGGCCGCATCGCCGAGAACATCGCCACCCGCGCGGAGGACGTGAACAACACCCTGAAGGCGACCGGGGAATCCCTGGTTCTCGACCTCACCTTGCGCGGCAGCGACGTGGTTTCCAAGCTCGACGAGACCGGATCGCGGGTCACCGAAACGATCGTGGCGCGCAGCACCACCGTCACCGAGACCTTCCGCGAGACCGCCGAGGCGCTGGCCTCGACCATCAACGTCAAAGGCGACGCCATCCATGAGCTGCTCACCTCGCGCCTGCAATCGTTCGAGGACGTGTTCACCCGCGGTGGCTCGGAGCTCGGCGAGAAGATCTCGCGGGACACCGGCGCGCTGGGCGAACTGATCACGCGGCATCTCACCGAGTTCGATCACACGGTGAAGGTCTATGGCGGCGAGCTGGTGGAACGGCTCGGCTACAATTCCGCGGACCTGACCGAGAAGATGCGTTCCCACGTCGAGAATTTCGGCGATCGCGGCGGCGAGCTGGTGGAGCACCTCGGCCAGCATTCCACCGAGCTCACCGAGCGGATGCGCTCGCACGTCGAGAGTTTCGAGGACCGCGTCACCACCCGGGCAACCGAGTTCACCACCGGGCTCGATCAGCGCATCGCCCGCGTCCAGGAGGCGCTCGACACGCGCACGCAGACGCTCAACGAAGCGCTGGGCAACCGCGTGCTGGACATTGCCAAGACCCTGGCGGAGGGCGGCAAGGAGGTCGTCGGCGCGCTGGAGCAGCGCATCGGCGACATCGCGGTCACCATCAATGCCCGCGGCTCCAAGGTCGCCGACGCGCTCGCCGCAAAGACCGAAGAGATCGACAAGACGCTGGGCGTGCGCGCCATGGAGATTGCCGGCAATCTCGATGCCCGCATCGGCCGGTTCGAGGAATTGCTGGTCGGCCGCGTCGAGACCGTGGCGAGCCAGATCGAAGTGCGCGGCCACGCCGTCGCCAACGCCATGACGTCGCGGTTCGAGCAGCTCAGCCACGCCGTCAAGACCAACACCGGCGAGGCCGAGCAGGCACTCGCTCAATTGGAAAGTCGGCTCACCGCAGTCTCCTCCGGCGCGAGCGACGTGCTCAAGCAGAACGCCGGCGAGGTCGAACGCACGCTGCTGGGGGTGAGCGCCGAAGTGGTCCGCAGCGGCTCGGAGCTGGCGCGAATCCTCGACGCGAAGAGCGGCAATTTCCTCGTCGCCTTCGGCGACCGCGGCCAGCGATTCGCGACCGACGTCGACCGCGTCACCAAGGAGGCGGTGCAATCGATCGAGGCCAAGGGGCTGTCGTTCACCAAGACGATGCTGGACAACAGCCAGGACCTCGCCCGCCTCATCAACGACGCGGCCTCGACCGCGTCCGCCTCGGTCACCCGCTCGGTCGAGAATTTGCACGCGGGCGCCAAATCCGCCATCGAGCAGTCGCAGCAGACCGCCGCCGCCGCCGTCTCGGAGGTGATGGAAACCCACAACATGCTGCGCCACGACACCACGGCGCTGTTCGAGCGGTTGCGCGAGGCCAATGTCCTGCTCCAGGAGGTGCTGAGCGGCGCCACCGCCAATCTCGGCGCGGTCGAGAACACACTGTCGGGTCGCGTCAAGGAGTTCGTGATCACGATGAACCAATTGGCGGACCGCAGCGGGGCGACGAGCTCCAAGGTCGAGGAACAGATCGAGTCGTTCCGCGGCGTCACCAGCAACGTGCTGCGCGAGATCACGGCGGTGGCCGAGCAGTTCGACGAACACGGCCGGGCGCTGGCGTCCGCGGCCGAGCTCATCGACGGCAGCAACCGCCGCACCGAGCAGGCGCTGGCGGAGCGGCGCGGTTCCATGGAGAACTTGGTCGGCCATCTCGACGGCAAGGCCCAGGAGCTCGACCAGCGGCTGATGCGCTTCGCCACGCTGCTGAAGGATTCCTTCGAGGCCGCCGAGGGGCGCGCCCGCGACATCGCGCAGGTGATCGCCGAATCCACGGCGGAGGGCTCTCGCGCCATCACCAGCCAGTACGAGCTGGTGCGCTCGACTTCGCAGGAGGAGCGCCAACGCACCGGGGAGGCGTTGCGCGGCCTCTATGAGCAGGCGACCGGCGAGACCCAGGGGCTGTTCCGCCAGGTCAGCGAGCGCTTTGCCGAGATCGTGCGCGACATGAAAGGCATGGCCGGCGAGATCCAGCACGAGCTGGAAAAGACCCGCGCCGAGGTCCGCCGCGGCGTGCTCGAACTGCCGCAGGAAACCGCGGAGAGCACCGCGCAGATGCGCCGGGTCATCGTCGAGCAGATCGACGCGCTGGCCGAGCTCAACCGCATCGTGGCCCGCCATTCGCACGCGATCGAGACCGCCGAGCCGATGCGCCGCGGCGTGCGCGACGAGCTCGTCGCGGGCGGCGGGCGCAGCGAGCCCCGCCCCGCCGCGCGCCTCGAGGTCGTCGGCGGCGGGCGCTCCGCCCCGGTGGCGCCTCCGCGCAGGCCGGAAGGCCCCGCCGCACCGCCACCGCAGGGCGACGGCCGCAACGGGCGCGACGCCCGTGACGGCTGGCTCAGCGACCTGCTGGCCCGGGCCTCGCGCGACGAGGAGGGCGGCGGCAAGGAGCGTCCGGCCCGCCACGCGCTCGAATCGCTGGATTCGCTCTCGGTCGACATCGCCCGCATGATCGATCACGACGTCGCCGGCGAGCTCTGGGACCGCTACAAGCGCGGCGAACGCAACGTGTTCACCAAGCGGCTCTATACGATGCAGGGGCAGAAGACCTTCGAGGAGATCCGCAAGCGCTATCGCGGCGACCGCGACTTCAAGCAGACCGTCGACCGCTACATCGGCGAGTTCGAGCGGCTGCTCGAAGACGTCTCGCGCGACGACCGCGGCGCGGTGGTGGCGCGCACCTATCTCACCTCGGAGACCGGCAAGGTCTACACCATGCTGGCCCACGCCGCCGGAAGATTCGAGTAAGGGACATCATGCCGGCAACAAAAAGGGCGCGCCCCGGCGCGCCCTTTTTTTGTAAAAATGTTTGCGACCTCATCCAGCCGCCGGGCAGCGTGGCCGCCGATTGCCGGCGGGGCTCAGAATCAAGCGAACCGCTCGCGTGCCCTCGCGCGGGCTTTCTCAGCTTCGGTTTCGCGATTTCGCGGCGGGCTCGCGGTCTCCAGCGCCTCCAGCAGCCTGCGGGCGGCGTCCGAAACTTCTTCGACCGCGCGCTGGAACACGGCTTCATTCGCCTTCGACGGGCGGGTGAAACCGCTCACCTTGCGGACGAACTGCAGCGCGGAGGCGCGAATCTCGTCCTCGGTCGCGGGCGGCTTGAAATTGAACAGCGTTCGGATGTTTCGGCACATTGAGAACTCCCAGGTAGCGGCTTTTTTCGTAGCCCGGATGAAGCGAAACGCAATTCGGGGGCACCGTTCCCGGATTTCGCTGCGCTCCATCCGGGCTACGGCAGCGATCAACGCCGCCCCTCACACCACGTGGGAGGCCCAGGCGACGAGATCGGTGATGACGCGCTGGAACGCCTCGTCGAGTGCCGATACCGCGTCCGGCCCCTCGGTCGAGGCGGCGGGCACGCTGGCGCGGAACACTTTTGCGGCGAGCACGCGGCCGCCGCGGTCGGTCACGACCTTGGCCGAAATCTCGACTTCGGCCGTGGGCGCGGACGCGACGGATACGTGGAACGCGCGCACGTCGGTGACGAGCTGATAGTCGGCCGCGAGCTTGTCGCCCGGGGTTCCGACCGCCCGCAGCCGGCTGCCGTTCTCGAAGCCCTCGACGATGCGGCTTTGCACCAGCCGCGGCAGGCGGTCGCTCCATTGCGCGCGGGAGAGATAGGCGATCTCGCCCTGGGTGCGGATCACGATACGGTCGGTGTTGAGCACCGAGAGCGCCGTCGGCTCGACCACGACCAGCTGCCCGCGCCCCGCGCCGCGGGCCTTGGTCAACGTCTGCTGCGGCGCGTTGAGATCGAACGTGGGCGGCGCCTGCCCGCCGCAAGCCGAAAGCGCGACCGCAAACACCAACACCGCGGCCCTGCCGATGCCTCGGGACCGACGCCCAACCACGCTCACCACATCCCCCTCGCCTCTGCCGCCGCTACCCTCAGCGTCTACCGCTGTACTCCGGCACCGCGCCGCTGCTGCCGCTGCCGCCGAAGATGACCCGCTGCGGGTTGCGGTCGAGATTCTTGATGGCGCGATCGAGATCGGAAAGGGTGCGCCGGCCATCGACCGCGAGCGCTTCCCATTCGCGCAGTCCCGAACCGGTGAAACGCGTCACCCCCGCGGTAATGTCGGCGGTGCGCTTGTCGAGATTGTCGGCCAGCGCCTTGAGCGAGTGCACCGCCTCGTTGATGTCGCCCTTGCCGTCGGCGCCGAACAGACCTTCAACCCCGGCGATCACGTGGTCGATTCGTTCGGAGTTCTTGGCCAAGGTGGCGCTGAAGGTGTCGAGATTGCGGATCGCATCGTGCAGCGGGCCTTGGCTCTCGGCGAAGAAATTGTCGACCTTGCGCAGCACTTCGCGCGCGCTCTGGGTCACGTCCTGGGTGGCGCTCGCATCGGCGACGAGCAGCGGCGGCCCGCCGTCCTCGGCGATCGGCAAAATCGCGGCCCCGGGCGTGCCGCCCTTGAGCGAGATCGAGGCGATCCCGGTCAGCCCCTGGAAATCCAGGCTGATGCTGGTATCCGACCGGATCGGCGTCTTGGGCTCGACCGCGATCGTCGCCACCACCTGCCGGGGATTGGTGGGATTGAGCTTGAGTTCGGTGGTCTCGCCGGCGCGAATGCCGTTGAACAGCACCGAGGATCCGGTCCGCAGCCCCGACACGGTGCCGTCGAACACCACGCGATAGGTTTCGCGCACCCCATGGTCGCCGAGGTTCGAGAACCAATAGACGAACCCGAACGCCGCGGCGACGACGGCGAGCGTGAACGCGCCGACCAGCACGTAATTGGCTCTGGTTTCCATCACACCCCGTCCTTCCCTATGCGGCCCCCACCGCCCCCGCGACCCGCGCCGGCCCTGCCGGCCCCGCGAGCCGCCCGCGCTGCCCGTGGAAATAGGCTTTCAGCCAAGGATGCTCCGAAGCGAGCATCGTGGCCATCGGGCCCGCGGCGATGACCTTACCGTCGGCGAGCGCGGCGATGCGGTCGCAGATGGTATACAGGCTATCGAGGTCATGCGTTACCATGAAAACCGTCAGGCCCAAAGTCTGCTGTAAGGTACGGATCAGGTTGTCGAAATCCGCGGCCCCGATCGGGTCGAGCCCCGAGGTCGGCTCGTCCAGGAACACGATCTCGGGATCGAGCGCCAGCGCCCGCGCGAGCGCCACGCGCTTGATCATGCCGCCGGACAGCTCGGAGGGAAACTTGTCGACGACGTCCGCCTTCAGGCCGACCATTTCCAGCTTCGCGACCGCGATTTCTTCCATCAGGCGACCGGAGACCCCGAGATATTCCCGCATCGGGAACTGCACGTTCTGGCGCACCGTGAGCGAGGAGAACAGCGCGCCCTGCTGAAACAGGATGCCCCAGCGCCGCTCGGTCGCCTGCCGTTCCTCGACGCTCGCGCGCCCGAGATCGACCCCGAATACCTCGATCGTGCCCTCGCGCTTGGGCACCAGGCCGATGATGGTGCGCATCAGCACCGATTTGCCCTGGCCCGAGCCGCCGACGAAGCCGAGCACTTCGCCGCGAAATACGTCGAGGGAAAGCTGATCGAGAATGCGGGCGCTGCCGAAGCCGACGACGAGGTCGCGCACCCGGATCGCCACGCCGTTCGCCCCCGCCGGCATGTCGCTATTTCCCGATCGATGCGAAGAACATCGCGAACAGGCCGTCGAACACGATGACGAGAAAGATCGCCTTGACCACCGATGCGGTGGTGTGCAGGCCGAGCGATTCCGCGCTGCCCTGGACCTTGAAGCCCTCGACGCAGGCCACGATCCCGATCACCAGCGCCATGAACGGCGCCTTGATCATGCCGACCTCGAAGGTGTCGAGCGAGATCGCCTCCTTGAGGCGCGAGAGAAACACGTCCGGATTGATGCCGCCGTAGCCCCAGGCGACCAGCGCACCGCCGTAGATCGCCGACATCGAGCCCAGGAAGGTGAGGATCGGCACGGCGATGAGCAGCGCGACGATGCGCGGCAGGATCAGCACTTCGGTCGGATCGAAGCCCATCGTGCGCAGCGCGTCGACTTCCTCGCGCATCCGCATCGAGCCGAGCTCGGCCGTGTACGCGCTGCCCGACCGGCCGGCGACCATCACGGCGACGATGATCACTCCGACCTCGCGCAGCACCAGAACGCCGACCATGTCGATGACGTAGATGTCGGCGCCGAATTTGCGGAAATGGAAGATGCCCTGCTGCGCCAGGATCGACCCGATCAAAAACGTGATCAAGAGGACGATCGGAACCGCGCGCCAGCCGACCCGCTCGAGCTGATGGACCGTGGAGGTGAGGCGGAATGTCTGCGGCCGCGACGCCACCCGCACCGCGACGGTGATGAGCTCGCCCAGCATGCGGGCAAAATCCACCAGATCCCGCCCCACCTCGACCATGGTGCGGCCGACCATGGCGAGTGCCGCGGCCAGCCGGCTTTCCTGCCTCTGGGTGCGCGGCGGCGTCAGATTGACGTGATGGAGTTCCTCGATCAGCCCCTGGTAATGGTCCGAAAGGCCGACGATCTTGATCTCGCAGCCAGCCGCCCGGAAGGCGCGCACCAGCCGTTCCAGCAGCCAGGCACCGAAGGTGTCGAGGCGCTCGACCCGGCTCATGTCGATGCCGACCGCGCGCACCGACAAGGGCTCGCGCTCCGCCTGCTCGACCAGCGGCTCGAGATCGTGCGCATGTTCCGCCGTCCAGGCGCCGGCCGCGGCGAATTCCACCCAATCACCGTGCGCGGCGCTCCTGAGCAAGGGCTCCCGGACCTGCAGCATTTCGGCTTCCCCGTGACGGCGCGGGCGCTCGCTTGAGCCGCGCCCCCTTGGGCCTATTGACCACCCCTCGCCCGCCCTGTCGAGGGTTCCGCGGTTTTTCGGCCATGGCCGTCTCGCTCTTCATTCATCTGGAAAAGTGGCCGATTGCGGGCAAATTTGCGATCTCACGCGGCGCAAAGACCACAGCCGAGGCGGTGGTGGCGGAGCTGCCGATGGCCGGCGCCGCGGCTGCGGCGAATGCGTGCCCGATGGCCGGTACGGCGAGACCGTCGAGAGCGTGGCGGCCGCCATCGAAGCGATGCGGAAGCCGCTTGCCGGCGTTATGGGGGTGAGCGGGCCCGCTGGCTCGACTTCCCTCCCATGGCCGGCTGATGGATTTTGTTGTCCTGTTAAGCAGCGCCCGGGATACCAACGAAGGCGGAAGCGATGGACATCAGGCTGGTGCGCAGGACGTTGCTGGAGATCGCGGGAGACGAATCGCCCGAAAAGCCCGATGCCGCCATTCAGGCCCTGGCAGTGGCGATCCTGCATGTGGTGGAAGGCGTCGAAGAGATCAAAGCCGGCCTCGCCCGTCTGGCGGCTCAACCCGCCCCACAGGCCCGCCCGCAACGGCGTTCGCGACCCCGCCAGCGCGTAAAACGGACGAAACGGTGAGCGACACGCCGAGGGGTCGCGATCCCACCCCATCCCTCCCCTTTTCAAGGGGAAGGAGGAGATTGCCGCCGGCTCTGAGCAAACGCGTCCCCTGCGCGGGTTTGGAAGGGAAGCGGCGGCGAGCTGTTGGTGTAGGGCCGGATTATGGAAAACCGGGGCATGGCATTAAGCGGTTCGTGACGATTCGTCCGGCATGGTTTTTGCCGATTCGCTCGATCGGGACCCCGGAATGCCGCACCCGCCCGCCCTGATGCCGCTCTCCGAGGCGGATTACGACCTGATCGAAGCGGCCGTCATGGAGACCGGCCGCGGCCGCTGGTTCCTGGCCGAATACGCCCGCCGCAACCGGCATTCCGACACGATGACGCTGCTCGGCGCCATCGACCGGCTCGAAGCCGCCATCCGTGGCGAGCCCAATGCGCAGTCGGTCGACCGCATCCGCTTCGATCTGTTCGAAATGGCCCAGGCCATTGCCCGCACCAAGGCGGAGATCGCGGCCATCAAGCCGGACGTCGAGGATTCCGGGAAATTCGGCGAGGTGACGGCCGAGCTCGATTCCATCGTGCAGACGACCGAGACGGCCACCTCGGACATCCTTGGCGCCGCCGAGCAGGTCCAGGAGATCGCCTGGACCTTGCGCGAGCAAGGCATCGACCCCGAGATCTGCGATCTCATCAACGCCAAGGCGACCGACATTTACATCGCCTGCGCGTTCCAGGATCTCACCGGCCAGCGCACCGGCAAGGTGATCCAGGTGCTGCGCTATCTGGAAGGCCGCATCAACGCCATGATCGATATCTGGAGGCTCGGGGGGGAACCGGCGGGCGAGAAAACCGCAGGGCCGCATGCGCCGGCGGTGCACAGCGCGTCGGCGGAGTTCGGGCTCGCTCAGGCCGACGTCGACGTGATGATGGCGCCGGCGCCGGCGCCCGCGAGCACCGCCGAACATGCGCAAACCGCGGCGGCGCTCGACGGACGGGATGCGGCGCCGACGGCCGAGCCGCCGGGGCCCGCCGCAAGTCCGCAATCGGAACCGGCCGGCCCCGCGCATGCTCCCGAGATGAGACCTAGGGATTCTCTCGACGACCCGCTCCGCCCCATCCTGGCGCTCAGCGCCGAGGAAAAGATCGCGCTGTTCAGCTGACTGCGATCACGCCACCAGGCGGTGGAACAGCTCGGGGTCCACATTGCCGCCGGAGAGCACCGCAACGGCGATCTTGCCGCGCACGTCGATCTTTCCCGCCAGCAATGCAGCGAGCGCGACCGCGCCGCCCGGCTCGACCACGAGCTTGAGCTCGCGAAACGCGAAGGCGACCGCGGCGGCGACCTCGGCATCGCTGACGCAGACGCCCTCGCCGACCAGCGTGCGATTGATGGCGAACGTCATTTCTCCCGGCATGCGTGCCAGCAGCGCGTCGCAAATCGATCCGGTGACGCTCGGGTTCCTCTCGCGGCGCCCGCTCCTGAACGAGCGCGCATGATCGTCGAACCCCTGCGGCTCCGCGGTGTAGATTCTTGCCCGCGGGCATTTCGCCTTGACGGCGAGCGCGACGCCGGCGGTGAGCCCGCCGCCCGACGCCGACACCGCGACCACGTCCGGCTCGAGCCCCATCGCCGCCAGATCCTCGACGATCTCGCGACCGGCCGTGCCCTGGCCGGCGATGATCAGCGGATCGTCGTAGGGCGGCACCAGGGTCGCATGCCGCCGGGTGGCGATGTCGCGGGCGATCGCCTCGCGGTCCTCGCGCTCGCGGTCGTAGAGCACGACTTCGGCGCCGAGCTCGGCGGTGCGCTCGCGCTTGGGCCGCGGCGCGTCGCTGGGCATGACGATGACGGCCGGCATGTCGAGCAGCTTGGCGGCTGCCGCGACCCCCTGCGCATGATTGCCGGACGAATAGGCGACCACGCCGCCGGCGCGGCTTTCGAGCGGCAGCGAGGAAATCTTGTTGTAGGCGCCGCGGAACTTGAACGAGCCGGTGCGCTGCAGGGTCTCGGCCTTGAGAAACACTCTTGCGCCGGTGCGCGCATCGAGCACCGGGGAAGCCAGCAGCGGGGTGCGCAGAGCCACCCCCCGCAGGCGTCTCGCGGCCTCCTCGATGTCGGCGGCGGTCGGAAGGGCTTGGCTCGGCTCGGCGGGAGCGCTCATCGCCCGGAACCGTAGTCCTGCGGGGTCCCGCCCGGCAAGCGCTCTCGTGCGATTGCGCCGGAGGTATCGAGCTGCAACATTGGCGCGGAGGCGCAAGCCGCGCAAAACAGGGGAGGAGACCGCATGGATCTCGGCATTGCCGGCCGCAAGGCCATCGTGTGCGCATCGAGCCGGGGGCTCGGTCGGGGCTGCGCCCTCGCGCTGGCCCAGGCCGGCTGCGACGTGGTGATCAACGGGCGCGACAAGGCGCGGCTCGAGGCGAGCGCCGCCGAGATCGGGGCCGCAGCCCGCGGCAAGGTCACGGCGGTCGCCGCCGATGTCGCCACCGCCGAGGGTCAAGCCGCATTGTTCAAGGCGTGCCCCGAGCCGGACATTCTGGTGAACAACAACGCCGGACCGCCGTTCCGGGATTTCCGCGAGCTCGACCGCAAGGCGATGCTCGACGGGGTGATCGCCAACATGGTGGTCGCGATCGAGCTGATCCAGCAGGCGATCGAGCCGATGACGCGCCGGCGCTTCGGGCGCATCGTCAACATCACCTCGGCCTCGGTCAAAATGCCGATTCCCGGCCTCGATCTCTCCTCGGGCGCGCGCGCCGGCCTCACCGCGTTTCTGGCCGGGGTCGCCCGCTCCGTCGCCGCCTCCAACGTGACCATCAATTTCCTGCTGCCGGGGTCGTTCGCGACCGATCGGCTGGAATCGAACTTCAAGGCGACCGCGGAGCGCCGCGGCATTCCGGTGGACCAGATCCGCGCCGAGCGCGCCGCGGCGGTGCCGGCGAAACGCTTCGGCGATCCCAACGAGTTCGGCGCGGCGTGCGCGTTCCTGTGCTCGGCGCAGGCCGGCTACATCACCGGCCAGAATCTCCTGATCGACGGCGGCGCGTTCCCGGGCGCGTTCTGATTGCGATGCGCATGGTCTTTTTTCGTCACGGCGGGACTTGCCTCCCGGGAGTCCGGTTCACGGGCAGCCGAGAGTGAAGGTCCCCTCTCCCCGTCGGGGAGAGGGACAGGGTGAGGGGAACACGATAGAAATTTTCGGTCGAATGATCGTGACCCCCTCACCCGGTCCTCGCTTGCGCGAGGACCGACCCCGGATCGGGTCCGGGGCAGGCTCTCTCCCCAACGGGGAGAGGTGGAGTTTGCATCAGCCGTCTGCGTTCCCATCGGCGCCTCGACAAAGATTCTCGACGGACAAACGAAGTGAAACTACTGGGGCGCTTGCCCGCGGCGCGGCGCCAACGCATGATCCGCCGCCTGTGGGGCTGCGACAACCAAACTTGTCAGCAAGGGGAGTGAACCGCCCATGAAGCTCGTCCGCTACGGCGCGCCCGGCCGCGAGAAGCCCGGCATCATCGACGGCAAAGGCCGCATCCGCGATCTCTCGAAGCTGGTGCCCGACATCGCCGGCGAGGCCTTGAGCCCGCGCGGGCTTGCCAAAATCCGCAAGGCCGACATCGACAGGCTGCCGTCGGTGCGAAGCGGGGTACGGCTCGGCCCGTGCGTCGGGCATGTCGGCAATTACGTCGCGATCGGGCTGAACTACGCCGACCACGCCGCCGAGTCCGGCATGCCGATCCCGAAGGAGCCGATCATCTTCAACAAGGCGCCCAACTGCATCGTCGGCCCCAACGACGACATCATGCTGCCGAAGGGCTCGCAGAGGACCGACTGGGAAGTCGAGCTCGCCATCGTGATCGGCACGCGCGCGCGTCATGTGTCGAAGAAGGACGCGCTCGGCTTCGTCGCCGGCTATTGCGTCGCCAACGACGTTTCCGAGCGCGAGTTTCAGCTCGAGCGATCCGGGCAATGGACCAAGGGCAAGGGCTGCGAGACGTTCGGGCCGCTCGGGCCGTGGCTGGTGACCACGGATGAGGTTCCGGCGCCGCAGAGTCTCTCGATGTGGCTCGACGTCAACGGCGAGCACATGCAGAAAGGCTCGACCCGGACCATGATCTTCGACGTCGCGCATATCGTGTCCTACGCGTCGCAGTTCATGGTGCTCGATCCGGGCGACGTGATCGCGACCGGCACGCCGCCCGGCGTCGGACAGGGCAAGAAGCCGCCGAAATTCCTCAAAGCCGGCGACGTGGTCAGCCTCGGCATCGAGGGCCTGGGCGAGCAACGCTGCAAGGTGGTGCGGTTTCGATCGTAGCCCGCATGGAGCGAAGCGGAATGCGGGAACGGCAACCCCGGATTTCGCGGCCGCGCTTCGCGGGCGCTCCATCCGGGATACAGGCGCTGATTGACCGGAGCTGTCGGGCCGAACCCTTACTTCTCGTCCTCGTAAAGCTCGGCGCGCGTCCAGCGGCGAGTGGAGACGATGGGCTGATCCTCCAGGCGAGCGAGCAGCGCTGCACGGGCGCCGGCGAGCGTTTCTTGGACAGCGGGAATGATGCGCGCGATCGGCTTGCCGCGGCTGGTCAATTCGTAACTTCGGCCCTCTCGCACACTTTGGAGTAGCAGGCGAAATCTGCGCTTGGCCTGTGTGACCGACAGTTTTTCGTCCATGCGGGCAGCTCAGTGGATACGTCGGGGCTTCAATGCTGGGGAGCAGTAAAGATATCTTGGACCGTTGAGCCCAGGTGCAAATCTCGAATCGCGCGGGCTAACCCCGTGAACGGTGAAAAATAGACGACCAAACCTTCCTTGAAGGCCTGAATGAATGCTTGCTTCAGCTCTTTCATCATCCGCTAAGTACCTTCTTTACGGCGCGGATCTCTTCGATCACGAAGACGTACGCCCACAGAAGAACGGTCAGAATGTAGAGCCCTATATCGAGATAAATTATCCCAGTTTCAAGCCAGTTCCAATTGAATACCTGCGCCAACTCCTTCATCCCAAGCCACGCAAAGAGCCTGAGCGCAAATATAGGGATGAGTGTGACCACAAGAAGGATAACGAATCCTACCGCCGATGCCAATGAGTGCCCGGCAAAACGGACGATCGGTACGAAGAGTTCTGCTGTCTTGCTCACGAATCTGCCCGGACTTTGAGTTTCATGATTTCTCCACGGCCCACCCCCTCACCACCATTCGTGGAAATGGTGCAGCGGGCCAGGGCCGCGGCCGACCGAGAGCCGATCCGCGGCTGCAATCGCCGCCGTCACATAGGCCTTGGCTTGGCCGACGGCTTCGGCCGGCGCCAGGCCCTTGGCAAGCCCCGCAGCGACGGCGGCGGAGAGCGTGCAGCCGGTGCCGTGGGTATTCCGGGTGGCGACGCGCGTCGCCGGCAGCCGCAGCTCGACCCGGCCGTCGGCGAAAAAATCAACGCTCTCCGCCCCGCCGGCATGGCCGCCCTTGATCAGCACCGCGCGGGCGCCGAGCCGCAGCAGCCGCTCGGCCTGGGCGCGTATCTGCGTTTCGTCCTCCGCGACCGGCGCATCGAGCAGCACCGCGGCCTCGGGCAGATTGGGCGTGAGGATCGACGCCCGCGGGACGAGCGCCCGGCGCAGCACGTCGATTGCATCGCGCGCCAGGAGCTCGCGTCCGGTCCCGGCGATCATCACCGGATCGAGCACCACGTTCTTCCATGCATGACGCTCGAGCGCCTCCGCCACCGCCTCGATCACGGCTGCGGTGCCCAGCATGCCGATCTTGACCGCGTCGATTGCGAGATCGGCGCACACCGCGTCGATCTGCGCGGCGACGAAGTGCGGCGGCACCATCTCGATCGCGGCGATGCCTTGCGTGTTCTGGGCGGTCAGCGCGGTGATCACGGTTGCGCCGTAGACGCCGAGCGCCGCGAACGTCTTGAGGTCCGCCTGGATGCCGGCGCCGCCGCTCGGATCCGAGCCGGCGATGCTGAGCGCAATCGGGATCGTCATAGACCGGCCCGCGCCCGCAGGCCGCGGTCGACGATGGCGCGCAATCTTCGCGCCTCGGCCGCGGGATTTTTCGCGCGCGCCAGCGCCGCGATCACGGCAATGCCGTCGGCTCCCGCCGCGATCACCTCGGCGGCGTTGGTCTGGTCGATCCCGGCGATCGCCGCGATCGGCATGGCCGGCGCCCGCGCGTGGATCACCTCGACGAGCGTGCGCAATCCCTCAGCACCGATCGGCGGCTCCGGATTGTCCTTCGAGCTGGTGGCGTAAACACCGCCGATGCCGACGTAGTCGAGAAGATCGAGCGGCGCGGCCCGCGCCTGGTCCACGGTCTTGATCGAGAGCCCGATCACCGCATCCGGTCCGAGCAGCCGGCGGGCCTCCTCGGCCGGCATGTCGTCCTGGCCGACGTGGACGCCGTCGGCGCCCGCCGCGAGCGCCACGTCGACGCGATCGTTGATGATGAGCGGAACGGAGTGGAGCGCCAGCACCCGCTTGAGCACGCGCGCCTCGGCGAGCAGCCGGCGGGTCTCGCCGTGCTTGTCGCGCAGCTGGATCAGCGTTGCCCCGCCCTCGATCACCGCCTGCGCCAGCTCGGGCAGGCGCTCGCCGGAAATCTCCGGATCGAGCAGCGCATAGAGGCGCACGTCGGCCATCGCGGCATCCCGGCAGTTGTCGCGTTCAACCCAACAAATCGGGGAAGCGAAGTCAAATACCGCGGTGCTCCGGGGACGCGCCGGCCCGCGCTTGCCAGGACCGCGGCTTTTTGCTCGATTGCCGCAACCTGGCTCAGACCGCCGCCGCGCCGGCACGAGGCAAATCATGGTTCCCTTCTTCGTCCAGATCAAATGCCAGCTGGGAAAGTCCTACCAAGTGGCCAACAAGCTCGCCGACGCCGAGATCGCCTCGGAGGTCTATTCGACCGCCGGAGATTTCGACCTGCTGGTGAAATTCTACGTTGAGGACGGAACCGACATCGGCCATTTCGTCAATGAGAAGGTGCAGACGATCCCCGGCATTCTCGACACCCGCACCATCATCACCTTCAAGGCGTTCTGATGCGATCGTTCGTCGACTTCCGAATCGTCATGCCCGGCCTCATGCCGGCCATCCACGCCTTCAGCCAATGCAAGGGCGTGGATGGCCGGGACACCCCCGGGCTCTATTTGGGTACGAGCCAGCGAGTTGATAACCCGGGGGCGGCCATGACATGGCACCGAGGAAGGCGGCCCCGCATTCCGCTTCGCTCCATGCGGGCTACCACACACTACGCGTAGCGACGCACGCGACTCAGTGGTGTTTTTTGGGCGGCTTGAGCCCTTCGACCGGCGGCAGCGATTTGACGTAGGTGGCGATCGCGGCGCGGTCCTGGGCGGGCAGCTGCGCCGTGCTGCGCACCACCTCGACCATGACCGAGCCGACGCGGTCGCCTTCCGGCGTCTCGCCGGTTTCGAGCAGATTGGCGATGTCCCCTTCCGACCAGTCCTTGAGCTCCTGCTGGGTGATGTTGGGCACCCAGCCGCGCCCGGCCGGGTTCGGCCCGCCCGTGAACCGCAGCCCGGCGATGACGGCGCCGAGGAAATTGCGCGGGCTGTGGCATTCGGCGCAATGGCCCGCCCCATTGACGAGATAGGCGCCGCGGTTGAAGGCCGCCGATCTTTGCGGATCCGGCCGGAATTTTCCACCGTCGAGGAACAACAGCTTCCAGATGCCGAGCCCGCGGCGATACCCGAACGGGAACCGCAGTTCGTGGTCGGGAGCCCTGCCGGCCACCGCGGGCAGCGTTTTCAGATACGCGAACAGATCCCGCAAGTCGTCGATCGTGACCTGCCGGTACGACGCATAGGGAAACGCCGGATAGAGATGCTCGCGGGAGGGCGAGGTGCCCTCCTTGAGCGCGGTGACGAACTGGGCTTCCGTCCACTCTCCGATGCCGTCGGTGGGATCGGAAGAGATGTTGGGTGCGTAGAACGTGCCGAAGGCGGATGGGAGCGCCAGGCCTCCGCCGAGCCGGCTCTTGTCTTCCTGCTTCGGGATCGCGTGACAGCCGGCACAGCCGCCGGCGTGGAACAGGATCCTGCCGTTCTCCAGGTCCGCAGTGTGCGGTCCGAGCTCGCCCGAGGACACGGTCTTCGGGATCGTCAGGATCCAGAAGGTACCGGCGAAAATCGCAACCAGGATCGCAACGGCAATGGCGAGCTTGCGGAGCATGCCCCTCCCCCGGCGTCAAATCGGTTCCGCGGTACGCCCGCGCACGCGTGGAAAGTGCGGTAGCCCCGGTTTTATTCCCGGACAGGGCCGGTGACGTCCGCAGCCAAGGAATTTTTTCAAGGCGCCGGCGCTCGATGCAGGTTCGCGCCCGAACGCCCGGCCACGATGTCTAAGCAGGGGGGATTCGAGCAGCCTCCGGCTTGGTCCCGCCCGGTGCGGGACCGCCTGCGATCGAGCGCTCTGCGCCCGCCTCCGCAGCCGACGGGGATGCCGGCGGCCGCGAATCGATCATGCTCGCCAGCACCCCGGCATCCACCACGGTGCGAACGATCAGGGGATCGGCGCGGCCGCGGATGGCGACCTCGGTCGAAGGCAGCGCGTCCGCGGCAATGCCTGCGGTCTTGCACAGTTCGTCCGACAGCACGACTTGGCATCCCAGCTCCTTGGTCATCGCCTCCAGCCGCGACGTGACGTTCACCGTATCTCCCAGCGCAGTGAATACGACCGCATCGCGATAGCCGATGTCGCCGACGATCACCTCTCCGGCGTGAATGCCGATCCCGAACCGGATCGGGTCGTGCTCGGCCTCCGCGAACACGCGATTGAGATGGTCGACGTTGCCGGCGACCATCGCGGCGGCGTTGAGAGCCTGGCGGCAGGCGGTCGCCGGATCGGTGTCGAGCCCGAACAGAGCCAATAGCCCGTCGCCGAGATATTGGTTCGGCTGGCCGCCGGCTTCGATCACCGCCTGCGAGACGGCCGCCAGAAACCGATTGATGATGAACACGGTATCGAACGGCAGGCGCTTTTCCGCCATCTCGGTCGAGCCGCGCATGTCGACGAACATGCACACCACGTAGCGCTCTTCGCCGAGGTGAATCCGGCTCTTGCCGTACACGAACGAAGTGCTCGCTTGCGGCGGCAGGATCGGCACCAGCGAGATGTCGGTTTGCGGCCGCAGCTGGCAGGCGAGACGCACCGCCGGGTCGACGCTGGCGCCGACGCGATCGAGCACGAAGGATTCTCTCGCCGAGGGCTTGGGCAGCCGGCTGCGATCGCCGATGACGCGAATGCGGCAGGTGGAGCACCGCCCCTTGCCGCCGCAAACGCTGGCATGGGGTACCTTGTAGCGAAAGCTCGCCTCCAGCACGCTCAAGCCTCGCGGCACGCGAATGGTGCGGTCCGGGTAGGTCAGGCGAACCATGCCGCGACGGCGTTCCCGCCACGTACGCATGCCGCGCGCCGCAAATACCAGGCCGATCGCGCCGGCGTAAGCGAACAGGAAATAGTCGCGCAATTGCACGAGATTGGCCCGCTGGGCGGCAGTGCCGACCCGGGCCGGAACCAGGACCTCGGCACGCCACTCCGGCTGCTGCGCCAGTTGCTGGATCGTCCGCCCCTGCTGATAGAAACCGAGCAGCGCAAGGACCGGGAGCAGAACGGCTCCCCCGAGCAGGAGCGGGGCTACGCGCGGAAAAAACCGCTTCATCCGCAGCCAGAGGTAGAGCCCGATGCAGCCATGAGTCCATGCAACGAGAAGCACCGTCGCCTGGATCGCCCCCAGGTCCGGCCGCGACACCCAATGCAAGTACAAGGCTTGCGCATAGCTTCGCTGCAGCCCGTACAAAGTGACCCCCAGGCGCTGGCCGATCAGGTGGCCGCACAGCAACGCGGGGATGCTCAGGCCGAACACGAGCTGGACGATCTCGATCGCTTTCCAGCGAAAGTGCCGGCGCTGATAGAGGGCCCATAATCCGAGAAAGCCGTGCACGGCCAGCGCCGGGTAGAGCAGCAGCGTCCCCAGCGGGCTTTGCCACCACGTCATGTGGAACCAGAGCCCGTACTCCATGGCGGCGAGCGAAATGTTGCCCAGCGCATGGTTGATGAAATGGCTGAGCAAGTAGGAAAACAGCACGAAGCCGCAGGCCAGGCGGACCTGCCGCACGCCGATGCCGCGCAGGTAACTGCGCGGGCTGAAGCCGGCCTTGGCGTCGATCAAGCTCTATTCCCTCGCCGATTCCGCACCATAGCTGCGTTCCCGCAACGGGGCCAGCAGACATGGCGCGTTGAAGCGAGGCTTGCCGCGCCGGCGGGACGTCATTGCTGCTTGTCGTCGCGCGCAACCGGCCGTTTGGGCCGCGGGGCTGCGGTCCCGAGCCGGATCAGAAGGCGCGATCAGCTCTTTTTGACGCGATAGTGCTCGTGGCAACCGTCGCAATTCCGGCCCACGTCTCGATATGCAACCTTGAAGCTCTCGAGGTCCTTGACCGATGCCTGCGCCGCCTTGGATTCCGCGGCCAATTTCGCGAATCGAGCCTTCACGTCGTCCATGTGCACCCAAATCTCGGGGGATGCGCTGGTGTCGCCGCCGGTCTTCGAGTTCTCCGGGAACAGATTGGGCATCTTGTTGGCGGCGTCGAGGAACGCCGCAAACATCGCCTGTGCCTTGGCGAGATCGAACGGGATCTTGCCGCGGATCATATCGCTGCCGATTTTCCCCTCCCGACCGTTGGCTTTCATCAGCGCCTGGCGGGCGGCGATCGGGTCCGATTGGGCGGTCACTGCCGTGATGCCGAGCGCGATCGCGACGATCGCCAAGGCAGTCCGTATCATGAAAGTTCTCCCTTGGCAGCTCATGCAGATGTTCCAGTCTACACCGGCGTGACCGCGTTATTCCCAAATGCGCACGGCCGCCGAGCAGCCCAATCTATCACGCCGCCTGCCTGCAACAGCAATCCGGCTAGAGCGTGTGGACCCGCCTGCCCTCCTCGATCGTGGCCCAGATGCGTTCGGGGGTTGCGGGCATGTCGATATGGCGGATGCGGAAGGCGCGCCACAGCGCGTCCACGATCGCGTTCATCACCGCCGGGCACGATCCGATCGCGCCGGCTTCGCCGGCGCCCTTGACGCCGAGCGGGTTCGTCCGGCAACGCACGTTGCGCGTCTCGAACCGGAACGCCGGCACGTCCGCCGCGCGCGGCAGAGCGTAGTCCATCAGGCTCGCGGTGATGAGCTGACCGGAATCGGCATCGTAGACCGTGCGCTCCATCAGCGCCTGGCCGATGCCCTGCGCCGAGCCGCCGTGCACCTGGCCGGCCAGCAGCAGAGGGTTGAGCGTCATGCCGAAGTCGTCGACCACGACATAACTGACGATATCGACGGCCCCGGTGTCGGCATCGATCTCCACTTCCGCCACATGCGTGCCGTTGGGGAACGTCTCCTGCGGCGGCACGAATACGTCCTGCGCGGTGAGCAGCTCGACATCCGCGCCCGGCAGCTTGGCGATCGCCGCAAACGCGATGCTGCGATCGGTCCCGGCGATGCGCACCTCGCCGCCGGCGATCTCGAGATCCGCCGGGCTCGCCTCGAGCGCATCCGCCGCGAGCGTCCTGAGATTGGCGGCGAGCTTTCGCGCCGCCCCCGCGACCGAGGCTCCCCCGCACGGGATCGAACTCGACCCGCCGGTGCCGCCGCCGGTCGCGATGCGATCGGTATCGCCCTGCACGACCCGCACCCGTTCCGGCGGAAGATCGAGATGCTCGGCGACGAGCTGGGCATAGGCGGTGTGATGGCCCTGCCCGGTCGATTGCGTGCCGATCAGCAGTTCGACGCCGCCGTCCGGCTCGAGCCGGAGCTCGGCATTCTCCGGGCCGTTGCCGCCGCACGCCTCGATATAGGTCGCAAGCCCGATGCCGCGCAGCCGGCCGGCTTTCTTCGAGCGCGCCAGACGTTTGGGGAAGCCCTTCCAATCGACGCTCGCTTGCGCCTGTGCCATGTGCGCGGAAAATTCGCCGGAATCGTAGCGCTTCCCGGTCGCGGTCCGATACGGCATCGCGCGCGGAGCAATGAAATTGCGCTTGCGCAGGCGATCGGGGGCGATGCCGAGATCGCGCGCCGCGGCGTCGACCAGGCGCTCGATCACGTAGGCCGCTTCCGGCCGCCCGGCGCCCCGATAGGCGTCGACCGGCAGCGTGTTGGTATAGGCCGCGCGGACGCGGATGTGGCAGACCGGAATGTCGTAGACGCCCGGCAGCATTCCCGCGCCGAGATACGGGATGAACGGCGCGTAGCACGACAGATAGGCGCCGAGATTGGCGATGGTGTCGACGCGAAGCGCGAGGAAGCGCGCCGCTTCGTCGAGCGCCAGCTCCGCAACCGTGAAATTGTCGCGGCCGTGCGCATCACCCAAAAAATGCTCGGTGCGTCCCGCCACCCATTTGACCGGGCGCCGCAGCCGCTTCGCCGCGACCGCCGCGAGCGCGTATTCCCGATACGGGAACAGCTTGGTGCCGAAGCCGCCGCCGACGTCCGGCGTGATCACCCGCATTCGCGCGGGCGGGATTTTCAAGACGTGCTCGCACAGCATGTCGCGCACCGCGTGGCCGCCCTGGCTCGAGAGCGTGAGAATGGTGCGATCGCGCGCCGGATCGTATTCGCCGATGACGCCGCGGGTATCGAGATAATTGGCGACGAGCCGCTGGTTCACCAGCTCGAGCGAGACGCGATGGCGAGCCGCAGCAAATGCCCGCTGTGTCGCTTGCGCGTCGCCGATGCTGGTTTCATAGGCGAGATTGCCGGGCCGCCCGGTCGCGACCCGAGGCACTCCGTCCGCGAGCGCGGCACGGCCGTCGACCACGCACGGCAGCGCTTCCGATTCGACCGCGATCGCCTCGACCGCGTCCTGCGCCTGAACGAGCGTGTCGGCAACCACGAACGCCAGGCAATCGCCGACGTGAAGCGCCTCGCCGTTCGCCAGAATGGGATAGGGCGGCACCGCGATTGTTTGGTCCGGCACGCTGGCCGTGCAGGGCAACGAGCCGAGTTCCGCGACATCCTCGGCGGTGAGCACGAGGCGCACGCCCGGCAGCGCCCGGGCAGCGGCGACGTCGACCAAGCGAAAGCGCGCGTGCGCATGCGCGGAGCGCAGCACCGCCGCGTGACAGAGACCCTCCGGGGCGACATCGGCGATGTATCGACCGGCGCCGCGCAAAAAGGCCTCGTCCTCCTTGCGGCGAACCGGCTGCCCGAAACCGAACTTGGCCGGCTGCATGCGGTCATTCCGCCGGCTGGGCTTCTCGCTTGACATCGCCGCGACGCCGCGACGCCAAACCCGCGATCCAGCTGCACACCACGTAGAACACCGGCGTGAAGATCAGCCCGAACGCGGTGACGCCGATCATGCCGAAGAACACCGCGGTGCCGAGCGTCTGGCGCAGCTCGGCGCCGGCGCCGGTCGCCCACACCAGCGGCGCGACGCCGAAGATGAAGGCGAACGAGGTCATCAGGATCGGGCGCAGCCGCAGCCGCGCGGCTTCGGCCGCCGCCGCGAAACGATCGTGATCGCGGTTCTCCAGCTGCTTGGCGAACTCGACGATGAGGATCGCGTTCTTGGCGGCAAGCCCGATCAGCACCACGAAGCCGACCTGGGTCAGGATGTTGTTGTCCTGGCCGCGCAGGATGACGCCGGTGATCGCCGCGACCAGGCACATCGGCACGATCAGGATGATGGCGAGCGGCAGCGTCAGGCTTTCGAATTGCGCCGCCAGCACCAGAAACACGAATACCACGGCCAGCACGAAGGCAAATGTCGCGGTGTTGCCCGCCCGGATCTGCTGGAAGGCCAGCGTCGTCCATTCGTAGCTGAAGCCGTCCGGCAGCACCTCGGCGGCGAGCCGCTGCATGATCTGGATGGCCTGGCCCTGCGAATAGCCGGGCGCCGCCGCGCCATCGAGCTCCGCCGCCGGATAGATGTTGTAGCGCGGCACGCGGTACGGCCCCGAGATCGTCCGCACCGTGGTGAACGAGCCGAGCGGCACGGTATCGCCGCTCGAATTGCGCACCCGGATCTTCAGGATGTCGCTCGGTTCCCGGCGGTCGGCGCCGTCGGCCTGGGCGACGACCCGGAACGTGCGCCCGAACAGATTGAAGTCGTTGACGTAGGACGAGCCGAGATAGACCTGCAGCGCGTTGAACACGTCGGGCACGGGGACGCCGAGCAGCTGCGCCTTGGTGCGGTCGATATCGAGGTAGAGCTGCGGGGTCGAGGTTTCGAACAGCGAGAACACCTGGGTGACGCCCGGCGTTTTCGCCGCCTGCCCCATCATCGCATAGACCGCGCCCTGCAGCGCCTGCGGTCCGCGCCCGGCCCGGTCCTCGACCATCATGCGGAAGCCGCCGGCATTACCGATGCCGGCCACCGGCGGCGGCGCGACCACGATGACGAGACCGTCGTGGATCGGAGCGAGCCGCTTGAACAGTTCGCCTTGGATGACCGTCGCGGACTTGCGCGGGTCCGAGGCCCGGTCGGCGAACGGCTCGAGCGTGACGAAGATGGCGCCCGCATTCGGCGCGGTCGTGAACGTAGCGCCGGAAAATCCGACGATGTTCACCGCGTGCGCGATGCCCGGCACCCCGAGCGCGATGTCCGCCGCCCTGCGGTTGACAGCGTCGGTCCGGCCGAGCGAAGCCCCCGGTGGAAGCTGCGTCACGATGATCAAATACCCGCGATCGAGCTGCGGGATGAAGCCGATCGGCGTCTTGCGGAACTCGTTGAGCCCGAAGGCGAGGATGCCCGCGTAGACGACCAGCATGATCGTGGCGAACCGCAGGACCTGCGCGATCGCCCGGCTGTACCCGCCGGCCAGAGCCGTAAATCCGCGATTGAACAAATTGAAGAAGCCGCGGATCGGAAGCTCCCAGAAGCGCGGCGGGCGGCGCTCGCGGCGCTTGAGCAGCAGCGCGCACAACGCCGGCGACAGCGTCAAGGAGACGACGAGCGAGATGACGGTGGCGGCCGCAATGGTCAGCGCGAACTGCCGATAGAACTGGCCGGATATGCCGGTGATGAACGCGGACGGCACGAACACCGCGCACAGCACCAGCGCGATGGCGATCAGCGCGCCGCCGACTTCGTTCATGCTGCGCACGGCGGCATCGTGCGGGGTGAGCCCGGATTCGATCCCGCGCTCGACGTTCTCGACCACGACGATGGCGTCGTCCACCACGATGCCGATGGCGAGCACCAGGCCGAACAGCGATAGATTGTTCAGGGTGAAGCCGAACATCGCCATGAAGAAGAAGGTGCCGATCAGCGATACCGGGATGGCGACGAGCGGGATGACGGCCGCGCGCCAGGTCTGCAGGAACACCACCACGACCAGCACGACCAGCAGCACCGCTTTCACGATGGTGTCCTGGACCGCGTTGACGGATTCCTGAATGAACTGCGTCGGATTGTAGACGATGTCGTATTTCAGGCCCGGCGGGAAACGTTCCGACAGCCGCGCCACCGTCGCTTGGATGGCTGTGGCGGTGGCCAGCGCATTGGAGCCGGGACGCTGGAACACGGCGAGCCCGACCGCCGGATTGCGGTCGAGATAGGAATTGGAGCTGTAGTCCTGTGCCGCGAGCTCGACCTGGGCCACGTCTTTGAGCCGCACCACGGCGCCGGGCACGGTCTTGACGACGACGTTGGAGAATTCGCCGGGGTTGTCGAGGCGGCCCAGCGTCCGCACCGCGATCTGAAACGCGCCCGGCGTGTCCATCGGCGGCTGATTGAGCGCGCCGGAGGCGACCTGCACGTTCTGGCCCTGCAGTGCGGTGACGACGTCGCTCGCGGTCAAGCCTACGGATTGCAGACGGTCCGGATCGAGCCACACCCGCATCGAATAGGCGCGGCTGCCGAACACCGTGATGGAACCAACGCCGTCGACGCGCGTGACTTCGTCGACGATCTCGAGCGTCGCGTAATTGGAGATGAACAGCGTGTCGCGCGACTGATCGGGAGAGAAGAGGTGCACGACTAGCATGATGTCGGGCGAGGCCTTGTTGACCGTCACGCCGATGTTGCGCACGTCCTGCGGCAGGCGGGGCTGGGCGATCGCCACCCGATTCTGCACCTGCACCTGCGCGATATCGAGGTTGGTGCCGAGCTCGAAGCTGACCGCGATCGAGAACGTGCCGTCGGCGTTGGAGTTCGAGTACATGTAGATCATGTTCTCGACGCCGTTGATCTGCTCCTCGATCGGAGTGACCACGGTCTGGGCAACCACGTCGGAGCTCGCGCCGGGATATTGGCCGGTGACGTTGATCGTGGGCGGGGCGATCTCAGGGTATTGCGCGACCGGCAGGCGCCAGAACGACACGCCGCCGACGATCACGAACACGATCGACACCACCGCGGCAAAGATCGGCCGGTCGATGAAGAAATGCGAAATGCGCATCGCTCGCGCCCCGGCGCCTATTCCGCCTTGGACACGGGCGTGCGCGGCGGCGGCGCCTCCTGGGGCGCCACCTTGGTCCCGGGCCGCACCATGGTCAGCCCGTTGACGATGACCCGATCCTCCGCCGCGAGCCCGTCCTTGATGACGCGCAGTCCGTCCTGGACCTGTCCGAGCGTGACGTATTTCTGCCGGGCAATGTCCTCCGCATCGACCGCGTAGACGAACTTGCGCGCCTGCTCGGTCCCGATCGCCACGTCGGGAACCAGCAACGCCTGGTAGGGCAGCGAGCCCGGGACCTGGACGCGGCCGAACATGCCGGGCGTGAACAAGGCGGCATGATTTTCGAACAACGCGCGCCCGCGGATCGTGCCGGAGGACTGGCTGATCGCATTGTCGATGAAGTCGATCCGGCCCATGTGATCGAACCCCGCCTCGCCGATCAGCTTCAGCTTGACCGGGGTCGCCACGACCGGGGCAGCGGCGTCGTTGCCGGCCTTGGCGAAGCGCTCGTAGCGCAGGTACGACGCCTCGTCGAACGTGAACTCGAACCGGATCGGATCGATCGACATGATGGTCGCGAGCAGCGTGGTGCTGCCGCCGGTCCCGCCGGTGACCAGGTTGCCGGGGGAAACCCGCCGGTCGCCGATGCGGCCATCGACCGGCGCGCGCAGTTCGGTGAAGGCGAAATCGAGCTCGGCCTGGCGCACCAAGGCTTCATTCGCCGCGACGGAGGCTTCCGCAACGCGCTTGGCCTGGGTGCGCTGGTCGAAGGTCTGCTCGGTGATGGTGCGGTCGCGGACGAGCTGCTGGGCCCGGCCGAGATCGTTCTCGGTGAAGGCGAGGTTGGCGCGGGCCTGGGCGACATTGGCGCGGGCCTGGTCGAGCGTGATCTGATACGGCCGACGGTCGATGGTGAACAGCAGGTCGCCCTTCTTCACCACCTGGCCGTCGGTGAAATGCACGGAATCGAGATAGCCGGATACCCGCGCGCGGATCTCGACGGAATCCACCGCGACGAAGCGCCCGACGTATTCGTCCTGATCGACGATGGTGCGCTCGACCGGCTTGGAAACGGTCACGCTCGGCGGCGGCGGGGCCGCCCGCGTCGGCTGCTGGCTCTCCCCGCAGCTCGCCAGCATCGAGGCGAGCATCGCCACCCCGGCAAGTCGCGCCACCGTTACGGACATGCGAGCTCCATTCCCCATTGCGGCCGAGAGCATATAGGCGATTTCGCCACAACTTCGCAGCCCGGTCGCGCCAACGTGATCCGTCAGGCGGTCCGCCCGTCCGCTCTTTCCCGGCAAGGAACGGCTCCCCATATGAGGAAACCGGGCCCAAGTCCACATGGAAGTCCATCGTTTCGGTTCATCCGCTCCGGCCCGCCACTCGGCAGCCATGTTGCAAGCAGCCATGTTGCAATACGAGCCAGCTTTCGCATTCGACGACGAGCCCGGCGTCGGCCCGACCTCGCGGCCGCAGGAACCGGCCGTGCGCCTCGATGACGGAGCGCTGCTCGACGCCTATTCGCGCGCCGTCACCGAGGTGGTCGACCGGCTGGGGCCGACCGTGGTCCGGGTCGACGTGTGGAAGCGCGGCAGACCGGACCGCGCCGGATCCGGGTCTGGCGTGATCGTGGCGCCGGACGGTTTTGCGCTGACCAACAGCCACGTGGTCGGCGGCGCGTCCCGGGTCGAGCTGACGACCGTCGACGGCCGCAGCCTGGGCGCCCGCGTAATGGGCGACGACCCCGATACCGATCTGGCGCTCCTGCGCGTCGACGCCGCGACCACCTTGCCGGCGGCTTCGCTCGGCGATTCCAAGCGCCTCAAGCGCGGGCAGCTGGTGGTCGCCATCGGCAATCCGCTCGGATTCGAATCCACCGTCACGACCGGCGTCGTCTCCGCGCTCGGACGCTCGCTGCGCGCGCAGTCCGGCCGGCTGATCGAGGACGTGATCCAGACCGATGCCGCACTCAACCCCGGCAATTCCGGCGGGCCGCTGGTGTCCTCGCGCGGCGAGGTCGTCGGCATCAACACCGCGGTCATCCTCGGCGCGCAGGGCATCTGCTTCGCGGTCGCCTCCAACACCGCGAGCTTCGTGCTCGGCGAGCTCGTCCGCCACGGCCGGGTGCGGCGGGCCTACATCGGCATTTCCGCGCAGCAGACCCCGATCCCGCGCCGGCTGCAGCTCGCGGCGGGGATCGAGCAGGCCTCGGCCGCCATGGTGGGTTCGGTGGAGAAGGCAAGCCCGGCGGCGGGCGCCGGCCTGATGAGCGGCGACCTGATCGTGGCGCTCGACGGCGCAGCCGTGACCGGCGCCGACGACCTCATCCGCGCGCTCACCGGCGAGCGCATCGGCCGCGCGGTCGAGATCGAGGTGCTGCGGATCGGCAAGCGCCGGCGGTTCACCGTCACGCCGCAGGAGCGGCCGGCCGGGACTCAGAAATCAGAGCTTAGAGATCGGTGATCGTTTGACTCGTCATGCCCGGCCCCGGATCAAGTCCGGGGCAGGCTCTTATGCCGGGCACCTACGATCTTCGCCCGAAAGGCGTGGGTGGCCGGGACAAGCCCGGCCATGACCAATCAAGTGTTATCAGCACGGTCCTGTTGCGTCCATCGGGTGCGGATTTCCGAACCGAACAACGCGACCAGCGCCGCGCCGTAGACGAGCGCCCCGATTGCCGCGAGCGTTGCGAGCGCAGCGGGTGAGCCGAGGCGCGGCCATGCCGCGAACGCGCCGAGCACCGGGGCTTTGGCAAGCCACAGCGCGGCGGCGAGCGCGAGGCCGGCCGCGGCGAGTTTCAGCGTCGATCGCAGCAGCCGGGCATCGAATCCGATGAGCCCGCGCCGCGATGCGAAGAAAATCACGAGGCCGAAATTAATCCAGGCGCCGATCGTGGTCGCGAGCGCGAGGCCGACCTGCGCCAACGGACCGGTCAGCACCAGCTTGAAGGCGATGTTGACGGCGGCGGCGATCAGCGCGGCCTTCAGCGGCGTCGCGGTGTCGCCGCGGGCGAGAAACGTGGCGATCACGCTGCGGATGAGCACGAACGGCAACAACCCGATCGCGTAAGCCGCGAGCGTCGCGCCGGCGGCGGCGGCATCGGCCGCCGTGAAGGCGCCGCGCACGAACAGCGCGCGCATGATGAGGTCGGGGACGATGAGGAACGCCGCCACGCACGGGATCGAAAGCAGGAGCGCGAGCTCGATGGCGCGGCTCTGCGAATGCCGCGCGCCGGCGTCGTCCCCGGCCGCGATGCGGCGCGACATTTCCGGCAGCAGCACGGTGCCGACCGCGATGCCGATGACGCCGATCGGCAGCTGGTTGAGCCGGTCGGCGTAATAGAGCGCCGAGAGCGCGCCTGCCGGCAGGAAGCTCGCGATGATGGTGTCGGCGAACAGCGCAAGCTGTACGCCGGCCGAGCCGATGACCGCGGGCCCGAGCGCGACGAAGAAGCGCTTCACGTCGGCGTCCCAGCGCGGACGGCGGAATTTGGCGATCGCGTCGCTTAACGCGGTGTCGCCCGCGACCAGCGCCAGCTCGAGGCATCCGGCGATCAGCACGCCCCAGGCGGCTGCGTGGCCCGCCGTGGGAAAGAACGCGGCGAGCGCCAGCGTGGTCATCATCGTGAGATTGAGCAGGATGGGGGCGGCTGCCGCCGCGGCGAATCGGTTGAGCGCGTTGAGGATGCCGCCGTAGAGCGTGACGAGCGTCATCAGCAGCAGATACGGGAAAGTGATGCGGGTGAGCTCGACCGCGAGCGTGAAGCGGCCCGGATCCTTCTCGAACCCCGGCGCGAGCAGGCGGATGACCTCGGGCGTGAAGAGGAGCGCCAAAGCGAGAAAGATCAACTGGCTCGCGAATAGCAGCGTGAAGATGCGGTCGCCGAATGTTCGCGCGGCATCGGCCCCGCCCTGCTCGCGGATGCGGGCGTAGGCCGGCACGAACGCCGCGTTGAAGGCGCCTTCGGCGAAAATGGCGCGGAAATGGTTGGGCAGCCGGAACGCGACCAGGAAGGCGTCGGCGATCGGGCCGGCGCCGAGCACGGCGGCCATCAGGATATCGCGGAAGAAGCCGGTGAGCCGCGAGAGGAGCGTGAAGCCTCCGACCGTGAGGATGCGCTCGATCATCCCGCGGCCCGGGATTGGCCGTGAATGCTGCGCACCTGCAGAGGTTTGGTCCGGCATCCCTAGCTTTGCCGCTTGCGCTCTTTCCCTCTCCCCTTGCGGGAGAGGGTGGTGAGCACCGAGCTTCGCGAGGTGCGAGCCGGGTGAGGGGTTTTTTGTATTCTCAGCAATTCAAGGCACCCCTCACCCGGCGCCTCACATTCGTTCGGCGCCACCCTCTCCCGCAAGGGGAGAGGGGAAACGAGTATGCGGCTTAGGCACCGTACATTAAGCTTCACCGGAATCTGGTCTAGCCCGAAGTGGCGCGCCGGACGGCGTCGATGATCCGGTCCTGCGTCGGCTCGTCGAGATAGGCGTGCATGGGCAGGCTCAAGACTTCCGCGGCGAGCCGGTCGGTTACCGGAAGGCCGTTGCCGGCGACCAAAGATTGTCGAAACGCCTCCTGCCTGTGCAGCGGTTTCGGGTAATAGATCGCGGTCGGCACCCCGTCGGCATCGAGACGCGCCGCGACCTCGGCGCGGCGCCCGGCCGGCAGGCGGATGGTATATTGCGCCCACACCGAGGACAGGCCCTCGGCAATGCGCGGCACGACGGCGACGTCGCCGAGCCCATCATGATAGCGGCGCGCCGCGCGGTCCCGCGCGGCGATCTCGTCCGGGAAAATTTTGAGCTTCTCGATCAGCACCGCGGCCTGGATGCTGTCGAGCCGCCCGGTGATGCCGATGCGCACGTTGTCGTATTTGTCGGCGCCCTGGCCGTGAACGCGCAGGCTGCGGAGGATGCCGGCCACCTCATCGTCGTCGGTGAAGATTGCCCCGCCGTCGCCGTAGCAGCCGAGCGGTTTCGCCGGAAAGAAGCTCGTCGTCGTCACCGGCGCCAGCGTTCCGACCGGCCGGTTCTTGTAGGTCGCGCCGAACGACTGCGCCGCGTCGGCGATGACGAACAGCCGTTCGGCCGCCGCCACCGGCGCGATGGCGTCGTAATCGGCGCTCCGGCCGAACAGGTCGACCGGGATCACGGCCTTGGGCCGCAGCCCGCGTTGCTTCGCGGTCGCAATCGCGCGCTCGAGGCTCAGGGGATCGAGGTTGAAGCTCGCCTCTTCGACGTCGACGAACACCGGCGTGGCGTTGATGAGCGCAACCGGCTCGGCCGTCGCCGCGAAGGTGAAAGCCGGACAGAACACCGCATCGCCCGGCCCGATGCCTTTGGCGAGCAGAGCGAGCAGCAACGCGTCGGTTCCGCTCGCTACCCCGATCGCGTGACGCGCGCCGCAGAACGCGGCGAGCTCGGCCTCGAGCGCGGGGAGCTCCGGGCCCATCACGAACCGGCAATGCGCGAGTACCCGCGCGATCGCGTCATCGATGCGGCGGCCGAGCCGGCGGCGCTGGGCCGCGACGTCGATGAAGGGAATCGGAGGGTGCTCGATTCTCGCGTGCTGGTTCATGCGGCGGCCATGAGCGTCGAGCTGCGAGGGGACGCGGCCGATCACCCGGCGGCCCGGCGGGCGAGCTTGCGCGCGGCGGGGGGCGCGATCTCGCCGCGGCCGCTCAGGCACCGCATGGCGATGTCGAGGCTGGCCACGCCTTCTTCCCCGGTGACGGCCGGCACCGAGCCCTCGCGGATCGCGGTCACGAACGCGGCGAGCTCGGCGCGCAGCGGCTCCGCGTGGCCGACCGACAGGTGCCGCATCGAATAGCTGCCGTCCGGCTGGAAGCCGAAGCATTCGGTGACCTGCCGGGTGAGGAGATCGCCCATCACGTATTTCTTGCGCGTGGCGACGTGCACGTTGCGCGCCTTGAACGGGGTGAGCCAGTTGGTGTTGATGTGGGCCAGCACGCCCGAAGCGGTCCGGAACTGCAACAGCGCGATGTCCTCGCGCTCCGCCATGGCGCTCGAGAGCTGCGGCTGCACTTCGACGATATCGGAATCGGTGAACCAGCGAATGAGGTCGATGTCGTGCACCGCGAGATCGATCACCACGCCGACGTTGGACATGCGCGGCGGGAACGGGCCGACCCTGGTGATGGCGATGGAGAGAATGTCCTCGCCGTGAATGGCTTCCTTGATGGCCGCGACGGCGGGATTGAAGCGTTCGACGTGGCCCACCATCAGGATCACGCCGGCCCGGCGCGCCGCCGCGATGATGCTGCGACCCTCCTCCGCGCTCGACGCGATCGGCTTCTCCACCATCACGTGGATGCCGCGGCCGATGCAGGCGAGTGCCAGATCGTGATGCAGATGCGTCGGTGCCGCGATGGTGGCCGCGTCGATGCCGAGCTCGATCAGCTCCTCGAGATCGCCGACGGCCTTGCAGCCCAGCGTCTCCGCCACGAAATTCGCCTGCGGCCGATCCGGATCGGCAACGCCGACGAACTCGATACCCGGAAGCTCGGCGATCACCCGGGCGTGATTGCTGCCCATCACGCCGACGCCGACGACACCGAGGCGCAGGGATTCCGCGGTTCCCTTCGCGGCTGTCATTTCCAACGAACCCCCTTCCAGTCTCCCGATTGCAGAGCTAGCACGGCCGCCGCCCGATGGCGACATGCGGCCGCAATGCTCCGGACACATTTTACGTCAATCGGTAACAAGCCGAAACTGCGGTCCGATCGGCGGTCCGGTGATACGAAATTCGCCGCCTCAGCGCAATTCGCCTTCCCGATGGTCCCGGTACCATGCCACGAAGCGGCGGACCCCCTCCTCGATCGGCGTGTCCGGACGGAAGCCGAACTCGCGCTCGAGGTCCGCGACGTCGGCGCAGGTTTCCGCGACATCGCCGGGCTGCATCGGCACGAGCTCGCGCTCGGCGGTGCGTCCCGCCGCCTGCTCGATCAGGCGCAAGACCTCGCCGACGTCGACCGGGCGGCTGTTGCCGATGTTGTAGAGACGCCACGGCGCGCGGCTGCGGGAAAAATCCGGATGCTCGCCCGACCATTCCGAGTCGCCCTGCGGCGCGCGATCGAGAATCCGCAGCACGGCTTCCGCCGCATCGTCGATATAGGTGAAATCCCGCCGCATCCGGCCGTGATTGAACAGCTGGACCGGGCGTCCTTCGAACACCGCGGCGGTGAACCGCCACATCGCCATGTCGGGCCGCCCCCAGGGTCCGTAGACCGTGAAGAAGCGCAGGCCGGTCGCCGGAATCGCGAACAGATGCGCGTAAGCATGCGCCATCAGCTCGTTCGTCCGTTTGGTCGCGCCGTACAGGCTGAGCGGATGGTCCGCCGGCTGCGCGGCGCGGAACGCAGCTGCGGTGTTGGCGCCGTAAACCGAGGACGAGGATGCATAGACGAGATGCCGGCAATGCTGGTTCCGGCAGCCTTCGAGCACGTTGAGGAAGCCGGCGACATTGGCGTCAACATAGGCGTGCGGATCGGAGAGCGAGTGCCGCACGCCCGCCTGCGCGGCCAGGTGCACCACCACGGAAAACCGCCGGGCCGAGAACAACGCCGCCATTCCTGCCCGGTCGGCGATGTCGAGCCGCTCGAACCCGAAGCCGGCAAAGCCGGCGAGCTGTTTGAGCCGCGCCTCTTTCAGCCGCACGTCGTAATAAGGATCGAGATTGTCGAGCCCGACGACCGAGCGCCCGCGTTCGAGCAGACGGCGCGTCACGTGGAAGCCGATGAACCCGGCGGCCCCGGTCAGCAGGATCGGTTCGGCGTCCGTCATTCGGCCGGGCCGCGGCGATAGACGTCGTCGAGACGGATGATGTCGTCCTCGCCGAAATAGCTGCCGGTCTGCACTTCGATCAGCTCGAGCGCGATCTTTCCCGGGTTGGACAGCCGGTGGACGGCGCCCGCCGGGATGTACGCCGATTCGTTCTCGTACACGGTCTTCTTGATCTCGCCGATCGTCACCTCCGCGGTCCCGCGCACCACGACCCAATGCTCGCAGCGATGCAGGTGTTTCTGCAGCGACAGCGTGCCGCCCGGCGCCACCATGAGGCGCTTGACCTGGAACCCCTCGCCGAGGTCGACCACGTCGTAATAGCCCCACGGCCGATGGCAGCGACGATGGCTGGTCGCCTCGGGGCGGTTCGCCTGCTTGAGCAGCGCGACCAGCCCTTTCACCTCTTCGGCGCGCTCGCGCGGCACGACCAGCACCGCGTCGGGCGTGGTCACCACGATGAGGTCGCGGACGCCGAGCACGGCGGTGAGTCTTTCCTCGGCGTGGATCAGGCAATTTTCACTGTCCACGGCGACGACCGGACCCGCGGCGAAATTGTTGGCGGCATCGCGCTGGGAGATTTCGAAGATGGCGTCCCAGCTGCCGATGTCGGACCAGCGGAACTCGCCTTCGACCACGACGGCGCGGTCGGTCTTCTCCATCACCGCGTAGTCGAACGAGAGCTGCGGCGCGCGCGCATAGCTCTCCGCATCGAGCCGCAGGAAGCCGAGATCCTCGCGCGCGCTTTCGACGGAAGCCGCGACCGACGCGGCGATTTGCGGCGCATGCCGCTCGAGCTCGCTCACCAGCACGTCGGCGCGGAACAGGAAATTCCCGGAGTTCCAGAGATAGCCCTCCTCGAGATAGCGCAGCGCGTTGGCCGCGTCCGGCTTCTCGACGAAGCGCTCGACCCGGCGGATGCCGTCGCCGAGCGCATCACCGCAACGGATGTAGCCGTAGCTCGTCCTCGGCTCGCTCGGCTTGATGCCGAACGTGGCGATATGGCCGGCGTCGGCCGCCTTGCGCGCGGCAATGCAGGCGGCGTGAAAGAGCTCGGGATCCAGGATCACGTGATCGGCGGCGAGCGCGAGCACGATGGCTTCGGGATCGCGCTGCCGCGCGATCATGGCGCCGGCGGCAATGGCCGGCGCGGAATCCCGGCGCGCGGGCTCGAGCACCATCGTTGGTTCCTGGCCGAGCTCCTCCGCCTGGCGGCGGGCAAAGAACCGGAAATCGCCGACCGTCATGACGATCGCCGGAGCAAACAATTTCGGATCGGCGAGCCGCAGCAGCGCCTGCTGAAACGTGGAGCGCTCGCCCACGATCGGCATGAATTGCTTGGGCATGCCGTCCCGCGACACCGGCCAGAGCCGCGTACCGGAGCCGCCGGCAAGAAGCACGGGAACGATCCGCGTCTCGGGCATGATCCCCTTCCGGCACGCCGCCGATTTTGATGCCCGCAACGCTCGCGAGCGGGGTTGATCGAGGCACGCTGCCTAGCAGGTCCCGCGGAAAGCGTCATGCCCAAGGCGATTTCGGCGGCCGAAATCGCCGGAATCCGGAGGTATTTTTTGTAAAATTGCGAGCCGGCCGAAGCCTTTAAGTCGCTTCAATCCGCGGAAATACAGGTTGTGAATGTGAATGGATAAACCACAACTCTTGCGCGAGAAAAGCGGCGCGCCGCTCCCCGCGGCGAGAGGCGCCGCGGTTGCCGGCTGCGCCCGTCCGCGGATTGAGATCCGCGATTTCGCGATCGGCGCTTGGGTTCAAGCCGCTTCGATCGACGGCGCTTCGATGTCCGCTTCCGCCCGGGCGTGCGGCAGCGCCTTCGGCGCATGCCGTTGCGCGGCGAGCAGTTGTTTCATCGCCTTCATCTGGGCGAGACGCCGGAGCGCCCGGTCGATCAACTGATCGAGACGCTCCTCCAAGCCAAGCTCGCCCGGCAGCCACCAAAGCACGGGCCTTTTGGGCTCGTGGTCGCGCAAATCTCGAATGCGATGCTTGCGCCACATGCATTTGGCGAGCGTGAAGACCGCATCCTCTTCTGCGGGACCCGACGGAAACCACTCGTCGACCAGCCCGCGGTACAGGCGCTCGAACTGGCGCGGATCCTCCCCGGGCAGAACGGCGGTGTTCGACCACACCCCGTGCCGGAGCGCGCCAGGGCGCCGCCTGGATCGATCGGCTCCAAAATTCACAACTGCATTTGCTGGTTTATTCACGACGGCCCTTGCTCCTTTCTTCAACGGTCAAATGATTGCCTGGCCTGGCCCGTACCTCCATGACCCGCCTTCGGCGGCTCCGTTGGATTGTCGGGTCAAGCCGGTCGCTTCCGGCAATGACGGTAGAGGGGGGGTGTCTAGCATGTATTCATGGTTTGTTCCAGAGAATAAATCCGGATAACCTCCCGAATTCGGGGCAAGTGGCCAGTTTCGCATGAGGGATCTCTGAGGGGATGAAAATGAATGAGGTCGAGAGAGAGCAGACGAAGCTATTTGCCAATGCGCTGGATCGAGCGTCTACCGCCTGCCTTGCAGTCGGAGTACTTACCCCGCTTTCTGCGGTATTTTTTGCAATGCCGGGATATAGCACCACTCCGATTTGGATCATCGAGTTTGGGGTGGGGGCTTGGATGCTCTGCACTTTGGCATTACATTCAATGGCAATGCGGGCGCTCAGAGGACTGCAAGAATGACCGAGCTCCAGCTGTTGGCCTTTGTGATCCTCCCGGCAGCCATAGTTGCTGTCGCCTATGCGGCCCTGCGCTATCGCGAGCATAGAACGCAGGTCGTTCATGAGCAGCGGGGCAGCGCGACAAAGAGTTAGAGTCCTTTAATTCGACACCACCTCCTTTGCGGCTGCGTCCTAATTAAACTTACTGCCTCTAAAATCGGCCGTGTCGGCTGCGCCCCTTGCTTACGCCCTGCCCCCGCGCCGGGCGCGCGCGGATGCGGTCGACCAGGGCTGGAAGTGCGGCGAGATCGCGCATGGCGAACGGGCCCTTGCCGGCGAGGCGATTTTCCGCGGTGATCGCCACGAAGAAGGTGCCGAGCGCGCGCGCGGCCTCGAGATCGTCGGGGCCGTCGCCCACCATGAGCGCGTGGCGCGGCGCGATCCGCTCGGCGACGAGCGCGGCGCGCAGGTTGGCGGTCTTGGCAGCCGGCCCGCCCAGCACGCCGTCGAGCCAGGGCATGAGCCCGCGCCCCCGCACGATGGCGAGGAGGTCGGCATGCGGGGTCGCGGAATTCACCCAAATCTTGATGCCGCGGGCTTTCAGCGCCGCGAGCGCCGCCCGCGCTCCGCGCCGCTCCGGCGCCGCCGCGATCGCCCGCGCGCAGCATCGCGTATAGGCCGCCGCGAGCGCCCGGCCGCGCCGCGCGATCGCGCCCGGCGCGCCGGAAGGTTCGAGCAGGCGCGCCACTTCGGCAAACAGCGCGTAGCGATTGCCGCCGAGCCGGCGCGCGCGCACGAGCGCGGCAAGGCCGCCCGGCAGCGCCGCGACGGTCGCGCGCATGCACGCCCGCTTGCGCGCATTGGAATCGACCAGCGTTCCGTCGAAGTCGAACAGCACGAGACGGATCATCGATTCCCCGCAAAGCCATGGCCGCGTTGCCTTGAGCCGTAGCCCAATGGCAATGTCAATGGCGGAAGCCTCGCAGCTCTGCGGCGCCCCGTGAAATTTTGACAGGGAGGAAGGAAGCTGCCAGGGCCTTCGCGCAGCATGAACCTGCCGCTCCCAAAGCACGGCGAAGCGCTGGGACGCGCGCGATCCGAGGCGCGCGGCGGGAGCGATCGCTCCGCGCACGCGCAAAGCGTCCTGCGCATCGCGTTCGGGATCGTCAGCCTGTTTCCGGGCGGCGGGCTGCAGCGCAATTGCCTGGCGATCGCGCGCATCCTGCGCCGGCGCGGCCACGAAGTCGTGATCTTCACCTCGCGGATCGCGGGCCCGCCGCCGAGCGACGTTCCGATCGAAGTTCTCGAGAGCCGGACCTGGACCAATCACGGGCGCAATCGGCGCTTCGCGGCCGACCTCGCCGGAGCGACGCGGAAAAACTTCGATCTCGTGGTCGGCTTCGACAAGCTCTCCGGCCTCGACGTGCTCTATTGCGCCGATGCTTCGATTGCCACCCGGCGCGGATGGCGGCGCCTCACCCCGCGCCATCACGCGTTGCGCGCGCTCGAAGCGGCCTGCTTTGCGCCGGGCGCGAACACCCGGATCATCGCGCTGAGCCCGTCTCAGATCGAGGGCTACCGCCGCGCTTGGCAGACCGAACCGGACCGCCTTGCGCTGTTGCCGCCCAACGTCGAGCGCGAGCGCCGGCATCCGGAGTGCCGCCTCGACGGCACGCGCGAACGCCGCCGCGCCGCGCTCGGGTTGAAAGATGCGGACTGGACCTGGCTCGCGATCGGCGCGCAACCGCGAACCAAAGGCTTCGACCGGGCGGTGGCGGCACTGACCGCCTTCCCGAAGGCGCGTCTGTTCATTCTCGGCCTCGATCGATCCGATGCCCGCGCGGGTCCGCTGCTCAAGCTCACGCGCAGCCTCGCGGTCGAGGATCGTATCGCGCTGCTCGGCTTCGCCGCAGATGAAGAGATCCCCGAGGTCATGGCCGCCGCGGACCTGCTGCTGCATCCGGCCCGGGTCGACACCACCGGGACGGTCATCCTCGAGGCGATCGTCAACGGGCTGCCGGTGGTGACGACGGCGGTGTGCGGCTATGCCGGTCACGTGCGTGAGGCGGATGCCGGCGCGGTAGTCTCCGAGCCGTTCACGCATGGCGGCTTGCTGGCGGCGCTTGGCGAAGCGAGCGATAAGGGACGCGCCTTGAAGTGGAGCGCGAACGCCACGCGCTATGGGGAGCGGCCCGAGCTCTATTCCGGTCTCGAAGTCGCGGCCGACCTCATCCTGCGCGCCGGGCCCTAGCGATGCGCGGGCGTCGGCGCCGGAGGGAACGGGAATGAGGTACGCGGTCATTCTCGCGGGCGGCAAGGGAACGCGGCTGCGGCCCTTTACCGTCACCTTGCCGAAACCCCTGGTGCCGATCGGCGAGACGCCGATCATCGAGATTTCCATTCGCCGGCTGGCGCAGGCGCGCTTCGACGTCGCCACCTTGGCCATCAATCACATGGGGGATTTGATCCGAGCCTATTTCGGCGACGGCGAAAAATTCGGCCTGGCGCTGCGCTACTCGCTCGAGCCGGAACCGCTGGGCACGTTCGGGCCATTGCGGCTGCTGCGCGATCTGCCCGAGAATTTCCTGGTCATGAACGCCGACGTGCTGACCGACCTCGATCTGGGCGCCTTCCTCGATCGCCACGTCGCGTCCGGCGCGGCGTTCACCATCGCCGCAACCCGACGCGAGCAGGTGCTCGATTTCGGCGTGCTCGGCGTGGAGGACGAGCGGCTGGTGAGCTTTCGCGAGAAGCCGACGCTCGCCCAGACGGTGAGCATGGGAATCTACGGGGTGTCGCGTCGCGTGCTCGACTTCATTCCGGAGCAGGGTCCGTTCGGATTCGACCAGCTGATGCACAAGATGCTCGCCGCCGGGCAACGCATCGACATCCACCATCATGCGGGATATTGGCTCGACATCGGCCGGCCCGAGGACTACGAGCAGGCGAGCCGGGAGTTCGCGGAAAAATTCGAGCGTTGACGATGGGTGCGCGCGTTCTGGTGACGGGTGGCACCGGCTTCGTCGGTCGCCGGCTGTGCGCGGCGTTGCGGACGCAAGGCTTCGAGGTTTGGGCGCCCCAACGTCAGGAACTCGATCTCGTCCGGCGCGCGGCTCCGCGCGTGGAGAAAGTGTTTCATCTCGCGGCCCGGACCTTCGTCCCGGACTCCTGGAACGAGCCCGCGGAGTTCTACCGCGTCAACGTGCAGGGCACGGTCGACCTGCTCGAATATTGCCGAGCGGCAGCGATTCCGATCGTCTACGTCAGCGGCTATTGCTATGGCGTCGCCGACCGGCTGCCGATCCCGGAAACGGCGCCGCTGCGGCCCAACAACCCTTATGCCTTCTCGAAAGTCGCCGCCGAGGCCGCCTGCAGATTTTTTTCCGAGAAGTTCCACCTCCCGGTGACCATGCTGCGTCCGTTCAACGTCTATGGCCCCGGGCAGCGGCGGCCATTCCTGATTCCGCAGCTCGTTGCCCAGGCGCTCGACGCCGCCGAGCCGGCGCTCATCGTCAACGACCCGCGTCCGCGGCGGGATTTCGTCCACGTCGACGACCTTGTCGCGGCCTTGTGCGCGGTGCCGGTCACGGCGGAGGCGCACGTCTACAACGTCGGCTCCGGCCGCTCCCATGCCGTCGGCGAGATCGCGCAAATGATCCGGCAGGCGGCCGGGACGACCAAGCCGATCGTCGCGCGCGGCGGCCCGCGGGCCGAGGAGATCCCCGATGCGGTGGCGGATATTTCCGCCCTGCGCGCGCTCGGCTGGCAGCCGCGGATCGAGCTCGCGAGCGGGCTCCAACAGCTCGTTGCCGAATCTCGCGCGGCTTCAAATGCGGTCGTCTAGGCTGCGTCCGGTCTCGACATGCTCAAACCCGGGGATGACTTTGGCGAGCGCTGCGACGACCTCGGCCTTGCTGAGCGGCACGTGCGCGTCGCTCACGGCCCGCTCGAGAAATTCCAGAACTGCATCGAGCTCGCGCGCGGGCGGACCGTCGTGGCGAACGGCGCACAACGCCTGTAGGCCGATCTCGCTGGCAACCTCGCCGGTCGACACGAACTCCTCGTAGGGTTTTTCCCCGGCGGTATCGAGCGCGGTCATCAGCACGGGATACCCGCCGCGCTCGACCTCTCGCTCGACCGCGGCGCGCGCCGCCTCGGGGTCCTCGTAAGGCGCGGCGCGAAACCCGAGATGCGCGAGGGTTGCTTGCGCGACGTCGACCAAGGACCGCAAATGCTCCTTCGGGTCGAGCCTGGGAAATACGGTGGAGCAAGTCGGCGCCATGATCGCCGCCAGCAGGCAGATCTGCGCGGCTTCCCGCGCACTGATGAAGTACCGGCGGGCGTCGCGGGGGACCGCAAGCGGCTGCCGCCGCGAAACCCGGATCAGGAAGCTCTGCAGCAGGCTTCCATTTGAGAACGCCACGTTCGCGAATCGCGCGGCCGTCGCCGCTTCGAAATCCCCGGCGGCGCGGAACAGCAGCTGTTCCATCAAACGTTTGCTGGCGCCCATCAGGCTCGTGGGATTCGCCGCCTTGTCGGTCGAGACGCAGAAACACCGCGCGGAGTGGCCATAGGCGTCGAGCCAGCGCAGCAGCAGCCGCGTTTTCAGCACGTTGGTATCGAGCATCTGCAGCAGCGACGGCAAGTCCTTCTCGCCGCGCACGTGTTTCTGGGCGGCAAAATGCAGAACCAGGTCGTACCGGCGCTCGCCGCGCAACAGGCGTTCCATGGCGGCGCTGCCGAAATCGAGCGGCAGAAAGCGCAGCTCGGCGGTGATTGCCGGGCCCCCGCGCGAGCGCAAATCGCGCGTGAGCTCCGCAAGGGCGTTTTCCGCGACGTCGACGATGTGGACCGCGGCCGGCTGGTACGCCAGCAGCAGCTGGACGCTGGCCGCGCCGATGCTGCCGGCGCCGCCCAGAACCAGCACGCGCCTGCCCTCGATTCCCCCGGCGAGATCTCCTGCCCGTGCCGAGATGTCCGCATCGAACAGGGAGTGCCGGCGCCCCGTGGCGATCTCATCGAGCCGCGGATCGCCGCAATACGGTGCCATGAGACCCGTGGCGGCTCCGGACGCTTCCTGCGCAGGATGTCGTTGGCGAGCGCGCGTCAAATCCGCACTCCGAACGGGTCAGCTGCAGACCGGGAGCGGGCCGATCGGACCGCGGGGCTGTGCCAGCTTGTAGGCGAAATAGGTTCGGCTCGAAGTCGGGCCGCTCGCCGCCGTGAAGCTGCCGAGCGGCTCGGCGGCGGCGTATCGAGCCAGATGCCGCGCCGGCGCCGGACATACGGTCACGAGCAGAACCGGGTCTGCCGCCCCCTCGGTCAGCGGTCGGGTCAAATCGAAATTGACGCCCGCGTCGGCGGGCCACGCCAAAATCTTCACCGGCTCGTTGCGCAGATAGTAATGCAGCGCCCCGAGCTCGTTGCGCTCATCGCCCGCGATCGTCGCCGCGCCGACTTTCCGCGCCAGCTTGCCGGCTTCCTCGGCGAAGGCCCGCCAGCCCAGCGTGCGGCGATAGAGATCGCGCTGGCCGTCCGGCAGGAACGACAGCGAGATTTTCGTGGCGAATGCATCGCCGGCCAAAAACGCGAATTGCGCGATCGCGCCGATCACGATGCTGGCCCGCAACAAGCCCCAAGCCTGATGGCGGGTGAGCACGGCGGCGGCGAGCACGATCGCCGAGATCGCGGATGTCGCCGCCCAGTTCGCATAGGCCTTGGTGAAGAGCGCCGTCACCGTGATCAGCGCCAGCGGCGGAATCGCGAAGGCGAGCATCAGCCGGTCCGGCGGCGCGAGCGACCGCGAGCGCAGCCGCGCGACATAGGCGATCAGCACGGCGAACACCACCGGCCCAATCACCGCGAACTGCGCCACGAGAAATTCGAGCGCTTCGCCGGGGTGCAGGCCCAAGCTCTGCTCGGCACCCACAGTGGCGCCCGTATGCCGGAACGTGACCAGACCGTTGCGCAGGTTCCATACCAGGTTCGGGGCGACCAGGACCGCGCCGATCGCAAGCGCGATCCAAGGCTCGCGTCTGCCCAGCAGCTTGCGCGCGTCCTCGTCGAGGAACGCCGCCAGGCCCGCGCCGAGCAGGAAATAGATCATGGCGTATTTGGCCAACAGCCCGAGCCCGAGCGCCAGTCCGAGCACGATGCTCCACCACAGCCTCGGCTGCTCCAGCAGCTTCACGTATGCGAGCAAAGCCAGCGCCCAACAGAACAACAGCGGGACGTCGGTGGAGATGATGCGGGCCGAGAACGCCACGCCGGTACCCAGCGCGGTGAGCATCGAGGCCCAGAACGCCGCGCGATCGTCGTAGAGCGCCGCCGCGATCGCATAGACGACGAGGCTGGTGGCGAAATACAGGATCGGCGCGGGCGCGCGAACGCAGGCTTCGGTGCTGCCGCAGAGGTGATCGGCAGCCGCGATGGTCCAGGCGAGCAGCGGCGGCTTGGAAAAATACCCCCAGGCGAGATCGCGCGACCAGGCCCAATACTGCGCTTCGTCCGGAAACAGATCGACCACCGAGGTCGCGAGCCCGATCAGGCGCACCAGTGTGAGCCCCGCGAGGATCGCGACGGCGAGACCCAGGCGCGACTTCGCCTCACCTCTCCCCGCAGGGGAGAGAGCCTGCCCCGGACCCGATCCGGGGTCGGCGGCCGAAGGCCGCCGAGTGAGGGGGTTACGATCTAAAATATCAAACAATCGCCCCATCCCCCCTCACCCGGGGCCCCGTCGCGCACGTGCGCGACGGGGTGACCCCACATCCCTCTCCCCTCCGGGGAGAGGGAGTCGATCGCGGCTCGGCTCGGAGCCAAATGCGAAGACCCTGCCGTCACGGGCGGGACGCGACAGCGCCCCGAATTTAGGCTAAACGGACCCCCGGAAATAGTCCACGTTCGCCCGCACATCGCATGCCGAGCTCGATCGATCGTTACATTTTCCGCACTACCTTCGGTGCATTCCTGCTGATCCTCGTCAGCCTGACGGGAATCATCTGGATCACCCACGCGTTGCGCGAGATCGACCTGATCACGAACCAGGGCCAGACCATCCTGGTATTCCTCGGCATTACCGGGCTGCTCATTCCGATCCTGGCGCAGGTCATCGCTCCGATCGCCTTCGTGATCGCCGTCGTCTACGCGATCGACAAGCTAAACGGGGACGCCGAGCTCGTCGTGATGAACGCGGCCGGCATCTCGCCGTGGCGGCTGTTCCGGCCATTTTTGGCGGTGGCCGTCACCGTGGCGCTGCTGGTGGGTTTCATCAGCGCCTATCTCTCGCCGAGCCTGCAGCGGGAATTGCGCGACCGCGCCACCCGGGTGCGCACCGATCTGGTGACCAACATCGTTCAGCCCGGCCGCTTCCTGACGATCGAAGGCGGACTGACCTTTCACATTCGCGAGCGCCGGCCCAACGGCGAGCTGTCCGGAATCCTGATCGATGACCGCAGAAATCCGGAAATGCGCTCGACCTTCCTGGCCGAGCAGGGCTCGATCGTGAAGAAGGACGGCGGCACGTTTCTGCTGCTCGAGAACGGCAGCATCCAGCGGCTCGAGAAGGGCCACGTCGAGCCGCGGATCGTGATGTTCGAGCGCTACGCATTCGATCTGTCGCGATTCACCAATGACGCGCCGACGCAGGTGACCAATCGTCCGGCGCGCGAGCGCTATCTCTGGGAGCTCATCGCGCCCGACCCCGACGATCCCCTAGTGAAGGCCCAGCCCGGGCACTTTCGCGCCGACCTCCACGACCGCTTGCTTGCACCGGTTTATCCGCTGGCCTTCGTCGTGATCGCGTTCGCGGCGATCGGCGGCCCGCGCACCACGCGCCAAAGCCGGGGTTTTGCGGTGGCCCTGGCGATCGGCGGCGTGGCGGCGCTGCGGCTGATCGGGTTCGCCTGCATCGTGCTCGCGATCCAAACGCCTACGGCGCTCGTCGTTCTCTATGGCTCGGTAATCCTGGCCTGCGGTTTGGGCGCGCTGGCGATCCGGCGGGGTGTCACGATCGAGCCGCCGGCCTTGCTGGCCAATTTTCTGTCCTCGATTTCCGAGCGGATGGCCCGCGCGGCGCCAACCTGAAGCATCGGCTAAAGCATGATCCCGAAAAGTGGATACCGGTTTTCGGAAAAGATCATGCTCCAACAATAAGCTAGAGCGGGAAGACGATTCGAAGAAAAGTCATCCCGCTCTAGGCCGTCGTTCCGGCCGAGCGCGAACGTGCGAGAGCCGGAACCCATGAACACCGTCACCCTGAGGAGGGCGGCCGTCCTTCGAGGCTCGCTGCGCTCGCACCTCAGGATGACGGCCGCCCCTCGAAGGGCGGTGGTCATGGGTCCCGGCTCGCGGCGCCTTCCGCGCCTTGGCCGGGACGACGGTCCATTGGCGCCAGGATGGCCTCGACGGCGGCGATCACGGCCTGCGGCGGGATGCATTCCATCGCCTCGCCGCCGAACTCCGGCGCCCACAGTGTTTTTCGCAGCGGCGCGAACGGCGCCCAGCGGCGCGGGTCCGTCGGCCCGAACAGGCTGACGATCGGGCGACCCGCCGCCCCGAATAGATGGCCGGTGCCGCTGTCGTTGGCGACGACAACGGCAAGCCGCTCGGCGATCGCGATGGTGAAATCGAACGAGCCGCTTCCGGCGGAGGAGCGGGTCAAATCCACGCTCGCCAATGCCGGCACCGCGGCCCGGATCGCTTCCGCCCGATCGATCTCGCGCGGACCGAGCAGCAGGACCGGCGCCACGTCCCGTGCGCGGAGGCGACGCGAGAGCTCGGCGAATTGCTCGATCGGCCAGTTCTTGCGCGGATCCCGGCTTCCGATGCCGAGCCCGACATAGCGCGGGCCGTCCGGCAGAACGGCTTGGGCGGCCTGCCGCGCGCCTGGCGTTGCTTCAAGCCGTCCGCTGGCGTCGGCCTTCTGCCCGAGCGCGGCTTGCGCCAGGCTCAATGCGCGCTCGCCGATGTGTCGTGGCCGCGTGAACCGGCCCGGCGGGCGCGCATCGCTCAGGAAATAGCCCGGCAGGCAGCAGAAAAATTTCTCGTGCGCGAGCATGTGCCGCGCCAGCCAAACGTTCGCGATCCGGCTGCGCGTGTCGAAGATCAGCGAAAAGCCCGGATATTCCCGCAATCTCGACGCGGCCTCGCGCAGCGGCTTGCCCAGTCCCGCATGCTCTCTCACGACGGCGAGTTCACCCGGCATGAACTGGCGCAGCGGCCCCGCCATGTCGGTGTTTCGGCTCGAGATCCACCAGATCGGGGTGTTCGGAAAACCCCGAGCGATCGCCCGGAGCAGCGGCAGCTTCAACAGCACGTCGCCGAGGCCCTCGCGCTCGACCAGGACCGCGATCGGGCGTGCCGGCATGCCGGTTGACGAAATCATGATCGCGTCACGGCGTCCATCGACCGGTCAGCCCGGCCCCGGGACATCGAGGACCGATCGGTAGAGCGCGACGCGGTCGCCCAGCAGCGCGGCCTCGAACCGGCCCGCCTGCTCGGACCAGCTGATGCCCTGCTGGTGGCGCAACGCCGCCTCGTGCTGGCGCCGCCACAGCGCATCGTCGGTCAGAATGGAAACCGCCGCGTCGGCGAAGCGCTCGGGGTCGCCGCGATGGAACCCGGTGACCCCGTCGAGTACCCGTTCCGGCAGCACCGCGACGGGGGCGATCACGGCGGGCACGCCCAGTGCCTGCGCCTCCGCGAGCGACAGGCAGAACGCCTCCACCTTGTGCCCGAGGTAGAGCATGACCCGGGAGGACCGGAACGCATCAATCAGCTCCTGCCGGCTGCCTGCGGGATGGACGCGAACGGAGCGTTGGGCCGCCGGCGAAACGTTCGCCGGAAGCAGCGAGCCTTGCCACAGGCTCCAAGCATCCTCGCCGGGCCGGATGCCGTACAGCCCATAGACTTCGAGCACCGCATCGGGCACCCGCGGGTGGATGCGATCCACCCAGATTTCGACGAGCTCGCGCAGCTTGCGCCGCGGGTTCGAGGCAAAGATCGCGCGCCGCGGCGGCGCGGCCGGCAAGGCGGGATGTCCCCGCACGTCGTCGGGCAGGCCATGGGGGATGACGATGTGCGGATCGCGTCTGGGCAGGAACGGCGAATAGATGCGCACCTGATGCAGGCTGATCAGCACGGGGATCGGACGGTGCCACCACACGCGCCAGATCTGCTTGTAGTGCTTGAGATGATTCGGCTGCCACACGACCCAGATCGCGCGCCGTTTCGGCTTGCGCACGAAGCCCAGCAATCTGGGATGCTGGACGGCGACGTAAAGATCGCAACTCGCGGGAGGCGCGCCGGTCAAGGGCCGCCATTGCACGCCTTGGTGCTCGATCGGACCGTCGCAATTGGTGTAGACCGTCACCTGATGGCGGCGGCGGGCAAGCTCGCGAGCCATGCGGATGACCGATGATTCCGTCCCGCCCAGCGGCCGTGCTTCGAGGTCCCTGCCGTCGTAATGCTCGGTGTTGTCGGCGATGATGATGCTTGCCATCGAGCCTTCCGGTGCCGTCGCGACGTTTGCCGAAGGTCGCAGGGGAGATTTCCGAAACTTCCAGCCCATTGCGCGCGGGTCGAGCCGGCCGACCGCGATGCGCTCCTAGAAATGCGGCGGGACCGTGATGATCGCGTAGCGTTCCGGCTTGCCCGCGATACCGAGATAATTTCGCGCGAGTTCGATCTCGACGCGTTTGCCTCCTGACAGCCGCGACGCCAGCGCCTCGACCGCGGTCATGCAGTCGGTGTCCGCGATCGCGCACACGAGCGCGATGCCTTGCCGGGCGATGCGAGCTTCATTCGCCCACGGCGTCCGCCGCGGACGGAGTACGTCGAGCATCGAAGGCCGGTCCGACAAATAGAACGCCACGCCGTTGCCCAGATTGGTGTCGCTGCCGACCAGCCCCATCGGCTGCGTGGTCGTCGCGCGCCAGGTTCGGTCGACGGCTTCGGCGACCAATCGATAATGCTGGGCATGGTGGGCCATGCCGTGGCGGTGGATGACATAGGCGACCGCCGGAGCGGCGAGCGTGGCCAGCACCGGCAGCGCGATTGCGACGCCGAGCAGCAACGGCAAGGCGCCGCGGCGCATGCCGACGAGCGGCGAGGAGAAGAGCACGACCGGGAGCAGCGTGACCGCCGACATGATCCACAGCGAGTTGATCAGAACTTGGGCCGCCAAGCCGGCCAGGATTGCGAGCAGAAGCGGCGCCCAGAATGCCAGGGCGGCGATGCGACGATGCGCCGTTGCCGGCCACAGCGTATCGCGGATCGCGGCCGCATTCGGCCGCGTAGCGGCCACGGCGAGCACGACCGGAGCGCCGATATAGGCGGCGCCGCCGGCCAGGAAGTGCAACGAGCCGAGGATCGCGTCGAGAAAGCTCGCAGCCGGATGCTTTTGCAGCGCATAGTCGAACGGCGAAGCCCCCTGCGCGAGCAGCCAGGCGACATGCGGGGCGAGCACGAGCGATCCGGCGGCCGCGGTGACCCAGGGCGCCGGCGAGCGGAAATAGCCGCTCCGGCGCGCATCGCCGAGCGCCGCGATCGCAAGTCCACCCACGAGCACGATCGACCAATATTTGCCCAGCATCGCCGCGGCCGCCGCAACACCCGCGAGCGCCGCCGAGGGCAGGTCGCGCGCTTCGAACGAGCGCAGGAACCACAGCGTGGTGGCGGCCCACAGCGGGATCAGCACCGTGTTCGCGTTGAATTTCAGCGCATGGAAATTGAAGAAGGGCACGAGCGTGAGCAGCGCGAGCCCGGCTGCCCGCTTCTCGCCCTCCAGCCACCGCGCCGACAGGATCCAGGCGATCCACAACGCCAGCCCGGCCAGGACCATCGCGAGCAGATAATAAGCCCAATCGGCCAGCGGGAAGACCGTGAACCAGGCTCTCACGACCCAGGCGGAGAGCGGCGGATGCTTGCTGTAGCCGAACGCCGGCTCGCGCGACCAGGCGACCGCCTCGCCCATGTCGAAATGCACGTCCTGACTGCCCTTGGCGAGCGTGCCATAGAGCGTCCACACCGCGACATAGCCGATGAGCAATCGCACCGCGGTGCGCTCGCGACGGCTCGGATCGACCAATGCGGCGGCGAGGCGGTCGAGCGGACCGAGCACGGCGCCGCCGAGGTCGGCCATGGTCATCGGCTGCGCCAGACGAACATGGAGGTGATCACGTAATTCCACACCACCCCCATGACCGCTCCTCCGAGGCCCGCGAGCCACCAAGCCCCGTTCGACGCGAACAGCCAGTTGCCCACACCGATGTTGGAGACGGCGCCGATCAGCGACACGACGTAGAAGCGCAGCAGACCGGTGACGAATCTGCGCCCGGTCAGACGCCGATCGCGATAGGTGACGAGATTGTTCAGGACGAAATTGGCGGCGATGGCCGCAAGCGTAGCGCTCGTCTGTGCGGCGACGAACGACAATTCGAGCCATTCGAAGCTCGCCGCCAGCACCAGGAAATGCGCGCCGAGCCCGATCAGGCCCATCAGGGCGAACAGGACGAAGCGGATTCCCAAGAGATCGTTGGTGGCCTTGGCCAGCAGCAGCCCGACAAATTCCAGCAGGACCCGCGAGTCGAGCTTGCTCGTGCCGTGAAATCGCGGACGGAAGCGATAGGGCAGTTCCGCGATCCGCAGCCGGCCGCGCGCGGTCAACACGATGTCGAGCAGGATCTTGAAGCCTTGGGTGGAAAGCTGCGGCGCAAGGTCCTCGACGACCTCGCGTCGCATCATGAAATAGCCGCTCATCGGGTCGGCGAGCTCGGTCGCCAGCAGGGAACGGGTGATCGCGGTCGCCCATCGGCTGGTGCGCAACCGGGATTGCGTCAGGGCATCGGCCGAGCCGCCGGCCTTGTAGCGGCTGCCGACCACGACGTCGGCCTCGCCGTTGCGAAGGGCGGCGATCATGGGCGCGAGCAGCGCCTCGTCGTGCTGCAGATCGCCGTCGATCACCGCGACGTAGCGCGCCTGGCTGGCGAGCATGCCCTCGAGACACGCGCCGGCGAGACCGCGCCGGCCGATGCGGCGGATGCAGCGGATGCGGGCATCCGAGCGGCCCATGCTCCTCGCGATCGCAGCGGTACCATCGGGAGAATCGTCGTCGACGAACATCAGCTCCCAATCCACCTCGATCAGGGCCGCGTCGATCCGCTCGACCAGGCTCCGTACGTTGTCGCGTTCGTTCAGGGTCGGCACGATGATCGTGATTTCCGGAGCGGCGCGAAGTTCCGCGGCCGCCCGGGTCGCCGCCGGCATCTCCCCCGCACGCAGCCGTACGCCGCCGGTCATCGCGGTCCGCGCCCTTGCGATCTGCCGACCAGCGCGCTGGTGCTGTGCCCGGGAACGCTGGCGACGATGACCACCTCGCCGCCATCGGCTTCCACGACTTCCCTGCCGACGACATCCTCACGGCGGTAGTCCCCGCCCTTGACCAGCACCATCGGGTGTACCTTTCGGATCAGCGCGAGCGGGGTGTCTTCATCGAAGATGACCACCAGATCGACGGCCTCGAGCGCGGCCAGCACTTCGGCGCGCGCCTTCTCGTTCTGGATCGGCCGGCCGTCGCCTTTGAGCCGCGCGGCGGATGCATCGCTGTTGAGCCCGACCACGAGCCGATCGCAGGCGGCGCGGGCCTCGGCGAGCACGCGGACGTGACCGGGATGCAGGAGATCGAAGCAGCCGTTGGTGAACCCCACGCGCAAACCGTGCCGCCGCCACTCCCCGAGCCGTTCGTCGAGCAGCGACCAGTCGAACACGATCTTTTCTTCCGACGCGAGCGAGGCGGCCGGAAGGATGCGGGAGCGCAGCTCCGCGGCCGAGACCGTCGCGGTGCCGCGTTTGCCGACCACGACGGCGGCCCCGGCATTGGCGGCGCGCGCGGCCGACTCGAATTCGGCGCCGACCGCCAGCAGACACGCCAGCACCGCCGCCACGGTGTCGCCGGCCCCCGACACGTCGCGGATCTTGACCGGATAGGCCGGCACGTGGGTGGGCGCCGCGCCGTCGACGACCAGCGTCACACCTTCCTCGCTGCGCGTCACCAGCACGGCCTGGCTTTCGACCATGCGGCAAAGCTCTGCCGCCGCCGCCGCGATCTCTTCCTCGCCGGCGGCGGAGCGGCGCGTCGCGTCTGCAAGCTCCTTGCGGTTGGGCGTGATCACGGTGGCGCCGCGATAGATGCTGAAATCGCTGCCCTTGGGATCGACCACGAGCGGCTTGCCCTGCTGCCTTGCGGCATCGATCAATGCGCGGATTACGCGCGGGGTAAGAGCGCCCTTGGCGTAATCGGAAAGCACGACCGCGCCCGCGCGCGGCATCGCCGCGAGCGCGTGGCCGATCAGCGCCTGCTCGGTGTCGCGATCGACCGGCTTGGCGAGCTCCCAATCGGCGCGCAGCAAGTGCGTCGAAAAGTGCTCCGAGACGAAGCGCACCTTGCGGGTGGTGGGACGCGAGCGATCGGTGACCAGATAGGCCTCGATCTTGGGCTCGCCGAGCAAGGCGTTCATCAGCCGCCGCCCCGGCTCGTCCTCGCCCACCACGCCCACGAACACACAGCGGGCTCCGAGCGCGGCGATGTTGCGCGCCACATTGCCGGCGCCGCCGATCACCACCTCCTGGCGCCCCACCGCGATCACCGGCGCGGGCGCCTCCGGAGAGATCCGCAGCACTTCGCCGTAGACGAAGTCGTCGAGCATGAGGTCGCCGATGCAGAGCACGGTCTGGCTCGCCAGCTCGGACAAACGGTGCTCGAAATCGAACATCATGGGCTATGACCGTCGCTCATCGATAGCGGTCGGCGGCGTCGAGATGGTTCGTGACATAATCCCGCACCGAGTGCTCCAGCGGGGCGAACTGCCCGGCATATCCGGCGCGGCGCAGGTTCTCGATCGGCGCCTGCGTGAAATATTGGTAGCTCGCCTGGATCGCGGGCGGCATTTCCACGTAATCGATGTTGGGCGCCCGGCCCAGCGCTTCGAACATCGCGACCATCATGTCGCGAAAGCTGCGCGCGGTCCCGGTGCCCACGTTGTAGATGCCGCAGACCGCGGGCGTGTCGAGGAGCCAATCGACCACGCCGACGGCGTCCTTCACGTAGATGAAGTCGCGCCGCTGCTCGCCGTCGCCGACGCCTTCCCGATACGACTTGAACAGCTGCACCGCCCTCCCGCGCTTGGCTTCGTCGAATACTTTGGCGAGCACGCTCATCATCGCGCCCTTGTGGTACTCGTTGGGACCGAACACGTTGAAGAATTTCAGCCCCGCCCATTGCGGCGGCAGCTTGTGACCCTTGCTGAAGCGGTCGACCACCGCAAGGTCGAACAGATGCTTGCTCAAACCGTAAAGGTTCATCGGCCGCAACCGTTTGAGCGCCGAGAGCGAGCAATCGTCGGAAAATCCCGCCGCTCCGTCGCCGTAGGTCGCGGCGGAGGAGGCGTAGAGGAACGGCGTGCGCGAAGCCGTGCACCAGTCCAAGAGCCGCAGCGAGAGCCCGAAATTGGTGGCGATGACGAGATCGCCGTCGCTCGCGGTCGTGTCGGAAATGGCGCCGAGATGAATGACGGCGTCGAGCTTGCGTCCGGCGAGCCATTTTTCGAGATCGGCGGGCGCCACGAAATCCGCGAGCTGGCGTTTCTGCAGGTTGCGCCACTTGCTCCCCGTCTCGAGCCGGTCGCTGACGGCGATGTCGGTGCGCCCCCGGTCATTGAGGTTCGCAACCACGTTCGACCCGATGAATCCGGCACCGCCGGTTACCAGCAGCATCGGCCCCTGCCCCGCGGCGTGTTGTTTTCTAGCGACCGCGCCCTCCTTTGCCCCAGTCCGCACGCCCGCGCAACAGCATCCCGCCGGCCGGTCTCGACCCCGATCCGGACATAATCCGGGGCGCCGGATTCCGCGATGAACGGCGCGCTCGCCGCAGCCTATTCCGGGCTGGACAGGGTTCGCCGCTGCGGGTACCGCCTGAGCCCAGCATGAGCACGCTTTCCCAGGCCGCGGACAGCCCGATCCTGATCGTTCCCTACATGTGGATCGGCGATTTCGTGCGCTGCCATTCCGTGGTGAAGCTCTTGCGGGCGCGCTTCCCCGGGCGCCCCGTCGATCTCCTCGCCACCAGCTTGTGCGCGCCGCTCGTCGATTACATGCCGGGCGTGCGCCGGGGCATTCTCTGGGATCTGCCGCGCGGCCGGCTTGCCGTGGCCGAGCACTACGCGCTCTCGCAGCGGCTGCGCGCCGAGCACTACGGCATGGCGCTGATCATGCCGCGCACCTGGAAATCGGCGCTGGCGCCGTTCCTCGCCGGCATCCCGGAGCGCGTCGGGTTTTTCGGAGAGCTGCGGCTCGGCCTGCTGAGCGACGTGCGCCGGGGCGAGCGCGCACTTCCCCGCATGGTCGACCGCTGTGCCGCGCTGGCGTTGCCGCGCGGCGCACCGCTGCCGAAGGAATGGCCCGCACCCGAGCTGGTGGTGCCCGACGCCGAGCTAGCCGACTGGCGGCGCAGGGTCGGCTTTCTGCCGAGCGAGCCTTTGGTCGCATTGGCGCCCGGCGCCGTCGGCCCCTCGAAACGCTGGCCGGTTGCTTCCTATGGGACGCTGGCGCGGCGATTGGCGGAGCAGGGATCGACGATCGTGATCGTGGGCGGTCCCGACGAGAAGCCGCTGGCGGCCGAGATCGCGGGAAACGCCGGCGACAAGGTGCGCGACCTCACCGGGCCCGACTTGCGCAACGCGATCCTCGCGCTCGCGGCCGCGAAGGCGGCGGTGTCGAACGATTCCGGGCTGCTGCACGTCGCCGCCGCGCTCGGCACGCCCACGATCGGGATTTTCGGGCCGACCAGCCCCTGGCACTGGGCCCCGCTCAACCCGCTTGCCGCCACCATCGAGACCACGACCGTGCTCGATTGCCGTCCCTGCCACAAGCCGACCTGCCGCCTCGGCCACCACCGCTGCATGCGCGACATCGATCCGGAGCAAGTGTTCGCGGCCGCGCACGCCGCCCTGGCGCCGACGCAGTCCGCTGCCGTTGCGCCACGATGAGACAACCCCTCCGAGTGGCCGACCTACGCCGTGGCTTCGGGCCGATTGAAATTATTCAAATCGGCTGCCCAACCCGGCGGTTCCCGGTCGCGAAAAACATCTTGCAATCGACCCGCTGCCCGGCTCCCCGAGGAACTTGAGCGACCATCGGAACGTTGGTGCCGGTATTGCAGCGCATGGTTTCCATCTGCTCGCGAAGCCGTGCGATTGCCGGCGGGTCCCATGCGCCTGCGGTGCCCGGCGCTTCGGTGCCAAACCCCCTGGGGGACCGAATGGTCGAGACGCAAGGCGAGTTGCTGACGGAAGGCCGGAAGCGCCGTCCGCTCGCCGACATTCGCGTCCGCGGACGAGGGGAGCCGGCCCCGCGCGCAGACGTCGGCGGATTCGGCCCGTTGCTGGAGGCGCTCCCGGCCGCCGTCTACACGACCGATCCCGCGGGGCGAATTACCTCCTACAATCGGGCGGCCGTCGAGCTGTGGGGGGCAAGCCCCGAGCTGGGCAAGAGCGAGTGGTGCGGCTCGTGGCGGCTCTATTGGCCCGACGGCAGGCCGATGCCCCACGATCAATGCCCGATGGCGGTCGCGTTGAAGGAACGGCGAGCCCTCAAGGGCGCGGAGGTGGTGGGCGAGCGTCCCGACGGCACCCGGGTTCCGTTTCTCGCCTATCCCTCGCCCTTGGTCGACGAATCCGGCGCCCTGCTCGGTGCGGTGAACATGCTGGTCGACATCACCGAGCGCAAGCACGCCAGCCAGGCTTCCCAGCAGCTCGCCTCCATCGTGGAATCTTCCGACGACGCGATCGTAACCAAGGATCTCAACGGCATCATCACCAGCTGGAACCGGGGTGCGGAGCGTCTGTTCGGTTATTCCGCCGAGGAAGTGCTCGGCAAATCGATCATAATCCTGATTCCCGCGGATCGTCACGACGAAGAGCCGGAAGTTCTTGCCCGCATCCGGCGCGGCGAGCGCATCGACCATTACGAGACGGTCCGCCGGCGCAAGGACGGGAGCCTGATCGATATTTCACTCAGCGTCTCGCCCCTGAAGGACGCCGACGGCAGGATCGTCGGGGCGTCGAAGATCGCCCGCGACATCACCGAGCGCAGGCGCGCCCAGGAGCAGCAGAATCTGCTGCTTCGAGAGATGGGCCACCGCGTCAAGAACCTGTTCGCGGTCGCGAGCAGCGTCGTGAGCTTGAGCGCCCGCTCCGCCGACACGCCGGAGAACATGGCCAAGGCCGTTCGCGCCAGGCTCGATGCGCTCACCCGCGCGCAGGAGCTGACGCGGCCGGGGCTGATGGGCATGCCCGAGAAATCGAGCTCCGATACCACCGTGCAAGCTCTCGTCCGGACGATCTTGTCTCCTTACGCCGATGGGTCGAGCGAACGCGAGCGCGTGTCGATCAGCGGACCCGACGTGCCGGTCGCCGGGAGCGCCGTGACGAGCCTCGCGCTGCTGCTACACGAATTTGCGACGAACGCCGCCAAGTACGGGGCCCTGGCGTCCGCATCCGGCCGCATCCGTCTCGACTGGGTCGCGGACGAGCACGAGCTCGCACTGACGTGGCAGGAGCGCGGCGGGCCCGCGGTCGAGCAACCGCCGCAGGACGAAGGCTTCGGCAGCACGCTCGCCCGTCGAATCGTCAGCGGCCAGTTCGGCGGCCGGCTTTCCCGCGATTGGAACCTCGAAGGCTTGACGATTCACCTCTCGGTACCGATCGAGCAGCTCGCCAAGTAATCGATCGACCGCAGCGATCAGACCGCATACCCCCGCCCGAGAATGTGACGGCTGCCGAAACGCCGTGTAGAATGGCCGCGGCGCTGCGTGCCGTCGCGCGCCGGGAGGCCGCAATTCAGGCTCGCGGGAGGAAAGCATGGCATTTCCGCTGCAATCGCGGCCGCAGAGGTGACTTTGCCCAGCGGGATGACGGATGCTCGCGAGGGCGAAATCGCCCGGCATTTCCGGCGCTCGCACGACGCCTTCGAGCGCGCGATCGACCATCGCAGACACGACGGCCGACCCAGAATCGTCGAAAAGTGGAAACGGTGACCTCCGGCATTTTGCGCGAGATGACGCTTCGCTCAGCCTAAGCTGTCAGCTGTCGCGGGTCGCATAATCGACCGGTTGGCACACCTTCGTTGTTGATCTCGATCTGGAAGGCTTCGGACAAGCCCGCCCTACCAGACGACGTTAGTTCGAGTGCACGGCTGCCCGACACACATTTGAGCCATCCGAGCTCCAATAGACGACCCAGAATCCGAGCTCCGACGAGTCCCTTGAGGTGATAACGACGCTCGCTCCAGTCGAGACAAGGCTGGCAGAAAATCCGCCGAGTCCGCGGCCGCAGATCAACGCCGAACCCGGAAAGGAAACGCTCGCCCGAAGACGTGACCTCACCGCCTTCATCGGTAAGTACGATGTGCCCCATGGCCACAAGTGCATCGGTGACAGCGACTCCTACCTGGCCAGCCAGGTGATCGTAGCAACTTCGGGCAAAACGGAGTGCATCGTCGTTTGCCGACCGCGGCCGATGGCGCGGTGGCACCTCTATGGCGGCGACGACCTTGATGCTCTCCAGCATTGTCGCGACCAGCGGAGACGCGATCCGATAATAGCTGAAGCGGCGCTCGCGAGTGACAGTCAAAAGCCGCGCGGCAACCAGCTTGTTCAGGTGGCCACTCGCCGTCGCGCGAGAGACATTGGCGCAGTAAGCAAGCTCAGTGGCCGTCAGCGACATGCCGCCCATAAGAGCATTAAGCATCGTCGCTCGCGCAGTGTCACCCACGAGAGCGGCCACTTCGACCAGATTTGCCGCCGCGACCATCCTTAACCCTATCGCTGATACCGGAAGCACATCAATCGAAAACAGTTCGGCACGGGCCGAACTGTTCGCGCGAGACAACTGCGAACCTCGCGGCAAGACTGCGCCGTAACAGGAGGAACGCATCATGGGAATGGCGGCGGTAATCTACGAGAAAGGCGCACCCGACAACTTCGTGTGGGAGGAGGTCAAGGTCGGGTCTCCCGGGCGTGGCCAGGTACGTCTTCGCAGCACGGCCGTCGGCGTGAATTTCGCTGATACGTACCATCGAGCAGGCATCCCGCACCCGATGATCGTCGGCGATCCGCCGATCGTCGTCGGTTTCGAAGGAGTTGGCGAGATCGAGGAGTTGGGTCCTGGCATCACCGGGTTCTCCATCGGCGAACGAGTTTGCACCTGCCTTCCCCCACTCGGCGCCTATAGTCAGGAGCGCCTTTACCCGGCTGACAAGTTGATCAAAGTTCCAAAGGACTTACCATTGGAAGACGTTCAACTGGCAGGACTAATCCTGAAGGGGATGACCGCGCAATATCTCCTGCATCGAACGCATAAGGTGCGGCCGGGAGATTACGTTCTGATCCATGCTGCTGCTGGCGGCATGGGCCATTTCCTTTGCCCTTGGGCGCGGCATCTCGGAGCCACTGTGATCGGTACGGTTAGTACCGACTTGAAGGCCGAGATCGCTAGAAATCTCGGATGTCATCACGTTATCAATTATTCGGCCGAAGACTTCGTGGCTGTCACCCGTGAAATTACGGACGGAAAAGGCGTAGACGTTGTCTATGAGTCGATCGGTAAGGACACGCTGCAAAAGTCACTCGACTGCCTGCGGCTAGTCGGTATGTGCGCAGCTTACGGCCAGGCGTCAGGCGTTCCTGATCCGATCAACCTCGTCGAAGATTTGGGCGCTCGCGGGTCTCTCATTATCACCCGTCCTGCGCTTTCGCATTACTTGTCGAACCGAAGCGAAATCGACGCCGGAGCAAAATCCCTGTTCAACGCCGTCGCGCAGGGGGTGGTAGCGAGCAACGTTGTCAAAACCTTTCCGCTTCGGGAGGCGGCAGCCGCGCACAAGTTCATCGGCGGACGCAAGACAACGGGCTCGATCGTCATGCTTCCATTCGAGTAAGCGGCCCCAGAAAGGCCGGCAAAACAACTTCGGCCGCTTCGGTGGATGACGTCACGGCCGCCGCCCAAGAAGCCACTCAATCCACAGAAAGGGAACATCATGTCGATCATACGCCATGAAATTAGACAGATATCAGAGGAGAATCGCGGTCAGCCGATCATCAGCCAGGCAGTCGTTCACGGCAACGTCGCCTATTTCGCCGGCATCACTCCCAACCCGATTGTCGGCGATATCAAAACCCAGACTGCTCAAATGCTGCGACGCGTCGATGAACTTCTCAACCTCGCGGGAACCGACAAATCACAGCTATTGAGCGCCCAGGTCTGGATCGCTGACATGCGTCTGTTCGAAGATCACAATTCTGTTTGGAACGATTGGGTTGATCCGGCAAACCCTCCGGCGCGGGCTTGCCTCACGACCGGTTTTTGGCGACCTGGGATGCTCGTTGAAGTTATGGTGGTTGCGGTCGTGCCATGACCGTGACAGGTTTTTTGAGGGGCGAGCAGTGCCCTCGACTATACGCCGGACGAGCAGCCAAGCCAGCCGCCGGACATCACGCACGCTTAACGTGCAAAGCGGCGTTCGACCGCATCATGCCGCCGGGCGTGCCGCCCCTGGTACTCTTCACGACGCTCGCACGTGATACGCGGCTCTATGAGCGGTTCCGCGGCGGCGGTCTGCTCGACAAGGGGCACCTGACGCTCAGGGAGCGCGAGATCGTCATCGACCGGATCACCGCGCTTTCTGGCTCGGAGTACGAGTGGGGCGTGCATGTGGCCTTCTTCGCCAAGCGGGTCGGCCTCGACGAGCCGATGTTACGCTCCCTGGTGCACGGAACGGCTGGCGATCCATGCTGGTCCCCACAGGACAGGCTTTTGATCCGCGCCTGCGATCAGTTGCACGCGACCTCGGATATCGACGACGCCCTTTGGGCCGAATTGCGCAAACACCTGAGCGAGATGGCCTTAGTCGAGGTCCTGATGCTAGCGGGCTTCTGCAGGACCGTGAGTTATCTAACCAATGCGCTCCGCTTGCCGCTCGAGAGCCACGCGGCGAGGTTCCCGAGGAAGGCGGCGCAATGACGGGCCAGCAGGTGAAAGACCGATCAGAGCGCGACGAGCGCAGCGACCCGACACCAGACCCCCGCCCGAGAATGTGACGGCCGCCGAAACGCCGTGTAGAATGGCCGCGGCGCTGCGTGCCGTCGCGCGCCGGGAGGCCGCAATTCAGGCTCGCGGGAGGAAAGCATGGCAATTCCGCTGAAATCGCGGCCGCAGAGGTGACTTTGGCCAGCGGGATGACGGATGCTCGCGAGGACGAAATCGCCCGGCATTTCCGGCGCTCGCACGACGCCTTCGAGCGCGCGATCGCGGACCGCGAATTTCTCTCGGCCGTGGCCGCGATCGCCGAGGTCATTGCCGGTGCCTATCGCAACGGCGGCAAGCTGCTCATCGCCGGCAACGGCGGCAGCGCGGGCGATGCCCAGCATATCGCCGCCGAGTTCCTGTCGCGTTATCGCCTGGACCGGCGGCCGCTGCCGGCCATCGCGCTCACCACCGATACGTCGGTGCTGACCGCGGTCGGCAACGACTATGGCTTCGAGCGCGTGTTCGAGCGCCAGGTCCGCGCGCTCGGCCGGCGCGGCGACGTGTTTCTCGCCATCTCGACCTCGGGACGCTCCTCGAACGTGCTCGCGGCACTGCGGGCGGCGCGCGAGATCGGCCTCACCACCGTCGGCTTCACCGGCTCCGGCGCCAACGAGATGCGCGGACATTGCGACCATGTTCTCTCGGCGCCCACCGAGGAGACCGCGGTCGTTCAACAGATCCATCTCGTGGCCGCGCACGCCATTTGCGGCGTCGTCGAGCACGAGCTGTTCGGCCGTTCCGGAGCTTGAGCCGATGCCGCGCCTGAGCCCCGCCGCGCTGCGGGCCGCCGAGTTCCGGAAAATCCTGCTGATCAAGTTCTCGGCGCTCGGCGACGTCGTGCACACCATCCCGGTGGTGAACAAATTGCGGCGCCGCTATCCCTCGGCCGAGATCGATTGGCTGGTCCGCCCGGCGTTTGCCGATCTCATCGCCCGCCATCCCGCGGTGAGCCATGCGATCCCGTTCCCGCGGCAGCGCTGGGCCGGGCCGCTGCGCGAGCAAGGGCCGCGGCTCGCCGGCCTGGCGCAACTACTTTTTCATCTGCGCTCGCGCCGCTACGATCTCGTGATCGATCTTCAGGGCCAATTGCGCAGCGCGATCCTCGCGCTCGCAGCCGGCGCGGACGTGCGCATCGGCTTCGATCGCCCGCGACCGGAAATCCGGCGCACGTCGCCGCGCAAGCTCCCGGCCGAAGCCTGGAAACATTGCTGGCAGGGCGCCCGCGAAGGCGCCTGGATGGCGTATTCGCATCGCATCGCGCTGCCCACGATCGATCTCCATGCGGTCGATCGCTATCTCTGCCTCGGCCCCATGCTGGGGCTCGACCGGGAGCCGCCGGATTTTTCCTTCGTCGTTCCCGCCGACGCGGCCGACCGGGTCGAGCGCTTGCTCTCGGATCACGGCGTCGGCGGGGCGCTCGAGCAATCCGCTCCGATCGTGCTGGCGCCGATGACGCGCTGGGAGACCAAGCATTGGCGCAGCGAGGGTTTTGGCGAGGTCGCGCGGCATTTCACGGCGAAGGGCCGCGCGGTCATGCTGATCGGCTCGACCGAAGAGCGCGGCGACTGCGAAAAAATCGCGGCGGCCGCGCCCGGTACCTTGAACCTCGCGGGCCGGACCAGCGTGCCCGAGCTCGCGGCCCTGCTGCGGCGCTGCGCCGTCTGCGTGACCAACGATTCCGGTCCCATGCACCTGGCGGTGGCGCTCGACCGGCCGGTGGTGAGCATGTTCGGGCCTTCCGACCCGCTGTGGATCGGCCCCTACCGCCGACCGGACGCGGTCATCAACGCCAACCTGCCCTGCTCGCCGTGCTATTTGCGCGAGCTCTCCCGCTGCCCCTACCAGCATGCCTGCATGGGGCAAATCTCCAGCGCAACCGTGATCGAGCGCATCGAGGCGGCCCTTGCCGCTGCCGATTGCTTTACCGTATTGCCCGCCGCGGCGGCCCGCTAAGGAGATCTTCATCACGATGCGCTAGGCCTGATCCGATGAACCTGAGCTGACGTGAGGCATACTCCTCTTCCCCTCTCCCACAAGGGGAGAGGGAAAACGAGTATGCGGCTCACGCGAAGCGTACGAGTCACGATTCAAGTTCACCGGAAGATGCGCTAGGCCTGGCGGCTCACGCGATCGGGGCGGCACAACCCATGACCATCCTCGTCACCGGCGGCGCCGGCTATATCGGAAGCCAGATGGCATACCAGCTCGTCGATTCCGGCGAGCGGGTGGTCGTGCTCGACAATCTGTCGACCGGGTTCGATTGGGCGATCCCTCCCGGCGTGCCGGCGGTCGCGGGCGACGTGGGCGACCCGCGTCTCCTCGACGCGCTCATTGCCGAGCACGGCGTCTCCGCCATCCTGCATTTCGCCGCCTCGGTCGTGGTTCCGGAATCGGTCGCCGACCCGCTGCGTTACTACCGCAACAACACGGTGAACTCCCGCAGCTTGATCGAGGCCGCGGTCCGGGGCGGGGTCGAGCATTTCATCTTCTCCTCGACCGCGGCCGTCTACGGCGAGCCGAGCAAGATCCCGGTTGCGGAAGACGCGCCGGCCCGGCCGATGTCGCCCTACGGCTCCTCCAAGCTGATGGTCGAGATCATGCTGCGCGACGCCGCGCGCGCGCACGGCTTCCGCTATATGATCTTGCGGTATTTCAACGTGGCCGGCGCCGATCCACAGCTGCGTACCGGACAATCGACGCGCGGTGCGACGCATCTCATCAAAGTCGCGGCCGAGACCGCGCTCGGCCTGCGGCCCAAGCTCGAAATATTCGGTACCGACTACCCGACGCCGGACGGCACCTGCATCCGCGACTACATCCATGTCGGCGATCTTGCCGCCGCGCATTCCGATGCGCTGCGATACCTGCGCAACGGCGGAGAATCGCTCACGCTCAATTGCGGCTACGGCCGCGGCTTTTCGGTCCTCGAGGTGATCGACGCGGTCAAGCGCGCGTCCGGCGTGGACTTTCGCGTGGATTTCGCCGCGCGCCGCCCGGGCGATCCCGCCCGAATCGTGGCCGCGGCGGATCGCGCGCGCGCCGTGCTCGGCTGGCGGCCGCGGCTGGGCGATCTCTCGACCATCGTCGCGCATGCGCTGGCCTGGGAGCGCAAGCGCATGGCGCTCGGGAGCGGGCAGGCGCACGCCGGCTGATTTCCCCTTGAAAAATCCGCCCGCGAGGGGCAAGGAACGGGGCTCGGCGGGGCCGATCCGGCGTTCGCGATTCACGGACTCTCGGCGGCGGTGGAAGGCGGATGTTCAAGTCGAAGCTCGCGTCCTTGTTTGCCGATCCTTACGGCGCGCCTGCCCTGGTGCGGCGGCTGCTGACCGAGCAGGGGCTCGACAATTGGCGGCGCTACGCCGTGTCGTTCGCCCTGATGGGCATCGCCGCCGGCTGCACGGCGTTCTCCGCCTATCTGATCGGGCAGTTGGTCAACCAGGCCTACGTCCAGAAGGATTTCCCCGGCATCGTCTGGCTCGGCATCCTCACCGTCGTGCTGTTCGCGGTGAAGGGAGCGAGCAGCTACGGCAACATCCTGGTGCTGTCGCGGATCACCAATCGCATCGTCGCGGAAAATCAGCGCAAGGTATTCGACAAGCTGCTCAACGAGAGCATCGGCTTCATCACCGCGCGGCATTCCTCCGAGTTCATTGCCAGGATGTCGGCCGGAGCTTCCGCGGCAAGCTCGGTGCTCAACATGCTGATCACGGCGGCGGGCCGCGATTTCCTGTCCCTGGTCGGCCTCATCGCCGTGATGGTGATTCAGGATCCGGTGATGTCGATCGCGAGCTTCATCGTCGCGCCGCCTGCCATGCTGGTGCTGCGCAAGCTGATCCGCCGCATCCATAGCGTCGCCAGGAATCGCTATACCGGCGGCGCCCAGATGCTCGAAGCGATGCAGGAGGCGATCCAGGGCATCCGCATCGTCAAGGCGTTCACGCTGGAAGAGGAGATGCTGCAGCGGCTCGATCGCACGGTCGACGTGGTCGAGCATGAATCCAACCTGATGGCGCGGGTGACGAACCGCACCACTCCGGTGATGGAGACGCTCGGCGGCATCGCGGTGGCCTTTGCCGTGGTCTACAGCGGCTATCGCGTCATCATGACCGGGGCCAGCCCCGGCGAGTTCTTCTCGTTCATCGCCGCCTTCCTGCTCGCCTATGAGCCGGCCAAGCGCCTGGCCCGGCTCAATCTCGACCTGCATAGCAACTTGTTCGGGGTGAAGATCCTGTTCGAGCTGATCGACGGCGCGCCAACGGAACCGATCGAGGACGACAAGCCGCCGCTCGTGCTCAAACGCGCGCGCATCGAATTCGCCGAGGTGCGTTTCGCCTATCGTCCCGACGAACCGGTGATCCGCGACATGAGCTTCGTGGCCGAGCCGGGGAAGATCACGGCGCTGGTCGGCGCCTCGGGCGGCGGCAAGTCGACGGTGCTTGCGCTCCTGCTGCGGTTCTACGAGCCCCAATCCGGCCGTATCCTGATCGACGGCCAGGACGTCCTGGCGGTGTCGCGGCGCTCGCTGCGCCGGCAGATCGGCTATGTCGGCCAGCAGGTGCATCTGTTCGGCGGATCGATCCGCGAGAATATCGCGTTCGGCCGGCTCGGCGCGCCGGAGGAGGCGATCGTCGCCGCCGCCAAGGCCGCCCATGCCCACGACTTCATCATGAGCTTTCCGCAAGGCTACGACACCCAGGTCGGCGAGCACGGCCTGCAGCTTTCCGGCGGCCAGCGCCAGCGCATCGCGATCGCGCGCGCCTTGATCAAGGATGCGCCCATCATCCTGCTCGACGAAGCGACCGCCTCGCTCGACAGCGAATCCGAGCACCAAGTCCAGGATGCGATGGGCCGTTTGTGCCAAGGGCGCACCACGCTGGTGGTAGCCCATCGTCTGGCCACGATCATGCACGCCGACCGCATTCTCGTGGTCGAGGCCGGCGCCGTCGTCGAGTCCGGCCGGCACGAGGAGCTGCTGCGCAAGGGCGGCCGCTACGCCTCGTTCTATCGCCTCCAGCTGAAAGATCAGGCGCCGCCGCGCGAGCCGATCGCGCTGGGCGCCGCATCGGCTTAGAGCTTCGGCCGCGCGCATTCGACGAGGGAGCCAGCCTGATGAGCGCCGACCGACGCTATGTGATCGATCCCCCGCCGCAACCCGCGCTCGCGGTCGCCGGTTCGGATCGGCTGTTTCCGGTCCGGCGCGTGTGGTGCGTGGGGCGAAATTATGTCGAGCACATCCGCGAGATGGGACAGGACGAGCGCGCTCCGCCGTTCTTCTTCGCCAAACCCGCCGACGCGCTGGTGCCCGACGGGTCGAGCATCCCCTACCCTGCGCTGACCAAGGACCTGCATTTCGAAGTCGAGCTGGTGGTGGCGCTCGCGGCGGGCGGGCGCGATGTCGCGCCCGAGCGGGCGCTCGATCTCGTCTACGGGTACGCGGTCGGTATCGATCTCACGCGCCGGGATCTCCAGATCGCCGCGCGCGAAGTCAAGCGTCCGTGGGAAATCGGCAAGGCGTTCGACGCTTCGGCACCCTGCGGCGCGCTGAAATCCGCCGCGGAAATCGGCCATCCGGCCAAGGGCCGCATCCGGCTTTCGGTCAACGGCGCCGTACGCCAGGACGGGGACCTCGAGCAATTGATCTGGAGCGTGCCGGAAATCATCGCCAAGCTCTCGCAGCAAGTGGCGCTCGCCGCCGGCGACGTCATTTTCACCGGCACGCCCTCGGGCGTCGGCGCCACCGTGGCGGGCGACCGGATCGCGGCCGAGATCGACGGCGTCGGCAAGCTCGCGGTGACGATCGCGCCGCCGCTGCGCCCCGCGCACGCGCGATGAGTTCGCGCCGAGATCTGCCGGTCGCGTGAGCAAAGCCATGCCGGCGTCGTCGCGAATCCTCGAGATCGGCGATTTTCATCTTATGAAAGACCAATACCCCGAGCGCACCACGCTGTTGTGGACCGGAGGGCGCTCGCCGCGGCTTAACCGATCGGAATATTTCGACTGCACCCCCGCGCGCTTCCTGCGGGCGATGGCCGAGGTGCGGTCCGGGCGCTACGATCTCGTCGTCGCCTACATGGGCCTGCGCAGCCCCTGGCATCCGCGCAATTGGCTGCGTGCGCTCGCGGCGGAGCCGACGCGACCCTTCACGGCGCTGAGCCGCGTATTCGGCGTCAGCTGGCTGCGCTTCGTTTCCATTCCGGCGCCGCTCGTCGCGCTCGACATGAACGATGCCTTCATCCTCGGCCGTCACAATTTCTTTCTGCTCGACAAGGCCGATGTCGTCTTCAAGCGCGAACTGCCGGTCGATCGCTGGCATATCCTGTGTCATTCGCTGCACCCGATGCTGCCGACGCGGCGCATCCGGCGGCAGCCGCGCTGGCAACGGCGGCTCGCGAAAATCCAACCGATCGCGTTGCCCTCGCCCGCGATCGACACCGGCTCGGCCGCGCACGGCGAGTTCCCGCAAAAAACCGTCGACCTGTTCTTCAGCGGCAATGTCGCGGAAAATTCCTGGGTACGCCGTAGCGGCATGGCGGAGCTCGAAGAATTGGCGCGACGCGGCGTCAAGGTCGAGGTTGCGGCCGAGCGGTTGCCGCCGGAGGAGTTTCGGCGCCGGCTCGTGCGCGCGTGGCTGGCGTGGTCGCCCTCGGGCTTCAGCTGGGAGTGCTTTCGCACCTCCGAGGCGGCGCAGTGCCTGGCGGTGCCGGTGCTGAACTATCCCACGGTCGAGCTGCACCGGCCGCTGATCGATGGCCGGCACGTGATCTATTACAATCCCGAGCCGGGCGGCCTGGTGCGGGCGGTCGAAACCGCGCTCGGCGACAAGCTGAAGCTCGAGCGGATGGCGCTCGCCGCGCGCGAGCATGTGCTGCGCCATCACACTCCGCGCGCGCTCGTGGATCACGTGATCGAATGCGGCCTGGCGTCGGGTCGCAGGCGCGAGGTCGCAGGTCACCGGTCATAACGGTAATCAGGCTTGTGCCCGGATATCGATTTCTGATCACTGACCCCCGACGCGAGCGCAACGGCCGCACCGGGTCACGATCATCGGGATTCGCCTCCCAGCAGACGCTTGGCAACCTCGCGGAATACCAGCCTGTCGCCCGCGGCCGAGAAGTGGATGTCGCCAACAATGAACAGGCGCTTGTACCAGTCTTCATGGGCGTCCTTCTCGGCGAAGAACGTCGGGAAAAGATCGATGAAGCCCTTGCAATTCTCGGCGCAGAACTCCCGCCAGACGGCAATCTGACGGCTGTCGCGATCGTTATGCTCGAGTTGCGGCGGCCAGGGATACACCGCGACCCAGAGCGGAATTCCCCGTTGCTTGAGAAACTCCGCGAGCTTGCCCATGTTTTGCAGGGATCGAGCAATGCCCCCTTCGACCCCCAACGGGGCGTAGGAATTGCCGATGTCGTATCCCGGCAGGGTCCAGCCCGCTTCCTTCGGCGTGTCGGATTGTGACAGCGGGATTATCTTGCCTCCCGTGCGCAACAGCCGAATGTATACTTTGATGATTGGAATCCATTTGTCCATGATCACCAGATTTCTCTGTAGAATCGTCTTGCGGGTCCGCTTGTGTTTGACGATGTCCTCGGGTCGGCAATACGCGAGATAACGCGGATCCTCATCGATGCAGAAATAGCCGGTGGCCTCGTCGAACACGTCGGAAAGGTCGGAGAAGACCACGACCTCGTCGACTTGAAGCCCCTGCTCGATCAGAGACTTGACCTTCTTGTAGTAGATCGACGGGGAATACGAGGCAACTGCCGCGTTCAAGAACTCGGTTTTCGGCGTTATGTTCTGCCCAAGTTGCTGCAGCATGCCGGCAAAGGAATCCTCGAAGCTCAAGCCGATGCCCTCGGTCATGGAATCGCCGATCAGGAGAATGCGCCGGGTCGCGGATGTCAGCGGCACCTCGCGGACGGCGCCGTCCTTGAATCCCAGGCTGTCGGTGTAGAACGGCGGACTGCGTGTTCCCCAAGGATTGTGGCCGGCAAAATTCGGCGCAAAGCCGTGATGGTATTGCGGAACATAGATCCGAGCGAGAATGTCCTCGTCGCAGAAAAAGTTGGAATAGATGAAATCGAATCCCAGCAGCAGCGCGATGCAATACGCCGCTATTCCCAAGCCGCGGAGCGCTCGCGAAGACGACCGCGCCCGGCCGGGCAGCGCTTCAGTCGAGCTCATATTTGGTCTGGTAGTTTTCGATGCAGGAAGCGTCCTTCGTCGACTCTTCCCGCACCGTGTTGCCGCAAACCATCAGATCGATCCGGGTACCCATGAAGCAGCGGAACGCGTCCTCGGGCTTCACGCGCGAGAAGCGCTCTTCCGGTGCCGCGACGATGTCGCCACCGACGATCAGCGCAGCCGCGCTGTCGTCAAAAAACGCCGAAATGCCGAGGATCCGCAAGACGATCTCAGAACAGCGTATAGATGAACGGAGTGAATACGGAGCCGGACGTGAGCACGACCAGACCGCCGAACACCACCGACATCAGGATGATCGGCAGCAGCCAATATTTCTTCCGCACCCTGGCAAACTGCCAAAGCTCCGCCAGGAAACTCATGATCCCGGAGAATTGGCGCTTCATCGTGCTCTGCCCCTCTCGCCTGACAGATCGCGGGCCACCCAATAGCTCGCCCTGCCGGAGCGGTCAACCGCGCCAAGCGCCGGCGATGCCTCGTCGCGACCAACCCGATCCTGCGCCTTTCGCGAACGGATTTGCGTCGGGCTTGGAATTTCGACGCCACCTGGATGGGCAGGAGCGAGCGCGGGGCAATCCTGGATTTTGGCTGAAAAATTTCGTAGACACCTGTGCAGGTCCGGGGAGCGAGAGCATCGATGGTTGCCATCACGTCGACGACCGGCGCAGCTGGGATCGAGCAGCCGTTATTTCGTGAATTGAGCGACATTCTCGAGTGCCCGGAAGCTCGCGAGCCGATCCGCGTAGACCGGGACCAGTTCATCGTTCCCAGCACGGGAAAGCGTTATTCCGTCGCGGACGGAATTCCCAACCTATTTGTGCCCAACACAGGAGCCCCTGAAGGCACGGACGTTACGGAGTTGGTAAAGCGGTTCTACGAGGAGACGCCGTTTCCAAATTATGATGATTTCGACTCGCGAGAAAGCCTTGCGGCCAAGGCAAGAAACAACGTCTTCGCGGCGATGCTCGATGCTCAGATCCCGAAAGGCGCCGTTGTCTTGGAGGCAGGTTGCGGCACCGGGCAATTGACAAACTTTCTTGGCATGTCTTGGACGCGCCGCGTTTTCGGCGGCGATATCTGTCTGAATTCGTTGCGCCTCGCGAAAGCGTTTCGGGACCGCTATTCCATTCGGAACACGGCGTTCCTCCAGATGAACTTGTTTCATCCACCGTTCCGAGATGAAAGTTTCGATCTCATTATCTCCACCGGCGTGCTCCATCACACGGGAGACCCGGAAGGCGGCGTGGCGGCGCTCGCTAAAAAGCTGAAACCGGGCGGCATCATCACCATCGGGCTATACAACAACTATGCCCGCCTACCCACCTTATGGCGCCGGTGGTTGTTCCAGCGGTTCGGCCCGTCAATGCGTTTTCTTGATCCCCGCTTGCGGAACAGTCGACACAATATTCGCCGTCTCCGGGCGTGGTATGCGGATCAATATGAACACCCCCACGAATCCAAGCATTCGATGGACGAAGTGCTGAAGTGGTTCGCCCCACACGGCATCGAGTTCCTCTCCGGCATTCCGCATCCCGATGGCACTGCATTTTCTTCCGAAGACAAGCTGTTTGAACCTCACTCGCTAGGCTCGCGGTTGACCCGGGAAAGCACCCAACTCGGAATGCTGCTCGCTGGCGGCACCGACGGCGGGCTGTTCATCGTGATCGGGCGCAAGTTGAATTGACGTGTTGAAGAGGGCAAATATCTGCCGACGGACCCGGGCGCCCGGCCGGGCAGCGCTTCAGTCGAGCTCATATTCGGTCTTGTAGTCCTCGGCGCGGGAAGCATCCTGGGCCGGCTTTTCCAGGAACGCGTTGCCGCAAACCAGGAGGTCGATCTGCGTCCCCATGAAACAGCGGAACGCATCCTCGGGAGTGCACACGATCGGCTCGCCGCGCACGTTGAACGAAGTGTTGACCAGCACCCCGCAGCCGGTGCGCGCCTTGAACGCCGACAGGAGCCCGTGGTAGCGCGGGTTGGTCTGCCGGTCGACCGTCTGGACGCGGGCCGAGTAGTCGACGTGGGTGACCGCCGGGATCTGCGAGCGCACCACGTTGAGCTTGTCGATCCCGAACATTTGCTGCTCCGCCGCGGTCATGGCGCGGCGACGATCGGCGCGCACGTCGGCGACGAGCAGCATGTAGGGGCTGTCGCGATCCAGCTCGAACCATTCGGCGATATCCTCGCGCAGCACCGAGGGCGCGAAGGGCCGGAACGATTCTCGAAATTTCACCTTCAGATTCAGCATCTTCTGCATGGTCGGCGAGCGCGGGTCGCCGAGAATCGACCGGTTCCCCAGCGCGCGCGGGCCAAACTCCATGCGGCCTTGAAACCAGCCCACGGCCTTGCCGGCGGCGAGCGCGTCGGCCGTGCGGGCGATGACCGTGTCCTCCGAGAACATCTCGAACCGGGCGCCGGCGCCGGTCAGCCGGGCGGCGATCTCGCGGTCCGGAAACGACGGGCCAAGATAGGCGCCGTTCATGCGATCGCCGCCGCCGACCCGCGGCTTGCCGAATTCGGTGTGCCAGGCCGCGAGCGCGGCGCCGACCGCGCCGCCGGCGTCGCCCGCCGCGGGCTGGATCCAGATGTCGCGGAACGCGCCGTCGCGCAGGATCTTGCCGTTGGCCACGCAGTTGAGCGCGACGCCGCCGGCAAGACAAAGCGCCGGTATCCCGTATTCCCGCGCCAGCGTCCGGGTCAGGCGCAGCAAGATCTCGTCCGTCACATCCTGGATCGACGCCGCCACATCCATGTGAAACTGGGTCAGCAGCTCGGTTTGCGGATCACGCGCCGGCTCGCCGAACAGCTCCGCGAATCGGCCGTTGGTCATCGTCAGGCCGGTGCAATAATTGAAATACGACTGATCGAGACGAAACGTTCCGTCTTCCTTCAGGTCGACGATCTTGTCGAGGATCAGATCCTTGAACCGCGGTTCGCCATAAGGCGCGAGGCCCATGACCTTGTATTCGCCCGAATTGACCTTGAAGCCGGTGTAGTAGGTGAAGGCCGAGTACAGCAGCCCGAGCGAATGCGGAAAATGCAGCTCCTTTTCGATCTCGAGCCGGTTGCCGCGTCCGATGGCGACCGTCGACGTCGCCCATTCGCCGACGCCGTCGATGGTGAGCACGAGGGCTTCCTCGAACGGCGAGGGAAAGAACGCGCTGGCGGCATGACTGTAATGATGCTCGGCGAACAGCAGCCGCTCGCGCACGTCGTTACCGGCGCCTGCCTTCCCGAGCTCCTTGACGAGCCCGTCCTTCTGAAACAGCTTCTCCTTGACCCACAGCGGCATCGCCTTGCGGAACGACGCGAACCCCCGCGGCGCGAACGCCAGATAGGTCTCGAGCAGCCGCTCGAATTTGAGGAAGGGCTTTTCGTAGAAGACCACCCAGTCGACGTCGCCGAGCCCGATCCCGGCTTCGCCGAGGCAGGCGGCGATGGCGCCGTGCGGGAACGACGGATCGTGCTTCACGCGCGTGAAGCGCTCTTCCTGCGCCGCCGCGACGATGTCGCCGCCGACGATCAGTGCCGCCGCGCTGTCGTGATAAAACGCCGAAATGCCGAGGATCCGCAAGACGGTCTCAGAACAGCGCATAGATGAACGGCGCGTATGCGGAGCCGGCCGTGAGCACGATCAGGCCGCCGAACACCACCGACATCAAGATGATCGGCAGCAGCCAATATTTCTTGCGCACCCTGAGAAACTGCCAAAGCTCCGCCAGGAAACTCATGATCCCTCAGAATTGGCGTTTCATCGTGCTCTGCCCGCCGCCGGGGGGATCGCGAGCGACCCAATAGCTCGCCCTGTCGGGGTCTCGCTCGAGCCCGAGCAAGTCCCTTCCCGCAAGGCGCAGGATCAGGCTGGTCGGCACGAACATCGTCACGTAGAGCAATCCCATGACGATAGGAGTGACGACCGCGCCGAGCAGCAACCCGAGCCGGAACCAGATGACGTTCAGCGGGCGCAGCACGGCCGGCCGCAGGTAAGCCAGGGTCAGAAATGCCGCAGCGATGAGGAGCGCCCACAGTTGGGGAGCGCCGCCCCGGATCAGCGGCCAAAGCCCGATGACCGTGAAGGCAACGGCAAAAACCTGGCCGAAGCTGCGCTCCGACCCCATCTCGATATCCTGATGTTTCCCCGGCGGCTCGATCATCGGCGTCGAAACTCAAGCTGGACCGCATACCTCGGAACCGTCGGCGAGAGGCAGCGCAAATGGCTCAGTCACACCGCCCCCCGGGGCCTAGAGCACCAAACGTTCGCGAGGCGAGGACGTTCGTCAATCCTTAGCAGCCCGACATTCCCAGTCAACCGCTCGAAACGGCTCGGTACGTCGCAATTCGGCCACAAACGGCGGCCCTCGGGTCCCGCATCTGCCCAGCGGCGTGGCGAAGACGGCCTTCAGTTCGGCTCGCGATCGTGCGAAGGAGACCAATGCAGCACGTGGTGTATTTCATGCCTGGCAAGAGCGACCTATCGGGTTCACCGGTACTTCGCGTGCAGGTCCCCTCTCGCCGTGGAGAGGCACAGGGCGAGGGGGACAGGATGCAAAGATTTCTCCTGAGCCATCGTGACCCGCTCACCCGGCCGCTACACGGCCGACCTCGGATCGGATCCGGGGCAGGCTCTCTCCCTCTCGGGGAGAGGTGGAGACCGCCGCACCCGCGGCGCGTCGCATCCGCGCAAAGGGTGTAAGCGGCATGGCACAGATCAGCGTCGCCATGCTGACCCACAACGAGACCGCCGAGTTCCGGTGGCTGATGGAGGCGTTGGTGCCGGCGCTCGACGTGATCGACGAGATCGTGATCGTCGACGATTTTTCCGACGCGGCATTCACGGCGGCGGTCCGCGAGTTCGAGGACACGATGCCGCTGCGGTTCGTTCAGCGCGCGCTCGGCAAGAATTTCGCCGCGCAACGCAACTACATGAAATCGCTGTGCCGCGGCAGGCTCATCTTCTTCCTGGACCCCGACGAGTTGCCGACCGTGCGCCTGCTGCGCGGACTGCCCAAAATCCTGCACATGATGGAGGCGCTCGACATCGACGCCTGCCAGCTGCCGCGACTGAACGTATGGCTGCCGGGGGACCGGCTGGTTCACCCCCGCAGCGTCGATCTCGACGACGAGGGGCTGACCATTTTGTGGGAGGACCAGTTCCGGATCCTGCGCAACCTGCCGCACCTGCACTGGACCATGCGGTTCAACGAATATCTCACCAGGGTGCGCCGCGGCTATCGCTTTCCCCACACGCTCGACTACGCCCTGCTGCACTGCAAGACACAACGGCGGCAGGCGCGCCAGTGGGTGTTCTACCACTCGATCCACTTGCGGCATCTCAGCCGCATGAAGAACTCGGTCGGCAAGCGCTTGCCGTGGCGCAGAGAAACGCAATGGGTATCCGCCGACGTGCCGATTTGACGTGCTCGTCATGGCCGGGCTTGTCCCGGCCATCCACGCCTTGCATCGATCGGAATCAAATCGTGGATGCCCGGCACGAGGCCAGGCATGACGAGTCAGAGACCAAGAGGAAATGATTCCTGACTCTGCCTGAACGGCTCACAGCACCAGGTCGCTCGCCGGATCGATCAGGTGCATGTGGTTGAGGTTGGCGTAGAGCAGCATCGGCTCGCCCGGGCCCTTCGCGCTCGACGGCTCGACCCGCCCGCAGACCTCGATGCCCTTCACGGTGAAGAACACCATGGTCTCCATGCCCATCGGCTCGACCACGTCGAGCGGAACCGTGAACTCGCAAGCCGAGCCGCGCTGCTCGCTGCGCGGCTCGGTGATGTGCTCGGGCCGCAGCCCCAGCACGAGGTCCTTGCCGACCAGCGCCTTGTACTTCGGCGCGCGATTCTCCGGCACCGGGAACGACAGCTTGTCCGAGATCTGCAGGGTCAGCCCGGCGCCGCTCTGCTGCAGCCCGCACGGGATGAAGTTCATCGTCGGCGAGCCGATGAAGCCCGCGACGAACCGCGTCTTGGGCCGGTGATAGAGATCGTGCGGGGTGCCGACCTGATCGACCTGGCCGCCGTTCATGACGACGACGCGGTCGGCAAGCGTCATTGCCTCGACCTGGTCGTGGGTGACGTAAACGGTGGTGGTCTTGACCTTCTGATGCACGCGCTTGATCTCGGTGCGCATCTGGACTCTCAGCTTGGCGTCGAGGTTGCTCAGCGGCTCGTCGAACAGGAACACTTTGGGATTGCGGACGATGGCGCGGCCCATGGCGACGCGCTGGCGCTGGCCGCCCGACAATTGCTTGGGGCGGCGCTGCAAGAGATCGGTGATGTCGAGGATTTTCGCCGCGTGCTCGACCCGCTCGCGGATCTCGCGCTTGGCCACGCGCCGCAGGCGCAGCCCGAACGACATGTTCTCGAACACGGTCATGTGCGGGTAGAGCGCGTAGTTCTGGAACACCATGGCGATGTCGCGGTCCTTGGGCGGGACATCGTTGACCTTTTCGGTGCCGATGAAGATGTCGCCGCCCGAGACTTCCTCCAGGCCGGCGATCATGCGCAGCGTGGTGCTCTTGCCGCAGCCCGACGGCCCGACCAGCACCAGAAACTCTTTGTCGGGAATTTCGAGATTGACGTTGCGTACCGCTTCGACCTCGTCGTATTTCTTCGACACGTTCCGCAGAGCGACCTCAGCCATCTTGCACTCCACCCTCTGGCACCACGGCGATCGTTGGCCGTGATTATCCCTTGGTTGCACCGGCGGTCAGGCCGGCGATATAGTAGTCCATCAGGAACGCATAGATGATCAGCGGCGGCGCCGCGGCGATGAGCGCGCCGGCCATCAGCATGCCCCATTGGTAGACGTCGGCGCGGATCAGGCTGGTCACGGTGCCGACGGTGAGCACCTGCTGATCCGCGCTGTAGAGGAACGCCATCGGATAGACGAAGGCGGCCCAGGAAACCGTGAAGGCGAAGATGGTGGCCGCGATGATCCCCGGCAGCGCCACCGGGATGAAGATCCGGGTCAGCATCTGCAGGTGGTTGGCGCCGTCGATCATCGCCGCCTCGTCGAGCTCCTTGGGGATCGAGGCGAAATAGCCGATCATGATCCAGGTGCAGAACGGCACGGTCAGCGTCGGATAGACCAGCACCATGCCCCAATAGGAGTTGAGCAGGTCGAGCCCGCGCACGATCTGGAACAAGGGGATGAACAGCAGCGTATCCGGGACCAGATAGGTCAGGAAGATGCCGGTTGCGAGCACGCCGGAGCCCCAGAATTTCATCCGGCCGAGCGAATAGGCGGCGAGCACACTCACCACCATGGTGATGACGACGACGCACACCGTGACGATCGCGGTGTTCTTGAAAAAGATCAGGAAGTCGGTCTCTCGGATCAGGGTCCGGAAATGCTCGAAGGTCACGCCGTCCGCGATCCACCACGGGCTGGTAGCCATGTGCGCGACCTCGGCGTTGGATTTCAGCGAGGTCACGATCATGTAGTACGGCGGCGCCAGGAAGAAGATCGCGAAAATCACCAGGAACACGTAGGACAGGATCAGCGCCCAGCGCCGACTGCGCTTGACGCTCGCGAGCCGCCGACCCGCGACCGCGGGGACGGCGGTGTTTGCCGTCGTCGCCGTCATCCGATTTCCCTCCCGCGCTTGCGCACGCCGCGCAGGATGAACACCGCGGACACGGCCAGGATCGGGAACATGAACAGCGACACCGAGGAGCCGAGCGGAATGTCGCCGGACTCGATGCCGAGCTTGAACGCGTACGTCGCGAACATGTGGGTCATGTTGCGCGGCCCGCCCGCGGTCATGATCCGCACGATGTCGAAATTGGCAAACGTGACGATCAGCGAGAACAGCACGGTGATGGCGATGATGTTCTGCATCATCGGCAGCGTGATGTGCAGGAAACGCTGCCACGCGCTCGCCCCGTCGATCTCGGCGGCCTCGTAGAGCTCGCCCGGCACCGATTTGAGCGCCGCCAGGTACATGATCAGGAAGAACGGCGCGCCGTACCAGACATTGACCAGGATGACCGAGAACCGCGCCCAATACGGATCGCTGAGCCACGGCACTTCCTGGCCGCCGAACTGTTCGATCAGCCAGTTGAAGGCGCTATGGGTGGGATCGAACAGCCACCACCAGCTCAGCGTGGAGAGCGCCAGCGGGATCACCCAGGGCACCAGCAGCATGCCGCGCCATTTGCGCTGGCCCTTGGTCGGCAGATTGTTGACGAGGTGCGCGGTGATGAGCCCGATCAGCGCCTTGAAGAACACGGCGGTGAGCGCGAAGATCGCCGATTGCTCCGCCACCATCCAGAACGTGTCGCGCCCGAGCAGGAAGATGAAATTGCCGAGCCCGATGAACTTGGTCTGGGCCTTGTTCAGCATCGACAGATAGATCGAATAGAACGCCGGGTAGATGATCAGGCAGCTGACGATGGCGATGAGCGGCAGGCACATCAGCACCGCCGTGGTGGTGCGCTGCCGCAACACCCGGTGCAGCGTGGCCCCGCTTGCTCCGCGCGGGCGGACCGCTGCTCCGAGCGTCACGGATTGCCGGGCCACGTCGGCCATGAGCGTCAACTCCCGATGATGGCGCCGGCGGGGCGGCCGCACGCCTTATTGTCATTCGACGCAACCGGGGAGAAACGCGCACCCTGTGCAAAGGGTTCGCACCCCTCCCCGGCCCGCTCGAAGGCAGGATCGCGCGCCGTCACGCGCGCAAGAAGCCCTCCAGCTCGGTTTCCGCCCATTTGATGACCTTGTCGACCGGCTCGCCGCCCTGCGTCACCTTCGACACCATGACGGTCTGGACCGCCTGGTTGTAGATCTGGGAAGCGACGTCCGGCCGCGCCGGGAACCCGGTGATGCTGGTCTGCTCGTCGCCGCGCGGCGGGTAATTGTAGACCGTGCCGAGCGGCGGCTCGACCTTCTTCCACGTGTCGAAATCGTAGAAGCTCTTGAACGACGGCAGGTCGTAGCCGTTCGACGCCGCTACCAGCTGGCGCGCGGATTCCTTCTCCGAGATGTAGGCCAGCAGGTCCTTGGCGGCCGACTTGTTGGGCGAGAAGCTCCACACCCCGTAGAAGAACGGCAGCTGCCCGACGTAGCGGCCCTTGGGCCCGCGCGGCATGTCGTGGGTCCAGCAGTTCTCCGCCACCTTGGGATTGTCGCGCTTGGCGACGCTCCAGGCGCTCGGCGGGTTCATGATGCTCGAACCTTTGCCGGAGATGAGCCAGCGATTGTTGCCGGCGTCGTCCCAGGCGTAGACCTCCGGCGGATTGAGCGGCATCAGCTTCTTCATGTATTCGAGCGCCGCCCGGGTCTCGTCGGAATTGACTTTGATGTTGTCCTTTTCGTCGATCATCATCGAGCCGTAGGAGCGGAACAACGCGCCGACCCAGTCGACGGCGTCGCTGGTCTGACCCATCGGCAGCCCGACCGGGAAGCCCGCCTTGTGCAATTGCTCGGCGGTCTTGAGATAGAGATCCCAGTTCCAGCTGTCGACCAGCTTCTGATCGCGGCTGTCGTTGGCCGGGAAGATCTTGGTGAGGTCGAGGTCGCAATGCTGCTTGTAGAGGTCGGTCCGCGAGCAGCACGGCTTGACCTGGCTGCCGACGGTGGTCGGGATGCCGCGCCACACGCCGTCGTGCTTGGCGAGATATTCGGAAACCTGGCTGATCGGGCCGTATTTTCCGATGAGGTTCTTGACCACGTCATCGAGCGGCTCGAGCACGCGCCGGTGCACGGCGATCTGCCACGCCCGGTGGGACATGATGTCGTGACCGGTTCGCGCCTGCGCTTCGGCGCTGGCGGTCAACAGATCCTTGTCGCCCTGCGAAGTGATGTAGTCGATGTGGACGTCGACGCTGTTCTTGGCGCCCCATTCGTTGCACAGCCTGGTCAGCGTGTCGTTCGCGCCCGGGACCCAGTGATCCCAGCAGCCCAGCGTGAGCTTGCCTGCGGCGTAGCTGGTCCTGACGTACGGGGCGGCCAGAATGGACGCGCTGGCGAGCGCCGCCTGCTTCAATACGGTTCGGCGCGTAATGCTCGATCTTGCCATCGTTTTCCTCCCGGTAACCTGCCTTAACGGCGATGGAACGATATACACCATCACGGGCGCACCGCATAGCGGAGCGCCGTCGCGGTTCATCGATTGCTCGAGGCGTCTCCCGGAAGGTGCCGAGCGGCAGGTCGCCGCATCGGCCGCCCTCACCCGCGATCCGAGCAAGCGTGAGCCCGATCGCCCGCTGCTCGCAAAAAAAATCCGGCCGCGGCCGTTCGGCCGCGTGCCGGAGACGGCGTGGCAGGGTTTGCTAGGCCGCTTTGAGCAGGCCTTCCGCCTTCATGGCGTCCTGGACCTTGGGCCGCGCGCCGACGCGTTCCACATAGGCCTTGACGTTGGGCCATTGGCCGAGGTCGATCGACTGGAACTTGGTCCAATTGAGGATGGTGAAAAGATAGGCATCGGCGACCGTGAACTGGTCGCCCATCAGGTACTTGCGGCCGGCAAGGTGCTGATCGAGGTAACCGAACCGGTTGGCGAGGTTGTCTTTGGCGATCGCCTTGTAGGCGTCCGGCGTGTTGGGACGAAACAGCGGGCTGAAACTCTTGTGCAGCTCCGAGGTGATGAAATTGAGCCATTCCTGGACGTGATAGCGCTCCTTGGTGCCGGCGGGCGGGACCAGTCCGGATCCGGGCGCTTTATCGGCGATGTATTGGACGATGGCCGGCCCTTCGGTGAGACGATCCCCGTCGTCGAGCGCCAGCACGGGGACCTGGCCCTTGGGGTTGACCTGCAGAAAGTCGGCGCCGCCTTTGGTTTTCTTGGCGCGCAGATCGACCTGCTCGAGCTCGAACGGGACGCCGGTTTCGCGCAGCACGATGTGCGGGGAGAGCGAACAGGCTCCGGGCGAGAAATACAGCTTCATGACGAAATCTCCTCTTGGGTTGACAATGGGAAACGGCCGAACGGCCATGAGCATACAGTCCGGCCATGAGCATGCAGTTGCATCTTCATAAAGGCCCGCCCGATCGCTGTCAAGATTGATGCAATTGCATGAATCCGATAGGATGGGCGCCGTGCCAAGATCGCCCTCGACCGAAACCGTCGCCGCCTGGGCCCGCCTCGTCCGCGTGCAGCAGCACGTGCTGGCGGCCGTCGAAAAGGACCTCAAAGCCGGGGGCTTCCCCCCGCTTGCCTGGTACGACGCGCTGCTCGAGCTGTCGCGGGCGGCGAATGGGCGGATGCGGCCGATCGAGCTCGAGAGGGCGATGCTGCTGCCGCAATACAGCACGTCGCGCCTCACGGAACGGCTGACCCGGGCGGGCCTGGCGCTGCGGGAGGTCTGCCCCCTGGACCGGCGCGGGCAGTTCGTCGCGATCACCGCCGAGGGCCGCGCCCTGCGGGAGCGAATGTGGGAGGCGTATGCGGCCGCGATCGAGCGCCACGTCGGGACCAAGCTCTCGAACGAGGATGCAGGCCGCCTTTGCGAGCTGCTGGGAAAATTGAGCTAGCGCAACGGAACCGACCTCGAATCGGCTACAAGCAGGCAAAGTTCGCCCATCCGCCGGAACTCCGGACATTCCTGGACGTTGATGCGTGCGGCCCGGATCTCCGCGGCCTAGTCTCGTAGGGAGGTTCTTTTGCGCGCCCCGTCCATTCAGGTTCTCGCGTCCGACGAGGAAGTGTTCGGCGAAGTGCCGCTCGCGCCCTACGGGTTGACCGGCGTTTCCGAGGCGCAATTGGCCCGCACGCTCGCCCGTCCGCCGGTTGCGAGCCGGCCCCCGAAGGGCGAAGTCCCGGGCTTGTGGCGCGGCCTCGTTCCCGATTCGCCGCTGTCGTTGCGACTGGCTGGGCTTGCCGCCCTGATGCGCCGCTAGCACGGCGCGGAGCCCTATAGCCCGAGATAGGACTGGCGCACCCGATCGTCCGCAAGCAGCGCCGAGCCGGTGCCGCTGAGCGTGATCCGCCCGGTTTCGAGCACATAGGCGCGGCTGGCGAGTTTCAGCGAGACCGCGACGTTCTGCTCGACCAGCACGCAGGTCAGCCCGTCGATATTTAGCTCGCGGATCGTCTTGAGCACGTCGTGAACGACGTTCGGAGCGAGCCCGAGCGAGGGCTCGTCGAACATCACGAGCTCCGGCGCGCCCATGAGGCAGCGGCCGATCGCGAGCATCTGCTGCTCGCCGCCCGACAGCGTCCCGGCCGACTGCCGGCTGCGCTCGGCGAGCCGCGGGAACAGCGCGAATACCCGCTCCCGGTTCTGCGCGCGCTGGCCCCGGGCGCGCGGCAGCATGGCGCCGATCTCGAGATTCTCGTTGACGCTGAGGCTCGGAAAAATCTGCCGGCCTTCGGCGACCTGGCCGATGCCGAGGTTGCACACGCGATGGCTCGGCAGGCCGCCGATCTCGGTGCCGCGGAACCGGATGCTGCCGCGCGCCGGGCGATGCATGCCGGCGATGGTCTGGATCAGCGAAGTCTTGCCGGCGCCGTTGGCGCCGACGATGGCGGCGATCGAGCCCTGGTCGACGGAGAGTGAGACCCGGTCGAGCGCCTGGGCATCGCCGTAGAACAGATCGAGCTCCTCGACGAGCAGCATCTAGAGCGCCTCCGCGCCGAGGTAGGATTCGATCACGGCGGGGTCGCGCACCACCTCGTCGGGCGTGCCGTCGGCGATCGCCGCGCCGTGGTGCAGCACGAGGATGCGCGAGGCGAGCGCCATCACCGCGCGCATGACGTGCTCGATCAAGAGGATGGTCATCCCGGTGCTGCGATTGAGCTCGCGCAGGAGGGCAACCATCTGGTCGGTCTCGGTCGGCCGCAGCCCGGCCATGACTTCGTCGAGCAGCAGCAGTTTCGGCCGCGTGGCGAGCGCGCGGGCGAGCTCGAGGCGCTTGCGGTCCGGTAGCGCCAGCGCGGCAGCCGGCTGCCGCAGTTTTGCGAACAGGTCGAGCTGCCAGATCACTTGGTGCGCGGTTTCCAGCGCTTCCCCCATGCCTTTGGCGTGCAACAGGGCTCCGATGATGACGTTGTCCTCGACCGAGAGCGCCGGGAACGGTCGCACGTTCTGAAAGGTGCGGCCGATGCCGCGCCGGGCGATCTCGTCCGGGCGCCTGCCGTCGATCCGCTCGCCCGCGAACGCGATGGTGCCCTCGTCGGGACGCAGCACGCCGGCGACCATGTTGAACAGCGTGGTCTTGCCGGCGCCGTTGGGGCCGATCACGGCGAAGATCTGCCCGGGCAGGATTTCGCAGCTGACGCGATCGACCGCGCGCAATCCGCGGAAGCGTTTGCTCACGCCCTCGATCGCCAGCAGCGGCGTCATCGGTCCTTGCTCCGGATCCCGAGCACGCCGGCGAGCCACGGCCACACGCCGTTCGGCCGCAGCCAGATAATGACCATCAGCGCAAGCCCGTAGAACACCGCCTTGGTGCCGGGCGCGTCGAGGCCGAGACGTTCCGTGGCGGCGATCAGCGCCTCGCCGAGCGGGGTGAGGATCAGCGCGCCGATGATCGGGCCGAAGACCGTGCCGAGCCCGCCGATGATCGGAGCCAGGATCAATTCGATCGAACGGCCGATGTCGAACACCTGGGCCGGAAACAGATTGCGGTAATAGAACGCGTAGAACACGCCGGCGACCGCCGTCATGCTCGACGAGATCAGCATCGCCGCCATCCTGGCGCGGAATACGTTGATGCCGAGCGCGCGCGCCGCTTCCGCATCCTCGCGCACCGCGAGCCAGCGATAGCCCAGCGCCGAGCGCCGCAGCCCGGCGGTGAGCGCGGCGGCCCCGGTCGCGAGCGCGAGCGCGACGTAATAGAACAGCAGCGGACCGCCGCCGAGGTTCCACCATTGCGCCGCCGCCTCGCCGCCGATGGGAAGGAAGAATCCGGCGGAGGCGCCGGTGAAATCCCAATGATCGAAGCCGATACGGGTGAACTCGGCAAACGCGATGGTGAGCAGCGCGAAATACACGCCCTCGATGGAAAACCGCCAGCCGAGCCAGCCGATGAACGCCCCGCCGAGCGCCGCGATCGGGATCGCGGCGAACACGCCGAGCCACGGTCCCACCCCGAAATGAATCCACAGCGCCGCCGCCACATAGGCGCCGATGCCCAGATAGAGCGCGTGGCCGAGCGACAATTGCCCGGCGAAGCCCATCAGCAGATTCCAGGCCTGGCCGACGTAGGCGAAATACAGCACCAGGATCAGCACGCTGATGAGATAGCGGTCGGCGAACAGCGGCGCGGCCAGGAAAGCGGCGAGCAGCAGCGCGGCGAGCACGCGGCCGCGCGGCGGCGTATCTGCCCACAGCGCGCTCACGCGCGGCGTCCCAAGAGGCCCTGCGGGCGCAGCACCAGCACCGCGATCAGGAGGGCGAACGAGAACATGCTTTTCATCGAGGGCGCGGCGAAAAACCCGGCCAGCGCCTCGGACACCCCGATCAGCACGCCGCCCAGCAGCGCGCCGGCCATCGACCCGAGCCCGCCGATGATGACGATGGTGAAGGCGAGCAGCGTGTAGGCCGAGGCGAGGCCCGGCGCCGCATCGGCGATGGTCGCCATCAGCGCGCCGGCGGCCCCGACGCAGGCGAGTCCGATGCCGAAGGTGAGCGCATAGAGCCGCTTGACGTTGAGCCCGACCACGGCCGCGCCGAGCAGGTTGTCGGCGCAGGCCCGGATCGCGGTCCCGGTCCTGGTATAGTGGAAGAACGCGAACAATCCGCACGCGAAAGTGAGCGCCGCGACCGCGGCAAACACCCGGACCTTGTCGAGGATGAGCGGTCCGACCAGATAGCTGTCGAACCCGTAGGCGAGGCTGACCGGACGCGCGTCGGGCCCGAAGATCATCAAGAGCCCGTTCACGATGAGGATGGCGAGGCCGACCAGGAGGATGAACTGCTCATGCTCGGGGCGGCCGACGAACGGATTGATCAGCAGCGATTGCAAGAGATAGCCGAGGCCGAAGAACGCCGCCGCGATCGGAATCGATGCCAGCAGCGGGTCGAGGCCCAAGGTCTGAAACAGCAGGAACGCCGAATACATGGCGACGACGGTGAGCTCGCCATGGGCGAAATTGACCACCCGCACTACGCCGAAGATCACCGAGAGGCCGAGCGCCATGAGGCCGTACACCAGGCCGGTGAGCAGGCCCTGGACGACGACGTTCACGCTGATCGACCACATCCGCCCCAAAACCCCCGCCCGCGCATCGCCGCTCATCTATACGGAAAGCGATGCGATTATTGTAGACGCATCGTTCCGACCAACTAAACCCTTTGGCTGCCTTGCTTTTTCCGTCGCCAGCAAAAGGTCGAGGGAATCGTAAATCGGAATAAATGGACTTCGAAAGTCCCGGAACGGTGACCGAAAGTCCCGAAACAATCCCGACGCTCGTTCACGTGACGTTCGACCCCATCCACCTGTCCGCGCCCCTGAAAAAGCCCCGCCCAGACCGCGGGCACACACACCACAGCAAGCCCCCAGCTCTCGCTGCCGCCCCTTGACAGTGCGATCTTGTAGCTACATATTCGTAGCTACAACGGGCCGTCATGGTGCGCTGGATTTGGAATCCAAAGAAGAACCGAACCCACAAGCGAGATCACGGCATCGATTTCGGATTGGCGCAACGGGTGTTCGACGACCCGCTTCATGCATCACGCCTAGACGATGACCCGGACGAGGAACGGTGGCAGACGGTCGGCAGGATCGGGCCATTGACGGTGTTGGTGATCCACACTTCAGCGAAATTCGATGCCGAGGCCGATGAGGAGATCGGAAGCATCATCAGCGCTCGAAAGGCAACGAACCATGAAAGGAAAATCTATGAAGAAGGCGAGTTCTAAGGCCTTGACCCGCAAGCAACAGGCCACCCTCGCCGCGCTTGCTGCTCTGCCTGAAGACCAGATCGACACCAAGGAAATTCCGGAAGTGCGCGACTGGTCCGGTGCCAAACGTGGTCTTTTCTATCGGCCAGTGAAGCAACAGCTCACTCTGCGCATTGATGCCGATATTGTTGCTTGGTTTCGGGCGCACGGCAAAGGCTACCAGACAAGCATCAACCGTGCCCTGCGGAAGTACGTAGAGCAGCACATCAAATTCGATGAGCGGATACGACGTTCACGCTGATCGACCACATCCACCCCAAAATCCCCGCCCGGCGCATCCCCGCTCATCTATACGGAGAGAGGCGCCGCGATCCAGCGGCGCCTCTTGTCGATCCGAGCAAATTTCGTCGCTCAGGTGCGTCCCTGCCACGGCGGCATCGGCAGCACCGGCGGCATGGTCGCCACCTCGGCCGGCAAGGTGACGGTCGGCGTGCGGTCGCGGTTCTGCAGGCAGGCGGAAGGAATCGCGGGGTTCTGCCCCTTCTCGTCGAAGCGGATCGGGCCGCCGATCATGGCGTGATCGGCGATGTTGGTTTCGCGCAGCGCCTTCATGAACTCCGGCCCATGGGTCGTGCCCGCCCGTTTGAAGCCGTCGCAGGCGATCAGCAGGCCCTCGAACGTGAAGCCGACGTTGAAGCACTCCAGCTCGAAGCGCAGGTTCGGCTGCTCGGTCTTGAACGCGACGGCCAGCGCCTGCGTCATCTGCGATTTCGGATTGGCCCACGGGATGTTGTAGATGTGGTAATCGGCCAGCGCCCCGAGCGCCTGGAAAAATTCCTGGTCATAGAGCCCGGGCGAGCCCGGCGAGATCATCGCCATCGGCTGGAAATGCTGGCGCACCATGTCGCGCACCAGCTTGATGGCATCGGCCGCGCGCGTCACCACCAGCAACAGGTCGGGATTGAGGGCGCGGACCTTGGTCACCTCGACCGAGAGATCCTGGGCCTTCGGGTCGTAGGCGATGGATTCGACGAGCTTGAACGGCAGGTTGGAAGACGGGAACATTCGGTCCATCGCCTGCCGCTGCGCGGTTCCGAAATTGTCGTTGGCGTGCAGGAACGCCGCGGTCTTCGGCTCCGCCTTGGTGGTGGCGAGCAGGTCCTTGATCAGAGCCAGGCCGTTGCCGAGCAGCATGCCGCCGTTGGGGAAATTGCGGACCAGGAACTTGTAGCCCTGCTCGGTGAGCTGCGGCGCCGCGCCGATGTGGACGACGAGCGGCACCTGGCGCTGCTCGCAGACCTGGGCGATCGCCAGGGTGGAGGCCGAGTCGAACGCGCCGACGATGCAGTGCGCGCCGTCGTTGATGACGCGCTCGGTCTGCGTGCGCGACACGTCCGGATTGCTTTCGATGTCGACGTGGACGAGCTCGACCTTGTGGCCGTAGTCGGCGAGCACTTTCGGCGCGAGCAGCGCGCCGCGGTGGCAGCTCTGGCCGGCGGGCGCGAGATATCCCGACTGCGGCAGCAGCACGGCGATCTTCAGCACCTGGGCCTGGGCGCGGAGGATCGAGGGTGCAGCCAACAGCGCCGTACCCGCGGCCGCCCCTGCGAGCACCTTGCGCCGGGTCGTTCCGCCGCGATCGTGATCCGACATGATGTCCCTCCCTTGGATTGCGCGCCACGAGGCGCGGGCCGCCGCCTTTCATTAGCGCGGCAGGTGCCGCGTCTCAACCATCTCGCCAGGATGCCTCGCGCTGGTGTACGGCTCCGGCCAAGGCAGAATGGACTCGATGATCCGGCCCGCGATCCCATGCGAAGGAAGGCATATGCGGCACTGACGGCCACGCTGCTGCTGTGGGCGTCCTCCTTCCCGGCCATCAAGGTCGGGCTCGTCGGCTATTCGTCGTTCCAATTGGCCGCCCTGCGCTTGGCGGTGGCATCGGCGGCGCTGGCCTGCGTCGCCCCGCTGCTTGGCGTTCGCGTGCCGCGAGGACAAGACGTCATCCTGATTCTGGCGCTCGGCCTGCTGGGAGTGTCGTCCTACCACGTCCTGCTGAACTACGGAGAGAACCTGGCGACCGCCGGTTCGGCGGCGTTCATCAGCAACATTGCCCCGCTGTTCACCACGATATTGGCGCGGGCGGTCGGCGAAAGGTCGAGGCGCCGCTCGTGGTTCGGCGTCGTGGTCGGCCTGGCCGGCGTCGGGCTGATCAGTGCGTCGCTTCCGGGACCATTCGTCCTGAACCCCGGATGTCTGCCGCTCCTTCTCGCCGCGCTGTGCTGGAGCCTGTTCTTCGTCCTGCAACGGCCGCTGCTCATCCGCTATTCGCCTCTGGAAGTCACCTGCTACGCGGTGTGGACCGGCACGCTGCTGCTCGTCGTGTTCCTGCCGGGAGCGGCGATCGCGGCGCGCACCGCGGACTGGCCGGCCACGCTGGCGGCGATCTACCTGGGGCTCCTGCCGATGGCCTGCGGATACGTGTGCTGGTCCTATGTTCTCTCCAACATCCCGGTATCGCGGGCGGCGGTCTATACCTACCTCGTTCCCGTCATCTCGACCGTCATGGCCTACGCCTGGCTCGGCGAGCAGCCGACGACCTTGTTCGTCATGGGAGCGGGAGCCGTCCTGCTCGGCGTAGGGATCGTGCATCGAGCGCCGGACGATTTGTTGCCGACGCAAAGGCCGGTTGCGCAGCGATGACGCCGGTCCGTGACCGGCATTGATTATTTCGCCGTGCCGCCGAGCCGGTCGAGACGCTGCCGCGCCTCGGCGGAGAGCGTCGCCAAAAGCTCGCGCGCCGGCATTTCCCGCCCCAGCGCCGCGGCTTGCCCGGACCACAGCGATGAAAACTCCCCGGAGCCTTGCGCCTCGGCCTTGGCGCGCAGCGGAACGACGGCCGCCGCCGCGAGCGGGAATTCCGGCGCGATATCGGAGATCGGCCCGAGCTCGCGCATCAACCGATTGTAGAGGCCGCGCGCCGGCCGGCCGGTCATGACGTTGGTGAGCGCGGTGCCGTCGTCCCGGGCCGCCTTGAACGCCGCCCGATGCGGGGCCGAGATCTTCGCCTCGGGGCAGAACAGGAATGCGGTTCCCATTTGCACGCCGCAAGCGCCGAGCGCGAACGCTGCGGCGATGCCGCGCGCATCGGAAATGCCGCCGGCGGCGATCACCGGCACGTCCACGGCATCCACGACCTGCGGCACGAGCGCGAAGGTGCCGACCTGGGCGGCAAGGTCCTCGGTCAGGAACATGCCGCGGTGGCCGCCGGCCTCGTAGCCCTGGGCGATGATGACGTCGGCGCCGCGCTCGACCAGCCAGCGCGCCTCGGCGGCGGTCGTTGCCGAGCTGAAGATCAGACAGCCCGCGGCCTTGACGCGGGCCACGAGCGGCGCCTCGGGCAGGCCGAAATGAAAACTCGCCACGCGCGGCTTGAGCTCGGTGAGAACCTCGCACATTGCGGCATTGAACGGCGCGCGGCTTGGCGCATTCGCCCCGGCGCCGGCATCGAGCCCGAGCTCGCGGTAATAGGGCGCCAGGCGATCGCGCCACGCCGCCTCGCGCGCGTTGTCCGCCTTCGGCGGCTTGTGACAGAAGAAGTTGATGTTGATCGGCTTGTCGGTGCGGCCGCGGATTTTCTCGACCTGCTCGCGGACCTGGTCGGGGTTGAGCATCGCGCAGGGTAGCGATCCGAGCCCGCCTGCCTCCGAGACCGAGTCGGCGAGCTCCCAATCCATCGCGCCCGCCATCGGCGCCTGGACGATCGGGTGCTCGATGTTCAGCAAATCCAGCAGACGACGATCCGGCCACATGTTGGTCTCCCTTCAGCTGTTGGGCAGCTTCACCCTTTCCGAACAATTTGAGCGAGTCGGGCAACTGCCGGGATTATGGCGCTGGGTGAATAGCCGGAGAACCCCAACATGAGCCCCGACCGCGCGGGCGCCGCCTTGTACAAGCGACTGACCGCCTGGACGATTATGCCACGCTCACGCGCGGCCTGTTCGATATGGATATCCGAGAGGCCGTCGCGAAGGTAGGCGACGAGATGCATACCTTGCTGGGGAGCTTGGACGGCGACATCGGCGCCGACACGGCTGGCGAGCTCCGCTACCAGTAGATCGCGCTGATTGCGATACAGCAGGCGCATCCGGCGAATGTGCGCCGCGAAATGACCCTGACCCATGAACTCGGCGACCACCGTCTGATGCAGGGTCGAAGGTTGTCGATCCATCAGGTAACGGAGGCCGACAAAAGCCCGAACCAGCGGCGGCGGCACGACCGCGTAGCCCATTCGCAGGCCCGGAAACAGCACCTTGTTGAGGGTGCCCACATAGATGACCCGATTGGCATCATCGAGCCCTTGGAGCGACGCCAGCGGCCGGGCCGAGTATTGAAACTCGCTGTGATAATCATCCTCGATGATCCAGGCGCCGGCGTCTCGTGCCCACGCCAGCAGTTCCAATCGGCGAGCCATGGAGAGCACCACGCCGAGCGGGAACTGGTGCGACGGGGTCACGAAGACAGCGCGAGCCTTCGGCGCCGCTCGCGTCCCGACACCGACATCGAGGCCCTGCGCGTCGATCGGAATGTGCCGGAATTTCACCTTGGCGGCCGCGAGCGCGGCGTACGTCATCGGATAGCACGGGTCTTCGACCCAGACCTCGTCGCCCGGCGCCAACAGAACGCGAATCGCAATATCGATCGCTTGCTGCGTGCCCGCGGTGACGAGAATTTGCTCCGGCTCGCAATTTACCGCCCGCGCTGCCCGGAGGTAATCGCAAACGGTCTGCCGCAGCTCGAGCAGCCCACGCGCGTCGGAATATCCAAGATGGATCGGGGCGAGCGAGCGAAATGCGCGGTGGCTGATTTTGCGCCACGCCTCGACCGTACGGGCATCGACCAGCGAGCGCCCGAGGTTGAATGGCCGTGCATCTCTTTGGGCGTCGAGTCTGGCAACATTTTCAAAGGCTAATTCGAAAGCCTGCGCCGTTAGCCGGATCTGCCGGGCTGCAGCGGCAGGCTGCTTCTGCGGCCTGCGCGCGCGCCGGTCGATCGGCTCGGGCAAATCGGCCGAGATATAGGTGCCCGAGCCGACCTTGCCCGAGAGGTACCCTTCGGCCAACAACTGCTCGTACGCGGAAACCACCGAGGCACGAGCGACGCCGAGCCGGGAGGCCACGTTGCGCGTCGAAGGCAACTTCGTTCCGGGCCGCAGCGCCTGTGACAGGATGGCCGATCGAACCTGGCGATAGATCTGGCGAAAGAGCGGCGTGGCGTCATCCCGGTCCACGCGCCAAGCATAGAGATCGGCCCATCCCGCCGCCCTCATGCCCCCCAAAGTGGTATGCCGAATGTTGCCCAAGTGGACCTTCTGATCGAACCACCGCCAGGCTACTCTCCGCCCGACTGCCCTTGCAAGCCAACACCGAGGGCGGGTGCGAGCTTCGAACTCGGGCCGGTGGGCATCGTGCTCGGCGCATTCATATTCCTGCTGCTGTTCCAACTCGTCGGCGAAGTGACGGTGCGATTGTTGAACCTGCCGCTTCCCGGCCCGGTAGTCGGCATGCTGGGGCTGTTCGTCGTGCTCGTGATTCGCGATGGCGTTCCCGCGAACCTGCAGAAGACCAGCAACGCTCTGCTGCAATATCTGATGTTGCTGTTGGTTCCAGCCACCACGGGCGTGATGATGTACTTCAACCGGCTTGCCGAAGAATGGCTGGCAATCGTGCTGGCAGGGGTTGGCGGCGCGGCTGTTACGATGGCGACCACCGCGCTGACGCTGCGCCTGCTGCTCGCCCGGAGCAATAAGCGCATGCCATGACGGAGAGTTTCTTCGGGATCTGGCTTTACCTTTCGGTCTCGCCGCTGCTGTGGATTGCCGTGACGCTGCTCGCCTATCGAACGGCCTATGGCATCTACCGCCGCAGCGGCCTGAACCCGATCGCCAATCCAGTGCTGATCAGCGTGGCATTGATCATCTGCGTGCTGCTGCTGACGAAAACGCCGTACCAGACCTATTTCGACGGCGCGCAGTTCGTGCAGTTTCTGGTCGGTCCGGCAATTGTGGCTTTGGCGATCCCCCTCTATGTCCAGATCGAGCGACTGAGGACGATGTTCTTGCCGCTGACGATCGCCTTGCTGGTGGGCTCAATCACCGCGATCGGTTCAGCGGTGGTTATCGGCTGGGCTTTTGGCGCTTCGACCGAGACCCTGCTGTCGTTGGCGCCCAAATCGGCAACGATGCCCATCGCCATGGGCGTGTCCGAGACGATCGGCGGGCTGCCCTCGCTCACCGCGCTGGCAGTGACGATCACCGGCATCTCCGGCGCGATGATGGCTCGCGGGTTGCTGAATCTGATGACGATCGAGGATTCCGCGGTCCGCGGCTTTGCCGTCGGCCTCACCGCGCATGCCATCGGCACGGCGGCTGCACTCCAGACGGGCGAAATCGCCGGTGCGTTCGCGGCGCTGGGAATGGGGCTCAATGGCGTCGCCACGACGCTACTGCTGCCTCTGATGCTGCAGCTTGCCGGGAGCCGCTAGTCGGAGAGCCCGGATGTGACGAAGCACATCGCTATTGTCGCAGTCGGCGCCGAGCGGGAACGTCAGATCAGCCTGCCAGCAATCGCTCGACCGCCGCGGCGATGCGGAACAGGCGATCATCGTGGCCGTTTCGGGAAACCAGCATCAGGAGCGGGGGCGGGTCGATGCGCGCTGCCGCGAGCCGCCGGGTCGGTTCATGCTGCATGCCCCTGCGGCCGGTTCATGCCGCGCCAAGCCCGCCTTTGTCTTCGATGAAGCGCGCGATCGCGTCAATGCCGCGTCCGGCCCTGAGATCGGTGAACACGAACGGGCGCGCGCCGCGCATGCGCTTGGCATCGCGCTCCATGACTTCGAGCGAGGCGCCGACATGCGGCGCAAGATCGATCTTGTTGATGACCAGGAGATCCGAGCGAGTGATGCCGGGGCCGCCCTTGGAGGGAATCTTGTCACCCGCAGCGACGTCGATCACGTACAGCGTGAGATCGGCGAGCTCGGGCGAGAAGGTGGCGGCCAAATTGTCGCCGCCGGACTCGATCAGAACCAGATCGAGCTGTGGGAATTTTTGGCGCATCTGCGCGATCGCCGCGAGATTGATCGAAGCATCCTCGCGGATCGCAGTATGGGGGCAGCCGCCGGTCTCGACCCCGGCGATGCGCTCGGGGGGCAGCGCGCCGGAGCGCACCAAAAACTCCGCGTCCCATTTGGTGTAGATGTCGTTGGTGATGGCGGCGATCTCGTAGCGGTCGCGCAAGCGCTTGCACAGCGCATCCATCAGCGCGGTCTTGCCCGAGCCAACCGGCCCGCCGACGCCGACCCGCAGCGGTCCGTGAGGATTGGTCATCCGGCAAGCTCCTGGAACATGGCTACGGCATTCAGCTGCGGAACAGCCGCGTGTACTGCGTCTCGTGGCGCTGGCTCGCAAGATCGGCGCGGAACGCCGCGCCGCCCATCTCCTCGAGCCTAGTGACGAGCGCGCGGATCGCCGTCGTCGCGATCAAATGCTCGAGCGCGGCGATCACACGCTGTCCGTCGGTCTGGCCGAGCGGGATCAGGCGCACGCCGGCCGAGACGAGGTTCGCCGCGACCGCGTGCAGATAGGCCCCAAGCGCCGGCTCGACCGCGATGCCGTGGCCGGCGGCCGCCGTTGCGACCGCGATCGGATAGGCATAGGGGCCGGGCCAAATTTCCGTCAGCCGATCGAGCGCGGCGCACGGCCAGGCGGCGCGCGTCACTTCGAGGAACGCGCCGCCTTGGGCACTCGTCTCGAGGTGGCGTTCTTTCGACGGCGCAAACGCGGCGGCAAGCTCGGCCATGGAACGCAGCGCTGTCTCATCGCGGGCCGTCGCGGCGCGATGCGCATGCGCGAAGAGGACGGCATCGCAGAAGCCGCCCCCCTCGCCGATCACCACCGCGAGCCAGGCCGCAAGCGCACCGGCACTTTTGACATCGCCGGCCTCGACCGCCCATTCGA
>Ga0153941_1000021_pt1 | contig 131705 bp, 146 predicted proteins | sample TSNJ025MetaG_FD_104733 | JGI IMG/M metagenome (GOLD analysis project Ga0153941, IMG submission 104733) | Attine ant fungus gardens microbial communities from New Jersey, USA - TSNJ025 MetaG | ecosystem: Host-associated > Fungi > Mycelium > Unclassified | place: USA: New Jersey, Brendan T....
GACAATGTGACGATGACGGTGGAGCTGATCGTGCCGATCGCGATGGAGGAGAAGCTGCGGTTCGCCATCCGCGAAGGCGGCCGCACGGTGGGCGCCGGCGTGGTCGCGCAGATCATCGAGTGAACCAGAGGACAGACGGCAGAGGACGGATAGTAACATGGAAGACGAGCGATCCCTCGTTCGTCCTCCGTCGTCCGAGGTCTGAAAAACCATGAACGGCCAGAACATCCGGATCCGGCTCAAGGCGTTCGACCATCGCATCCTCGATGCGTCGACGCGCGAGATCGTCAACACCGCCAAACGCACCGGCGCGCAGGTGCGGGGGCCGATTCCGCTGCCCACCAAGATCGAAAAATTCACGGTCAATCGTTCGCCGCACATCGACAAGAAGAGCCGGGAGCAGTTCGAAATGCGCACGCACAAACGGCTGCTCGACATCGTCGATCCAACACCGCAAACCGTGGACGCGCTGATGAAGCTCGACCTTGCGGCCGGCGTCGACGTCGAGATCAAGCTCTGAGCCGTTCGGGAAACGTGAGCCGAGGAAGAAACCGATGCGCTCCGGGGTGATCGCACAGAAGGTGGGAATGACCAGGGTCTTCACCGAGACCGGCGAGCACGTGCCGGTCACGGTGCTCAGACTCGGGAATTGCCAGGTCGTCGCGCACCGCACCAAGGACAAGGGCGGATATGTCGCGCTTCAGCTCGGATCCGGCGGCCGCAAGGTCAAGAACGTGAGCAAGGCCGAGCGCGGGCATTTCGCCGTCGCCAAGGTCGAGCCCAAGCGCAAGCTCGCCGAATTCCGCGTCAGCGAGGACGGCCTGATCCCGGTCGGCGCCGAGATCACCGCCGATCATTTCGTCGTCGGCCAATATGTGGATGTGACCGGCACTTCCATCGGCAAGGGATTCGCCGGCGCGATGAAGCGCTGGAATTTCGCCGGCTTGCGCGCCTCGCACGGCGTCTCGATCTCGCATCGCTCGCACGGATCGACCGGCGGCCGGCAGGACCCGGGCAAGACCTTCAAGAACAAGAAGATGGCGGGCCATCTCGGGGTCGAGCGGGTCACCACGCTCAATCTCAAGGTCGTGCAAACCGATGTCGAGCGCGGCCTGATCCTGGTCGAGGGCGCGGTTCCCGGCGCGAAGGGCGGCTGGATCACCGTGCGCGACGCGGTCAAGAAGAGCCTGCCGAAGGAAGCGCCGAAGCCGGGCGCGTTTCGTCCGGCCGCGGCGGAGGCCGCAGCGGCGGCTGCGGCCCCGACGGTTCCGGCCGGCGAGGGGGCGTGACATGGAACTCAAGGTGACCACCCTCGAGGGCAAGCCGGCGGGCTCGGTCGAGCTCAAGGATGCGATCTTCGGGCTCGAACCGCGCCCCGACATCCTGCAACGCTGCGTCAAATGGCAGCTCGCCAAGCGCCAGGCCGGCACGCACAAAGTGAAGAATCGCTCCGAGATCAATCGCACCGGCAAGAAGCTCTATCGCCAAAAGGGAACCGGCAATGCGCGTCACGGCTCGGCGCGCGTCAACATCTTCCGCGGCGGCGGACGCGCGTTCGGCCCGCTCGTGCGCAGCCACGCCATCGATCTGCCGAAGAAGGTGCGAGCGCTGGCGCTCAGGCACGCGCTCTCGGCGAAAGCCAGGGACGGCGACATCGTCGTGCTCGAGAACGCCAGCCTCGAGGCGGCGAAGACCAAGGCGCTGCAGACACGGTTCGGCAAGCTCGGGTTCTCCAGCGCGCTCATCATCGACGGCGCCGAGCTCGACGACAATTTTTGCCGCGCCGCCCGCAACATTCCCAATATCGACGTGCTCCCCGTTCAGGGCATCAACGTCTACGATATCCTGCGGCGCACCAAGCTGGTGCTGACCAAGGCCGCACTCGAGGCGCTGGAGGCGCGCTTCCCATGAGCCCTGTGGATCCCCGCCATTACGACGTCATCATCGCTCCGGTGATCACCGAGAAGGCGACGCTCGCCTCCGAGCGCAATCAGGTGATCTTCAAAGTGGCGAAGAACGCGACCAAGCCGCAGATCAAGGAGGCGGTCGAGAAGCTGTTCGACGTCAAGGTGACGAGCGTCAATACCTTGGTGCGCAAGGGCAAGTTCAAGAGCTCGCGCGGTCACGCGGGGCTGCAGTCCGACGTCAAGAGAGCGATCGTGACCCTCGCCGAGGGTCACAGAATCGACGTCACGACGGGACTTTGAGGAAAGGCGCGGCGCCATGGCACTCAAGACCTATAAGCCGGTCACCCCGGGTCGCCGCCAGCTGGTTCTGGTCGACCGCTCCGGCCTCTATCAGGGCAAGCCGGTCAAGGTGCTGACCGAGGGCAAGAGCTCCTCGGGCGGACGCAACAACAACGGCCGGATCACCGTGCGGTTTCGCGGCGGCGGTCACAAGCAGGCCTACCGCCGCATCGATTTCAAGCGGCGCAAGTTCGACGTGAACGGGCAAGTCGAGCGCATCGAGTACGATCCGAACCGTACCGGGTTCATCGCGCTGGTGCGCTACGAGGACGGGGAATCGGCGTATATCCTGGCGCCGCAACGGCTGGCGCAGGGCGACACCGTCGTGGCCGGCGAGCATGTCGACGTGAAGCCGGGCAACGCCATGCCGATCGGCAACATGCCGATGGGCACCATCGTGCACAACATCGAGTTCAAGATCGGCAAGGGCGGGCAGCTGGCGCGCTCGGCGGGCGCCTATGCGCAGATCGTCGGCCGCGACCAGGACTACGTGATCCTGCGGCTCAATTCCGGCGAGCAACGGCTGGTGCACGGCCGCTGCATGGCCAGCGTCGGCGCGGTCTCCAACCCCGACCATATGAACATCAGCATCGGCAAAGCGGGGCGGACGCGCTGGCTGGGCTGGCGGCCGCACAACCGCGGCGTCTCCATGAACCCGATCGATCATCCCCATGGCGGCGGCGAGGGCCGCACCTCGGGCGGCCGGCATCCGGTCACGCCGTGGGGGTTTCCGACCAAGGGCAAGAAGACCCGCAGGAACAAGTCGACCACCAAGTTCATCATTTCGAGCCGCCACGCGCGGAAGAAGAAGAAATAGAGGACGAGCCATGGCGCGTTCGGTTTGGAAAGGTCCCTTCGTGGACGGGTACCTGCTCAAGAAGGCGGAGGCGGCGCGCTCGTCCGGCCGCCACGAGATCATCAAGATGTGGAGCCGGCGCTCGACCATCCTGCCGCAGTTCGTCGGCCTGACGTTCGGGGTCTACAACGGACAGAAGCACATCCCGGTGCTGGTCACCGAAGAAATGGTGGGTCACAAGTTCGGCGAGTTCGCGCCGACGCGGACGTTTTACGGCCACTCGGCCGACCGCAAGGCAAAGCGCGTCTGAGGCGAGGGATTTAGCCATGAGCAAGCGCGCGCGCGGACGCAGCCTCGGCGAGAACGAGGCCAAGGCGGTGGCCCGGATGCTGCGGATCTCGCCGCAGAAGCTCAACCTGGTCGCGACGCTGATCCGCGGCAAGAAGGTGGCTGCGGCGCTGGCCGACCTGGAGTTCTCGCGCAAGCGCATCGCGCGGGAGGTACGCAAATGTCTGGAATCGGCCATCGCCAATGCGGAGAACAACCACGATCTCGACGTCGACGATCTCGTCGTCGCCGAGGCGCATGTCGGCAAGGCGCTGGTATTGAAGCGCTTCACGCCGCGCGGCCGCGGCCGGATGGGCAGAATTTTCAAGCCGTTCGCGAACCTGACCATCGTGGTTCGCGAAGTCGAAGCCAAAGCCGAGGCATAGCTGGAGAAGACCAATGGGTCAGAAGGTAAATCCGATCGGGCTGCGTCTCGGCATCAACCGAACGTGGGACTCGCGCTGGTACGCCGGCAAGGGCGGCTACAGCGTGCTGCTGCACGAGGACATGAAGATCCGCGAGGAGCTGATGAAGCAGCTCAAGCAGGCCGCGGTGTCGAAGATCGTGATCGAGCGTCCGCACAAGAAAGCCCGGGTCACGATCCATTCGGCGCGCCCGGGCGTGGTGATCGGCAAGAAGGGCGCCGACATCGAAAAGCTGCGCCGCCGCGTGGCGGAGCTCACGGATTCCGATGTCGTCATCAATATCGTCGAGATCCGCAAGCCCGAGCTGGATGCGCAGCTGGTGGCGGAATCGATCGCGCAGCAATTGGAGCGCCGGGTTGCGTTCCGCCGGGCAATGAAACGCGCCGTGCAGTCGGCCATGCGGCTCGGCGCCGAAGGCATCCGCATCAACTGCTCGGGCCGGCTCGGCGGCGCCGAGATCGCGCGGATGGAATGGTACCGCGAGGGCCGAGTGCCGCTGCATACCCTGCGCGCCGACGTCGATTACGGCATCGCCACCGCGTTCACGACCTACGGCACCTGCGGGGTCAAGGTGTGGATCTTCAAGGGCGAGATCATGGAGCACGACCCGATGGCACAGGACAAGCGGCTGGCCGAAAGCGAGGCCGGCCGGCCCCGGCGCGACGCGGCGTGAGCGGCGGACTTTGAGCGAACGGAACGAAAATCATGCTGCAACCGATCCGGACCAAATTCCGCAAGGCGCACAAGGGACGCATTCACGGCAAGGCGTCCTCGGCGACCGAGCTCAATTTCGGGCAGTACGGCCTCAAAGCCGTCGAGCCGGATCGCGTCACCGCCCGGCAGATCGAGGCGGCGCGGCGGGCGATGACGCGGCACATGAAGCGCGCGGGGCGGGTGTGGATCCGGGTGTTTCCCGACGTACCGGTCTCGAAGAAGCCGATCGAGGTGCGAATGGGCAAGGGCAAGGGTACGCCGGAATTGTGGGTGTGCCGCGTCAAGCCCGGCCGCATCATGTTCGAGATCGACGGCGTGCCGGTGCAGGTGGCGCGGGAAGCCTTGGCGCTCGCGGCCGCGAAGCTCTCGGTCAAGACGCGATTCGTCGAGCGCATCGCCGAATAGGGGAAAGCCGAGGATGAAGGCCGCCGACGTGAGATTGATGACGCTGGACCAGCTCAACGACGAGCTGCTCAAGCTGAAGAAGGAGCGGTTCAACCTGCGTTTCCAGCGGGCGACCGGTCAGCTCGAGAACACCGCGCGGGTGCGGCAGGTGCGGCGCGACATCGCCCGGATCCAGACCGTCGCGCGGCAGAAGCGGGCCGCGGAACACAGGGCGAAATGAGGAGATCGGAATGCCGAAACGCATGCTGCAGGGCACGGTGGTGAGCGACAAGCAGGACAAGACGGTGATCGTCCGCGTCGAGCGCCGCTTCACCCATCCGCTCCTCAAGAAGACGGTACGGCGCACCAAGAACTATCACGCCCACGACGAGAAGAACGAATTCTCGGTCGGTGACATCGTGTGGATCGAGGAGCACCGGCCGATATCCAGGCTCAAGCGCTGGGCGGTGGCCCGGGGCGAGAAACGGGCGAAATGAGGCGCCGCGCGCGCACAGAGAGAGAACGAGGCGCATCATGATTCAGATGCAGACCAACCTCGACGTCGCCGACAATTCCGGCGCGCGCCGCGTCATGTGCATCAAGGTGCTGGGCGGTTCGAAACGCAAATACGCCACCGTGGGCGACGTCATCGTCGTGTCGGTCAAGGAGGCGATCCCGCGCGGGCGCGTCAAGAAGGGCGAGGTGATGAAGGCGGTCGTGGTCCGGGTCTCGAAGGACATCCGGCGTCCGGACGGCTCCGTCATCCGCTTCGACCGCAACGCCGCGGTGCTGATCAACGCCCAGGCCGAGCCGGTCGGCACCCGGATCTTCGGGCCGGTGCCGCGCGAACTGCGCGCCAAGAACCACATGAAGATCATCTCGCTCGCCCCGGAGGTGCTGTGATGGCGGCCAAGATCCGCAAGGGCGACAAGGTGGTGGTGCTCACCGGGCGCGACAAGGGCCGCACCGGTGAGGTCGTGCAAATTTTGCGCGAGCGGGATCGCGCGCTGGTGCGCGGCGTGCACATCGTCAAGCGGCACCAGCGTCAGTCGCCGACCCAGGACGGCGGCATCATCTCCAAGGAGGCGTCGGTCCACCTGTCGAATCTGGCGCTGGCCGATCCCAAGGACGGCAAGCCGACCCGGGTCGGATTCAAGGTCCTGCCGGACGGCAGGAAGTTGCGCGTCGCCAAGCGTTCGGGAGTCGAGATCGATGGCTGAAGTCGCTTACACGCCGCGCATGCGGGCGCTCTACGACGAGGTCGTGAAGGGCAAGCTCGTCGAGCAGTTTGGCTACGAGAATCCGTTGCAGGTGCCGAGACTCGACAAGGTGGTGATCAACATGGGCATCGGCGAGGGCGTCGCCGACCGCAAGAAAGTGGAGTCGGCCGCTGCCGATCTCACGCTGATCGCCGGGCAGAAGGCGGTGATCACCAAGGCGCGCAAATCGATCGCCACCTTCAAGGTGCGGGAGGGACAGGCGATCGGCTGCAAGGTCACGCTGCGCAAGGCCAGGATGTACGATTTCGTCGACCGGCTGGTGAACATCGCGCTGCCGCGGGTCCGCGATTTCCGCGGGCTCAACGTGAAGAGCTTCGACGGCCGCGGCAATTACACCATCGGCATCAAGGAACACATCATCTTCCCCGAGATCGACTACGACAAGACCGCGGAGATCTGGGGCATGGACGTGGTCGTGTGCACCACCGCCGAGACCGACGACGAGGCGCGCGCGTTGCTCGCCGCATTCAATTTCCCGTTCCGGCAGTGAGGAAGCTTTTCCTCAGACGCGGAAAGCCAGGAGACCTAGATGGCGAAGAAGAGTTCGATCGAAAAGAACAACCGGCGGCGCAAGCTGGCGAAGAAATTCTCCGGCCGGCGATCCCGGCTCAAGGCGATCGCGCGCGACAAGGCGCTGCCGACCGAAGAGCGGTTCGCGGCCGCGCTCAAGTTGGCGCAATTGCCGCGCAATTCCTCGAGCACGCGCATTCGCAACCGCTGCGAGATCACCGGGCGGCCGCGCGGCTTCTATCGCAAGCTCAAGATGAGCCGCATCGCGCTGCGGGAGCTCGGCGCCAAGGGCGTCATCCCCGGCCTGGTCAAGTCGAGCTGGTGAGGGGGAGCGCGCGATGGCTCTGAACGATCCGCTCGGCGATCTGATCGCCCGCATTCGCAACGCGCAGATGCGCAACAAATCCAAAGTGTCGACCCCCGGATCGACGCTGCGGGCGCGCGTGCTCGACGTGCTCAAGACCGAAGGCTACATCCGCGGCTATTCCACGGTGGAATACGGCAACGGCCGCACCGAATTCGAGATCGAGCTGAAATATTTCGACGGCGAGCCGGTGATCCGCGAGATTGCCAGGGTGTCGAAGCCGGGTCGCCGGGTCTATGCCTCGGTCAAGACCCTGCCGCGCATCAACAACGGACTGGGCGTGTCGATCCTGTCGACGCCCAAGGGCGTCATGGCCGATCACGACGCGCGCGACCAGAACGTCGGCGGCGAAATCCTGTGCACGGTGTTCTGAGCGAGAAAGGGCGGAGAGAGAGAAAAACCATGTCTCGCATCGGTAGGAAAGCAGTCGCGGTGCCGCAAGGCGTCAGCGCCAGCGTCGAAGGCCAGAAGGTCAAGGTGAAGGGGCCGAAGGGCGCGCTCGAAGTCGTGATCCCCGACGACATCACGCCGAGAATGGAGGCCGGCAGCATCATGGTGGCGCCGCGGGCCGAGACCAAGCGTGCACGCGCCATGTGGGGGCTGTCGCGCTCGCTGGTCAACAATCTGGTCACCGGTGTCACCAAGGGCTTCGAGAAGCGATTGGAGATCACCGGCGTAGGCTACCGGGCGGCGGTGCAGGGCAAGAACTTGCATCTCTCGCTCGGCTTCAGCCACGACGTCACCTATGCGATCCCCGACGGCATCGCGATCGCGACGCCGCGGCCGGTCGAGGTCGTGGTATCCGGGATCGACCGCCAGAAAGTCGGACAGGTTGCGGCCGAGATCCGCGGGTTCCGGCCGCCCGAGCCCTACAAGGGCAAGGGGGTCAAGTACGCCGGCGAGTACGTGTTCCGCAAGGAAGGCAAGAAGAAATGATCGGGAGCTGGTGATGGCGCAGGATCGCAAGGCGGTCGCCCGGCGCGAAGCGAGCGTGCGCCGGGCCGTCAAATCCGCGGCGGGTTCGAGGGTGCGACTTTGCGTCCACCGCTCGTCGAAGCACATCTATGCGCAAGTCATCGATGACGGCAAAGGCGAGACGCTCGCCGCCGCCTCCTCGCTGGAAAAGCCGATGCGCGAGGGCTTGAAGACCGGCGCCGACATCGCGGCCGCGAAGGCGGTGGGCAAGCTTCTGGCCGAGCGCGCGCTCGCCAATGGCGTCAAGCAAGTCGTGTTCGACCGCGGCCGGTACTTGTTTCACGGCCGCGTCAAGGCGCTGGCCGACGCCGCCCGCGAAGGCGGATTGAGCTTCTAGCAGCGAATTGCGGGCGAAGGACCCCAACCAGGATGGAACCCAAGCATGGCACGTGAACGCGAGCGGGAAGACCGCGATAGCGAGTTCGTCGACAAGCTCGTGCACATCAACCGCGTGGCCAAGGTGGTCAAGGGCGGCCGGCGTTTCGGATTTGCGGCGCTCGTGGTCGTCGGCGACCAGAAGGGTCGCGTTGGCTACGGCCACGGCAAGGCCCGCGAGGTGCCGGAAGCGATCCGCAAGGCGACCGACGCGGCCAAGCGCCGCCTCACGCGGGTGCCGCTGCGCGAGGGACGGACGCTCCATCACGACGTGCTCGGGCGCCACGGCGCCGGCAAGGTCCTGCTGCGCGCCGCTCCGCCCGGGACTGGCATCATCGCCGGGGGCCCGATGCGCGCGGTGTTCGAGACGCTCGGGATGCAGGACGTGGTGGCGAAATCCATCGGATCTTCCAATCCGTACAACATGGTGCGCGCGACCTTCGATGCGCTCAAAAGGCAGGACAGCCCGCGCTCGGTCGCAGCCCGGCGCAACCTGAAGGTCTCCACCCTGCAGGCGCGCCGGCGTGACGGCGAGGCCGAGGTGGCGGCGGACTAGGAGAGCGCGGCAAGCGCGGGAAAACGACATGGCCGGTGCAAAGCACATCAAGGTGCGGCAGGTCGCGAGCGCGGCCCGCCGCAAGCACGACCAGCGCGAGACCCTGATCGGGCTCGGGCTCAACCGGATCGATCGGGTGGCGGAGCTGCCCGATACGCCCGCGACCCGCGGCATGATCGCCAAGGTGCGGCATCTCGTGCGCGTGGTGGAAGGAGAGGACCGATGAAGCTCAGCGAGCTGCGCGATCGTCCGGGGGCGCGCAAGGCCGGGCGCCGCATCGGCCGCGGCATAGGCTCCGGCAAGGGCAAGACCGGCGGGCGCGGGGTCAAGGGCCAGAAGGCCCGCTCCGGGGTTGCCATCAAGGGCTTCGAAGGCGGGCAAATGCCGCTGCATCGGCGGTTGCCCAAGCGCGGCTTCCACAACATTTTCCGCAAGCGCTTCAACGAGGTGAGCCTCGGCCGCGTGCAGCAGGCGATCGATGCCGGACGTCTGGATCCCGCCGTCCAGGTCGACGTCGAGGCGCTGGTGAAAGCGGGCGTGCTGCGCCGGGCGAGGGATGGCGTGCGCCTTCTCTGCGGCGGCGAGCTCAGCGCCAAACTTGCCTTCGCGGTTGCCGGAGCTTCGAAATCCGCCGTCGCCGCCGTCGAAAAGGCCGGCGGCTCGGTCGCGGTACTGGCGCCAAAACCGCAGACGGGCGAAACGGCCGCCTGAGCCCTATATAGACCCCGGAGCGCGAACGGGCGCGGCCGGAAAGGAAAGCTGACGCATGGTCTCTGCAGCGGAACAATTGGCGGCCAACCTGAATTTTTCGGCGCTCGCCAAGGCCGAGGAGCTCAAGAAACGCATCTGGTTCACGCTCGGCGCGCTCCTCGTGTATCGCTTGGGGACCTACATTCCGCTGCCGGGCATCGATCCCTCCGCCTGGGATCAGATCTTCCGCAACCAGGCCGGCGGCATTCTCGGCATGTTCAACATGTTTTCGGGCGGCGGCATCCACCGGATGGCGATCTTCGCGCTCAACATCATGCCGTACATCTCGGCCTCCATCATCATCCAGCTGATGACAACGGTGTCCTCGACGCTCGAACAGCTCAAGAAGGAGGGCGAGCAGGGCAGAAAAGTCATCAATCAATATACCCGGTATCTCACCGTCGCGCTCGCCGCCTTCCAGGCCTACGGCATCGCGCTGGGGCTCGAGGGCACGGGCAGCGTCGTCGCCGATCCCGGTTGGTTCTTCCGCATTTCGACGGTGATCACGCTGGCCGGCGGCACCATGTTCCTGATGTGGCTCGGCGAGCAGATCACGTCGCGCGGCATCGGTAACGGCATTTCGCTGATCATCCTGTCCGGCATCGTGGCGCAGCTGCCTTCGGCCGTCGCCGGCACGCTCGAGCTCGGACGACAGGGCGCGCTGTCGACCGGCGTGATCCTCGCCGTGATCGTGATGGCAGTAGCCGTGATCGCGTTCATCGTGTTCATGGAGCGCGCGCAGCGCCGGCTGCTGATCCAGTACCCGAAGCGGCAGGTCGGCAACCAGATGTTCGAGGGCCAGTCCTCGCATCTGCCGCTCAAGCTCAACACGTCCGGGGTGATCCCGCCGATCTTCGCATCCTCGCTGCTGCTGTTGCCGACCACGGTCGCCAATTTCAACGTCGGCAGAGGGCCGGAATGGGTGAGCATCATCACCACCGAGCTCGGCCACGGCCGGCCGGCGTTCATGGCGCTCTATATCGCGCTGATCGTGTTCTTCGCGTTCTTCTATACGGCGGTCGTGTTCAATCCGACCGACACCGCGGAGAACCTCAAGAAGCACGGCGGCTTCATTCCGGGCATTCGGCCTGGCGAGCGGACCGCCGAGTACATCGATTACGTCCTCACCCGCATCACCGCGGTCGGCGCCGCGTATCTGGCGGTGGTGTGCCTCATTCCGGAGATGCTGATCACCTATCTCGCGGTTCCGTTCTATTTCGGCGGCACCTCGCTGTTGATCGTGGTCAGCGTCACCATGGATACGGTCGCGCAGATTCAGGGCTATCTGCTCGCGCATCAGTACGAAGGCTTGATCAAGCGCTCCAAGCTGCGAGGCCGCCGGCGATGAGGCTGATCCTGCTCGGGCCCCCCGGCGCCGGGAAAGGTACCCAGGCGCAGCGCCTGGTGGAGAAGCACGGCATCGTGCAGCTCTCGACCGGCGACATGCTGCGTGCCGCGGTCCGTGCCGGCACTCCCGTCGGGCTCAAGGTCAAGGACATCATGACTCGCGGGGACTTGGTGCCCGACGAGGTGGTGGTCGGCATCGTTTCCGACCGGATCGACCAGCCGGACGCCAAGAACGGCTTCATCCTCGACGGGTTCCCGCGCACGGTTCCGCAGGCCGAGGCGCTCGACCGCATACTGGCGGCCAAGGGCTCGTCGCTCGACGGCGTGATCGAGATCCGGATGGACGAAAAGGCCCTGCTCGACCGAATCGCGACCCGGATCGCGCAAATGGAGGCGCGCGGCGAGAAGGTGCGTCCGGACGACAATGCGAAGTCGCTGAAGACGCGCCTTCACGCCTACCGCGTGCAGACGGCGCCTTTACTCGACTATTACGGGAAAAAAGGCCTGCTGCGCAGCGTTGACGGCATGGCTTCGGTCGACGCGGTAACGCGGGCGATCGATCGGGCCTTGGGGGCGAAAATGGCAGCGGGCGGAGGTTGACGAAAGCACGGGAAATCCAGTATTTACCCGCATCCGTTTGGCAAGAGCTCAACCGACGACGCCGCCTCCCCGGAAGGAGGGGGCAGCGTCGGCATGGCGTTATGTCGTTCCCGACGTGCCTCAAGCAGAGCCGGCAGCGCCCGGCGACAGGAGCAAACATCGTGGCCCGAATCGCCGGCGTGAACATCCCGACCAACAAGCGCGTGGTGATCGCGCTGCAGTACATCCATGGCATCGGCGCGCGCAAGGCCCAGGAGATCATGGACAAGGTCGGAATCCCGGCGCCCCGGCGCGTGTCGCAATTGACGGACCAGGAAGTGCTGCAGATCCGCGAAGTCATCGACCGCGACTACATGGTCGAGGGCGACCTGCGGCGCGAGGTCGCCATGAATATCAAGCGGCTGATGGATCTTGGCTGCTACCGAGGCCTGCGGCACCGCCGCGGCCTCCCGGTGCGCGGGCAGCGCACCCACACCAACGCCCGAACCCGCAAGGGGCCGGCCAAGCCGATCGCGGGCAAGAAGAGAAGTAGCTGAAGAGACCAGGTCGGGCCGAAGAGGTCGCAGCGCCGCGGGCTGTCGCAGCCGAGCCGCGAAAGGATCGAGCACAATGGGCAAGGAAGCCACTACCCGCGTCAAGCGGCGCGAGCGCAAGAACATCGCCTCGGGCGTCGCGCACGTGAATGCGTCGTTCAACAACACGATGATCACCATCACCGACGCTCAGGGCAATACGATTGCCTGGTCCTCGGCCGGGACCAAGGGGTTCAAGGGCTCGCGCAAGTCGACGCCGTTCGCCGCCCAAGTCGCGGCCGAGGATGCCGCCCAGAAGGCGATGGAGCACGGCATGCGGACCCTCGAGGTCGAGGTCGCGGGCCCCGGATCGGGCCGGGAATCGGCCTTGCGGGCATTGCAGGCTGCGGGGTTCACCATTACTTCCATTCGCGACGTCACCCCGATCCCCCATAACGGCTGCCGGCCGCGCAAGCGCCGGCGGGTGTGATTTTTTTCTCCGGCGGACGCCTCGAGCGGTCCGCCGCCGCCGCATGATACCCACGGGGCGGAGTGGGGTACGCGGCTGAACGAACCGCGCCGCTCAACGCGATGGTGAGAACGTGATTCAGAAGAACTGGCAGGAACTGATCAGGCCCGACAAGCTCCATATCAGCCTGGGGGCCGACCCGAAACGCTCGGCAACGGTGGTCGCCGAGCCGCTCGAGCGCGGCTTCGGGCTGACGCTCGGCAATGCGCTGCGACGCATCCTGTTGTCCTCGCTGCAGGGGGCCGCGGTGCAGTCGGTGCATATCGACGGCGTGCTGCACGAATTCTCGTCGATTCCCGGCGTGCGCGAGGACGTGACCGACATCGTGCTCAACATCAAGGACATCGCCATCAAGATGCAGGGCGACGGTCCCAAGCGCATGGTGGTGAAGAAGCAGGGACCGGGTCAGGTCACGGCGGGCGACATCCAGACGGTCGGCGACATCAGCGTCCTCAATCCGGATCTGGTGCTGTGCACGCTCGACGACGGCGCCGAGATTCGCATGGAATTCACCGTGAACACCGGCAAGGGCTATGTGGCTTCCGAACGCAACCGACCCGAGGATGCGCCGATCGGCCTCATTCCGATCGACAGCCTCTACTCGCCGGTCCGCAAGGTCTCCTACAAGGTGGAGAACACGCGCGAAGGCCAGATCCTCGACTACGACAAGCTGACGCTGTCGATGGAGACCAACGGCTCGATCAGCCCGGAGGACGCGCTCGCCTATGCGGCGCGCATCCTGCAGGACCAGCTCAACGTGTTCGTCAATTTCGAGGAGCCCAAGCGCGAGACGGCGACGGAGGCCATTCCGGACCTCGCCTTCAATCCGGCGTTCCTCAAGAAGGTCGACGAGCTCGAGCTCTCGGTGCGCTCGGCCAATTGCCTCAAGAACGACAACATCGTCTACATCGGCGATTTGGTGCAGAAGACCGAGGCCGAAATGCTGCGCACGCCAAATTTCGGCCGCAAGTCGCTCAACGAGATCAAGGAAGTGCTGGCGCAGATGGGCCTGCATCTCGGGATGGAAGTCCCGGGCTGGCCGCCGGAGAACATCGACGAGCTCGCCAAGCGCTTCGAGGATCATTACTGACGCGGTCATTCCGGGGCGCGGGTGTAAGCCCGCGAACCCGGAACCCATAAGTCCGGGCGCGCGGATGGTCCGGCGAGCCCGGTGGTCATAGGTTCCGGCTCTCGCGCTTTGCGCTCGGGCGGAATGACGAGCTTGGAGGATATCCAGTGCGCCACGGCAAGGTTTTTCGCAAGCTCAACCGCACGGCCGAGCATCGCCGCGCCATGTTCGCCAACATGGCGGCCGCGCTGATCAAGCACGAGCAGATCATCACCACGCTGCCGAAGGCCAAGGATCTCCGCCCGATCGTCGAGAAGCTGATCACGCTCGGCAAGCGCGGCGGCCTCGCCGCGCGCCGGCAGGCGATCGCGGAATTGCGCGACGTCGCCATGGTCAGGAAGCTGTTCGAGGTGCTCGGCCCCCGCTACAAGGAGCGTGACGGCGGCTACACCCGCGTGCTCAAAGCCGGGTTCCGCTACGGCGATTCCGCCCCGCGCGCGGTGATCGAGTTCGTCGAGCGCGACGAGGCCGCCAAAGGCCTGGATTCCGGGCCGGTCCGCGAGCGGTCCGAGGGAGCCGAGGCGGAGACCGCGGCGTAGCCCGAGCCGAAGCGCATTGTTCGCGCGCGCTACGGCTCGCAATCAACCGACAATCCCCGGTTCCCCAGCGGCCCGGCGACATACGCCATTGTGCGTATTCGCCGGCGGTGGCCGTCCTCGTACGTTGTGGGATGCCCCGGCCCTGCCGGGCGCTCCGCAACAGGAGGATGCCATGTCGCAAGCGCAACGTGGATTTGCGAGCACGGCGGGAAAGGCCGAGCTCAAGAACTTCAAGGCGCCCGATCAGGTGCGCGAGTTTCCCAAGGGACGGCTCGAGCTGATCAATATCGGGGGCGCCACCATCGGGCGCGCGGTGTTCGAGCCGGGCTGGCGATGGGCCACATCGGTGCAGCCGATCGCCAAGACCAAGAGCTGCGAGGCGCCGCATTTCCAATATCACGTGTCCGGCGTGATGCGGATCAAGATGGACGACGGCGCCGAGTTCGATTGCAAGCCGGGCGACGTATCCCTGCTCCCCTCCGGCCACGACGCATGGGTGGTCGGAAATGAGCCTGCGGTCGTGGTCGACTTTCAAGGCATGCTCGATTACGCCAAGGAGCAGCATGCCCATCGCGGCTGAGTGATTTTCAGATTTGCTCGAGATTTTCGCCGGCGGCGGCCAGAGCGCACATGGCCGCCGCCGTTCGCGTTTCCACGCCGAGCTTTTCGAACACGTGCTCCAGGTGTTTCTGGACGGTCCGGGCGCTGATCGTCAGCAGGAGCGCGATATCGGCGTTGGTCTTGCCGGCCGCCACCAGGCTCAAGATCTCGCGTTCACGCGGGGTCAGGGGCAGGGAAGCGAGGTGTTCCGCGTGCATCTCGCCGCGTTCGCACTTCAGCAGGAGAAAACCGCTGCCGGTCGACACCGGATCGCACACGAAACGCAGCGACAGCGTTTCTGCGCCCCGCGAGACAATCAGCGGCATATTGGATTCGGAGGCGAGGCGATCCAGGCCCCAGTTGCGGTTGCGGCGCAGCCAAGCGGCGACGGCCTCCGGCAGCGGCGAACGGCCGCCGGCGGCGACGCCGGGGAAGAACCGCCGCAGCAAAAGGGCGGCCGGTTCGGAGATCTCGATCGGCTGTGCGTCCCGAGCGAGTGGGATCGCATGCCATCCGCCGCCGACCGCAAGCTCCTGCAGCGATCGCATTCCGGCGCGCGCCTGCTCGCGTGCGACGACATTGCAGTACAGGGCGGCGAGCGGCCGCCGCAGCGCTTCCAGCATGGCGCGTTCGCTGTCGCGGAAATCGGAGCTGCCGCGGTTGAACACGATGCTGATGACGTTCGCGGAATCGATCCTGAGAGGCAGGGCGAGGACGTAGCGAAGATTGAGCCGCCGATAATAATCGGCGAACAGCGCGGAATGCCGGAACGCCTGCTGGCTGACGCAATCGGAAATCCGCTGCGCCGGTCCATCGGCGTGCGAGGCGTGAAAACGCACGAGGGGATGCTCGCGAAAGTGCCGGTCGAACGCCGCGCGGTCCTCGGCGGAAAGTGCCTCTCCGGAGCGTGCGACGACGCGGCGCGTCCCTTGCGTCAAATCGCACAGGCTGAGCGTGGTCAGGTCCGAGCCGACGAGCTCCGCGGCTTGGTCGAGGACGCCGTGCACGAACGTGGCGGCGTCCGCGTCGGTCGCCGCGAGCGCATGCAGGACGTTCACGGCCCGGCGCGCATCGTGATCCGCCAAATGCGACAGGATCGATGCCATTTTGTGCTCCGGCCTGCGGCACGCGCACGGAGGCAATCGAGCTCCGCGCCCGGGCTCGAGGGCTACGGGAGCTTATCAGAAGGCCTCAGTGACCGGAACCGCAACCCTACGCCGCGTGGGCCTTGGCCCATTCCGCGACTTCGCGATGGGTCGCGAACCACACGCCGGCCCGCGCCTGGGCGTGGCGGATCACTTCCTCGACGATGAAGATCCGCGAGCGGTAGCCGATGATGTGCGGATGCATGGTGAGCTGGAAAATGCCGCCCTGCTCGTAGGCCGCGTCGAACTCGCGCAGGAAGATGTCGAGCACGTCCTTGGGCGGCGTATAGGGGCGGAGCGACTGGAAGCGGTGCATCATGAAATAGACCGCGTCGTCGCGCACCCATTCGACCGGCAATTCCACGATGCCGGTGGGTGAGCCGTCCAGCAGGAGCTCGTAGCAATCCTCGTCGGCCATCAGCGAGGAATCATAGGCGAGGCCCATCTCCTGCTCGATCGCGAGCGTCGAAGGGCTGAAGTCCCAGGAAGCGGTGCGCACGCCGACCGGCCTGACGCCGGTGATCTTCTCCAGCGTGTCGGCGGAGCGCAGCATCAGGTCGCGCTCGGCCTCGTAGGGCAGGGTGGAATTGAGCTCGTGGATCCAGCCGTGGATGCCGATCTCGTGACCCTCGGCGATGACCCGGCGCTGCTCCTCCGAGTGCAGCAGGGCGACCACGGCCGGCACGTAGAAGGTGGCGCGGACGCCGTAGCGTTCGAGCAGCGCCAGGATACGCGGCACGCACACGCGCGCGCCGTACTCGCCCCAGCACAGCCGCCCGATCGACTTGCCGCCGTCGCGCAGCTCGTTGGTCTCGTGGTCGGAATCGAAGGAGAGCGCCACCGCGCAGCGCGCCCCGTCCTTCCAGGATTGCGGCCGATAGGCGCGCCCGGCGCGGACGTGGCCGACCAATTTGCGCCAATGTTCCTCCGGCCATTGCCACGGCTCGAGGGATATCTGCTCCGTCATGGGTCGCTCCTTATTTCAAGCGATGGGAGAGCCGGTCACCGGCAGCACCTGGCCGGTGATCCAGGAGGCGAAGTCCGAAGCCAGGAACATGACCGCATAGGCGACGTCCTCGGGCGTTCCCATTCGCCGCATGGCGATGCGGTCGATGAGCTGGGCCCGGAATGCGGCATCGTAGCCCGCCCATTGCCGCTCGTAATCCGGGCTCGTGGCCATGAACCCCGGAGCGACGGAATTCACCGTAACCCCGAACGGCCCCAGCTCCTGGGCGAGCTGTCTGACCAGGCCGAGCTGGCCGTGCTTGGCGGCGGCGTAGCTCTGGATGCCGGTGAGGCTCGTCGCCAGCGCCGCCCGGCTGGAGATGGTGACGATGCGGCCGTAGCCGGCGCGTTTCATGCCCGGCGCAACCGCCTTGGCGAACAGGAACGCGCCGGTGAGGTTGGCGTCTACGATCGACCGCCAATCCTCGAGCGAGACGGCCTCGACCGGCTTTGCCGACTGGCCGCGCACCCCGCCGGCGACATAGGCGAGGATGTCGACGGTGCCGTCACGTGCCGCCGCCGCCACCAGCCGCTCGATCGAGCCGGTATCGGTCACGTCGACGTGCGCCGCATGCACGTGCCCGCCGCCGGCCCGGGCGCCGGCGAGCGGCTCGATCTCCTGCGCCAGCAGATCGCAGGCCCATACCTGCGCGCCGCGCTCGGCGAAGGCTTGCGTGATGGCGCGGCCGATGCCGCGCGCCGCGCCGGCCACGATCACCCGCCGGTTCGGGAACTCGACGTGCACGGTCCGCTCTATCGCAGCGCTTCGTGGGCAGTCTCGCGCAGGTTGAAGATGACCGCGGTCGAGACGATGGCGGCCGCGATGAGATAATAGGTCGGCGCGATCGGCGAACCGGTTGTTTCGATCAGCCAGGTCGCGATGTAGGGCGCAAATCCGCCGAAGATCGCCACCGCGAGGCTGTAGCCCGTCGACATCCAGGTCGAGCGCACCTTGGTCGGAAAAATCTCGGCGATGGCCGCCGGTCCCGGCCCCGAGAACAGCGAGATCATCAGCCCGAACAGAATCTGGATGCCGATGATCGTGCCAAGGCCGGCTCCCGAGAGCATCAGCAGGAACAGCGGATAGGGCAGGATGATAAAGCTCAGGCAGCAGGCGAGCAGCAGCGGCTTGCGGCCGTAGCGGTCGGACAGCAGCCCCATCAGCGGCACGGCGGCGACCAGCACCAGGAGTCCGATCGTGTTCGACCACAGCGCCTCGGCGCGGCCCAAATGCGCGTATTTCTGGGTGAAGGTCGGCATGTAGCTGAGCATGATGTAATAGGAGACCGTCCACAGGATGGTGAAGCCGAACGCGCGGGCGGCGAGCAGCAGCGGCGGTGTCGCATCGGTCGGGCCTGCTTCCTGCTGGGTGCGGCGGAAGGCCGGCGTCTCCTCGACGCGGCGGCGCATGTAGATGCCGACCGGCAGGATCAGTCCGCCGAGCAGGAAGGGGATGCGCCAGCCCCAGCTTTCGACATCGGCGGCGGAGAGCAGCGTGTTGGTCAGCGCGGTGATACCGGAGCCGAGCAAAAAGCCGGCCGCCACGCTGCTCTGCTGGAGGCTGCCGATGAATCCCCGCCGCTCCGCCGGCGCCCATTCGACGATGAAGGCCGTGGAGCCGCCCCATTCGCCGCCGGCCGAAAAGCCTTGCAGCAGGCGGGCGAGCACGATGAGCGCCGGCGCGGCTACGCCGATGGTGGCGTAGGAAGGGATGACGCCGATCAGCACCGTTGCGACCGCCATGAAGAAGATGGTCAGCAGCAGCGAGATCTTCCGGCCTTTGTGGTCGCCGATCCATCCGATCACGATGCCGCCGAGCGGCCGCACCACGAAGCCGACGCCGAATACCGCGAACGCTGCAAGCAGCTGCGTGACCTCGTCACCGGACGGAAAGAAGTTCTTGCCGATGATGGCGGCCAGATAGGCGTAGACCGCGAAATCGTACCATTCGAGCACGTTGCCGATGACGGCGGCCCCGACGGCCTGGCGGACTTGGATTTCCTTTGGCTCGTGCATGGCGGTCTCCCCGGCGGGCGCTTGGCCCCGCTTCGCGGCCGATCCCCGGCGGCCGCTCCCGGTCCGGAGCATATCGCGGGGAGCGGGCCGGCGCGATGCAGTCCAGATGGGGCGCTGTGGACGATTGCGAGGTGCTATGAGCGTCATGCACGCGTGCTTTCCCTCTCCCCTTGCGGGAGAGGGTCGCCGATCCGAGTGCAACGAGGATCGGCCGGGTGAGGGGTCTTGGCAGGGGAAGGAACCCCTCACCCGGCGCGTTGGCTCGCCAGGGCTCGCAACGCGCCACCCTCTCCCGCAAGGGGAGAGTGGAAGAGCGTATGCGGCCCGGCAGAGTGCCCTTCTATTCCCGCCTTGGGGGCTTTATATCTGCGCCACATCTGCGGCACTTCCGCAGCATTCGACGGGGGACCATGACCTTGCCTTCGCGCTTGCTCGCAGCGTCTCTTGCATTGTTCCTGCTCGGGTTCGGCGGCCTCGCGGCCGGTGAAGAACGCCGGGTGCCCGGCTCGACCGCCGAGCTCAGCCTGTCCTATGCGCCCGTGGTGCAGCGGGTCGCCCCCGCCGTGGTCAACGTCTATGCGGCCAAGGTGGTCGAGAACCGCACGCCGTTCTTCGACGACCCGTTTTTCCGCCGGTTCTTCGGCGGGCCGAATTCGAGCCTGCCGCGGGAGCAGGTGCAGCGCTCGCTCGGCTCCGGCGTCATCATCGATCCGAGCGGGCTGGTGGTCACCAACAACCACGTCATCGAGGGCGCGAGCGAAGTCAAGGTCGCGCTCGCCGACAAGCGCGAGTTCGAGGCCGAGCTGGTGCTCAAAGACACGCGCTCCGATCTCGCGGTGATGCGGCTCAAGGGTGCGCGCGAAAAATTCGCCGCGCTCGAATTCGGCAATTCCGACGAGCTGCAGGTCGGCGACGTGGTGCTGGCGATCGGCGATCCGTTCGGGGTCGGCCAGACCGTGACCCACGGCATCGTCTCGGCGCTCGCCCGCACCCAGATCGGCATCACCGATTATCAGTTCTTCATCCAGACCGACGCCGCCATCAACCCGGGCAATTCCGGCGGCGCGCTGGTCGATATCCACGGCCGCCTGATCGGGATCAACACCGCGATTTTCTCGCGCTCCGGCGGCTCGCAGGGCATCGGCTTCGCCATCCCGGTCAACATGGTGCGGGTGGTGGTCGCGTCCGCCAAGGGCGGCGGCACCGCGGTGAAGCGGCCCTGGCTCGGCGCCAAACTCCAGGCGGTGACGCCGGACATCGCCGAGGGGCTCGGGCTCAAGCGGCCGATCGGCGCCCTGGTCGGCAGCGTGGCGCCGGACAGCCCGGCCGCCCGCGCCGGATTGAAAACCGGAGATCTCATCCTGGCGGTCGACGGCCAGACCGTCGAGGACCCCAACGCCTTCGACTATCGCTTCGCCACCAAGCCGCTCGGCGGCGCGGCGCAGCTCGGCGTGCTGCGGGGCGGCCGGGAGGCGAAGATTCCCGTGGCGCTCGAAACTGCGCCCGACATCCGCCGCGACGAGATGGTGATCCGCACGCGCTCGCCGTTCCTCGGCGCCAAGGTCGCGAACCTCTCCCCGGCGCTCGCCGACGAGCTGCGCCTCGATTCGACCAGCGAAGGCGTCGCCATCGTCGATGCGCCCGAGGGATCGGTTGCCGCCAACGTCGGCTTCAAGTCCGGCGATCTGATCGTCTCGGTCAACGGCGAGCGCATCGCCAGCACCCAGGACCTTGAGCGCGCGACCAAGAATCCCAAGCGCCTGTGGCGGGTCACCATCCAGCGCGGCGGCCAGCAGATCTCGGTCGTGTTGAGCGGATGAGGGAGCGGGCGAAACGCGGCAACACCCTGTTCGAAGCGGCCGGCCTCGAAGAGGGGGCGCCGCGGCCGCTCGCCGACAAGCTGCGGCCGCAACAGCTCGCCGACGTGGTGGGCCAGGACCACCTGCTCGGGCCGGACGGCGCGCTCACGCGCATGCTGGAGACGCGCTCGCTCGGCTCGCTGATCTTCTGGGGGCCGCCGGGCACCGGCAAGACCACGGTCGCGCGGCTGCTCGCGAGCGCGACGGATCTCCATTTCGAGCAGATCTCCGCGGTGTTCAGCGGGGTCGCCGATCTCAAGCGGGTGTTCGATCAGGCCCGGTCCCGCCGCGAGGTCGGGCAGGGCACGCTGCTGTTCGTCGACGAGGTCCACCGCTTCAATCGCGCGCAACAGGATTCCTTCCTGCCGGTGATGGAGGACGGCACCGTCGTGCTGGTGGGCGCGACCACGGAAAATCCCTCGTTCGAGCTCAACGCGGCGCTGCTCTCCCGCGCCCGCGTGCTGGTGTTCAAGCCGCTCGATGCGCAATCGATCGAAAAAGTGCTCGCGCGCGCCGAGGCGATCGAAGCCAAGCTGCTGCCGCTCGATGACGAGGCGCGGGCCGCGCTGATCCGCATGTCGGACGGCGACGCGCGCGCGGCGCTCACCCTCGCCGAGGAGGTGTGGCGCGCGGCGCGGGCCGGCGAGACTTTCGATTCCGCGGGTCTGCAAGACATCGTGCAGCGCCGGGCGCCGATCTACGACAAGTCCCAGGACGGCCATTACAACCTGATCTCGGCGCTGCATAAATCGGTGCGCGGCTCCGATCCCGACGCGGCGCTGTATTATCTCTGCCGCATGCTCGACGCCGGCGAGGACCCGCTCTACATCGCGCGGCGCGTGGTGCGCATGGCGATCGAGGACGTCGGGCTCGCCGATCCGCAGGCCCTGGTGGTCGCCAACGCCGCCAAGGACGCCTACGATTTCCTCGGCTCGCCGGAGGGCGAGCTCGCGATCGCGCAGGCGGTGCTCTACGTCGCGACCGCGCCGAAATCGAATGCGGCGTATGCGGCCTACGGCCAGGCGATGCAGGTCGCGAAAGATGCGGGCTCGCTCCTGCCGCCCAAGCACATCCTCAATGCGCCGACCCGGCTGATGCAGCAGGAAGGCTACGGCCGCGGCTATGCGTACGATCACGAGGAGCCCGACGCCTTCTCCGGTCAGGATTATTTCCCCGAGGCGCTGGGCCGCCACACGTTCTATGACCCGCCGGAGCGCGGGTTCGAGCGCGAGATCAAGAAGCGCCTGGAATATTGGGCGAAGCTGCGCAACGAGCGGAAATCGTAGCCCGGATGGAGCGCAGCAAAACCGGGGCATCGGAGGCCGCAAGACGTCCCGGATTGCGCTTCGCTCCGTCCGGACCACAGGCTATGATCTCCACGGGCTGTGAAACCCGAAAGGTACAGTGATGAACAAGCGTCTGGATGAGGCCATCGCCCGTGTGAAAGCGTTGCCCGAGGATCAGCAGCGCGAGGTTGCCGAGCTGCTCTTCGAATTCATTGCCAACGAACATCCGGACGCTTATTTGACGCCAGAACAGATCGCCGAGATCGAGCGACGCATGTCGGACGATGCGCCGTATGCCAGCGACGAGGAGGTTCGCGCTGTGTTCGACCGTCTGACGAAATGACGGTCCGCTACGATGCGCGCGCGCTCAAGGACATCGAGGCTATCCGTGAATACATCGCCCGATACGATCCGATAGCCGCCGGGCGCGTCGTCTCGCGGATCGAACGTGCGATTCAACGGCTCGGGGTGCTGCCCCTCTCTGCTAGGCCGGGCCGCGTCCCGGGAACTCGGGTCCTTGCCGTGCCTGGGCTCCCTTACGTGGTGATCCACCGTGTACGTGGCGATTCAGTGGATATTATTGCCGTGCTTCACACGGCACGGGGTCGGCGAAGCTAACCGGTAGCGTGACGTGACACGAGGCGGCGCAGGACCGAGGCAACCCGGCGGCGGACGGCAGATCGCCGGACCGCGCGGGCCGGATCGCGGCGCATCGTCTCTGCAACGGCATCGATTTGCCAACAGGCCGAAGCGAGCATCGCAAGAGAGGCAGCGGCCCGGACCGCCAAATAAACCGGCCGAAGCCTCGAATCCGGCAGCGGCGGGCCATCCGCTTCTCGCCACCGGCGTCCGGACGACGAATGTCACGCCGGACGAAGCCGGCATGCGGGTCGACCGTTTCCTCGAGGCGCGGTTTCCGGGCCTTGCGTTCTCCCATATCCAGCGCGTCATTCGCAAAGGCGAGCTGCGGGTGAACGGCCGCAGGGTCGCGCCGAAGGATCGCCTTGCGGCCGGGCAGGCGGTGCGCATTCCGCCGCTCCGGCTCGAGGCGCCGCCGCGCGCGGCGCAAGGCAGCGAGGTCGAGAAAACCCGCGCTTTCCTGCGCTCGATCACGCTCCATGAGGATACCGACGTGCTGGTGCTCGACAAGCCGATGGGGCTTGCGGTGCAGGGCGGTTCGGGCACCGTGCGACATCTCGACGGCATGCTCGACGCGCTGCGTGACCCCAAGGGCCAGCGGCCACGGCTAGTGCACCGGCTCGACAAGGACACCGCAGGCTGTTTACTGGTGGCAAAGACGCGGTTCGCGGCGAGCGCGCTCGCCAAGAATTTTCGCTCGCGCGAGGCGCGGAAAATCTATTGGGCGCTGGTCGCCGGCGTGCCGAAGCCGCGCCAGGGTCGCATCTCGACGTTTCTCGCGAAAGAAGAGCGCGAAAGCGATTCGCGCATGCGCATCGTGCGCCACGGCGAGGAGGGCGCAAGCCACGCCGTGACCTATTATGCCGTGGTCGAGACCGCGGCGCAAAAACTTGCCTGGCTCTCGCTCAAACCGGTCACCGGGCGCACGCATCAGCTGCGCGCGCATTGCGCCCACATCGGCCATCCGATCGTCGGCGATCCGAAATATTTCGAGAAAGAAAATTGGGAGCTGCCGGGCGGGCTGCAGAACCGGCTGCATCTGCTCGCCCGCCGCATCGTCGTGCCGCATCCGCGCGGCGGCACGATCGATGTTTCCGCGCCGCTGCCGCCGCACATGGTGCAGTCGTGGAACCTGCTCGGCTTCGACGCAACGCGCTATGACCCGATCGAGGCCGCGCCGGAGGAATAGCGATCGTCACCCTGAGGTGCCCGCGCGCAGCGCGGGCCTCGAAGGGCCACCCGCAAGATGCATCCTTCGAGGCTCGCGGCCTGCGGCCGCTTCGCGCCTCAGGATGACGGTGGCTTACCGCAGCCCCGCGTTGATCTTCGCCAGCGCCGCCGAGCCCGGGCACAGCTCGGCCTCGCCGAGCGAATTGAGCGGCGTCTCGACGGTCTCCAGATGCGCGTGCAGGTCGTCGGCCTCGGGCTCGACATAGAGCAGGCCCGTCACGATCTCGCCCGCGGCGGCGCGTTCCTGCAGGTAGGACATCGCAGTGAGCCGGTCGTGCGGATCGTAGTCGGCGGCGAGCTTGCGCAGGGCGAGCTTGGAGCCGTCGTGCTGCTCGACGATCTCGACCGTGCCGGGCGCGTAGTCGACGGTGATCTCTTCGCGCGGCGTCATGAAATCGAGGCGGTTCACCGCTTCATTGTGCTCGCGCACGTAATCGAAGCTCTTGGTCGAGCCCGGGTGGTTGTTGAACGCGACGCACGGCGAGATGCAGTCGATGAAGGCCGCGCCGCGATGCTCGATCGCCGCCCTGACCAGCGGCACGAGCTGCGTCTTGTCGCCGGAGAAGCTGCGCGCCACGAAGGTCGCGCCGAGCTGCAGCGCCATTGCCACCAGATCGATGGAATTGTCGGTATTGACCACGCCGCGCTTCGACTTCGAGCCGCGGTCGGCGGTCGCCGAGAACTGGCCCTTGGTCAGCCCATACACGCCGTTGTTCTCGACGATGTACACCATGTTGACGCCGCGGCGCAGCGCGTGGGCGAACTGGCCGAGCCCGATCGAGGCGGTGTCGCCGTCGCCGGACACGCCGAGATAGATCAGGTCGCGATTGGCGAGATTGGCGCCGGTCAGCACCGAAGGCATGCGGCCGTGCACGGAATTGAAACCGTGCGACTGGCCGAGGAAATACGTCGGGGTCTTGGACGAGCAGCCGATGCCGGAGAGCTTGGCGATGCGGTGCGGCGGCAGCGCGAGCTCGAAGCAGGCCTGGATGATGGCGCCGCTGATGGAATCGTGCCCGCAGCCCGCGCACAAGGTGGAGACCGAGCCCTCGTAGTCGCGATGGGTATAGCCGAGCGCATTCTTCGGCAGCGCCGGGTGGTGGAATTTCGGCTTGACGATGTAGGTCATGACACAACCTTGCGCAGCGGCGTGAGTTTGAGCGCGTCGAGATGCTCGGCGATGGCGCGCGAGATGAAGCGGGCGGTGATCGGCGTGCCGTCGTAGTGCAGCACCGGGACCAGCCGTACCGGGTCGAGCCCGCACTCGTTGACCATGAGCGCGCGCAGCTGCGCGTCGCGGTTCTGCTCGGCCACGAACACGAAATCGTGGTCGGTGACGAAATCGGCGACATCGTTGTGGAACGGGAACGCGCGCACGCGCAGCATGTCGAGCTGGTGGCCGTCCCGGCCGAGAATCTCGATCGCCTCGTCCATCGCCGGGCTGGTGGAGCCGTAATAGATCACGCCGTAGCGGGTCGGTTTCTCGGCGTCGCGGCGGATCGGCCGCGGCACCGCGGTTTTCGCCGTCTCGAACTTGCGCAGCAGCCGCTGCATGTTGTCGACGTAGGGGCCGCCTTCCTCGGTGTAGCGGGCGTAGCGGTCGCGGGTCGAGCCGCGGGTGAAGAACGAGCCGCGCGTGGGATGCGTGCCCGGGTAGGTGCGATAGGGAATGCCGTCGCCGTCGACGTCGAGATAGCGGCCGAAATCCTTGCCGGCCTCCAGCTCCTCCACGCTCATGACCTTGCCGCGGTCGAACCGGCGAGAATCGTCCCAGGCGAGCGGCCGGCACAGCCGATGGTTCATGCCGATGTCGAGATCGAGCATGACCAGGATCGGGGTCTGCAGCCGGTCGGCGAGATCGAAGGCCGCGGCGCCGAACTCGAAGGCCTCGGCGGGATCCTCCGGGAACAGCAGCACGTGCTTGGTGTCGCCGTGGGACGCATAGGCGGCGAGGAGGATGTCGGATTGCTGGGTGCGGGTCGGCATGCCGGTCGACGGGCCGCCGCGCTGCACGTCGAAGATGACCGCGGGCACCTCGGCGAAATACGCCAGCCCGAGAAATTCCTGCATCAGCGAGATGCCGGGACCGGACGTGGCGGTGAACGCCCGCGCGCCATTCCAGGCGGCGCCGACCACGATGCCGAGCGAGGCGAGCTCGTCCTCGGCTTGCACGATGGCGTAGCGGTGCTTGCCGCTCTCGGGGTCGACGCGGAGGCGCGCGCAATGCCGGGTGAAGGCTTCGGCCAGCGAGGAGGATGGCGTGATCGGGTACCAGGCGCACACTGTCGCGCCGCCGTACACCGCGCCGAGCGCCGCGGCGGAATTGCCCTCGATGTAGACGCGGTCGCCGACCGCGTCGGCGCGGCGGACGATGAGCCCGATCGGGCAGGCGAGGTGCTCGCGGGCGTAGTCGTGGCCGATGTGCAAAGCCTCGAGGTTCGGCGCGATCAGCTTGTTCTTGCCCTTGAACTCCTCGCCGATCAGCTTTTCGACTTCCTTGACGTCCATGTCGAGCAGCGCGGTCAGCGCGCCGACGTACATGATGTTCTTGAACAGCTGCCGCTGCCGGGAATCGCTGTACTGCCGATTGCAGATCTCGGTCAGCGGCATGCCGATCACGTGGATGTCGTCGCGGAATCGCGATTTCGGCACCGGGCGCGTCGAATCGTAGAACAGATAGCCGCCGGGCTCGATCGAGGCGACGTCCTTGTCCCAGGTCTGCGGGTTCATCGCCACCATGAGGTCGACGCCGCCGCGCGCGCCGAGGTGGCCGGCCTCCGACACCCGCACCTCGTACCAGGTCGGCAGTCCCTGGATGTTGGACGGAAAGATGTTGCGCGGCGCGACCGGCACGCCCATGCGCAGGATCGCATGGGCGAACAGCTGGTTGGCGCTCGCCGACCCCGACCCGTTGACGTTCGCGAAGCGAATGACGAAATCGTTCACGCTTTCGATGGGCATGCCTCACCTGCAAGCGTCATATCCAGCAAAAACTTCTGCATGTCCCAGGCGCCGGTGGGGCAGCGCTCGGCGCACAGCCCGCAGTGCAGGCACACGTCCTCGTCCTTCACCATCACCCGCCCGGTCTTGAGATCGTTGGCCACGTAGAGGCTCTGCGTGACGTTGCCAGCCGGCGCGTTCAGGCGGCCGCGCAGGTCGCTCTCCTCGCCGTTCTGGGTGAACGTGATGCAGTCCATCGGGCAGATGTCGACGCAGGCGTCGCATTCGATGCACAGCGACCCGGTGAAGACCGTCTGGACGTCGCAATTGAGGCAGCGCTCGGCTTCGGCGAGCGCCAGCTGCGGGTCGAAGCCGAGCTCGACCTCGGCTCGTATGTCGCGCAACGCCACGGCCTTCTCGCGCAGCGGCACGCGGTAGCGCTTATCGAGCGAGATATCGTTGTCGTAGCTCCACTCGTGGATGCCCATCTTCTGGCTGGTCAGATTGACCATCGGCGGCGGGCGGTCCGCGATGTCCTCGCCGCTGCACAGCTTGTGGATGGAGATCGCCGCGTCGTGCCCGTGCGCAACCGCCCAGATGATGTTTTTCGGCCCGAACGCGGCATCGCCGCCGAAGAACACGCCGGACCGGGTCGACTGCATCGTCTTGGGGTCGACCTTCGGCATGCCGCCCCGATCGAACTCGAGGCCGATGTCGCGCTCGACCCACGGAAACGCGTTCTCCTGGCCGACCGCGACCAGCACGTCGTCGCAGAGGAGATGCTCGTCCGGCTCGCCGGTCGGCACCAGATTGCGCCGGCCGTCGGCGTCGCGCTCGGCCCTGACCTTCTCGAACATCACGCCGGTCAGGCGGCCGTTCTCATGGGTGAAGGCCTTGGGCATCATGTAATTGAGGATCGGGATGCCCTCGTGCATGGCGTCCTCCTTCTCCCAGGGGGACGCCTTCATCTCCTCGAAACCGGAACGAACCACCACCTTGACGTCCTCACCGCCGAGCCGCCGCGAGGAGCGGCAGCAATCCATCGCGGTGTTGCCGCCGCCGAGCACGATCACGCGCTTGCCGATCTTGTGGATGTGGCCGAACGAGACGCTGGAGAGCCAGTCGATGCCGATGTGGATGTTCGCGGCGGCTTCCTTGCGGCCGGGGATATCGAGGTCGCGGCCGCGCGGGGCGCCGCAGCCGACGAAGACCGCGTCATAGTTCTCGGCAAGCAGCGCCTTAAGGCTGTCGATGCGGCCGCCGCCGCGGAACTCCATCCCGAGGTCGAGGATGTAGCCGACCTCCTCGTCGATCACCGAGTCCGGCAGGCGGAATTTCGGGATTTGGGTGCGCATCATGCCGCCGGCCTGCGGATCCTGATCGAACAGGATGAGCTCGTAGCCGATCGGGGCAAGATCGCGCGCGACCGTGAGCGAGGCGGGCCCGGCGCCGATCAGCGCGATCCTCTTGCCGTTCTTCTGCGCCGCGGGCTTCGGCAGCCGGGCGCGGATGTCGTCCTTGTAATCGGCGGCGACGCGCTTGAGCCGGCAGATCGCGACCGGCTCGTTCTCCACCCGCACGCGCCGGCACGCGGGCTCGCACGGCCGGTCGCAGGTGCGCCCGAGGATCCCCGGGAACACGTTCGAATGCCAATTGACCATGTAGGCGTCGCTGTAGCGGCCCGCGGCAATCAATCGGATGTATTCGGGAACGGGCGTGTGCGCCGGACAGGCCCATTGGCAGTCGACCACCTTGTGGAAATAGTCCGGCACCGAAACGTCGGTCGGTTTCATTTCCTCCTCGGCCGTGCGTCCTCGGCCTCGCTTCGAGAGAGGTCGCGCAACGGTTTCCTTGGTTCTTGCCCCCGGCTCCGGCGGTTCTGCGCGCCGAATCCGGCGGAAATCTAGTGGACTGAAGCCCGGAATGCCACCTTTATAAGCAGCGATCAAAAGCCTTTGAAAGGCTTGCCGATTTTACCTCTTAACGCGACCCGGCCCGGATTGTGCCCGCCCGCCGCCGCCGGCCGTCGGCGAGATCAGCGCGGTTTCCACATTCCGACGGAAACCTTTGAAATTCGTTGATCTTGCTCCACACATCGCCGCCGGCCGGGCGCGAATGCAATGGCGCTCGCGCGAGGCCCCGGCAAGGGCTAAATCCGGGCCATGCGCGACCTGTTCGACGATCTCTTCCGCGGCGAGCCGATCGACCCGGTGGAAGCCGCGCGCCGGGCCTTGCGCCCGCAATTGCCGCGGCGGTTCTATCGATCGGCCGGGGTCGGGGAGGCGCAGGGCGCGTTCCGGCTCCTGCTCGACGGCCGGCCGGTAAAAACGCCGGCGCGGCATCCTCTCGCCGTCCCGACGCGCGCGCTGGCGCAGGTACTGGCGGACGAGTGGGAGGCGCAGGGCGAGCATATCGATCCGGCCAGCATGCCGCTCACCCGCCTCGTAAACTCGATTCTCGACGGCGTGAGGACGGCGGCGGCGCCGGTTAAGGCCGAAATCGGCAAATATCTCGCTTCCGACCTGCTGTTCTACCGGGCCGATGTCCCGGGCCTCGCCGCGCGCCAGGCCGCGCGGTGGGATCCGCTGCTCGACTGGGCGCGCCAAAAACTCGGCGCGAGCTTCGTGCTGTCCGAGGGCGTGGTGTTCGTCGAGCAGCCGGCGGCCGCGCTCGCCCGCGCCGGGCGCGCCATTCCCGACGACCCGTGGCGGCTCGGGGCGCTGCATGCGATGACGACGCTGACCGGCTCGGCGCTGCTGGCGCTCGCGGTCGAGCGCGGGCGGCTCGGCGTCGAGGACGCCTGGCACGCCGCCCATGTCGACGAGGATTGGAATTTCGAGCAATGGGGCCGCGATGCGCTCGCCCTCGAGCGCCGCGCCTTTCGCTTTGCCGAAATGCAGGCGGCCGCAAATCTGCTCGCGGCGCTGGGCGATCGTTGAACGTGCACTGACACGGCGGCATGCTCCCTACCTCCCCCTGGAGGGGGGAGGCATAGGCGGCCTTTTGCCGCTGTTCTTATGCTTCAAGACGCCGACGCGAAGCGTCGGCTTTTGGAGCGTCGCAAGACGCGAGCCGGGTGGGGGTGAAGCTGACTCACCCCACCCCGCGCGCTACGCGCGCGACCCTCCCCCTCAGTCGACATCGGATGTTTCCGATGTCGACCAAGCCATATTGCCGAACCCGGGAACACCCGGGTTCGGTGGGAGGGTGAAGCGCGCATGATGCGCGCCAGCGAATCAGCCGAATCTCGTACGATTGGAGCGCTCCGCCACGTCTGCTATGCCAGCGGGCGAGGCCGGCCACAGGGGGCCCGATGAAGGACATCCTCGAAAAGCTCGAGCATCGCCGCGGGCACGCGCGCCTGGGCGGCGGCAAGCAGCGTATCGACGCCCAGCACAAGCGCGGCAAGCTCACCGCGCGCGAGCGCATCGCGCTCCTGCTCGACCGCAACTCGTTCGAGGAGTTCGACATGTTCGTCGAGCACCGCTGCGACGAGTTCGGCATGGCGCAGACCAAGATCCCCGGCGACGGCGTCGTCACCGGATGGGGTACGGTCAACGGGCGGACCGTCTTCGTGTTCGCCAAGGATTTCACCGTGTTCGGCGGCTCGTTGTCCGAGACCCATGCGCTGAAGATGACAAAAATCCAGGACATGGCGCTCAGGGCGCGGGCGCCGATCATCGGCCTGTTCGACGCCGGCGGCGCGCGCATCCAGGAAGGCGTGGCGGCGCTCGGCGGTTACGGCGAAGTGTTCAAGCGCAACGTCATCGCCTCGGGGGTGATCCCGCAGATCTCGGTGATCATGGGGCCGTGCGCGGGCGGCGACGTCTATTCGCCGGCCATGACCGATTTCATCTTCATGGTCGAGGGCACGAGCTACATGTTCGTGACCGGGCCGGACGTGGTGAAAACCGTGACCAACGAGGTCGTCACCGCCGAGGAGCTCGGCGGCGCGGGTGTGCATACGACGAAATCCGGGGTCGCCGACGGCGCCTATGAGAACGACGTCGAATGCCTGCTGCAGATGCGCCGGCTGATCGATTTTTTGCCGGCCAACAATGCCGACGGCGTGCCGGAATGGCCCTCGTTCGACGATGCCGACCGCGAGGACCGCTCGCTCGACACGCTCGTCCCGGAGAATCCCAACAAGCCCTACGACATGAAGGAGCTGATCCTCAAAGTCGTGGACGAGGGCGATTTCTTCGAGATTCAGCCGAGCTTCGGCAAGAACATGGTCACCGGGTTCGGCCGCATCGCCGGCCGCACCGTGGGCTTCGTCGCCAACCAGCCGATGGTGCTCGCCGGCGTGCTCGACACCGACGCCTCGCGCAAGGCGGCGCGGTTCGTGCGGTTCTGCGACGCGTTCAAAGTTCCGATCGCCACCTTCGTCGACGTGCCGGGTTTTTTGCCCGGCACCGCGCAGGAATACGGCGGGCTGATCAAGCACGGCGCGAAGCTCCTGTTCGCCTACAGCCAGGCGAGCGTGCCGCTCGTCACCGTCATCACCCGCAAGGCGTTCGGCGGCGCCTACGACGTCATGGCCTCGAAGCACATCGGCGGCGATGTCAATTACGCTTGGCCGACCGCGCAGATCGCGGTGATGGGCGCCAAGGGCGCGGTCGAGATCATCTTCCGCCAGGACATCGGGGATGCGGACAAGATCGCGGCGCGCACCCGGGAATACGAGGAGCGGTTCCTATCGCCCTTCGCCGCCGCCGAGCGCGGCTATATCGACGAGGTCATCCAGCCGCACTCGACCCGGCGCCGCATCGCCCGCGCGCTCGCCATGCTCAAGCACAAGCAGGTCGAGATGCCGGGCCGGAAGCACGACAATCTGCCGCTGTGATCTCATGACTCGTGTCCCGGGCGCAGCGCAACGCGTAAGCGGTGCGCTGCTGAACCGGGACCAGGGGGAAAAAGAATGGACCCCGGATCACCGGCGCAGCGCTCGCGCGCCGCGTCCGGGGAACGTTGGACAGACTGCATGAACGCTTCCCAAATCGCGGAGGCGCTGCTGGCCTCGAGCGCCGATGCGATCGTCGCCACCGATCGCGACGGCATCATCCGCCATTGGAATCCTGGCGCCGAGTGCATTTGGGGCGCGGAGGCCGTCGGGCAATCGCTGGGATTTCTTGCGGGGCAGCTGGGCGCAGGCACGGGAAGCGGCACCGCCGCGGACCCGCTCGACAATTTGCCATTGTGCACGAGAAACATGTTTGGCAATATTTCTCGCTTTTTGATTTTAAAACCAAGGGAGGGAATTCGTGGCAACAGCAACCACGCGCAATTGGAAAGCTTGGCAGAACCTGCAGCCTCCGGGCAAGCCTCGGGTCATCGTCACCGGAGAGGCGCAAACAACGAATAGGAACGAGACGCCGAGCTTGCAGGAACACGTCCCAGCCGGCTTCAACCCCAAGATTCTCCTACTGGATCTGACGATCACGCCCAGCGGGGCCGGCAACGACGTCTTAGGCTGGAAACCGGTGCGATTTGAAAAGAAGATCGACGCGAACCAGTATTCCACCGTGGAAGTTCTCTCGGCCGGCAACGGCATCGCGAAAATAAAAGTCGAGACGGTGACGTAGCTGGTCCTTTTCCGGTCTCCGGCCTCCGGCTATCCAAATCGGCATCTGACGCCCATTGGCGACCCGACGGCGTAAAGATAAATGTGTGCCGTCGGCGCCGCGGCACCGGCCGCATTTTTGCCGAAGATGTCCAGGAGTTCGAGGGACATGGATGCGGTAAAGATCGCCGAGGCGCTGCTGGCCTCGAGCGCCGATGCGATCCTCGCGACCGATCGCGACGGCATAATCCGCCATTGGAATCCTGGCGCCGAGCGGATCTTCGGCCACAGCGCCGCGGAGGCGGTGGGAAAATCGCTCGATCTCATCATCCCGGAAAACCTGCGCACGCGGCATTGGGAAGGCTATCGTCACGTGATGCAGACCGGCCGCAGCCGCTATGGCGAGGGCGATCTGCTGGCAGTCCCCGGGTTGCGCAAGGACGGCAGCCGCGTGTCGCTCGAATTCACCGTTGCGATGGTCCGCGACGAAGCCGGCGAGATGGTCGGGGTCGCGGCGATCCTGCGGGACGTGACCGCGCGGTTCGAGGAGATGAAGGCGCTGCGGAAGAAAATTGGCAGAGCGTAGCCGAAAAGCCCAGTCATTCCGGGGCGCCTGCGTCAGCAGGCGAACCCGGAACCTGTGAACACGGACCGTGCAAATATTCCAAAGGCGGTGGTCATGGGTGCCGGGTTCCCTCGCAACGGGGCACCCCGCGGCGCTCGCACCGCGGGGACCCCGGCTCGGGCCCCGGGACGACCCGAGACTCGGAGAGTCATGAGAGGGGTGGGGAGGATCACGTCATGCTGTTCATGGTGATCGAGCGGTTCAAGAACCGCGACGCCAAGGCGATCTATCGGCGCCTGCGCGAGCAGGGCCGCGGCATGCCCGAGGGCTTGCAATACGTGGGCAGCTGGATCGAAGCCGATTTCGACCGGTGTTTCCAGCTCATGGAGTGCGACGACGCCCGGCTGTTCCAGCAATGGACCGCGCGCTGGAGCGATCTGATGGAGTTCGAGATCGTCCCGGTCGTGCCCTCGGCGGAGACGCAGGAGGCGATCGAGCCTCTGCTGTGAGCAAAATGCCGTTGAAGCGATGAGCCCGGTCATTCCGGGGCGCCTGCGTCAGCAGGCGAACCCGGCCCTTCGAGGGGCGGCCGTCATCCTGAGGTGCGAGCGAAGCGAGCCTCGAAGGACGGCCGCCCTCCTCAGGGTAACAGAGGCGGTGGTTATGAGTCCCGGGTTCCCTCGCAGCGGGGCACCCCGCGGCGCTCGCACCGCGGGGACCCCAGCTCGGGCCCCGGGACGACGAGTCCGGCGTGCATCTCACTCCAGCGGCGGCAGGGCTTGCTCGATCTCGGCGCGCTTTGCCTCGTACCACGGCGGCAGCTTGAGCGCGGTGCCCAGCCTCGCCTTGGGCTCGTCGAGCGTGAAGCCCGGATCCTCGGTCGCGATCTCGAACAGCACGCCGCCCGGCTCGCGGAAATAGACCGAGCGGAAATAGCGGCGATCGATCTGGTCGGTCGGGCGCAAGCCGAGGCGGCGCGCCGCGTCCGCCATCGCCGCCTGGTCGGCGTCGCCGGCGGCCCGGAACGCGACGTGATGCAGCGTGCCGGGTCCGAGCGATCCCGCGAACGCGGCCGGCACGGCGCGCAGATCGACGACGGCGCCGAGCGGCGCTTCGCCGGTGAAGCGTTGCCGCGATTCCTGAGACCCTTTGGCCACGAACCCGAGCACCTCGGTCAGGACCGCGGCGGTTGCCGCCGGATGTTCCAGCCACAGCGTGACGCCGAAGAATCCGCGGATCGCGTGCTCGGCCGGCACCTCGCTCGCCCAGCCCGGCTCGGCCGCGGCGGCCCGCGAGCCGACGAGCTCCAATCGCAGCCCGTGCGGATCGCGCAGTCCGATGACGGTTTCACCGAAGCGCTTTTCCGGCGCGTCGTGCGGCACGCCTTTCTCGACCAGCCGCGAAGTCCAATAGCCGATCGAGGATTCCGGGATGGCAAACGCGGTCTCGACCGCCTGGCTCACGCCCGGGCGGCCGGCCGGCAGATGGTCCCAGACGAAAAACGTCAGCGCGGTCCCCGGCGCGCCGGTCTCGTTGCCGTAGTAGAGATGCCAGGTGCTCGGATCGTCGAAATTGACCGTGCGCTTCACCAACCTTAAGCCCAACACGCGCGTATAGAATTCCACGTGCCGCCGCGGGCTGCCGGCGATGCCGGTGATGTGGTGAATGCCTGCGCTCCTGGTCATGAAGCCTTCCTTGCAATGCATCGATTCAGCTTACCCCGCTTGCGGGCTGTTGCGATTGACTTTTCTCGGCCCAACCCGCAAAGCCAGCGCGCCGGCCGGGGCCTGGGATAGCAGGGCATGTTCAAGCGCATTCTGATCGCCAACCGCGGCGAGATCGCCTGCCGGATCATCAAGACGGCGCGGCGGCTGGGGATCGAGACGGTCGCGGTCTATTCCGACGCCGACAAGGATGCGCTCCACGTCGAGATGGCCGACGAGGCGGTCCGCATCGGCCCGCCGCCCGCGGCGGAGAGCTATCTGGTCATCGAGAAGATCATCGAGGCCGCCAAGGCGACCGGCGCCGAGGCGGTGCATCCGGGCTACGGTTTTCTCGCCGAGCGCGAAGCCTTCGCGCGGGCGATCGAGGCCGCCGGCATCGTCTTCATCGGGCCGAACCCGAAAGCGATCGCCGCGATGGGCGACAAGATCGAATCGAAGAAGGCCGCCGCCAAGGCCAAGGTCTCGACCGTGCCGGGCTTCCTCGGCGTGATCGAGGACGAGCGGCACGCAATGAAGATCGCCGAGGAGATCGGCTATCCGGTGATGATCAAGGCCTCCGCCGGCGGCGGGGGCAAGGGCATGCGCATCGCCAGGCGCAAGCAGGAAGTCGCCGAAGGTTTTTCGCGCGCCCGCTCGGAGGCGAAATCCTCGTTCGGCGACGAAAGATTGTTCATCGAGAAATTCATCGTCGATCCCCGCCACATCGAGATCCAGGTGCTCGGCGACAAGCACGGCAACATCGTCCATCTCGGCGAGCGCGAGTGCTCGATCCAGCGCCGCAACCAAAAAGTCATCGAGGAATCGCCGAGCCCGCTGATCGACGCGCAGATGCGCAAGCGCATGGGCGCCCAGGCGGTCGCGCTCGCCAAAGCGGTCGGCTATGATTCCGCCGGCACCGTCGAGTTCGTCGCCGGTCAGGACAAGAGCTTCTTTTTCCTGGAGATGAACACGCGGCTGCAGGTGGAGCATCCGGTCACCGAGCTCGTCACCGGGATCGACCTCGTCGAGCAGATGATCCGCGTCGCCGCCGGCGAGCCGCTCGCGATCAAGCAGCAGGACGTGAAGCTTTCCGGCTGGGCGGTCGAGAGCCGCATCTATGCCGAGGATCCGTTCCGCGGCTTCCTGCCCTCGACCGGCCGGCTGGTGAGATACCGGCCGCCGGAGGAGGGAACGCATCGCGGCGCCACATTGCGCAACGACACCGGGGTCTACGAGGGCGGCGAGATCTCGATCTGGTACGACCCGATGATCGCCAAGCTCGTGACGTCCGCGGCTTCGCGCGAGCAGGCGATCGACGCGCAGGCGAATGCGCTCGACCAGTTCGCCATCGACGGCATCCGCCACAACATCCCGTTCCTCGCGGCCGTGATGCAGAACGAGCGCTTCCGCGCGGGCAAGCTCTCGACCGCTTTCATCGCGGAGGAATTCCCGGACGGATTTCGCGGCCGCGAGCCGGAAGGCAGGATCGGGGAGCTGATGGCCGCGGTCGCCGCGGCGGTCGACTTCGTCGCGGGAGAGCGCAAGCGAGCGATTTCCGGCCAGCTGCCGAGCCGTGCGGTGCGCAGGGATTCCCGCCGCGTCGTCAAGCTCGGCAAGACCGAGCAGCGGCTCGAGGTCGCGCGCGAGGGCGACGCCATCAAGGTGCGGATGTTCGAGGCCGAGAGCCGCGAGAAAAGTGCGCACCTGCTGCGCTCGGCCTGGAAACCGGGCAACCCCGTCTGGACCGGCGCGGTCGACGAGCACCCGATCGCCGTGCAGGTGCGCGCGGTCCTGAACGGGTTCGATCTCGCCCATCGCGGCATGCAGGCCCGGGCGTTGGTCTATACCGAGCGCGAAGCGGCGGCCGCGCGGTTGATGCCGGTCAAGCTGTCGGCCGATACCGGCAAGAAGCTGCGCTGCCCGATGCCGGGCCTTGTGGTCTCGATCGGCGTCAAGGAGGGGCAGCAGGTCCGCGCCGGGGAGACGCTGGCCGTGGTCGAGGCCATGAAGATGGAGAACGTGCTGCGCGCCGAGCAGGACGCCACGGTCTCCCGCGTCCTCGCCAAGCCGGGCGACAGCCTCGCGGTCGACGCGGTGATCCTGGAATTCGCCTGACGGGGCCGAGGAGTTCATCAGTTCTGCTAGTCGAGCCTCTCGCTCTCTTACCCTCCCACCGAACCCGGGTGTTCCCGGGTTCGGCAATATGGCTTGGTCGACATCGGAAACATCCGATGTCGACTGGAGGGGGAGGGTCGGCAGCGAGCGGTCGGCGAGCTGCCGGGGTGGGGTGATGCTGCTTCACCCCACCCGGCTCGCCGCGTTGCGGCTCCATAGCCGATGCTTCGCGTCGGCGTTGTTCGAACGGCGGCCGAAGGCCGCCTATGCCTCCCCCTCCAGGGGAGGTAAAGCGAGTGTTCCGCACGGTCCGGAGCTCCGCGTGGAATTTGTCGGGGCATCGTGCCACGATCGGCCGATGGATCCCGCAGCCTTGTTCCTGTCCGCCGCCGGCCGGCTCGCGCCGCGGCCGTTCGCGATCGGGGCGGCTCTGATCTATGCGGCTAGTCTGGCTTCGCAGACGCTGATCTCGGCGCCGGTCGTCGCCCGCGCGGGGTTCTGGCCGTTCGCCGCGGCCCAGGCGACGCTGCTCTGGGGCTGGTATGCGCTCCATGCCAAACGGCTGCGCGATGCCGACGAGGACATCGGCGCGGCGGCCGGGATTGCGGCGCTCTATGCGCTCGCCATGGTGCTGCTGCTGTTCGTGGCGTTCTTCATCCGGCTCGGCGCGCGTCCGGGCGAAGCGATCGCCGGCTCGGCGCTGCGATGGCTCGGTCCGCTGTCGTTCGGGGTGTTCGGCTCGGGCGAGTTCGGCGGCCTCGGCTCGATCCTGGCCGCATTCGTCATCGCCGCATTCGCGCCGGCCTTGGTCGCGCTCGCCTTCTCGATCTGGACCGGGATGCGGCCGAGCGCCGCGTCCGCCGCGCCGTGAACGCCGCCCCGGCCATCCGCCGGACGGGGCCATGACACCGTATTTTGCCTATGGCTCGAACATGAGCCGGACCGGCATGCAGCGGCGCTGCCGACATGCGACCGCGATCGGTCCGGCGCGGCTCGCCGGCTGGCGCTTCCTCGTGACCAAGGACGGCTACGCCTCGGTCGTGCCCGCGCCCGGCGCGGTCGTGCACGGGGTGCTGTGGCGCGTGACCGCCCGCGACCTTGCCGCGTTGAACGCCTATGAGAGCCTCGACAGCGGCCTTTACGTGCGCCGGACGCTCCCCGTGCGGGCCGGCGACCGGATCGTCCCGGCCCTGGTCTACGTCGGGCGCGAGTCCAAGCCGGGAAAACCCCGACCGGGGTATCAGCGCGGGCTCGTCGCCGCGGCCCGGGAGTGGGGGCTGCCGGAACCCTACGTGCAATCGCTCCAACGCTGGGGCCAGCCTTTCGGCACGCGGGCCGCCGAAGTCGGAGACGCCGGGTGAGCGAAACAATCATTCGGCGCGTGATCATCCGCGGCGGCGTGCAGGGCGTCGGCTTCCGCATGTGGGTCGAGCATCATGCAAGTCTGCATGATCTCGAGGGCTGGGTCAGAAATCGCCGCGACGGCAGCGTCGAGGCCGTGTTCGCCGGGCCCGCGTCTGCGGTCGAGCGCATGATCGAGACGTGCCGGCGCGGGCCGCCCGGCTCCCGGGTCGAAGCCGTCGACGTAAGCGAAGCCGGGCCGGAGGCCTTGGCCGAGCGCTACCAGGGCGAGCGCTTTTCCGTGCTGCCGACCCGGTGATGGCGTCCCTGTAGCCCGGATGAAGCCGCGCGAGGCGCGGCGTAATCCGGGGAGGCCATTCCCGTATTGCGCGGGCCGCGCCCGCTCCGTACGGGCTATGTTGGCACGTTTTCCTCCGCCATCTCAACCGGATCTCCGGCGGCGAAATCCGTCGGCCCGCACAGGACCTTGAAGTTTTGGCGCAGCACGCGGTCGACCTCCTCCATGCCGACGCGTACGCCGAGGTCGGCGAGGCTGGTCACGCCGTACCGCGGACCCGAAACCCCGCACGGCACGATGCCGGAGAAATGCGCAAGCTCCGGATCGACGTTGAGCGCGATGCCGTGCAGGGTCACGAAGCGCCGCACCCGGATGCCGATCGCCGCGATCTTGTCCTCGCGGCCTTCGCCCCGGTCCGGGCGGCGTACCCAGACCCCGATGCGGTCCTCGCGGCGCTCGCCCGCGACCCCGAATTCCGCCAGCGTGCCGATGATCCAGGCCTCCAGCGTCGCGACGAAGCGGCGGATGTCCGGAACGCGGCGCTTGAGGTCGAGCATCACATAGGCGACCCGCTGGCCCGGCCCGTGGTAGGTGAATTGCCCGCCGCGGCCGGCCGAAAATATCGGGAACCTGGCTTCGATGAGCTCTTGCGGCCGGGCGCTGGTGCCGGCGGTGTAAAGCGGCGGGTGCTCGACGAGCCATATGAGCTCCGGGGCCTCGCCGCGCGCGATGGCTTGCGCGCGTGTGTCCATCACGGCGAGCGCGACCGGATAGGGTACCCCCCGGCTGCGGCGCCATTCCGGCAGCGGCCATGGCCCGCCGCGGGGCTTGAGATCGATCGGCAGATCGTCGCGAAACTGAGTCAAGTCAAGGCCTTCCGTGCTCCGGCTGCGATCATACTCGCATTCGCCCCGCCGCGCTTTAGTGGTTGCGTGCTGCTCCGGGCGAGCCGCAGACGACTCCCTGCCCTTGAAAAGGGGAGGGATGGGGTGGGGATCGCGACCCCCTCCCGACCGCCAACCGAAATCAGCTGTTGCCGATGTCGGTAATGCATAATTGGGCCGAGTCGGAAACATCCGACTTGGTCTGGTCGACCTCCCCATTTCAGGGGGAGGTGAACCGAGTTTCGGGCACGATCACTGCGCACCGATTAGCCGAAACTCGCGCGCACGGGCCGGCCTTGTCGCCACCCGACCGATTTGTTACATGCCCTGCGTGCCGCACCCCCGCGGCACCCAGCCCATCTGCGGTCGTGGCGGAAGTGGTAGACGCGCTAGCTTGAGGTGCTAGTGGGGCGACCCGTGGAGGTTCGAGTCCTCTCGACCGCACCAGCCGGCGCTGGTCTTCCCGTTTTTCCAATGCCGCGTCGCGCGTTTCGCGCAACTAGCCCCTGAAAGCCCACACCCGGCCCCGGCCCGAAATGGCCCTTGGTTAGCCATAAATTAAGCCCGGTTTGCGAAGAATTTCCCGGGCGGGCGAACGGGTGGAGCATGCTGCTTTCCAGGAGAACGAAGGCCGGGCTGGCGTCTGTGGCGCTGCTCGGCAGCCTCGTCGCGGCGGCTCTGGTCGCGGGCGGGAGCATGAACTCGGCCGAGGAGGCCGAGCTTTCGTCGGCCGAGATCGTCGCCTTGCGGTTCCCGGAGGATCTCGTGGACGCGGCATCGCCGGCGGCGGCGGCTCCCGACACCGCGGCCGATCGCGCGGTCCAGCAGACGCTCTCCATTCTGGCATTCAATCCCGATCCCCTCGGCGTTCCGGGCCCGCGAGCCTGGGCCTCGCGTCAGGCGCTCGAGCCGGCAAGCGCGCATCCCGATCCGGCCGCGGCTGCGGCGGCGGCGGAGCGCACCGGGAGCATCGCGGCCGGGCCAAGTCGCCCCGCACCGGCGCCGCGCGCGAAGCATCAGCCCGCCACCCTGTTCAATGATGCCCAGATCGCCAGCATCAAGGAGCGGCTCAACCTCAGCCGCGACCAGGAACGATATTGGCCTTCGGTGGAATCCGCGCTGCGCTACATCGGCTGGCGCCATTCCCGCGAACGGCCGGGCACGAGCCCTCCGGCGCTCGATCCCGATGACGTCGAGCGGGTGAAATACGCGGCGATGCCGCTGATCATGAGCCTGCGCGAGGACCAGAAGCGCGAAGTGCGCATGCTGGCGCACGTCATGGGCCTGGAGAAGGTCGCGGCGCAGTTCTGACCCGCCCGGATCGGCCAGCCTGGGCAGGGATCCCGGATCGGGCCGGGAGCTAGCCGCGGCGCTCCTCCCTCCCTATCTTTATGCGCGAGATGCCGGCGTCGGAGGCCGGCGTGGAGCACCCTATGATCCTGATCGAGCTGATGTTCGGGATGATGCTGGCGGTCTTCTTGCTGCTCGTCCTGCCGTTTTTGCTGCTGATGGCGGGAATCGCCGGGGCGATGCTGCTCTGGTACCTGGCGCCGGCCGTGCTGCTGGCCGCGCTGATCTTCTGGCTGATTTTCCCGGGGAGCCACGGGCTCGCGATCCTGCTGCTCGTGCTCATCGTCGGGCTCTTCCTGATCGAGCGGCGACACCGGCGCGAATATCCGTAGCCCATACGTAGCCCGCATGGAGCGGGCGCCCGCGCCCGCAATGCGGGGATGGCGTTCCCGGATTACGCTGCGCTTTGCGCAGCTCCATCCGGGCTACGGCGATTTCAACTACGGCGATTCAACGAAATGTCCGAGATCAGTAGCTCGGCGCCAGTCGCGCGTTCAGGTCCGGGGTGTGCGCCACGAATTTCGGCCGCGAAGCGGAAGGACTGGCCGGACGAACGGGAGCTCGCGCCGCCCGCATCTTCGCGGCAGCGGGCCGCGGCTTGAGGTGGGTCGACCACGGCGAGGCGGCGACCATCGAGGCGAAGGTCTCCTCGGGAGCTACGAGCTCGTCGGCCAGATGCTCGGAACTGAGTGCCTCCGTCAGCTCGCCGAGGCCGGACGGCAGGCCGAACGAGGGGACCGGCGGCGCAGATTGCATCCAGGCGCCCGAAATCATCGGAAGCAGGGGCTCATCCGCGGGCGTTGCCGCAGCGAGCTTGCCCGGCAGTTGCGCGCGGATCAGGCTCTCGATGTCGAGAGAGATCGGCATCGGCACGACGAGGGACGACCGGAACGGATGCGGCCAGCCGAAGCTTTGCGCGCTCGGCGCGTTCGGCTTGGCGTTTTCCGCGGTGAGCACCGTCGGCCACGCGGGTTTTACCGGCTTGTGCATCACCCAGTTCTCGGGCTCGGTCACCGTCCGCGGCCGATCGGGCCCCGCCGGCACCACCTGGACGATGCGATAGCCGCGCGCTTTGAGCTCGCGCAATAGCTGCGGAAGCATCAGCGCGGTTGCCGGCTGGATGTCGTGCAGCAGCAGGATGCCCTTGTGCTTCTCCTCGAGCCGCGCCAGCGCGCGATGCAGCACCTGCTGTGCGCTGATGTGGGTCCAGTCGTCGGCGACGAAGTCCGCGCTCCAGGCCATGATGCCGCGCGACGCGAGATACGCTTCGACCGCGCGCGAGCGGCCGAGCCCCGGAAAGCGGAAGAACGGCCCGAGCGCCCGGGCATCGCCGAGCGCGCCGGTGATCGACTGGATGCCTTGCTCGACCTCCTGCTGGGCGCCGGCCAGCGTCAGCTTGGTGAAGATGCGCGGGTGGTTCTGACTGTGGGAGGCGATCGTGTGGCCTTCGTTGTAGACGCGGCGCACCGTCGCCGGGTAGGCGTGGGCCTGGCGTCCGACCATGAAGAACGTCGCCTTCACGCATTCGGCGGCGAGCGTCTCGAGAATGCGGTCGGTATAGGGCGGCAACGGCCCATCGTCGAACGAGAGGACCACTTCCTTGTCGGCGAGCGGCAGCGTCTCCGGATATTGCATGGTGCCGATGCGGGCGTGCTCTTTGGGCGCGACGACGAGCACGCGCTCGGTGCCCAGCGCATCGGGGCGGCCGCCGGGACATTCGGCAGCGAGCGCCGAACCGCCCATCAGCGCGGCGATCAAAAGACTGGCGGCGAGGCTGCGCATTGCAACATCCATCGGACGAGCCTGGCTGCGACCGGCGATTCTGGGAAGACTGAGCGCTGACGATTTTCCGGTGCGCAAACGATACCACGACCCTAAGCAGCCGCGATTAAACGCACCGTTAAGGCGCCGATTCCATCCCCAATTTTCCCGTACTTCGGAGGATGGTTTACGGCGTCCATGTCCATTCCGTGGCAACAAAATGGGCCCAGGGGGGCTTTTTCCGGGGCGCTGCGGCTTTTCCGCAACATGCCTAGCGGCGTGGTGGGCAAACACCTCGATTCGCGTGATTTCGCGGGCAAAGAGCGCCGCACCGCGCAAAACCTACCGGTCTTCCGCTTGGCGGGGGACCACGTGAACGACCCGAAACCCGCGGGCCTTCAGCGCACGAAGCAATGCCGGGAGCATGGCCGCGGTCTGCCGCTTGGTGTCGTGGAACAGCACGATGCCGCCGCGAGCTTGTTCGAGCCGGTGGAGCACGAGGCGGAGCTCGGCGTCCGGGTTCATCGGATTCCAGTCGCTCGCCCAGAGATCGGCACCGAACACGACGATGCGCCGGCGCGCCAGATCATCGAGCAGCACCGGGCTCGAAGCGAAGCCGGGGAACCGGAAGAACGGCGTGACCGGCTGCGACTCGCGTTTCCCGTACAGCACGCTGTCGACTGCCGCGATGCCGCGGTCGATCTCCGCCTCCGCCGCGCTCGCCGCGATCCGGTTAAGCAGGGGGTGCGACCACGTATGGTGCGCGACCGTGTGCCCTGCCGCGAGCTCGCGGCGCAGGATATCCGGATGAGCAAGTGCGTTGCGGCCGAGGACGAAGAACGTCGCCCTGACGCACTCGCGTTGCAGCGCGTCGAGCACGCGCGGCGTTGTGCCCGGCCAGGGCCCGTCGTCGAAAGTGAGCACGACTTCCCGGGGACCGAGCGGGAGCGTCGCGGCGAATTGCTTGCGGCCGACCCGGGGAAAAACCGCCGGGTCGACCGTAAGAACCCGGCTCGTCCCCAGCGCATCGGCCGCGCATTCGGCCTTGGCCGGCAGCTCGAGGGGGAAGAGCAGGGAAATCCCAAAGCCTGTCATCCCGGCCAAGAGCCTGCCCCGGACTTGATCCGGGGCCGCCCAGCGGCCGCGAGCCGGGATCCACGACCACCAACTTCGGAATTTCGCACGTCGTGTGGTCATGGGTCCCCGCAACGGGGCACCCCGTCGCGCTGGCGCGACGGGGACCCCGCGCGGGGACGACGACGCGGATTTTGCCACGCCATCTCTCCCACTATAACCTTCTGGAGCACTCATAGGAGAGCGGTGCCATGATCGCCAACGCTTGGCGAGGCTTCGATTTCGGTCTCGGCGAGCACGTCGATGCCCTGCGCGACAGCGTGCAAAGCTTCACCGCCGACCGGATCGCGCCGCGGGCCGAGGAGATCGACCGCACCAATAAGTTTCCACGCGACCTGTGGCCTGAGCTCGGCCGGCTCGGATTGCTCGGGATCACGGTCGAGGAGGAATACGGCGGCACCGGCATGGGCTATCTCGAGCATTGCGTGGCCATGGAGGAGATCTCGCGCGGCTCGGCCGCGGTCGGATTGTCCTACGGGGCGCACTCCAATCTGTGCGTCAACCAGCTTCGGCGCAACGGCACCGAGGCGCAGAAGCGGCGCTACCTTCCCGAGCTGATCTCCGGCGAGCACGTTGGCGCCCTGGCGATGTCGGAGCCGGGCGCCGGATCCGATGTCATCGGCATGCGCACCCGCGCGGAACGCCGCGGCGAGCGCTACGTGCTCAACGGCTCGAAAATGTGGATCACCAACGGGCCGGAGGCCGAGACCCTCGTCATCTACGCCAAGACCGACCCGAATGCAGGCGCGCGCGGCATCACCGCCTTCATCATCGAGAAGGGCTTTGCGGGATTTTCCACCGCGCAGAAGCTCGACAAGCTCGGCATGCGCGGATCGGACACCTGCGAGCTGGTGTTCCAGGATTGCGAGGTGCCCGAGGAGAACGTGCTCGGCAAGGTCAACGACGGCGTCAAAGTGCTGATGTCGGGCCTCGATTACGAGCGCGCCGTGCTCGCCGCCGGGCCGCTCGGCATCATGCAGGCGTGCATGGACGCGGTGCTGCCCTATGTGCACGAGCGCAAGCAGTTCGGCGAGCCGATCGGCAGCTTCCAGATCATGCAGGCCAAGCTCGCCGACATGTACGTGACCATGAACGCCGCCAAGGCCTACGTCTATTCGGTGGCGCGTGCCTGCGACCGCGGCGAGACCACGCGCGAGGACGCCGCCGGCGCCATCCTGTTCGCGGCCGAGAAGGCGACCGCCATCGCGCTCGACGCGATCCAGTGCCTCGGCGGCAACGGCTACATCAACGATTATCCGACCGGGCGGCTGCTGCGCGATGCCAAGCTCTACGAGATCGGCGCCGGGACGAGCGAGATCCGCCGGATGCTGATCGGGCGGGAGCTGTTCGAGAAGACGAAGTGAGTGTCACGCTTTGCGGTAGTGACACCAAACCTGGTGTGCTACCATTGGGGCGGGAATTTTGGAGGCACCGCATGGCCGCACATACGCGCAAGCAGCCGGCTGGATTCGGCGAAAGCAAATCCCGCTATGCCGGACCGCGGAGTGAAGGAGCCAGGGCAAAGCCGGCCCGCTTGCGTCTGCCCGGCCCCCAGGCCTTGCCGGACGGAACGGTGCGGTACGCTCTGTTGCTCGGACCGAAGGGGCGTGTGCTTTTTCCCGCTGATCTGCGCAAGGCGCTCGGGTTGGAGCAGGGGGATGTGATCACGGCTTGGCTGCGCGATGGCGAGCTTCGGATGCACTCCCATCGGCACGGCCTGCGAAAAATTCAGGAGGAAGCGCGCTCGATGCCCTCGTCTGCGGTGTCAGCGTCCGGGGAACTGATTGCCGAGCGCCGCGCTGAGAATGCGAAGGAAGCAGAGGAGACGCTTCGTTGGCTGCACCCCCGCCGAAAGCGGCGTTGAGACCCGGTGTTCTCGATGCCTCGGCAATTCTTGCGCTTTACTTCGCCGAACCAACCGCCGACGCGGTCGCGGGCATCGTCGCCGGCTCGCTTGTCTCCTCGGTGAATTACAGCGAGGTGATCGGCAAGGCGCTGGACCGAGGCGATGCTTTCCATGCGGCGCTTCGAAAATTGGCCGCAATGGACTTCCTCGTGATCGCTCATGATGAGCGTTTGGCGCGACGTACTGGAGAATTGCAGCCCGTCACCAAGCGCTGGGGACTTTCGCTGGGCGACCGCGCGTGCCTCGCGTTGGCGGAGCGGGAAGGCTTGCCGACCTATACGCTCGATCGCTCGTGGGCGAAGCTTCCCCTAGGCATCGCGATCATAGTGCTCAAATGATTTGCTCAAATGATGTGATCGAGAGGCGGCGTGGCTAGCAGTCCCGACAGCGCGCTGGTGCTGTTCTCCGGCGGCCAGGATTCTACCGTCTGCCTGGTGTGGGCGCTCGAGCGCTTCTCGCGCGTCGAGACGATCGGCTTCGATTACGGCCAGCGCCATGCGGTCGAGCTCGAGGTCCGTCCGCGCATCCGGGAACGCATCGCGGCGCTCGATGCGGGCTGGGCAGAGCGGCTCGGCGAGGACCACATCGTGCGCATCGAGGCGCTTGCGGCGATCTCCGAGACGGCGCTGACCCGCGATACCGCGATCGCCATCGCGGACAGCGGGCTGCCCACCACCTTCGTGCCCGGCCGCAACCTGATCTTCTTTGCCTTTGCGGGCGCGCTCGCCTACCGGCGCGGCACGAAACACCTCGTCGCCGGCATGTGCGAGACCGATTACTCCGGCTACCCGGATTGCCGCGACGACACCGTCAAGGCGATGCAGCTCGCGCTCAATCTCGGCATGGAGCGCCGGTTCGTCCTGCACACCCCGCTGATGTGGATCGACAAGGCGGCAACCTTCGCGCTGGCCCAAGAACTCGGCGGGGATGCGCTGGTCGATTTGCTGGTCGAGGAGACCCACAGCTGTTATCTCGGCGAGCGTACCCGCCACGTCTGGGGTTTCGGCTGCGGCGATTGTCCGGCCTGCAAGCTCCGGGCCGGCGGCTTTGCGCAATGGATGGCCACGCGAGCGTCCCGCCCATGAACCTCGTTGATCTCGAGAACCGACGCCGGAGCGAAGGTCTCGCGTTCCTCGTTCTGTTCGGGCTGACCATCCCGGCGGCGAATTGGCTGATCGGCAATGCGGGTATGGTGTGTGTGTCCGAGGGTCCGTGCCTCATTCCGGTGGCGCCGGGAATTTTGGCGCCCTCCGGCGTGCTGATGATCGGGGTCGCGCTGGTGCTGCGGGATCTCGTGCAGCGGCGGCTCGGCATCGGTGTCTCGGCGCTCGCGGTATTGGCCGGCGCGGCGCTTTCCGCGCTGCTGGCGCCGGCCTCGCTTGTACTGGCATCCGCGGTCGCGTTCCTGCTCTCGGAATTCGCCGATCTTGCGGTCTATACGCCGCTGGCCCGGCGGCGGCTCGTGGCCGCCGTCGTCGCCTCGAGCCTCGTCGGCCTCGTCGTCGATTCCATGGTGTTCCTGTGGCTCGCGTTCGGCTCGCTCGAGTTCCTGCCCGGCCAAATCATCGGCAAGGCCTGGATGGTGATGGCCTCGATCCCGCTCATCGCCTGGCTTCGCCGCCGGGACGAAAGGCTCGGGCTGCGGCCGGCGTGAGCGCGACGCTTGCGCTCGACTTGCTGGCCCGCGCGGCTATGGTTGGGCACATTCATCAACAGCGGAACTGCCATGCTCGCCCCCGATCTCGTCGCCGTCCTGCGTTCGGTGTCGACCGCAACCATCACCACCATCCTGCTCAAGAAGGGCGTGCGCCGGACCTGGATGCACGGACCCAAGCCGATCGAGACCGGCTATGCGCGTGCCGTCGGCCCGGCGTTCACATTGCGGTTCGTGCCCGCCCGGGAAGATCTTGCCACGCCGGAGAGCTGGGCGAGCCCGCGCTCGACCCGCGGCGCCATCGAGGACATGCCGGAAGGCGTCATCGCGGTCGCGGATGCCATGGGCGTGACGGACGCCGGGATCTTCGGCGACATCTTGACCGCGCGCATGCGCAAGCGCGGGGTCACCGCGCTCGTCACCGACGGCGTGATGCGCGACGTGGCCGGCGTGCTCGGCACCAAGCTGCCGGTGTGGTGCGCCGGCGTCGCGGCGCCCGCCTCGGTCAGCGGGCTGACGTTCGTCGGCTGGCAGGAGCCGATCGGCTGCGGCGGTGTGGCGGTATTCCCCAACGACGTGATCGTGGCCGACGACGACGGCGCCGTCGTGATCCCGGCGGCCCTCGTCGAGCAGGTGGCCAAGGAAGGCCCGGAGCAGGAGCGCTTCGAAGCCTGGGTCGTCAACGAGGTCGAGAACGGCGCCAAGCTGCCCGGGCTCTATCCGCCCAACGAAGCCACCCGGGCGCGATACGAGAAGCAGCGGAAATAGCTGAGGGAAACTGCTTTCGTCGTCCCCGCGAAAGCGGGGACCCACGACCACGGCGTCATCCTGAGGAGGGCGGCCGTCCTTCGAGGCTCCCCGGCCCACGCTGCGCTCGGCCGGGATCGCACCTCAGGATGACGGCCGCCCCTCGAAGGGCCGGCGCGCGGCCCTGACGCGCCAGGCCGGGACGACAAGCCTCGTGTCCGCGATGTTCTTCATTGCCTCGAAAGTCCTCGGCTTCCTCACGTGGCCGTCCAATCTGCTGCTCGCGCTCGGCTTGGCCGGCGCGCTGCTGCTCGCAACCCGCTTCGCGCGGGCCGGATTGCAATGTCTGCTGGCGAGCCTGCTGCTGCTGGCGATTTTTGGGCTCTCGCCGCTCGGCAATGCGCTGATGCTGCCGCTCGAGCAGCGCTTCCCGACCTGGAACCCCGCGCGCGGCCCGCCCGACGGCATCGTCGTGCTCGGTGGGGCGTTCGATACCAACGTGGCGCCGGCGCGCGGGGAAATCTCGCTCAACGAGGCGGCCGAGCGCATGACCAGCGCCGTCGAGCTTGCGCGCAAATATCCGAACGCCCGCATCGTGTTTTCCGGCGGCAGCGGCCAGCTCGTCGACGGCGGCAGCACCGAAGCCGCGCTCGCCGTTCGGCTGTTCGAAAACCTCGGCGTTCCGGCAGGCCGGCTCGTCACCGAGGACCGCTCCCGCGACACCGACGAGAACGCGAAATTCAGCAAAGCCGTCGCCGATCCCAAGCCCGGCGAGCGCTGGCTGCTGGTGACGTCCGCCCACCACATGCCGCGCGCCGTCGGGGCATTTCGGCGGGCCGGTTTCGAAGTCGAGGCCTATCCGGTCGACTGGCGCACGCGCGGGCCGGAAGATCTCGCGCGCCCGTTCCGGATCGCGAGCGACGGCCTCAAGCGCACCGACACCGCCGTGCACGAATGGGTGGGCCTGCTGGTGTATTGGCTGACCGACCGGAGCTCGGAGCTGTTCCCGGGGCCGCGGTAGGGGTCGGTAGGATGGGTTGAGCGTAGCGAAACCCGTCGTCTGCCGCGATGGGTTTCGAAGTGCTCAACCCATCCCACAGGTGCTACAAATGCCGGGAGCGAGGTTGCCATGGCACAGAACATCACCACGGGGTACCGCGCGCTGGTCGATGCGGCGCAGCGCGAGATCGAGACGCTCGGCATCGAGGACGCGATCAAGCTCTACGGCCGCGACGACGTCGTGTTCGTCGACCTGCGCGACATCCGCGAGCTCGGCCGCGACGGCCGCATTCCCGGCGCCTTCCATTGCCCGCGCGGCATGCTGGAATTCTGGGTCGATCCGCAAAGCCCATATCACAAGCCGGTGTTCGCCGAGGACAAGCGCTTCCTGTTCTTCTGCAACGGCGGCTGGCGCTCGGCGCTGGCGGCGCAGACCGCGCAGCATATGGGGCTCAAGCCGGTGGCGCATATCGCCGGCGGCTTCGGCGCCTGGAAGAAGGCGGGCGGCCCGGTCGAGACGCCGGAAGCGCCGAAGGCGTGAGCCGACGCAATATTCCGGGCGTTGATGGGTTCGATCGCAACGATTTGTTTGTGCTTCGCCCCGCTGCGGTGATGTCATCGTGCGGGTCGGCAGCAGGGGACGGGCTGCGTTGAAACTCATCATCGGCAACAAGAACTATTCGTCGTGGTCGTTGCGGCCCTGGATCGCCATGAAGGTCGCCGGCATTGCCTTCGACGAACAGGTCGTCTCGTTGAACGACCCGCAATTCAAGCGGACCGTCGCGGAAATCTCGCCGGCCGGGAAAGTGCCCGCGCTCGCCGACGGTGAGGTTCAGGTTTGGGAATCGCTGGCGATCCTCGAATATCTCGCGGAAAAATTCCCGCGCGCGAAGCTTTGGCCTGACGGTGCCCAGGCGCGCGCCCACGCACGCGCCATTGCCGCCGAGATGCACGCCGGGTTTCAACCGCTGCGGCGCGAATGCCCGATGAATTTCTGGCGCCCCGTCAAGCAGCGCGAGCTCGGCCCGGAGGCCGCCGCGAACGTCGCGCGCATCGATGCGATCTGGACGGACTGCCGCTCCCGGTTCGGAGCGGGGGGAAAATTCCTGTTCGGCGCATTCGGGGCCGCGGACGCCATGTACGCGCCGGTGGTGTCGCGCTTTGCGACCCATGCGGTCGAGGTCGGCCCGAGCGCGCGGGCCTATATGGAAGCGGTGATGGGGCTCGCCGCCTGGCAGGAATGGAAGGCTGCCGCCCTGAAGGAGCCCTGGGTGCTTCCCGAGGATGAGCCGGACTGGCCGGTCGTGCTCAAGGCCTGAGGTCGAGGCGCGGCAAGAAGGAAACCGGCTAGGCTCATGACCATGGCTGACGACGGCAGTCGATGACGCTGGAGGTCTTCACGCTTCGGGAGCGGCCGGGCCTGATACCCCAGGTCTTTTCTCGTGATTTTCGGCCGCCGTTCTGGCCGGAGTACATGCTGCACGATGCGGCTGCTCGTCTTTACTTTCCATCGCCGTTTCTCGACCATTATCTCGACTTCGCTTTCGTGGGCGTCGAAGACGGCCGAGTGGTCGCACGCGCATTCAGCGTACCGTTCGCCTTCAAAGTCTCCGATCGTGCAGAATTGCCGGACGGCGGCTGGGACGAGGTGATCCGATGGGCACATGAGGACCAGGCTGTCGGGCGCGAACCCAATGCGGTCAGCGCCCTGGAAATCAGCCTGCTGCCGCAAGCGCGCCGCCTCGGCAATTCACGACGGATGCTCGACGCGATGAGGGCCAATACCCGCAAGCGCGGATTCGCCGACTTGTTCGCACCGGTGCGGCCCAGTCAAAAGCACCAGCGGCCGTTCATGTCGATGACCGACTATGTCGGCGAGTTGCGCGCGGATGGGTTGCCGGAGGACGCTTGGCTGCGCGTTCATGTGCGGGCCGGCGGGCGAATCGTAAAGATCGCGCCTTACGCCATGACGATCGTCGGCACCGTCGCCGAATGGTCGCAATGGACGGGAATGTCACTCGACCGCTCGGGCCCGGTCGCCGTCGCCGGGGCGCTGTCGCCCATCTACGTCTCGCTCGAACACGACTACGCGGTCTATGTCGAGCCCGGCGTCTGGGTCCATCACGCGCTTTGCGGGTAGATCGCGGCTGAGGTCGAGGCGCGGCAAAAAGAACCGTTGCACCCGGGCCCAAAAATCTCCACAAATCCGCACCGATTTCGTCGCCTTCGGGGAAACTATAGCCGCCGTCCCTTCAGCGCCCGCGCGGGGCGCGCCCAGGGACGGGGGCGACTTCTGCCGGAATACCAATCAGCTGCGCGGAGATCTTCCATGCGAGCCTTATCTCTCGCCATCCTGGCCGTTGCTACCGCTCTTCTTGTCCCCTCGGTCCGGGCGGAGGAAATCCCCAAAGACGTCAAGGGCGTCTACCTGCTCACCGACTATCCGGCGGTGACGGTCCGCCCCGGGACGACCTCGACGGTCAGCTTGCGGCTGCAGAACTACGGCCAGGCGCCCGAGCGGCTGGCGCTCAAGGTCGACGGCGTACCCTCGGGATGGACCGCGACACTGCTCGGCGGCGGCCAGCCGGTCGCCGCCGCGATGCCGGCGACCAACGGCAGCGTGTCGCTGCAGCTTCGGCTCGACGTGCCGGCGAGCGCCCCGATCGGCACCCAGACGCTCACCGTCAGCGCGGAAGGGCAGGGGACGAAGATCACCCTGCCGGTCGCCGTGACGTTGGCCAAAGACCTGCCGGCGAAGCTCTCGCTCGATCCCAAGCTGCCGTCGCTACGGGGCAGCGCAAAAACCAGCTTCGAGTACCAAGTCTCGATCAAGAACGACAGCGGCAAGAACCTGCTGGTGAGCCTGGCCGCAAGCGCGCCGCCGAATTTCGACACTTCGTTCACCGAGGCCTATGGGTCCCAAGAACTCAGCTCGATCCCGGTCGAAGCCGGCCAATCCAAGGACGTGAAACTGAAGGTGCGGCCGCCGAGCACGGTGGGGGCGGGGCGCTATCCGGTCACGATGCGCGTCTCGGCCGAGGACGCGACCGCCCAGACCCAGGTCGAGCTCGACGTCACCGGCCAGCCGCGGCTCTCGCTCTCGGGCCGCGAAGGCCGCATGAGCGCGGAGGCGACCGCCGGCAAGGAGACTTCGATCCCGGTGGTGATCACCAACACCGGCACCGCGCCGGCCGAGGAGGTCGAGCTTTCCGGCTCGGGACCGAGCGGGTGGAAGATCACGTTCGAGCCCAAAACGATCGACCGCTTGGCGCCGGACCAGAACAAAGAGGTGCAGGCGCTGGTGACCCCGAGTGAGAAGGCGATCGCCGGCGATTACGTCGCTAGCCTGCGCGCCGCCTCGCGCGGCGAGAACACCTCGGGGCAGTTCCGGATCACGGTCGCGACCTCGACGGTGTGGGGCGCCGCGGGAGTGGGCATCATCGCGATCGCGCTGCTGGTCCTGGTCGGCGCGGTGGCGAGGTTCGGCCGGCGATGAGCGATTTCGTCATCGAAGCCGAAGGGCTCACGAAACGCTACAACGGCGTCGCCGCCGTCGACCACGTGAGCTTTGAGGTTTCGCGCGGCGAGATCTTCGGGCTGCTCGGCCCCAACGGCGCCGGCAAGACCACCACCATCCTGATGCTGCTCGGGCTGACCGACCTCTCCGAAGGAAAGGCGCGGGTGCTGGGCCACGATCCCGAGCGCGAGCCGCTCGCGGTCAAGCGGCGGGTCGGATATCTGCCGGACTCGGTCGGCTTCTACGACCACATGACCGCGGCCGAGAACCTTCGCTACACCGCGCGGCTGATGGGCATGCGCGAGGCCGAGCGCGAGGAACGGATGGCGGCCGCGCTCCGGCAAGTCGAGCTCACCGAAGTCGCCGACAACCGCGTCGCCACCTTCTCGCGCGGCATGCGCCAGCGCCTCGGGCTCGCCGAGATCATGATGAAGGAGGCGGCGGTCGCGATCCTGGACGAGCCCACCTCCGGCCTCGACCCGCAAGCGACCTTGGAGCTGCTCGACATGATCCGGGCGCTCAAGCGCGAGGGCGTCTCGGTGCTGATATCCTCGCACCTGCTCGACCGGGTACAGAGCGTGTGCGACCGCGTGGCGCTGTTCCAGGCCGGCAAGATCGTGCTGATCGGCACCGTTGCCGAGCTCGGCCGCCAGGTGCTGGGCGGGGGTTTCGCGGTCGAGGTCGAGGCACAGGGTTCCGGGCTTGCCGAGCGGCTCAGAGCGGTGCCCGGGGTGACGGCGGTCGAGCAGAGGGGGCCCGACCGGGTGCGGCTCTTGGCCGACCGCGACGTGCGGCCGGATGCGGCAGCCGCGGTGGTCGCCGCCGGCGGGAAGTTATTCCGGCTCTCGGTCGAGGAGCCGAGCCTCGAGATGATCTACACCCGGTATTTCCAGGAGCACGGAGCCCAGCATGCGGCATCCGCTTGATCAGTTCGCTGACGGGCGTCTTGCGCGCTTACCCTCCCCTGGAGGGGGAGGGTCGATGCCGAGCGAATGCGAGGCATCGGGGTGGGGTGATTCAGCTTCACCCCCACCCGGCTCGCGTCTCTCGACGCTCGCCGACCTCCCCCCTTCAGGGGGAGGTGGGAGCATGCTGCGAGCCCATCGTGCGCCAACCAGTCGGGTTCTGTGTCATGCGGCGTGAAGGCTCGCCTTGGCGCGGCATGGGCGTCGTGTTCCTCAAGGAACTGTCGGATCACCTCACCAGCGTGCGCATGCGGGTGCTCGAATGGCTGGTGGTGCTGACCGGCATCGCGGCGATCTATTCGGCGATTTCGCAGATCCGCGAAGTGACCGCCGAGGATCCGTTCCTGTTCCTGCGCTTGTTCACCCGAGCGGGAAACCAGTTGCCGCTGTCGTTCGTTTCGCTGCTGTCGTTTCTGGTGCCGCTGGTCGCGATCGGGCTCGGCTTCGATCTGATCAACAGCGAGCACAACCAGCGCACGCTCAGCCGCATCCTGGCGCAACCCATCTACCGGGACGCGCTGCTGTTCGGCAAATTCCTGGCCGGGCTCGCGACCATCGGCATCGGCATGGTGGCCCTGTGGCTGCTGGTGATCGGCCTCGGCCTGCTGCTGCTGGGCTTGCCGCCGGGCGTCGAGGAGATGGCGCGCGCGTTCATCATGCTGGGCGTGACGGTGATCTATGCGGGCGTCTGGCTCGCGCTCGCGATGCTGTTCTCGATCGTGTTCCGCTCGCCGGCGACCGCCGCGCTGGTGGCGCTCGGGATCTGGCTGTTTCTCACGATCCTGTGGCCGCTGCTCTCCCCCGCCGTCGCCGCGGCGTTCGCGCCGGGCCCGATCACCTCGGCCGGCGAGCTGCTCGGCCAATTGGCCACGCAGCAGGCGTTCGCTCGCGTCTCTCCGGGCGCGCTCTATGGCGAGATCGTCGCGGTGGTGCTCGATCCTTCCGTGCGCTCGACCCAGCAGCCGCTGCTGGCTTCGATGGGGCTCACCCTCCTCGAGCGCGGCGCCATTCCGGGCGCGCCGCTGCCGCTGTTGCAGAGCGTGCTCGTCGTGTGGGCGCAGATCGTCAGCCTCGTGGCCGCGACCATCCTACTGTTCGTGGCCGGCTACATCGTGTTCCAGCGCCAGGAAGTGCGGGCTTAGCTCCGCATCGGCGTCGGTGCCGCGCAGCGAGGGCCTGTGGATTGCTGTGCACATTATGGAATCGCGTTGACGCGAAAGAAGGCCGCGTTAGACTTCATCCTGCACGGGCGACCACGCGGCGAAGAGTGGGGTGAGAGGACGCAATCCCCACCGCGCAGCCTAATAGTCGCGCCTCGAAGTGGCGCCCGTGCGCCTTTCCAGCTTTCCCGGCCGCCGCGCGCGGCCGTTTTCATTTGCGACGCGTGGGACGCTGCCTGCACGAAAGGTGTCGTCCCGGGGGCCGAGCGACGCGAGGCAACCCGGGACCTATGAACACCATCCGCGGCTGTGTCCGCAGGTCTGTGTTCATGGATTCCGGGTGCGCCGCTTCGCGGCGCCCCGGAACGACGGCCATGGGCGGTGACACGCCGTGATTTCCTTCCGCGCTTCCGCGCGCCATAGTGCCGAACGAACGGCATTGGGAGGCCTGCGTGGCCCGGATCGCTTCCCTGATCGACCCCACCTTGGAGGATTTCCGCGCCAATGCCGCGCAGATGCGCGCGCTCGTCCAGGAACTCGAAGCGCGGCGCGCGGAAGCGGCCGAGGGCGGTCCCAAGCCGGCCCGCGAGCGCCATCTCGAGCGCGGCAAGCTGTTGCCGCGCGACCGGGTCATGCACCTGATCGACCCGGGCTCGCCGTTCCTGGAGCTCTCCCCGCTCGCCGCCAACGGCATGTACGAGGACGCGATCCATGCCGCCGGCGTGATCACCGGGATCGGCCGCATCGAGGGCCGCGAATGCGTCATCGTGTGCAATGATTCCACCATCAAGGGCGGCACCTACTACCCGATGACGGTGAAAAAACACCTGCGCGCCCAGGAGATCGCCCGGGACAACCGGCTGCCCTGCATCTATCTGGTGGATTCCGGCGGCGCCAACCTGCCGCAATGGACCGAAGTGTTTCCCGACCGCGAGCACTTCGGCCGCATTTTCTACAACCAGGCCACGCTCTCGGCGCTCGGCGTTGCGCAGATCGCGGTGGTGATGGGCTCCTGCACGGCGGGCGGCGCCTATGTCCCGGCGATGTCGGACGAGACCATCATCGTGCGCAAGCAGGGCACGATCTTCCTCGGCGGACCGCCGCTGGTGAAGGCCGCCACCGGCGAGGTCGTCTCGGCGGAGGATCTCGGCGGCGCCGACGTGCATGCCCGGCATTCCGGGGTCGCCGATCATTACGCCGCCGACGATCGGCACGCGCTCGCGATCTGCCGGCGCATCGTCGGCAATCTCAACACCAGGAAGCGCATCGAGATTCCGCTCGCCGACCCGCGCGAGCCTGCCTACGAAATAGCCGAGCTCGACGGCATCGTGCCGGTGGACCTCAAGAAGCAATACGACGTCCACGAGGTGATCGCGCGCCTGGTCGACGGCTCCGAGTTCGACGAGTTCAAGAAGCTCTACGGCACGACGCTCATCACCGGCTTTGCGCACCTCTACGGCATGCCGGTCGGGATCCTGGCCAACCAGGGCATCCTCTACTCGGAAAGCGCGCTCAAGGCCGCGCATTTCATCGAGCTCGCCTGCCAGCGAAAGATCCCGCTGCTGTTCGTGCAGAACATCTCCGGATTCATGGTCGGCCGCGAATACGAGGCCGGCGGCATCGCCAAGGACGGCGCCAAGATGGTGACGGCGGTCGCCTGCGCGAACGTGCCGAAGCTCACCTTGATCATCGGCGGCTCCTACGGCGCCGGCAATTACGGCATGTGCGGACGGGCCTACTCGCCGCGCTTTCTGTTCATGTGGCCCAATGCAAGAATTTCGGTCATGGGCGGGGAGCAGGCCGCCTCGGTGCTCGCCACGGTGCGCCGCGACAATATCGAGGCCAAGGGCGAGACGTGGAGCGCCGAGGAGGAGGAAAAATTCAAGCAGCCGATCCGCGACAATTACGAGCGCGAGGGAAATCCCTATTACGCGACCGCGCGGCTGTGGGACGACGGCATCATCGCGCCGCAGGAAACCCGGCGCGTGCTCGCTCTGGCGCTCTCGGCCGCGCTCAACGCGCCGATCGAAGCGACGCGGTTCGGGGTGTTCCGGATGTAGAAGCTTGGCCGTAGGGTGGGTTGAGCGGAGCGAAACCGCCACGCCGAGCCAGCGGTTGGAACGGCAGGTTTCGCGCCCGCGGCGCTCGACCCGCCCTGCACTCGAAACGGCGCGGTTCGAAGTCAAGGAGGAACCTTGATGCTTGGTCGCAATAGCTTCCTCGGTCGCAGAATCGCCGTTGCTGCGCTGAGCGTCATCGCCGGCTGCGGCGCTGCCGTCGCCCAAGGCGCCTCACCACCGCCGGCGGTCGCGGTGACCCCGGCGGCCAGCCGTCAGGTGACGGAGACGGGCGATTTCATCGGCCGCGTGACCGCGATCGACAAGGTCGACATTGTGGCGCGGGTGCCCGGGTTCCTCCAGGACCGGCATTTCACCGAAGGGCAGCAGGTCAAGGCCGGCGACCTCCTGTTCCGCATCGAGCAGGCAACCTACATTGCCGCGGTCGACCAGCAGCGCGCCAATCTCGCCAAGGCCAAGGCAGCGGAGGTCAACACGGCGCTGCAGCTGGAGCGCGGCAAGGAGCTGGTGCGCAACCAGAACATTGCGCAAGCCACCGTCGATCAGCGCGCGGCCGACGAGGCGGCAGCGCAGGCCAATGTGCTGCAGGCGGAGGCGTTGCTCCAGCAGGCGGAGATCAACCTCGGCTACACGGAGATCCGCTCACCGATCGATGGACGGATCGGATTTGCTAATTTCACCGTGGGCAATCTGGTCGACCCGTCGTCCGGAAAGCTAGCAACCATCGTCAGCCAAGACCCTATCTATGTCGTCTTTCAGTCGAGCGAGCGCGAGATTCTCGACTACAAGCGCAGGATCGCGGCATCGAGCGACAAGAACGTGCACCTGACCGTCCACGTCAGGCTGCCCAACGGCAGCGCCTATCCGCATGCCGGCCTCACCAACCTGCTCGATGTCCAGGTCGACCCCGCCACGGACACCGTGGCGGTGCGGGCGCAACTGCCGAACCCGGACGGCATGCTGATCCCCGGCGGCATCGTCGGCGTCTCCGTGGAGCGCGGCGCGCCGCGATCGGCGCTGGTGGTTCCGCAATCCGCCGTCCTGCTCGATCAGGCCGGCCGCTATGTCCTGGTGGTCGACGAGGCGAAGAAAGTCGAGCTGCGACGCGTGACCACCGGTGTCGAGCAGGGCAGGAACGTCGTCGTGACGGACGGGCTCAAGGAAGGCGAGCTGGTGATCGTCGAGGGGATACAGAAGGTGCATCCCGGCCAAGTCGTCGCGGCGAGCGTCGTGCCGGGAAACTGACGTCAATGTTTTCCAACATCTTCATCGACCGGCCGCGGCTCGCCTTCGTCATCGCAATCGTCATCACGCTGGCCGGCGTCATTGCCATCACGGTGATCCCGATTGCCCAGTTCCCGGATATCGTACCGCCGCAGGTGACGCTGTCCGCGACGTACCCGGGCGCGGATGCCGAAGTGATCGAGACCACGGTGGCGCAACCGATCGAGGAGCAGATCAACGGCATCGACAACGCGCTGTATTATCAGTCCGCCAGCGGTGCCGATGGCAGCTATACCCTCAACGTGACCTTCGCGCTGGGCACCGATCCCGACATCAACACCGTCAACGTGCAGAACCGCGCCAGTCTCGCCACGCCACAGCTGCCCCCGGAGGTGTCGCGCACGGGTCTGACCATCCGCAAGAAATCCGCCGCTTTGCTGCAAGTCATAAATATCTACTCGCCTAAGGATACCTACGATGCCATTTATCTGAGCAACTATGCCACCATCAACATCATCGACACGCTGGCGCGGATCAAAGGCGTCGGCCAGGCGACTCTGTTCGGGCCGCTCGACTATTCGTTGCGGATCTGGCTCGACCCCGACCGGCTCACCGAGCTCAATCTGACGCCGAACGACGTCATCTCGGCGGTGCAGAGCCAAAACGTCCAGGCGGCTCTCGGGCGGGTGGGCGCTGCACCGATCACCAACGAGCAACAGGTCCAGATCACCATCAAGACCAAGGGCCGGCTGTCCCTACCGGAGGAATTCGCCGCCATCGTCCTGCGCACCAATCGCGACGGTTCGGTCGTCCGGGTCAGAGACGTCGCTCGCATCGAGATGGGCGCGAAATCGCAGGACCGCCACAGCCGCTTCAACGGCGCCCCCGCGGCCGCGATCGGCATCTACCAGACGCCGGGGTCCAACGCCGTCGACGTGACCCGTAAAGTTCGCGAAGCCATGGATACCCTGGCGACGCGTTTCCCCAATGATCTCGCCTACACCGTGTTCTTCGACACCACGGTGTTCGTCACCGCGACGATCAAGGAGGTCATTCGCACGCTGGTCGTGGCAATCCTTCTCGTGGCTCTGGTGGTGTTCCTGTTCCTCGGTAGGTTGCGGACGACGCTGATCCCGCTGGTCGCGGTGCCGGTGTCGATCGTCGGCACGTTCGCCGTGATGCTGGCGATCGGCTATTCGGCCAACACCGTCTCCCTGCTGGCGCTCGTGCTCGCCATCGGTATCGTGGTCGATGACGCCATCGTCGTCGTCGAGAACATCGAGCGGGTGATCGACGAGGAACCCGAGCTGTCCGTGCCGGAGGCCTGCAAGAAAGCCATGGCGGAGATTACCGGCCCGATCCTCGCCATCACGCTCGTCTTGTTGTCGGTATTCGTTCCCGTGGCCTTCATCCCCGGCATCAGCGGCCAGCTTTTCCGCCAATTCGCGGTGGCGGTCTCGGTATCGATGCTGATCTCTGCGCTCAACGCGCTGACCTTGAGTCCGGCGCTTTGCGCGGTGCTCTTGAAGCGCGGCCAGACGAGCCGCGGCCCGATGCGCTATGTCCTGGGCGCGATCGACCATGTCCGAAACGGCTACGTGGCGGTGGTGCGCCGGCTGGTACGCGTGGCGATCGTCGGCGTCGTGGTCGTGGCCGGCGTGCTGGCGACCGCGGCGTGGCTGTTCAACAAGACGCCGCAGAGCTTCTTGCCGGAAGAGGACCAGGGCGCAATCTTCGCCGCCCTGCGGCTTCCGGAAGGCGCCTCGATCAACCGCACCGAGGCGGTGGCCAAGCAGGTCGAAGACATCGTCACGCCGATCCCGGGCGTCGAAGGCGTGATATCCGTGGTCGGGCTGAATTTCATCGACTACGTCGCATCGTCGAACCAGGCGTTCTTCGTCATCCGGCTCAAGCCTTACGAAGTGCGCACCGATCCGGCGCAGGGCGCCGGCGCGATCATCGCGCGGCTGCGGCCGCAGATGGCGGCCATCAAGGGCGCCATCGCGTTCCCGTTCAATCTGCCGCCCATCCTCGGCCTGGGCAGCACCGGCGGCTTCCAATACGTGCTGGAGGCGCTGCAGGGCCAGCCCCCTTCCGACGTCGCGGCGACGCTGCGTGGCCTGCTCGTGGCGGCCAATGGGCAGCCGGAACTCGCGGGCGTGTTCAGCACCTATGCCGCCGACACGCCGCAGATCTATCTCGATATCGATCGCGACAAGGCGCAGGTGCTCGGCGTCAGGATCAGCGACATCTTCAATGCCTTGCAATCGACGCTAGGCAGCTTCTACGTCAATGACTTCAACGTGTTTGGCCGCACTTGGCAGGTCAACGTCCAGGCCGAGACGTCGTTTCGCGAAAAGGTGGACGACATCAACCGGATCTATGTGCGCAACGCCCAGGGGGCGATGGTGCCGATGCGCGCGCTCGCCGAGGCGAAGCTGGTGCAAGGGCCGCAAACGGTGCTGCGTTACAATGGATTCCGCAGCGCGATCGTGAACGGCGCGGCCAAGCCCGGCTTCAGCTCCGGCCAGTCGCTCGCCGCGATGGAGCGCATCTCGGCCACCACCCTGCCGGCGGGCTACAGCTTCGAATGGACCGGCACCGCGCTGCAGGAAAAGGCGGCGAGCGGACGCACCGGGATCGTGCTCGGCCTGGCCGTGCTGTTCGCCTATCTGTTTCTCGTTGCGCTTTACGAGAGCTGGAACATTCCGGTTCCCGCCCTGCTGTCGGTGAGCGTCGGTATACTCGGCGCTATCGGTGCCGTGGTGGTGGCGGGACTGAGCTTCGACGTTTATGCGCAGATCGGACTCGTCGTGCTGATCGCGCTTGCCGCCAAGAACGGCATTCTGATCGTTGCGTTTGCGGTGGAGCAGAGGGAGCTCGGCAAGGACATCGAGGCGAGCGCCATAGAGGCGGCGGGCCTGAGATTCCGCCCGGTGATGATGACCAGTTTCGCGTTCATCCTCGGGTTGCTGCCTCTTGTCGTCGCGCAGGGGGCCGGGGCGGTCACGCGCCATGCGGTGGGTACGCCGGTGTTCGGCGGCATGATCGCTGCATCCGTCTTCGGGATTTTCGTCATTCCGCTGCTCTACGTGACCGCGGAACGTCTGCGCAGCCGGACGCGAACTCGGAAAACGCAGTGATCGCACCCCGGCCGAAGGGTTTCGCGCCGGTGGCGCCCGACCCACCCTACGATCGGAGAGATTCGGACCGCGTCAGGTGCGCTCGACGAGCCGGTTCCAGGTATGACGGACCCGGTCGGTCAACACACGCCAGTTGCGGTCCACCACGTCCCAATTCACCATCGGCTTCGTCACGTCGCCGGCTGGAGCTTGCGCCGTGGCCACGGCGGTTCCGACCGTCATGGAATCGTAGATGTAGGCGCCGGCGACGGTGATGAAAACGCCGAGCAGGATTCCCAAAAAGACCCGCATCGATCTCTCCCTCGAAATAGGCGGCCCGGCTCTCAACGCGCGCGCTGCGCAGCGGTTCCACGGCGGCGTTATTTAGCGGATTTCGCCAGCTCCTCGCGCTTCCACAGATCCCACGCGCGCAGGTGAACCTGATCGATCACCTTGTCGGCCTTCTCGGATTCCTCCGGCGTCAGGAACGTGATCGGGCCGCCGATCTCGATCGCCTGCGTCTGCAGGCGGGCATTGACCTCGGTATAGATCGCGCGGAACACGGCGAGCGGCAGCGCCGGGCCCGCGACCGCCATGCCGTGGCCGCGCATCAGCACGACCGCGCCTTTGCCGAGCGCCTCCGCCAGCGCTTTGCCGAGCTGGGCGTTGGAGACCAGCATGTCGGTCATGCCGCCGGCCTTGCGGATCTCGAACACCGGCACCTTCGGCGAGAGAAACGCCGAGATGTGGAACATCGGCTGCATCGGCACCTGGGTGGTGCCGAAAGGAATGACCGAAAGGGAGTGCGAGTGGATCACGGCTTTGACGTCCGGGCGCGCCTTGTAGATCTCGGCATGAATGAAACGCTCCAGAAAGCTGACGCGGCCGCGCGCGTCGACGGCATTGCCGTCGAGATCGTATTCCAGGATATCGGCCGCCGCGACCAGCGCCGGAGCGAGCGAGCGCGACATCAGGAACCGGTCGGGATTGCCGGGATGGCGGATGCTGACGTGGCCGAACGCATCGAGCACGCCGTGGCTGGCGAGCACGTGGTTGGCAATCACGAGGTCGTCGAGCAGCGCCGGTTCGACCGGCCCGCCGGAAGCCGGCGCCGGATTGCCGGCCGGCGTTTGCGCGCTGCCTGGCCCCGCCGCGCAGGAAAGGGCGAACCAGCCGGCAATCAGGGCTTGAAGCATAGGCAGGCTCTGCATCGACAGCTCCCCGTTCGCTCGCATCGGCCCGTGCCCGCAACGCGGATCGACCCACGGCAGCGCTCGCCGCGAACCCCGCCTCGTGCCGCGCGGAGGATACTCCGGGTCGCCCCGATCACAATGGCCGTCGCGCCTGAGGGGTGGTAAGGCCTACCCCGCTGCGCCATACTCGCGCGGAGGCCGCAGCTTGGATTTTTGGCATGCTGTTCCCCGACATCGACGTTGCCGCCGGGACCGTTACGCTTGCGATTTGGCAGTCGGTAATTCTCGCCGGACTGCTGCTTCTGTTGCTGTTCCTCGCGATCTATCGCACCCGATGGCCGAGCGTAGTCGGACCGGCCGTTCGCGTGAGCCTGGCCTTGTTCGGCATCGCGGCGGCTTGGATGTTGCTCGATCGATTGGCCGAGCGCGATCGCGCCGACGAACGCCGCGCGCTCGATCAGCGCATCCTGGAACTGAACGCGCGCGCATCGGCGCCCGGCTCTGCGCTGGGATGCCTCGAAGCCAACTTGGGCGAGACGATGAATGCGGCCTGCGAGAAGGCGGTCTTTGCCGGCCCGGAGACCATTGCCGCGGCAAATGCCTACGTTGCGGGAAGCTTGTCGCTGCTGGCGGATGCCGTGGCGAATGGATGGGACGTCTACTACGACGCTGGGCTCGCCGCGTTGCGTCACCGGCTCGAGATCGATCGGTTCGGCTTGGTTGCCCAGGTGTTGGCCGGGGAGGGCTGTAGCGCGGCGACATGCGAAAAATTTGCGTTGTTTGCCAATGCGAGCCGCGTCAGCGCCAATCTCAAGGCGCGAACGTTCGACAATCTCGTCGCGCATTATTCTGCCGGGTGGCCGCAGTCGGTATCCGCGGCGGCGCCGGCTACCTCCGCCGCTCCGCCCGCCCCGGTCGCGGTCGCTCCGCCTCCGCCGGCACCGAGCGTCGGGAGCGGCATCAACTTTCCTTCGGCGGCCTCCATTCCCCCCGTCAGCATCATGACCAATGAGCCCAGTGAGCCCGCAATCCAGTCCGGCGCTGCCCCGGCTCCGGCAGCGGCTGCGCAGAAACGGCCGCCTGGGCCGGCGCGCCCCGTCCCACGGGCGCAGACGGCACCGGCCGCGCCGCCGATCCAGATCGGCCCGCCCGCCGCGAGCACCGGGACCGAGCCGCCCCCGCAATGACCTGCCGGACCTCCTTGGCGGCGATTTTTCCAATGTTCGGCTGAATCGACACCCATGTTCGCATCGGTCCTGATCGCCAACCGCGGCGAGATCGCTTGTCGGATTGCGCGCACCGCCAAGACGCTCGGGCTGCGCTCGATCGCGGTCTATTCCGACGCGGATGCCGGCGCGCTCCACACTCGCCTCTGCGACGAAGCGCATCGCCTCGGGCCGGCTCCCGCGCGCGAGAGTTATCTGGCGATCGACAAGCTGATCGAGATCGCACGACGCGCCGGCGCGGAATGCATGCATCCGGGTTACGGCTTCTTGGCGGAAAATGCCGAATTCGCCGAAGCCTGCGCAGCCGCGGGGATCGTCTTCGTCGGGCCGCCGCCAAGCGCGATCCGCGCCATGGGGCTGAAAGGCGAGGCCAAGAAGCTGATGCAGCGCGCGGGCGTGCCGGTCGTCCCCGGTTATCACGGCGAGCGCCAGGAGCCGAAATTCCTGGCGCAAAAGGCCGACGAGGTCGGCTATCCGGTGCTGATCAAGGCGGTGGCGGGCGGCGGCGGCAGGGGCATGCGGCGCGTCGAGGAGCCCGCCGAATTCGGCGCCGCGCTCCAGTCCGCAATCCGCGAGGCGCACTCGGCGTTCGGCAACGGCCAGGTCCTGGTCGAGAAGTACATAGCCTCGCCGCGACACGTCGAGATCCAGGTGTTCGGCGATCGCCACGGCAACGTCGTGCATCTGTTCGAACGCGATTGCTCGCTGCAGCGCCGGCATCAAAAGGTGATTGAGGAGGCGCCCGCGCCCGGCATGAGCCCCGAGGTCCGAGCCGCCATGGGAACAGCGGCCGTCGAAGCCGCCAAGGCGGTGGGTTATGTCGGCGCCGGCACGGTGGAGTTCATCGCCGACGGCTCGAGAGGGCTCAGGCGCGACGCATTCTGGTTCATGGAGATGAACACCAGGCTCCAGGTCGAGCATCCGGTGACCGAGGCCATCACCGGTCTCGATCTCGTCGAATGGCAGTTTCGGGTCGCTGCGGGCGAGAAACTACCCTCGCTCGATGCCGCCATCGCGGGACATGCCGTCGAAGCCCGCGTCTACGCCGAGGACCCGGAACGGGGGTTTCTGCCGTCGACCGGGAGGATCGTGGCCTTGGCGCTCCCGGTACGCGACGGCATTCGCGTCGATGCCGGGGTCGAGCAGGGCTCGGAAGTCACGCCATTTTACGATCCGCTGATCGCGAAAGTGATCGCCCACGCGGCGACCCGGCGCGAGGCGCTCGAAGCTCTGGCCTCGGCGCTCGACCGTACGCTCGTTGCCGGACCCAGCACCAATCTCGCTTTCCTTGCGGCACTGTGCCGCGCGGAGAATTTCCGCAAGGCGCAATTCGATACCGGCTTCATCGATCGCAACCTCACGGTGCTCGGCGCCGTCCCGAAGCAGCCTGATCGAGCCGCGGCCGCGAAGGGCGCGGCCGAGCTTCTTGCGCGAGAAGCCAAGCGGATCGCCGCACGCGTTCCGGCCGCCTCGGAAGAGGCCGCCTCGCCGTGGAATTCACTCGACGGTTTCCAGCTCTGCGGCGCCCGCACGGTTTCGGTCCCGGTGTCGATCAATGGCGCTCCGGCAGCCGCCAGCGCGTCCTATGGTCCGCAGGGCATTTCCGTGGCGATCGACGGCATCCCCGCGGCTCCCGACGCGCTGGCGTTCGCGGCGGAGAATGCCGTTTACGTCCTGCGTCACGGCCGGCAGACGGTGGTGCGAATCGAGGATTTCGAGGCGATCGACGTCGACCACCTCGACACCGGCGGCGTCATCGTCGCGCCGATGCACGGCAAGGTGCTTGCCATCCTGGTGCGACCCGGTGCAACGGTAAGCAAGGGTCAGCGCCTCGCCGTGATCGAGGCGATGAAGATGGAGCATGCGTTGATTGCGCCGTTCGAGGGTACCGTCGGCGAGATCTCGGCAACTGCCGGCGGTCAGGTTGCCGAAGGCGCCAAAGTGATGACGATCGAGGCAAACAAGCCCGAGCCGGTTTGATCCACCCGACCACCATGGCCCTGCATCTGATCAAGCTCTGCGTCGGCTGCGACAGCGTCAAGGATCTCCGCGGCTGGATCCGCGAGAAGTTGCAGGAGAAGAAGCGGCGCAGGCTGCCCCTCGAGCATTGGCATATCACCCGCATGGTGCCCAAGCGCGCCGACGAGCTCATCGACGGCGGCTCGCTCTATTGGGTGATCCGCGGCGAGATCTTGTGCCGCCAGCGGCTCCTCGACGTGCGGCCGTTCCGGGACGGGGAGGGCATCGGCCGATGCCGGCTGGTGCTGGAGCCGAAGCTGGTGCTCACCGCGCCGCGCCCGTTCCGGGCGTTTCAGGGTTGGCGCTATCTCGAGCCGAGAAACGCCCCCAAGGACCTCGACCGGGCGGCGCCCGGCGCCGCCGCGATGCCGGAGAGCTTGCGACGCGAGCTCAGAGACCTCGGCCTGCTGTAGCGGCACCGTTTTCGAAGATCGCGCCATCGGTCGGCCGGCCGACCGATGGCCGATCGACGCATCCGGGTAAGGCCGCGACGCTCCCCCGCCGCGGCATGGCATAGCCTGCATGCTCGCCGGGCTCTCATCGTAGAAAGCGCGAGGTTCGCTGCAGAAATTAACTAGAAAAGATCGAGTGGCATGTAACATTTCCTTGACGCCGACACGGTTCGATTCGGAGAATGATTTCCGGGTGAGGGGTGGCGTTATGTTGCTGCAGGCGCCGGTGGGGTTGCCGCGTTCCGCGCACGTAATCGTGCTGGGGAACGAGAAGGGAGGTTCGGGCAAGTCGACCACCTCGATGCATATCACCGTCGCGCTGATGAAAGCCGGGCAGCGCGTCGCCAGCATCGACCTCGACAGCCGTCAAAAAAGCCTCACGCACTACATCGAGAACCGGCGGGCTTGGGCGAAACGTGCCGGCATCGAGCTGGAGCTGCCGACCCATCACCACATCGTCCGGGCGTCCGGCGCCAATGTCGATCAAAACGAGGCGGCGGAATTCGCCTGCTTTGCGGAAGCGATTACCGCCGTCGAGCATTGCCACGATTTCGTGGTCGTCGACACCCCGGCCACCGACAGCTACCTGATGCGGCTCGCCCATTCGATGGCCGACACGCTGGTGACGCCGCTCAACGACAGTTTTCTCGATTTCGACGTGCTGGGCTCGGTCGACCCCACCACCTTCGCGGTGACGGGCATCGGCCATTACGCGGAAATGGCGCGCGAGGCGCGTCGGCAACGCCGACTGGTCGATGGCGGCCTGACCGATTGGGTGGTCATCCGCAATCGCCTTTCCACCCTGGGATCCCGGAACAAACGACTGGTGGGCGAAAGCCTCAACGAGCTGGGGCTGCGCCTGGGCTTCCGCCTCGCCGAAGGCTTTGGCGAACGGGTCGTCTATCGGGAATTCTTCCCCCGCGGATTGACCGCGCTCGACAATCTCGACGAAGCGACGCTGGGCGTGCGCCCCAATCTGTCCCATGTGACGGCCCGGCAGGAGGTCAGAACCGTGATCGAGGCGCTCAAGTTGCCGCTCGACGAGCGCGGGCGCCGCCGCGCTGCGGCACGCGCGGAGTGGTTCGCCTCCCTCGACAAGCCGCTCGAAACCCACGACATCATTGCCGATTGAGCCTGCCCGCCCCATTTGCGGGCCGGAGCATTGCCCGGCGCGCACTGCCGTGATCCGCCGAGCACTCCGTCCCAATCCATGGCCATTGTGTGGGGCCGGGCGGCACGCCACCTAAATTGCGGCTACAATCCTGTTGCCGCCCCGGCACGTAGGGCTTCGATCGATGGCCAAAGAGAGATCCGGCGATGCTCCTGCGCCCGCAAAGGGCGGGACCGCTCCGGTCCAAGGCGCGTCGCGCGCCGAGATCGAGGCGTTCGTGCGCCGCGCTCGCACACTGGCATCGACCACCGAGGCCGGCCGCCGCGGCCGTCTCATCTTCGCCTTGGACGCCACGATGAGCCGGCAGCCGACGTGGGACACCGCGTGCCGGCTGCAAGCCGAGATGTTCCGGGAAGCGGCGGCAATCGGAGGCCTCGACGTCCAGCTGGTGTATTACCGGGGGTTTGGCGAGTGCCGGGCGTCGGGCTGGGTTTCGAACGGCGAGCGCCTTGCGCAGCTGATGAGCCGGATCGACTGCCGGGGTGGCCACACCCAGATCGGCAAGATCTTGGCGCACGGGCGCCGCGAAACCGAGCGAGCCCGAGTGCAGGCGCTGGTATTCATCGGGGACGCCATGGAGGAGGCGCTCGATAGCCTCGCTGCCGCCGCCGGCGAGCTCGGGCTTCGCGGCGTTCCGGTATTCCTGTTCCAGGAGGGCAGCGACCCCGTCGCCGAGCAGGCCTTTCGGGAAATCGCGCGGCTTACGCGCGGGGCCTATTGCCGCTTCGACGCCGGAGCCGCCCACCAGCTTGCCGAGCTGCTGCGCGCCGTGGCTGCCTATGCGGCCGGCGGGCTCAAGGCGCTGGCGGATCTCTCGACGCGGCGTGGAACGGCGACGCTGAAGCTTCTCGAGCAACTCAAGTAATCATGGCCAGTGTTCTTCTGGGCATTGCCGCGCTCGTCTTGTTGCTGTGGGCGCTCAACGCTTTCACGAAAACCGATCCGAAGGTCGCCGCCCGCGTGCTGAGAATCTCGGCAGGCACCGCCGCGCTTGCCGGCGCCGTCATCCTGGTGGCGCTCGGCAGGGTCGGCATCGCCTTGCCGCTGGGGATTGCCGGGCTTTTTTTGCTGGGACTATGGCCGGGCGGCATGGGCTTCGGCCGCCGTGCGCGCAAGAGCCCGGGACAGGTTTCCCGCGTGCGCTCGGCTTTCCTCGAAATGGAACTCGACCACGACACCGGCGCGATGCGCGGGCGCATTCTCGCCGGCCGCCACGAAGGCGTCGGTCTCGATGCCCTCGACCTTACCACGCTGCTGGGGCTGCTTGCCGAGATCGACGAGGAGAGCCGCGCGCTACTTGCAACGTATCTTGACCGCAGGGATCCCGGCTGGCGTGAGCACGCGAAGGCTGATGCGGCAGCGGGGACCGGTGGGCCGCCGCGGACCGGGCCAATGACGCAGGAGGAGGCCTATCAGATCCTTGGCCTTGAGCCGGGTGCCAGCGCCGAGGAAATCGGGCGCGCGCACCGAACTCTGATGAAGAAATTGCATCCCGACCAGGGGGGGTCGACGTATCTCGCGGCCCGTATCAACGAGGCCAAAGACACTCTTCTTCGCCGTCATCGCTGAGGACTCCTGACGCAACACCACTCAGCGGTTCCCGTCCGGACGCCATTCCCTGCTTTTCTGTGCTCAGTTCCTCAGTGTCATACATGCAATATCGTTACGTTTGAAATAATGGCAGGCAGCTTCGGCTTTCTCTTTGTCGAATCCGGCGAAGCGCGCCCGATACAGCTCCTTGGAACCCTTCACGACCCGCTCGGTGAACCCGTCCGCCTTCGCGAGCAGATCATGCGCCATGCTCTGCGCGGAGCGTAGGCGCTGCTTGGCTTCCGCCTCGTCGCCAAACGCCCCGAGCTGGATCATCCACCCGGAGCGCGATACCGCGGCTCGCTGCGCGGCCAGCGGCGCAAGGGCCGTCGGCGCACCGGCGGGAGCCGGCTCGCTTTCTGCCGAAACCGTCTGGACCGGTAGCGTGCCGAGAATGCCGGGGCGCGCGCCGGGCGGCGGAAAAAGCGGTGCCGGCTCGCGCGCCGGCATGGCCGGGGCTCGCGCGAGTGCCGCGGGCGCTGTGCTCGCCGCTTCGGCGGCTACGGGAGATTGGGTCGCAACGGCCGCGGGGCTGGGAGCGGCTGCGGCCCATTGGGGCGGCGCCATGTTTGCCTGCGGGGCCGGCGCGACCAGCGGACCGAGGACGGAACTCTGGATCACGCGCGGCCGCACCGTGATGGTCTTTACCGGAATCGGCTGGATCGGCTCCGCCGATCCGGTCCGCGGCACGATCGCCGCGGTCGGAGCGGCGTCGGCCCGCGGTTTCGCCGCCGGCTCGCCGGAGGTAATGCGGGCTACGGGATCGGCGGCCGCAACGCGCGTCTTCGCATGCGCGGGCTCGGACTCGATCGCCTCCGCGACCATCGGGACGGTGCGCTGGGTCGAAGCCTCGCCGATATGCTCCTCGATCAAGTCGCGCATGCGCGCATCGCGTGCGCCGCCGGAGGAACCTCCGAACACGACGGCGACGACGTGACGGCCGCCGCGGCGCACCGAGGAGACCAGATTGAAACCGGACGCTCGCGTGTATCCGGTCTTGATGCCGTCGACGCCCTGAATACGGCCCAGCAGATGGTTGTGGTTGCGAATATCCATTCCGTGAAAATGGAAGCTCGACGTGGCGAAATAGCGATAATAGCGGGGAAACCGATCCTGAATGGCGCGCCCGAGCAGCGCTTGGTCGCGCGCGGTCGTGACTTGCTCGTCGTCCGGCAGGCCGGAGGCATTGGTGTAGACCGTCCGGGTCATCCCGAGCGCATGCGCCTTGCGGGTCATCAGTCCGGCGAAATCCGCCTCGCTGCCGGCAACGGCTTCTGCGATCACGACCGCAATGTCGTTCGCGGACTTGGTCACCACGGCCCTGATGGCATCTTCGGCCGCGATGCTCTGCCCCGGCTCCAATCCCAGCTTCGAGGGCTCCTGGGCCGCCGCGTGTGCGGACACCGGCAATCGGGAATCGAGCTTGAGCCTGCCGGCCTCGAGCTGCTCGAACAACAGATAGAGCGTCATGATCTTGGTGATCGAGGCCGGGTGACGCAGGCTGTCGGGGTTGCTGGCGGAAAGGACGCGGCCGGAATTGGCGTCCACCACGATGGCCGCATAGGGCGGCTGGTATCCGCCGTTGCCGCCATGCTCGGCGTGATGATGGCGGCGGGAACGCGCTTCTGCGGAATCGCCTACGCCGCCCGAGAGGATCGCGAACGCGGCGAGGCCGAGCAGGGCGCGGCGGATTGCGGGCAAAGTTCGAGAACGATGGCAGTGCATCGATTTCCCCGTCCCTCGATACGCGGGGTGCGCGCTTGGCTCGCACCCGACGTTCCCTGTTCGTCTTGGCCGAGGCGTGACGGCGGGAAGCGCCTGCCGGGTTGCCCGCCGGGCAGGGAATCTCGCCAAAACGCCGGACGCTCCCTCCCGCTTTGGGAACCGACGGCCCGTCTGAAGACCACAACCGACGACGCTAGGACGGCCCGGTTGCCAAAGCGTTAAGGATTTCGGGCGGGACAGGACCCAACTATTGCGGCGCAAACAAGACATGCGTTATTGTGCGCTGCGGTAAGGGCACGCGGCGCCGGGCTCTGGGCCGTTGGTATCGCGCAACTGTGGATCGGGGCCTGATCGGCCTGCGCGGGGTTCCGATCAGCCGGCCGGAGCCGAACGGCGCTGCGCCGGCGGATCGCAGAACCGGGATGGCCGCTTGGGGCGCCCGCTTCGATACGCCGCGTTGACGGGAAAGCGCGCGGTGTCGGCTGCGTGGCGCAAGCGTGCCACGATTGCACGCCGCTGCACGCCGCCGCGGCAGCAGACGTGTGCACCACTTCCGGCTTCGAGATCGACGTGAAGCCTCGAGGTCGAGTGCCGAAGCATCTTGCGGGATTCGGTCGCAGCGTCCAGCATTCGCCAAATCGCAGCGTAAAATGCTTGCCGAGGTGCCGTCGAATCCGCGGCCGCCTTCTTGGGAGGCTTCGAGCCACGATGACATCGCAGCCGAATGGGGACATCGGCGACGTCGAGTCCTGCCTAGTCTGGAACTGAGCCCTCCCCATGCTTATTATTCCTTTCGGCATTTCGCTTCGTGTCGCTTTGCGGCATGATTCCCCGAGCCATCGACATCTCGCTTCGGTGTCGATGGCTCACGCGAGTATGATGACCCGGTCGGCCGACCAGACCATGGACCAAGACGAAATTGGGGCGATAGGCTTGCAGCCCCGGATGGGAGACGATGACCGCAAGCGTCGCGGCGGGGATGCGGGCTTGCCCGGCGCGCCGGGAAGCGCCGTCATCACCAAGACCAGGCCGCAGATCAAGCGGCCCAACATGTACCGGGTGCTCTTGCTCAATGACGACTACACGCCGATGGAATTCGTGGTGGACGTGCTGCAGCGCTTTTTCAACAAGGACCGCGATACGGCCACACGAATCATGCTTCACGTTCACCACCACGGAATCGGCGAATGCGGCGTGTATACTTACGAGGTGGCCGAGACCAAGGTGACGCAGGTCATGGACTTCGCCCGCAAGCGCCAGCATCCGCTGCAATGCGTGATGGAGAAGAAATGACGGTCGCAGACATGAAGAGGCCATAATGCCCACTTTTTCCCGCAGCCTCGAGCAATCGCTCCACCGGGCGCTGGCGCTTGCCAACGAGAGGCACCACGAATACGCGACGCTCGAGCACCTGCTGCTGGCGTTGATCGACGATCAGGACGCGGCCGCGGTCATGCGGGCCTGCAACGTCGATCTCGACAAGCTCCGCCGCAACCTCGTGGCATACATCGAATCCGAGCTGGAAAGCCTGGTGACGGACGGCGCCGACGATTCCAAGCCGACCGCCGGCTTCCAGCGCGTCATCCAGCGCGCGGTGATCCACGTGCAGTCTTCCGGCCGCGAGGAAGTCACGGGCGCCAACGTGCTCGTCGCCATCTTCGCCGAGCGGGAAAGCCACGCGGCGTATTTCCTGCAAGAGCAGGACATGACCCGCTATGACGCGGTGAACTACATCAGCCACGGCATCGCCAAGCGCGCCGGCCTTTCGGAATCGCGGCCGGTTCGCGGGGTCGAGGAGGACACCGACACCAAGCCTGGCGAGGACAGCAAGAAGAAAGGCGATGCGCTCGAAGCCTATTGCGTCAACCTCAACAAGAAGGCGCGCGACGGCCGCATCGATCCGCTGATCGGGCGCGAGGCCGAGATCAGCCGCACCATCCAGGTGCTGTGCCGCCGCCAGAAGAACAACCCGCTGTTCGTCGGCGAGGCGGGCGTCGGCAAGACCGCCATTGCCGAAGGCCTCGCGCGGCGCATCGTCAACGGCGAAGTGCCCGACGTGCTCAAGAATGCCACCGTGTTCGCGCTGGACATGGGAACGCTGCTCGCCGGCACCCGCTACCGCGGCGATTTCGAGGAGCGCCTCAAGCAGGTCATCAAGGAGCTCGAGGCCTATCCCGACGCCATCATGTTCATCGACGAGATCCATACCGTGATCGGGGCGGGGGCGACGTCGGGCGGGGCGATGGACGCCTCCAACCTGTTGAAGCCGGCGCTCGCGGCCGGAACCGTCCGCTGCATCGGGTCGACGACCTACAAGGAGTATCGGCAGTATTTCGAAAAGGACCGCGCGCTCGTGCGCAGGTTCCAGAAGATCGACATCAACGAGCCGACGGTCCCGGACGCGATCGAGATCCTCAAAGGGCTCAAACCCTATTTCGAGGATTATCACAAGCTGCGCTACACCGGCGAGGCGATCAAGGCCGCTGTCGAGCTCAGCGCCCGCTACATTCACGACCGCAAGCTGCCCGACAAGGCCATCGACGTGATCGACGAATCCGGCGCCGCGCAGATGCTGCTGCCGGAGAGCCGGCGCAAGAAGACGATCGGCATCAAGGAGATCGAGACCACCATCGCGACGATGGCCCGCATCCCGCCGAAGACCGTGTCCAAGGACGACGCCGAGGTGCTGCAGCATCTGGAGGGGACGCTCAAGCGCGTCGTGTACGGCCAGGACAAGGCGATCGATGCGCTTTCGGCCTCGATCAAGCTGGCGCGCGCGGGACTGCGCGAGCCGGAGAAGCCGATCGGCTGCTACCTGTTCTCGGGGCCGACCGGGGTCGGCAAGACCGAGGTGGCCAAGCAGCTCGCATCCTTGCTCGGCGTCGAGCTCCTGCGCTTCGACATGTCGGAATACATGGAGCGCCACACGGTGTCCCGCCTGATCGGCGCGCCGCCCGGCTACGTCGGCTTCGATCAGGGCGGCCTGCTCACCGACGGGGTCGATCAGCATCCGCACTGCGTGCTGCTGCTCGACGAGATCGAGAAGGCGCACCCGGACCTGTTCAACGTGCTGCTGCAGATCATGGACCACGGCAAGCTCACCGATCACAACGGCAAGCAGGTGGATTTCCGCAACGTGGTGCTGATCATGACCACGAATGCCGGCGCATCCGAGCTCGCCAAGCAGGCTTACGGGTTCACCCGCTCCAAGCGCGAGGGCGACGACATCGAGGCGATCAACCGGATGTTCATGCCGGAATTCCGCAACCGGCTCGATGCGATCATCACCTTCGCGCATCTCACGCCTGCGGTGATCGCGCGCGTGGTCGAGAAATTCGTCATGCAGCTGGAAGCCCAGCTCGCCGATCGGGCGGTGAGCATCGAGCTTTCGGAAGAAGCCACCAAATGGCTCATCGATCACGGGTTCGACGAGCAGATGGGCGCCCGGCCGATGGCCCGCACCATCCAGGAGCACATCAAGAAGCCGCTCGCGGACGAAGTGCTGTTCGGCAAGCTCAAGACCGGCGGCCACGTGCGCGTGATCGTGGTGAAAGACGAGAACGGCGGGGAGAAGCTCGGGTTCGAATACCTCGACGGACCGGTGACGCCCAAGCCGGAACGGCTGCCCGAGCCGCGCCGCGCGCAGAAGAAGCGACGTCCCCCCGCGCCGCGCCGCGCCAAGCCGGAGGGGCCCAAAGGCGACGGCCCGCGCCGCGGCTCGGTGCCGAAGGTGCCGCTGATCAAGGTCTAGGCGAAGTTCATCCCAAGCCAAAGAATGCAGATAGGAAGTTCGCAAGGGCTGCCGCGAACTCGGCGGACTCCCTCTCCCACCAAACCCGGGTGCTCCCGGGTTTGGCAATCATGAATCGGTCCAAGTCGGAAACATCCGACTTGGACTGGGGAGAGGGTTGGGGTGAGGGGGCTACGAAGCAACGAGAGGGCAAAACCCCTCACCCCACCCCTCTCCCTATGGGAGAGGGAGCCGGCCGAGCCAGCTTCGATAGCTCACGTTCCCCGGACCGCGCGGCGCGAAGCGCCGTCGCGTGATCCGGGGTCCAGCAATGGTTCGCGAAGCGACCTTATGGGTGGGGTGTAACCATACGGACGCTTTGCGAACTCACTCCTGGGTCCCGGATCTTCGCTCGCTGCGCTCGCTCGTCCGGGACACGATGATGTGATGCACGCTACTGTGCTGCAGCCACGGTCGGCGCCGAAGGCCCGCGTCGGCCACTTTTTTAAATAGCGATCTGTCATGCCCGGCCCTGTGCCGGGCATCCGCGATTTGAACGCAGACGTGTCGAAGGCGTGGATGGCCGCGCGGCGCGAAGCGCCGTCGCGTGATCCGGGGTCCAGCAATGGTTCGCGAAGCGACCTTATGGGTGGGGTGTAACGATAAGGACGCTTCGCGAACTCACTCCTGGGTCCCGGATCTTCGCTGGCTGCGCTCGCTCGTCCCGGGACACGAGGCCGGCCGCAAAGCGCCCGCGCTCTTACGCTGCCGCGAGCGCCGCGCTCAGGCGCTTGGCGTGATCGGCTAGTACCTCCGGCTTTTCCCGCTCGCTCGCCGGCGGCTTCAAGGCTACGCCCGCTTTTCGCGGGATGACGTGGACATGCAGGTGGAACACGACCTGGCCGCCGGCGGATTCGTTGAATTGGTGGATGGTGACGCCCTCGGCCCCGAACGTCCCCATCGTCGCGCGGGCGATCTTCTGCGTCACCTGCATGACGTGGCACAGATCGTCCGGCTTAACGTCGAGAATGTTGCGAGCCTTGCCCTTGGGAACGACCAGGGTGTGGCCGGGCGAACGCGGCATGATGTCCAGGAACGCCAGCGATTTGTCGTCCTCATAGACCTTGTAGGCCGGGATTTCGCCGCGAAGAATTTTCGCAAAGATGTTTGCGTCGTCGTAGGTCGGCATGAAAATTCCTCCACCGTCGCACCGGCGTCTGTCGCAGGCGATGACGGGCGCGTCAAGTTCAGGGATTTCAGCCGCCCTCGATCCGCAAGTCCTTCCGGAACGGGACGGCTTCGGCGAGCTCGCGGCCGGCGGCCTCGACGTAGGCGCGCTCGCGCCGCAGATAGTCGGCGATGGCGCGCCGCAAGGCCGGATCGGCGACATGATGCGCCGAATAGGTCATGACCGGAACATAGCCCCGCGCGATCTTGTGCTCGCCCTGCGCCCCGGCTTCGACCCGGGCAAGCCGATGCGCAATCGCATATTCGATGGCCTGATAGTAACACAGCTCGAAATGCAGGAACGGGTGGTGCTCGACGGCGCCCCAATGGCGTCCGTAGAGCGCATGGGAGCCGATGAAATTGATCGCGCCGGCAATGAAACGTCCGGCCCGCCTGGCCATGACCAGGAGAATGCGGTCGGCCATGGCCTCGCCGACCAGGGAATAAAACTTGCGGGTCAAATACGGGCGGCCCCATTTGCGCGAGCCGGTCTCCATGTAGAACGCGAAGAACGCGTCCCACACGGCCTCGGTCAAATCCGATCCCGTGAGCCAAACCACCTCGATGCCGGGTGGGAGCGCGTCGCGCCGCTCGCGGCGGATGATTTTTCGCTTGCGCGCCGCGAGCGCGGCCAAAAAGTCGTCGAACGAGCGATAGGCCGCATTGAACCAGTGGTACTGCTGATCATTGCGCTGCAGGAACCCGTGCCGGCCGAGCAGCCGCCATTCGGGCTCGGTCGCGAAGGTGACATGGGCGGAAGACGCGTCCCGCAGCCGACACAGCTCGATGAGGCCTGCGGCAAGCCCCTGCCTCGTGTCTGCCTCGGCGCCGGGAGCAGCGAGCAGGCGCCGACCCATGACCGGCGTGAACGGCACCGAGACCTGGAGCTTGGGATAATACTGGCCGCCGGCGCGCTCATAGGCGTCGGCCCAGCCGTGATCGAAGACGTATTCGCCCCGCGAGTGCGATTTGAGATAGCAAGGCAGCACGCCCAGCACCCGGCCGTCCGCACCTTCGGCGACGAGGTGCTGCGGGTGCCAGCCGGTTCTTGCCGCGGCCGAGCCGGAAGCTTCCAGCGCGTGGAGAAAACCATGGGAGATGAATGGGTTGTACTCCCATTCCGGAGAATTCGATTCCGCCTGTCCTGGACGCGGTTGCGTCGATCCGGATGGGACGCATTCAGGCACCGGGTCGGTTCGGGCCAGCGCCAAATTGCAGGGCTTCGAGTTGGCGCAGGCGTCCCATTCCGCGGCGGCAATTTCGGCGATCGCAGGAACGACCCGGATCCTGAGTTCGGTCGCGCTCATTGCCGGTTCCGGCATCGCTCTCTTCCCGCTCGCGATCCCACCACCACCTTGTCGATGGAATGCCGCGCGGCGCAAGTACGACTTGATTTTCACCGGGCGGTCCAGGCGGCGTTTCGCCGCCGCGCTCGATCCTAAGGCCTGAAACCCTCGAAGATCATCTGATCGGCCCATCGCCGCGCAAGTTGCCGTTCCCGCTCATTGCGTACCGTCCAAGCCAGCAGCGGCAGCCCAAGTACATGCCGCAGGAAGAGCGGGGCCGCGGCCGGCAGGTCGTCCACCGCATAGGCAATGAACTGCGGGCCGGCGGCGATGGCGCGGCACAGATAGGTCAGCCCGTGGTTGCGGCCGCCGCCGTCGCGTTCGGACCCTCGATGCCGTCGCTCCGCAACCATGCCGCGCGGCACAACGGGCGCAAGCGCTCGCAGCGTCCCGACCTGCCACGGGTCGAACGACATCGCCGCCGCCGCGCCGGCGTAGGCCGCGAGCACCTCGGCGACGCGGGAGACCAGACGAGGGTCGCGGTCGAAACGGCTCTTGAGCTCCAGCACGAGCGGCGCGCGGCTCCCGACCAGATCGCACAGCTCGCCGATCGTCAGCATCCGGTCCGCCGTCGCTCGGAACGGCACGCGCTTGAGCTCCGCCGCCGTCAATGCATCGATGCGGCCCCGGCCATCGGTCACGCGACCCAAAACTTCGTCGTGGTGAACCATTGCGTCGCCGTCCGCCGTGACCTGCAGGTCGACCTCGATGCCGTATCCGGCGGCGATCGCCGCCTCGATGGCGGATGGCGTGCTCTCGATGATGCCTGCGGAGGCATCGTGCAATCCGCGATGCGCAATGGGGCGCGCGATCAGCCAGTCGAGACCAGACATGGTCCGGAATGCCGGCACGAAGCGCTCAATCGACTTCGAACGAGCCTTCCACCTCGACGGCCGCATCGAGCGGCAGCGCCGATACGCCGACCGTCGTGCGGGCATGCCGGCCCTTGTCGCCGAACACCGCAACCATTAGGTCGGATGCGCCGTTCATCACCTGGGGTCCATCCGCAAAGCCGGCAGCCGAATTGATGAAGCCGCCGAGCCGGACCACCCGGATGACCTTGTCGAGATCGCCGAGGCCGGCCTTGATCTGGGCCAGCAGGTTGATGGCACAAGCGCGCGCCGCCTTTTGTCCATCCTCGACCGATACTTCGCCCCCGAGCCTGCCCTTGGCGACAAGCTTGCCGTCGGCGCCGAAGCAGATCTGTCCGGATACCAGCATGAAATTTCCAGTGCGAACGAAAGGAACGTAGTTGGCGACCGGAGCTTTCGGCTCGGGCAGGGAAATTCCCAGTTCGGCAAGCTTCTTCTCCACGGTTCCGGCCATGACGTCCTCCTCGGTTCCCGCCGCGAATATTCCCGGCGGCAGCCGCCGCGGGTGAATGGCGCACTCTGCGCCGATCGAACACTCGGGTGCAAGCGGCGCCGCGGGCTCGGTTGCGGTCCTCGCACAAGCTGCCTATGTTCCGCGCCGGAGCAAAGGGAGACCGCCTGCGATGATGACTGTGCGCGTTCGCTTCGCCTCGTCAGTCCTCGCCGCGAGCCTGCTTGCCGCGGCCGCGGGTTGCGGGCCCGCCGCGGCGGAACCGCAGGCGGGGGGCATCGCGCTCGCGTCGCATCTTGCGATCTACGATCTCAAGCTGGCGAATTCCCGGGGCAAGCGGTCGCTGCAGGCGGTGCAGGGCCGCATCGTCTACGATTTCTCCAGCGCCTGCGAAGGCTATGGCCTGCAATTTCGGCAGGTCACCTCGCTCGACAGCGGCGAGGGCAAGACGGCGTTGAGCGACCTGCGGGCCACGAGCTGGGAGGACGCCGAGGCCAAAAGCTTCCGTTTCACTTCTCAGAATTTCCTGGATGAGCGCCTGGTGGAGAACGTCGACGGCAATGCCGAGCGCCAGGGAGACGGCGTCGCCGTCAAGCTCAGCAAGCCCGAGCAGAAGCATTTCAGCGCCGGGGCGGCGGTGTTTCCGACCGAGCACATGCGCGACATTCTCGCCGCCGCCCATGCCGGAAAATCGCTGCTGCAGCTCAACGTCTACGACGGTTCAGACAACGGACAGAAAGTGTATCAGTCGCTCACCGTCATCGGCCGCAAGATTGCGCCGAACGAACGCAAGCCGGCCGACGCGGCCGGGAGCCAGTCGGCGCTTGCCGATCTCGACCGTTGGCCGGTCACGATCAGCTATTTCGAGAAGACCGACCAGAACGGCGAGCAGACCCCGGTCTACTCCATCAGCTTCGAGCTTTACGACAACGGCATCTCGCGGGCGCTGGTCCTCGACTACGGAGATTTCGCGGTCAGCGGCGACATGACCTCGCTGGAGCTGAGAGACACCAAGCCCTGCCGGTAAGCGCGCGGCGCGCCATAGGATCAGGTCTCCTCGTCGCGGTCGAATGCCAGGCCCCTGACGACCGCCGAGCCTCCGAATTTTTGCCGCAGCCGGTCGAGTGCATGCTCCGCCGCGGCGGCACGCGAGGCCCGGGGATCGAGCAGATCGACCGGGTCGGCGTGATCCGCGGCGAGGAGTCCGGAGACGCCGATGCCGATCAGCCGAAATCGGGTTCCATCGGTTTCGCGAAGCAGGAGATCGCGACCGGCGGCAAAGATTCTTCCGGCAAGCTGCGTGGGATCGCTCAGCGTCCGCGCGCGGGTCCGCAGCAGGAAATCCTCGGTCTTGAGCTTCAGCGTGATCGTCGATCCCGCAAGATTGGCGGTTTTGAGCCGGGCCGAGACTTTCTCGCACAAGATCCACAGCCGCCGCTCCATCGTCCGGAAACCGGCGACGTCGCGGTCGAACGTGGTTTCCGCCGACACGCTCTTGGCCTCGCGTTCCGGCGTGACCGAGCGCGCATCGATGCCGCGGGCGAGCCTCGCCAGCCGCAGCCCCTCGCTGCCGTAGCGGCGCATCAGGTCGCGTTCCTCGCGGGCGGCGAGATCGGCGATGCGATGAAAGCCATCGCGCGCGAGCCGGCCCTGCATGGTCTTGCCGACGCCCCAGATGAAGCTCACCGGCTTGGGGGCAAGAAACTCGCGCGCCTCCTCTCGGCCCAGCACGGCGAAGCCGCGGGGCTTGTCGAGGTCAGACGCGATTTTTGCCAAAAACTTGTTGGCGGAGAGGCCGATCGACACGGTGATGCCGATCGCAGCTTCGACCCTTGTGGCAAAGCGCGCCAGCGCTTTCGCCGGAGCAAGCCCGTGCAAGCGCGCGGTGCCGGCGAGGTCCATGAAGGCCTCGTCGATCGACAAGGGCTCGACCTGCGGGGTGAGCTCCAGCATCATCCGGCGGACCTCGCGGCCGACCCGGACGTATTTTTCCATGTTCGGCGCAACGACCGCGGCGGCGGGGCACAGCCGCCGCGCCTGGAACATGGGCATGGCCGAGCGCACGCCGAAGGTTCGGGCCACATAGCAGGCGGCGGCGACCACGCCCCGCTTGCCGCCGCCGACGATCACCGGTTTGTCGCGCAGAGCCGGCTCGTCACGCTTTTCGATGGTGGCGTAGAAAGCATCGCAATCGACGTGGGCGATCGAGAGGATCGCGAGCTCTCGGTGACGCAGCAGACGCGGCGAGCCGCACGCCCGGCACCGCCGCACGTCGTCGGGCGCATCCTCGAGGCAATCGCGGCAGAAGCCGGGCATGTGCGGCGGTCCCCCTGCGCTCGCGCGGCGATCATAGCGCGGAGCGGGCGGGCCGGGCAGGGGAGGGAGGGCTCAGGGGATTTCAGGCTCCCATCGATCGCCCGACAATGCCGCCTGCGCGCGGGCAATCTCTCTCGGGTCGACGCGCGCGTGCCCGGCGAAGCCGAGCAACAGCGATTCCTCGGAGCTCAGGTATTCGAGGACGCCGGCGAGGAAGCCCGGCTCTTTGGCGGCGAGCCGCACCGCTTCCGGGCCGAGGCCCGAAAGCGCAAGAAACCGCCCGAGCCTCTCCGGCTCGGCGGCGAGGTAGGTAAGCGCCTGAATTGCCAGCGATTCGGCGGCTTCCCGGTCAGCCGAATCGCGCCCGCGCATGGCCATCCATTTGCGTTTCCGTAAGAAATCGCCGCTATTCTGCACGACGTGTCCATGCCGTGCGGCGCGTCACCCAAGCCCGGACGCAACGGCTGGCGTTGTCTCCTAGAATCATGTCGACTTCCCGGGGAAGCGCGGGCGATCGGGAGCGGGATGGCGCTTCCGGCCGATATGTGTCCCACGAAAGCCGGCGAGACGCCATTGCCGCCTGTCAGACGAAGGAAACCCGGATGGCGAAGACCGTCCTGATCGTCGAAGACAACGAGCTCAATATGAAGCTCTTTCACGATCTCCTGGAAGCGCACGGCTACGAGACGCTGGGCACCCGCAACGGCATCGAGGCGCTGGATCTCGCCCGCAAGCATCGCCCCGACTTGATCCTCATGGACATTCAGCTGCCGGAAGTTTCCGGGCTCGAGGTGACCAAGTGGCTCAAAGACGACCCGGAGCTCAAGGTCATTCCGGTCGTGGCGGTCACGGCGTTTGCCATGAAGGGCGACGAGGAGCGGATCCGGGAAGGCGGCTGCGAAGCCTATTTGTCGAAACCGATCTCGGTCGGCAAGTTCCTCGAGACCGTCCGTCACTTCCTCGACGCCGCATGAGGGGAAGTCGATGACAGCGCGGATTCTCGTCGTCGATGACGTGCTCGCCAACGTCAAGCTGCTGGAGGCGCGGCTCACCGCGGAATATTTCGACGTCGTCGCTGCGCGGAGCGGGCCGGAGGCGTTGGCGATCTGCGAGCGGGGGATGTGCGATATCGTCCTGCTCGACGTGTTGATGCCCGACTTGGACGGCTTCGAAGTTTGCCGCCGGCTCAAGGCCAATCCGGCGACGCATCATATTCCGGTCGTCATGGTCACCGCGCTCGACCAGCCCTCCGACCGCGTGCGCGGGCTGGAAGCGGGCGCGGACGACTTCCTGACCAAGCCGGTTTCCGACATCGCCCTGGTGGCGCGGGTGCGGTCGCTGGTGCGCCTCAAGATGGTCACCGACGAGCTGCGCATGCGGGCGGCGACGTCGCGCGAGGTCGGAATCGGCGATCCGGTCGGTGCCGCCCTCGCCGATAAAGGACGCGGCGGCCGCATTCTCATCGTCGACGACCGGTCGGTCTCCTACCAGCGCCTCGCCGCGACCCTGTCCGAAGAACACAGCGTCGATATCGAGCCCGATCCACAGCAGGCGTTGTTCCATGCAGCGGAGGGCGATTACGACCTGATCATGGTTTCGCTGGGCCTGGAGCATTTCGATGGCTTGCGATTGTGCAGCCAGATTCGCTCGCTCGATCGCACCCGAAACATCCCGATCCTGGTCATCACGGAAATGGAGGATACGGCGCGCTTGCTGCGGGGTCTCGAGATCGGCATCAACGATTACCTGGTCCGCCCGATCGACCGCAACGAAATGCTGGCACGGGTCCGCACGCAGGTGCGCAAGAAGCGCTACAGCGCCCGGATGCGCGACAATATGCAATTGTCGATCGAGATGGCGATCACCGATGCGCTCACCGGGCTCTACAATCGCCGCTATATGGAAACTCACTTGGCAACGGCGGTCGATCAGGCAACGGCGCGCGGCAAGCCGTTGACTTTGCTTCTCATCGACATCGATTATTTCAAATCCGTCAACGACAGCTACGGGCACGACGCCGGCGACGACGTGTTGCGGGAATTCGCCATCCGGCTGCGCAAATCGATCCGGGGGATCGATCTTGCGTGCCGCTACGGCGGGGAGGAATTCGTCGTCGTCATGCCGGAGACGGAGATCGCCGTCGGCGCGACGGTGGCCGAGCGCATCCGGCGTCGGATCGCTACCGGGCCGTTCACGATCCGCAACGGCGCAGGCGCGATCGACGTCACGATCTCGATCGGCATTGCGACGCTCGCCGGTGCGAACGATCAGCCGGGTGCCGTCCTCAAGCGCGCCGATGAAGCGCTGTTTCGCGCCAAACGCGACGGCCGCAATCGCGTGGCGGCCGAGGCGGCCTGAGGCTCCGCGCGGTCAACCATAACGCTTTACGGTGATGGCGAATCCCTGCAGACTATATGCGGGATTGACATTGATTTCCGTGCCCGTTTGGTTAGCCTTTCGGGCGGATAGAATTATTTTCTTTCGGGACGGGGCCGACCGATCCGCGGGTCGTGAAGTTTTGGCCTCATCCCTTTGATAACCCTACGGAATGCTCAGGTCCGCCGCATCTCCTGGGTCCGTGGGGTTCGGCCGGTCGGGGGCGGTGTGAGTGGCCTCCTCATGACACCGCTCCTGGCCGGCCACCATGCCTTGCTGAAAATACCCCGCCGTGCCGATGCTCGGAACGCGAAGGGCGCCCGAGGGGGCGCCCCTGTCCGACCGCAATCATAACGCTCATTTGATCTTGGATTCGCGAAATTCGACGTGCTTCTTGGCGACCGGGTCGTATTTCTTCTTCACGAGCTTGTCGGTCATCGTGCGCGAATTCTTCTTGGTCACATAATAGAAACCGGTATCCGCGCTCGACACCAGCTTCACCTTGATCGTGGTCGCCTTGGCCATGTCGGAATCCTCGCGAAGAGATAGGGCGCAAGCCCCCGCTCATCGGCCGCGAAGCTAGCGACGGATCGAGGATTGTCAAGGCAGGTCTTGAGGACCGAAGACGGGTCTATTTGGCGGCCCCGTCACAGCCGGAGGTCATGACCTTGCAGGCGGCTCGCCGCGCCGGGGGCGACTTCGCCTGGCACATGGCAAGCGCTTGCTGTTCGGCGGTCTTCTTGTCGGCCGCCACCGCCCAACCGACACCCGGCGTTCCCGCGTCCGGATCCTCGGCACCGGCCACGCATTGGTCGTGGAACGTGCCGACGATCTTGCAAAGCGCGCGCGCGGCCTCGGTGGAATTCTTCACGTCGCGACAGCCCGCGAGCGCCCTCTGCCGAGCCTCGGCGGCGGTCGGCGAGTTGGTGTTCCATCCCAAAGCGACGCCGTCTTTCGCCACATCGCTCGGGAGCCCGATCGCCAGCGCTCCTTCGGCGCCGGCCCGACCGGGCAGAGCGAGGGCGAGGAGGCCCAACACCGCTACGGTTACGAATCGCCGTGAACCGAACCGTCCCATCTTGCGTACTCCAAGTTAAGAGGCGGCCGCGTTTCCCGTCGCACGAAGGCCGCGCGCTCTCACAACAGCTCCCGAACGAAGCGGCGCTTGACCATGCGATAGTAGGGAACCGGCAAGTCGTGCCCGAACCCCGCGGCGATCCGAGCCTCGAGATCGACCAGCACCACGTGGGTGATGCTCGGCAGATCGAGCTCCTTGGCCGCCGCGATCGGCACCCAGGTCAGCTCGACGAGCTCGGCATCGGGACCGATGATGCCCTCGACGCGATGGGCGATGGCGCGGGCATCGGCGGCGAAGAAACGCGTATCGAACCGCCGCGGCCGGCGCGGCGGCGTAATGGCGCGGGCGATGAAATGCAGCTCGTCGAGGCTGGGCTGAACGCCCGCGGCGGCGAACGCGTCCCAGCCATCGGGAAATTTCGGCGCGCGCGCGACCTTCGTGCCGAGCAGCAGCCCGGTCTCCTCGAAGGCCTCGCGGATCGCGGCGACCGCCAGCACGCGCGCGCGGATCCGGCTCGGCCGCCGCAGCCGCGCCATCAGCCGGGATTCGACGTTGGGATCGAGCTCGCCGGCCACCGGCACGTAGCGGTCGCCCACGTCGACGCGACCGCCGGGAAACACGAACTTGCCCGGCATGAATTTATGGCCGTGATGGCGGCGGCCCATCAGCACCTTGGGCTCCGTGCCCGAGCGGTCGATCAGGATGATGGTCGCGGCGTCCTTCGGCCGCAGCTGGGGAAAGCTCTGGTCGCGTTCGGCCCGGGTCAATTGTTCCGTGAGGTCGGCCATCTGCGCTCGCTAGCCGGTTCCGCGCGCGCGATCAAGGATTTCAGTAGTGCCTCAGTTTGATTGTGGCGGCTGAGGCACCATTTCATCAAGCTTCGTGGTCTCGCCACGGATCGAAACCCATGGCATCTTCGAGCGCACGAAAATCTCATAAGTCGGCGTCACGAGACCCGGGTCATCGAGCGTCCCGGCCTTGATTACCACGTATTCGGGTCCCCGCAATTCCAGCTCGTGGAGGACGCCGGAGCCGCAAACCGGACAGAAGCTTCGATCGATCCATCGCCCGGAATCCCCGGTCATCCGATAGGTCCGCAGCTCGCCGCGGGTGATGGCGAAGCCCGTTCGCGGGATCACCACGCCGACGTGAAAGGCGCTGCCGCTCGCGCGTTGGCAGTCGCGGCAGTGGCAGATCACGTGCCGAAGCAGATCCCCGGAGAATTCGTAGCGCAGCGCGCCGCAAAGGCAGCCGCCTGCGAGGTTCATGTCCGTCCTCCACCGTTCGTCAGCTCAGCGTTCCATACTAGACGCAATCTGCCCGATCATCGATGCTGCTTCCCGCTTGCCCGCTCTTTTTGCCGATGCTTTTGCCCGCGGCTCGTTCGCGCTCCCGCTCCGCGGTCGCGGCGGCCTGCGCGCAAACCTGGCCGGCCTTCGGACAACAGCTCGAAGCGCAGCGCACCGGCGACCGGTATGGCCTCCACCAGCCGGACCTTCACGCGGTCGCCGAGCCGATGGGTTTCGCCGGTCGCCTCGCCGACCAATGCGTGCTCCGCTTCGCGGTAGCGGAAATAATCGCTGCCGAGCGTTCTCGCCGGGATGAACCCGTCGGCGCCGGTGTCGTCGAGCTTGACGAACACGCCGGCGCGGGTGACGCCGCCGATGTGGCCGTCGAACGTCGCCCCGATTTTCTCCGCGAGAAAATGCGCAATCAGCCGATCGACGGTTTCCCGCTCGGCGACCATGGCGCGGCGTTCGGTCGCCGAGATCTTGGCGCCGATCTCTCCGAGCGAGCGGACGTCCTCGCCGTCCGGCAGCCCGTCGCGGCCGAATTTCAGGGCGCGGATCAGGCCGCGATGCACGATCAGATCGGCATAGCGGCGGATCGGCGAGGTGAAATGGGCGTAGCGCCGCAGGTTGAGGCCGAAATGGCCGTAGTTTTCCGCGGCATATTCGGCCTGGGACTGGCTGCGCAGCACGACCTCGTGCACGAGCTTCGCGACGTCGCTGCCGTCCACCCGCGCCAGGATGCGGTTGAAATCCGCCGGCCGCAGCGCCTGGGATTTCGACAGCGAAATGTCGAGCGTGCGCAGGAACTCGCGCAGCGCATGGATTTTTTCCAGCGCCGGCTCATCATGAACCCGGTAGATGAGCGGCACGCGCGCCCGCTCCAACGTCTCCGCCGCAGCCACATTGGCGAGGATCATGAATTCCTCGATCAGGCGGTGCGATTCCAGCCGAGCCGGCGTGACGACGCGGTCGACCGTCGCGTCGGGTTTGAGCAGGATCTTTCGCTCGGGAAGATCGAGCTCGAGCGGCGCGCGGTCGTCGCGCGCGCGCTTGACGGCCGCATAGGCGGCGTAGAGCGGCTCGATCGCCATGGGGAGGAGCGGCTCGATCGCCTCGTCGGCCGCGCCGTCGATCGCGTCCTGCACCTGGGCGTAATTGAGCCGCGCGGCTGAGCGGATCAGAACCCGATGGAAGGCGTGGGAGCGCTTGCGCCCGTCGGCGCCGATCACCATGCGCACCGCGATCGCCGCCCGGTCGACGCCGGCCTTGAGCGAGCACAGGTCGTTGGAGATGCGCTCGGGGAGCATCGGCACGACCCGATCCGGAAAATACACCGAGTTGCCCCGCAGCAGCGCCTCGCGGTCGAGTGCGGAAGCGGGCCGCACGTAATGCGCGACGTCGGCGATCGCCACGGAAACGACATGGCCGCCGGGATTGCCCGGATCGCTGTCGGCGATCGCATGGACCGCGTCGTCGTGGTCCTTGGCGTCGGCCGGATCGATGGTGACGAAGGGAACCTGCCGCCAGTCCTCGCGACCGCTAAGATCGGCGGCAACCGCCGCCTCCGCTTCCGCGAGCGCCGCGCGGGGAAAGACGTTGGGAATGCCGTGGGCGTGAATGGCGATCATGCTCACGGCGCGTTCGGTCTTGAGCGACCCGAGCCGTTCCCGGATCCGCGCACTCTGCAGCCCGTGGCCGGCGGATCGCGTCACCTCGGCGGCGACGAGGTCGCCATCCTGTGCATCCGCGGTTGCGCCCGCAGGGATCGCGAGCTCTTTTCCGAGCTGTTTTTTCTCGACCGGCGAGAGGCGGCCGCCGCCGCCGGGTAGCTTGCGAAAAATTCCCAGCACCCGATGCTTGGCGCGATCGATGACCTTGATGACGCGGCCCTGGTGGCTGATCTCGTCCGCCGCATCCTCGACCTCCTCGGTTCGGAGCAACGCCCTGTCGCCGACGCCCGCGATCTCTCCCGGCCGGCTGCGGCGCGGAACATGGATGCGAATTTTCGGCGGCGCGCCGTGGGCTTCCTCGTCCCACTCGGTCGGGACCGCGATCAGCTCGCCGTCGGGGTCGCGCGCGACGACGTCGGCGAGAACCACCGAAGGCAATTTGCCGGAGCGATGCAGCTTCTTGCGCTTGCGCTCGAGGTGACCCGCCTCGGCAAGCTCGCGAAGCATGTTCTTCAGCTCGATGTTGTCGTGTCCGGAAATGCCGAAGGCGCGGGCGATCTCCCGCTTTCCGACCTTGCCGGAACGCGCCTCGATGAAGGCCAGAAGTTCCGGTTTGTTGGGAAGGCCTCGGGGTTTCGATTGCTTGCCGAGCTGTTTGGCCAATGGATCCGCCGGATCGAACCTGGAAGGCTTGCGCGTCAATCGGCCGCCTTTCGGCGTCGCATGGTCTTTCTGCGTTGCGGCGCGGGGGCCGCGGACGCGGCCGCGGCCGGCGTGCCGCCGACCGATCGCGATTTGCTCGAAGCGCGCGCCTTCTGCGCGCCCGCCTTCCGGGGTCGCCGCATCGGCCGCTTGGAAGGCGCACTGCCGGCCTTGGCGTCGATCAGGGCTACGGCATCCGCGAGCTGCACCGTTTCCGGCGTCTTGTCGGCCGGCAGCGTGGCATTGACGCCGTTATGGCTGACGTAGGGTCCGTAGCGGCCGTGCTTGGCAACCACCGCGCCGCCCTTGACCGGATGCTCGCCGAGCGGTCGCCCGGGGTCGGCGCCGAACCGGCGGCCGCGCCCGCCCTTGAGCTTCTTTTCCGCAATCAGGGTCACGGCGCGGTTGAGCCCGATGTTGAGGACATCGTCTCCAGGCTCCAGACTCGCATAGGTCTTGCCGTGTTGCACATAAGGACCGTAGCGGCCGAGGCCGGCGAGGATCGGCTCGCCCGTCTCCGGATGCAGGCCGATCCGGCGGGGCAGGCCGAGCAGCGCAATCGCGTGCGCTAGATCGACGTCGTCGAGTGCGAGCCCCTTGGGCAACGGCGTTCGCTTGGGCTTTTCGCCGTTGATGGCCTCGCCGAGCTGGACATAGGGACCGAACCGGCCGTTGCGCAGCGTCACCTCGAGGCCCGTATCGGGATCCTGGCCGAGAACCTTGGCGCTGTTGTCGCCGCTGCCGTCGCTCGCCGCCGTGAGCGCGCGCGTAAAGCGGCAATCCGGGTAATTCGAGCAGCCGATGAAGGCGCCGAACTTGCCGAGCTTGAGCGAGAGGCGGCCGTCGCCGCAGGTCGGGCATTGCCGCGCATCGGTGCCGTCGGGCCGCGGCGGAAAGATATGCGGGCCGAGGAGCTCGTCGAGCGCCTGGAGCACGTCGCCGATTCTCAAGTCCTTGATGTCGTCGACCGCGCCGGCGAAATCCCGCCAGAAATCCCGCAGCAGATCGCGCCAGGCGACCTCGCTGTTGGAGACGCGATCGAGCTGCTCCTCGAGCGAAGCGGTGAAATCATATTCGACGTAGCGGGCAAAGAAGCTTTCCAGGAACGCCACCACGATGCGCCCTTTGTCCTCGGGAACGAGGCGCTTGCGGTCGATGCGCACGTAGCCGCGGTCCTTGAGCACGGCCAGGATCGCCGCATAGGTCGACGGGCGCCCGATGCCGAGCTCCTCCATGCGCTTGACCAGCGAGGCTTCGGAATAGCGCGGCGGCGGCTCGGTAAAATGCTGGGCAGCCGCGATGGCGCGCTTCGACAGATTCTCGCCGGCGCTCATCGCGGGCAGGCGGCGCGATTCCTCGTCGTCGGCCTCGTCATCGCGGCCTTCCTGATAGAGCTTGAGGAATCCGTCGAACTTCACCACGGTCCCGGTCGCGCGCAAATCGAGCATGCGCGCGCCCACCTTTGCCGAGATCTCGGCGGTCGTGCGTTCGAGCTCGGCGGATTCCATCTGGCTGGCTAGCGTGCGGGTCCAGATCAGCTCGTAGAGCCTGGCCTGGTCGGCGTCCACGAACCGCTTCACCTGGTTGGGGCGGCGGCTGAGATCCGTCGGCCGGATCGCCTCGTGGGCTTCCTGCGCATTCTTGGCCTTGGTCTGGTACTGGCGCGGCGCGCCGGGAACATAGTCCTTGCCGAAATCGGCGCCGATCAGGCGCCGCGCGGCGGCGATCGCCTCGCCGTCGATCTGCACGCCGTCGGTTCGCATGTAGGTGATGAGGCCGACCGCCTCGCCGCCGATGTCGACCCCTTCATAAAGCCGTTGCGCGACGCGCATGGTATGGGCCGGCGCAAAGCCGAGCTTGCGGCTCGCCTCCTGCTGCAGCGTCGAGGTGGTGAACGGGGGCTGCGGATGGCGCTTGGCGGGCTTGGCTTCGACCGAGGCGACCACGAAGGTCGCGGTTTCGAGCGCGCGCTTGAAGGCCTCGGCTTCGGCGCCGGACCCGATGTCGAGCCGCTGGATTTTCTTGCCGTCGGCGCCGACGAGCCGCGCCTCGAACGTCTCCCCGCGCGGCGTGGCAAGGGTCGCCACCAGCGACCAATATTCGCGCGCAACGAAGCGCTCGATCTCGAGCTCGCGGTCGCACACCAGCCGCAGCGCCACCGATTGCACCCGGCCGGCGGACCGCGCGCCGGGCAATTTCCGCCACAGCACCGGCGACAACGTAAAGCCGACGAGATAATCGAGCGCCCGGCGCGCCCGATAGGCGTCGACCAGCGCGGCATCGATGCCGCGCGGATGCTTCATCGCCTCGGTCACCGCCTGCTTGGTGATGGCGTTGAAGACGACGCGCTCGATTTCCTGCGTCTGCTTAAGCGCCCGCTTTTCCTTGAGGACCTCCAGCACGTGCCAGGAGATGGCCTCGCCTTCGCGATCGGGGTCGGTCGCCAGGATCAGCTTCTTGGCGCCCTTCATGGCCTTGGCGATATCGGAGAGGCGTTTGGCCGCCTTCGGATCGACCTGCCAGATCATGCGGAAATCGTTCTCGGGGTCGACCGAGCCGTCCTTCGGCGGCAGGTCGCGCACATGGCCGAACGACGCCAGGACCTCGTAACCAGGGCCGAGATATTTATGGATGGTCTTGGCCTTGGCCGGGGACTCGACAACGACAACGTTCATGAAGATCCGATCTATGGCCTGACGGTATTATGATGCTGTTCCGGCCACTGGAGTGGACGGAACATGGGTAACTCACCCCTGCCTGTCAAATCGTTACCGGGATACGGGGCCGGCGGGGCCTCTGGAATTATCTTTGCTGTCAGGAGCTTATGGCCGAATTCGGGCGCGACCGGTGGACTGGCGCGCTTCACCCTCCCCTGGAGGGGGAGGGTCGGCAGCGAGCATTTCGCGAGCTGCCGGGGTGGGGTGACTCAGCTTTCACCCCCACCCGCCGGCGCACGCTTGCGCGTGCACGGCGACCTCCCCCCTCCAGGGGGAGGTGGGGAGAATGCCGCTCGGCTGGGCGAAATTGATCGGTCGCGGATAGGTGCTCACGCCGTGGAAACCGAGCCGTTGCGGTAACGCTCGATTTTTTGGCCCACAATCGGCTCCAGCACCGCAATGACGTCGCTTGCCTCGGTGTCGGGCTTCAAGCGCTCTTTGGTCTCTTCCGAGAGCGGACGAGGCGAGCGGCAGCTCGCACCGACGTGTTCAGTGCCACGGCGGCGCGAATGAGCGCCTTCAACGCCTTTTCATCGATCTTGTCGCCCTCATGGAAATCGATGGCACGCCGGGTGTTGCCTTGGAGGCTGGAGTTGAAGAGGCCTGAAGGGTCCTCCAACGAGGCGCCCTTGGCGAAGGTCATCTTCACGACATTCTTGTACGTCTCACCGGTGCAGATGATTCCGGCGTGCGACCACACCGGAACCCCTCTCCACTTCCACTCCTCGACCACTTCGGGGTCGGCCTGCTTGATGAGCATTCGGACCCGAGCGAGCGTCTCGCCCCGCCAATCACCCAGCTCCTTGATCCTCGCATCGATCAGCTGAGAGGGAAAATCTCCTCCCTGTCCTTCCTTCGAGCCGGTCTTTGTCTTCTTCATGGTTGCTGTCGCTCGCCCGACGCTTGAGTGTCGCTAGCATTGAAAATACTAGGTTTCACTTGAGCAAGTAGCCCGGATGAAGCGGAGCGAAATCCGGGGGTGTTTCGTGTTGTGCGGAAACCCGGATTGCGCTGCGCTCCATCCGGGTTACGCTTGCTAGGCTAGTAAGCCTTTGATACCGCAAGCGGTTCTCCGGTGCAAAAATCCTTGTGTGCTCATGCATATACTCGCCGTGCCTGAGCAGCGATGATGCGGTATGATGCACCGTGAGTTCGGGCAGCGAGCGGCTGGGGAGCGCTGGATATGAATTGGATTACGAAGATCGTCGCACAGATTCTTTCGGTTGGAGGAATCGCCGGTGTGATCGGAATTATCATCGCAGGTACTATATGCGCGCGCTATTTCATGCATGGGCCGGAAGAGATACCGCAAATCCTCACATACTCGCTGACGACGATCATCGGATTCTATTTTGGATCGAAGGCTGAAAATAAGCCTGTGGTGGTCGGGCCAGATGGGCAGCCGATTGCGTGAGGGTGGCAGGCGAGACTCGCCATGCGTGCAAAACGCGTGAAAGTACGATCGCAATCGCTCGCAAGTCGACTTGCAGGCGTTTCGGTCCTCGGCTTCGGAGCAAGTTGGAAAGCGCCCGAGCCAGAACGAGTCGTTGTACGCGATGTCATCACCGCGCTGGAAGACAAGCGGGCCCTCTACTCGCAAGCCGTGTGGGAGGAACCGAGTCATGTCGTCCAATCGCTGTTCAAAATCCGGGACGAGCTGACGAACGGCCTAAAACGCGTCGGGGACAACTCACCCGCGAAAGACACGTTTAGGATCATGCGGGCCGCGTGCCGTGACTTTCTCACGTTGACCAGCGCGAAAGCGCAGGAACACAATCGCGGCATGATACGCGAGATGGGCTATCAGCAGGAAGAGTTCTTTATCGGCCTCGGGAAACTGCGGTCAATCTTCGGGCAACAGATCGCAACGCTCGGTTATCTATACGGCGTCGATATTGAGGAAAGCTTGGCGACGATCCTGCCGCCCGAGGCTGAGAGGGAGAGAACGTGACTCCGTGGCCAGTTATTCCAAAAGACGCGATTGAGTATTTCCGAAGCGCATTTGCGGAGGCAAATCGCGTCGCGACCGAACGTATTGTGAACGTCCCTAACATTCGCGAGACAACTTTGGACGATACGCTTGTGGATGCGTTGATTCCGTTCTCGCCGCCCAAGCGCCTACAGTCCGGCGCCGTAGTGGAAATGGACGTACACAATATCGGCGGTCTTCGGCGGATATATCATTGGGAAACCGCAGACATTGCGATCCTGGTCTTCATATACCGGGGACGGCAGATGGTCGCGCAAAAGATCGGAATGCTTCAAACGAAGCGATTGTTTCCAAAGAACAACGACGTACTCGACGACGATCCAGAGGGATTTCGGTACGGCATGAACGCATTCCTGAACCGCGATTCGCGCTCGCCGCTTGCCGTCCTAAATCGGGAATTCGTATTTGACGAAACGTGCGTGTATGGGGTGTTGAAGGCGGGCAGCGATCAGATTGCGACGATCAACAATCTGAATAGCCAGTTCGGCGAGTCAGTCTTCTACATGTTCTACAATCCCTCAACAGTCCCGATCAGCATCCACTACCCGGTGCGGTCCAGGCGACGGATTAAAAGCGCCAAGCTCGGATGCAGAGTGTTCTTCAGCAAAGAGGTTCACACGGTCTTGGACACGCTTGAGAGGGACCGTAGCCCAACGCTGAAGATGATCGTTACGGGTGCAAAGACGAGCAATTGGCGATTGGAAAGTTGGGTCTCCGATCTCGTACTGCAATGCAAGCTTGGCCGGCGGTTCGACGACAGCATGCAAGATAAAGTGTCGATGCTCCTGGAAAGGCGAAGCGGACCGATCGGTGCGGCAATCGCTGTCTCGATCGCACTACCTGATGATTGAACAACTAGCGCGTAGGGCGGATTAGCCGAAGGCATAACCCGCAATCTCAATTCGTTGGATTGGCGGATTACGCTTCGCTAATCCGCCCTACGAACTAGGACGGCAGGGGCTTCAACATCATGCTCCAAGCCCTGCCGCTCCGTGCAAAGCTCGTGCTTCGCGAAGCGGCTGACGAGGAGAAAGACCGGCCGGGGCGCAACTTCGATTGCCACGACCCCGGCTGGCTCAATCCAACGCTACCCGTCTGCGCACCCGGCTCCGCGCGTTATCTACCGGAGGCAGACGATAACCCAGCCTTCGTACCCGTGCGCTCCGCCGCCAGCGCTATAGGAGTGAACGTGGCCCGAGAGGATAGCACCCTTGCATTTTGAGTCCTCAACCTCCTGGACGTTCGTACCAAAGGGCTTCCACTCGACACCGCGTATGCCGGGGTCGTCTTGGCTAATAACAATCGGATGAAATTCAAGCTTTCGCTTTTTTAGGATTTCTTCCTCGGCCATTTGTGATCTCCCTGTCCTGAACGCGTAGGTTAGGGAACAACTTTAAACCCATTTGTTGCTAAGATGCAAGACTATGCGCGCATCGAGCAATTGCCGGATGTGCCTTGCACAAAAGATTGGGCGGTCCTTGTTCAGCCGCGCCGGACGCAGACGATAACCCAGAATTCGCACCGGCCAGAGAGGGCTAAGAAATGAACGTGGCCGGAGAGGATAGCACCCTTGCATTTTGAGTTCTCAACCTCCTGGACGTTCGTACCAAAAGGCTTCCACTCGACACCGCGTATGCCGGGGTCGTCCTGGCTAATAACAATCGGATGAAATTCAAGCTTTAGCTTCTTTAGAATTTCTTCGTCGGCCATTGTCATCACCTTGTCCTGAATGCGTAGGAAACGCTGCGTAACAAAATCTATTCATCGCTAGGATGCAAGACGGCGCGTGCCCTCGCGTTGGAGCGCCGTTTAGTTCACAGCTCGTTCTGTTTGCATGGCCTCAATCCTCCCAAAAGGATTTGAACCGCTCGGCTGAGAGCCCGTGTAGCGAACCGGGAACGGAAAATCGCCAGCGGCTCACGCCGTCGAAACCGAGCCGTTGCGGTGGCGCTCCACCCGGCCCGCGAGCTCGAGCTCGAGCAGCACGGTCCGCACGATCGCCGGCGGGGTTTCGGCGAGCCGCACGAGATCGTCGAGCGCGACCGGCGTGGGACCCAGCAATGCGACGATGCGGGCGCGGGCCTCGGTGTCGGGCAGAATTTCGGGTTCCGGCGAGGGCAGGGGCTCTTCGGCCGGCGGCTCGATTTTGCGGCCCAAAATCGGCTCCAGCACCGCAATGACGTCGCTCGCCTCGGTGACCAGGGTCGCGCCCTGCTTGAGCAATCCGTTGGTGCCTTCCGCGCGCGGGTCGAGGGGGGAACCCGGAACCGCGAAGACTTCACGGCCCTGCTCGAGCGCAAAGCGCACCGTGATGAGCGAGCCCGAGCGCCGTGCCGCCTCGACCACCACGAGGCCGAGCGCCAGGCCGGAGATGAGCCGATTGCGCCTCGGAAAATCCCGGGCGCGCGGCTCCCAGCCGAGCGGCATTTCCGACAGCGCGACGCCGTCGACGAGGATCGATTCCAAGAGATCCGCGTGCTCGGGCGGATAGATGCGGTCGAGGCCGCCGGCCAGCACCGCAATGGTGCCGCTTGCAAGGCTGGCCCGGTGCGCGGCGGCATCGATGCCGCGCGCGAGGCCCGACACGATGGCGAAACCCGCCTGGCCGAGATCGCGCGCGAGCCGGCCCGCCATCTTGGCGCCCGCGGCCGAGGCATTGCGCGAGCCGACAATGGCGACCATCGGCCGGTCGAGCGGCGCGATATTGCCGCGAACCGAGAGCAGCGGCGGCGCATCGTCGATCCTGGCGAGCGCACCGGGATATTCCGGCTCGCCCGAGGCGACGAGCCGGACGCCGAACGAGCGCATCGCCGCGAGCTCGCGCTCGGCTTCCTCGCGCGGAGCGATGCGCGGGTGCTTGGCACCGCCGCGGCTCGCCAGCCCGGGAAGGGCATTGAGCGCCGAGCGGGCGCTGCCGTAGTAGCGCAGCAAGGTGCGGAACGTGCGCGGGCCGACGTTCTCGCTGCGGATCAGCCGCAGCCAGTCGATGCGTTCCTCATCGCTCAGACGAGGATCGATCGATGCCGCTGTTGCCCGCATCCCCGGCACGTCCGAACCCGCACCTGGCGCCTGTTGACGGTCCGCCCGCATTCCACATCCCGGCTTCGAAAGCCCGCGCTCATGCTATATCATGGGCCGGCGACAGGGAGCCTCTCCGATGCAGCATCGCAGGATCGGCCGAGCCGGTTTCCAATGGGCGTTGGCGTTCACGCTGGCCGTGCTGGCCATGGGGCTATCGCACGCGGCCGAGCTCGAAGGCGCGAAAGCGCGGCACGTGCACTACCGGCACTACCGCCACGCCATCGTGCTTCCGCCGGAACGCCACGTCATCGAGATCGTGAAGGATGCCTACAGCGACCGCTTCATCATCAACGGCGCGCGGTTCTCGGCCAAGGCGCCGGCGTGCGTGAGCGGCTGGCTCGCGGGAGAGCCGGTCCGGCTCTTGAGCGGCGAGCCTCACGGCTATTGCACGGACGCACTCGTCTACAATGCGATGCGGCACAGGGTCTGCGAAATGTGGTGCGGCGGCAGCCTGTTCTGGTGAGCGCCGGACCGCACGCCGCGAATCCTGCGAACGAGACCGTTCGCATCCGCCGCGCCCGGGACGAGCCGGCGGATAGCGAAGCGCTCGCCGACCTGCTGATCGACTGCGTCGAAGGCGGCGCCTCCGTGAGCTTCATGCATCCGCTGCCGCGCGCGAAGGCGATCGGCTTCTGGCGGGAGGTATTGGCGAGCGCGGCGCGCGGCGAGCGCATCGTGCTGGTCGCCGAAGATGCGCGATCGGGTGCGGTTCTCGGCACCGTTCAGGTCGTGCCGGCGACGCCCGAGAACCAGCCGCACCGCGCCGACGTGGCCAAGACGCTGGTGCACCGGGGCGCACGCCGCCGCGGCGTCGGCGCCGCCCTGATGCGGGCAGCCGAGGCCGCGGCGCGGGACGCCGGCAAGACGCTGCTGGTGCTCGACACGGTCACCGGGGGCGATGCCGAACGGCTGTATGCACGGCTGGGCTGGCAGCGCTGCGGGGAGATCCCCGGGTACGCGCTCTGGCCGCGCGGGGGGCCGTGCAGCACCACGCTGTTCTATCGCGTGCTGACGTAATGTAAGGCGTATTCGCCGAGCCCCGACCGCCTCGCCGGTGACGAAGTACCAGTGCGATGGAGCGGGAGCTTTCCGTTTTGGTTGATAAAGTAATTATTCACAATCGCAACTTGAAACTGACGAATTGAAGCCACCTAATCTGCTGATTTGCTTCAGGAAGCTCCCCCGCTACCTCCGATTTTTGCCTCGATTCCGGTCGCCAGCCGCATGATATTGGCGCGGTGCATGAGGAACACCAGGAGAGTGAGCAGCCCGAACAGCAGCGCCTCCTGACGATCGTCGTTCGCCCACAGCACGGCCGGGGTCGCCGCGCTCGCGACCAGCGTTGCAAGCGAGGAATACCGGGTCAGTGCCGCGACGACGAGCCAGATCGCCGCGAAGGCCGCCGCCCCGGGCCAGAGCTTCAGCCCGATCAGAATGCCGAGATAGGTCGCGCCTCCCTTGCCGCCCCGAAACTTCAGCCAGACCGGAAACAGATGGCCGAGGAAGGCGCCGAGCCCGGCGATCAGCGCATGATCGCGGCCCCACAGCCAGTCCATGACGAGAACCGCAAGAGTGCCCTTGAGCACGTCGCACAGCAGCGTCGCGGCAGCGAGGCCCTTGTGGCCCGTCCGCAGCACATTGGTCGCGCCGATGTTGCCGGAGCCGATGGAACGCAGGTCCGCGGTGCCGGCGAGCCGCGTGAGGATTACGCCGAACGGGATCGAGCCGACCAAATAGCCGAACGCCAGGGCCGCGAGATAATGCGGCAGCGCGAGCGACCAGTTGATCGGATGCAGCATCGGCGGCCTGCCTGGCGGGTGCTCACACGTATTCGAACACGGTACGGCCGCCGACGATGGTGCGCACGGTGCGGCCTTGGAGCTTGGCCTCGTCGAACGGCGTGTTCTTGCATTTCGATTTGAGGCTCGCCGGATCGAGCACCCAGGGTGCCTCGGGATCGACGACGATGAGGTCGGCTGGCGCGCCGGGCCGCAAGGTTCCGCCGGGCAGGCCCAACAGCTGTGCCGGCCGCGTGGACATGGCCTTGAACAGCACGAGCAGGGAGAGCTCGCCGCCGTGGACGAGGCGCAAGCCCGCCGCCAACATGGTCTCGATGCCGATGGCGCCGGCCGCGGCTTCCGCGAACGGCAGGCGCTTGACCTCGACGTCCTGCGGATTGTGATCGGACATCACGACGTCGATCAATCCGGAGCTCAGCGCCGCGACCAGGCTGGCGCGATCCGCCTCGGCTCGCAGCGGCGGCGTGAGCTTGAAGAACGTGCGGTAGGAGCCGATGTCGATTTCGTTCAGCGTCAAATGGTTGATGGAGGCGGCCGCGGTGACCGGAAGTCCCGCTTCCTTGGCGTGGCGCAGGACCTCGAGCGATTCCCGGCAAGTGACCGAGGCGGCGTGGTAGCGGCTCCCGGTCAGGGCGACGAGACGCATGTCGCGCTCGAGCATGATGGTCTCGGCGGCGCTCGGAATGCCCATCAGGCCGAGGCGCGTCGCAAACGCGCCTTCGTTCATCACGCCTTCGCCGATGAGATCGGGATCCTCGGTGTGGTGGACCACGAGCGCGTCGAAATCGCGCGCATAGGACAAGGCCCGGCGCATGACCTGGGCGTTGGTCACGCTTCTCGCGCCGTCGGTGAAGGCGAGTGCGCCGGAGGCGCGCAATAGTCCGATCTCGGCCATCTCCTGCCCGCCCAGACCCTTGGTGAGCGCCGCCATCGGATGGACGTGCACGATCGCGGTGTCGCGGGCGCGGCGCAGCACGAAGTCGACGATCGCCGGGTCGTCGATGACGGGCGTGGTCTCGGGCTGGCAGACGATCGTGGTCACGCCGCCGGCGGCCGCCGCGCGGCTCGCCGAAGCCAGCGTCTCGCGGTGCTCGGCCCCGGGCTCGCCGACGAAAGCGCGCATGTCGACGAGACCCGGCGCGACGATCCGGCCGCGGCAGTCGATCGTCTCGGTTCCCTCCGGCACGCCCGACGCCCGGATGCCGCGCCGCGCATCCCGGATCAGGCCATCGGCGATCAGCACGTCTCCCGGTTCATCGAGATCGCGCGAAGGATCGACGATCCGCGCGTTGGCGAGCAGGATCGGGCGCGGATCGGCGAGCATGGCGCTCACGCGTTCGGCAGGTTGCGCGAAAGCGCTTCGAGCACCGCCATGCGCACCGCGACCCCCATCTCCACCTGCTCGCGGATCAAGGATTGCGCGCCGTCGGCGACGCTCGAATCGATTTCGACGCCGCGGTTCATCGGACCGGGATGCATGACGAGTGCGTCGGGCTTGGCGTAGCCGAGCTTCTTCTGGTCGAGCCCGTAATAATGGAAATACTCCTGCACGGAGGGCACCAGCGAGCCGTTCATGCGCTCGCGCTGCAGGCGCAGCATCATGACGATGTCGGCATCCGCCAGGCCCTCGCGCATGTCGCGGCACACTTCGACGCCGAGCTGCTCGATCCCGGCCGGCAGCAGGGTGGAGGGCGCCACCACGCGCACGCGGGCGCCCAGCGTGTTGAGCAGCAGGATATTGGAACGCGCCACGCGTGAATGCAGGATGTCGCCGCAGATCGCCACGATCAGCCGTTCGATGCGGCCTTTGTTGCGGCGGATGGTCAGGGCGTCGAGCAGCGCCTGGGTCGGATGCTCGTGCGCGCCGTCGCCGGCGTTGATGACCGAGCCGTCGACCTTCTGGGCCAAGAGCTCGACCGCGCCGGAAGCATGGTGGCGGACCACCAGGATGTCCGGGCGCATGGCGTTGAGCGTGATCGCCGTGTCGAGCAGCGTCTCGCCCTTGCGCATCGCCGAGATGCCGACCGACATGTTCATGACGTCCGCGCCCAGCCGCTTGCCGGCGAGCTCGAAGGACGACTGCGTCCGGGTCGAGGCCTCGAAGAACAAGTTGATCTGGGTGCGGCCGCGCAGCGAAGCGCGCTTCTTCTCGATCTGGCGGTTGAGCGCGACGAATTCCTCGGCGAGATCGAGCAGCCCGGCAATGTCTTCGGAGGAAAGCCCCTCGATGCCCAGCAGGTGGCGGCGGCTGAGCACGAACGAAGATTTCGGGGCAATGTTCATTAAAGCAGGCTCTATAGGCGGAGTCGGTGGCTCCCGGCAAGGCGAGTCTGGCGTTTTCCGCCGCGCCGCCGCGCCGCCGCGCCGGCCCGCGGGCCCGGCCATGCCGGAGTTTGTGGTAACATGGCCCCCAAAGGGGAACCGCCATGACCGCGCCCGTTCGCCTCGATGCCGCCGATGTCTTCAACCAATCGCCGCCCTACGAGGACGTCGACCTTTTCGGCAACGATCAACCGCTCCGGGACGCCGTCGCCGCCAACGGTGCCGGTGCCGATGCCGCGGCGCTCTCGGCCTTCGGCAAGCGCTGGGGCTCGGCGGAGATGTTCGAGGAGGCGCGCCTCGCCAACGAAAATGGCCCCAAGCTCAGGACCTTCGACCCCAAGGGCTTTCGTCGCGACGTCGTCGAGTTCCATCCGGCCTACCACCGCCTGATGGCGGAAAGCATGGCCGAGGGCATCCATTGCTCGATGTGGCGGCCGGACGGAAGCCACGCCCCGGCCGAAGTGTCGCGCGCCGCCCGCTTCTACATGACCAACCAGGTCGAGGCCGGACACAATTGCCCGATCACGATGACGCGCGCCTGCGTGGCCGCGCTTGCGGCCGAGCCCGGGGTGCTCGACCGGGTCCTGCCGAAGATCCTGTCCCGCACCTACGACCAGAGCTTCCGGCCGTGGTGGGAAAAAACCGGCATCACGCTCGGCATGGGCATGACGGAAAAGCAGGGGGGCACCGACGTGCGGGCGAATACGACCCGCGCGGTGCCGGCCGGCGACGGATACGCCATCACCGGCCACAAATGGTTCTTCTCGGCGCCGATGTGCGACGCCTTCCTGGTGCTGGCCCAGGCGCCCGGCGGGCTGACCTGCTTTCTCGTGCCGCGCTTCCGTCCCGACGGCGCCGTCAACGCCCTGCAATTGCAGCGGCTCAAGGACAAGCTCGGAAATCGCTCCAACGCCTCCTCGGAAGTGGAATTCGTCGAGGCGTTCGGCTGGCGGGTCGGCGAGGAGGGCAGGGGGGTGCGGACCATCATCGAGATGGTGCAGCTCACCCGGCTCGATTGCGCCATCGCTTCCGCCGGCTTCATGCGGGTGGCGCTCGCCCAGGCCGTGCACCATACCCGCTATCGCCGGGTGTTTCAGCGCAAGCTGGCGGACCAGCCGATGATGCGCACCGTGCTGGCGGATCTCGCGCTCCAGGTGGAGGCCGCGGTGGCGCTCGTCATGCGGCTTTGTCGCGCGGTCGACCGCGCCGGCGTCGATCCGCTCGAAGCCGCGCGCGCGCGCCTGCTCATTCCGGCCGCCAAGTATCTGCTGTGCAAGGCCGCCCCCGGGTTCATCTACGAGGCACTGGAGTGCCTCGGCGGCAATGGCTACGTCGAGGAAGGCATGATGGCGCGGCTCTATCGCGAGGCGCCGCTCAACGCGATCTGGGAAGGCTCCGGCAACGTCATGTGCCTCGACGTGCTGCGGGCGCTGAGCCGGGACGGCGAGGCGGCCGAGAACGTCGTCGCGGATCTCGTGCAGGCCACCGGAGAATTGCCGGGAGCGCGCGAAGCGGCAGATTTCCTGGTGAAGACGTTGCGCAGCGCCGAGGCGGAGGCGAGCGCGCGGAGCGCGGTAGAACGGCTTGCCCTGCTGGCTGCCGCCGCGGCGCTCCGTGAAGGGGCGTCGGCGATTGCCGAAACGTTTGCGCGGACGCGCTTGGCGGAGCCGAGCGGCCCGACGTACGGCACGGCGCGTCTCAGCGGCAACGAAGTGACGTGGCTGCTGGAACGGGCGCTGCCGGCGGCATGAACGCGGGTCACCGGCCCGATCAGTTCTCTGCCGAGCGGCGTCACCTCGCTTCACCCTCCCCTGGAGGGGGAGGGTCGGCAGCGAGCATGTTGCGAGCTGCCGGGGGGGGGTGATTCAGCTTCACCCCCACCCGGCTCGCGTTCTTCGAACGCAAGCCGACCTCCCCCCTCCAGGGGGAGGTGGGAGCATGTGGTTTGCTCAGTGTGAACCTGAACAGCCGGATTTCGTGTGACGGGCTTGATCACGGGCGATCAGCGACTAGTGTCGCGCTGCAAACGCGTCAGGCGATCCAAGGCCCCCTGGAGAATGTAGGCGGCGGCATGCTGGTCGACCACGGCGGCGCGCTTGGCACGGCTCGCGTCCGCCGCGATCAGCTCGCGCTCGACCGCGGCGGTCGACCAGCGCTCGTCCCACAGCGCGATCGGCAGCTCGCTCATTCGCGCGAAATTTCGCGCAAACGCCCGCGTCGACTGGGCGCGCGGCCCTTCCGACCCATCCATGTTGATGGGGAGCCCCAGCACGAAGCCGACAGCCCGACGCTCTTTTGCAAGATCCAGCAGCCGGGCTGCATCGGCGCGAAAGCCCTTGCGGGCAATCGTCTCGATGCCGACCGCGAGGCGCCGTTCGGCATCGCAAGCCGCGACCCCGATGGTCTTGGTGCCGAGATCGAGGCCGACCAGAACGCCCCGGTGCGGTAGGTAGGGCGCGATTTCGGCGAGCGGCAAGATGAGCGCGGGCATGGACGGCGGTCTAGCATGGAGCGGGGTGCCGCGTGCAGCGCGCACCGCGGGAGCTTCCAGCGTGTGGAGGCGACCTTCATTGCCGGACGAAACGCGTCTCTGCTATAGGGCGCTCGCCAATCTGGAGCGTCCATCCGCGCGGAGAGCAATGCACCATGTCCGTTGACACCGCGACCGTCCGCCGCATCGCGCATCTCGCCCGCATCGCCGTCGCCGACGAAGAAGTCGAGGACTTGCAGGCGGAGCTCAACGCGATCCTCGCGTTCGTCGAGCAGCTTTCCGAGGTCGACGTGAGCAGCGTCGAGCCGATGACCTCGGTGACGCCGATGGCGATGAAGAAGCGCCCCGACGTGGTGACCCAAGGCGGAGATCCCGCGGCCATTCTCCGGAACGCGCCCGCGACCGAGGACGAATTCTTCCTGGTCCCGAAGGTGGTGGAATGAGGTGCGCTTGGCCTCGTTCGTGACCGAACCGGTTGCAATATGACAGATCTCACGAATCTCACGCTTGCCGAGGCGCGCGCGGCGCTGGCGAAGAAGGAATTCACCGCGGTCGAGCTTGCCGATGCTCATCTCTCGGCAATCGAGCGGGCACGCGCGCTCAACGCCTTCGTGGTGGAAACGCCGGACAAGGCCCGCGCCATGGCGGCGGCAGCCGACGTGCGGATCGGAAAGGGCGAGGCGCGACCGCTCGAGGGGATCCCGATCGCCGTCAAAGACATGTTCTGTACGGCAGGAGTTGCGACCAGCGCCTGCAGTCACATCCTCGATCGGTTCGTGCCACCATACGAGTCCACCGTCACGGCCAATCTCTGGCGCGACGGGGCGGTCCTGATCGGCAAGACCAACAACGACGAGTTCGCGATGGGCTCGTCGAGCGAGACTTCCTACCGCGGGCCGGTGATCTCGCCTTGGCGGCGCCGGGGAGCCAACACCCAGCTCGTGCCGGGCGGCTCCTCCGGCGGCTCGGCCGCCGCGGTCGCCGCCTTTCTTGCGACCGGTGCGATCGGCACCGATACGGGAGGATCGATACGCCAACCGGCGGCATTTAGCGGCATTGTCGGCCTAAAACCCACCTACGGTCGCTGCTCGCGCTGGGGCATCGTCGCGTTCGCGTCCTCGCTCGACCAGGCCGGTCCCTTCGCGCGCAGCGTGCGCGACGCCGCGATCCTCTTGACCTCGATGGCAGGCGAAGATCCCAAGGATACGACCTCGGTCGAGCGGCCGGTGCCCGATTACGAGCAGGCGATCGGTCGTTCGGTCCGCGGCATGCGCATCGGTATCCCCAAGGAATATCGAGTGGACGGCATGCCGGCGGAGATCGAGGCGCTGTGGGCGAAGGGCGCCGATTGGCTCAAAGCGGCGGGCGCCGAGATCGTCGAAGTCTCGCTGCCGCATACGAAATATGCGCTGCCCACCTACTACATCGTCGCGCCCGCCGAAGCCTCCTCGAATCTCGCCCGCTATGATGGGGTTCGCTACGGGCTGCGAATTCCCGGCGCGGACGTGGCCGAGATGTACGAAAAAACCCGCGCGGCCGGTTTCGGCAAGGAGGTCCGCAGGCGGATCATGATCGGCACCTATGTGCTCTCCGCCGGCTATTACGATGCCTATTATCTGCGGGCGCAGAAGGTTCGCACGCTCATCAAGCGCGATTTCGAGACCAATTTCGACGCCGGGATCGATGCGATGCTGACCCCGACGACGCCGTCCGCCGCGTTCGGCGTCGGCGAGAAATCCTCGGGCGATCCGATCGAGATGTATTTGAACGACGTGTTCACGGTCACGGTGAACATGGCGGGTCTGCCCGGCATCTCGGTTCCGGCCGGGCTCGACCGCAATGGTGTTCCGCTCGGGCTGCAGCTGATCGGCCGGCCGTTCGACGAGGAGACTTTGTTTTCGCTCGGGCACGTCATCGAGCAGGCGGCGGGACAATTCTCGCCGGAACGGTGGTGGTAGATGTCAGACCCTGAACGCTTGGAAGATGAGGGCGCCGGAGGACCGCCTCGCGGCGGCGCCGAAGGAACACCGCCTCGTCACCCGTTGTTTGGATTTCTGCGAGGCTTGATCCGGATCTTGCCGGGCACGGACCTGGCACAGCCTGCGGATCCGGAATGGGACGAGGCAAGCGATCGATGACACCCGATTCCTTCCAGCGCACGACCCGCGAGGCCGCCCCGCCCGACCAGCTTTCGCCTGCCCTCGAGGCTCTATGGTGGGCTGCCAAGGGCGACTGGAACCGGGCGCACGCGCTCGTGCAGGACGACCCGAGCCGCGAGGCCGCGTGGGTGCATGCCTATCTGCATCGCCTCGAGGGCGATCTTGGCAACGCCGGTTACTGGTACCGCAAAGCGGGACGTCCGGCGGCGTCCGATCCGCTCGAGGTCGAGTGGGAAGCGATGGCGGCGGCATTGTTGCCGGCGACAAAATCGACAACGGAACGAGGCGCCGAATGAATGTTGGGGAAAAATCCAGCACGCTGCTCAAGGGTGCTACCGGCGATTGGCAAGTCGTCATCGGCATGGAGGTGCACGCGCAGGTCACCTCGAACGCCAAGCTGTTCTCCGGGGCTTCGACCGCATTCGGCAATGCGCCGAATTCCCAGGTATCGCTCGTCGATGCGGCGATGCCCGGCATGCTCCCGGTCATCAATGAGGAATGCGTTCGCCAGGCGATCCGCACCGGGCTCGGGCTGAAAGGAAAAATCAATCCAAAATCAGTCTTCGACCGCAAGAACTATTTCTATCCCGATCTACCGCAGGGCTACCAGATCAGCCAGTACAAGTCGCCATTAGTGACCGGAGGCGAGGTGGTCCTCGATCTGTCCAATGGCGATACTGTCACCGTGGGCATCGAGCGGCTGCACCTCGAGCAGGACGCCGGCAAGTTGCTGCACGATCAGCACGCTTCGATGTCGCTGGTCGATCTCAACCGCTGCGGGGTCGGGCTCATGGAGATCGTGTCGAAGCCGGATCTGCGCTCCTGGGAGGAAGCGCAGGCCTATCTTTCCAAGCTGCGCACGATCCTGCGCTATCTGGGAACCTGCGACGGCGACATGGAGAAGGGCAGCCTGCGCGCCGACGTGAACGTGTCGGTGCGGCGTCCGGGGGGTCCCCTCGGCACGCGCTGCGAAATCAAGAATCTGAATTCCATCCGTTTTGTTGGCCAAGCAATCGAATACGAGGCGTGGCGGCAGATCGCAATCCTGGAGGACGGCGGCAGGATCGAGCAGGAGACGCGGCTGTTCGACCCCGGCAAAGGCGAGACCCGCTCGATGCGCAACAAGGAGGAGGCGCACGATTACCGCTATTTCCCGGATCCCGACCTGCTGCCGCTGGAGCTCGCCACCGAATACGTCGAGGCGCTCGCGGGCGACCTGCCGGAGCTTCCGGACGCGAAGAAAGCGCGCTTCATCCGCGACTATGGACTGTCCGCTTACGATGCCGGAGTCCTGGTCGGCGAGCGAGCGACGGCGGATTTCTACGAGGCAGTTGCCAGGGACCGGGATGCCAAGAGCGCCGCCAACTGGGTGATCAACGAGCTGTTCGGCCGGCTCAACAAGGAAGGCAAAGGGATCGAGCAATCGCCGATCTCGGCCGACCAGCTCGGCGACATTCTCGACCTGATCGCGGAGCGGGTGATCTCCGGAAAGCTTGCCAAGGACCTGTTCGAGATCGTCTGGAGCGAGGGCGGCGATCCGCGGGCTATCGTCGAAACGCGTGGCCTCCAGCAGGTCACCGATGTGAGCGCGATCGAGAAGATCATCGACGAAATCATCGCCGTGAATCCCGACAAGGTCGCGCAGGCCAAGGCCAAGCCGACGCTGATCGGGTGGTTCGTCGGCCAGGTGATGCGAGCGTCGGCGGGAAAAGCCAATCCCCAGGCCGTCAACGAGCTGCTCAAACGCAAGCTCGGCATCTGAGCGCGAGGGGTCGGCGCCTTCAAAGCGCGGACCGCGAGCTCCGCGCGCCGACGATGACGTCGCGTTGCGGCGCGAGTGCCGGGGCTCGATGGGCTGCGCTCCGGCTCGTGCTGCCGGCGAATCAGTGCCGCGATTCGGCGCGCTCGATCGGAATTTTCCGGCCGGCGCGGCTCGCAGGCGGCCTGGAGCGAAAATTTTTTTGGGGGCGAAGAATCCTCCGATCGCGGCGCCTGCAGGTCATCGCGAGGTCGCTGCGGATCGGTGCGCAGCGGTTCGCTCGCACGCGATGCGAACCGGCGCGCATGTCGAAAACCATTGTGCCACAAGGCTTTTCGAAGGTCGGCGAAATTTCTGCGCGCGTCACGCGCGCGCACCGACGGAGGGATCGTTGCGGCTGGCGCCCGCGGAGACGGTCGGCGCGGCGATGACGGCGAGCGCTCCCGCTATCCACCATTCGTTAAGCGGAGTCGCTGTTTTTCTCATTGTGCTGTAGTAATCGGAGTGCAGTGCATGTCGATTCGCGACTGCACTGTTCCGAAATCGCCATCTCTTATGGCTAGGAGGGCAGTATGGCGAAGAGAGCCAAATCGAAGACGAAGTCCGCGGCGAAGAAGACTGCGAAGAAGACGAAGCGCAAAACCACGCGCAGAAAGAAGTAGCCTCCGCCGCGTCCACGCGATCGGCAAGTTGCCTCGCGTGGCGTCGCATCTGTCGGCGGGCTCCCATGCCAGCATGCGCAACGCTGCTGCGGGACCCGCCGACAAAGTCGACGACGGAGGGCGTCGGCGACATCCAGGTTCGGCCTTCATGGTGTACGGATTGGGGGTCGGCTCTGATGGTCGGCTTCACCAATATGTCGTCGGCGCCCTCGGCCTCTTGCCGGGGGCGGTTTTTATGCAGGCACTCGATTAAGCCGACCTGCCATCGGATTGTTGCGCGGCATACCGAACATCGCGATCCTTTTTGCATCCGCGGATTAGCCCCGCGCGATCATGGGGCCGCGCGTCGCATTCGTTCTCGAGCGGTCCCGAGTTCCCGAACGCTGCCACGATCTGCAGCCGAACCGTGTGCGGCGACCGCATGGCATCGATCGCCGTTTCTATTGCGGCAATGCCGAAAGCAGCCTACCTGAAGCTTCGGCCGCAACGTTTCGGCGGTTCGCTCATGGGGTGATGCATGGCACAAGCTCAGTCGAAGCCGATCGCGCTGTACTATTGGCCGACGCCGAACGGCTGGAAAATCTCGATCATGCTCGAGGAGTGCGGACTGCCGTACGTCATGCACCCGGTCAACATCGGCCAGGGCGACCAGTTCAAGCCGGAATTTCTGGCAATCTCCCCGAACAACCGAATGCCGGCGATCGTCGATCCGGACGGCCCCGGCGGAAAACCGATTTCGGTGTTCGAGTCCGGCGCCATCTTGCAATATCTCGGCCGCAAGACCGGGAAGTTCTATCCCGCCGACGAGCGGGCCCGCGTAGCGGTCGACGAATGGCTGTTTTGGCAAGTGGGCAACCTCGGCCCGATGGCCGGGCAGGCCCACCATTTCCGCATCTATGCACCCGAGAAAATTCCGTATGCCATCAATCGCTATACCAACGAGTGCAATCGACTCTATGGGGTGATGAACAAGCGGCTTGCGGAACACCCCTATCTGGCCGGCGCGGAATATACGATCGCCGATATGGCCACCGTGGGCTGGACCACGCGGTGGGAACGCCAGGGCCAGGATCCTGGTCAGTTCGCCCATGTGAAGCGCTGGCTCGAGACGCTGCAGGCACGACCGGCGGTTCAGCGGGGTCTCGCCCTCGCCGTCGACGACGCCAAGAGGGTCGACATGAAAGATCCGAAGGTCTGGAACCTGTTGTTCAATCAACGAGCGCGGTGAGCGTCGATCGGCGGCCGGGTGCGGAGCGCGAGAGCGGATACTCGCGCCCGCCGTGCACGAGATCACAAATACCAAAAGGCCGCGCCGTTTGAACCGTGGTTATCGCAACGCCAATCGTCACGGTTTCCGCCTGGTAATTCCTCCCCGAGAATCCGCGTATTTCCGGGGTTTTGCCGGTTAATGACGACTTGCGCATTCGGTCGCGTTCCGGTGCGTTCAGACTTCATTCATTGCGCCCCTTAAGCCGTCCTTGAAATTCACGGGCAATGATCGCCGCACTCGAGCGGGGAGATTGAGCTCGAGCTTGGGACCCGTGACGCCCGAACAAGGGCCGCACGAGCAGGGGAGGCCAGCATGGCTCGCTATGAACTCGCCGAAGTCGAAGGTGCGTCGCTCGGACAGGCGTATGCCTCCGGCGACGTCCTGTTCGAGCTGGGAATAAAATATTCGACCGGGCGCTCGGTGCCCGCCGATCTCGTTTCCGCACACAAGTGGTTCAACCTGGCTGCGGTGCGCGGCAAGAGCGAAGCCATCCACTATCGGCGCGAGATCGCGGCGGAGATGTCGGAAGCGGAGATCGCGGCCGCACAGCGTGCCGCCCGCGATTGGCTCGCGAGGCATTGAGCAACGGCAAAGCGGCGACGATCTGTTTCTCAGCAGGCCCGCACCCGGGCTAGCATCGTCATTCAGAAGCCGCGGAACTGGCTATCATAGACGGCGCAAACGTGGTCGCGGCGCTGCGTCAGGCGCGCGACTTCGTTCGGTAGCCCCAGGCGCTTCGCCTCGTCGATCGCCCGTTGAAAATACAGGCGCGCATTGTCGTAATCGTCCTTGACGCTGCGCAGCGGCGGCACATCGTACATCGCCGCATAGGCTTGCTCGGCCAGCAACTCGAGCCGCGCGAGCTCGGCGGTATCGCCTTCGGGCTTGCCCCCGTCCGGCACCGGTCGGAGCGGACGGCGGCGCCACCATGCGCGAAGCTTCATCAGGCCTCCCGAGCTCGCCGAATGCGAACGAGCATTGGCGTGCATTGCCATGAGGGTAGGGAGTCTTGTTGAAGGACTTGTGGAGCGGAGATGGCGAGGCCGCCCAGCGGGCGGCCTGCCGATCAGCTTGCCTTGTCGAGGCCGGTTTGCCGATCAGGCTCCGGCGCTCCCAGCATGTCGCGATATTCGTCCGCCATGCTCACGAGCTGGCGGCGGATCTCGGGGTCGGTGCACTCCAGGGCGAGCCGCAAAAACCGATCCGCCTGTCTTCGGAGGAATTCAGTGCGTTCCATGGCCTCCTCTGCCTGGCGCCAATACTCCCCTTGAGGCTGTCATTGGTGTGATTTCCGGCCGATTTGAGGCGGTTTGCCCGATTCGTCGATGCAATTCGGCAAAATGCACAAAAAAGGCCCCGCGGCGATGAGCGGCGGGACCTCAGTGTCGAAAGCCGGACGCTGGGGAAGGGGGGCTGAGGGCGCCCGGCAAACCATCAATCCCGCGGCGATCCTCCGGTTCCGGAACGGCCAAAATTTTTTTAGACGGGCCATCGGAAGCTGTTCGTCGGCAAAGCCGGGGAGGGAGGCACCCGCTTTTCGCGTACGGCACCCGGCATCTTGCGTAGCTTGCAGCCTCCCGCATGTTGATCCCCATGCAGCCGCGCATAGATTTGGCCCATGTGCGGCCGGATCATCCAATCGAGCGAGCCCTTGCGCCTTGCGATCGTCGAGGGGCTGAATACGCCGGACTCCCGCGTTTCCAGGCTCAAGCCCCGCTACAACGGGGCGCCCAGCCAGGAATTGCTGGTAATCCGGGAAAATCATGAGACCGGACAGCGCTCGCTCGACCTGCTGCGCTGGGGCCTGATCCCGCACGGCTGCGAGGACGCGGCCGGTGGCCGCAAACCGATCAATGCCAAGGCCGAGACGGTGGCGAGGCTCCCGACGTTCCGCGACGCTTACGCCCGGCGGCGCTGTGTCATCCCGGTCGACGGTTTCTTCGAATGGCACTCCAGGGACGGCAGTAGGAGTAGGCGACCCTATGCGGTCGCCATGCGGGACGGATCGCCGTTCGCCATCGGCGGGCTGTGGGAGAACTGGAAGTCACCGGTGACGGGGCAATGGGTTCGCACCTTCTGCATCATCACGACGCCGGCGAACGTCATGGTGAGCCGCATTCACGACCGCATGCCGCTGATCCTGCCGCGCGCCGAGCTCGATCGCTGGCTCGGGCCGGAGCAAAACCCGGCCGAATTGCTGCGATCTTATCCGTCGGCCGACATGAAGATGTGGCCGATCTCAACCCGGGTGAACTCGCCCGGCAACGACGATCCCTCGATCCTGGAACCCGCGGCGGAAAAAGCCGGGGCGTAGCCTGGACCGGCCGGAGCGACCCCGCTCTTCGATTCGCGGGGCGGGTCTTCATTATACTTGGCTCGATGCAGGCTTTGCACCGCCGGCGTCGCCGCAACGAACCAATCGCCGCATTCGCTTCAAGCCCGCCGCCCCTCGAAGCCATACAGGCGCGCCGGATTGGCGACCAAGATCTTCTCGCGGATAGCGGCGTCGGGCGCCCACACCGGCAGCTGATTGAGCAGCCGGCCGTCGTCGATCTGGAACAGCAGCGTGACATCGGTCGGCTGCTTTCCGGGCGGCGTCACCGAGTCCGGATGCGGCCAGTCGGTGCCCCACACGATGCGGTCGGGATTGGCGGCGATCAGCGCCTTGGCGAGCGGAACGGCATCGGCGTAGTCCGGCGCGGCCTTGGATGCCCGATAGGCGCCGGAAATCTTCACATACGCCTTTCCGCTCTTGACGAGATCGAGCACGTCGGCAAAGCCCGGCTGATCCGGCCCCAGCGCGGCTTGAGCGCCGGCGAAATGGTCGAACACGATCGGAACCGGCGACGCCGCGAACGCATCCTTGAGCGCAGAGATCATCTTCAGATTCGTATAGAGCTGGACGTGCCAGCTGCGGTCTTTGACCCGATCGAGGCCGGTCTGGAGGCGCTGTCGTGCGACCGCCGGGTCGTTGGTGCCGCCAGTTGCCAGATTGAGCCGGATGCCGCGAATGCCGGCGCGATCCATGGCATCGAGATCGTTCTCCGGCGTCTTCTCGTCGATGACGGCAACGCCGCGGGCATCCGTGCCGCGCGCCTTCATGCCGTAGAGGGTCGCGGAATTGTCGGTGCCGTAAACGCTCGGCGTGACGATCACCACGCGCCGGATGTGAAGGCTCTTGTGAAGCGCCGCCATCTCCTCGGGCGACGCCGCCTCCGGCGTGTAGACGCGCCCGACAAAGAACGGGAATTTCTCCGGGTCGCCGTGAATGTGCGTGTGGCAATCGCATGCTCCGAGGGGCACGTCGAAATTCACCGGCGTCGCGGGTTGCGACGCCTTCGCAAATAGCTTTCGGGTCTGCACGGCAATTCCGGCCGCGACGGTTCCGAGCACGAGAGTGCGTCGCGTTGGCATGGTTTTCCTCCCAGCGAAGGCGGCGCCGTCGCGCAAATGGCGCGCGGGCGACGCTTCCTCGCGTATAGGTGGCCAGCCTATCACGACGAGCGAGGCGGCAGAACCTCCGCGGCAACCCAAAATGCAGGATCCCAGGCGGGTTCGCGCCGGGCTACAGCCTGGACAATTGCAGCAATGCGCGATCGCCGATCCAGGTCTTCGCGAGCTCCGCTTCCGCCTTGCGGGCCGCGTCGGCGTCGCCGCGCGCCCGGTAAAGCTCGGAGAGCCCGTAGTAGGACCATCCGTTGTTCGGGGCGCGTTTGAGAGCGCGCCGGAATTGATCCTCGGCTTCGTCGAGCCGGCGCGCCTGCACCAGCGCGGCCGCGAGCGTTTGCCGAACCGGGTAGTACCAGTACGGCGGCTCCATGTAGGGGAGTGCATCCTGGAGCGCCGCCGCCTCCTCGAACCGCGCGATTGCCGTCCTGGTATCGCCCTGCTCCTGGGCGATGCGGCCTTGCACCAGGGTTCGCGCGAGCTTCAACACGTCTTGGGCCGGCACGCCGGCGGTTTTCAGCAAGGAGAAATCTGCCGTGCGCTCGAGGGTCTCGATCGCGTCCGCCTCGGCATTGGCCGCGGCGAGGTCGTGCCGCCCCACGTGCGCAACGCCGCGCGCGTAGTGCCACATTGCCTTCACGTAAGGGATGGCATCGCCGGGATCAGGCAGCGCCAGGATCGTATCCGGCGCGCTGAATTGGGCATGGGCGAAATACGGCGCGGCCTTCACCGGCTGCGTCATGGCGATGCCGCGCGCGATCTCGTCCGGGATGAGGCCGCGCAGCTTCTCCGCCGCCGCGATCACGACCGGGCCGTCGCCCGCCATTTGCGCCGAGGCGATGACGAAATGCACGTTGTGGGGATAATAGCCCAGTCGATAGACGCCCATCGGTGCGGCGGTCGTCGCCAGATATTTCTCATCGACCGCTACCGCGGTCTTGTTGTCAGAAAGTGCGTCGAGATACCGGCCGACCCGATAGTAGATGTGGCTCGGCATGTGCACGAGATGGCCGGCGCCCGGAATGGCGCCGCGCAGGCGATCGGCATACGGCTCGGCGCGTTCCGGCCGATCCGACGCCTCCACGGCGTGAATGTAGTAATGGATCGCGCCGGGATGGTTGGCATCCTTGGCTAGCACGCGCTCCAGCGTGGGCACGATGGTGGCGCTTTGCGGGTTCGGCTCGCGCCCGCCGGGCTGCCAGTAGTTCCATGGACTGAGATCCATCACCGACTCGGCATAGAGAACCGCGATCTCGTTGTCCTCCGGGAATTGCGCCGCGACCTTGCTCATGGCCGCGGCATAGGCGGCGTCCAGCACCTTGCGGTCTGCCTTGGGATCCTCCGCGTAGCGCGCCGCGACCGCCGCGATCAGCGCCTGCTCGCGCGGACTCGCGTTGACGGCGAGGGCCCGGGCCTGTTGTGCCGCGGCAAACGCGGGCGCCGCCGCCTCGTCCTGCATCGGCAGATTGATGTTGGGGCCAAGCACGAGCGCCTCGCCCCAGAAGCACATGGCGCACGCCGGATCGAGTTTTTGCGCCTTGCGAAAGGCGCGTTGCGCCTCGCCGTGATTGAACGCGTAGGTCAGCCGCAGTCCCTGGTCGAAATAAGTCTGCGCCGCCGGGTTCGATGTGATCTTGTAGCTCACCGCGCCCAGTCCGTCCCACAGGGGCGGATCGGTGTCGGCGAACGCCGGGGCCGATGACGCGGCCTGCATTTCCGCCGGCGGCACCTCGGTCCTCGATGCCGCGAGCCGGATCATCGAGCTCATGCGGCCAGCCGCGCCTGAGGAGTGGCAGAAAACAGGATCGGGATCGATCTGCGACCGCGCCGCCGGCGCGGCACTCGCGGACCCTCCGCCCGCGGGAACGTGCCCGTCGAGGACGACAAATGACGCGAGCAAGCCTGCGCCGCCGAGCGCCGCACACGCGGCCGCAAACGGCAACCGCAACGAAACCGACGTTTTCATGATGGCCTCCACCTCCGACGCCGTGGAGCGCGCGCCATCGACCGGCCGTGCACGACCGCGGAGCCGACATTGACCGGTGGAGCTTACCGCTTGCTCGGCGACGGGACAATGAAAGCCGCAATCCGCGGCCCCGCAGCGGTCGCGTGGCCGCCACACCGGCAGCATGACGCTGGCGGCGAGGGCATGTCGCGCTCGATGCGGGCCAATTGGCCGGATTTCGTATTACTCAGCTTCCGCCGATAAGAACGGCAAATCCCTGCTGCTCGAAGATGACGCGCGCCGGCCGGCCCTGCAGGAATTCGAGATAGCTTCGTGCGCGCTCCGCATTGCCGCCCGCGGTCGCGGCGAACGGATAGACGATCGGGGGGTGGGTATCGGCCGGGAACGTCGCCACAATCTTCACCTCGGGATCCGCGGCGGCATCGGTCGCATAGACGATCCCGAGCGGCGCTTCTCCGCGCGACACGAAGCGGAGCGCCGCGCGCACGTTCTCGGCCATGGCGAGATGGGGCCGCAGTTTTTCCCATAGCCCCAGGCTTTGCAACGCGGCCTTGGCATAGCGGCCGGCCGGAACCGAATTGATCTCGGCGACCGCTAGGCGACCGCCGCCGAGCGCCGCCGTGAAGGAAGGCGGGTCGAGCGCGAGCGCCGAAACCGGACTGTCGTTGGCGGCGATCACCACCAAACGATTGCCCAGAAGATCGACGCGCGTGCCGGCGAGAACGAGCTTGCGCGAATCAAGATCGTCCATCCAGGCGGCATCGGCCGACGCGTATACGTCCGCCGGCGCGCCCTGCGCGATCTGTTTGGCGAGCGCGGAGGACGCGGCATAGCTGGCGCGTACCGGGATGCCGGTTTCGGCGGTGAAAGCCCGGTTGGCCTGATCGAGCGCCGTCTTCAGACTGGCCGCCGCGAACACAGTCAGCGGCTGTTTCGCGCCAAGCGGCGAGGCGAGTCCCAGGAGAACGCACACAAGCAAGACGGCGCGGCGCGCAATCGCAACCATGGCAATGACCTCGAACGCCACGTTGATTTTGCCGCAAACGCAATTCAACTTTTCAAAACCAGTTTAGCATACGGCAAGCCTGCTCTGGTACCTCGAAGCTGCGGGGGACATCGTTCATCCCGCAAAGGGGAACCCCATGGAGCGCCATAATTCTGCAGGTGGGGTCGCCGGCGACCTTGCAAGTCCCGTTGCCTATGTCGGGGACAGTGAAGCTCATTCACGCGCTTGTATCGTGGACGCTCTGCTGGAGCGGGGATTCGTCTGTCGGGACTTCACGCGGGTGTCCGATCTGCTCGATGCATTCGGGATCAAAGCGCCCCAGGTGATCGTGTTGGACCTGTCGCAGCGGGACTTTGACGGCATCGAGGCGCTCCGTTCCCTCAAGGCCAATCGATTTGCTGGAGGCATCATCCCGATAACCGAGCTTGATGGGGGCGAAGGTCTGGGGCAGATCGTCCGCGGCAGTGGCCTCAAAATGCTGCCTCCCGTTTCAAAACCGCTGCAAGCTAGGAACCTCGAAGTTAGCCTGGGGCATCTGGATCCGCCTCCGAAGGGGCCGGAGCTGGTCATCGACATCGACGAGGCAATCCGCAACCAGTGGATCACGCTGTGGTACCAGCCGAAAGTCGATTTGCAGTCGCTATCGGTCTGTGGTGCCGAGGCCCTTGTTCGAATCTTGCATCCCGACCTGGGTCTGATTCCGCCGTCCCGGTTCTTGCCGGGTTCAAGCGATCCAAAGATGAGGCTGCTGTCCCACTTTGTCGTCAAGCGGGCCTTACACGACTGGATGACGTTCGTCGAACGTCGCAGGCCACTCGAAATCGCGATCAACGTTCCCACGGCAGTACTGATGGAAGCGCAATTCATCAGATTTTTTCGAAACCATCTCCCGATCCATCCCCGGTTCTCCGGAATCATCGTGGAGGTCGACGAAGCCGAGGCACCTGGCTGTGCGGATTCGGTGGCGCGACTGGCGGCCCAGCTCGAAGAGCTCAAGATTCGAATTTCCATCAATGACCTGACCTGCTGTTCGCCGTTCGTGGCCGACACCGAAAGGTTTCCGTTCTCCGAAATCAAGGTAGGCAAACAGTTTGTATCGGGTTGCGCCGCGGACCACCTCAAGCGAGCCCTCTGCCAAACCATCGTGGAGATCACCCGACGGTTCGGGGCGCTCTCGGTGGCGGTAGGCGTAGAGACGAGCGACGACCTGGCGGTAGTCCAAGAGCTTGGTTTCGACGTGGCGCAAGGCTTCTTTTTCGGCCGCCCTATGCCGCCCGAAGAGCTGGCCCTCCTGATCGCGATGCGCCGGGGCAGTGTCCGGGGTTTGCAGGCTCGAAGCGCACCGACGTAATTGGGTCGGACTGTTCGGCTCGTTGTCATCGGGGTTTCGAAATGGCCCGGCAGGCCCGATCTGCAACGCGGCGGCGCCGCCCGGACCCGCAATCGGCCGTCCCGCCCGTCAGTCTCAAGGCTGCGCGGAACGGCCCCGATCGTCCGGAGGGAACCTGACAACCGGGACCGCCCCTGCTGGGAGGGCTGACATCGCCCCAGCCCGGGCATGGTCGCCGATGTTTGTGGCGGGGCTGTGATGATCCGAGAAATGTGCAGCGAATCTATCACGTTCGATATTTTTAGTTCCGATCTGTTTGTCGTTGCACGGACAGGCGTTCGAGTTTCGCCCGGGCCCGGGTGCGCCGCGATCGCAGCTACCAATTGCCTTTTGCCAGCTCCTGGAGAATGCGTTTGTCGAGGACCAAGTCCGCGACCGTCTTGCGAAGCCGGGCATTCTCCGTCTGAAGCTCCTCGATACGTGCCGTTCCCGCGGCTTGCTGGGCTGCTCCCCGAGAGGGCTGATCCTGGTAAAGCGCTTCCATTAGGTCCAGGGCCTCGACGACTTCGATCCCGGTATGGCCTTGCGCCATGAAGGATTCCGCTTGGCGCAGCTTGGCGACGATCTCTTCGGCCGAACGTCCTTTCATGCCGTTCCTGGCGTTCGGTCGATTCCAAATCGCAAACATCGCGGTATTTTCCTTCTCTGTGTCCAGCTTCATCCGCGGCGGCACCGGGTGCCGGGCAAGCGCGCCGTCACTCGGGCCGCTGCGGCGGCTTGTCGAGGCCATTTCTCCAGTGGCCCATGCTTTCGATGATGACGTTGCTAGCGTTCGCCGCGGCTTCGCTCAAGTGCACATAGGCGCTGATTTCCCGCTGTACGCGCTGGCTCTCCGTCTCCAGGAAGTTTCGGAAGCTCTGCAGCTCGGCAATGAGCCGCTCGATCTCTTCCACCGAATGGAGTGCGATGCGTCCGATCACCGAGCCGATGCGAATGGATGCTGCCTCGTGACGAGCTTCAGGCGCCTGCGGTCGATGGGAAAAAGGGGTCTCCTGACCGCGCGCTCGGGCGTCTTCCGCGCCGACCGTGATCGGTGCCGATACGCCAACGGGCTTTTCCGTCGCTATGAAGCTCATTGTCCGTTCCCCGTGATTGGCACTTGCGTGCCGTCAGGCGTGGGACGGCCTCCGCTCCCTTCGGGGGCCCGCCTGCGCTCCGCCGATCGACACGTCCGCGTGGCCGTGGACCGGAGTGGAAGCCTTTCTGCCTCGGCAAACGCGCGAATGGAATCCAAAGGCTCGCGAATCCATCAGTGAAATTGGACGCACGAATTGCGACGGCATGACGGCCGATTTTGGACTCGTCCCGGACGAGTTCGCCGAGGCTGTGGAGAAGGAGGAACGTGCAGCCGCGGTCCGGACATGCGACGGTTTCCTCCTGCAGACCGCCAACAAAACTGCTCAACCGGTTCGATGTTCGGTGGCCCCTCCTTGCGCGAAGCGATGTCGAATGCGGCGAAAATTTCGACCCAAAATACGGCCTCCGTTTTTCTCCGGATCGTCGAGCATCGAGGCAAGCTCGATCGCGGGGTGCGCGCCGCAATCAGGTCCACGCCGGGTCATATTTCCGGCGAATGAGCAAACAAAAATACGATTCGCAGGGGGTAGTCCTGTCAGAGGTGGACCATGGGGATATGCAATCCACTCGTCTCTCTGGACCTGAGCGAAGTGGTGATGCTGTTCGCGAGCATGGGCTTGATCGTGGTGCTCGCGTTGGGCTTTCTGATCTGAACTGGAACGCGAGAGGACCCGCCGGGCGGGGGCCCGGCGGGGCTTTCCGAGCAATGCGTACGTTGCAGTCGATCTCGATCACGCTCATTTTTCTGGCAGGACTGGTATGGGCCGTCGGCAAGTGGGTCCTGGGCGGGATAGCGACTATTCTGGCGCTGGTGCACCTGCAATCGACCTCGCTCGCAGAGTCGCTGGACCACCTCGGGCGGCTGCAGGCCGTCGCAGAGTACTGGATATCGGCGCATCCGAATCTCGGATGGATGTTGATCCTATTCGCTGGTCCGTACCTGCTCGCCAAATATGCGTGGCCTGAGGTCATTCGCCGGTGGAGAGTGCCGGCGCTCGAAATCGCCTACGACAATTCCGATCCGAGGTTCGTCCGCAGGAAAATCGACATTGGACCGACCGGAGTCGACGGCGGGGAATATCATGCCGTCGCGATCCGGAACAATTCGAGCAACAGAACGCTTCATGACGTCTCCGTGGTAGCGGAGGGCGGGGAATTCGTTCGCTCTGCTTTCTGGATATCACGCGGACGCGCCGACACGACGCTGCTGCCGGAAACGGATATTCGACCTGGTACGATGGAATGGGTCGAGTTGTTCGGATTCGGCAACAAAATCGGCGAGATCGACTGTCGCCAGACTGTTTTGAGAAGAGCGCAGCGATTTTGCATTCGCGCGAGAGCGCGGGATGCGAGGGAATCCGTTGCCGAGTTCGAATACGACCCGCGCATGGTGCCGGTGATCAAGAGGGTTCGCTAGCCGCGCGATGATCCAATGCCGAGCGAGCGCAGGGCCGCTATTCGCCCGACCTCTGCGGCTCCTTGCGCCCGGGCGGGGCCGACATTTCGGGGAGCGGGAGGGGCGGGGAATGGTGGGTTACGCAAGGCGGCGGATGCCGCGGGAACGCCCCTCGGAGGATCAGCGCAGGTTCCTCGAGGCATTGCGGGACCTCGGGCCGCGGGACAACGCGCAGACGGCGGCGGTGCGGAAGTCGACCAAGCGCGCCTGTCAGGTGCGCGGCTGGGCCGAATGGCGATGGCTCGATGCGTCTCCGGGCGTGAGGGCCTGGCACATCACGATCATCGGCCGGAATGTGTTGAATTATTCGGGGCAGCGCCGTGGATTGCCGCTCGGCCGCCCCCCGGCCGGTCCTTGTTGAAAACCCGAAGCTTGCCGAAATCGCAGCAGAATTCTGCCGCAACCCGCGGCCATCCTTTGCCGGTCCGGAGGAAATGCGTATGAGTCCCGCGACCTTTCGAAGCCGGGCCTTGGAATGCATGCGCCTGGCGCAGGATGCCGGCGATTCCCACCACAAATCCCTATTGCTCACCATGGCCGAGACATGGTCGGTCCTGGCGCAGTCGGCGGAAGCCATGGAGCGCTACGTCGATGCCCGCGAAGGTGCCGGGCCGCATTGAAGCGGAACGGGGCCCTTGCTCCGGTCACGCCGCTCGCTTGGGCGCGGGCCGCCGAAAACGGGCGAACAGCGAGACGGTCTATTCATACGCGGGGTGGCGGAGCTTGGTCTGATCCGCGCAGCGTTTGGCCTTTTCGATGGCGCCATCCATGGTCTCATCCGCCGTCGCATGGAGTTCTCGGAACGGATAGGCGGTTTTCGTCACCGCGACCCGCCAGCCCGCGGACGTGTTGAAAACGTTCAACAGCAGACCGTGGTATTCGATCGTCCCGTAATACACCGATGCCTGAGACTCGATGGCCTCACTGCCGCGGTCTGCCTGGTTTTCGCCGCGCCGGAACGGGCGGGCCGGCATGGCTGCTTTGAACGCCGGACGCACCGGACCGCCTTCGGATGCATTGGTTCGCATGGAGCTGCCTATCGCGCCTTTCAGGACATCGACGATCCCGGTTCCTCAGGTTGCCCCCTGACTGCCGATTCGCCATCGTCGAAGTCCGACCGGGCTACAATGTGACTCACGTGAGTCCTGATTGCGGCTGTGCACCAGCAATTTCGATCACGTATCGTAGTTGGTGGGATGCCATGTTGCACCTCAGCCTATGCAGGCGCAGGAGGTCGTGGTACTCGGGATGAGCGTGAGCGAAATCCGGGTCAAGTTTCGCGCATGGTATCTTTGAAGCGATGGCCAACCTTGGATTTGCTGGCCTCCCTCCGGACTACGCTGATGATTTTCCGATGAGACGCCGGCGGTGAGCTACCCCATTCGCATTCGGATGGGAGGGTACGGCCCTGCGACCACCTCGTTCAGCCGGGCGCTGAAGCGGATCGGTGATCGGCTCGAAGCCGAGCTCGGCGATAAGGTCGAGATCCGCTACGTCTGGAACATCCTGGATTTCGGCTACCGCGCCGAGGACATCTTATCGCTGGTCGAGCACGCAATCCTGACGCTCGGCTATCAGTCCAGCAGCTATTTGGCGGACCGCATTCCCGAGCTCGGCCTCGTCGACTTGCCGTTCCTGTTTGCGACCACGCGACAGGCGCGGGCGGCGATCGACGGCAGGCTCGGCGCCGTTCTGACGCGCGCGATCGAGCGAAGCATCGGCTACCGCATTCTCGGCTATTTCGAGAACGGGTTTCGCCACGTGTCGAACCGCTTGCGCCCCGTGCACATGCCGTCGGATCTCGCCGGCATGACGATCCGCGTGCTGCCGAGCAAAGTTCATGCGCGGACGTTCGAACTGCTCGGGGCCGCGCCCTTGCGCCTGGATTTGACCGAGGCGCTCGCTGCGATCGCGGCGGGTGGGATCGACGCGCAGGAAAACCCTCTGGCGAACACGGTGACCTACGGCGTTCACCGGCATCATCGGTTTCATTCCTTGACCGGCCATTTCTACGTGTCGAGACCGATCTTCATCCATGCCGGGACGTTCGATGCCTGGCCGGACGAGCTGAGGCAGGCGATGCGCGAGGCCGTCATCGATGCCGTCGCCTTCCAGAGAGAACTCGCGGTCGCGGAAGAACGCCAGGCCAGAACCGCCATGCAGGATCGAGGCTGCGAAATTCTCGAGCTTGCGCCGGAGGCGCACGAAGCTTTCGTCGCGGCGGTGCGGCCGCTGCGGGCCGAGGCGGGGCAGCTCTATGGGAGCGAGGCGCTGGCGCTGGCGGGATTACTGTAGCCCGGATGGAGCGGGGCGAAGCCCCGCGCAATCCGGGATAGGCGGAGTTTGTTGATCGAGGTTCCCGCTTTCGCGGGGCCGGCGGCCTTCGGCCGCCGATTTCGCGCCCGCTTCCGCGGACGCTCCATCCGGGCTACGGCTGATCAATGCTTGTAATCGGGCTCCTTGCGATCGAGGATGCGCTTGAGCGCCTCGAAGTGCCACAGCGCCGGCTGCTTGCCGCCGTAGCCGTGCTGGTCGCGGAATTCCGCGGTCGCCGCGTCGATCGACTGCTGTGACATGCGCTTGAGCGGGCGCCCGGTCCACATCGCATAGAGCTGCACCTGCGCCGCGCGCTCGAGGTAATACAGCCGGTCGTACGCTTCGGCGACGGTCTTGCCGACCGTTGCCACGCCGTGGTTGGCCATCATCAGCACCGTTTTGTCGCCGATCGCCTCGGCGAGCCGCGCGCCCTCGGCTGGATCGAATGCCGGGCCGTCGTAGCAATCGTCATAGGCGGTGTGGACCGACGTCCCCATCTCGGTCTGGCCGATCGGCAGGATCTGCGGGTCCTCGAGCCGGGTCAGCGCGCTCGCGAACGGCATGTGGGTGTGGAACACCGCCGCGGCATGCGGTAGCAGCCGGTGCATCGGCGCGTGGATGCAATAACAGGACCGCTCGACCTCGCCCTGGCCGGCACGCAGCTTGCCGTCGTAGCCCACTTCCATGAAACAGCTCGCCGTCACCTCCGACCAGTGCAGCCCGAACGGGATCTGGTAGTAGCTTTCGCCGCCGGGAACCCGCAACGTCAAATGATTGAAGATGCCCTCGTGGAGCTCGTGCATCACCGCGAGCCGGTGCGCCGCGGCGAGATCGACCCGCGCCTGCCACCGCGCCGCGCCGATCTCGCTGCCCTCGACCTGGTACGATTCTAGCCGCATTGCCGCTCTCCTTCTGCGCCGGCCCTGGCCACAATTTCTGCCTTGCCGGGGTGCTCGTCAATGCCGGCGAACCGACGGGCTGTTCACGGCTTGACGACAGTAAAGCTTTGCTCCGCCAACTTGCGGCCCTGGTACCAAAGCTCCATGGTCCAGGTGCCGGGGACGAGCTCCCAATCGTGGTCGAAGCCGTAATCGGTGTAGCTCTCCCGGCCGATGGTTTTGGTGGCGACATATTCTTCCCGGTAGAAGGTCTCGGCCGAACCCGGCTTATGCAGCCCCTGCTTGGGGAATTTGTCGACGATGGTGATCGACACTTGCGCGCCGTCCGGCGCGCCGACGATGTTGTATCGGAACCCGAACCGCACCCCCGGCCGCGCCGGAACGGTCCGCGTCACTTCGCTGTTGCGGATATTGGTCAGGGTCCTGACGTATCCGCCGGCAGTGCCCTGCGTCTCGGTCCGCTTGGTCGTTTCGGTCTGGTAGATGCCGTATTCGACGACCTCGACGCGATCGACCCGAGCGGTTTGCGCCTGCGCGCCGACCGAGGCCAACGATAGCAGCACGAATGCAACGCCCATCCGCATAATGCCCCCCTTGCGCGTTTCGTGATGCCGTCGAGCCTAGCTTGTGCCGGGCCGTCGGACAATGTGTTATCGTGATCCGCGTGATGGCGGCACTTTTTGCAAAATCCGTTCTCGATGAGGCGCGGGAGCAGGAGCTGATCGGCGCATTCCTGGGAGATGCGCCGGGAACCTTCGTGGAGGTAGGCGCCAACGACCCCATCCTGCTGTCGCAGACACGTCACCTGGAACGGCGCGGCTGGGACGGGATCCTGATCGAGCCGCTGCGGGAATACGCGGAAGAGCTGCGATCCGGGAGGAGCGCGCGCGTATTCCAGGTCGCGGCCGGCGCGCCGGAGGATGAGGGCAAAAACTTGCCGTTGCTGGTGGCGGGCGCGCTGTCGACGCTCCAGCCATCGATTGTCGAGGACGTGCGCCCCAGCGAGATCCGGCGCGTTCCGGTTCGAACTCTGGATTCGATCCTGGCACAAGCCGGCCTCGATCGCGTGGATTTCCTGTCCATCGACGTGGAGGGCGCCGAGCTCGCGGTGCTGCGAGGCTTCTCGATCGCACGATACCGGCCGCGGCTGATCCTGGTCGAGGACGACGTGCACGACCTGACCAAGCACGCCTATCTCACGGCGCACGGCTACAAGCTGGTGCGCAGGACCGCGCTGAACAATTGGTACGTGCCGGCGGGCACGCGGTTTCCGATCTCGCCGTTCGGCCGCTGGCAGCTCATCCGAAAGCTCTACCTCGGGACTTGGTGGCGGCGCCTGAAGCGGCGTCGAAAGCTGCGTCGCCGGAACGCGGGCGGCTGAACTCCTCGGCAATCTCCCGCGCCAGAGGTTGAATGCAGCGATCCTCGACCTCGTTGAGCCGGGCTTCTTCCGACATGTGCCAATCGATCAATCGCTCCCGCCTGAACCAGGCATCGCCGCGCCGAAGCTTTTCGGTGAGCTCCTCGATGGATCGCGACCAATAATGGTTGATCCGCAACTCGTCGCAAAAGTGCGTCTCGTCGTCTCCCCACATGCTGAATTGATGCGGGTTGTGGATCGCCCGGATGAGGCGGGGGTTGGCGATGGACTTCGGCCCGCGCAATTCCGCGGCCCGGCGGGTGTAGGATTCCAACACGCCCCCGGCGGGTTTCGTCTGACGGCCCGAAGACCCGAAGGTGGCGCGGCGGACCTGAAGGCTGGCAAGATGGCGGTGCCTTTCCAGGATCGGGTGAATATCTCGCTGCTGCGGCGAGAACAGGAATTCGTCGAGATCGAGGAAGGTGATCCACCGGGAGTCTGCGACTGCGGAGCGCAGGCAATGCAGATACGCGGCTTTTTGCCCGTGCGGCTTCGGCCAGTCCACCAGGGTGATGATCCCGCGCTCGAGGAAGGGCGCCAATACGCCGCGAAAATCGTCCGTGCTGCGATTCTCATAAAGATAGAAGTGCTCGACCCCCACCCCAAGATGAAACACCAGCCATTCCCGCAAGTAAGGCGCCTCGTTCCTGAAGATCGCGCAAGCCGAGAGGTAATACCGCAGCGGCCGGGCCAATGCCGCGCGGTCGCGCGCCTTGGCCCGCAGCTCGCGCGGAAAACGCAGTGCGCGCTTGAGCGCGCGGCCAGTGGGGCCCTTGAACGGGTGCATGGCCGTATTAATCCTCAGACGGCTGCAAGTGCAAGCGGCCCGGAAGCCTGCTAGGTGCACGAGCCGGCAACGAATCGTCTCGGCTCTTCAAGATCTCGTGCCAGCGCGCGGCGATCTGCGGTCATGCGAACTGACGGGCCGGAGCGTGCCCGGGAGGACTCGCCGCGCCGGCAAGGCGACGGCTCGCCTTCCCGGGCTTGACCTACGCTACGGCGTGGCAATCATGCGCGCGGGCACGTCCCGTGTCGGCAAGCGACGGCGATGGGGAAATTCCAGGTGAAGAAGCTGCTCGTCACCGGCGGAGCCGGTTTTCTCGGCTCGCACCTGTGCGAGCGCCTGCTTGGCGCCGGTCACGACGTGCTGTGCGTCGACAATTTCTTCACCGGCGGCAAGGCCAACATCGAGCATCTGCTCAAGCACCCGCGGTTCGAGCTGATGCGGCACGACATCACCTTTTCGCTCTATGTCGAAGTCGACGAGATCTACAATCTGGCTTGTCCGGCCTCGCCGGTGCATTATCAATTCGATCCGGTGCAGACCACCAAGACCAGCGTGCACGGTGCGATCAACATGCTCGGGTTGGCCAAGCGCGTCAAAGCCAGGATCCTGCAAGCATCGACTTCCGAGGTTTACGGCGACCCCGAGATCCATCCGCAATCCGAGGGCTATTGGGGCCGCGTCAACCCGGTGGGCCCGCGGTCGTGCTACGACGAGGGCAAGCGCTGCGCCGAGACGCTGTTCTTCGACTATTGGCGCCAGCACTCCGTGCGCATCAAGGTGGCACGGATCTTCAACACCTACGGTCCGCGCATGCACCCCAACGACGGGCGCGTGGTCTCGAATTTCATCGTGCAGGCGCTCAGGGGCGAGGACATCACGGTCTACGGCGACGGGCAGCAGACTCGAAGCTTCTGCTATGTCGACGATATGGTCGAGGCCATGATCCAGCTGATGGATACCGCGGACGATTTCACCGGGCCGATCAACCTCGGCAATCCGCGGGAATTCACGATTCTGGAACTGGCCGAAGAGGTGGTGAGGCTGACGGGCACGACCAGCAAGATCGTCTTCAGGCCGCTGCCGGCGGACGATCCGCGGCAGCGCCAGCCCGACATAGCTCTTGCCGAATCCAAGCTCGGATGGCGGCCGACGACCGACCTCGCGCAAGGGCTCGAGCGCACGATCCGATATTTTCAGCAAACGCTGTGAACGGTCCGACGCGAGCGGCCTCTTTCTGGACCGGGGCGGGCCCTTCGGCTGCCGTTGGCGCTCGTTCGGAACCGCAGGCGGGGCCCGACCCTCAATGTAGATACAGGGTCTCGGAATAGAGGAAGTTGAGGGCCGCATCGTCGATATTTCCCTTCACCAGGACGGAGGGTCCACGATGCGGGCTGCGGACGCTGCGGAGATCCGCATAGGCCGCAAGGCGCGGCAGATAAAGACCGGCGATGCCGTGATGTCGCAGCATGTGCCAGTGAACGGCAGGCAGCGCCGCGCGAAGCACGCCGTGATCCGTGGCGAACACCAGGCGCGCAGCGGCAAAGCCGCGAATCTTCTGGCCGCGCTCCCAAAGGACAGGGACGATGCTCGATCGCTGCCGCACCACGATGCCGACGTGATGGCCGTCGCAATGATCCGTCATCCATCGATCATGGTCGGTATTGGGCAGTGTTGCCGGAACGAAGGGCCCGACGGCGATGCCGGTGCGGAGACCCGTGCCGTTGAGAAGCGGGAGGGAAGCAATCGATCCCTTCGATGCGTAGCGAAAGCCGACGCGCAAGCAGATCGCCTGAACCGACAATATCGGCGAGGTGGCCGTGTAGATCGTTTCAGGCTCAGCGGTCACGGCCCGCAGCATTCGCACGGCAAACTTTCGGTACCGCGGCCGAATGTACCAGCTCGATAGATTGACGATACGGCGCGCGCGTTCGTTGATCGTCTCCGTTTTCTCGAAGGAGAGGAGGACGCCCTGCGGGCGTCCGTCCACGATCAGCAATGTGCCATGTCCGCTGCCGCCCGGCGGCGCCCGGAACGCCCGCGACCAATCGGTCGACGCGCCCGGAAAACCCTCGGCGAGCAATTCCAGCGTCTCCCGGCGTCGCTGCTCGTCGAGAATGGGGACGAATTGCATGCCGGCGCTGCTATGCGTTTGCGAGCCGCCTGCGCTTGTGTGCGTTCATGGCCCAGCTGAGGCCGCTCGCCCGGTAATAGAGGGTTTCGGCGGTCTCGTCGGGCCTGACGGCGACGCGCGGCAGGCGGTGCATGCGATGGCGATGCTCCGGGTAGATGGGGCTGGCTTCGGCCGTGACTGCGCTGACGAAGCCCAACTCGTCAGCGATCTCGGCTTCCCTCGCGCCGCAGGCGCGCGGATCGCCATAAGGATAGGCGAAATGGGTTACGTCCCGATCGAGCAGTCGCTCGAGATAGATCTTGTTGTCGGCCATCTCGCAACGAGCCTGCCCGGGCTCGAGCGTGGACAGCGCCGGGTGCGAGGTGGTGTGGGCGCCGATCGTCACGAGCGGGTGGCGGGCCAGCGCGCGGAGCTCGTCGCAATCCAGGAAATATTCCTCCGCCAACGCCGCGGGCGAGATGCCGTAGGCCGCGAAGGTCGGCACCAGCGCGAATTTCCGGCGATAGTCCTGGTGAACCCAACTGGCCGCCGCTTTCAAGGCGGCGATCTTGCCGGCCAGATCCGAACACCCGAAGCGGCGATCCATGCACTCGATCGCTACCTCCTCGTGCGCGCGAAACAGGGCGCGTAGCGCGAGCCACCATGCGTAGAGCTCGCGCGTCACGGCGCCGGTCGGCACATAAACCGTGAAGGGCGCCTGCAGTCGCTCGAGAACCGGCAACGCGCGGCTCAGAGTATCGCGATAGCCGTCGTCGAAGGTCAAAACGGCGAACGGGGTCGCGGCGACGCCATGCGCAATCCGCCGCAGCGCCTCATCGAGGCCGACGATGTCCCAGCCATCGCGGCGCAAACCGTTGACGACCATGGTCAGCAGCGACGGGGGGCATCCCGTCATGAGTTCGCGAGGGAGATCGTCGTGAATTTCGTGCAGCACCAGGATGACGCCCGCGCCACCCAGCCGCGCGCGGAGCGGGGAGGCGAGGCGGGAGCGACGAAGAAAGGAAACGAAACCGCTTTTGAACGCCTTGCTCAAGCGATGATCCATGAGCGACGATGGAGATCACGAATTGGCTTCATCCGAGCTCTCGCGGGAGTCGACCCGGAAAGTTCCATGTTTATGGACTCTTCGTCAAGATAAGTTGCCGCGCTTGGGCGCGAAGCCGTTACGCGGCCGCCGTGAAATGTCCCTAGCCGGATAAAATCTGATGCCAGCGCGCAGCGATCTGCGGCCAGCTGAACTGGCGCGCCCATTTTTCTCCGCGCGCGGCGAGGTCTGCTCTCTTTTGAGGGTTGGTGAGGAGGTCCACGGTCGCATCGACCCACATGCGTTGGCTCTCCGGGTCCTCGAGACCTCGATGGAAGCGCTGCGGCTGATTCGACGGATCCACCGGTTTGCACGGGACCTTGATCCCAAACTCGACGCTCGTCGCCAGCGCGCCGGCATCCGTGGTGACCGGGACGCAACCGCAGGACTGCGCCTTCTTGACCGAGATGCAGTCGGTTTCCAGGTAAGTGGTGGGATAGGCGAAAATCGCCCCGCGCCGGTACAGCCTGCCGACCTCGGCCTGGCTCAGGTGTCCCAGGGTTTCGATTCCGGCTTCATCCATTTCCCGCCGCGTCCGCCGCATCCACTCGAGCCTGTCGGGACGTCCCGCGTTGGTCGTCTCGAACACCTCCCACCCGTACGCCCATTGCAATCGCGCCTGAGGCACACACCGTTTGATCTCGCAAAAGAGCTTGGGCAGAACGCTCATCGAACGATCCGCCGCCGAGGTGTTGATCAGAAGATACGGGTCCTTCCGCCCGTCTGCGTCCAACAGGCTGAAGTCGATGCCGTTGGGGATGATTGCCAGCTTGTGGTCCGGCAGGTGCGGGTAGAGCGAGCGATGGAACGGCGACCTGACGAAAACCGCGGTGACTCTCGCCATGCGATCTCGCTTCATGAAAGCCCGTTCATCGGTGGCATCGTGCAGCTCGACGAAAATCTTTTCGGCGTTGATGTTCCAATCGAGCGGCTTCGATGCACGCCAGACGACCACCACGTCCTGCTTGTCCCTGGGATTGAATTCCCAGAACGGGCGGTAGGTTACGCCCGCGTCGACGACAGGCTTGTGGCCGCAGTTGTTGTAAACCGTGACGTGCCAGCCGAGCTTTGCCAGCTCACGCGTCACGTAGAGAACCGCCTCCTCGGAGCCGCCGAACCCCTTGTGCTCGAACAGCTCGGGGCTCCACCGATGCGGCGTCTCGCTGCAATAGAAAACCAGGTCCCTTCCCGACGAGGTTCGCTTGAGATATTCGGTGTTGCGCTTGACGAATTGCCTTATGAGCAGGCGCCCGGCTTGATACATTCCCATCGTGCCCGTTCCCGATCGTCCGCCCGCGAAAAGCGATCTTCTTAGCCTTGCAAAACCTCGTGCCAGCGCGCCGCGATCTGCGGCCAGGCGAACTGGCGTGCCCAGGCCGCCCCCTGCATGCCGAGCCCGGATCTTTGCGCGGGATTCGTCAACAAATCCACCGCAGCGTCAACCCACGATCGTTGCACCGCTTCGTCCTCGATGCCGAAATGGAAACGCCCGGGACGACGCCAGGCATCCCTTGCCTCGCACGGAATTTTTGTCCCGAACTGAACGCTGGTCGCCAAAGCGCCGGCATCCGTCGTGACCGGGACACAGCCGCAGGCCTGGGCCTTCCTGACCGAGATGCAGTCGATTTCCGCGTACTCGGTAGGGTAGGCGAGGAGCGCCGCCCGCCGATAAAGCTTTCCGACTTCGGCCTGGGTCAAGTGCCCCAGGGTTTCGATGCCGGAATCATGCATTTCGCGCTGCGTCTGCTTGGCCCAAGCGATTCGTTCCGGACGATGCGCATTGAACAGTTCAAAAAGCTCCCAACCATAGGCCCATTGCAACCGAGCCCCAGGGACACGCCGTTTCACTTCCCGGAATAGCTTTGGCAGAACGTCCATCGAACGATCCGCCGATGAAGTGTTGATCAGGAGATTGGGATCCTTCGGCTCGTCGGTCGCCAAAAGAGTCAAGTCGATGCCGTTGGGGATGACTGCGACCTTGCTATCGGGCACATTCGGGTACAGGGAGCGATGAAACTGCGATTTTACCAAGATGCGAGTGATCTTAGCGATCCGATTTCGCTTGGTGAAGAATCCTTCGTCCATGGCGTCGTGGAAGTCGACGAAAATTCGCCCGGCATTGATGTTCCAATCGAGCGGCTTCGCCGATCGCCACAGGATCACAATGTCCTGCTTATCGCGGGGGTTGAACTCCCACGAGGGCCGGTAGGTGACGCCTTCGTCCACCAAACATTTGTGTCCGCAATTGTTATAGACCGTGACGTCCCAGCCGAGTGTCGCCAACTCCCTTGTCAGATTGATCACGGCCTCCTCGGAGCCGGCGAAGCCTTTGGTCCGGAACAGCTGTGGATTCCATTCATGCTTGGTATGATCGCAATAGATGACGAGGTCCCTTCCCGAGGACGTTCGTTTGAGGTACTCGGTATTGCGTTTGATGAACTGCTTTATGGAAAAACGGCCGGCGTGATAAAAGCCCATGTTCTCAACCGCACAGGACTTCATGCCAGCGCGCGGCGATCCGCGGCCAGCTGAACTCACGCGCCCAAGCCGTCCCTCGGGCGGCAAGCTCGGATCTCTTCGTTGGGTTCGTGAGCAGGTCGACGACGGCATCAACCCATAGTCGCTGGGTCGCCTCGTCTTCGATGCCGAAGTGGAAGCGGCCCGGTTCTTTCCATGCGTGCGTCTCGTGGCACGGAATCTTGACGCCGAACTGGACGCCATCCGCCAGTCCGCCGAAGTCGGTCGTAACGGGAACGCAGCCGCAGGCCTGTGCCTTCCGGACCGAGATCGGATCGATCTCGGGGAAAGCAGTAGGATGGCAGAGGATCGCGCCGCGCTGGTAGAGCTTACCGACTTCGGCGTGAGTGAGATTTCCCAGGTCCTCGATTCCGGCTTCCTTCATCTCCCGTCGGGCCCGCTGCATCCATTGCATCCTCTCAGAGCTATTCGCGTGAAACAGCTCAAACAATTCCCAACCATAGGCCCACTGCATTCGAACCTGGGGCACGCGCTGTTTGATTTGTCTGAAAAGCTTGGGCATGACGTCCATCGAACGATCCGCCGACGAGGTATTGATCAGAAGATACGGGTCCTTCGCTTCGTCGCCCTGCAGAAGGGAGAGATCGATGCCGTTGGGAATGATCACTAGCTTTTCCTCGGGCAAATTTGGGTAGAGGGAACGCTGGAATCTCGATTTCAGGAAAATGCGGGTGATCTTCGAAATTCGATTCCGCATCGTGAAAAATCTCTCGGGAGTGGTATCGTGCAGATCCACGAATATTTTTTTTGCGTTGATATCCCGATCGAGCGATTTTGGAAATCGCCAGACGATCGCGACATCCTGCTTGTCCCAGGGATTGAAATCCCACCACGGGCGATAAGTTACGCCGGCGTCCACCAGGGGCGTATGCCCGCAGTTGTTATAGACGGTGACGTCCCAGCCGAGCTTCGTCAGCTCTCGCGTGAGATTGATGACGGCCTCCTCGGAGCCGCTAAATCCCTTGGCATGCGACATCTGCGGATGCCACCCATGCTTGGTTTGGTCGCAATAGACGACGAGGTCCTTTCCCGAGGAAGTTCTCTTGCGGTATTCGGTGTTGCGCTTGACGAACTGCTTGAGCAGGAAACGTCCGGTCCGAACAATTCCCATTCCCGGCCTCGCTCAGGCGCCGGCGCCGCGCGGACCCGGAGCCGCCTCCGATTGGATCCGCCCCGCTCGCTCGGCGGCGTCCGCGCTGCGGAGCCTGCGTAGCGTCTCCTTCTTGAAACGGGCAAGCTCCGCCTCGGTCTCTCCGGGCTTGATCAGCAGCCACTCGCGCGCCGTGAAGCGATCCGTCCAGAACAGGCCGATCGCGATTTCCGCTTCCGTCAAGCCGCGTCCGAGCTCCGCCCGCGTGATGAAGAATTTTCGCGAGGCGACCGACGTGAGCGTCTTCGCCAGGAACGTGACGGTGTCGCCCTCGAGCTCGCAGAACCAGCGGTGATGCCCCCAGCCGACCGCGAACTTGCGGCCGATGATGCGGCGAAACCAGTAGCCGCGCCGCTCGTGAAAGATCTCGCACAGCCGCGACGGCGTCTCGATGTAGCCCGCGCGCGAGACGCGCATCAGCTCGTAGCATGCGCCAATCGGATCGCGCACGTCCTCGAGCGTGCCGGCGCAGAATGAGAAATCGAAATGCTTGTCGGGATACGGCCAGGGTCGCTCGCACATGTCGAACTGCAGCCAGTTCGCCTCGGAAAAGCGTTCCGGGACGTCGCGGAACAACACCGGGCCCCGATCCGAATAGGGTAGCGCGTCGAGCGTATGCGTCGCGGTGTTGAGCGGACGGTGCGCGCCGCCGACATCGAGCACACGTTCGGCGTCGGCGGTCTCGGCGAGAACGCGGTTGATGTTGCTGCTGAGCTGCACGTGTCCCTCTGGGCGGGCCTATCCCAATTCCGCGGTGGCGAGTCAAGCTGCCCTGCGGACCCCTTCCGCGAGGGCCGAAGGCCGCCTCGGCGGCGCGGAAAGCGCCGCGATGCGGCCGCTCAGGAGCCGACGTCGACCTCGATATCATCGACGCAGGTCTGCGAGCCGCTGTGAACCGCCGCCGTCACGCCACGGCCCGTCCCGGATGGTCGCCTCGCGGACTTCGCTCAGGAAAAAACACCGCCATGCGCGCTCAAGCGAGCGCCCGGGAATGCGCGGGCGCCGTTCATGCCGCAGTTCTGGTCGGCCCCGCCGTCGAGCCGAGCCGTGTGGCTTGACCGGCTGGGCGCTGCTCGATAGGCATGCTTCGATCCGGAGACGTGGCCGAGCGGCTGAAGGCGGCGGTTTGCTAAACCGTTATACGCTCCAAAGGCGTATCGAGGGTTCGAATCCCTCCGTCTCCGCCAA
>Ga0153941_1000022_pt1 | contig 129485 bp, 133 predicted proteins | sample TSNJ025MetaG_FD_104733 | JGI IMG/M metagenome (GOLD analysis project Ga0153941, IMG submission 104733) | Attine ant fungus gardens microbial communities from New Jersey, USA - TSNJ025 MetaG | ecosystem: Host-associated > Fungi > Mycelium > Unclassified | place: USA: New Jersey, Brendan T....
CCTGATCCGGGGTCGATCCTCGCCGCCCCAAGTCGGATGTTTCCGACTTGGGCAATCATAATTGGCCGAACTCGGGAACACCCGAGTTCGGCAGGCGAGGATCGGGTGAGGGGGTTACGATCTGCGGCATCTCACTGAGATCCGATCCCCCTCACCCCATCCCTCTCCCCTGCGGGGAGAGGGATGAGGACGCGGCTCGTCCTGAGCCAAATGCAATAGCCCTCTCCCCGCTTTGCGGGGAGAGGGGAAGCGCGCAAGCGGCAAAACGCCACCGCTTGGTTGTGCGCCGAAGCGAAGGGAAGGCGGGCTGATGTTCGAGATTTTGGGCATTTCCTCGCAGGCCCTGTTCGGGCAATTGCTGATCGGGCTGATCAACGGCTCGTTCTACGCGTTGCTCAGCCTCGGGCTCGCCGTGATCTTCGGCATGCTCAACATCATCAACTTTGCCCATGGCGCCCAATACATGATGGGCGCCTTCGCGGCTTATCTGCTGCTGCAGTATTCCGGCATCAGCTATTGGTGGTCGCTGCTGGTCGCCCCGATCGTCATCGGCTTTACCGGCGTACTGATCGAGCGCAATCTGATCGCGCAGCTCAACAGCTCCAGCAAGCTGCGAACCGTGGTCTTCCTGGGCTCCACGGCCGCGCTTTTCCTGCTCGCCAGGCCGAGCTTCGGCCCGACGCTGGGACTGGCCGTGGCCACGGCGGGCGGATTTGCCGTCGTCGAAGCGTGGGCTTATTTCAGACCTCCTTCGGAAGCGGCCCAACACGTCGATCACCTCTATGGCCTGCTGCTCACCTTCGGCATCGCGCTGATCATCCAGGGGGTGTTCCGCAATTATTACGGCTCCTCCGGTTTGCCCTATCGGGTTCCCGACCAGCTGCAGGGCACCCAGAACCTCGGCTTCATGTATCTTCCGAACTACCGCGGCTGGGTCATCGCGGTGTCGCTGGTGGTGTGCTTCGCCACCTGGTTCGTCATCGAGCGCACCCGGCTCGGGTCGTATCTGCGGGCCGCGACCGAGAACCCGGCGCTGGTCCGCGCCTTCGGCATCAACGTGCCGCGGATGATCACGCTGACCTATGGGCTCGGCGTGGGGCTGGCCGCGCTCGCCGGGGTCATGGCGGCGCCGATCTACAACGTGAGCCCGCTGATGGGCGCCGACCTCATCATCGTCGTGTTCGCTGTGGTGGTGATCGGCGGCATGGGATCGATCATGGGCGCGATCCTTACCGGCTTCGGGCTGGGCGTGGTCGAAGGACTGACCAAGGTATTCTTGCCGCAGGCCTCCGATACGGTGATCTTCGTCGTCATGGCGATCGTGCTGCTGATCCGGCCCGCGGGGCTGTTCGGGCGGAGCACCTGAGATGGAGCGTGTCGCCGCGCCGGTCACCATTTCGGAGCCAAGCCGGGCGAGCTGGAGCGAGTCCGTCGCCTTTGTACTGATGACCGCCGCCTTCATCATCGCGCCGTACGCCGGCGCTTATCCGGTGTTCCTGATGAAGGCGCTGTGCTTCGCGCTGTTCGCCTGTGCCTTCAATCTCTTGATCGGCTACGTCGGGCTGCTGTCGTTCGGCCACGCGCTGTTCTTCGGCTGGGCGAGTTACGTCGGCGCCTATGCGGCCAAGGTCTGGGGGCTCGACCCGGCGCTCGCCATCCTGTCCGGCGCCGCGGTCGCCGCCGGTCTCGGGCTCGTGGCCGGCGCCATCGCGATCCGGCGCCAGGGCATCTATTTCGCCATGATCACGCTGGCGCTGTCGCAGATGATGTATTTCTTCGCGGTGCAGGCGCCGTTCACCGGCGGGGAGGACGGCATCCAGGCGGTCCCGCGCGGACGTCTGCTGGGGATCTTCGATCTTTCCCACCAGATGACGATGTATTTCTTCGTGCTGGCGGTCTTCCTGGCGTGCTTCCTGTTGATCTACCGCATCATTCATTCCCCCTTCGGCGAGGTGCTCAAGGCGATCCGCGAGAACGAGCCGCGCACGATCTCGCTCGGCTACAAGACCGACCGTTACAAGCTGGTCGCTTTCGTGCTCTCCGCGACGCTCGCCGGGGTTGCCGGTGCCACCAAGTCGATCGTGTTCCAGCTCGCCTCGCTGACCGACGTGCATTGGGGCATGTCGGGCGAAGTGGTGCTGATGACGCTGGTCGGCGGGCTCGGCACCGTGTTCGGCCCGGTGGTGGGCGCCATCACCATCATCGCCATGGAGAACTATCTCGCCCAGACCGGCCAGTGGGTCACCGTGATCCAGGGCGTGGTGTTCGTCGTCGTGGTGCTGCTGTTCCGCCGCGGCATCATCGGCGAATTGGCGAACGCGCTGAAGATCCCACTGTAATACCAGCGCTTCCCGCTGTGCCGCGGGAGGCCGTGTCGATCCCGGACGCTCGCATCGGGCGCGAGAGCGCGCCTGGGTTCCAGTTTTCCACAGGCCGATTGGCTCATTGCCGCGATTGCGGTTGCGCCGAGCGCCGCTGCGCGACACGCTGAGCCCGGGCCGAATCGATGGTTTGTGCGGCCCGCGTCGCGTTGGTTCCGCGTAAAAGTTCGTCGAATCGCGTCATCGTCCATCGCGTATTCGTTGCGGCGGTCATGTCCAGAAAAGTCGAAGTTTGGGATCCGGGCGAGATCGCCCGGCAATGGCGTGAGCTGGCCGAGCGCCGGCGCGCGCATTTCATCGAGCTTTACCGCAGCGGGCGGTGGCGCCGCTATTACAGCGAGCACGACTTTCTGGCTTGCGTGCGCAAGGTCACCGCCGAGATCGAATCCTGGGACGCCTTGGCCGGTCCGGAACTGCCGGCCTTCAGGAAGGCCAGCTGAAGCCGCCATTGCGCCGGCCGGTATCGCATGGCGGATTTGACCCTGAAGGAACGCACGATCCTCGATTGGCTCGCCGCGCAACGGCCGGCCATGCTGGGCTTGCTCGAAGCCCTGGTGAATACCGACAGCGGCAGCTACGACAAGGCCGGGGTCGATGCGGTCGGCACCCGGCTGCGGGGCTTTCTCGAAACCCACGCCATTGCCCACGATGTCATTCCCGACGATCGCTTCGGCGATGCGGTGCGCGCGAGCGTCGGCAGGGTCCCCATCGCGCACTTGCGCGATGGGGTGCCCGGCAGCGGCCCCAACACCACGATCCTGCTGATGGGTCATCGCGATACGGTATTTCCGCAGGGCGAGGCGTCGCGCCGGCCGTTTCGGATCGAGGGCGAGCGCGCCTATGGCCCGGGCGTGGCCGACATGAAGCCGGGCCTGGTCATGAACGCCTTCGTGCTCGCCGCATTCGCGAAATTCGGCGGCGCGCCGGCGCCGCTGGTCGGTCTCTTCACTGGCGATGAGGAGATCGGCTCACCGTTCTCCCGGCCGCTGATCGAGGCGGAGGCGCGCCGCGCCCGCGCGGTGTTCAATGCAGAGCCCGGCCGGCCGAGCGGCGCGGTCGTTACCGCCCGCAAGGGCGGCGTGTTCATGCAGTTGGCCGTAACCGGCAAGGCGGCGCATTCCGGCGCCAATTTCGAGCAGGGCATCAGCGCGATCGAGGAGCTCGCGCGAAAGATCGTCGCGCTGCATGCGCTGACCGACGTTACGCGCGGGATCACGGTCAACGTCGGCATCGTGCGCGGCGGCCAGACCGTCAACACCGTCGCGCCCTCGGCAGAAGCCCAGATCGATCTGCGGTTCCTCACCCGCGCCGATCGCGACGTGACCATGGCGCGGATCCGATCGATCGTGGAAACGAGCTACGTGCCGGGCACCGGCGCCGAGCTGGAAATTTTCGGCGAGTTCCTGCCGCTCACCGAAACGCCGGACGGCGAGCGCCTGTATCGCCATTATGCGGGCTGCGCCGAAGCGCTGGGCGTGAACATTCCGGCCGAGTTCACCGGCGGCTGCGCCGATTCCGGGTTTGCGGCAGGCGCCGGCGCGCCGACGCTGTGCGCGACCGGGCCGGTGGGCGGCAAGGCGCATACGCCCGAGGAATATCTGGAACTCGATTCGATCGTGCCGCGCGCGCAGGCGCTGGCGCTGGCGATCCTGCGGCTCGGGCAGGGGTGAGGGCCCTGTCCGGCCGATTTCTCCCGCGAAGATTGCAAGATGTTATGTTGCACCTGCAAGATGTATTTCCGCGGATTGAACGGGTTCAACGCCTTGAATTGGCTTCCAATAATCCAATGATACCTCCCCGATTCCGAGGGTTTTTGCGTCTCCGCGACCCTTTTCCTCCCCGCAGGGGAGGGTCGGCGAGACGCGATGGCGTCGGGCCGGGGTGGGGTTAAGTCATAATCGGACCCCACCCGCCGGCCTTCGGCCGGCGACCTCCCCTCAAGGGGAAGCAAAGCCCGGGACCAGCTCAGCCAAGCCGGCTTCGCGCAGGCGCTCCAGATCTTCCGGCAGGTCCACGTCCCACAGCGGCGCCAGCTCGCGGACCGTGAGGCGGAGCTCGGCGGCACGCCGGCGCGTTTCGGCCATCACCGTCCCGGTGCCCCATGGCATGTCCGCGAACAAGTCCGGTCGTGGTTGGCGCAGCCCGATCAGCACGTAGCCGCCATCCTCGGCCGGAATGATCACCGCGTCGGCCCCTTCCCGCAGCGCGTCCGCCGATCCGCGCAAGTGTTCCGCACGAAGCGCCGGACAGTCCGTGCCGATGACGATGGCAGGGCATGCCGCGTCCAGAGCCGCGTGCATGCGCGCGCCGAGGTCGCCGTCGGGCTGGCGTGCAAGCTTGACCGGAAATCGCTGGGCAAGCTCGCGAAAATGCGATTCCTCGGGAGCGGCCCACAGATTGACCGGCCCGATTGCGGCCGCGCATGCGGTCGCGAGCGTCCGCGCAATCAGCCGCGCCTGCAACAGCGCCGCACCCTCGCGGCCGAGCGCCGGGATCAATCGCGTTTTCGCCAGGCCCGCAATCGGCGCCTTGGCGAGGATCGCGACCGCGACCGGCTCAACGTTCGCCATAGCCATAGCGCCTGGCGAGCACGGCCGGATCCGCGCCCAGGAAGAATGCCAGGCGCAGCCGCCACATCATCAGCATCGTACGCAGCACGCCATGCCGCTCCCAGCGCCGGCCGGACGTCGTCACGCGCGCGGCGAGGCAAGTCGGCCGGGCGATCCGCTTGAGCCTTCGCGACAACGCGATGTCCTCCATCAACGGGATTTCCGGAAAGCCCCCGGCCTCGGCGAAAATCTTCCGGCTTGCGAACATCGCCTGGTCGCCGGTGGCAATGCCGGTCCGCCGCGAGCGCCAATTCATCAGCGCCGCCACCAGCGCAAGCAGCCGGCTCCGCCCCTCGATGTGCACGTCGAAGCGCCCCCAGCCATTCGCCCCGCCGAGCGCCCGCAACACCAGCCGGTCCGCATCGGGCGGCAGCTTCGTGTCGGCATGGAGGAACAGCAGCGCTTCTCCCCGCGCGATGCCGGCGCCGGCGTTCATCTGCGCGCCGCGTCCGCGCTTCGCGTCGATCACGCGGTCGGCATGCGGGCGGGCGAGCTCGGCGCTCCGGTCCTGGCTGCCGCCGTCGACCACGATCACCTCGGCGCCGCGCTGCCGAAACGGCGCAAGGGCCTGCAAAGCGCCCGCGATGATCGCCGCCTCGTCGCGCACCGGAACAATGATGGAAAGCGAGGCCACGCATCTCTCCGTGAACGCGGCTCGATCCCATATGGCATAAGATCGCGTCCGGTGTTCATCTGCGCATGGGCGCTAGCTTATGACAAATCCCGTACTGGTCGAAGTCGTCCGCGGCTCGCGCCTCGAGAGCGAGCATCGCGGCAGAGCGGCCGTGATCGATGCCGACGGAAACGCAGTGCTCCGCCTGGGCGACGTCGCGCGTCCTTTGTTTCCCCGTTCGGCGGTCAAGCCGCTGCAGGCGCTGCCGCTCGTCGAATCCGGCGCCGCGGACCGGTTCGGCTTCGGCGAGGACGAGCTGGCGCTCGCATCGGCTTCGCATGCGGGCGAGCCGGCTCACGTCACCGTCGTCGAGCGCATGCTCGCGCGCGCCGGGCTCGATGCGGCCGCACTGGCCTGCGGCACGCACCCGCCGGTCCATGCCCCCTCCGCGCAAGCGCTGGCGCGGTCGGGACGCGAGCCCTCCGCGCTCCACAACAATTGCTCCGGCAAGCATGCCGGATTTCTCTGCGTCGCCTGCGCGATGGGCGCGGATCCGGCGGGTTACGCCGATGCCGCGCATCCGGTGCAGCGCGCGGTCAAGGCGGCGCTCGAGGGGATCGCCGCCGTCACGCTGGAAGATCGCAGCTGCGCGATCGACGGATGCTCGGTCCCGACCTGGCCCTTGCCGCTGGAAAAGCTTGCGTACGGCTTCGCGCGGTTCGGCACCGGCCGCGGCCTCGATCCGCATCGGGCCCGGGCGGCGGCGCGAATTCGGGCGGCGTGCGCGGCAAGGCCGTATCTCGTCGCCGGTACCGGACGGTTCTGCACCCGGATCATGGAGCATTTCGGCGGCCGGGTTTTGGTCAAGGGCGGCGCCGAAGGCGTGTTCTGCGGCGCGCTGCCGGAGGCCGGCCTGGGTATCGCCGTCAAATGCGAGGACGGCGCGGCACGCGCCGCCGAAGTGGCGATGGCCGCGCTGATTTCCCGATTGCTCCCGCTTGACGATGCGGATCGCGCCGCGCTCGCTCCGCTGGTGCGGCCGAGCCTGCGCAATTGGAACGGCATCGAGGTGGGCGTGCTGCGGCCGAGCGACTTGCTGGCTCAGCGCACCTGATTGGCTCCGATGGTGAGCTGGGCGAAGCGCTCGGCGCCGCTCCGGGCGAGGTCGCCGGTCGCGCGCCTGTGGTGCTCCATGCCGACGATCGCCCCGTGCGCGGCTTCCGCGATCAAATTATCCGCGATCAGCGCCGCGCCGGCACCCGCGGTCACCGACACCGCGATACCGATCCCGGCGCCGCGCACGACGTTCCCGGTGACCGTGAGGTCGCGCAGATAGGGGCCCCAGCCGAGATAGATTCCGGCAAACGGCGCGTTCTCGATGACGTTGCCGGCGACTGCGCTGTCCGCTTCGATTGCGATGCCGATGCCGGCGCCGTCCTCCGGGTCGCTCCCGGCGGGCCCGACCGACGCCAGGTTGCGGAGCAAATTGCCCTGCACCACCGCCAGCCGTCCGCCGCGGTTGAAATTCGTGACCGACACGCCGACCATGGCGCCATCGACGATGTTGTTGGCGATCAATGCACCTTGAAAATCGAATTCGGCATACAGCGCGACCTCCTTGAGATCGCGGCAGGAATTGCCGATCACCTGCAGGTTCGAGGCGGCATTGCCGCGCACCGCGGAGAACGCCGCGTTTCGGATGCGGTTGCCGCGCACGATCACGTTGTCGGCGCGGAATACGTTGATGGCGTTGCCGTTCGGGCCGTCCCCGCCGTTGCGCGCGGCGATGTCCTCGATGCGGTTGTCGAGCACGAGGGTGCCGTCATCGCCCGGCTGCGAGCGCCAGACCAGAATGCCGTTGTTGCCCGCATCGCGGATGCTGTTGCCGCTGATGACCAGGCCGCGAGCGTCGAGCGAGAAGATGGCGGCCCCCGCGACGCCGGCGATCGTGTTGCGCGTGACCTCGCCTTCGGTGCGCTCGAGCGCGATGCCGTCGCCGCCTGAGCCGACGATCTCGCAGTGCTCGATCCTGATGCCGCGGCCGCCGGCGAAATGCACGAGGCCGCGGCCGGCGAGCGGTCGCGTCCCGCCATCGAGGATCAGGCCGGTGAGCGTCACATGATCGGCATCCTTGGCCGAAAGCAGGGAGGCGCCCTCCGTGAACAGCAGGCGGGTCGCCCCCGGACACCCGATCAGCCGCGCACCGGCCGGAAGCGCGAGGTTGCCGGTGCGGTAGACCCCGGGCGGGAGCATCAACGGTACCCGGGCCCCCGCCGTTTGCTCGATGGCGCGCTGCAGCGCCCGGCTTTGATCGTCCGGACTGTCGGGCTCGACCCGCAGCTCGACCGCGCTCACCCCGCGCGCCCACAGCGAGGGAGCGGGCGAAGGCGACGCGGCCGCTTCGGTCGCGGTCAAGCCGAGGGCGGAAACGGCGAGAAGACGGCGGCGGTCGATATCCATGGCGTGTCCCGGATCGGAATGAGAACCATGGAGGGTTCAAGTTCCGGGCCAGAATTTTTGTGCCGGGATGGAACAGCAGCACCGGATGTGGTTACCGCGTGCGTAGCCCGGATGGAGCGGCGCGCAGCGCCGTGCAATCCGGAAACTGCGTCCCGGATTACGCGCTGCTTCGCGGCGCTCCATCCGGGCCACGAGGAGCACATTAACCAACTGCCGCGACTCGGCTTTCCGCCACAGCTGCAGCGGAATCGGAACTGGAGCGGATCGCGGCAAGCTTGCGCTCGCGTTTCAGCGAGACCTCGCGGGCGGCAGCGAGCAATGCGAGCAGGATCGCTTGCCCGGCGCGCAGCAGATCGGCCTCGGTGAACCGGCGTTTGCCGTTCCGGCCGCGCCTGCGCGCATTCGCTCGGGACGCGTTGGGAACGTGCACGAATTGCACCAATCCGCCGTGGTTGCCCGCGAGCTCCAGCGCGCGCCAATAGGCGAAATTGCACAGGTACTTTCCGGCGTCGATCGACAGCCGCGCGGGCACGCGCGCCGTTCGCGCTGCGATCCGCAGCGGCCGCTGCGGCGCCCGGGCAACGAGCGCCGCCGGTCCGCCCGCGCGGATCGCCAGGGACGGATGCATGCCGTCCACATCGGCAAAGAGCGTCGATCGCCGGTTCCTGGCCCGCGCCTCGATCCGCAGGTGAGGCGTGCGCGGCGCGAGCCCGAACAGCAGCACGAGATCCGGGCGATACCGGGCGATCAAGTCCGGGAGCTCGCGCTCGACCGCCGCATAGCTCGTCGGGAACACATGCGCGATGCGGCGGGTCTCTGCGAGCGCCGGCCGGCGGCGCCGCGCCAAGCCGTTGGCGAGTGCCGCGGTCGGATTGAACGGCGCGCCGGGAAAGGGACCGAATCCGGTGATGAGCACGGTGAGCGCCATTCACAATCCCATGGCTTGCGCGATCTCGTCGACGGCGAGCGCCGGGGAAAGCCGGCCTTCGGCGACCGCGGCTTCCAGCGCGGGCAGGCGCGCCCGCAGCGCCGGGTCGCTCTTGAGCCGGGTGAACAGCCTGTCGTCGAGCATGGTCCACATCCACCTGACCTGCTGCTCGCGGCGTCGCTGCGCCAGCTCGCCCGATTGGGTCAGCTTCTCCCGGTGCTCCAGGACGCGGCTCCACAGCTCGGCGATGCCCTCACCCGTGAGCGCCGAATAGGTCGCGACGGGAGGCGCCCAATCCGGCGAACGCGGGTTGAGGATGTGGAGCGCGGCCCGGTATTCCGCGGCGGCTGCCGTCGCGCGCTGCCGGTTGTCGCCGTCCGCCTTGTTGACCGCGATCATGTCGGCAAGCTCGACCACGCCCTTCTTGAGACCCTGCAGTTCGTCGCCCGCGCCCGCGATCGTCAGCAGCAGGAAGAAATCCGTCATGTCGGCGACCGCGGTTTCCGATTGGCCGACGCCGACGGTCTCGACCAGCACCACGTCGAAGCCGGCGGCTTCGCAGATCAGCATGGCTTCGCGGGTCTTGGCGGCCACGCCGCCGAGGCTGCCGGACGTGGGGGAGGGGCGGATAAAGGCCGCGGGATCGGCGGCGAGCCGCGGCATTCGCGTCTTGTCGGCGAGGATCGAGCCGCCGGTGCGGTTGGAGGAGGGATCGACCGCCAGCACCGCGACGCGATGGCCCTGTTCGGTCAAATACGTTCCGAGCGCGTCGATCGTGGTCGACTTTCCCACTCCCGGCATGCCGGTGATGCCGGCGCGCACCGCCTTGCCGGTATCGGACAGCAGCTGCTGCACGAGCTCGCGCGCAGCCTTCTGGTGGTCGGGGCGCTTGGATTCGATCAGCGTGATGGCGCGCGCCACGACCGCGCGCTCGCCGGCGCCGATGCCGCGCATCAGCGCCTTCAGGTCGGGAGCCGCGCGGGCCGATTCGGATCGGGACGCCATGGGGTTTCTGCTTAGACGACCGCGCCGCCATAGTCACGGCGGAGAAACCGATCAGTGTGTTGCGCGCTCAAGTTCCGGTTCGCCCGGACATACTACCGGTCTTGAGCGCCGTGAAAGACGCCAAGCACCACGACCTCGGCACTCTCTTGATGGACCTCGTAGACGATGATGTAGGGCAGCCGCCGAACTGTCCATTCGGACGTGCCGGGAGCGCGTCCGACATGACCCAAATGAGGAAATTCACCGAGGCGATCGGCTGCTTGGCGAATACGAGTCACTACTCTCGAAGCGGCGGTGGGATTTCTCTCTGAGAGGAATTCGTAGATGCGACCGATGTCAGAGCGCGCTCCGAGGGTGTAGCGAACCCTCATAGTTCGCACTTCTTCCAGAGTACATGCATTTCTTCGTCGGTTGCGAGCCGCGTCTTCCCCTCTCGCAATTCCTGTTGCCGGCGCTTGACTTCTTCAACTTGATCATCGGTCAATCGAAATTCCGCACCCGCCATGTGTGCGAATAGCGCTTCGGCTATTTGATCCTGCTCGTCTTCCGGTAACTCGCGCGCTTGCGCAATGGCATCTTCAAGCAGCTTTGTCATTGTGGCCTCACTCCGCCGCTTCGCGCTCGTGCCCGAGCCGGCGATTGAGCTTTTTGACGAGCTCCACGGCCGCCTCGGCGATCACCGTGCCGGGCGGAAAGATCGCCTCGGCGCCGGCGGCGCGCAACGCGTCGTAGTCCTGCGACGGGACGACGCCCCCGACGACGATCATGATGTCGCCGCGGCCCTGCTTTTCCAGCTCCGCCTTGAGCTCCGGCACGAGGGTCAGATGAGCCGCCGCGAGCGAGGACACGCCGAGGATGTGCACGTCGTTCTCGACCGCCTGGCGCGCGGCCTCCGCCGGCGTCGCGAACAGCGGCCCGATATCGACGTCGAAGCCGAGATCGGCGAACGCCGAAGCGATCACCTTTTGGCCGCGGTCGTGGCCGTCCTGTCCGATCTTCGCGACCAGGATGCGCGGGCGCCGGCCCTCGTTGCGCTCGAAGCCCGCCACCAGCCGCTGCACGCGTTCGATGCTGTCCGACATGGCACCGGCCTCTCTCCTGTAGACCCCCGAGATCGCCCTAACTTCCGCCCGGTGGCGGCCGAATACTTTTTCGAGCGCCGACGAGATCTCGCCGACGGTCGCCTTAGCGCGGGCGGCATCGACCGCGAATGCCAGCAGATTGCCTTCGCCGGACCGCGCGCATTGCGTCAGCGCCTCGAGCTTCGCCTCGACTTCGCCGGCATTGCGTTCGCGCTTGAGCCGCGCGAGCTTGTCGATCTGCAGCCGGCGAACCGCGGAATTGTCGACTTTCAGCACCTCGACCGGCCGCTCCGTTTCCGGCCGATACTTGTTGACCCCGATCACCGATTGGACGCCGGCATCGATCCGCGCCTGGGTCTTGGCGGCGGCCTCCTCGATGCGCAGCTTGGGGACCCCGGCGCCGATGGCCTTGGCCATGCCGCCGAGCGCCTCGACCTCTTCGATGTGCCCCCACGCGCGGCGAGCGAGCTCGTAGGTGAGGCGCTCGACATAGAACGAGCCGCCCCATGGATCGATCACCCGCGTAGTCCCGGTTTCCTGCTGCAGGAACAGCTGGGTGTTGCGCGCGATCCGGGCGGAAAAATCCGTCGGCAGCGCCAACGCCTCGTCGAGCGCATTGGTATGCAGCGATTGGGTATGGCCCTGGGTCGCCGCCATCGCCTCGATCGCGGTGCGCATCACATTGTTGAACGCGTCCTGCGCGGTGAGCGACCAGCCCGAGGTCTGGCAATGGGTGCGTAGCGAGAGCGAGCGCGCGTCCTTCGGGTCGAACGGCTGCATCAGCTTCGCCCACAGCAGGCGCGCGGCGCGCAGCTTCGCCACCTCCATGAAGAAATTCATGCCAACCGCCCAGAAGAACGACAGCCGCGGCGCGAACCGATCGATCGTGAGGCCGGCGGCGAGCCCGGCGCGCACGTATTCGACACCGTCGGCGAGCGTGTAGGCGAGCTCGAGGTCCTGGGTCGCTCCGGCCTCCTGCATGTGATAGCCGGAGATCGAGATCGAGTTGAACTTCGGCATGTTCGCCGACACGTAGGCAAAAATATCGGAGATGATCCGCATCGAGGGCGCTGGCGGATAGATGTAGGTGTTCCGCACCATGAACTCTTTGAGGATATCGTTCTGGATGGTGCCGGCGAGTTTTTGCGGCGGCACGCCCTGCTCCTCGGCGGCGACGATGAACAGCGCCAGCACCGGCAGCACGGCACCGTTCATCGTCATCGACACCGTTATCTGCTCGAGCGGAATCCCCGAGAACAGCGTGCGCATGTCGTAGATCGAATCGATGGCGACGCCCGCCATGCCCACGTCGCCGGCGACTCGCGGATGGTCGCTGTCGTAGCCGCGATGGGTCGCCAGATCGAACGCGACGGAGAGGCCCTTCTGGCCCGCCGCGAGGTTGCGCCGGTAGAACGCGTTGGAATCTTCCGCGGTCGAGAAGCCGGCGTATTGCCGGATCGTCCACGGCTGGGTGACGTACATGGTGGGATAGGGGCCGCGCAGATATGGCGGGATGCCCGGGTAGGTGTCGAGGAAATCGAGGCCGGCTACGTCGCTCGGCCCGTAGACCGGCGCGACCGCGATCCCCTCCGGCGTGACCCACGGCTCCGCCGGGCCGGGCGGGGCTGCGACCGGCTCCTCGTTAAAATCGACCCTGGCAAACTCCGGGATCCGGGTCATCGTCCTACGCTCCCGATAAGATTGGGTCGGGCTTTGCCCCCCAATCTGCGGGTCTTACTAGTCTGGTCAAATGTGCAAATATAAAGCCGAGCGCAATTCCGATGATCAGTATGGTCACGGGAATAACCACCAAATCGGGATTCGCTAGAGTCCCACGCCAATGTGCCCACTCAACAATGAAATAAGGGCGTCCATCCGATATTGACCACACGAAAATGAATACCAGAGCATCTACAATAGCAGAAATCAGGCCGGCAAGCATAAATTTCCTCACGTCAAGAGCGGATTTCCGGCGAAGAGAAAGATACGTCAACGGCAAGACAATGACGGGGATCGGCGCGATGACAATGGATCCAAATATGGGGACAAGGATCGCTTCAAATACTATGAAGTCTCTCAATAGATCAGGCGGCATTGCTTTTGGCCGCAAGAGCACGGTGGCCGCAATGACTAATACAGTGGCCATGACGCCCCCGAAGGGCACGAGGACGAGCCCGGTCGCAAAAGGCACCGCCTGCCGTTCTTTCATCTCATAACAGCCCTAAAGACCGATGCGCCTCCCTGAGCGCCGCGAGCACGTCGCAGCCGGCGTAAAGCAAGGTTTTCACGCCGGAATCCCGCAACTTTGTTTCCGCCTCTCGCGGCCTGCCTGCCAGATAGATATGGCGAGCGCCGGCGTTTGCGAGCGCCCGTGCGGCCGCTTCCGCCTCCTTAAGGTAGACCTTGTCGGAGGAGCAGATGCAGGCGAGCTTCGCCCCGGATGCCCGGAAGGCGGCGATCAGCGCGTCCAGGTCGGTCGTGCCCTCGGTCGTCTTGCCGGGAAAGCCGTCGTTAGCCACCGCCTCGATCCCGCCGGCCTCGAACAAATTTTTCGCCCACATCGCCCGCGCGGTGAATGCGGCGAGGGGTCCGAGGTTGGCGAGAAAGATTTTCGGGCGCGCTCCGGTGTCGCGCAGCAGGCGATCCGATTGTTCGCGCAGCTGCTCATAGCGTTCGGAAAGGCGGACCCGCGGCAGCGGCTCGAACCGGATGGCCGCGCCGGCCGGCGGCGGTGCGGGCATCGGTGCAACCTCGAGGACAGCGACCGGGACTTCGCCGATGTCGGGAAACTCGCTGGTGCCGGTCAGCACATCCTCGCGCGTTGCGACGGCCTTCTCGCGCTCGGCGCGCACCCGCGCGATTTTTTGCTGGATCAGGCCTTGCTCGATCGCGGCGGCCAGCCCGCCGCCGGCCTCGATTTCCCGAAACAAGCTCCAGGCGCTGCGGCAGAGTTTTTCGGTCAGATCCTCGAATGCGCCCGATCCCGCCGCCGGATCCCCCACCTTGGCGAGATTGGCTTCTTCGAGCAGAACGAGCTGCGTGTTGCGCGCGATCCGTCGCGCAAAACCGTCGGGCAGCCCGAGCGCCGCGGTGAACGGCAGCACGCTCACCGCATTGGCGCCGCCGAGTCCGGCGGAGAACACCGCAACACTTGCCCGCAGCAGGTTCACCCAGGGGTCGCGCTTCGTCATCATGCGCCAAGCGGTCTCGGCCGAGACGAAAGCCGGCTCGGGCCGCAGCCCGCACGCGGCCTCGACGCGCGCCCAAAGCCGCCGCACGGCGCGGAACTTGGCTATGGTCAAGAATTCATCGGCATCGGCCGCGAGGCGGAAGAAGATCATCGCCCGCGCGTCCTCGAGCGGAACGCCGGCGGCTTCGAGCGGGCGCAGATAGGCGACGGCGGCTGCCAGCGCGAACGCAAGCTCCTGCGCTTCCGAGCCTCCGGCCGCATGCACCGGACGCCCGTCCGCAGCCGCGAATGGCCCCCGGAAGCCTTGCCGGGCCAAGTCGTTGATCACGTCGGCGAATGTCGCGGCAAGCTCGTTCCATGGTTTGGCGATCGAGCCGCCGGTCGCCATCCGCCCGAGCGGATCGAACCCGAAGCGCAGGTCGACGGCAGCCGGCTCGACGCCATGCTTGCGCACCAGGGCCGCAACGGCTCGCGCGATATCCCCGGCCTGCGGTCCGAGATCGAGCTCGACCGCGATGCCGGCGTCCCAATGCACGCCCCCAAACACGCGCGCGACCGCAGCTTCCGAGGCCGGGATGCCGTATCCGTTCGCGCCGATCGAGCCGGCAAAGGCCACGCTGAGCCCGGTCGCGCCATTCTCGAGATCCTGGCGGACCTGTGCGTTGGCGGCGGCCGGATCCGGGTGATCGACGCGCTGCAAGATCTGCCAGGGTGCTGCGGGGGCGCGCGCCGGCACCGGTTGCGCGTCCGCCTTGCCGGAATACAGCGGCTCGATCGCGAGCCCATCGTAGCTCCTGGCGGCGAGCCGCTCGAACGGCGCGCCTTTGAGCGCGGCCGAAACGAGCTTGAGCCAGTCCTCGCGCCGGGTCGGGGGAACCCCGCCGGCGAGCGAAAACTCGGCTTTGCTCATCGGCGCTCTCCGACCTGCCTGGGCCTCACCGCCGGCAAAAATGCCATGCCGGGATCGGGGAGCCAATCGATCATTGGCCGGCAGTCCGCGGCAGCCGCTCGATTCCGCTGGCATCGACCCGAGCGAGCGCGTCGCGTACCGAAACCCCGCCGATCACCCGGTCGGCTGCGATTTCGGCAAGCGGCACCAGCACGAAGGCGCGTTGCGCCCAATGCGGATGCGGTAACGTCAAGCCCGGTTCATCGATGACGAGGTCGGCGTAGCTCAGGAGATCGACGTCGATCGGACGCGGTCCCCAGCGCCGTTCGCGAGCGCGCTCGCGCCCCAGCGCCCGCTCGACCGCGAGCGCCCGCTCGAGCAGTGCCCGCGGCCCAAGGTCGGTTTCGAGGATGACGCAGCGGTTGATGTAGGCGGGCTGGTCCTCCACGCCCCATGGCGGCGTGCGGAAATCGGAGGATTGGGCGCGAAGCTTCGCCCGGCCGTCCTCGCACAAGAGCTCGACCGCGCGGTCGAGGTTCCGACGCACGTCGCCGAGATTGCCACCGAGTCCCAGGAGCGCCTCCGCCATCGTCGGATACCCTGAACCAGAATTGCGGCGCCACTCAATCGCGAAAGCTCCACGATCTGTGCCGGAAACAAGGTTGGAAAGCGCCGTGATCCGCCGTTATAACGCGGACCGCGCCCCTCCGCGCGGAAGCCGACCTCGGCCATCCAGCCAGTACGAACCCGGAGATACCGATGAGCGTGCTCGACAAGGTCCTCGATCGAATCGACCAGGACCTCGACCGCAGCCTCGATCGGCTGTTCGACCTGCTGCGCATCCGCTCGATCTCGACCGATCCGGCATATCGGGACGAGTGCCGCCTGGCAGCCGAACACCTGGCGAAAGATCTGGGCACTCTCGGCTTCGACGTCAGCGTGCGCCCGACCGCCGGTCATCCGGTCGTGGTCGGGAAGGGCGGAAACGGCGGGGGCCCGCGGACGCTGTTCTATGGCCATTACGACGTGCAGCCGGTCGATCCGATCGATCTGTGGGAGACCTCGCCGTTCGAGCCGCGCATCAAGAATCTCGGAGCGGGACGCAAAGCCATCGTCGCCCGCGGGGCCTGCGACGACAAAGGGCAGCTGATGACCTTCGTCGAGGCTTGCCGGGCCTGGAAGGCGACGACCGGAAGCTTGCCGTTGCCGATCACGTTCATGGTCGAGGGCGAGGAGGAATGCGGATCCAAGCACCTGTTCGGGTTCGTTCGCGACCACGCCGCGGAGTTCCGCCTCGATCTGGCGCTGGTCTGCGACACCGGCATGTGGAACGCGCAGACGCCCGCGGTGACCACCTCGCTGCGCGGTCTCGTCTACGAGGAAGTGAGAATTCGCTGCGCCGACCGCGACCTGCACTCGGGCCTGTTCGGCGGGGCCGCGCAGAACCCCATCCGTGTACTCGCGAAAGTGCTGGCCGCAATTCATGACCAGAACGGCCGCATTACCATTCCGGGGTTCTATGACGGCGTCCCCGAATTGCCCGCGGACGTTCGCGCCGATCTCGCGGCGCTCGATCTCACCGCGGAGGAATTTTTGGGCCAGGTTGGGTTGAAAATTCCGGCCGGCGAGAAGGACCGCATGCTGATCGAGCAGATCTCGACCCGGCCGACCTGCGACGTGAATGGAATTGTCGGCGGCTATACCGGGGAGGGGGCCAAGACCGTGATTCCGGCCTCGGCGTCAGCCAAGGTGTCGTTTCGCCTCGTGGGCGATCAGCATCCGGAAAAGATCTCGCAAGCCTTCCATGCGTTCGTGCGTGAGCGCCTGCCGGCGGATTGCACCGTCGAATTCTCGAACTTTACCAGCGCGCCGGCGATCCAGCTCGCCTACGACAATCCGGCGCTCGCTAGGGCGCGGGCCGCGCTCGCGGCCGAATGGGGCAAGAAGGCGGTGACCATCGGCTCGGGCGGCTCGATTCCGATCGTCGGCGAATTCCGCGACCTGCTGGGCATGGATTCGCTCCTCGTCGGCTTCGCGCTCGATGATGACCGCGTGCACTCGCCCAACGAGAAATACGATCTCACGTCCTTCCACAAAGGCACGCGGAGCTGGGCGCGCATCCTGGCGGAGCTTGCGGGCGCGTAGCGAGCTACAGGTGGGCTGAGCCGTTGGTAAAGCCGTGCCGCAAACGGTGCGTTTCGCTGTTGCTCGCCCTACCCTACGGATTGATGATCGTCAGCAACGCGGTGAGATCCCGGAGCACCAAGGCCGGCGGCCGGTCGGCATATTCGTCCGGCAGGCCGGCGCGATTGATCCAGGCCGCCCGGAAGCCGAACGAAGCCGCGCCCATCACGTCCCATCGGTTCGAGGACACGAACACGACGTTGCCGGGCTCGACCTGCATCGCTGCGGGAACGAGCGCATAGACCTCGCGGCGCGGCTTGTACATCCGGATGCTGTCGACCGAGAGCACGCCGTCGAGGACGGCGCCGAGACCGGCGGCGGCAACGGCGGCCGCGAGCATGTTTGGCGAGCCGTTGGAGAGAATGGCCGTTCGATGCCCGCGGCGCTTGAGTTCCTGGAGCGTCGCGCGCGCATCCGGAAAGGCATCGAGCGCCTGATAGGCCTCGAGCAGCCGACCTCGGAGCCGGCGATCCGCCGACGGCACGCGCGCGAATGCGTAATCGAGCGCTTGCTGGGTCAGCGACCAGAAATCCAGGTAACGACCGGCGAGCGTCAGCGTCCAGCTGTATTCGAGCTGCTTGCTACGCCAGATTTCCGACAGGCGGTCCGCATCGGACCCCATCTCGTCCCGGTAGCGCGCGATGGCGGCGTGCACGTCGAAGAGCGTGCCGTAGGCGTCGAACACGAACGCAGGACTGGGCATCGCGGGTGCGCTCCGAAAGCGTTGCCGGCGCCGCGGGGCACGTGCTCAGGGCGGGGGCAGGGTGAAGATGCTCGAGACCGCCCGCTCGCGGATGTCGTAGACGCGCGCGTAGACGACACCCTCGCGCTCGATCTCGACCAGGATCGGCGCCTTGAGGTCGGCGCAATAGAACTCGCCGAGCACCAGGGCGAAATCCGCGCCCTTGGTCTGCCAGTTGGTCACGAAATCGGGTCCGAGCTCGACGGCAGCCGGCACGTTGGGACCGCATACGGCGACGCGCCACGGCCGGCGCCCGGCCGCTGCCTGGCGCCCCGGCTTCAGCTTCTCGCGAAGCTCCTCGGCGGCCTGTTTGAACGCCAGCCCCCAATAATCCAGCATATAGCGCTCGTCCGCCGCGCGAATCCCGCCGGCGAGATGGTTGAAATGGGTGTATTGATACGGATGCAGGCGGACCATCTCGATGGCGGGCGCGGCGACCGCTCCAACCAGCAGGGCGGCGCCGGCGAAGAGCGCGGCCGGCCCGTACCGCTGCAGGCGTTCCAACAGGAACACTGCGGCGAGACCGCCGAGCGCGGCAAGCGGCGGGGTCACGAACACGAAGTGGCGGATGCCGTTGTACATCGCCGGTCGCAGCACCACCGCGAGAGCGACCGGCAGCGTCGCCGCGAGCGCGAGCAGCAGCAGCGCTGCCCGTCGCGACGCGGCGATCTCACGCCGGGTTGCCGCCACGAGAGCGCCGGCGATGCCACCGATTCCGAGCAGCAGCAGCACCTCCGGCTCCTTGAGCGCGAACAGCGTCGGCACGTACGAACGCGGCATGTCCGGAACCGCCAGCAGCAGGCCATCGAAGCGCTCTTTCCACGGGCGCTCGAAGAAATGCGAGAAATATTCCGCGGCCCCGAGCGGATTGAGCGGCTTGACCACCGACCATGGCCACACCAGCCCCATCACCAGGTAGCCGAGCACGAGCGCGGGCAGGAACGTCAGCAGGAATTGGCCCAGATGCCGGGTTGCGGTGCGCGGCCCCGCCGCGCGCAGCTCCGCGGCATAGAGCAAGACCAGTGCAGCGAGCCCATAGGCGCCGGCGATGACGCCGATCACCCGCGTCCCGATGCACAGCCCCAGCGCGATCCCGCAGAGTGCGACGGTGGGCGGCATCGGCCGCGGGTATTCCTGGAACGCGCGAACCAGGCCCAGCAGCAGTAGCGCCATGGCGACCGCGAACGGCGCGTCCTTCGAGTTCATGAACATGTGCCCGTAGTAGAGCGGGCTGATGGCAAGCAGCACGAGCGCACAAAGCCCGGCGAAGGGTCCGCCGATTCTTCTGCCGATCCGCCAGGTGATGAACAGGCCGACGAGCCCGATGGCAGCGCCTACCAGTCGTCGTGTTTCGAACAGATCGAAGGGAAGAATCTTCGCCATCAGCGCGGCCGCCATGTCGAAGCCGCCGCCGTACATGTACAGATTGACGAAAGAGAATGCTCTCAAGTCCTTGAAGCCCGACCCGTACAGCGACAGCAACAGGTCGCCGTATTCCGAATGGGCGTAATCGTCCCAACCGAGCCCGTAATCCCGGAACGTAAGCGCCGCGATCACGGCGAGCGCGCCGAGCAACGCGATGGCGACGCCGTCGAACATACGGGCGAACGATCGCTCGTCGGGAGAGGACGCGGACATGGATGTTGCGTTTCGCGCTGAGCGGATGCGGAGCGTTCCGGTTTCCCCTGGGCACTTATTGATTATTGTGGCGTAACTTCTGCCCCGCCGGCATGCCTTTCGCAAGAACTTTCGTTGCCGCGAGGGCTCTGCCGCAGTGCAATCATGAACAGCGGTTAATTTAGCGGTCCGTCGCGGGCGCGGGCGGGCACCGGGGGCACCCGGCTGCGCCGATGCGATGCGGCGGGACCTATTTGCTTGCGCCCTGGAACAGCTCCGCGACGTAGTCCCAGTTCACCAGGTGATCGACGAACGCCTTGAGATAGTCCGGACGGCGGTTGCGGTAATCGATGTAATACGAGTGCTCCCAGACGTCGCAGCCGAGAATCGGCTTTCCGCCGTGGACCAGCGGGTTCTCGCCGTTCGGCGTCTTCATGACGACGATCTTCCCGTCCTTGACCGCTAGCCAGCACCAGCCCGATCCGAACTGGGTGACCCCGGCCTGGATGAATTCCTCCTTCATTTTCGCGACCGATCCAAGGTCGGAGGTAATTTTCTTCTCCACGGCGCCCGGTATCTTGTCCCCGCCGCCGCCCGCCTTCATCCATTTCCAGAAATGCATATGGTTGAAGTGCTGCGCGGCATTGTTGAACAGCGCCTGGTTTTTCCCGTGAACCCCTGTGACCACTTGCTCGACCGACTTGCCCTCCCATTCCGTGCCCTTCATCAGATTGTTGGCGGTGTTCACATACGCGAGGTGATGCTTGTCGTGATGGTATTCGAGCGTCTCGCGAGACATGTAGGGGGCGAGCGCGTCGTAGGGATAAGGAAGATCGGGCAGGGTGAAGGACATGGGGCTTCCTCCTCGATGGGCTTTGCAGAACCAGAATGCGACCCGCCGATGCCGGGGCGGTCGGCCGGGATGCAGGCTACATAGGCCGGTATGCCGCTACGGGCAATGTTCGACCTCTCCCGGCACAACGCCGGTCGCGCGCCGGGTGTGCCATTTGCATGTTGCGCGAATCCCGATTTGCCTCGATGGTTCCCTCGCCGCGAGCTTGGTTCTGTGGCAGAACCCCGGCCGCCGCGTGTACCGGCGGTCTCCTAGCGATGTACCGATCGCACCGGCAGGGGGTCGTAGAGTGACCTGGAATTAGGGCGCATATCTCGCCGCCGAATGCGGCGATCTGGTAGAGTGCCTTGATTTTCCTGGGTTTCGTGGGGCTCACCGGAGAGAGTGTCCTCCAACCTTTCGGCAAGGGGCCGCGGTAGGCATGCACCTGGTTCCATTGGCGCTCGGCGTTCTGGCGATCTCGATCGGCGTCGCCATGGTCGCTTTCGGCATCCCGATCAATGAGTTCGGCACCGGCAACACGCTGATTGCCGCCGGCACGACCGCGATCGTCGGAGGCTTCATTCTCCTGGGGCTGTGGGTTGCAGTGCTGCAGCTGCAGCGCCTACTTGGGACGCTGGAGCCGCATTCGACGAGGAGTGCACTCGGGCGCGGCGCGGCTGCGGCGCCGGATTCGCAACGCGGCCGCCGTCAGGTTCAGGCAGAAGGTGCCGGATTTGCGCCGTTCCGCGAACCCCTGCTTGCGCCCGAGCAGGCGCCCGATCGCGAACCCGCGTCGGCCCCGGAATCGGAACCGCGGGCGGAGCGCACTGGTTGGCTGCCGCCGCAAACGGAGCCTGAACCCACGGTTCGCGCGCGTGCGTCCGGCGATGAGCGGATTGCGACTCGCGAAGAGGAATCTTCATGGGAGCTGTTCGCGCCGTCGCGGCCTTCGAGTCCGGCCCGCGAGCGCAGTTTCGACGCGATCTGGCCCTCGGAGCGCCCCGCCCGGGAGGGGCGAGAGGCGGCCCAGCCCGGCGATCGGGGTAGGGCCGAGGAGCGCAGTCCCGAGCAAGCCCCCGCGTCGGCCGCCGGACCGCAACCGGCAACGATCCTGAAATCCGGGGTCATCAACGGCATGGCCTACACGCTCTATACCGACGGGTCGATCGAGGCGGAACTGCCGCAAGGGACGCTGCGGTTCGGCTCGCTCGACGAGCTGCGGGATTATCTCGGCGGCAACCCCTGATCGACAGCGGGGAAATGCAGCTGCGTCAGGACTTGGTTGCGGACAAGGTCAGCGCAGCTCAAAGCCCAGTGAATGCACCAAGAACCGGTCCGATCCCCGGCGTTGCTGACCGCAGGTCCGGCCCGGTACAGAATTCCGGCGTAGAATTCTGAAGTTCCGGCCCGGAACGACTTGGTCTTGCAGGTTGTGCCCGCAAAAGTTATGTATTTTTACAGTAAAGAGCCGTTTTGGCCTCGCCGCCAGCAGCGGCGGCCCCATGTCCGGCGGGCACGAGATCTTGCGCTGCAGGGGTCGAAAGTGCAAAGACTTACAACCGAAATCGGGACGCTAGGGTAATGGCCGACACTCCGACCTCGACCCCCTTCATCGAGCTGACCGCCGACATCGTCTCGGCTTATGTCAGCAACAACGCCGTGGCGCCGAGCGACATACCGGACCTGATCCATCAGGTGCATCTGGCTCTGGTGCGGGTCTCGGGCGGGGCGGCGGAGATTCAAGCGGAACCGGTGAAGCCGGCGGTCTCCGTCAAGCGCTCCGTCACGCCGGAATACATCGTGTGCCTGGAGGACGGCAAAAAGTTCAAGTCGCTCAAGCGCCACCTGCGGACGCAATACAACATGACCCCGGAACAATATCGCGAAAAGTGGAGCCTGCCGCCCGACTACCCCATGGTGGCGCCGAATTATGCCGCCGCGCGCTCGCAGCTCGCCAAGCAAATGGGATTGGGACAGCAGCGCGCGCGACGCAGATAAGCGCGGCCTATGCTGCGGGACCGGCCGGCCTGCGCCGGAAGCGGGCCCCTCAGATGGCTGCGCCGAGGGTTGAAGTCATGCGGCGACGAGGGCGCCGCGCGCATCCGACTTGATGCGCTCGACCATGGACCGGAAGCCGTTCGAGCGTTGCGGCGTGAGATGCTCGCGCAGCGCCAGCCGCTCGAACAAGGCGATGGCATCGGTTTCGAGAATGTCGCGGGCCGGCTTGCCCGAGTAGAGCGCCAGCAGGATGGCGATGAGTCCGCGCACGATGTGCGCGTCGCTGTCGCCACGAAACGTCAGCACCGGGCCCGCCTTGCCGTTCGCCTCGATCTTGGTGTCGAGCCAGACCTGGCTGGCGCAGCCCTGCACCTTGTTGACGTCGTTCCTCGCCGCCTCCGGGAGCGGATCCAAATTCCGTCCGAGCTCGATGACATAGCGGTAGCGATCGTCCCAATCATCGAGAAGCGAGAAATTGTCGATGATTTCCTCGATCGTCATGGCTGGTCCGACTCCGGAGCCTGGTGCCGGCGATGCTATTGCAAAAGCAAAAATCGCGCAGCATCGCGCGCCCGGACTTCATACTAGGATATAGGCGCAGCCCCGCTCGCCGTACAGGCGATCCTGCGATCCCCGAAAAAGGCGTCCGCGCGACCGGGATGGGACGCCCGGCGCCAGGGCCCAAGCCAAAGATCGCTTGGGGTTAGGCCGGACCGCTCCCCCGGGTCAGGCGGGACGCTTTGCCTCCGCCTCCCTGCGTGCCGGCGATCCGCGCCAGGGTGCGGCAAGGTCGGGTGGCGACAGCGTATGTTGCGCAGGCTTGCCGACGGTGCGCCCCGCTGCGTCCGCGGTGCCCGGCCGTCCGCCGAAATGCTCGGTGAGGAACTCGTAGAGCATTTTGGCTCCCGCCCGGGCTTTCTGACCGAACCCGGTCAGCGCCTGGGAACCCACCACGCAGGCGTCGGGCTGACGGGCGCAGAACTGGCGCATGTCGGAGACGGCGGCGCTCGCCGCCGAGACCGCTTCGCCGGTGCTGACTTGCGGCGTCGACCCGGTGCGCTGCGAGGGGGACAACGGCAGCAGCAACACGACGACGGTCAGCCAGAATGCCGTTCGCAGCAGGAACTTCATGGCCCTGTCCTTTTGCCCGCGGCAGTTTTGCCGCCACCCCGATACCCTAGCAGAGAGCGCTGAAGCTGGGGTTCGCCGCATGGTCGGCATTTGATGCGCTTTCGATGCAAATGCGCCGTGGTTTTGCAGAAAAACTGCTGAAAATTGTCTCGAATGTGCTCCCCGGCGATGACTTTGGGTTTGCGTTTGCCGGCAGTGATGCCGCTGGACGAGCATCGGACTCATCGTCCCAAGCTCGGCGGCGGTCGGGACCGACATTCGAGCCGGGCCGGCAACCCGCCATTCACCATGATGGGCGAATTCCGCCGGGTGGGGTGCCGTCGGATCGTCTACGCGGCTGACCTGCGCCTCGGTACGGCGAGCCTTAGCGTTCGTTTAAGCGAGCTTTGTCACCATCCTGCCGGTTTCGGGGAGCGCGTCCGGGAAGTGGCGTGCGTGGGGTCGATGAGCGTTCTCGCGCCGGTTCGCGACTATATCCATTCGCTGGTGCATCCTTCGGCGCGTTGCCATGCTCCGACGGCCGCCCGCCATTACGCCTTCATGGCTCCGCGGCTGATCGGCGGTTTGAGCGCTGTTGCCGGGCTGCCGGTGTATCTGGCGCTACGCGGCGCTCCCAGCGCGGTCGAGGCGTTGGCGCTCGGTTGGCTGATCACGCCGATTCTCCTCGTCTACGATCTGTCCCGGACCGGTCGACTCCAGCGTGCGCATTTCCTGTGTTCGCTTTCGCTGACCGGACTGGTCACGCTGCTTGCCGCGTGGACCGGAGGAATTCTGTCGTTTGCGGCGATCTGGTTTGCCTTGGTGCCGCTCGAAGCAGCGCTCTCCGCTTCGCGCCGGACGGTCCTCGCGGCGTTCACCATGGTGTTTGTCGCGGCGTGCTTCCTGGCGATCCTCGGCGCTTGCGGCCTGCTGAATTCCGGGCGCGCATCCGAGGCGCATCGCTCGGTCTTGGCCGCCGGCTCGCAACGCGTTTCGGTGGTGTTTGCGCAATTCGAGCAAGGGGGATGAGCAACGTGGAGAGGGCCGGATTTCGAGCCGATTTCGGTCCCGCCGGTCTCGGCGGGGAGGCGATGTCCGAAGGCGCAAGGATGGCACGCTCGTTCTTGTCACGCGCCTTGGGCGGTCGTCCTCGGGATGCGATCGGCACGGTCTTGGCGATCGGCGGCGTGGCCGGGGTCTTGATCAATGCCCTGTATCTGCAGCCCGGCCCGCATCCGGCTCCGATCTTCACCATCAAGCCACGGCCGGTGAGCGCCGCGAACGCGGCCGGCGCCGCGCACAGCCCGCGGCCGCGTCCCGGCGATCTTGTCAAGACCGAATCCGGCGCCCGCTCTCAGGCCGATATCCTCGCGGACATCCAGCGCGAGCTCGAGCGCCGCGGCTTCTACGACGGACCGATCGACGGGTTCCATGGCCCGAGGACCGATGCCGCGATCCGCGATTTCGAGCAGGCCGCGGGTCTCAAGCCGGCCGCCCAGCCGGGCGAGGAGCTCCTGCAGGTTATTTTGCGGTCGTCGGCCAAGCCTGCCCCCGCATCGCAGCAGCGCGCGCTTCCGAACGCCAACGCTTCGGTACGCGGTGATGCGATCGGCGATCTCATCGCAGGCTCCTCGCGGCGCGTGCTCGCCGTGCAGCGGGCGCTCGGCGATTTCGGCTATGGTCCGGTCAAGCCGACCGGCGTTCTTGGCCCCGACACGCGCGCCGCGATCGAGAAGTTCGAACGCGACCGCAGGCTGCCGGTCACCGGGCAGCTCTCCGATCGGCTCGTGCGCGAGCTCGCCGCAACGACAGGACGCCCCTTGGAATAATGGGGTCTGTCCGGGGCGGGCATAAAACGCAACGCTGTCGGCGGACCGGCGAGATCCGCAGCGGTATTGACGCGACGGGCGGACCTGCCGCTCGTATGGGGTCGACACGGTGAACAAGCTTCCATGCGTCTCAAATCGGCGATCTGGGTGGCGGCCTATCTGCGCCGGCGGCATATCGACGGCACCTTGGCCGTGGTGCGGCGGCGGGGCGCCGAAGAGGCCGGCGCGATATTCATCAAGATCAATCGGCTTGACGGCACGGCCGAGCTTTACGGCCCGGCTCCGCAGGCGGCATTCGAGGAGTCCCATCCGGCAGATCGGGCGTTCAACGCATGTTTCAAAGCGCAACCCGTCCCCGAAACCGAGGTGGAGGCCTATCTGGCGCGCGAGATCCGCTTCGATTCCGACCTGTGGATCGTCGAAGTCGAGGATCGCTCAGGCTCACATTTGCTCGATCTTGTCGTTCCGTGACGGCGAGAGGCCTGCCCCCGGACGCTGGTCCTGCGCGTCGGGCCCGGCACGGCCCGCGGCACGACGCGCGGCTTCGTTCGCCAGGCCGCGTCCCGGTTCGTCCTTCGCCAGCACCGGACGGTAGCTCGCCCAGCGCCTGGTGGCGCTGGCGCTGCGCAGGCTGGCGACGAGTCGCAACGCGGCCTCGCGCGTCATTGCATCGTAGAGCTTGGCGAGATCGAACACGCGGGTCACGGACTGGCCGATCACCGGATTGAGAAACAGCAGGATCCGCAGCACCACGTCCGGAGCCATCCCGAGCGCCTTCGCCGCGACCAGGAGAGGCTCGCCGCCTTCGTCCATCACCATGCGGTGCGCGTGTTGAGCAGAAATCCCGAGTGCGCGCTCGAGCGCGCGCATGAACTCCGCGGGCTTGCGCTGTAGCGCCGCGGTTTCCAGGCGGTGGACCGCATCGCTCGACTGCGCCATCGAACAGGACAGGCGCGGGGGGTCGGTCGCACCGTCCAGATTGCTCAAAATGAGCCGGCGTTCCGCTGGCGCCGCCGCCAGGAACAGATCGCCGAGGCGCAGGTCGCTGTCGAGACCCGCCAGTCTCATCGCGGCGCCGGACAGGCTCTCGGATGGCGCGCGAGCATCGGCGTCCGGTGCGGAATCCGATCCGCCACCATGGCTCGGGCGAGCCGCGGCCTTGCTCGCGGATGCGACGGAGGCCGGCTCGGCGGGGACTTTGGCTTGCTGACCGATCTGCAGCCGACGAGCGATCACGGCGGCGTATTGCGGCCCGAGCTCGGCGATAATCGCCAGCAGCTCGGAACCAGTCAGCCGCGGCGAATGCTCGAGGATCGGTTGGGCTACTTCGAGCACGTCGCGCGCGAGCCGACGCACGACCGCGGCAGGCGCCGATGCGTAATGTGCAAGTTTGGCAGCGACGATCTTGCGCGTGCCCACGTCGACGCGGTCGATGAACCGCAACACCAGCTCGGTGTAATGACGCTCTTCTTCGGGCGTGTGCGCCGGCTTTTGCAGGTAGAGATCGGTCAGCACGCGCACCAGCGTAGGGCGGATATCGACCCCGCTGCGCAATGCGAGCCTATCGAGTCCTTCGAGATTGGGATACGCAGGCGACTTCGACACGACTGCTCCGGAACGCAACATGGAGGTGGCAAGCCGAGAGCATAGGTCGGTGCTCGTTAGCGGAGCGTTAACCGCAACGATTCCGTAACGCGTTCGTTAAACTGCGAAAGGATGTTGTCTGCGCAAGTTGTGTCGGGCGTAGCTTGGCGCGATCGCAGGCCGCGGTGCGTCGTCTCCATTGCTTCGCTCCCGGAAGCGGGAACGTCTCGGACTGGAAACCGCGGGAGTAACCGAGCGTTAACCTTGTCGGACCCTAATCAGGATCGGGGCACGCCGGAATTCGGCGTTCGGCGCGATTGGTGCGCGGGGAGAGGGGCATGGGAACATTGGTCCAGTTTCCGCAGGATCGGCGCGCTGAACGCGCCGGGACCCGTGTCGACACAGGCGAATCCGCAATTGTGCTGGTCCTGCCCGTGATCCGCATCGAGCGCGCTCCCGACCATCCCGGCAGCGAGCCCGACGCGGACAGTGCGGCCGGCCGCAAACGACGCCGCCGCGGCCCACGGGGCTGAACCGGCGCCCTCGCGCGCTATTGCGCCTGCACCCGGCACTGCGCTTTGGCGAGCACGCCCTGCGCGGCCGGCATCAGGTCCGGCTCGGGCGCCAGCGCCCGGATGACGATCAGACCGGTCAGCGTCGGCGAATCCACGATCAGCCGGTCCGCGGCCGTCACATCCTCTTCCTCGGGCATTTGGTTGTGCTGTTCCGTCGTCATCAGGTCGAGCTCGATCACGCGCCGGCCCGCTGCGCGGTCGTTGATGGCATAATAGGCGACGCCGTATCGCGTGTAGAAGGACACCGACGTGTACGCTTGACTGACCGGGGTCGTGAGCTTCAGCGGCCCGTTGCTCAGATCGTACCGGCATACGTCCGCGGAAAACGCGGGATCCATGAAGGGCAGCACGCCCTTTTCGGGCGTGGGCGCGGGGAGTTGCGCGATCGAATTGACGGGCGCGATCGGCAGCAACCGATCATAGGCGTCGCGCGTGGCCGTGCTCGGCAACAGCAGCACCGTCGCCAAATGCACGATTCCGCCCAGCAGGATACCCCCCAGGAACCAGAGCACCCCGCGGATCATGGGCAGGCTCTGCGCGCGATCGAGGGCATCGGCGCCTCGCGTCCGATTCGCGTGGCGGCACCGACGGGCGTGTCGTAGAGCCTCAGCACCAGGACGTAGCGATCCGCTCCGCCGCTCGGCAGCCAGTTGCCCGGTCGTGCGCGTGGCGCGACCACGATCTGGAAACTGCCGTCGGAAAACCGGGTGATTTCCTGGCTGGTGAATCCGTAACGGCTGGCGGAATTGGCGACCAGCCGACCCTCGGGATCGTAGAGCGTCAGCGTCCAAAATCGCGCCGCCGGGGTGACGCCGCGGAGCAGCGTTTCGCAGCGGCCGTCGAGGGCATGGCCGGTGTCGTCGCTCCGAGCATAGAACGCGATGCCGTCGCCGGAGCCGATCGGCAATTCGCCGCTGCGCGCGACTGCCGCGCGCGCATAAGGATCGATATCCGCGGTGCCGGTCTTGGGCCACGCGGTCCAGGCTCCGATCGTGATCGCACCGAACGCGGTGCCCCGCGTCAACGCGAGCCAGGTGGTGCCGAGACCAGTGGCGGCCGCGATCAGCAAAGCGAGAAACGCGCCGATGAGAAGTCGCATGAAAACCGGTCTAGTGGCGGGACCGGCGTTCCGAGTTCTCCGTGCCCGTAGTCGGAACGCCAGGGGTGCAACGGGCGTCCTGTAGTGCCAACGCGGGAACGGAGAATCAAGCCGTGAGGCCGTCGGCGCGGTCGCCGTGGGGCGGCTGCCGGTGGGCTGCAGCGGGTCCCGGGTTCGATCCCGGACCTCGATGACATGCGGCCTAGTTGCCGCGCGAGGCGGGGGATCCCTCCGCGGCCTTTGCGATCGTATTCGGCTGCTCCAGCTTCGTGCCGCGCTGCTCGCCGGGGCCGGGGCTCGACGCCATGGCGCGGCTGGCGTTCTCCAGCAGATGCTCGAGCCGCTGCAGGATGTCGGCGCCGCGCTTGGTCAGCAGGGTGGGACGCAATGCCTGGTCGGAACCCGCGCCCCGGTTTTCGGCGACCGCCGCCGATGGCGAGGCCTGAGCGGGCGGCAGGCCCGGCAGATTCTTCACTTCCATGCCCTGGTGCGCATAGGCCATGATCTCGTGCCAGGTCATCGCCGGGAGCGACCCGCCGGTCATGCGGTTGGTGGGATCGTAATTGTCGTTGCCGAACCATATGCCGCAGACGTAATTCCCCGTGTAGCCCATGAACCATGCATCGCGGTAAGCGTTGGTCGTGCCGGTCTTGCCCGCGGCGCGCACCCCGTCCAGGATCGCGCGCTTGCCGGTGCCTTCCTCCACGACCTTGTTCATCATGAAGATCATCTGCGTGGCCACCTGCTGCGAGATCACCTGCTCGGGCTTCTTGCCGTCGCGGTCGAAGCGCCACACCACCTGTCCGTTCGGGGTCCGCACCTCGAGCACCGCGTGCGGCGCCACTGCCTTGCCGAGATTCGGGAACGTCGCATAGGCCGCCGTGTGGTCGAGCACCGTCACCTCGTCGGCTCCGATCGGGAGCGAGGGGGTATCGGGCAACGGCGTGCGCAGCCCCATTTTCCGCGCCGTCTCCACGATCTTTGCGCGCCCGACCTTGGGATTGCCTTTGCCGATCATGATCGAGAGCCGCACCGCCACGGTGTTGATCGAATGCGTCAGCGCCTGGGTCAGCGTCATCGATCCGCCGTACGAATGGCCGTAGTTCTGCGGACACCAATTGCCGATGCAGATCGGCGCGTCGACCACGACCGAGGTCGGTTTCAGGCCGTTGGCAAGCGCGGTGGCATAGACATAAGGCTTGAACGAGGAGCCCGGCTGGCGCAACGCGTCGACCGCCCGATTGAACTGGCTCTGTCCGTAATCGCGCCCGCCCACCATGGCGCGAACGCCGCCGTCGAGATCCATCAGCACCGACGCGGATTGCGAGGCGTGATATTCGTGGCCGTACTGCCGCAGCGAAGTTTCGATGGCGCTCTCCATCGCGCGCTGCACGTTCATGTCGATCGCGGCTCGCACTACGAAGGCGCGCTCGCTCATCGATTTCGGGAACGTATCGACGAGCTTCTTCATCTCGTCGAAGGCCCAATCGAGATAATAATTGGGCGAGTGCTCGTCGCGGCGATCGACCGGGGTCGCCGGATTGCGCCGCGCGCCGAACACCTGGCCTTCGGTCATGAATCCCGCTTCGACGAGATTGTCGAGCACCACATTGGCTCTGGCGCGTGCCGCGGGAAGATTGATGTGCGGAGCGAACCGGGTCGGCGCCTTGAACAGGCCGGCCAGCATTGCCGCCTCGGCGAGGTTCACGTCGCGCGCCGATTTGCCGAAATAATATTGCGCGGCGGCATCGACGCCGAACGCGCCGCCGCCCATGTAGGCGCGATCGAGATAGAGCTTGAGGATCTCGTTTTTCGACAGCCGGGTCTCCAGCCAGACCGCGAGGAACGCCTCCTTGACCTTGCGCTCGATCGTGCGTTCGTTGCTGAGGAACAGGTTCTTGGCGAGCTGTTGGGTGATCGAGGAGCCGCCCTGCACGACGCCGCCGGCTCTCGCGTTGGCGGTCAGCGCGCGCCCGGTGCCTGCGACGTCGATGCCGAAATGCTCGTAGAAGCGCCGGTCTTCGGTCGCGAGCACCGCCTTGATCAGATGATCGGGATATTGCTCGAGCGGGATCGAATCGTTGTGGCGAATGCCGCGCGACCCGATCTCGTTACCGTAGCGGTCGAGGAAGGTGACGGCGAGCTCCGATTTCTTCAGCCAGTCGTCGTCCGAGGTCTCATTGAAGGCCGGGATCGCCAGCGCCAGCATCAGGACCAGGCCGCCGGTGCCCAGCGTTGCGACTTCCGAGAGGAATTCAACGGACAGGCGCCGCCACCCGGAAACATGGAAGCGGTCCATGAAGGTGGAGAACCGCTCGTAATACTCCCGCAGCCAAGCTCCGGAATGGAATACTGCCGAATCCAGCCGCGAATCGAGGTCGAGCAGGAACCGCCTGAGCCTTGGCCTCCAGTCGTTCGGCAACAGATCGGGCAACGGGAGCTTCCTTCAAGGCGCCGGCTCGGCTGGCCGGGGCCGAGCGCGTTCGGTTCGTTCGCTTTCTTAGCCCAATCGCGAGACCGGAGCCAATGGGCGGAAGCCGCAAGATCGGACACTAGAACGTGACAATCCGCTTGAGGGTTCCGGCAAAGCTGCGAGGATGCGGGCGAGCCGCAGCATGCTCGGAAAAATGGCTGCAGCGAGGCGGCAAACGAGGCGGGCACGCCCGACAGTGACAGCATGGCCGATGCAGTTCCGTTCTGGCGCGCAAAACGCCTGGAAGAGATGAACCGGACCGAGTGGGAAAGCCTCTGCGACGGCTGCGGCCGCTGCTGCCTCGTCAAGCTCGAGGAGGAGGAGACCGAAAACATCTATTTCACCGACGTCGGTTGCCGCCTGCTCGACGCCGGGACGTGTCGCTGCCGGGATTACCGGCATCGCACCGAACGGGTCGACGATTGCGTCCGGCTCACCCCGGAGACGATCGCGGAGATCGGCTGGCTGCCGCCGACGTGCGGCTACCGCCTGGTCGCCGAGGGCAAGGATTTATACTGGTGGCACCCGCTCGTCTCCGGCGATCCGGAGACGGTGCATCAAGCCGGAATCTCGGTCCGCGGCCGGGTCAAGGACCTGGAGGACGACGTGCCGGCCGAGGCGTTGGAGCGTCGGATCGTGGATTGGCCGCTGCGGATGCCGAAGCGGGCACGCAAAGGCGGTTCGGGTTCCGCGGGCGGACGACGGGCGACGCAAGGCGGAAAAGCGACTTCGGCCGGCACCCGGCCGTCCGGGAAGAATCGATAAGCCGCCGGCCGGAATTCCAGTCGCCCGGGTCGATGCCCGTGATCGTCCGTCCTCTGTGCTCCCGCCCTTGTCGTCAGGGCGCCCCCGGCCGTGCCGGCTCGTTCACGCTGCGTTCACGAACCGCGGCCTAAGACGCAAGGTCTTGAAAGGCCTCGATGATGTTGGCGAAATACGTGGCTGCCCTGTTGCTCGCCGGTGCCGGATCGGCGGTTGCGGGCGAGCTCGAGGGCTGCCTCAGTCCGGAGCAACGCCGCGCGGCCATTGCCGGCCGGCAAGCCATTCCGCTCGGCAAGGCCCTGCGCGCCGCCAAGGCGCACCTCGGGGGTGAGGTCGTGCGCGCGCGGCTGTGCAAGGAGGGCAACGAGCTCGTCTACGTGCTGACTGTGCTCGCGCATGATGGCAAAGTGACCTTGGCCACGATAGACGGAACTTCGGGCGCCTTCATCGACGGGCGCTGAGCGGGAGGTGATGGTGCGTCTCCTCGTGATCGAGGACGATCCCGATCTCAATCGACAGCTGGCAGGCGCGCTGACCGACGCGGGTTATGTCGTCGATCGCGCCTTCGACGGCGAGGAAGGCCATTATCTCGGCGAGACCGAGCCGTACGATGCGGTCATTCTCGACATCGGCCTACCGAAGATGGACGGCCTGTCGGTGCTGGAATCGTGGCGCCGCGCCGGCCGCGCCATGCCGGTGCTGATTCTCACTGCGCGCGATCGCTGGAGCGACAAGGTCCAGGGTTTCGATGCGGGTGCCGACGACTACGTGCCGAAGCCCTTCCATCTCGAGGAAGTGCTGGCGCGCGTTCGAGCGCTGTTGCGGCGCTCGGCGGGCCACGCCAAGAGCGAGTTCAATTGCGGACCGGTTCGGCTCGACACGCGCACCGGCCGGGTGACGGTCGAAGGCAATCCGGTCAAGCTCACGTCGCACGAATACCGGCTGCTGTCGTATCTGATGCACCATGCCGGCCGGGTGGTGTCGCGCACGGAGCTGGTGGAGCATCTCTACGATCAGGATTTCGACCGTGACTCCAACACCATCGAGGTGTTCGTCGGGCGCATTCGCAAGAAGGTCGGGGTCGACATCATCCAGACCGTCCGGGGGCTCGGCTATCTCCTGGCGCCGCCGGGCGATGCGCGCTAATTCGCTCGCGCTTCGACTGTTTCTTTCGGCGACCGCCTGGACCGTGGTGATCCTGTTCGCCACCGGCATCGTGCTGTCCTCGTTCTATCGCCACGCGGTGGAGCGGGCGTTCGATCGCCGGCTCGGCGTCTATCTCAAGACGTTGGTCGCCGACGTCGCCTCACCCGAGGAAAGCGCCGAGAAATTCCCGCAATCGCTGGGCGAGCCGCTGTTCGAGCTGCCGCTGTCCGGCTGGTATTGGCAGGTCACGCGGCTGGATCCGCAGAAGCCCGAGGTGCGCTCGTCGCGTTCGCTGTGGGACAGCGCGCTGCCGCGTCTCGAGGGCGGCAAGATTCCGACCGATGCCGGCGGTTCGCGCGTCGGCTACGTGCAAGGTCCGGAGAGCCAGCGCTTGCGCATGTTCGAGCGGACCATCGATCTCGGCGAGGAGGGCCGGTATTTGATCGCGGTCGCGGGCGACGCCGCGGAGATCGACGACGAGATGCGCACGTTCAACGAGGCGCTCGCGGTGACGTTCTGCGTGCTCGCGGTCGTGCTGCTGCTGACCACGATGTTCCAGGTGCGGTTCGGGCTGGCGCCGCTCAAACGGATTTCCGAGAGCCTCGCCGCCATCCGATCGGGAGGCGCCGAGCGGCTCGAAGGCACGTTTCCCGACGAGATCGCCCCGCTTGCGCGCGAGACCAACGCGCTGATCGAGGCCAACCGCGAGATCGTGCAGCGCGCGCGGACCCACGTCGGCAATCTCGCCCACGCGCTCAAGACGCCGCTTTCCGTGATCGTGAACGAGGCGGCGTCGCGCGACGATGGATTCGCCACCAAGGTGCGGGAGCAGACCGACATCATGCGCGATCAGGTGGCCCGGCATCTCGAGCGCGCGCGGCTCGCCGCGCGTTTCAGCTCGATCGGAAGTGTCACCGAGATCGGTCCGGTGGTGACGGCGCTGGCGCGCACGATGGAGAAGATCCACCACGATCGCGGCATCGCCATCGACGTCGAGGCGCCCGCCGACATCCGCTTCCGCGGCGAGCGGCAGGACCTCGAGGAGATGGTCGGCAACCTCGTCGACAACGCCTGCAAATGGGCGCGGGCGCGGGTCTCGGTGGAAGTGCTGCGGGATGGCGAGGGCGGCGCGAGCGGGCTGCCGCTGGTGCGGCTCGTGATCGACGATGACGGCCCGGGCCTCTCGGGCGCCGAACGCGAGGAGGCGCAGGCGGCGCGCCGCGGGCGGCGGCTCGACGAGACCAAGCCCGGATCGGGCCTCGGGCTCTCGATCGTGGTCGAGCTGGCCGACCTTTACGGCGGCGAGCTGTCGCTCGGGACCGCGCCGATCGGGGGCTTGCGGGCCGAGCTCACCTTGCCGGCGGCCTGAGCTTCAGAGTTTTGCCTCAATCGTGCCGCCACTTGCATGCGGTTCCGGTACGCCCGGCGCCGCTCCCCGGCGCCGCTGCCCCCGCAAACCGCAGGTCGAGATGTCGCGAAGCATTCTGCCTGTCCCCGCGGTGCTGATGAGCTTCGCGCTATCCAGTTGCGCCAATGATCCCTATTCCGGTCCGAAGCAGGACGCCGGCACGGTCTTCGGCGCGATCACCGGCGCACTGGTCGGATCCTCGTTCGGCGGCGGGACCAGCGGGCATGTCGCCGGTGCGGTCGCGGGTGCCGCGGTGGGCGGGGTGCTCGGCAACGCCATCGGCGCGTCACTCGATGCGCGCGATCGCCAGCGCGCCTATGCGGCGCAGATGCAGGCGATCGAATATGGCGAGCCTGGTGCGCCGGTCGGGTGGCGCAGCCCCGATTCGGGGCGGTACGGAACCATCGTTCCGGGGCCGCCGTACCAGTCGAACGGGCTGACCTGCCGCGAATTCAGCCATACGATCTATATCGACGGGCGGCCGCAGACCGCGCGCGGCACCGCTTGCCGCAATCCCGACGGCAGCTGGACGCCGGTGGGCTAGCGCGTTCGGTCATGTGTATGGTGTGCCGGCGCGCTTCCGGAGCGGGCCTCGACTGACGAGCAGGCAATGTCGTCCGTTGCCCGGGTACCGGTCACCTGAGCTCGTTTTTGGATCCTGGCAGTCTCTCGACCGTCGGCCGCTGCGAAGAGGAAACATGCCGGCAAGCAGGGAGGAGAGGAACCGGGTTCTCATTGCCGGCGGCGGCATCGGCGGGCTCGCCGCCGCGGTCGGTCTCGCGCAAAGGGGCCATGCTGTCATCGTGCTCGAAAAGGCACCGGCGCTTGGCGAGATCGGCGCCGGCATCCAGCTCGGACCCAATGCTTTCCACGCTTTTGATTATCTCGGCGTTGGCGAAGACGCGCGCGCGATGGCGGTCTACATCGACGCACTGCGCCTGATGGACGCGCTCACCGCCGAGGAGATCATCCACATCGATCTCGGTGAACGGTTCCGCGCGCGGTTCAAGAACCCGTATGCGGTCGTGCATCGCGGCGATCTCCACGGCGTTTTCCTGCGCGCCTGTCGGGCATGCCATAACGTAGAACTCAGAGTGAACAGCGAGGTCGTCGGCTACGAGCAGGATGGCACCCACGTGACGGCAAGGCTTGCCTCGGGCGAGACGCACACCGGATCCGCCCTGATCGGCGCCGACGGCCTGTGGTCGAATGTACGCAAGCAGGTCCTGGGCGACAGTCCGCCCCGCGTCGCCGGCCACACCACCTATCGTTCCGTCATTCCCACGGACCAGATGCCGGAGGACCTGCGCTGGAATGCAGCGACGCTATGGGCCGGGCCGAAATGCCATCTCGTGCACTATCCGCTCTCCGGCTGGAAGGTGTTCAACCTAGTCATCACCTGCCACAACGACGCCCGCGAGCCCGCCGCCGGCGTGCCGGTATCCGAGGCCGAGGTGCTGAAAGGCTTCGCGCACGTGCACGCCAAGGCCCGCAAGATCATTCACACCGGCAGAGATTGGAAATATTGGGTGTTGTGCGACCGCGACCCGGTCGACAAATGGGTCGACGGCCGCGTGGCGCTGCTCGGTGATGCTGCGCATCCGATGCTGCAGTACATGGCGCAGGGCGCCTGCATGGCGATGGAGGATGCCGTGTGCCTCTCGCGGATGGTCGAGGCCTATCCCGGCGACTTGGCGCAGGCGCTCGAAGCCTATTGCGCGCACCGCGTATTGCGCACCACGCGGGTGCAGCTGCAATCGCGAGCAATGGGCGAGCACGTCTACCACCCGGACGGCGCACATGCGCAGCTGCGCAATGCGATCATGCGGGCCAAGACGCAAGAGGACTGGTACAACACGCTGGAATGGCTCTACGGCGGCAGCGGGCTCGGCGAACACCATTGCGGCTGAGCACCGCTTGCGATGCGCTGCGGCGCGGATGAGGTCAATCAACGCGGACGCGCAATGGTCGCGGCAAATCCTGATCGGCAGGAAGGTGCCAATGGCTGTTGCGGCAGTCGCGACCGGGAGCCATCCGCTGTCTGTATCGATCGGCGATGACTGGGTCGATTTGCGCATTGCCGCGCCTCGGCCGGCGTGATGTAACGAGAATCGCTTCCGGGGAAGCATGCCTGCCGGCGGGCGAGCAGACCCCGACTGCGGCGCTTGGTCGCAATCCGGCGGCTGCCTTGGGCTCACAATTTGCAGGCTCAATCAGCGGCCTGGAACTCGATCGGAAGGCGGCATTCATGCGCACGGGCTTGCTGGCGATCCCGGGCCGCATGGATGCGAGCCGCCCACGGGTCATTCGAGGTTGATCGGGACGATGACCTTGTGGCTGGTGCTCACGCTCATGACGGCGGCGGCGATTCTGGTCGTGCTGTGGCCGCTGTCTCGCAGTCGCGTTGCGCCCGCTTCGGGAAGCGATCTTGCCGTCTATGAGGATCAGATCGCGGAAATCGCCCGGGACCGCACCGCCGGGCTGATCGGCGAGGCCGAGGCGCAGGCGGCACGCATCGAGATTTCACGACGCTTGCTCGCGGCGGCCGATCGCGCATCCGCAGACCCGGCCGGAATGAGCCCTCCCTGGCGCCGTCGGCTGGTGGCGATCGCGGCGCTGCTCGGGCTGCCGATCGGCGCCGGCGGGCTCTACTTTGCGCTCGGCTCGCCGGACCTGCCGGACCAGCCGCTTGCCGCCAGACTCAATTCCCCCGTCGAGCAGCGCTCGATCGAAGCGCTGGTAAGCCAGGTCGAGCGTCGCCTCGAATTAAACCCTCAGGATGGCCGCGGCTGGGAATTGATCGCGCCGGTCTATTTGCGGCTCGGCCGCTTCGAAGACGCGGTGAAAGCCCGTACCAATGCCGTCCACCTGCTCGGAGATTCCGCCGATCGTGAAGCCGATCTCGGCGAGGCGCTTGCCGCTGCGGCCAACGGCATTGTCACGGTCGAAGCCAAGACGGCGTTCGACCGGGCAATTGCGCTCGATCCCAACAACCTGAAGGGCCGATATTACGCCGGCCTTGCCGCCGAGCAGGACGGCAAGCCGCAGGAGGCGGCGGGCCGTTGGCGCGAGCTGCTCGCGCAGGCGCCCGCGGGCGCCGCCTGGGCGGAGCTGGTTCGGCAATCTTTGGCGCGGGTCGAGCCGACCTCGGTCTCCGAGCGATCGGGCCCCACCCCGAACGAGATGGCCGCGGCGGCCGAGCTGAGCCCCGAACAGCGCTCCGAGATGGTCCGCGGCATGGTCGAGCGTCTCGCCACCCGCTTGCAGCGCGACGGCTCCGACGTCGAAGGCTGGCTTCGCCTAGTGCGCGCCTATGTGGTGCTGGGTCAGCGCGACGAGGCGCAGTCCGCCGCCGCGGCGGCGCGCCGGGCGCTCGCAGCGGATCCGGAAAAGGTCCGGCGTATCGACACGCTCGTCAAAGATCTGGGCCTCGAAGGCTGAAGATTGAACATCGTCATGACGCGCAGGCAAAGACGATTGTTTCTCATCGGCACCGGGGTCGGCGCGCTGGCAATCGCCGCGGCGCTCGTGCTCACCGCGCTGCGAGGTTCCATCGTGTTCTTCAACTCGCCCACCGACCTCGTGGAAAAGCGCATCGAGCCGGGCACGCGGATCCGCCTCGGCGGCTTGGTCAAAACTGGCAGCGTGATCCGCGGCGGCAATCTCCAGGTGCGGTTCGCCGTAACCGACGGCAACAAGGAAATCGCGGTCGCCTACGCCGGCGCGCTGCCGGACCTGTTTCGCGAAGGGCAGGGCGTCGTGGCGGAGGGCGCGCTCGATGGCGCCGGTCTGTTCCGGGCCGACACCATTCTGGCCAAGCATGATGAAAACTACATGCCCAAGGAGGTCGCCGACGCGCTGAAGAAGCAGGGGCACTGGAAGGACACCTACGGCGCGGCCGCCGCCGGGAGTGCGAGATGATCGCCGAACTCGGTCATTACGCGCTCGTGCTCGCACTCGGGCTCTCGCTCGTGCAAGCCGTCGTGCCGTTCTGGGGCGCAAGGAGCCGCGACCCGGTGCTCATGGCGGTCGCCGGACCGACCGCAATCGCGCAATTCATTTTCGTCGCCGTGGCGTTCCTGGCGCTCGCCTGGTGCCACGTCGCTTCGGACTTCTCGATCCTGACCGTATTCGAGAATTCGCATTCCGCGAAACCGTTGATCTACAAGATCACCGGCGTGTGGGGCAACCATGAAGGCTCGATGCTGCTGTGGATTCTGATGCTGGCGCTGTTCGGCGCGCTGGTGGCAGGCTTCGGAGCCAACTTGCCGGCTAGGCTCAAATCGACCGCGCTCGCCGTGCAGGCATGGATCGCGGCGGCATTCGAGCTGTTCGTGCTGGCCACCTCCAATCCGTTCGTGCGGCTCGCGCAGCCGCCGCTCGAAGGCCGCGATCTCAATCCGATCCTGCAGGATCCCGGGCTCGCGGTGCATCCGCCGCTGCTCTACCTCGGCTACGTCGGTTTCTCGATCACCTTTTCGTTCGCCGCCGCGGCGCTGATCGAAGGCCGCATCGATGCCGCCTGGGCCCGCTGGGTGCGGCCGTGGGCGCTCACCGCCTGGATCTTTCTCACCCTCGGCATCGCAATGGGATCGTACTGGGCCTATTACACGCTCGGCTGGGGCGGCTGGTGGTTCTGGGACCCGGTCGAGAATGCTTCGCTGCTGCCATGGCTCGCCGGGACGGCGCTGCTGCACTCGGCGGTGGTGATGGAAAAGCGCGATGCGCTCAAGGTATGGACGATCCTGCTCGCCGTGCTGACGTTCTCTTTGTCCCTGGTCGGCACTTTCCTGGTGCGCTCCGGCGTCCTTACTTCGGTTCACACCTTCGCCAACGATCCGGCGCGCGGCGTGTTCATCCTCGCCATTCTGGTGATGTTCATCGGCGGCAGCTTTGCATTGTTCGCCTGGCGCGCGCCGCTACTCAAGCAGGGCGGATTGTTCGCGCCGATCTCACGGGAAGGCGCGCTCATCCTCAACAATCTGTTCCTCACCACCGCCTGCGCCACGGTGTTCGTCGGCACGCTCTATCCGCTGGCCCTCGAGGCTTTGACCGGCGAAAAGATCTCGGTGGGAGCCCCGTTCTTCACCGCGACATTCGTTCCCCTGTTCATTCCCCTGCTGGTGGCGATGTCGTTCGGCCCGCTGCTCGCGTGGAAGCGCAGCGACCTTTACGGGGTGGCGCAGCGCCTCGTCGGCGCGCTTGCCGTGGCGGTGGTTGGCATCGCGGCGACATTTGCGGTGGAGAACGGCGGACCGGTCCTCGCGCCGTTCGGAGTGGGTCTTGCCTTGTTCGTGATGACCGGCGCGCTCACCGATCTCATGGAGCGCGCGGGCCTGTTCCGATCCTCGTTGGGTACTGCGGTCAGGCGGGCCGGCGGTTTGCCGCGCTCGGCGTGGGGCACCATGATCGCGCATTTCGGGGTCGGACTGACGGTGCTCGGAATCGTCGGCGAAACCCAATGGGGCGCCGAGCGGATCGCCTCGATGCGTCCGGGCGAATCGGTGTCGATCCGCCACTACGATCTGACCTTCGACGGCGTGATTCCGCGTCCCGGGCCCAATTATCGGGAATTCGTCGGCAAATTCACGGTGCGGCGCGGCGGCGAGGTGATCGGGATCATGCAGCCTTCGCGCCGCCTCTATCCGGTGCGCGCCATGACGACCACGCAATCCGCGCTGATGACCCGCGGCATGAGCCAGCTTTATCTTTCGCTCGGCGATCCGGATTCCGACGGCAGGACGGTGGTGCGGCTCTATCACAAGCCGCTCGTGCTGCTCATCTGGTTGGGTGCCGCGGTCATGGTGCTGGGTGGGGCGATGTCGCTGTCCGACCGTCGCTTGCGTGTGGGCGCGCCGAGGCCTGCCGGGGCCCGAGCTGCCATGCAACCGGCACAATAGCCGATCGCCATGTGCCGCAAATCGCGAGCCGCACTTGGGCCGCGCTCATTCCCTCCTGGAGCGGGAAGATCGATACCCTGGTTCGGTCGCTTGGCGATCGCGGTGTTCCTCGTGCTCCAGTTCGCCGCCGCGGCGGTCGCAGTGCAGCCGGACGAGATGCTGGCCGACCCCAAGCTCGAGACACGGGCGCGAACGCTGTCGCGCGAGCTGCGCTGCATGGTTTGTCAGAATCAATCGATCGACGATTCCGAGGCGCCGCTGGCCCGCGATCTGCGCATCCTGGTGCGGGAACGATTGCAAGCGGGCGACAGCGATACGCAGGTGCTTGACTTTCTCACTGCCCGTTACGGCGAGTTCGTGCTGCTCAAGCCGCCGTTCGCCTGGCACACCGCGCTACTGTGGCTGGCGCCATCGGCGGTGCTGGCGCTCGGCATCCTCACGCTCGTCATCGCGCGGCGCCGCCGCATTGCCGAACCGATGGGAATGACGGGCGCCGCCGAGCCGGCGCTCACCGCGTCCGAAGAGGAGCGGCTCGCCCGATTGCTGGATCAGGGTCGACCGGCCCGCAAGGCAAAGCGCTGATTGCGCGCCGAGGTCGCGGCGGCGGCGCCTTACCAAAGTTTAATCCGACCGACAGGGCGCCGTAAGGCGGACTGCGCCATCCTCATCGCTGCAAGAATTCGGGCGTCCACCGGTACTCCCCGTCGCCCCCCGCCGGTGGCACGAACCCGGGGGCGGGCGGTCTCGCCCGCCCCATTTCGTTCCGACCTCCGGTTTCCGGCATCCGTCGCCCCCGCCGGGGCCGGAGTCGGGCGGGGGCGGCGGAGCAGATCCCGCCGCCCTTTCGCCTTCTCTTGCAGCTTTTGCTGGCAACTGCTTGCAGAAATTCGTATCGAATCCCGCAGCACAGCGCCGACCGACGCCGGTGGATGCGGGCTCCGGCACGGCGATTGCGAACGGCCGGGACCGTTGGATCATGCGTTTGCTCATCATCGAGGACGATCAAAACGCCGCGGATTACCTTGCCAAGGCGTTTCGCGAAGTCGGCCACGTCGCCGATCAGGCATTCGACGGCGAGGAAGGGCTGGCCTTGGCGCTGGACGGCCAATACGACGTGCTCATCGTCGATCGCATGCTGCCGAAGCGCGACGGCCTGTCGCTGATCGGCGCGCTTCGCGGCAAGGGTGTCGAAACTCCGGCGCTCATTCTTTCGGCGCTGGGGCAAGTCGACGACCGGGTCAAGGGATTGCGCGCCGGCGGCGACGATTACCTGGCGAAGCCCTACGCCTTCGCCGAGCTCCTGGCCCGCACCGAGGTGCTCTCGCGCCGCCGCGGCGGGCGCGGGGAAGAGACGCTCTACCGCGTCGGCGACCTCGAGCTCGACCGGCTCTCGCACCGGGTGAGCCGCGGCGAGGCCGAGATCGCGCTGCAGCCCCGCGAGTTCCGGCTGCTCGAATACCTGATGAAGCACGCCGGGCAGGTGGTCACCCGCACCATGCTGCTGGAGAACGTCTGGGACTATCATTTCGATCCGCAGACCAACGTCATCGACGTGCACATCTCCCGGCTTCGCTCCAAGATCGACAAGGGTTTTTCGCGACCGCTGCTGCATACGGTGCGCGGTGCGGGGTATATGATCCGTGACGGCGCTCGGTAAGCTCATCCGCACCACGACGTTCAAGCTGACCCTCGTCTATCTGACGGTGTTCGCGCTGTTCGCGGTGTTCCTGCTGGGTTATTTCGCCTGGAACACGCAGCGGCTGATCACGCAGCAGATTACCGAGACGGTGGATGCCGAGATCACCGGCCTGTCCGAGCAGTACCGCCAGGGCGGCATCCGCCGGCTGGTGATCGTGGTGGAGGCGCGCGCGCGCCGCCCCGGATCGAGCCTGTATCTGGTGACGACCTTCGCCGGCGAGGCGCTGGTCGGCAACGTCGGCTCGCTGGCGCCCGGCGTGCTCGACCGCGCCGGCTGGACCGAGACGCTGTACCGGCGGCAGGACGAGAGCGAAGGCGCGGAGCATCACGCGCTGGTGCGGGTGTTCCAGCTTCCGGGCGGCTTTCGGCTGCTGGTCGGCCGCGATCTCGAGGAACGGGAGCGGCTGCAGAAGATCGTGCTCGATGCCGGCCGCTGGTCGGTTGCGCTGGTCGTGGTGCTCGGGCTCGCCGGCGGCTTCTTCGTGACCCGCCGCGTGCTCCGGCGCGTCGACGCCATGACGGAAACCACGCGCACGATCATGGCCGGCGATCTCGGCGGTCGTCTGGCGATCGCCGGTACCGGGGACGAGCTCGACCGGCTCGCCTCGAATCTCAATGCCATGCTGGAGCGCATCGAGGGCCTGATGCGCGGCCTCAAGGAAGTGTCCGACAACATCGCCCACGACCTCAAGACGCCGCTCACCCGATTGCGCAATCGATGCGAGGAGGCGCTGCGCAATGCCAAGAGCGAGGCCGATTACCGCGCCGCGCTCGAAGCCACGATCGAGGAATCCGACGGGCTGATCCGGACCTTCAACGCGCTGCTCATGATCGCGCGCGCGGAATCCGGACAGGCTCGCGAGGACATGACGGAGTTCGACGCCGCCGAGATCGTCCGCGACGTCGGCGAGCTCTACGAGCCGCTGGCGGACCAGAAGGGGCTGGCCCTCAAGATCGATGCGCCGGGGCCGGCGCCGTTGAAGGGCAATCGCGAGCTCGTCAGCCAGGCGCTGGCCAATCTCGTCGACAACGCCATCAAATATGTCAAGCCGGAGGCGAACGGGGCCGACGCCGAGATTCTGGTCACCGCGCAAGCGCAAGGAGACCGCATTCTGCTCGCCGTTGCCGACCACGGTCCGGGCATTCCGCGCCAGGATCGCGGGCGCGTGATCGAGCGCTTCGTGCGGCTCGAGCAGAGCCGGTCCGAGCCGGGTTCGGGGTTGGGTCTGAGCCTCGCCTCCGCGGTCGCCCACCTCCACGCCGGCGAGCTCAGACTGGAGGACAATGGGCCAGGCTTGAGAGCGGTGATCGCGCTGCCGCGCGCCGGGCCGAGGGCGCTGCCGGCCGGCTGAGGTCAAATCCGGAGGGCATTGTTACGGCCAGATGGATGTCTTCTTACGGGGCAAAAAGCAAGACACCCGCCGGATGTGAGTTTTCTGCTTCTGGACCCATACGGAAGTCGCGCCTTTTGACGGGCAGCCGCTGTCATGTCGCAAAATATTGCGGTCGCAAAACAACTGCAGCTCCTCTACTCAATGCCATACGGAACATCGAGCGCCAGCTTCCATGTGCCGTCCGGCTGTCTTCTCACAATGTCGGTGGAGGTGCCGGCCCGGAGCTTAGCCTCACCCGCCGAGCCGACCGTTTTGGACGTCCACTCCGTCCATTCCACTATGACGAGCGCAAGATCACCTCCGGAGGGAATGATCTTGCGGACCGCCAACTTCATTTGAGGCCTATTCTACAACAGTATCGGCACATCTCGGACTGACGTTGATTGCGACTTGAGCTCGCGAGCGCTCCGCAGCAGACGTCGACTGGCTGCCGGCAATCTGGATTTTATCACCGCGCGGCCTGACGAGCTCACGCCGGCTCCGGTTCGCATTTGCAACTGCGGGACACGCGGCGGTGCTCCGTTACGGATTTTCATTTTCTCGCTATGTTGCTGAAAGAGCACAGCCATCGGCCCGGTGCCTTGCTAGGCTTCCTCCTGGCGGAGGACCGTCTCTGGGTAACCGCGGCATTCGATGGTCACGCATCAGGATATCGCGCGCTTTCGCCGGCGCGCCCGGCATCTGTCGCGCTGAGATCGACTGAAATTTCACCGCTGACGCGAGCACCGCCGGCCAGTCTGTCAAACGGAGAGAGCAAATGACCCGGATCAGCAAAAGAGGCCTCATGAAATGCCCGGCGCTATGGGCCGCGCCGATAGCCGTGGGGTTGCTCTGCACGCCCGCGCTGCTTGGGTTCTGGTCGGACGTCGGGTGGGCGAGAGAGCGGCACGAACCTCCCCCTCCGCCTGCGGCTGGCCAGCCGGCGCCAGCCGATCCGGCGCCCGCGGCGACACCCGGGAGGGAGCCCGCGGGAGGGCCGCTGGGAACTGCGCTCGCGTCCTGTGACAAAGGTTCGGAAAGCGCGGAATCTCTCACACTGCCCGGTGCGAAAGGCGAAATCAGGCTCGATCGCTGCTACCGAGGACGCGATCATCTCGTTTGCAGCCTCAATGCGCTTCTCAAAGAGGCAAAATCCCTCATCGAAGATTACGGGAAGATCGTCGAAGCGCGTTATCCCGAGGTGAGCAACGTGGACGGTATTTGTAGCATCAAGCCGGACAGCCTTGTGGCCGATCTGCAGAACGCAACCGACTTCACCAATCGGTTCAAGGCTCTGAAAGCCGAATATGACGCCCGCATCAACTGCGCCGGCAAGATCGGGCAATCGCTGAAAGACGTAACTTTGCCCGACATGGCCCAGGCGCCCGGGATCTTGAAGTCGATGATCGATTCGATCGAGGGTGACGTGAAGGGCGTCTCTGTCGTACAGGCGAAAGTCGTGGAGCTCGCCGAGAAGATGGATACCTCGCAGAAGGCCATGGTCACGATCCGGAAGATTCATCGAACGATGTGTCTGACGGATCAGCATCCGGTGTCGAAAGCCGAAGACCGCAAAACTCAGTGATTATGTCTGGCGGCCGGTGAATCGCCGCGCGTTTCTCGCCGGTTCCGCCGCCCTTGCGGCGGCGCCCGTGCTCGCCGCTCCGGCGGTTCAGCCGGATTTCGACGTCTTGATCGTGGGCGCCGGGGCCGCCGGCATCGCGGCCGCGCGCCGCGTCGCCGCGGCCCGACGCAGGTTCGTGGTTCTGGAAGCGAGCGAGCGTTGGGGCGGCCGCTGCTTCACCGACATGCAAACCTTCCGCATTCCTTATGAGCGCGGGGCGCGTTTCATCTACATGCCCGATGTCAATCCGCTGGCGAAGCTCGCGGTGAAAGCCGGGCTCGACGTCTATCCGATGCCGTCGGGCCAGCGGCTGCGCATCGGGCTTCGCAATGCGCGCGAAGGCGAAACGGAAGATTTCTTCGCCAATCTCCTGCGCTGCAATCGCGGCATTTCCGATGCGGCCCGCGGCAAGGTCGACGTTTCGTGCGCCCAGGCGCTGCCCGACGATCTCGGCGACTGGCGCCCGACGATGGAATTCGTGCTCGGAAATTTCGGATGCGGCAAGGCCCTGCGCGACATCTCGGCCATGGATTTCGCCAAATCGTCCGAACGCGAGGTGGCCGCCTTCTGCCGGCAGGGGCTCGGCACGCTGGTGGCCAAGCTCGCCTTCGGGTCGCCGATCCAGTTCTTCAGCCCGGTGACGCGGATCGCATGGGGCGACCGGCTGGTCGAGGCGGAAACGCGCGGAACTTTGCTGACCGCCCGCACCGCCATCGTGACGGCCTCGACCGGGGTGCTCGCCTCGGGGAAGATCAAGTTCCAGCCCGGCTTGCCCGCGCGCCACGCCGAGGCGATCGGCAAGCTCGGCCTCGGCAGCTACGAACATGTGGCGATCGAGTTTGCCGGCAATCCACTGGGGCTGCAGAGCGATGAACTCGTATTCGAGAAAGCGGCCGACCCGCGCACCGCGGCCGTGCTCGGCAATGTGTCGGGCTCGCGGCTCTCCGTGGTCGAGATCGCCGGCAAGTTGGCAGCCGACCTCGCCGAGGATGGCGAAGCCGCGATGAAGACGTTCGCGATCGATTGGCTTTGCGGGCTATTCGGCTCCGACCTGAAGCGGGCGGTCGAGCGCACGCATGCGACGCGCTGGAACAAGGAGCCCTGGGTGCTGGGCGCGTTCTCGGCGGCGGCTCCGGGCGGACAATGGGCGCGCAAGACGCTCTCCGAGCCGCTCGACGAGCGCCTCTGGTTCGCCGGCGAAGCCGTGCACGAGACGCTGTGGGGCACGATCGCCGGCGCCTGGGAGGCCGGCGAGCGCGCCGCCGATGCCGCGATCAAACGGCTCGGCAGGAAATGAACCGGCGGGGCACGCGGGCCTATGGCGCCGTGTCAGGCAGTCTGCTTCATGAGTCAGGAGCCGTTGCCATTGGTATCAGAACTCAAAGCTTTGCGAGGACCGATTCAGTATCCTGGTCTTTGGAGTGACAGACCAAATGGTGTCGACTTCGTCTGCAATCGCGGTTGCAAGTTTCGGAATGTCTCCAGGTGCCGAATCGTGCATCGCTTCCGCAACGATCAAGACGGCAGTGGTCTCGTCCCGAACGGCCGAATGGGCGCTCTGCCGATTCGTCCACCGCCGAGCGTGCGCTCTCCCGGCGTTGTCCGCGAAAATCACTTCATGAGGTTCGGGATTCTCGACCTTACCGGAGAAAGCCAAATAGACCTCGGAGCCGGTCGCATACCGGACTTCAAGGCACTCCGATATCTTCGAAATGTCGAATACCGCCACCGGAATTGCGAAGACAAGCGAGATCGCATTGCAAAGATCGATCACCGGGTGGATACGGGGTAGAGACTTTTCCTTTCTGAAGCGCCGCAGGAGCGACTCCGAGGCACATCGATACTGCGTCGGCCTGAGCCCCATGCTCGAGAAAGCGCGCCGCCAAGCCTGTATTTCTGGCAATTGTCCTTCTGAGCTCGTTGCGAGTCGGGATTCCGCAATTGCATGGAGCCTGGCGATCTGAGGGTCAACAGAAGCATTCTTTGTGATCCCCTCGACGAAGAGCACACCGGCGACAAGTTCGGGAAAGTCCCTCCAAATTTCGCTCGAATGGCAGAAATACATGAGTTACCTCACCAACGAGTTTCACCCCTCGTCGAGCGGAGGATTGGCCAGCACCACAGAGGTCTCGATCTGTCGATCCGGGATGGCCCAATAGGTCTTGAGGAGCACGGTTTTGCGTGCCGGCGAGACCAACTCGAACCCGTGACGCCGATAGAATTGGATCGCCCAGTCTGCGGCGGCCCAGGTCCCGACCAGCATACGCCGCGTGCTCAGGCGCCGCAGACGCTCAAGCAATTCGCCGCCAACGCCGCGCCGCTGGCGGCCGGGCAGGACATAGGCGTGACGAATGAGATCGACGTCGCGCACCGACTGGAAGCCCATCACGCCGACCAGCGTGCCGTCCTCCTCATGGCCCCAGAACGCGACTCCGGCGCCGATTTCCCTATCGAGCTCGTCCGGCGGCATATAGGGCTCGTGCCACTGGTCGGCCGGGATCACCCCGCGATACGCCTCGGCGGCAGCGTTGACGATCGCGAGGATGGTCGCGCGTTCGTCCTGACGACAGAGGCGGATTTTGCTCATGACGCCGATTACGATGCGTACCCTCGTGACTGATTGACGCACGAAAACCGAGTTGGGCATATCCCGTCTTGAACGAAATTGCAGGCGCGCGAGGAGCGGAGTCAGATCACCGCATCGGCATAGGCGCCGGGCGAGATACCGTATTTCCGGACGAATATCCGGGTCATGTGGCTCTGATCGGCGAAGCCGCTGGCGACAGCCGTGTCCGCCAAGGGGGTGCCGTGTGCGATCAACCGTCGCGCCAGGTTGATCCGACGCTGAACAAGATACGCGTGAGGTGTCAGTCCGGTAGCTCTGACGAATCCACGCAGTACCTGAAACCGGCTTAAACCACTCGCCCGGGCGAGATCCGAAAGCGTGATCGGCTCCACCGGGTTATCGTCAATGAGACTTTTGGCGTCGAAAATGGCGTTGGGGATCAATTGCTCCCCGTCGAAAGGGCTCTGCTCGCGCACCACATGCGGCAACAACATCAAGAACGACTCTTCTCTTTGGAGTGCTGTTTTCCTCTCATTGCCTCTCGTGACGATTGAGAAAAGCTTCTCGAAGCGGTTGGAGACACCTGCATCTCTGATGACAGGGCGGCAGAACTCGTAGATCCTTGTCCCGCCTTCGCTCATGTCGCGGGCGGCTTCCGCGATCAATGACGGATTGAAATAGAGCATCCTCCATGCACGACCAGCATCGCCAATCGGTGCGCCGTCGTGAACCTCGCCCGGATTGACCGTGATCGTATCGCCGGAGCCGGCTTCCACCATGCCACGGCCGCTGTACGATTTCTGCGCCCCACGATAGATAACGCCGATTCCAAATTGCTCATGCGTATGGCGTGGAAAGATGTGGCGCGTATCCGATTCGACTGCTTCCACGCCGGCAATTCCGCAACGGAAGATTTTGAATTGGCCTCTTGTCATTCTTTGTGGTCCGCTGATTCGGTGTTGTCGCGAATGTCGGATAGCCGCCAGATTTCTGCAAACGACGTTCGCAACGTCGCCGAATTGCGGCTTTTACGGGGTGATTGTCATTCTATGCGGAAGATCCGCAACGGTCGAGATGCTATCGTGGTGCGTCACCGCGAATGGCCGCTTCCGGACACACCTCCGCGAGCTTGCGAGAGATCGACTTGAGCCCGCGAAGCGCTGCAAAATTGCGCTGAAATCTAGCGCCGGCTAGGCGGTCTGCTTCACGTCGGCAAAACCGCGCGGCGGTTGCAGCCCGGAAGCCGTGTTGAACAATTTCTCCATCGCACCGTCGAGCTCGCTGGTGCGCCCGGCCAGCTCCCGGGAGAACTCGATCACCGCCTCGGAGGCTTCCTCGGTACGCCGGATGGTATCGGCGACGGTCTCGAGCGCCTGGGCGACGGTCGCCGCGTTCGCTTGGGCGCGGCCGGCGCCGGCTGCGATGTTCCCGGTGGCGACGGCCTGTTGGTCGACCGAAGCCGCCACCGTCTCGGCGATCGAGGCGATATCGGTGATGGTCTGTCCGGCGTGGGTAATCACGTCGACGGAGCGCCGGGTCGCCTCCTGAATCACCGCGATCTGCTGGCCGATCTCCCCGGTGGCCTTCGAGGTCTGGGTGGCGAGCGACTTGACCTCGGAGGCGACCACGGCGAAGCCCTTGCCCGCCTCTCCGGCCCGGGCCGCCTCGATGGTGGCGTTGAGCGCGAGCAGGTTGGTCTGCGCGGCGATGTCGGAGATCAACCCGACCACTGACCCGATCTTCTCGACCGCGTCGCGCAGCGAGCGCATGGTGCTGTTGGTTTGATCGGCTTGCGAGACCGCCTCGCGGGCCATGCCCACGCTGCGGGTGGCCTGGGCGTGAATTTCGCTGATCGCCGCGGAAAGCTCCTCGGTTGCCGCCGCGGTCATGCCGATGTGCGATGAAGTATCGGAGGCGGCTTCCGCCGCGGTGCTGGCCTGCGCGGTCGCGCTGTGGGCAAGCGTCGTGAGATGATTCGAGGTTTCGCCGAGCGAGGCCACCACGCCGGCCATGGCTTCGCGAATGGCATGGATCGTGCCGTCGAAGTTCTTGATGGCATCGCCGAGCTGATCGCCGCGGGCTTTGGCGGCCGCGACCGTCATTTCATTGTGGCAGGAGATGGCGGTGGCTACATCGAGGAGCAACACACGCGTGGCGACATCGGCCAGCCGCGCGGTGGCGCGTCCCGAAAATCGGTGCCGTTTGCCGACGATCTCCAAAAAGCCGGACAGCAGTCCTCGCGCCAGTGCCGCACGGGTCCGCATATCGAACCCCGTCGCAGCCTCCTGCTTGGCCCGCTCCTCGGAATTGCGCACCCACTCCGCGTCGAACGGCGCCAGAAACAGCTTGGCCGTGTACGACTTGACCAATTTCTTGATCTCGGCCGCGTGCTGGGCAAGGAGGCCGGCATAGAGCGGAGCGTTGACTCTCGCCCGCTCGAGATAATCGTCCAGGATGCCGTCGAAATCCGGCTCGAGCAGCGCCCAGACCTCGCGCCGCGGGCCGTCCAGCGTGGCGTCGAGGCCGTAGAACGCCAGGCGGACCTGATAGGCGGTGGGCAGCGGCACCCCGATCTCCAGGATGGTGAACCGAGCCCAAACCGATACCGCGAATTTGCTATCAATCCATGAACGCCGGGCGGCAGGGGGCACGGGACGGACACGCCCTTCCGTGGGGGTATGACCCTCAAGCCCGGGCCCCGGGATTTGCTCATCGGCCCCCGGCCGGCCGCGCAGCCACGCGGTCGAGCCGATACACCTTGCGGGCATTTTCCGAAAAAATCTTGCGCTTGTCCTCTTCGCCGAGCCAGGCGACCGCGTCGATGTAGCGCTTGGTGTCGTCGAAATAATGTCCCGTCTCCGGATCGATGCCGCGCACGGCGCCGACCATCTCGGAGGCGAACAGGATGTTGTCCGCCGGCACGACTTTGAGCAGCAGCTCGATGCCCGGCAGGTGGTACACACAGGTGTCGAAAAACACGTTGCGGAGCAGCAACTCCGCGAACGGCGGCCGCTTCATGTCCTGGGCGAGCCCGCGATAGCGGCCCCAATGATAGGGAACGGCGCCGCCGCCGTGGGGAATGACGAAGCGCAAATTCGGGAAGTCCCTGAACAGGTCGGAGGTCAGAAACTGCATGAACGCCGTGGTGTCGGCGTTGAGATAATGCGCGCCCGTGGCGTGGAAATTCGGATTGTCCGAGGCGCTGACGTGGATCATCGCCGGCACGTCGAGCTCGCAGAGCTTCTCGTAGAGCGGGTACCACCAGCGATCGGTCAGCGGCGGGTCGCTCCAGTGTCCGCCGGAGGGATCGGGGTTGAGGTTGCAGCCGACGAAGCCCAGCGATCTGACGCAGCGCTCGAGCTCGGCGACGCAATTCGTCGGCGGCACCCCGGGGGACTGCGGCAATTGGCAAACCCCGATGAAACTCTCGGGATAGAGCGCGCAGCAGCGCTGAATCAGATCGTTGCAGACCTGCGACCACGCGAGGCTGACGGCGGAATTGCCGATGTGGTGGCCCATGCCGGCCGCGCGCGGCGAGAAGATGGTGAGATCGGTACCGCGTTCGCGTTGGAATTTGCGCTGCGGCTGCAGGCTCTCGCGAATCTCCTCGTCGCTGATGTGCAGGCTCGCGCTAGGCGCGGCCCGGGATGGATCCTTCAAGCCGGCGACCTGGTTTTGTCGAAAAGTTTCGAGCTCCCGCGGCGCCGTCGTGTAGTGGCCGTGACAATCGATGACCATGGTGTGCTCGGCGGATGCTGATTGGATCCAGGCAAGCGGGGAGGGGATCGCGCATGCCGCGGCGCCGAGGCCTTGAAGCACGCCGCGCCGCGAGAAATTCATGGGTCATCTGTGACCGAAGACCCGGCTCAAGCCGCGGCGATGCTGATGCCTTCCTGCTCGCACGTGTTCGCGACGTCGCTCACCGTCGCGCGCTGCACGTCGCGGCGGAACCGCAGATCGTCGAATGCAGTGCCGCGGTGCATGGTGCAGCGGTCGTCCCACATCACCAGATCGGAGACGCGCCAGCGGTGCGTATAGACGAACTGCCGCTGGGTGGCGTGCTCGATGAGCTCGTCGATCAGCGCGCGGCCCTCCGCGTCGGGCATGCCGAAAATGCGGCCGGCGTGGGAGGCGAGATAGAGCGACTTGCGGCCGGATTCCGGGATGACGCGAACCAGCACTTGGGGCACCGGCGGCAACCCCTGGCGCTCCTCCTCGGAGAAATTGGTGAAGCCGAGCCTGCCGCGCGAGTTGAAGATCGAGTGCTCGGCGACGAGGCCCTCGAGCCGACGCTTCATCGGCTCGGGCAGCGCGTCGTAGGCGGCGCGCTCGTCGGCGAATTCGGTGTGGCCGCCGGCCGGCGGGATCGCGCGCGCATAGAGCAGCGATGCGAGCGCCGGCAGCCGCTTGAACGAGCTGTCGGTGTGCCACAGCCGGTTCGCCAGCTGGAACTGTCGTGTCCGCGAATCCTTTCCCCACACCTTGTCCTTGTGGTTCAGGTTGGAGACGTCGGCGAACTCCTTGCGCACCCGCAGCGGCGCGTCCTTGCGGTGCACGGCGATCGTCAGCTCCAGCGGCCCGAACAGCGCTGCGAACGCGAGGTGTTGCTCCTGGGTAAGCTGCTGGTCCGGAAAGATCAGCACCGCGTAGGTCGCGAACGCCTCTTTGACCGCGGCGAGGTCCGCGGGATCGAACGGCCGCGCCAGGTCGAGATCGCTGATTTCGGCGGCAAAATTTTCCGTGACCGGGTAGACGCTGATAGCCATTTGCTTTCCTCCGCGGCTGCCCTAGCGAGGAACGTGTTCCTGCCGCGCTCGTGCCGACCGGGTGGCGCTCATGCCGGCACCGAGCGCTTCCAGGCGAGGTCCCAGTCCTGGCCGATCATGTCGGCGACCCTGCCGTTGTGCTCGAAGAATTTGTTGGGCGCCTGGAACATGGCGATCATCAGCGCGCCTTCGGGTGCCCAAGCGGCGTGCCGACTGCCGGCCGGCCGCCACACGAAATCGCCGGGCCCGACTTCGAGCCCCGCCTCCGGGCCTTCCTTGTCCACGAGCCGGCCCTCGATCACGTAGGTCTGCTCGATCAGCACGTGCTCGTGGTCGGGCAGGACGGCGCCCGGCTGCATTTTGAGCAGGACCGTCACCAGGCCGCTGTCGCGGTCGACCAGCAGGGTCTTGACCTCGCAACCTTGAAACCGGGTCTTTTCCCACGGCAGGTCGTCGATGTGCACCGGCCGCGATGCCTTGGGACCGAGCCGCGCGTGGTTCTTGGCATTCGGGGTGAGCGCCGCCATGGCTGTCCTCCTGGTTCTCGGGTCGAGAGCCTAGCGGTTCCGCGATCGCCGTGAAAGAGCGAACGGCCGCAACGCGTTCGTTGCGCGGTTCGCGATACGCTGGGGTCCTTGCCGCCCGCCCACCCCCGCGCCGAGGCGCCGACCCCGGATTGAGCAAGATCAAGGCGTCTCGTGCCGCTTTGGCGCAGGAGAAGTGAATGGAAACCCGGGCCCGCTACGTACTGGTGGGATTGTTCACGCTCGCAGCGATCCTGTTCGGCTTCGGCTTCGTCTATTGGCTGCAGGGCACCGGCGGCTTACACGAGCGCACGATCTATCGCGTGCGTTTCGAAAGTTCAGTTTCGGGGCTGCTCACCGGATCGGCGGTGCTGTTCAACGGCATGCGGGTCGGCGAGGTGACCGGGATCGCGCTCGGCATCGACGATCCCCGGCAGGTCACCGCGACCATCGCGGTCAAACCCGGGACGCCGGTGCGGGCCGACACGCAGGTCGGATTGGATTTCGGCGGCCTGATGGGCGGGACCGCCACAGTGTCGCTCGCGGGCGGCACGCCGCGCACGCCGATCCTCGCGTCGCCGCCGGGCGAGCCGCCGCCGCTGCTGATCGCCGACGCCGCGGCCGCGCAAGCCCTGACGCAGACGACACGCGAGATGCTTCGGCGCATCGACGCGATCCTGGCGGACAGCTCCGAGCCGCTGCACGGCACCCTCGCCAATCTCCAGACATTCTCCCAGGCGCTGGCGCGCAATTCCGATCGCGTCGACGGCATCCTGGCCGGACTCGAGCGCATGACCGGCGGGATCGCGGCGAAGCCCTCGCCGAGCTACGAGCTCACGGCCCCGCGTGGATTTCCCGGATCGGCCAAGCCGCCCAAAGGCCAGCTCGTGGTTCCCGAGCCCACGGCGCTCGTCGCGCTCGAGACGCAGAAGATTTTGATCCGGCTCGATGAAGGCGGGAGCGTGCCGCTGGACAACGGGCAATGGAGCGATAGTCTGCCCAAGCTCCTCCAGGCGAAAATCGTGCAGAGCTTCGAGAATGCCAATTATCTGCGCGCCGTCGCCCGGCCGTTCGAAGGCCTCACCGCCGATTTTCAGCTGCTGATCGACATTCGTGAATTTCAGCTTTCCACCGCCTCCGAGCCGGTCGGCGAGATCGAGTTGTCCGCCAAGATCCTGGGTGAGAACGGCCGCATTCTCGATGCGCGGATCTTCCACGCTGCCGCGCCGGCCAAGGCGGCGGACGCGAAAGCGGCCGCGGCCGCGCTCGATGCGGCGTTCAATAAAGCCGCGACCGAGCTGGTGGTGTGGGTTTCCGGAGTGATTTGAGGGAATGATCTGCGCGTAGCCGGATGGAGCGCAGCGCAATCCGGGAGTGCTGTTTTCCAGTCGGTCACAATCATCCGTGCTTTGCAGCTGAATCCCGGATTACGCTAACGCTCCATCCGGGCTACAAGCGCGGCCATCCCGGATTTCGCTGGCGCTTCATCCGGACTACGAATAATCCATGACCCGCGTATTTCTCACCCACACCCCGGACATGCTGCAGAACTATTACGGCGCGCGCGCCTTGGCGGCGCTCGAACGCCATGCCGAGGTCCGCATCAATCCCACCGGCCGGGTTCTCGACACGGATGCACTGGCGCAACGGGCGCGCGGCTGCGAGATCATCGTCTCGGACCGGCAGACCCCGGGGCCGGCGGCTTTCTTTCGCCAGGCGGAAGACCTCGTCGCGTTCCTGCGCTGCGCGGTCGACATCCGCAACGTCGACGTGGCGGCGGCGAGCGAACAGGGCATTCTGGTGACCCGGGCTACCCCCGGCTTTGCCGCCTCCGTTGCCGAAATGGCGGTCGGGTTCATGGTCGATCTCGCGCGCAATATCTCGGATTCGGTCCTGGTCTATCGCCAGGGCCGCGCTCCGGAGGCCTGCGCCGGACACCAGCTCAAGGGCGCCACCTTGGGGATCATCGGCTACGGCGTCATCGGCCGATATCTCGCGCCAATCGGCCAGGCGCTGGGCATGCAGGTCATCGTCAGCGACCCGTACCAGACCGTCACGGCCCCCGGCATTCGCCAAGTGGCGCTCGACGCGCTACTCGCCGAATCCGACTTCGTCGTATGCCTCGCCGTCGCGACCGAGGAGACCGAAAATCTGATGAACGCCGCGAGATTTGCGCAGATGAAGCCGAGTGCGTTCTTCATCAATCTGTCGCGCGGCAATCTCGTCGACGAGGCGGCGCTCGAGCGGGCGCTCGAGGAGCGGCGCATCGCAGGCGCCGCGATCGATGTCGGGCGCGCGCCCGACCAGATGCCCTCGCTCGAGCTCGCGCGCCGGCCCGACGTGATCGCCACGCCCCATGCGGCGGGTCTCACGCCGGAGGCGATCGAGCACCAGGCTTTCGATACGGTGCGCCAGGTCGCCGAGCTCGTTGCCGGGCGCGTTCCTCCGGGCGCCGTCAACGCGGAGACGGCGAGCCGGCTTGCTCGCCTGCGCAAAGGCTGAAGGCGGCGCGAATTCGGCCTGGCCGCGGGGCTTGCTTGACTCGATCCTCGGTGACGGCATTCGATACGCGGGCGGGGCGACATCGGAACAAGATCGCTCTCCGCCAGGGCGGATCCTGCGGGAGGAACTCCATGGCCATTTCCCCGATAGCGGCGCGCCGGCGGCGGATTGCATCCGGAGCCGTGCTGGCATTGGCGGTCGCCGGTTTCGCCGGTGACGGCCGCGGCCAAACCATGCAGCCGGTGACGTTCATCGTCGTCAACAACCTGTTCAGCACGCCCGGTTACGTCGCCGCCGAGAACGGCTATTGGGCCAAGCAGGGCCTCAATGTGAACGTCAAGCTGACCTCGAGCGGGCGCGCCGTGGTGCAGGCGGTGCAGGCCGGCGACGCGCAGTTCGGCCACGCGGCACTCTCCACCACGATCGCGTCCGCGCGCGCCAGCGGCAATCTGCTCAAGGGCGTCATGGCCTATTACAATGCCGCCGACTACATCGCCAAGGCCGGCGGACGCGCCATCATCGGCCGCAAGGACCGCGGCATCGACGCCGACAATCCCAAATCGATGGAAGGCAAGAAGATCGCGTTCCTCACGGGAAGCACCAACGAGGTCTATCTGCGCGAGTGGTTCCGCAAGCACAAGCTCGACATCGCCAAGTCGCAGCTCGTGAGCGTCCCGATCGAGAACATGCCGATCACCATCACCCAGGGGCTGGTCGACGCGGCCGCGCCGTGGGAGCCCTATTCGTCCCAGGCGATCCGTGAGCTCGGCCCCAATGCGGTCGTGATGAGCCGCGGGGAGGCCGGTCTGGTCGCCGATATCATCGGGGTCGTCGCCAACGAGGATTGGATCAAGCAGAACTACGATTTCATCGAAAAATTCGCGACCGGCATCGCGGAAGCCACCCTGTTCGTGCGCCGGCACCCGAAGCAATCCGCGGATATCGCCACCCGATTCCTTGACGGGCTGAACATCGCCGACGCGACCGAAGGGATCAAATGGCTCGATTGGGATCCGCGGGTGTCGATCTGCACGATCGAGGGGCTGGTGCGCACCGGCAACGAGATGATCCAGACCGGGCTCATCAAGAAGGACAAGCCGTTCGCCGGCGAGGATTTTTACGACGACACGGTTTTCCAGCGCGTGGTCGAAAAGCATCCGGAATTTTTTGCCGATCTCGCGCCATTGCCGAAGACGCTCGCCGAGTGCAAAGGTCCGCTTGGCTGAGCCGCATACTCGTTTCCCTCTCCCTTTGCGGGAGGGGGTGGCTCGTTGCGAGCGTGCGCGAGCAACGAGCCGGGTGAGGGGTAGGACCGTCGGAATCCGCTTCAGCAAGCAAGGTTGCAATGACCGCCGGCGAAAAGATCGTCGTCTCGAAGTTCCGGCATTTCTACGCGACCGCCGACGGGCCGGTGCAGGCGACCGATATGGTCGATCTTGCCATCCGGGCCGGCGAGTTCGTCACTCTGGTGGGGCCGAGCGGCTGCGGCAAGACCACGCTGCTCAAGGCGATTGCCGGCTTCCTGCGCCCCACCGAGGGAACGATTGCGTGCGACGGCAAGCCGGTGCGCGAGCCGGGCCGCGATCGCGGCGTGGTGTTTCAGGAGTTCGCGATCCTGCCGTGGCGCACGGTACGCCGCAACATCAGCCACGGGCTGGAGATCGCGCGGATGCCGCGGGAGAAACGCGAAAAAATCGTGGCACGGCTGATCGAGCTCACAGGGCTTTCCGGCTTCGAGCATCGCTATCCGCATGAATTGTCCGGCGGCATGCGCCAGCGCGTCGCGGTCGCCCGCACCTGGGCGGCCGACCCCGACGTGATCCTGATGGACGAGCCGTTCGCGGCGGTTGACGCCATGACCCGGCTGACCTTGCAGGAGGAGCTGGCGCGGCTCACCGCGGCGACGAAGAAAACCGTGTTCTTCATCACTCACAGCGTGGACGAGGCGGTGTTCCTCGGCGACCGCGTGCTGGTGATGACGCGGCGCCCCGGCAAGATCAAGGCGGTGATCGAAGTCCCCGGGCGCGCGTCCGGACGGGATTGGGAATCCTTCAAGCTCGATCGCGGGATGCAGGCAATCATCGAAAAAGTGCTGCGCCTGGTGCGCGAGGAACGCGGCGCCGCGGCGCCCGCCGCGTCGGATGCGCAACCCGCCGAGGCGCCCACATGAGCTTCGCAACCGCGCCGTCCGTTGCGGCGAAATCCCCCGGATCCGTCTCGGGAATAGGCGACGCATGGCAAATGTTGGGCGGCCTGAAAATCCTGCTGCCGTTCGCCGTTCTGGTCGCGATCTGGTGGGCGATCAAGGCGGCCGGCGATATCCCCGACAATCTCCTAGTTTCGCCGCTGCAGGCGTGGAACGCGTTCGTCCACCTCGTCACCTACGGCGTGATGGCGGAATACGCCAGTACCAGCCTCACCATGCTCGGCATCGCCGCGTTCATCTCCATGGCGGCCGGCGTGCCGATCGGATTCGCGGTCGGCGTCAACCGTTACGCCGCACACGCGCTCGAAGGATTCCTGCGGTTTCTGCAAGGCATCTCCGGCATCGCCTGGCTGCCGCTGGCGATCATCTGGTTCGGCTTCAGCCACACCACCACGCTGGTGATCGTGATCTACACGCTGATCGTGCCGATCATCTTCAACACCATGATCGGGGTGCGGGCGATTCCGGAGGGCTATGCGCTGGCGCTACGCTCGCTCGGCGCGGGGCGGCTGCGGCTGATCCTCGACGTCTATCTGCCGGGCGCGCTGCCGAGCATCGTCGTGGGCTTGCGTCTGGGCATGGGCTACGGCTGGCGCGCGCTGATCGCGGCGGAGATGCTGGTGCGCAAGGGCGGGCTCGGCGATCTCATCTTCGGCGCCCGCACGTTCGGCCAGATCGACCGCATCATGGTCGGCATGATCGTGATCGGCTGCCTCTACATCGTCGTCGACCGCCTGATCATCCAGCCGATCGAGAACCTCACCGTCGCGCGCTGGGGGTTGTTGCAGCGATGAGCCTCCAGACCACCATGATCCGCTTGCCGGCGTTGCCCGGTGTCAGTGGGTTGGCGTGGCGGCTGTTGCCGGCGCTGCCGTTCGTCCTCGTCCTCGTCGCGTGGACGCTCTTTTGGGCCGTATTCCATCCCAACAAGGCGACCTTGCCGCCGGTGAGCGACGTGGTCGAAGTGGTGTGGGCGCGCATGCGCGACGGCGAATTGCCCGCGCAGATCGCCGCGAGCCTCACGCGCCTGTGCCTCGGCGCCGGCGTCGGCATCCTCACCGGCATCGTCGGGGGCTTCATCGCCGGCCTCAATCGCAACGTCGCCGAATTTCTCAATCCGCTGGTGGTGTTCTTCAACGCCATCTCCGGCATCGTCTGGCTGCCGCTGATGATCGGCTGGCTCGGCATCGGCACCGCGCTCGCCGTGTTCGTGATCTGGAACACGGTGTTCTTCATCGTGTTCCAGAATACGGTGCTTGGCGTGCAGCTCGTCCCCGAGGTGCTGGAGCAGGGCGTGCGCGCGCTCGGCGGCGGGCGCCTGGAGACCATCCGCAGCGTCATCCTGCCCGGCGCGCTGCCCTATATCCTGACCGGCGTCCGCTCCGGGCTCGGCTTCGGTTGGCGCGCGCTGATCGCGGCCGAGCTCGTCGGCGCGCCGGACGGGCTCGGCCAGATGATCTTCGCGGCGGCCGACTACCACCGCTCCGACATCATCATCGCCGGCTGCCTGATCATCGGAACGATCGCGATTGCGATGGACCGCTGGCTGCTGATCCCGATCGAGCGCCGCACCATCGCGCGCTGGGGCCTCGTCCTCGACGCGACGAGAAAATCATGAGTGCGCCGGCCGACGCTGCGCCTCGCCGCGAAACATCTTCGCGCCGGCTGCTCGGCCGCGACGGGCGCAAGATCTTGATCGGCATCGTGCTGATCGTCATGGTGGTGTTCGGCCAAAAGCTGTACGGGATGGCGACGGCGGCGGGCCGGCTCGATCCGTCGCTGCGCGATGCGGCCGAACCGCGCAACGTGATCGTGGTGCTCGACTTCATGCCCGACCGCTTCCACAACGAGCGCATCGCTGCCTACGGCACCTTCGCGGGCCGCGACGGCGCCCTCAACCGCTATCGGCTGCGCGGCGTAACCCCGGAGAATCTGCGCCAGCTCGCCGCCATCCCCTGGGTCGCGCACATCGAGCCGATGCGGTGATCGGATGCCACGAGCGAACTGCAATCTCCTCCCTCCCCTTGAAAAGGGAGGGATGGGGTGGGGATCGCGACCCCTCCCGGCGCTAACGCGCCGACCTCCCCCTTTCCGGGGAGGTGGGAGCCTGCGGCACTGCTGAAGATGAACCGGCTGCCCCTCACCCGGCCTTCGCTCCGCTCGGGCCACCCTCTCCCCGCCGGCAGGGAGAGGGTAGTCACGCCCCCGCGGCAAGGCGGGTCGGGCGCTTGTTGGCGAGCGGCAGCACCACCGGCTCGTTGGTCTCCGCCGACAGATCGGCGGCCATGTAGAGCTCCATCACCTGCCGGGCCTCTTCCGGCTTGACCAGGACCGGCCGGTCGAGCGCGACCGCCTCGACGAAATGCACGGTCTCGCTCGCCATCGGCCCGGCGTAGACGTGGCCGACCGATTCGCCCGGCATGCTCGACATCGGGAACCAGGTGCCGTCTTTGAGCGTGCGCAGCATCACGTCGCGATGGGTGTCGTCCACGACGAGCGCGCCCTCGGTTCCGACCACCTCGATCCAGGTCTGGGAAAAATTCGGATAGCCGGGCGGCAGGCTCCAGCCGCCGCCGACCACGAATGTGAGACCGCTGTCGAGCGTGACCATGGCCCATTGCAGGTCGGGCACGTCGCCGCCGCTGATCTCGCGCATCGCGCCGTAATTTTGCTGCGAATAGACCCGCACGGGCTTTGCCGGTGTGAGGCACCACAGCACGAAATCGATGTCGTGGGTGGATTCCATCGCGGCGGGCGACAGCTTGACCCGGCCGCTGATTTTTCTGCCGAGCCCGCGGGTGATGTGGCGACTGACCAGCACGCTTACCGGCTTGCCGATGGTGCCGTCGGCGATCGATTTCTTCACATAGGCGAATTTCGGATTGAAGCGCTGCGAATAGCCGATGGTGAATTTGAGCCCGCGCGAGCGGGCGAGCGCGATCAGCTCGTCGGCCTCCGATAACTCGATCGCGATCGGTTTTTCGAGAAACACATGCTTGCCGGCGATGAGGCAGTCGCGCGCGATCGGGAAATGCGTGGTCTCCGGCGTGGCGCTGATGAACACCGCCGCGATCGCGTCGTTGTCGAGCAGCTTGCGATAATCCGCGACCGCGGTTTTCGGCCGGGTCGCGGCCGCGACCTCTTTCAGGCGCTCGGGCCGCGTCTCGGCGATATGCAGCGCCTTCACCAGCGGGTTGGCGGCGCAGGTCTCGGCGCGGATGCCGCCGCACCAGCCGGTTCCGATGATGGCGACTTCGATCGGCTCCATGGACTCTCCTGTTTGATCACTTACCGTGAATGGTCCGGCTACGTTGGTCCGAGCCGGCACCGCAGCATGTTGGACCGCCATCCTTGAATCAAGTGGGTTCACCGGAACACGCAGTCGGCATCACGGCAACCGTTCTACGGCGGGCGGCGCCCAGCGGCCCTCCAGCACCGAGCGCCGCGGGGCGTAGAGGCGCATCGTGAGATTGAACGGGCCGGCGGGGGCGGGGATCCAGTTCGTTTGCCGCTCCGGGGCAGGTGGCCCGGCCTGGATGAGGATTTCCAGCGAGCCGCCCGGCTCGTAGCGGATCGGGTCGCGGTCGCCGAGCGCGTACCGGTCGATTGCATTGCGGGCCGGATAGCCGTCCAGATCATAGAGGGTGACCGACCAGAACGCGTCGACCGGCGGCAGCTCGCCCGGCTTGAAGCGGATCGCATAGCTGTTGGCGCCGTCGAGCGGCTGGTTGTCGCTGTCGACGGACGTGCCCGGATACACGGCATCTTCCGGCAGGTTGGCGCCGAGGCCGTCGGCCGCGACGATAGCGCGGCGCAAATAGGCGCTGCCGTACACGCCGATGAAGTCGGTGCTGATGCGCCAGCCGTTGACGCGCCGGCCGAACGCCCCACGCTGGGCTTGCATGAGTGTTCGCCCGTCGGCTGCCGCGCGGTCGAGCGCCTGCCGGATCGGGGCATCGGGCGGGTCGAAGCTCTTGTCCGGCTCGATGCCGATCCGCCGCAGCCGGGCGAGCATCGGCTGGTCGATGGCATGCGGCGGATGCAGCTTCATGAGCTCGGCCGCATAGGCGAAGAATCGTTCCGCGGACATCGCGCCGACCTGCCGGGGCGCGGGCGTCCTCATGTCCACGCCCAGGCTGAAACTGCCGGACGGCGGTTGCGGGTCGCGGCCCCATTCCGACAGCGGCGTCACTCGCAAGCCGTCCTGAATCTTGTGCACGATCGGATAGTCGCCCGCGCCGCGGGTCTCGATCCGCCCGATGATCCAGACGTAGGGCGTCGGCGCGTCGATGCGTCCGATCCCTTGGGGCAGGCTGCCCTGCCATCCGGGCAGCGCCACGGCGAAATGTCCGGCGCCGGTGGTCCGCTCAGCGATCACCGCGAACACGTCGGTCCACATGTCCATCAGCGGCAGCAGGTAATAGCGCTCCGACGCCGCCGGCACCGTCACGATGACCGGTTCCTTGCTCACGTCGAGCCACGTCACGGAATAGAGCGTGTCGAAATTCGGCCGCACCACGGTCTTGGAATCGGGGGTAGGAAAGGCGCGGACGTGGAGCAGCGCATTCATCGGCCGTGTGCGGAGAAAGCCGCCAGGCGGCACGTTGGTCATTTGCGACCGCGTGATGTCCATGAGCACGAGCGGATAGAAATAGAGATAGGCCTCGAGCCCGATCTCGTAGGCCTGCTGCGGCGATGCCGCGGGCGCCGCGCGCACCGGCGTCGCAGCCGCAATCGGCAAGGTCATGGCGAGCCCCGTGAGAATGGCGAGAAGCCGCATCGGTCCGGTCACGTTTGCATCCTATCGAAATCATCGCCGTCTAGCGCGGCTTCCAGCGGGCGGAGCGTTTTTCGGCAAACGAGGCCAGTCCTTCCGCGGCTTCGACGGATTGGCGTTTGCTCGCGTGGCTCTCGACCAACCGGTCGAACGCCGCCGCGTCGAGATCGGCGAATGCCGCGCGCAGCGCCAGTACCTTGGTTTCGGCAACCGCCTCGGGACCGTTCTCGAGCAAATGGCCGAGCGTGCGCTCCCCCGCCGCCGCGAGCTCGGCCCGCGGCACCACTTCGTGAACGAGGCCGATCCGTCTTGCCTCCGCCGCGCCGAAGCGTTCGCCGGTCAAGGCGTAGCGGCGCAGCTGACGTACTCCCATCGCGTCGGCAAGCTGCGGCAGGATGATGGCCGCCGTCAGGCCCCACCGCACTTCCGCGATCGAGAACACGGCGTCCTCGGCCGCGATCGCAACGTCGCACGCCGCGACGATGCCGGTTCCCCCGCCGAAACAGCCGCCATGCACGAGCGCAACCGTCGGTACGGGCGCCAGATTGAGGCGCTGCACCGCTTCCGCGGTCGCGCGCGACACCCGGACGTTCTCCTCGGGCGATGATTTCCGCACCGCATCGATCCACTTGAGATCGGCGCCGGCCTGGAAATGCCGGCCGTTGCCCTTGATCACGATCGCGCGCAGGGGATCCGCACTGGCGAGCGCTTCGATTGCCGCGAGCAGACCCTGGATGAGATCGCCGTCGTAGGCATTGTTGACCTCGGGTCGGTTAAGCACGACGCTCGCGACCCCGCGCGGGTCGACGCTCCACAGCACCGGGCCGATGGAATTCGTTGGCGGCATTGCGCCCTCCTATTCTGGGGCAGGTGCCGAGCGCATGATGCTGCGCTCTTTGCGTGAGGCACGACGGATCAATCCAGATCCTCGCCGTCCATTCCGGCGTTGCGGCGCGCGCGGGCGACGAGCTCGGTGACGACCGGGCCGACCGCGGCCGGATCCTCGACCGGCTCGGCGGCCGGGCCGCGGTGCCAGCCTTCCATCACCGCGAAGAAGCCGCCGCCGACTTCGAAGACGCGGCCGGTCACGTGGCCGGACTGCGCGCTGGCGAGCCAGACCACGATCGGCGGCACCCAGCGCGCGTCGCGCCGAGCGCGCTGCTCCGGCGAGAGCCACCGCAGATCTTCGGTCATGCGGGTCTGCGCGTGCGGCATGATGGCATTGGCGGTCACGCCGTAGCGCTTGAGCTCGCGCGCGGCGATGATGGTGAAGGCGGCGACGCCCGCCTTGGCGGCACCGTAGTTGGTCTGCCCGACGTTGCCGAACAGCCCCGAGCTCGACGAGGTGTTGATCAGCCGCGCGTCGACCGGCCCGCCGCGCGACTTGCTCTGCTCGCGCCAGTAAGCCGCGGCGTGACGCGCGGGCAGGAACGTGCCCTTCAGGTGCACCCGGATGACGGCATCCCATTCCTCCTCGCTCATGTTGGCGAGCATGCGGTCGCGCAGAATGCCGGCATTGTTGATCAGCACGTCGAGCCGTCCGAATGTTTCGACCGCCTGCTCGATCAGCCGTTTGGCGCCGTTCCAGTCGCTGATGTCGTCGCCGTTGGCGAGCGCCTCGCCGCCCGCCGCGCGGATTTGCGCGACAACCTCGTCGGCCGGGGAGGGGTCTTTGCCGCTCCCATCGGTGGCAGCCCCGAGATCGTTGACCACCACCTTGGCGCCGTGGGCCGCGAGCATGCGCGCGTGCTCGCGGCCGATGCCCCGTCCCGCCCCGGTCACCACTGCCACCCGGCCTTCGCACAGGCTGTTCATCGCCTCGTCCTCCCCATGCGCCTTACGTTTCCGATTCGCGCCCCTGGTCGGAAAAACGCGTTACGTAAAGTCGAGAACCTTACTTCGGCATGCGCGCCTCGAGGCTTGCCATCGCGCTGCCCAATAGCTTTCGCACGTGCGCGGCCGCGGTAGGGTCGAGCGCGCTCGGGTCGAGGTAGAAATCGAGTCCGTGCAGGTGCTCGCTGAAGGTGCGCGTCTGCCGGCCCGAAGCATCGAGCGTGCTCTCGATCGCGTACGGGACGACCTCGCGGCTGATGCCCTTCATCGAGATCGCGGGCAATGGATACGCGGTGACGATGTCGCGCACCAGCGCATAGGTCTCGTAGCTGATCACGATGTGGCCTGGCTCGGCGATCGACTGCAAGCGCGCGGCGAGATTGGCCTCCGCCCCGATGATGGTGTAATCCATGCGGTCGGCACTGCCGAAATTTCCGACGTTGCAGAAGCCGGTATTGATACCCATCCGCACCCGGAACGGATTTTCGATTCCGGCCTTGCGCCATTTCGCATTGAGCTCGGCCAGCCGCCGCTGCATCGCGACCGCCATGCGCAGACAGGCATTGGCGTCTTCCGCGGTGCCCCTGGTTTCCGGGTCGCCGAAGAAGATCAGAATGGCGTCGCCGATGAACTTGTCGAGGGTTCCGCCGTGCTCCAGCGCGATGGTCGACATTTCCGTGAGGTATTCGTTGAGCAGAAGCGCAATCTCCTCCGGCTGCATGCGCTCGGTAGTCGCGGTGAAATCCTTGATGTCCGAGAAGAAGATCGTGAGTTTCTTGCGCTCGGTGTGGATCGTGACGTCGGTCTGCCCGGTGAAGATGCTCTTGTAGATCTGCGGCGAGAGGTACCGCGAGATCTTGGTCGACACCGAGGCGAGGAACTCGTTGTTCGCTTCGAGCTCGCGGTTCATGCCTTGGATCGTCGCCGCTTGGCGCCATTGCAAGGTAATGAAAGCGAGGCCGCTCGCGGCGGCGAAGCCGAGGTAGATCAGGAGATATTGGAACGACCAGATGTTGGCCGCGATCGGCTGGGCCACGGTGATCTCCTGGATGCCGCGTACGTCGCCGACTTTCCAGTCGGTCTTGGGACTGTCCGGATGGGTATTGTGACAGGCCACGCACGTCGTTCCCATGATGATCGGGGTGATGTGCCGGATGCGATCGGTGAGCAGCGACCAGCTCGCCTCCATTGGTTGCTGGTTCGGGTTGTCTCGCAGCGAGGCCAGCGCCCGGGTCTCGAACTTGTCGAGCGCATGAGCCGCGCGGTTCTTGAACGGAAAGTCGGATACGAACCGGTAGGAAATATTCGCCTGCTGCTCGTTGATGACGCGGCCGAGCTCGAGCGAAAGCGTCGCAGGAATGGGAATCGCGCCGGGGACCTCCTCGTAATTGGGAAGGACCCTGGTCGACCCCGGTGAGGCCAGCACGCGTCCGACGATGTGGCTGGCGTAATAGCCGCGGATGCCGGTGATGACCGAATTCAAATCGCTCGCCTGGCGGCGCAGCGAGCTCTCGCTGAGATTGCGCAGGTCGAGCCAGACGGCGAGCGGCAGCGTGAGCAGCAGGACGGGTACGAGAAAGCTGAGGAACGCGCCTCGCGATCTTGCGCCTCGGGGAAGCATGGCTTTCATGGGCGATATCCTGTGGCAGGCTTTCAGCGTCTACGCATGCCGAGCCCAAGTCAAAGCCCGGGGCCGGCCCGCCTTCTTGCACCAGTTTGACTGCCGGTGGCCGGATCGGCGCCGCACTGCGTTAACAATCGCTTAGCCGGGGTTGCCGCTGGGTTTCATTCGTGCCAAACAGGCGCCAGCAAGATGCATCCAGCATGGCCAAGGACGGGAGGAATAAAGATGAAACGTCGTGACGTACTCAAGGCCACCGGCGCCGGGTTTGCCGCCGCGGCGATTGCCAAGCCGGCGATCGCCCAGTCCATGCCGGAGCTCAAATGGCGGTGCACGTCGAGCTTTCCGAAATCGCTCGACACGCTCTACGGCGCTGCCGAAATCTTCGCCAAGGCGGTGGCCGAAGCGACCGAGAACAAGTTCCAGATTCAAGTATTCGCGGCCGGCGAGATCGTTCCCGGGTTGCAGGCGGCGGACGCGGTGACCAACGGCACGGTGGAGATGTGCCACACCGCCTCCTATTATTACGTCGGCAAGGACCCGACCTTCGCGCTGCCCTGCGCCGTGCCGTTCGGGCTCAACTCGCGCATGCAGAATGCCTGGATATATTTCGGCGGTGGGCTCGACCTGACCAACGAGTTCTACAAGAAATACAACATCTACTCGCTTCCGGCGGGCAACACCGGCTGTCAGATGGGCGGCTGGTTCCGCAAGGAGATCAAGGAGCCGAGCGATTTCAACGGGCTCAAGATGCGCATCGGCGGTTACGCCGGCCGGGTGCTGCAGAAGCTCGGGTGCGTGCCGCAGCAGCTCGCCGGCGGCGACATCTATCCGGCACTGGAAAAAGGCACCATCGACGCCGCCGAATGGGTCGGCCCGTACGATGATGAGAAGCTCGGGTTCTACAAGGTCGCGCCGTACTATTATTATCCGGGCTGGTGGGAAGGCGGGACCATGATTCACGCGTTCATCAACATCGACAAGTGGAGCTCGCTCAGCCCGACCTACAAGTCGATCGTGCGCACCGCAGCCGATATGACCAACGTCTGGACGCAGGCGAAATACGACGCGGTGAACCCGGCTGCGTTGCGGCGGCTGGTTGCCGAGAAGACGCAGTTGCGGCCGTTCTCGCAGCCGATCATGGATGCCTGCTTCAAGGCTGCCAACGAGGTCTACGACGAGGTGTCGGCCAGCAATCCGATGTTCAAGAAGATCTGGGAATCGATCCGCGATTTCCGCAACGAAGAGTACCTATGGTGGTCGGTGGCGGAGTACAACAACGACAATTACATGATCCGCCACACCCGCGGCTGATCGGCCGCAACCTAGGCTCGGTCGAGAAAAAACCCCGGGACCGAACGGTCCCGGGGTCGTTGTTTGCGCCTCCGCAATACGCCGCTACGCCCGGGTGCGAGTGCGGATCTGGAAGGTATCGAAGCCGTATTCCGCGATCTGCCACCACAGATATTGGTCGTTGCGGAAAGCGAGCGTCGATTCCCAGACCTTCTTGAACAGCGGGTTCTCGGCCGAGATCTCGTGATAGAGTTCCAATGCGGCATTGAGGCTGGCTTCCATCACGGCCGGCGGGAAGGGCCTCAGCTGGGCACCCTGCGCCACCAGCCGTTTCAGCGCCGCGGGATTCTCGGCATCGTATTTGGCAAGCTGCCATTCGTGCTGCAGCGCGCAGGCGGTGCGGATGATCGACTTGTAGGCCGGGTTGAGCTCGTTCCACTTGTCGAGATTGATGAAATTGCTGCCCTGGGCGCCGCCCTCCCACCAGCCGGGGTAGTAGTAATATTTGGCGATCTTGACGAAGCCGAGCTTCTCGTCGTCGTAGGGGCCGACCCACTCGGCGGCATCGATGGTGCCCTTCTCCAGCGCCGGATAGATGTCGCCGCCGGCGAGCTGCTGCGGGACCACGCCGAGCTTGGCCATCACCCTTCCGGCGACCACGCCTCCGATGCGCATCTTGATGCCGCGCATATCATCGACGGTGGTGATCTCCTTGCGGAAGAAGCCGCCCATCTGCGCGCCGGTGTTGCCGGCCGGTATGCCGTAGGCGTTGAATTTCTTGTAGAGCTCGTTCATCAGCTCCATGCCGCCGCCGAACCGCTGCCAAGCCAGCTGCATGCGGGCGTTGAGTCCGAACGGCGCGGCAGTCCCGAACGTGAAGGTCGGATCCTTCCCCGCGTAATAATACGCCGCGGTATTGCACATCTCGACGGTGCCGTTCGAGACCGCGTCGAGCGCCTGCAGGCCGGGCACGATCTCGCCGGCGGCGAAACACTGGATCTGGAACTTGTTGTCGGTCGCTTCCGCCACCGCCTTGGCGAAGATTTCGCCGCCACCGTAGAGCGTGTCGAGCGATTTCGGAAAGCTCGACGTCAGGCGCCATTTCAGCTCGGGCATGGACTGGGCGATTGCCGGCGCGGCGATTGCGCTCGAAGCCAGGCCGGCGCCGCCGGCCTTGAGGAAATCACGGCGTTTCATTGGTCTCCCTCCAGATGGCTTGTTGGATCGCTCCGTTAGAGGCGGCCAGCATGGACCTTTCGCGTGGTCGGAACAAGCTCGCCGCTGCCCGCGAAGCGCTGCTGCGCCGGATCTCACTTGTTCGACGGCGGACCGAAATCCGGCAGCGGCGGAATGTCGGGCGCCTGGATATCGATCCGCACCTTGGAGGGATCGACCAGCGACCCCAATCCCTTGTAGTGCATCACCATGGCCGGGAAGGCGATGACGATCCCGACCATGATGACCTGGATGACGACGAACGGGACGGCGCCCCAGTAGATCTGTCCGGTGGTGACCGGGTCGGTGCGCTTGCCGGAAACGCGGTCGATGAAGGTCTCCCTGGGGGCGACCGAGCGTAGATAAAACAGCGCGAAGCCGAACGGCGGGTGCATGAACGAGGTCTGCATGTTGACCCCGAGAATCACCCCGAACCAGATCAGGTCGATGCCGAGGTGCTCGGCCGGCGGACCGAGCAGCGGAATGACGATGAAGGCGATCTCGAAGAAGTCCAGGAAGAACGCGAGCACGAAGACGAAGAAATTGACAAAAACCAGGAAGCCGACCGGGCCGCCGGGCAGGCTGACCAGAAAACTTTCGACCCAGCGATGGCCGTCGACCCCATAAAAGGTCAGCGAGAATACCCGTGCGCCGACCAGGATGAAGACCACGAAGGCGGAGAGCTTGGCGGTGGATTCCGCGGCTTGGCGCACCAAGTCCCAGCTCAGCCGACGTTTGAGCGCGCCGAGCGCGAGCGCCCCCGTCGCGCCCATGGCGCCGCCTTCGGTCGGGGTGGCGACGCCGATGAAAATCGTGCCGAGCACCAAAAAGATCAGGAACAGCGGCGGCACCATCACGAACGTCACTTGCTGTCCCAGCCGGGACAGAAAGCGAAAGCCGAAGAGCTTGTCGCACAGCCAGTTCACGACCGAGACCGCGAACGCGAAGACGATGCCGATGAACATCGTCAACACCACGTAGTCGGCGCCGTGGGTGTCGGAGCCGCGCATCGCCAGAATGCCGACCGCGGCGCTGGTGGCGGTGAGGACGGCAAGCGACAGCAACCCCCGCGCGCCGTTGTCCTCGCGGAATCCGACTGCGTCGGCCGGCAGCCCGGGCGCGTAATTCGGGAAGAAAATGGTGGTGATGAACACGAATACCGCATACAGGGCCGCCAACGTCAGGCCCGGGAGGAAAGCGCCTTCGTACATGTCGCCGACCGAACGTCCGAGCTGGTCGGCCATGACGATCAGCACCAGCGACGGCGGGATGATCTGCGCCAGGGTGCCGGAGGCGGCGATCACGCCGGAAGCCACCCGCCGGTCGTAGCCGTAACGCAGCATGATCGGCAGCGAGATCAGCCCCATCGAGATCACCGATGCGGCGACCACGCCGGTCGTCGCCGCCAGCAACGCCCCGACGAAGATCACCGCATAGGCAAGCCCGCCGCGGACGGTGCCGAACAACTGCCCGATGGTGTCGAGCAGGTCCTCGGCCATGCCGGATCGCTCGAGCACCAGTCCCATGAAGGTGAAGAACGGGATCGCGAGCAGCGTATCGTTGCTCATGACGCCGTAGACGCGCTCGGGCAGCGCCTGCAGGAAGTCGGGAGTGAACAGGTTGAGCCAGATCCCGACCAGTCCGAAGATCAGGCCGTTGGCGGCGAGCGAGAAGGCGACCGGGTAGCCGATCAGCAGGAAGAACACCAGCGCCGCGAACATGATCGGCGCCATGTTTTGGATGAACAGCGCCGTCATAATGTCGTCCTCGGATCCGACGCCCCGCGCATCAATGCGTCTCGACCTTGATGTCTTCGATCAGGCGCTTGGCTTCCTCGACCAGCACTTCCTGGGTGGTGACCGTCGCCGTGTCGGGGATGAGGCCGCGCATGATAGCGAGGCGCTTGACCAGCTCCGAGATCCCTTGGAGGAACAGCAACGAGAAGCCCAGGAGCACCAGCGATTTTGCCGGCCATTGCGGCAACCCGCCGGCGTTCATCGATTGCTCGTTGATCTCATAGGAGCGCCGGAAGAACGGCAGTCCGGTGACGATCATGATGAGGCACAACGGCAGCAGGAACAGCGCGTGACCCATTACGTCGATGATATTGCGCACCCGCTTGGGAAGCATGTTGTTCACGATGTCGATGCGGATGTGCTCGTTCACCAGCAGCGTCCACGGCGAGCACAGCAGGAACACCATGCTGAACAGCACCCATTGCAGCTCGAGCCAGGCGTTCGACGAAGTGTCGAATACCTTGCGGACGGTGGCGTTGGTCGCCGAGATCAGCACCATGGCCAGGATGAGCCAGCTCACCCACTTGCCCAGGCGCTGATTGAATGCGTCGATGCCGCGGCTCACCGGAAGGAGAGCCTGGAGAATTTCGTCGAATATGCCGCGCACCCGTTTCCCCTCGCCGGCCGCAGGCTCGGCCGGGCATTCCTTGGCTGCCCCCGGCCGCGCGACCCCTCTCGCGCGGCTCCGAGCGAAAGCTTAATCCGAACCGCGCGTGCTCCGTCAATCGAAAGTTTCGGGTCAAACCAAGGGTGCTGCCGGGCTCTCGGGCCTTCGCCGCGGCATCGCTGGGGAGGAATGGACGCGCGAGCCGGATTCGGGGACGCTGTAGCCGAGGGACTTTCCCCTGCGGATGCATCGCAGTTCGGCCTGCCGAGGATCTCCCGGAGCCGCTACATTGTCCGTGGGCGACGGGGCAGGGGTAGGGAATGAACGATTCTGTGGGTGTCGAACGTCTATTTCGGTCTGAGCCTGCTCTGGGTCTCGACCGCGCTGTTCCTCCTCATCTACGCGGTGATCATTTCCGAGCAGATCAACCGCTCCGCGGTGACGCTCGTCGGCGCCGCGGTCGTGGTGCTCGTGACAAGATCGAGCCGTTGTGGTGGTCGCTCTCGCTCGGCGCCTGTCTCGGCGGCAACGGCACGCTGATCGGCGCGTCGGCGAACCTGACGGTAGCCGGAATTGCCGAGCGCAACGGCATCCCGTTCCGGTTCCTCACCTACACGATGTGTGCCTTTCCGATGATGTTGGTCAGCATCGTCATCAGCCACGTCTATCTGTGGTGGCGGTATTTCTGATGCTTCGAGCGCCACCTTCGGCGGCACGGCTTCGAGGACGGATGGTGCTCGACAGGCGCAACCCCAGCCTTCATGATGCCGGGGTCGCCACGCCGGACTAAGGCTCACGCCTTCGCGGGGGTGCTCGCATGCGGCGGCGGGAATTTCTTGCGTTCCTCGGCGGCGTGGCAACTGCCGCTTGGCCAAGCATTGGCCGATCCCAGCATCCCGGCAGGACGCGGCGGGTCGGCATCCTGCTGGGAGTTGCGGAAAGCGATCCCGAAGCGCAGAGCCGGGTCGGCGCGCTCCGGCAGGAATTGGAAAGGCTGGGCTGGGTCGAAGGCCGCAATATCCACATCGAGCAGCGATGGACCGGCGGCGACGCCGAACGTCTGCGTGCCTATACGGCCGAGCTCGTTGCATCCGCTCCGGACGTGATCGTCGCCAATCCGACCCCCAGTGTCGCGGCGCTCAAGGCGGCGACGCGCACCATTCCGATCGTATTCGCGCTGGTTTCCGACCCGATCTCCAGCGGCTTCGTCGAGAGCTGGGTGCGGCCGGGCGGGAATATCACCGGATTTACTAATTTCGAAACCTCCATGGCCGGCAAATGGTTACAGGCCCTGAAGCAGATGGCGCCGCGGGTCACGCAGATTGCGCTCGTGTTCAATCCGGATACAGCGCCGAGCGGGGGCGCGATCTTTTTGCAGCCGACGCGGGAAGCCGCTCCTCCGTTGGGCCTGACGGTGAAGTCCGCGCCGGTGCGCAGCGCCGCCGAGATCGCGGGGTTGACCGATCTGTCGGCAAGCGACGGGACCATCGGCCTCCTGGTGATGCCCGATATTTTCACCACGAACCATCGCGACGAGATCATCGCGCTCGCGGCGCGGCAGCGCTTGCCCGCGCTCTATCCGTTCCGTTTTTTTGCGACGAGCGGCGGCCTGATGTCGTACGGGATCGACACGCTCGACGTGTTCCGCCGCGCGGCATTTTACGTCGATCGCATTCTCAAAGGCGCCAAGGTCGGCGAGCTGCCGGTAGAAGGGCCGGTCAAATTCGAACTCGCCATCAACATGAAGACCGCCGATTCGCTGGGACTGACGGTGCCGCCGTCGCTGCTGGCGCTTGCCGACGAGGTGATCGAATGAGGCGGCGGGAGTTCATCGCGCTCCTCGGCGCCGCGCTTGCGTGCTCCATGGCGGCGGCTGCTCGCGCTGACGCACCGCCGCAGCCCGCGCCCCAGAACGGGAGCCCGCCGGCGGAACGGGCGGCGCAGGTCGTGCCGCAGCCGGTGCCGCAAGTCACGCCCCAGCTCAACGTTCCCGGTCCGCGGACGGTCCCCCGGCCGCCCGGCAATCCGGTCCAGCAGCTCTCGCCGCTTGGGGGAGCCAACCCCGCGGTGAGCACCGGCCGCGTCCGCCGCCGCGGCGCGCCGCGTGGCCGGCGCCTCCACCGACGGCATTCCGGATGAGCTGCGGCCGACGGATCAAACCGACGCTCGCTCCGGGGATAGCGAGCGGGACGATGCGCAACCGCGCTGCCTCGCAAATGTTAACCACGCCCGAGGCGGGTTGGGCACCGAATCTGATTTCGTGCTAAGGAACAAACCACGATTTTTGGAGTTGGATCGAACCGGCGGCCGGCTTCTTGCGGCCGGCCATATGCCTGAGGGAGAAATGCCATGCGAAAATTGATTCTGACAGCCGCTGCCTCGGCGGCGATCACGGCGTTGTCCTTGGTGCCGATCGGCGGCGCCCAGGCCATGACGCCGGGGAGTGCTTCCGGAGTTCGCGCCGCGCTGGCGCAAACGAATCTGACCGAATCGGTCGCCCGCTGCTATCGTCCGTGTCCCGGATGTGCGCTGGTCTGCCGGCGGGGCTATTACGGCGGCTATTACGGGTATCCCGGCTATCCGTATTACGGTTATCCCGGTTACTACGGCGGATATTACGGACCCGGGGTCGGAATTTATGGGCCGGGGGTCGGCATCGGCATCGGAATCGGGCCGCGCTGGGGCTGGTGACGCAGGCCTAGAGCTCGCCATTCGCCCAGGGCCCGTTCGCCCTGGGCGCGTCCGCCTGCGGTCACGGTGGGTCGTAATAGTGCATCTCGTAGAGCAAACAGCCGCGATCCGAGCGGAACGGGCCGTGATGGGCTCCCGGCGGCCGGCACGCGTACGTGAATGGCTCGAATGCGGTTCCACCGCGGCCGTTCTCGTCATTGCCGACCGTTAGGTCGCCGGAGACCAAGAACACCTCTTCCCAATAATCGTGCACGAACGGCTGCGTCGTGAAGACGCCCGGGCCGATGCGCAGCAGGCGCGTGCGGCTGCCCCGCTTGTGGGTCTCGTCCAGGGATCCCGAGAGGATCTTTTGCTGGATTCCGGACGGATAGCCGGCGGGAACCTCCCACCCGCTTTCCAGATCCAGCATGTAGAACTCGTCATGTGCCTTGTTCACGGCCATGGAGACCTCCGGCCTCGCAGTCGTTGTACGCAAACTCCGGTGCCGCAGCGTTGCTGCGCCAATGTAGTTCCTCCCGCCGACCAGGCGGCAGGCGTTCCGCCCCTCATCCAGGCCCTTCGGGCGAATTTCTCTCGCCCGGCCGCATTGCAATGCAAGCAGCGCCCGATAGCTTAGAGGATCGGCAGAACGCCGGCACGAGGGCTCGCCATGTCGATCGGCGCGGATCTGGTTTCCATTCGCATGATCGAGCGCAACGGGTGCGGCCGGTTCGCGCGGCTCACCATCGAGCGCCCGGCCAAGCTCAATGCGCTCGATCCGGCGACGATCCGCGCATTGACCGCGGCGGCAAGGCCGCTTTCCGGGGACGCGCATTTGCGCGCCGCCATCGTCACCGGCGCCGGTGACCGCGCGTTCATCGGCGGCGCCGACGTCGATACCATGGCCGGGCTCGATACGGCAGGCGCGGAGGCGTTCATCACGGAGCTGCATCATGCCATTGCGGCGATCCGCGCGATCCCGGTGCCGGTCATCGCCCGCATCAACGGCTATTGTCTGGGCGCGGGGCTGGAATTGGCGGCAGCCTGCGATCTGCGCGTGGCGTCCGACAATGCCGTGTTCGGCATGCCGGAGGTCAAGGTCGGCATGCCCTCGGTCATCGAGGCAGCGCTGCTGCCTCGGCTGATCGGCTGGGGACAGGCGAGCCGGCTGCTGCTGCTCGGCGAAAACATCCATGCCGCCGAGGCGCTCGAGATCGGACTGGTCGAGAGGGTGGTTGCTCGAGCCGAGCTCGATGGGGCGGTCGAGGCCTGGATCGACGCCATATTGGCGGCGGGGCCGAACGCCGTTCGCCTGCAGAAGGCGCTGATGCGGGAGTGGGAGCGGCTTTCGTTGGATGCCGCGATCCAGTCTGGAATCGCGAGCTTTCGCGCGAGCTTTTCCGGCGATGAGCCGCATCGCATGCTGAGGAGCTTCCTCGAGCGGCGCCGGATGTCGCGCGACTGAAGGATCGCCGATGATTTTCGGCAGGGGTCTCGGAAGCAAATCCAAGGGTCGTGCTCTGCCGCGTGTACCCGGGTGGTGCAAGCCTTTCAGCGTCACCTCCGCCCCGCGCGCGTCGATGGGATCGCCGATGGATCGACCTTCCCACCCTGCAACGTCTGATCGCAAGCTTGGAATCGCGAGACCACCTGCGTCCGCGGCCGAGCACGCGCGGGGAGGAGCGGCGCCGCCGAGCACGCTATGATACAATACCGTTGCATCAGCAGAGAGGATGCTGGCCGATGTTCTCGAACCTCAAAACGGCATTGAGCCGCCTGTTCGGCGGACGAGGCGCGGGCGAATCCCGCGAGCCGTCCGCGCCGCCTGTCGAATACCGAGGCTATCGCATCCGTCCGGCGCCGTACCGAACGCAAGGGAAGTATCAGACCGCGGGTGTCATCGAGAAGGACAGTCCGGAGGGGTTGAAAGAACACCGGTTCGTTCGCGCCGAAACCCACGAGAGCAGGGAGGACGCGATCGCCTTCTCGATTTCCAAGGGCAAGCAGATCATCGATGAACGCGGCGACCGCGTCTTTGCTTGATCGCAATGATGCCGATGCCGACAACTCTCCAGTCGTCATGGCCGGGCTGCCCCGGCCATCCACGGCTTCCATGCATCGGGGCTCATATCGTGGATGCCCGGCACAAGAGCCTGCTCCCGACTTGATCCGGGGCCGGGCATGACGAGCTGAAGGAGAACAACGTCGCCTCAGCAACCGCTGCAAATGTTGAGCTTGCGGCTGATTTCCTTGTCCAGTTTTTCGATGGTCCTGTGTGTCGAAGACGCCTCTTGTTTGTGAGCGCTCGGCGCTTTCGGGCGCTCGCGGCCGGGAGCCGGTTGCTGCCTTGGTCCTGCGGGCGCCGGCGAAGTCGGGGCCGTGCCGGCAGCGGGGCCGGCTTGCGGGGCCGTTGCCCGACTGCCGGTCGCGACGGTCCGGAATGTTTCCGCATCGGGCCCGGCAGGATCGGCGGACGCTGCCGGTGTCACCTCGGCGGCGGCAGCCGCGCCCGGGTTCTCAACCTGATCGGCAGGCTCGGCAGCAAGCTCGGACGGGCTCGGAGTGCTTGCCGTCGGCGGGGCGGGGATGACAACGGCGGGCTTCCCCGACAAGACCGAAGTCGGCGGGTGATAGTAGGACCACAGCAAAACCCCCGCCAGGATCGGTGCCAGGATGACGCCGAGACGGATCAGCAGGCTATATGGTCGCCCCTCAGCCATCGAAGCGCTCGCCGCGCACGAGAAACCGTTGCCGAAATGCGCCGCCCGGTTCGCAAAGCCTGTCGGGCGGATCCGTTCGCCGTTCCCTCTATAACGACTATTTCACGGAAACGCGCTCAAGGAAATTGGAAGGGTGTGTGCTGAAGCGCCGGAGTCGACGCGGCCCGCTTATCCTCGAAACAGCACGATATCGAACATCGCCAGCTTGGAGTCCGGCTCAAGCTCGGGGGGCGGCGGCAGCAGCCTGACGACCAGCAGTTCCTTTCGCTCGGCGCTATTGAGGAGACGGTCCGTGTCGTTATAGGGCTCGTTTTCAAAATACATCTGCGTCACCAATCTATCCTCTCGGCCCGTCACCTGGAAATGGATGTGAGGCGGCCGCATCGTGTTTGGTCCGGCAGGATACGCGCCGGGCTTGATCGTGTTGAAACCATAGCGGCCTTCTGCGTCCGTGCTCAGCACGGCGGCCCCGTCGAAATTGGGATCGAGCGGCGCCGGATTAGTGTCGCTCGGGTGGCGATAGCGTCCATAGCTGTTGGCTTGCCAGACCTCGATCCGCGCGTCCCGGACCGGCTCGCCGGAAAGATTCAGCACCCGCCCGGTCACATGGAGTTGCTGTCCGCTCGCCCGGCGCGAGGCGTCCCGCGGTCTCGTCAGATCGGCGGTCCTCGTCCAGATTTTCGTGACCGGGTAGAACGGCCCGAGGATCTGGGCCGGGGTAGGGCGCAACAGGGCTTCCGCCGCGGCGAGCTTGGCCGAGGAAAGAATGCCGGTGCCCGCGACCACGGCGGACATTTTCAGGATTTCCCGGCGGCTGAGATCGCCGATGCAATAGCTCGCCATCCCACGCCTCCTCGGCGAACCGACCGCTTTGACCGCCCGGCGCTGCCGGGTGAACCGATATTATTTCGTTGATGAGCTGCGGACCAGCGCAGCCGACCCCTGTCGTCTTTCGGGAATTGCCGTAATATCCTGCGGGCGGGCGGCCCCCGGCCTGCCCTGCGTGCAGGCGTGCCGCCGCGAGGCTCGGGAAGCGCCGGATGCTCGACGACAATGACGATTGGCCGGTCGGCTGTCCGCGTTGCGGGCAGCGAACGCTGAAGCGGGTCGCATGGCTCAAGGCCAACACGCAGCTCCGCTGCGACGGCTGCCGCGCGACCCTGTGGTACCACCAGGACACGTTTCTCCGCGAGCTCGATCAAGCGCAACGCGCGATCAAGGATTTCTCGCGGACGGTGCGGCTGAAAAAGCAGGAGCTCTGACTTTGAGCGGGTCCGGCGCGCCGGCTGCTCGGCGACGGCGTCGGCGGCAACCAGGCCGGGCTGCAGGAGCTTGAAATGTCCGCCGTGGTGATCGAGGCGACGAACGGTCTCGACGGCAGGACCTACTACGCTTCGATCGTCCCGAAACAACAAGTGATCGAGTATTGGCTGGCTCCGACATCGCCTGCGGGCGGCGCGGAGCGGCAAAGTACGCCGATTACTCTCAAGGCGACGGCGACAGCAAGCAATTCCATATTCGCAATGAGCAATCCGCCGCTCCTGGTCGTTTGCTACGGACTCGGTCGGCTCGAATTCGACGCATTCTGCGCGCTGGTTGTGCAGATTCTGTCGACCTGCGATTTGTCGGCATTGCCGAGCGCTGCAAACAGACTGGGGATCGACAAGATTTGCGCTCGCCATGGGGTCATCGCGGACCAAGGTGAATTTCGCGCCTCGCGATCTTCCAGGCCGGTAACGTTTCTCATGCTGTTCGACCACGACTCCACGGCAAGGGGCTATTAGGCGTATGGGTGCGGGCAGTCGGGCTCGCGGATCGGGCGGCTCGCGATGCGGCACAAATCGTCGAACGGGGTGAGGGGAGAAAATCCGACCGGCAATATCTGCCCGGAACTCCCGGGCATTGCGCAATCAGCGGATCACTTCCATCCGTACCGGAGCGATGCCGGCGCCCTTCATGCCGATGGCGCCCGCGGCGCCGTCGGACAAATCGATCGACCGATTGCGCAGGAAGGGACCGCGGTCGTTGATCCGCACCGTGACCGATTGGCCGTTTTTCAGGTTGGTGACCCGGACCTTGGTGCCGAACGGCAGTGTGCGGTGGGCGGCGGTCAGCACATTCGAGCCGACCCGCTCGCCGGTTGCCGACCGTCCGGAATAGAAGCTCGCCGTCCCACGCGATCCGCCGCCGAGATCCGCGACGTGTTCGGGCGCCGAGGGAGTCGATCTGGCGGTCTCGTAGCCGCGGTGATGATGGGAATAGCCAGCGGAATATCGCGTCCCGGGCGCACTGCACCCTGCCAAGCCGAGCGCTATCAGAAGCGCAATTGCGCGCGTCAGCGTCCCCACCGCCGAATCCCCCATTCCGCGTGCCGTGATCCTGCGACGCGGTTGTGTCCAAAATGGGACAGCAACCCGAGACTATCATCTTTTGGGTTTAAAACTTCGTTCAACCTGCGCAACCAACAGGAATTTGCGGATCCGGGTTGGCTGTGGACGTGTAGTCAACGCCCCGGAAGCCCGAACTCCGGGGGTGGCGGCAGCATCTGGTCGAGCCGGCGCCGGAGCTCCTGATCGGTCATCGGGGTAGCGGAGGTGCGGCTCGCCTCGCCGGCGTTCTCGCCGACGTGGACGAGCTGGGGAAACAGCAGCACGGCGGCAAGCACCGTCCATTGCGCGATCAGGAACGGCAGCAGCGCGCGGACCAATTCGCGCAACCCCAGCGTCTGGCGCAGCGTGCCGCGCGCCATCATCAAGGCGTAGCCGAACGGCGGCAGCAGGAAGCTCGTCTGCAAGGTCAGCAGCACCAGCACGGAGACCCAGCGGGCGTCGGCCACGCGGATCAAGAGCGGCGGCACGGCGATCGGGACGATGACGAAGATGATCTCGAAGGCGTCGAGCACGAATGCGGAAAGCCCGATGGCGCCGAGCACGATCGCCACCACGCCGAACTCGCCGGCGGGAATGCCGGTGATCCAGTCGCTCACCAGGCGGTCGGTGCCCAGCAGCCGCAAGACCAGGGTCAAGCTGGTGGCGGCGATGAGCAGCGCGAACAATGCGCCGGTGATGGCGAGGGCGTCGCGGAGAACGCCGCGCAGCACGGCGCCGCGCAAGGCTCCGGTGACGAGCCCGGCGCTGAGCAGAACGAAGGCTCCCATCGCCGCCGCTTCCACCGCATAGAAATAGCCGGTCGCCACGCCGCCCAAGAGCGTGAGCAGCGCGAGCAGCGTGACCGCGGCGAGCAATGCCTCCTTGCGATGCAATTTCGGTGGCGCGGGAGCAGCGCTTGGCGGGATGCGTCGGCCGGCTCGCCACGACAGCGCCAAACACAGCACGAGAAAAATCGCGGCCGGCGCCAGCGCGCCGTGGAAGACGTCCTGGGTGTTGATCACGCGGTCGGTCCGGCCGGTGGAAGTGACGGCGATGGTGTGGGCGGAGAGCATGGCGTCGCCGAGCAGGATGAGCACCAGCGACGGCGGGATCACCACGCCGAGCGTGCTCGCCACCGCGACGGCGGCGAATTGCGTCGGCTTGGGCACGCCGCTCTCGGCGAGCCGCGGCGCGATTACCCGTGAGAGCGCCAGCACGCTGGCGCCGACCGAGCCGTTCATCGGGCCGAGCAGCGCGCCCAGCGCCATGCCGGAAACGAGCGGGGCCGACGGCCGTCGCGGGAGCAGGGAAAGTCCAGCGCGATAGAGCGCGTCGGCGATGGGCAGGCGGTCGAGCAACAGCCCCATGGTCACGTAGAGCGGCAGCGCCTGCAATAAGTCGTTCTCGAAGAGGTTGATCAGGCGCGAGGGGAGCGCGGCGAGCAACGAAAGCGGCACGGTATCGGTCAGCACGGCCAACGCCGCGCCGATTGACGCCACCCCGATCAGGATCACGAAGGCCGGCAGGCCCGTGAGGACGATCCCGAGCGCGACCAGGACCAGGAGACCGAGGCCTGCGGCCGGCATCAGGGGTTTCGACGCGGCCGCGCGATGTCAATCGCGGCCTGGGCGAGCATCAGCGCGGCCAGAATCCACAGCGCGGTTTTGATGAGGAAATAGCCGGGATTGTTGGTGTCGGGAAACGCTTCGAGGCCGCGGATCGAGCCGAGCACGATATCCTTGCTGCCGAGGAGGACGTACAGTGCCCAGGGTATTAGCAAGATGGCTCCGAGCCGCGTCAGCGCCTGGCGTATGCTTCCCGGATAGAACCGTGCGACGGCGTCAGTGCCGAGATGGGTGCCGGCGCGGGTCGCTGCGGTGACGCTGACGGCGACGTAGATCGCGAAGATCCACTGACCGAGATCGTTGGCTTCCCGCGAATAGAACCGGAAGACTTCGCGCAGCGGCCACTGCAGGAACAGCAGCACGACGATGGGGAGCACCAGCCAGCCGGTGAGCGCCAGCAGCGAACCGATCAGCCGATCGAGCGCGGACAGCAGGCGGGCAAGGTTCATCGGGCCGGCCTCGGGATACGCAGGCCTAATATACAGATTCCTGCGGCCCGTCAGCCGGCCAATCGACCTCGCGCACGCGGGACGCGCCGATCCCTCGATCGTCTCGGGCGCGCTCCGCTGCTTGTGCGAGAAACCTCAGTGGAACAGCCAGTTTGCCCCGACCCTGACGGTATGCATGCGCTCATCCGCGGGGCTGTTCTGCGGCGTGCCCGAGAGGAACATCTTGGCCGGAAAATCGAGATACAGGTATTCGGCCTTGAATGTCAGGTTCGATGTTGCGGCCACTTCGATGCCGCCACCAGCGGCAAGGCCGGTCATCAGCCGCCGGTCATCGAAGGTTCCCAGCTGGCTCGGATCGCCCGAGGTGACGACGATGTGCGGCTTGGCGTCGACCCAGGCCACGCCGGCGGTTTCGTAGAACAGCACCCGGTCAAACGCGTAGCCCGCGCGCGCCCGGAAGCTGCCGAAGGCGTCGGCCCTGATCGTAATCGTTCCGAGCTGACCGCAATGTCCGCAGACGGCCAGGTCCGTGGTGCCGTCGATGCCCGCCAATGACACGTCGCTCTCCAGTCCGAGCACCCAGTGGTCCCAGAATTGATAATTCAGGCCCATTTGCAGGCCGCCGAAGCCGCCTTGCTGATCGATCACCAGGTCGGGCCCGATCGCCCGCGCCCAGGCGTATCCGCCGTGCGCGCCGATATAAACGCCGGTCCAGCTGAAGGCGGCCGGGACGCCCATCGGCATCGCCTTGTAGACGGGCGGCATCGAAGCGGCGGCGTAGCCCGAGGCCGCTTTCGGGGCTGCGGAGCTTGGTTGCGCCGTCACCGGCGCAGTTGCCGTCTGTCTTGCGGATTCGATGCGTTTGACGCGGTCGCGCAGCGCGGAATTCTCTTTTTTCAGATCGAGGTTGCTCTCCTGAAGCTTCGCGTTGCTCTGCTCCAGAGCTTCGAGCCGCTGCAATACGTCGCTGCTCGATTGCGCCGATGCCTGATTGCAAACCGCCAGAACGGCAATAGCGGCAAAAGCCGGAAGCAAGGATTTCATCACGCCCCCCGATATGTGTGATTGCGCCCCTTGGGCGCGCAGAAACCTATCACTGGCGTGGCGATTTCCGTGTGCCTATTGCGCAACAGCTGAGAGGAATTTTTTGGCCGGTGATAACCAAGTATCGCCTGCTTTCGGCTCGCTTGTGCTAGTGTCGCCTGGGGATCCGCAGCCTCCCCGTCAGATGGCACGCCATCCAAGCGCTGCTCGCTTCGATGGGAGCGAGCCATGGATGGCGTTCCTGCTTTCGAGCTTTGGATTTTCCTCCTGGCAACGTTTGCGGCCGCGCTCGTTGCCGGCCTCGTCGGCTTCGCGTTCGGGCTTATCGCGGCCGCGGCATGGCTGCATGTGCTCTCGCCCGGCGACACCGCCGCTTTGATAGTCGGCTTCGGCCTCATCGTGCAGGGCGTCGCGGTGTGGAAGCTGCGGCGGGCGCTCGACCCACGCCGGCTGTGGCCATTTCTCGCCGGCGGCGCGCTCGGCGTTCCGGTCGGAGTTGCGGTGCTGGAATGGACGCGGCCTGGTCAGTTGCGGGCAGGGATCGGCGTGCTGCTGCTGATCTACAGCCTCTATGCGCTGGCTCGACCCGCGTTGAAATCGTTCACGGGCGCTCCCGCGCTTGCCGATGCGGGAGTGGGTTTCCTGAGCGGCATCTTGGGCGGCAGCACCGGGCTCGGCGGCATACTGCCGACGATCTGGTGCGGATTGCGCGGCTGGACGAGTGACGAGCAGCGGGCGGTGTTCCAGCCGGTCGCGGTTGCAATCTTCATCATGACCGCGCTTTGGCTCGGCGCCCAGGGCAGCATTTCGAGGGTCACCGTCGAGCTGTTCCTGTTCGGGCTGCCGGTGCTGCTGGCCGGCACCTGGCTCGGCCTGCGGCTTTACGGCAAGCTCGACCCGGCGGGATTCCGCAAAATGGTGCTGGCATTGCTGCTCGCATCCGGCGTTGCGCTGCTGCTCGAAAGGCTGGCCGGCCTCTGGTCGTAATCCACTTGACGCCGCGGCGGATGAATTCAAGACATCTGCACGGCCCCGCTGGGCACCCAGCCAGAGTGAATGCGGAATAGAAATTTGCCGAAGCCGGCCCCCAAAACCTCGGCGCCCGCGGCGCTCTCGTTGCGGCAGCTTCTCGCCGCCGCGCCGCAATTGGGCTCGCCGGCCGGTGCCAGGCAGCAGGTGGAGCGCTGGCTGCGGCACATCGGCCGCACCGCTGCCGGAAAAGCCCTCAAGCACAGGCTGGCGAAAACCTCCGCGGCGAGGCGGCTCATCGAAGGCATTGCCGAGGGTTCGCCGTTCCTGTGGCAGCTCGCGACCGAGGATCCGGCGCGGCTGCTCCGTATCCTCGATGGCGATCCGGAGGCGCATTTTGCCGCGCTGCTCGCCGAGGCGGCAGCCGGCGTCGCGGCGGCAAACGACGAAGCCGAGGCCATGCAGCGGCTGCGCCGCCTCAAGGCGGAAGCCGCCTTGCTGATCGCGCTCGCCGACATCGGCGGGGTGTGGCCGGTCCCGCGCGTCACCCGGGGGCTCACCGAGCTTGCCGATAGCGCGATCGGGGCCGCGGTGCGTTTTCTGCTGCGCGCCGCCACGTCCGAGGGCCGGTTCGCGCCTGCCGATCCGGCGCGGCCGGAACGGGGATCCGGCTATTTCGTGCTGGCGATGGGCAAGATGGGTGCGTTCGAGCTCAATTACTCGAGCGACGTCGATCTCATCGTCCTGTTCGATCCCGCGGCACCGGCGCTCGATCCGGCGATCGAGCCGGCCCCGTTCTACGTCCGCCTGACCCGCGGCTTGGTGAAGCTGCTCCAGGAGCGCACCGCCGACGGTTACGTGTTTCGCGTCGACCTGCGCCTGCGGCCGGATCCGGCGTCGACCCAGATCGCGATCTCGACGCTCGCGGCGCTGAGCTATTACGAGAGCACCGGACAGAACTGGGAACGCGCCGCCCTCATCAAGGCGCGCGCTTGCGCGGGCGACGTCGTCGCCGGCGAAGCGTTTCTCGCCGATCTTAATCCGTTCATCTGGCGCAAATATCTCGATTACGCGGCGATCGCCGATATCCACGCCATGAAGCGCCAGATCCACGCCTATCGCGGCCACGACGACATCGCGGTCGAGGGCCACAATCTCAAGCTCGGCCGCGGCGGCATTCGCGAGATCGAATTCTTCGTCCAGACCCAGCAGCTTATCGCGGGCGGCCGGCATCCGGATCTGCGCGGTCGCTCGACGCTCGAAATGCTGGACCGGCTGGCGCACGGCGGATGGATCGACGCCGAAGCGGCCGGCGATCTCGGCGCGGCCTATTGTTTCCTGCGCACAATCGAGCACCGCCTGCAAATGGTGGCGGACGAGCAGACCCAGACGCTGCCGTCGGATCCGGAGGCGCTGGCGCGCTTTGCCCGCTTTCTCGGCTATGCCGATCGCGATGCATTCGCGCACATGCTGGTCGGCCATCTGCGCGCCGTGCAGCGTCATTATGCCCGGCTGTTCGAAGCGGCGCCCGCGGCGCCGGAATACGCGCTTGCATTCCCGATCGATGCCGATGACGCGACCACCCTAGACCGGCTTACCGCGATGGGCTTTCGCCAGCCGCTGGCGGCTTCGGCGACGGTGCGCCAGTGGTTTTCCGGCGCCTATCCTTCGCTCAAGGGTGAGTTCGCCCGCAGCCGGCTTGCCGAGCTCGCGCCCGTCCTGCTGCGACACTTGTCGCGAGCGGACGATCCCGACCGCACGCTGGTGAGCTTCGATCGGTTTCTCGCGGGCCTGCAGGGCGGCGCGCGGCTGATCTCGCTGCTCTTGCGCAATCCGGATCTCCTGGCGCTGCTCACGCTCACGCTGGGCATTGCGCCGCGGCTTGCCGATATGGTCGCGCAATATCCGCAGGCCATGGACGGCCTGATCGATCCGGCATTCTTCGGTGCCCTGCCGGATGCGGAGAAACTCGCCGCGCAGCTCGGCCGCAGCCTCGCGCAATCCAGCTCCTATGAGGATTTGCTCGACCGCGCGCGCATGTTCGGGCAGGAGCAGATGGTGCTGATCGGCGCCCGCATCCTGTCGGGCACGGTCTCCGCCGAGCAGGCCGGCGAGGCGTTCGCGCGTCTGGCCGATGTGCTGATCGCGGCGCTGCATCGGGCGGTGGAGGAAACCTTTGCAGCGGCGCATGGGGAGCTCGCGGGGCAGCAAACCGCGGTGCTGGCCATGGGCAAGCTCGGCGGCCGGGAGATGACGGCGGGATCCGACCTCGACCTGATCCTGGTCTACGATTTCGACGAGGCGCGTTCCGAATCCGGCGGTCGGCGGCCGCTCTCCGGAATGCAATATTTCGCCCGGCTGACCCAGCGTCTCATCAGCGCGCTGACCGCGCCGACCAATTACGGCGCGCTCTATCCGGTCGACATGCGGCTTCGGCCGTCCGGACGCTCCGGCCCGGTGGCGACGAAGCTCGAGCGCTTCCGGGATTACCAGGAGAACGAGGCCTGGACCTGGGAGCACATGGCATTGACGCGCGCCCGGGTGGTCTCGGCCGCGCCGGAATTTTCCGCGCGCATCGAGCGCGTCATTGCCGAGGTGCTCGGCCGCCCGCGCGATCCGGCTTCCGTCGCCGCCGATATTTTGGAGATGCGCGCCGCCATTGCGGCGGAGAAAGGCGAGGGCGACCGCTGGGATCTGCGCTACGCCAGCGGCGGGCTGGTCGACGTCGAATTTGCCGCGCAATATCTGCAGCTGGTTCACGCCGCCGCGCATCCCGACATGCTCGATGTCTCGACCGCGAAGGCGCTCGAAAAGGCCTCACGCCTCGGCGTGCTCGCGCCCGAAGATGCGGAAATCTTGCGGCCCGCGGCGCGGCTCTATCACAATCTCACGCAGATCCTGCGGCTTTGCCTCACCGGGAAATTCGATCCGGCGAATGCCGGCCCGGGGCTGTTGGGCCTGCTCGCCCGCGCGGCGGACCTGCCCGATTTCGGCACACTCGACGCGCACCTGACCGAGACGCAGCACCAGGTCCGGGCGTGTTTTTTGCGGATTTTGGGGTCAAAACGGCGGTATCTTTGAGAAGAACCGCAATAAACTCAGAAGCTTAAGGCAGTTCAATCCGCTAAAAAACATCTTTTGATTGTAGTAACTTTCTAGCAAAACCTACGCGGCGTAAACATCGCCCGGCTCGCATCGATCGACGCGAGCCGACTTGCGCCGAAGCAGGGGAAGTAAGGAGCGCGTGCAGTCCGCTCGGGGTCATGCGCTTCAGTGCAGCGCCGCCGCGGCACCGGCGGGCTCCGCCTCGCTTGCCGGGACGGTTTCCGCGTCGACCGGACTAGGCTTCTCCTTCGCGGCGATCGGCAGGCGCACCAGCACGATGGTGCCGACTCCCGGGGTGGAGCGAATGCGGATGGCGCCGCCGTGGAGCTCGACCAGCGATTTGGCGATCGCAAGCCCAAGCCCCGAGCCCTTGTGGCGCTTGGTGAGCTGGCTCTCGACCTGCTCGAACGGCCTGCCGAGATTCTTCAGCGCCTCCTTGGGGATGCCGATGCCGTTGTCCTCGATGGCGATGGTCGCGGTGCCGGCGCTGGCGCGGCCGCGCACCGTCACGCGGCCGCCTTCCGGCGTGAATTTCACGGCATTGGCCAGCAGGTTGAGCACGATCTGCTTGAGCGCGCGCCGATCGGCCCTCAGCCGGACCGCGGCCGCGACCTCGACGTTGAGCGCCAGGCGCTTGGCTTCGGCTCGCGTCGATACCACGCGGATGGTTTCGGCGAGGATCGCCGCGAGATCGACCTCCTCGAGATCGAGCCGGGTTCGGCCGGCCTCGATCTTGGACATGTCGAGGATGTCGTTGATCACATCCAGCAGGTAATTGCCGCTCTCGCGGATGTCCCGGCAATATTCGTGATATTTCTCGGCGCCGAGCGGGCCGAACATGCCGGATTCCATGATTTCGGAGAATCCGATGATGGCGTTGAGCGGCGTGCGCAGCTCGTGGCTCATGTTGGCGAGGAATTCGGATTTCGCCTGGCTGGCGTCCTCGGCGCGCCGCTTCTGCTCGGCGTGCTGCTCGGCCAGGAACGCCAATTGCTGGGCCTGGCGCTCTAGCGTGAGCTGCGAGTTGCGCAGATCGGCGACCGTCGCCATCAGCCGCCGCTCGCTGTCGAGCAGTTTCTCCTCGTGACGCTTGAGCGCGGTGATGTCGGTGCCGACCGAGACGAAGCCGCCGTCGCTGGTGCGCCGCTCGCTGATGTGCAGCCAGCGGCCGTCCTCGAGCCGGGCTTCGAAGGTGCGGGCGCTCTCGTTGCGGCGCGCGTCGGACATTTGCGTGCGCACCACCGGCTGGCTGCCGGCGCCCACGACCGCGTCGAACGGCGTGCCCGGCACCACCGCCTGATCCGGCAAGCCGTGCAGGCTCTGGAATTTCGAGTTGCACAGCACCAGCCGGTTGTCGGCATCCCAGACCACGAACGCCTCCGAGATCGACTCGATGGCGTCGCGCAGCCGCAAATTGGCGGTGGCCGTGGTCTCGGCGAGGTGCTTCTGCTCGGTGATGTCGACCGCGATGCCGATGAGGTGCGGATCCGCCTCGCCCGGTTGCTGAGCGAGCTCGCAGCGCGCGCGCAACCACACCCATTCGCCGCGGGCATGGCGCATGCGGAAGGCGCGATCGATCGCGCTGGTCCTCGCCTCGGCGAGCTGGGCGGCGAGCTCGTAGAGCTTGATATCGTCGGGATGCACCAGCGCGCTGACCTCGCCGAAGGTGAGCAGATCGTCGCGCGGCTCGAGCCCGAGAATGTCGAACATCGAGTAGGACCAGAAGATGCGGCCGCGCGCCAGGTCCCAATCCCACAGGCCGCAGCGCCCGCGGTTGAGCGCGGTGTCGATCCGGCCGCGCACGGTGTCGAAGATGAGGTCGGCTTCGCGGGCGCGCAGCGATTGCCAGTGAAACGCAAAGCCCAGAATCAGCAGCACGAAGCCGGTGGTGGCGAACAGCGTGACCGTGAGCACGGTGTCGGACCGCCACGACGCCAACGCGGCCGCGCGCGGCTGCACCACGAGGAGCTGCCCGAGCGGGGCTTTGAGCGCGCGCAGCGTGAGCAGCACCGGGGTGCCGTCCGGCAAGGTGATTTCCGCGGCGCCGGTGCGGATGCGCGGCGGCGGCGCGCGCCCGTCGCGCAGGATCCCGGGGATGCTCTGGGCCAGGTCCCCGCTCAGCGAGGGCACCGCCGCGACCAAATTGCCGGCAGGATCGCCGAGCAGGACGTAGCGCTCCGACCCATTGGCCTTTGCGGGGATCGCGCGGGCAAGCTCGCTCAGGGCGCGTTCGGCGAATTCGCTGGGCCGATCCGAGCGCTCGATCTGGTCCACGGCGACGTCGGCCACCGCGTCGATGTCCTCCAGCGCGGCGAGAATCGCCTGGCGATGGCGGTCATTGACCTGAATGATCGCGCCGATCCCGACGGTCACCAGAAAGGCGACGATCAACGAGGGCACCGCCCGTCGCAGCGCCGGCTCGGCGGTGAGCAACCGCCGGTATGCCGGCTTGGCGATCGATTGGGCCAGTCCCTTGATGGAATCCGAACGTACCGACGCGTGCGCTGCTTCGGCGCGCGCCATTCCGGCCTCCCCATGTCCCCGTCAGCCGCGATTCGGACGATGTGCCGCATCTGTCCGAATCACTTTCATTGGAATCGAAACGTGGCGATTTGTCGAGAGTCGGCGAATCACCTTTTCGCCTTCGCCGCGCCGCAACATCGGACCACAGGGGCCGACCGACGGAATACGAAGGAGGACCTCGTAAGGGTCATCCTCTCTCCGTCGTCCGCCCGCCGCCGTCCGTCATCCGCGTGACGATATCCTTGACGTCGCGGGAGAGCGTTTCGAGCGCTGCCACCCTTCGCAGCGCCGCTTCGGCCTTGCCGCGACGCGTCGGCTCGAGCGCCCGCCAGCTCTTGAATGCCGACAACAGCCTGGCGGCGACCTGCGGATTCCTGGGATCGAGATCGACCACCGTTGACGCCACGAAGTCGTAACCCGCCCCGTCCGCCCGGTTGAACTGGGTCTGATTGCTCTGCGCAAACGCGCCGATCAGCGCGCGGACGCGATTGGGATTGGCGAAGGAGAATGCGGGATGGGTCGTGAGCGCCTGCACGCGCGGAAGCGTTCCGGGCTCCGGAATCGAGGCCTGCAGCGCGAACCATTTGTCGACGACGAGCGGGTCGGACTCGTAGCTGCGATAGAAATCTTCCAGGCACCGAGCGCGCGCGGGAACGTCGTGGTGCGCGAGCGCGGCCAGCGCGCCCATGCGGTCGGTCATATTGTCGGCGCTCTCGTATTGTTGCTCGGCCATGCCGATGGCGTGAAATTTGCCGGACATGGCGAGCAGATCGAGGCAGGCGTTCTTCAGCGCCCGGCGTCCGGCACTTGGCGCATCCGGACGATAAGGGCCGTGGTCGCTCATGCGCGCATAGCGTTCCTCGAGCAACGGGCCCAGCTCCTCGCCGATGCTCCGTCGCAGCTCGCTTCGCGCGCGAAAGATCGCGTCGGGGTCGACGTCCTCGCCGATCTCGCGGGCAATATCGGCTTCCGCCGGCATGCTCAGCGCCTGTGCGACGAACGCCGGCTCGAGGTCGGGATCCACGAGCGTCGCCTCGAGCGCGTCGATCAGCGCCGGATCGATCCGTAGTCCCCCACCGGAACGCAACTCGGCGACGCCTTCGACAAGGCGCGAAGTGGCAAGCACCTGCAGCGCTTCCCAACGATTGAACGCGTCGGAATCGTGGGCGGCGAGGAATTGCAGATCCTCGGCCGAAGTTTCGGCGAAAACCTTGATCGGAGCCGAGAAGCCCCGGTTGAGCGACAGCACCGGGTGCTCCGGAATGTCCCCGAACACCAACGTCTCCGCCGGACGCGATAGGACGACCAGTCCGCGTTCGATGCGCCGGCCGTCCGCAGTCGCCAGCGGCAAATCCCGGCCGTCCTTGCCGATCAGGCCCAGCACCAGCGGAATGACCATGGGCTCGCTGACCGGATGACCAGGCCGCGGCGGCAGCGTTTGGGCAACGTCGAGACGAAAGCTGCGCGCGCTCTTATCGAAGCTGCCCGTCACCTTGAGTTCCGGGGTGCCGGGCTGCGCATACCAGCGCAGAAACTGCGAAAGGTCGGTCGCGGTCGCGTCGGCAAAGCAGCCGACGAAGTCCTCGACCGTGGCGGCATGGCCGTCGTGGCGGCTGAAGTAAAGATCCATGCCGTTGCGAAAGCCGTCGTCGCCGAGCAGCACCTTGAGCATGCGCACGATCTCGGCGCCCTTCTCGTAGACGGTTGCGGTGTAGAAATTGTTGATCTCGTGATAGAGCGACGGCCGCACCGGATGCGCCAGGGGACCGGCGTCCTCGACGAACTGGTGCGCGCGCAGGACCCGCACGTCGCCGATCCGCTCGACCGCGCGCGATCTCTGCTCCGCCGAGAATTCCTGGTCGCGGAATACGGTCAGCCCTTCCTTCAGGCAGAGCTGGAACCAGTCGCGGCAAGTGATGCGGTTTCCCGTCCAATTGTGGAAATATTCATGGGCGATCACTGCCTCGATGTGGGCGAAATCGGCATCGGTCGCGGTATCCTGCGACGCCAGCACGTATTTGTCGTTGAAGATGTTGAGCCCCTTGTTCTCCATGGCGCCCATGTTGAAGTCGGAGACCGCGACGATCATGAACACGTCGAGATCGTACTCGCGGCCGTAGCGCGCCTCGTCCCAGCGCATGGCGCGCTTAAGGCTGTCCATGGCGTAGGCGCAGCGCGCTTCCTTGCCGGGCTCGACGAAGATTTTCAGCGCCACGGTGCGGCCGGACATGGTGCGGAAGGAATCTTCCACGCAGGCGAGCTTGCCGCCGACGAGCGCGAACAAATAACAAGGCTTCGGAAACGGATCGTGCCACACCGCGAAATGACGGTCGGTCCCGGCAATGTCGCCGCCGGAGACCGGATTGCCGTTGGCGAGCAACACCGGCGCCTCACTCTTCTTCGCCTCGATCCGCGTGGTGTAGACCGCCATCACGTCCGGACGGTCGAGGAAATAGGTGATGCGCCGAAACCCCTCGGCCTCGCATTGCGTGCAATAGCTCCCACCCGAGCGATACAGCCCCATCAGCTGCGTGTTGGCCGAGGGGTTGACGAGCGTCTCGACGCTGAGGCGAAACGGCCGTCGCGGCGGCTCGGCGATGGTCAGGCTCGAGGGCGTCGCGGCGTAGCGCTCTGGCGTGAGCGGCACATTGTCGAGCGAGAGCGAGAGCAGCGAAAGCTCCTCGCCGTCGAGCACCAGCGGCGCGTCGTTGCGGCCGTTGGGGTTGGGCTTGAGCGAAAGCGTCGCGCGCACCCGGGTCGCGGTCGGGTGCAGCGCGACGTCGAGATCCACGGTTTCGACGAGCCAATCGGGCGGGCGGTAATCTTCGAGGCGAACGGGCTTGGCGGTCTCGGTGCGCATGGAACCTTGCAGGCTTGGGGACGGTAAGGGGATGTAAGCTGTCGGTTGGGCGGGGGAAAGGAGATTGGCGAGCGCTCATGCCTTCCATGCATGCCATGGTGCTCGAACGGCCGCGAACACCGCTGGCGATGCAGGAGCGGCCGGTGCCTCGACCGGGCGCTGGGGAAGTGCTGGTCGAGGTCAAGGCCTGCGGCGTATGCCGCACCGATCTCCACGTGGTCGACGGCGAGCTGCCGGATCCGAAGCTGCCGATCGTGCCGGGACACGAGATCGTCGGCCAGGTTGCGGCAACCGGGGACGGCGTTGCCGGGCTTGGCGTGGGCGCGCGCGTCGGCATTCCCTGGCTCGGTTGGACCTGCGGCATCTGCCCCTATTGCCGCAGCGGGCGCGAGAACCTGTGCGACCGGCCGCTGTTCACCGGCTACACCCGCGACGGCGGCTACGCCACCCACGCGGTCGGCGATGCACGCTACTGCTTTGCCCTGCCCGAGGCGGTCGAGGATGCGGCGCTTGCGCCCTGGCTGTGCGCCGGCTTGATCGGCTGGCGCAGCTACCGGATGGCGGGCGAGGCGGGGAGGCTGGGGATCTACGGCTTCGGCGCCGCCGCGCATCTCCTGGCCCAGGTCGCGGTGTGGCAGGGCCGCAAGATCTACGCGTTCACCCGGCCCGGGGACACGAAAGGGCAGCATTTCGCCCGAAATCTCGGCGCGATCTGGGTCGGCGGGTCGGACCAAATGCCGCCGGAGCCGCTCGACGCGGCGATCATTTTCGCGCTGGTCGGTGCGCTCGTCCCCACCGCGCTCAAGGCCGTGAGGAAGGGCGGCCGGGTCGTGTGCGGCGGCATTCATATGTCGGACATCCCGCAATTCCCCTACCGCATCCTCTGGGAGGAGCGTCAGATCGTCTCGGTTGCCAATCTGACGCGGGAGGACGCGCGCGAATTCTTGGAACTCGCGCCGCGGGCGGGGCTCAGGAGCGAGGTCGCGACGTATCCGCTCGCAAGCGCCAACGAGGCGCTATCGGACCTGCGCGAAGGCCGCCTGCAAGGCGCCGCCGTGCTGGTGCCGTAACAATTGGGCGTCATCCCGGGGCCCGAGCGAAGCGCGGGAGCCCGGGATCCATGAACACGGCACGAATGGTGGTCATGGGTTCCGGGTTCGCCGCTTCGCGGCGCCCCGGAATGACGGGCATGCATGTTACCGCCGCGGCTCGGCGTGGCCGATGACGCGCTTGATCGAGGGCCAGCGCGCCTTGAGCCCGCGCTCGACCTCGTCGACCTTCGCGTGCACGTCGTCGACGCTGAGCGTGGGATCGACCAGGCAGTGAAAATTCACGATCTCGCCCGCGGGCGTCTCGCGCACGCGCACATCGTGAATGTCGCCGATCGGGCCGACCTTGCGCGCGATCTCGGCGAGTGCGGCGCGCACCGCGGCCACACGCTCGCCCGAAGCATCGCGGCCGCCCTGTCCGTAGGGCTGCATCGGCTCGATGTGGGTGTCGACCTCGACCTCCGTGCCGAGCTCCTCGGCAATCGCCGCTTCGAGCGCGCTGGCGATGTCGTGGGCGGCGCCGAGCGACAGCCGGCCGTCGACCTCGAGATCGAGCGCCAACAGCAGCTTGCCGGAGACCTCGTGCACCATCACGTGGTGCACGGCGAGTCCGCGGTTCCGGGCGATGACCATGACGCGATCGAGCACCGTCTCGTCGTCGAGCGCGCGCGGATGCGTGGTGACGGTGAGCTCCGCCCGCGGCATTTCGTCGTGGATCGCCCGGGTGACCTCGTCCTTGAGCACGGCGACGCGATCGAGCGGCAGGGTGCGGCTGACCGCGACGGCGAGCTCGACGAACAGCGTGGCGCCGCCCGGCCGCGTGCGCACCTGCTCGACCGCGACGATGCCGCGGATTTTTCGCGCGATCGCGGCGATCCGCTCGGCGACGCCCGCGGGCGCGGTATCGGTGAGCGTATCGATGGTGCGCTTGCCCAGTCGCCAGCCCGCAAGGCACACGAACATCGCCACCACGATCGCGGCGATGGAATCCGCCTGCGGAAAGCCGAGCGCGACCGCGCAGAGGCCCACCAGCACCGCGAGCGAGGACCACATGTCGGAGGAGAAATGCAGCGCGTCGGCCTCGAGCGCCTGGCTCGAGGTCTCCGCCGCCGTGCGCGACAGCACCCGGGCGCGAAAGAAGTCGACCGCGATCGAGACCGCGATCACCACGAAGCTGGCGATCGTCGCCTCCACCGCCGTGCCGTGCGCGCCCAGCAGCCGCTGCACGGCTTCCCAGATCACGCCCACGGAGAGCAGGAACAAGAGCGCGGTCTCGGCCAGCGCCGCGACGCTCTCGACCTTGCCGTGCCCGTACTGGTGCTCGCGGTCGGCCGGCTTGCCGGAGATGCGCACCGCGAAATAGGTGATTACGGTGGCGGCGAGATCGAGCAGCGAATGCGCGGCTTCCGATAGAATGGCGAGCGAGCCGGACAAGAGCCCGACCACGGTTTTGGCCACGGTGAGCCCCGCGGAGGCCGCGATCGAGCCCAGCGCCACGCGTTCCTTGTCGTTCGCCATCGCGGTCTCCCGCGCGACCGGTATCGCCGCGGGGCGGGGGCGTCAATCAGGGGCGGCGCTTGCCCGAAGCCCAGTTTTACGCCATTTCCCTATCATGATCCGCAATGCCCAAAGCCCCGCGCCGCTGTCGCGGAAATTCGCGATCGCGCCGATGATGGAATGGACCGACCGGCACTGCCGGTATTTCCATCGCCTGCTCACGCGCCGCGCCCTCCTCTATACTGAGATGCTCGCGACCGGCGCCGTGCTGTTCGGCGACCGTGAGCGGCTGCTCGGCTTCGATCCCGCCGAGCATCCCCTTGCGGTGCAGCTCGGCGGCTCCGACCCCAAGGCCCTGGCGGAGGCGGCAAAAATCTGCGCCGATCTCGGCTACGACGAGATCAACCTCAACGTCGGCTGTCCGTCGAGCCGGGTCGAGCGCGGGCGCTTCGGCGCCTGCTTGATGGCCGCGCCGCGGTTGGTCGCGGAGTGCGTCGCGGCCATGAAGGCGAGCGTGGCGGTGCCGGTCACGGTGAAATGCCGCCTCGGCATCGACGACCAGGATCCGGAGGCGGCGCTCGACGCCTTCGCGGCAGCGGTGAAGCCTGCGGGCATCGACGCGCTGATCGTGCACGCGCGCAAGGCCTGGCTCGACGGTCTCTCGCCCAAGGAAAATCGCGAGGTTCCGCCGCTCGACTACGACCGGGTCTATCGGCTCAAGGCCGCGCATCCGGATCTGGAAATCGTCGTCAACGGCGGCATCGCCGAAATCGGCGAGGTGACCCGTCACCTCGAATTCGTCGACGGCATCATGATGGGTCGCGCCGCCTATCGCGAGCCGTGGCGCCTCTTGGCGATCGATCCGCAGATTTTCGGCGAGCCGGCGCCCGCCGTCTCGCCCCGCGCCGTGCTCGAACATCTCGTGCCGTATCTCGAGCGCGCGCTCGCCCGCGGCGAGCGGCTTCATGCGATTACCCGGCATGTGCTCGGCCTGTTTCGCGCCGCGCCGGGCGCGCGCGGCTTCCGCCGCCATCTCGCGGCGAACGCCGTCAAGCCGGGCGCCGGCGCCGAAGTGCTGGTCGAAGCGCTCGCCATGGTCGCGGAGCGCGATCCCGTTCATCGCGCGGCCGCGTGATCGCTACCCACGGCGTTCGCAAACCGCGTCTTACTGGCCGCCCCGCATCGATAGGTGATCGTTGCGGACTTCCCAGCTCGCGAGTCGATTGAGGAAGCTCATGCCGAGCAGGCTGACCCGCAGCTGGCCCGGCTGCGCGACGAGGGCCGGCACCGAGCGCTCGACGATCGAGCCCACCGCGATGCGGTCGAGGGTGACCGCGGCGGCGCGGGCGCGGCCGTTGGCGGTCTCGATGGTGACCGAATAGGACAGCACTGCGAGCGGCAGCCCGGCGGCCTTGGCCGCCTCCGGAGTGAGCACCACGGAGCTCGCGCCGGTGTCGAGCACCATCCCGATCCGCGCGCCGTTGACTTGGGTGTCGACCAGGAATTCGCCGCTGCGCCCGCGCGCGATCTCGACCGCGCGGCCGACCTGCACCGCTCGGCCGGGAATGAGGTCCACCAGCACCCGATCGCCGATCTGGCGCAAGTCCCCCCGGAAGGTGTAGGCGACCGCGAGCAGCAGCGCGAGCACGATCCAGAACAACGCGGCCTGCAATGCCTCGGAGAATCGCCGCCGGAACAGGACGAAGACCAGGCTGCCGATCGCGACGCCGATCGCGACCCGTGCGGCGAGCCGGGCAAAGTCGTGACGCGGGAGTCCGGCGATGAGATCCGCATCGCGGCTGACCAGCAAGACGAGCAGCGCCAATCCCAGTCCGATCAGCAGCGGCCACAGCAGACGGCGTTGCAAAAAATCCTCCTCAGCGCGCGCCGGACCGGCCGGCGGCGCGATGCGCCGCCATCCGCGCCGGCAGCTCCGCCATGATCCGCCGGCGCTCCTCGGGCGAAAACACCGCCCAGCGCTCGATCTCGCCGAGGCTGCGGCCGCAGCCCAGGCAATGGTTCGAACCGGGATCGAGCACGCAGACCTTGATGCACGGGCTTTCGATCTCGGCCATGGTGGCACGATTCGCCGAAACGCGCCGCAACATCAAGGGGCTGGGCCGGGCGGCGGGTCAGGTGCCGGCTTTGAGCAGCGGCCGGTGTCGCGCCGTGCCGGAAGAGCTCGGCTGGATCGGCGGGGCCGGATCGGTGATCGGCGCAAGCGCCGACATCACCCGCTCGGGCGGAAACGTCACAACCACTTCGGTGCCCTCGCGCAGCTTCGATCGCAGCGTAAAGGTACCGCCGTGCAGATCGACCAGGCTCTTGGCGATCGGCAGCCCGAGCCCGGTGCCCTGCTCGGCGGTTTTGATCGCGTTCGAGCCCTGTCCGAACGACGCCAGCACGATCGGAATTTCCTCCTCGGGAATGCCAGGCCCGTTGTCCCTGATGCTCATGTATTGGCCGCCGGCAACGGTCCAGCCGACCTTGAGCCAGACCTCGCCGCCCTGCGGCGTGAACTTGATGGCGTTGGACAACAGGTTGAGACAGATCTGCCGGACCGCGCGTTCGTCGGCCCACAGTCTTGGCAGATCCGGCTCGAAGCTCTCGTGAATGCCGAGCCCGCGATGCTTCGCCCGCAGATTCAGCAGGTGGTGGCAGTCCTCCACGATCTGGGTCAGCGACACCGCTTCTTCGTTCAATTCGTAATGCCCGGATTCGATGCGGGAAAGATCGAGGATCTCGTTGATGAGGTTGAGCAGATGCACGCCGGAATTATGGATGTCGCCGGCGTATTCCTTGTAGGTCGGCACGCTATGGGGACCGAACACCTCGCTCTTCATCACTTCGGAGAAGCCGAGGATGGCGTTGAGCGGGGTTCTCAGCTCATGGCTCATCTGCGCGAGGAATCGCGATTTGGCGATGTTGGCCGCCTCCGCGTGCCGGCGCGCCTCGTCCGACTTGGCCTTGGCCTGCTCGAGCTCGCCGATCAGCGCGTCCTTCTCGGCGCGCGCCTCGATCGTGGCCAGCGTCGTCGAATAGAGACGATGCGCGAGCATCACGAAATAGCCCTCGGCGGTGGCCGCGAGCGCCGCGAGCACGTAATTCTGCATGCCGCCCTTGAGCACGAAGGTCAGCGCGACCGCGGCGGTGACCGGGATGGTCGCGGCGAACACCGCCATCGGCAGCCCGGACGCCACCATGCTGGCGACCGCGACGATCAGCAGCATCACGAACAGCATGAAGGTGCCGGACCCGGCGGCGGACTTGCCGATCGCGATGACGTTGACCATCCAGGCCAGGCCGAAGCACAGGTCGAGCAGGATGAAGCGCAACCGCCACGCCGCGATCTTGATGCAGCCAGGCGGCTCGCCGAGGAACCGGTGGCAGCTCAGCATCATGGCGCCGTGCAGCAGGGACACGCCGGCGGTCCACATCCCCGCAGTGATTGCATCGGTCGAGAGGCCGGACAGGAAGCCGATGGTGCCTACCAGCAGCAGGATCGCCAGCGAGGCGGAGAGCCGGTTGTGCGCGAACTGGCGCAGCAGCTCGTAGTCGAACGCCGGCCGCCTTCCCGTGCTCGAAGTGAGCCGGTCGCGCGCGTCGCGCACGCGCTGGGTGGCCACGCGTCGCCGCTCGATCTGGGGCTTCCTTGCGGGCGAGGACGTGCCGCTTTCCTGCGGCGTCGTCGCGGTCATACTGGCGCACCCGATTTCTCAAAAATTCCTGCAAAAACTGCCAGATAAAGCTTAAGGCTCGGCTGAGAGCACTGGTTAACGCTCCGTCATTGCTGCAGGCGGAATCGATGGTCTCCCGGATGAACCGCCGCGCCCGCACGGCGCTGCTCGCCGGCCTGGGACTGGCCGGCCTTGCCGCCACCGGCCTGATCAGCCAGCGGCGCGCCCCGGACATCGTCGGTCCCGCGCAAGTGATCGACGGCGACAGCATCCGGGTCGCGGGCATCGAAATCCGGCTCTACGGCATCGATGCGCCGGAGTTCCGGCAAATCTGCATGCGCGCCGGCCATCCATGGGCCTGCGGCCGCGCGGCGACGCGTTTTTTGGAATCGCTCGCCGAGCGCCGCGAGCTTCGCTGCCGGCCGCGCGAGGAGGATCGTTACGGCCGCACCGTCGCCGTCTGCTTTGCCGGCGAGGCGGATCTCGGCGCCGCCATGGTCAGGGCCGGGCAGGCGGTCGCCTACGGCGCCTATCAGGCTGAGGAGCGCGAGGCGCGCGAAGCGCGCCGCGGCGTGTGGGCATCCTCGTTCGAGCGCCCGGCGACCTGGCGGGCGCGGCATCCGCGCTGAGGCCGCGGGCCGAGGGACCGACCTTGACCCCGGGAGGGCTCGCATGATCGATTTGTGTCACTCTGCGTTGCCCACATCCTGAAGCGTCATGAACGTCACATTGGTCAAAGGGCTGGTCGCATTGGCGCCGACATGCGTGTTGTTGTCAGGTTCCGCGATCTTGTTCTTCAGAGGAAAAACCGTGTGCTCGTTCCTTCAGGTTTTCGGCGCGGGATGTCTCGTGGTGGTGGTTCTCACGCATCTGTCCGAAGCTCTTCACCTGTTTCCTTGGATGCGTTGGGGACACGCGGATAGCGTTGGTCATTATCTCGATTTCTGGAGCGTTGTTCTTGGTCTTGCGGCGTTTCCCGCGGGATATTTGTGTGATGCATTTTCAAATGCGCGGCGCTCTAAACCGTGAAATCCGGAGGATGACCGATGGTTTACGATCCGGCGAATGCGGCGGCTCACGCATCAGGCTCGGATACCAGGCTGCGCCGTCTATTGGGTGGCATGTCCATCTTCACCATGCTCATGACGATCCCACAGGTCCTGACCATTTGGGTAGGTCATCAAGCAGCCGGCGTCTCCATGTTGTCGTGGAGCGCGTATCTCGTCTCTGCCGTTCTCTGGTTCTGGTTCGGGATGCAGCAGCGCGACAGGAATATCTACTTGGCATGCGTGGGCTGGATCGCGCTGGACAGTGCAGTGATCGTAGGAGCCATCGTTTACGGATAGAGCGTCAACCGCCTTGACCCCCCTCGGCCCGCATGGTCGATTGCAACCGGCCTATCGGCGGGCGGGCCGCTCGCCCCGCCAGACGGAAATAGCGAAGCGTCCATGAAACTCTACGACGGCGGCCGGGCGCCCAATCCGCGGCGGGTTCGCGTCTTCCTCGCCGAGAAGGGCATGAGCGTTCCGATGGAGCCGGTCGATCTCGGCGCGCTCGAGCACAAGACCGCGGCGTACACGGCGATCAATCCGCTGCAGCGCGTGCCCGCGCTGATGCTCGACGACGGCACGGTCATCACGGAATCGATGGCGATCTGCCGTTATTTCGAGGCCCTGCGCCCGGAGCCGCCGCTGTTCGGACGCGGCGGCCGAGAGGCGGCGCTGGTTGAAATGTGGAACCGCCGTATCGAGCTCAATCTCTATGAGGCGGTCTCCGCGGTGTTCCGGCATCTGCACCCGGCAATGCGGCAGATGGAGAACCAGATCCCGGAATGGGGCGAGGCCAACAAGCCGCGGGCGATGGCGTTCCTGGCGCTGCTCGATCGCGAGCTCGGCGAGCGTCTGTATGTGGTGGGCGACCACTACAGCGTGGCCGACATCACCGGTCTCGTTGCGGTGGATTTCATGAAGGCGGCGAAGCTCGAACTCCCGCAGGAACTCGCCAACGTGCGGCGCTGGCACGCGCAGGTGGCCGCGCGCCCGAGCGCCAGGGCATGAAGATAACCGTCATCGGCTCGGGCGACGCGTTCGGTTCCGGCGGCCGCTTCAATACCTGCTTCCGCATCGAGACGTTGGGGCGTGATTTTTTGCTCGATTGCGGCGCCTCCTCGCTCCCGGCCCTCAAGATGCAAGGCGTCGATCCCAATGCGATCGAGGGCGTCCTGCTCAGCCATCTGCATGGCGACCATTTCGGCGGTGTCGTCTTCCTGGTGATGGACGGCCACTTCCTGAGCCGCCGTACGCGTCCGCTCCTCATCGCGGGACCGCCGGGGACGCGCGAACGTCTCGACGCCGCGCTCGAAGTCTTCTTTCCGCGATCGACGACGATTGCCTGGCGCTATCCATGGCAGGTCGTCGAGATCGCGCCCGGCACGCCGGTCGAATTCCTCGGACTCTCGGTTCACACCGTGGAAGTGGTGCACCAATCCGGTGCGCCCTCGACCGCCGTGCGGATCTCCGACGGCAGCCGGGTGCTCGCCTATTCCGGCGACACGGAATGGACGGATGCGCTCATTTCGGTGGCGACCGGCGCCGATCTGTTCGTCGTCGAATGCTACGAGCACGCGCGCGCCGTCGCCGGGCACATGAACTGGACGAAGCTCAGCGCAAAACTCTCCGCGCTCGGCGCGCGGAAGATCATGGTCACCCACATGAACCCGTCCATGCTGGCGAAGACCGAGGAAGTGCGCGCCGGCGGCGTGCTGATCGCGAGCGATGCAATGGTGCTGGAGCTGTGAGGCGCCTCGCTTCATGAGCCAAGCTAGGGCCGAGATATCCGGTGGTCGCAGGCTCGGCCGGCTGCTGCGCGACATCGAGGCTTGCCGCATCTGCCGCGATGCGCCGCGTTTTTCCCCGGGGCTGCCCCATGCGCCGCGCCCGGTGCTGCGCGCGGCCAAGCGCGCGCGCATCCTCGTCGCCGGCCAAGCTCCCGGCACGCGAGTGCACGCCTCGGGCAAGCCGTATGCCGACCGTTCGGGCGAACGGCTGCGCCAATGGCTCGGCATCGACGAGGACGAATTCTACGATGCCGACCGGGTTGCCATCGTGCCGATGGGCTTTTGCTTCCCGGGGCTCGCCGCCGGCGGCGCCGATCTGCCGCCGCGACGCGAATGTGCTGCGACCTGGCACGGCAGGCTCCTGCACGAGCTCGAAGACATTGCGCTGGTGCTCGCGATCGGACGCTTTGCTCAGATGCATCATTTCCAGCGGCTGGGTCTGGGCGCGTGGCTGAAACCCTCGCTCGACGCTACGATGCGGTGCTGGCAGGAAATCTGGAGCGCGCGCGCCCGGCCGCGCGTGATGCCGCTGCCGCATCCCTCGTGGCACAACAGCCATTGGCTCGAGCGCAATCCATGGTTCGACGCCGAGCTCGTCCCGGCGCTCCGGGCTGAGATACGGCAGCTGCTGGATCGCCCGGCCCTGGTATCTCGGGGACGGTGCCGCACGAACTAATGGGCTGCTGTTGCACTATATTGCTACCTAGGATAAGCTCAATCGCTAAGAAGCAGCACCATTTGACCACAGGAGAGGACAATGTTCGAATTTCGCGGCGTCAAGGGCCAACTCGGCACGATGGATGTCGAAACGGCCACCGAGACCTCTTCTGCAACAATGGCAGGCAGCTGCGGCCATGAACACGCCGGTTGCGATCGACAACCCAAAGGCTCATGCGAATACAACGCAGGGCATTCCCTTCCGCATAAATGCGACAAATGCCGCGAAACGTTTTGATGTTGGGACTGCCGGAGCGCTCGAGCTACCGCGAGCGCTCCGGCAGATCGTGGCGTCGAGGATTCAGCGGTGCGCTGAAGACTCGTCGGAGCCAATGCGTAATGCGTCCGCGACTGACGCCTACGGGCGACTACCGTTGAGCGGGGAGGCTTCATGAGCACTGCGGCCAGTCCAGGCTTTCCGGGCGGCGTCGATGCGTTCGAGAAGCTCAATTGCGATGGCGTGCACGGACTGATGGCTTTGTTCGACGCGAACATGGCCACCTTCGTGAATCGGCAAAAGTTGGCGTCGGATTACCCGCCGTTTATCGCTTACATCGATCATGTCGTAGCGCATTTGCGAGTGTTCGAACGCGCGGCCAACGAACTTTCTGCAACAGGTCGTCCGACGCTGCACAATCTCGTCCAGCTGCAGATTTCATCATTGAGCGACGTGAAGAACAGATTGCAGGACATGCAAGCCAACGCCACGCAGATTGCCGCTCAAATGCATGCGGACACCGATGCGAAGATCCGCAAGGTTCTAGCCGATGCGGCGGAATATGAGAGAAAAGTTCGCGCCGAAGTTTTCGAAAATCAGAGGGCGGCTGTGGAACATGCGCAAGCTGCCTGGCGATCTTACCAAGATGAGGCGAAGAAGAACCCGATTCCCATATACGACCACACCATCAAAATTTGGGTAAAGAAGTGAAACTCGCCTCCGGTCGCTGCATGGAGAGTGGCCGCTGAAGATGATTGGGTAAGCAGGCGAGGCAGTTTTGATGCAGCCGGGGCTTGGTCAGCCGCGCGACGGCGCTACGTGGTTCATCGAGTCGCCGACCGTGGCTACTGGTCAATGCACGGATCGTCCGTAACACCACTGCCCCGCAAGCGCGACTAGCTGGCTGACTCGCCATTGAATCTTTCTTCAAGCGTCGTTCCATCGAGCCGGCTTCATAGCCGATGTCACGAAGCTCGACCTGTAAATGTCTCGGTGCAATGTAGGATTTGCGTGCCGGCAACCGGCCACGGGCTAGCCCATCGCACCGAGACCGACAAAGCTTACCTTCGCGTCTCTTCCTTGCGAGCCGCGCGCGAGATCGCGTCGGCGCCGTGCTTGCGGTCGCCAGCATGGTCCGGATGTCCGCAGGAGACCCGCAGCCGCAACGAGGGGGCGGATGCGGTGCGTTGCGACATTGACCGAGCGGGCGAGGGTCCTATGTTGGCCCGCACGAGCGGTGCGGGCGGCGGCCCGAGGAGAGGAGAAGTGCGATGCCGGCAACCAAGGAGGTGGTGCTGGAGCGGCTCTCCGCCGTGAAGTCGCCCGACGGCACGCCGCTGCCTGCGACCGGGACGCTCTCGGACATCGTGGTGAGCGACGGAAAAGTGTTCTTCTCGATCAGCGTCGACGCCGCACTCGTCGAGCGCTGGGAAACCGTGCGCAAGGCGGCCGAAGATGCGGTGCGCGGCGTGCCGGGCGTGACTTCGGCGATGGTGGCGCTCACCGCGGAACGAGCCGCCGGTCGCGGCCCGGCCGCGGCCGTGGCTGCGCCACCGGCCCGCGGGCGCGCCGGCGCGCAGCCCCGTTCCGCCCAGGCACCAGAAGGCGTCAACGCCATCATCGCGGTTGCGTCCGGCAAGGGCGGCGTCGGCAAGTCGACTACCGCGGTCAATCTGGCGCTGGGTTTGAGCGGCATCGGATTGAAGGTCGGCATGCTGGACGCCGACATCTACGGTCCCTCCGTTCCCAAGCTGTTGGCGATCCGGGGACGCCCGCAGGTGATCGAGGGCACGCGGCTCAGGCCGATGAGCGGCTACGGACTGCAAGTCATGTCGATCGGGTTTCTGGTCGAGGAAGAGACCCCGATGATCTGGCGCGGGCCGATGGTGATGTCGGCGCTCACCCAGATGCTGCGCGAGGTCGAGTGGGGCGCGCTCGACGTGATGGTGGTCGACATGCCTCCGGGCACCGGCGATGCGCAGCTCACGATGGCCCAACAGGTGCCGCTGGCGGGCGCCATCATCGTTTCCACCCCGCAGGACCTGGCGCTGATCGACGCGCGCCGGGGCATTGCCATGTTCCGGCGCGTCAACGTGCCGGTGCTCGGCATCGTCGAGAACATGAGCTATTTCCTGTGCCCGCACTGCGGCGGGCGCTCCGACGTGTTCGGCCACGGCGGAGCGCGGCGCGAGGCGGAGCGGCTCGGGGTGCCGTTCCTGGGCGAGGTGCCGCTCGATCTCGCGATCCGGGAAACTTCCGACGCCGGCCGGCCGCTGGTCGTGAGCGAGCCGAATGGGCCGCAAGCCGCGGTCTACCGCGACATCGCCAAAAACGTCTGGACCGAGCTCGGCAAGGCGCGCGGCTCGGATCGCGCCGCCCCGCGCATCATCGTCGAGGCGTAGGGATCATCCCCCCGTCACGCTCATGTGCCGGGCGAGTGCCGGCCGGCGGTGGCGGCGATCGATGACGAAATCATGCCCCTTGGGCTTGCGCGAAATGGCTTCGTCGATCGCCGCGTGCAGCGCCGCGTCGCTCTCGGAAGCGCGCAGCGGCGTGCGCAGATCGGCGGCGTCCTCCTGGCCGAGGCACATATAGAGCGTGCCGGTACAGGTGACCCGGACGCGGTTGCAGGACTCGCAGAAGTTATGCGTCAGCGGCGTGATGAAGCCGAGCCGGCCGCAGGTCTCTTTCACCCGCACGTAGCGCGCCGGACCACCGGTGCGGTAGTCGATCTCCTCGAGGGTGTAGCGCTCGGAAAGCCGCGCCCGCACCATCGACAGCGGCAGGTATTGCTCGAGCCGGCCCTCGCCGATGTCGCCGAGCGGCATGACCTCGATCAGCGTGAGATCCATGCCGCGGCCGTGCGCCCAGGCCACCAGGTCGCCGAGCTCGTCCTCGTTGACGCCTTTGAGCGCCACGGCGTTGATCTTGACGGCTATTCCGGCGGCGCGGGCGGCGGCGATGCCGTCGAGCACCTGCGGCAGCTCGCCCCAGCGGGTGATGGCCCGGAATTTGTCCGGATCGAGCGTATCGAGCGAGACATTGATGCGCTTGACGCCGTGCGCGGCGAGCTCGCCGGCGAATTTCGGCAGTTGCGAGCCGTTGGTGGTCAAGGTCAGCTCGCCGAGCGCGCCCGAGGCGAGATGGCGGGAGAGCGAGGCAACGAGCGTCATGATCCCGCGTCGCACCAGCGGCTCGCCGCCGGTGAGCCGGATCTTCTTCACGCCCCTGGCGATGAAGGCGCTGCACAGCCGGTCGAGTTCCTCCAGCGTGAGCAGGTCGCGCTTGGGCAGGAACGTCATGTTCTCGGCCATGCAATAGACGCAGCGGAAGTCGCACCGGTCGGTGACCGAGACGCGCAAATAGCTGATGCCGCGTCCGAACGGATCGACCAAGGGGGTGCGCGCCGGCGGGAAACCCAAATCCATTCCTGTCTCCTCGGCCCGCGGCAGCCGGTCAAAGGTTGCCGCCCCTTGAGCCTTTCAGGATCCGTAGTGAATATGCCATGCGGCCCCTCGGAAAGCGACCGGGCGCCGCAAGCACCTTGCCGCAGGACCCTCCGCCATGACGACTTGGCCGACCGAAATCAGGCTTCCCAAGGACCGCAAGGCTCTGGCGGTCAGCTTCGATAGCGGCGAGCAGTTCCTGCTGCCGGCCGAATACCTGCGCGTGAAGAGCCCGAGCGCCGAGGTTCAGGGCCATTCGCCGCACGAGCGAAAAACCGTTCCGGGCAAGAGATATGTAGAAATTCTCGAGGTGCAACCGGTCGGCAATTATGCCGTGCGGCTCACCTTCGACGACATGCATTCGACCGGGATCTACAGCTGGGACTATCTGCACGAGCTCGGCCGAAACCAGCCGCGCTATTGGCAGGAATATCTCGACGAGCTCGCCACCCAGGGAATGTCGCGCGAGCCGTCGGGGCGGCGAGCCTGACTCCGGGCGCCGGGGTCGACGCGAGCGCGATCGCTGCGCCGCCTTACGCGGCGGCCCCGCTGGCGCGGTCGCCCCGGTTGCTCGCGAGCAGCGTCCGAACGATTTGATAGGCGCCGAACAACACGCAGGTCCACAACAGATCGCCGGCGATCGTGTTCTTGAAAAACGGCAGGGCCGCGACATAGCACGCGCTCAGCCCGGCGAGATCGTGCGTGTACATGCCATCGAATGCCCAGACGGCGAAATTCGTGGCGAGGAAGAACACGATGGACGACGCCCCCACGAGCGAAAGCAGCACGAGCGGAGAGCGCAATCGGCCGACGCAAAGCGCCATTGCGGCCGGCGCCGCGCTCGCGACGTAGACGACGGCCATCACCCGCCAATCGTAAAATCCCATCATCGAATCGCTCAGCGCCATGGCGATCAGCGGGACCGCCAGCGACAGGATTCGGACACGGAACATCGCGGCCGCGAACAGCGCGCTGGCCGCGAGCGGCGTGAAATGCCATGCGTGCGGAACCACGCGCACGAATACGTCGAGCCCGATGAGTGCCGCGCCGAGCAGGAGGTCGGGCACGATCGGCGAACCACGCCATGTGTGCGCTCGGGACATCGGGTTCATTCCCACCTCCAAACGGCGACTACTCTGCCTGGCGGCTCTGGCATCGCGCGGCAGCTCGTACGACGGTATATCGTCATTCGCCCGGTTTTGCCAGTTCCTCGCGGATTCTGCGGATTCTGGAGTTCCCGATCGTCGATTTTTTCGTTGGCAATGCCGATCGCTCGGCAAATGCCAGCGCGAGACCGCCCCGGCTGCGGTGCGCCGCTATCGAGACCGTCTCGTCCCCGGGGATGCTAGCGCGATCCGCCGTATTTCTTGACCGCGGCTTCGATGCTCGGCCCGGCTTTCGCCAGGTCTTCGGGCCGCATTGCCGGCAAAAACTCCACCTTGGCATTGGTGGCGAGAAACCACGGTTCGGCGAGCGCCGGAATCTGCGATACGTCGGTGATGTCGACGACCAGGATGCCGCCGCGCTTGCCGTCTTCCGCCGTGAAATACGCCGCTTCCGGTTTGAGGTCCGCGAGGATCGATTGCACGGTCGAGGCGAGCGTGCCCTTTCGCGCGAGTGCATTGCCTGCTTCGACCTCCCACGAAATCTTCATGATGAATCGCATGGTGCCCCTTTCACAGGATGTTCCATCCGCTGCGGCCGGCTGGCGGCGCGGGATCGGCACACTACGCGGCATCGGATTTCTGCTCAAGCGCGAGCCGCCCGTCGGCTGGTCTTCAAGCTGGATCGGGTGTAAGCTTGCCGCGCGTCAGAGATTGAGAAATCGGAACGGGAAGCGGCGCTTCTCATCACTGATTTGCGAGTTCATGGATTCCGGAAAGGTGAGCCCATGGCATTCAAGCCGAATTACCGTCAGCAGCGTGCGGAACGCGATCGCCAGGCGCGCGCCAAACAGGCGGAGAAGCTCAAGAAGCTGCACGAGAAATCCGAACAGCGCAAAGCCGAGCGGGATCGCGCCACGGCTCCGGCGGAAGGGGAGCAGGAGGAATAGCAATTCGAGGGCGAGATCGTTCGAGGGCGGGATCGATGGAAGCAAGCCGGGAGCTGCTTACGTTGAGAACGTCAAGAAGCATGTGACAGCCCGGCAAACCGGGCGGCGCGCGCTCAGAGCAAACTGAAAGTCTGTGATGGATTTCGATTATACCGCGCCTGCGGAACTTTTCATCGCGAAGCGCTCGGGCGGGCCGCGGGGCCCGCTCGGATACCGGCGGTTCGCTTCCGCCGCCGAGGCCATTCGCTTTGCGGTCGAGGAGCTTCCGGGCGCGCGCATGCTCGGCGCCTTCATGCAGGTGGGCGATCTGCGGTTCGACGCCGAGGGCATTCGCTCGCTTTATCATCATCACGATTATCCGCTGCAACGCGCCGAGCATTCGCCGGCGGTCGGCGACTTGACTCCGAAACCGGTCCGGCGCTAGGGACGGGCACAACCAAGTTTTCGGCCTGCCTTGCCACGCTCCCCTGGTGGGTTGCGCTCTCAAGTCACCCCCGAACTCGGATGTCCGTCGGGTGAATGCCGGCGGGAGCAAGCGTGCAACAGATGGAGGCCGATTATGGCCACAGGTACCGTGAAATTCTTCAACGTGCAAAAGGGCTTCGGTTTCATCCAGCCGGATGACGGATCCCGGGACGTGTTCGTGCATATCAGCGCGGTGGAGCGCGCCGGGCTGGGCACGCTGGTGCAAGGCCAGCAAGTCAGCTACGACGTGGTGACCGAGCGCGGCAAGCAGGCGGCCGGCAATCTTCGCTCGGCCTGATCAGGCGCGCGTTGCGATCGAGAGAACGCCCGGCATGGCCGGGCGTTCTCGCTTTGGAGCTGCCCGCATCCCCTTTCGACGGGGCTCCTTACGACCTCAGGTCCCGATCAAAAGCGTACTTCTCGGTTACCCCACAGGCACTGCATGCGAACACATGCATGTCGACCCGCTTGTCGTCGTATGCCGGCTCGACCAGCGTAAGCGGCATTGGGCCGCCGCATGCGATGCAGACAATTCTCGTACTGATCGCGCTCGGCGATCGCTGAGTAAGCATGGCATTCCCCCTTCCGCCGACGTGCTTCGGCGTGAATGCAAAGGACGCCAATCCAAAAGCAACAGGTGGGACGCCAATCCAAAAGCAACAGGTGCAAAATGCGGTCGCCTTGTTGGCGGCGACTCGATTGCCGGGTATTTTCCTCCTATCGCGACGCGGAGTCGAGTCGGTCGTCGACACGACATAGCGATGCCGGCGGGAGGCCGCTCATGATCCATGTCCTCGCAATCATCACGGCAAGGCCGGGCCAGCGCGAAACGGTGCTTCAGGCCTTTCGCGCCAATGTTCCGGCCGTGCGCGCCGAGCAGGGCTGTATCGAATATGGTGCGGCAGTCGATGTCGAGGGTCTGGGCGAAATCCAGACGCAATTCGGACCGGATACTTTCGTCGTCATCGAAAAATGGGCAAGCGTCGATGCGCTCAAAGCCCATGCCGTCGCGCCGCATATGAAGGCTTTCGGCGCCAAGACCCGGCCCATGATTGCGAGCCGGACCATTCACGTCCTCTCGCCGACCTGACTGCGAGCGCTCGACGTTATCGATCACATCGGCCGAGTTTCGGACCACTCGTTGCCGCTGTTCCCATTGCCTCGCATACTGGATCTGCTCCAGAGCCTAGCCGCTGTCTCCCGTGAGTGAGCCTCGGTTCTACTTCCCCAAGGGTTTCAGCTGCTCCAGTTCCGGAAACGGCTGGTAATCAAGATTACCGCATTGATCGGGAGGCGCGTCGATAAACTGATTGACCCTGCCATCGAAGTAAACTGCCATTTTGTTGGTGGTTCCAACGTATTTGCCGTCTAATCTCGCGTTGTACCGAACGCAGACGAAATAGTGTTCTGTGCCGAGAGCCATCGGCGCAAGTGCTGATATGTACGCATCACGGACATTCGTTGGATCGGCCAAGAACGTCCGCATGAAATAGAGCAACTCCGCCTTGTAGTCCGCAGGCGCGCTCGACCCCGTTGGCTTCGGGCCGAACGTCATCCGGTGCCCGCTCTCCCCACAGCCGCCGAGTAGCAAGACAAGCATCACCAGCATCGCGAAGTGCTTGATTTGGCGGGCCGCTGTCATGCCTGCGAGATGGTCGTGAGAGAAAGCCAGCTGCGCCGATCCTGATCGATCGGCCTCTCGGCGACGCTGCCGTGCTATTTGGCAACCGTGCGCGCGTTGTGGACGTCGGTACCTCGCCGGAGTTTGTGGCAGGATACAGTGGGTCGCCAACTGCCACCATGAGATGGGCGCAGCTCTCATCGCGGCAGGAACAGCACGTTTCGCGTCTCGATGTGGGTTCCCCAGCTGGTATTCTTGCCGAGAGCGGCGATGACGGGCAGCGCCGCGATTTTCTCGCCGTGCTGGAGGATGAAGGCGTCGTAGCCGAAACTCTCGCATATCCCCGCCGTATAGGCGCCAGGGTCCTGGTGAGTACCGGACAATAGTTCCAGCAGAAGTATCGGTCGGTCGCGCGTGAGGGTTGCCCGTGCACCGTTGAGCACCTCGCGCTCGCTGCCCTCGACGTCGGCCTTGATGAAACGCACGTCCATAAAGGCGAAGTCGTCAAGCGTGCGGATCTCGACTTCATAGGTCTTGTTGTTACGAAACTGGGAGTGCGCTCGCTTCAAGCTCCCGGCGAGATGGAGGACCATTCCGTTCTCTGCAAGCGGCACGTAGAAAGTCCCGCGGCCGGCCTCATCGGAGAGGGCCACCTCGTGGACATCGGCGCGACCCCGCAACATGCGGCGCGCAAAGGAGGCGTAATCCGGGTTCGGCTCGAAAGCGACGACCCGGTCGGCGATGCCCGAGAGGGCATAGGCGTAGACCCCCCGACTGGCTCCTACGTCGATCGCGGTGCCGCCACGCGGCAGCAGTTCGGCGAGAACAGCGAGCTCGGGCTCGCCCGAGCGCGCTTCTTCCGCGATACGCCGCCGGTAGAACAAAGATGACGGCATCAGCATCGTCAGCTTTTCGAGGAAAGGCAGCGGCATCAGTATCCCTGAGCTGAGATTACCGAATTGGCCGAATACCGAGCGTCCCTGCTTCAATTTAAAGAAACCGAACGGACCTCATCAACCGTCCCGGCAAAGGAAATCGCTATCTTCTCGATCGAATCGCCGAAACACATCGAGTTGCAAAGATTACCAAAGCCATTTCGGACCTTTCCTTGCCGCTGTTGAGATGACCGGCAGCGCTCGAAGGGGTGGATACTACCCGGTAGGATAAAAGTCGGGCGTGAGCTCAGGGAGGATCTCCAATACGGTGCTTTTCAGCTGTTCTTGCGTGAACGGCTTGCGAATCGTCGCAGTGGCTTTCCTGTAGATCTTGTCGTCACCGATGAACTTCATCGGATCATGGGCGCTACAAATGATGACCTTGATGCTTCTGTCTTTCGGCACGGCTTCAAGAACATGCCCGCCTTGGGGTCCTTCCGGCAACTTCAGATCCAGCGTCATGAGATCGATCTTGGTTCCATTTTTCGGTCCAAGATACTCGAGCGCTTGCTGTCCATTGGTCGCTACCAGCACGGGCGTGAAGCCCAGCGCTTCCAAGCACTCTTGGATTTCGCCGGCGACCCACACTTCATCTTCAACCACTAGCGCGGTTGGCATGGAGCAACTCCACCTTTGGATAGACCAAATCTCATGCGAGTCTCATCGACTTGGCCCGTCTTCGCCTCGCAGCTGGCCGAAGGATGGTGGGCGCTGTAGGGATTGAACCTACGACCTCTCCCGTGTGAAGGGAACGCTCTCCCGCTGAGCTAAGCGCCCTGCGCCGCCGTTTGGCGGAGCTCCTGCGACCGCACCGCCCATTGCCGCGACAGGCAGCAGGAAGTCCGCGGGATTTAAGGGAGCGCACGAAGCGGTGTCAACCGAAGCGCCGAGCGCACGCACCGGCGTCCGTCGCGCCTGTCGGCCCTAGCGGGCGGTCGGGCTCGGGGCCGGGGCCGCCGCGGCAGGTTTGGAAGCGGGCTTCGCCGGCTTCTTCTTGGCGCCCGGCGCCGGACCGAGCTGGGCGAACACCGGGTTGGGCGCGAATTTGACAGTGGCTTTCTCCTGGCCCGGCTGGACCTGCACCGGAACGGTCTGCGCCGTATAGCCCTCGCGCGTGAAGGTCACCGAAAATGCGCCGCCCGTCGGAACCTCCAGCGCGCACGGCGTTTGGCAGCTCGCCCCGAGCGAGGTCTTCGCCTCCGCGCCTTGCGGGTCGGAGTCGAGATCGATGCTGGCGGTGGCGGGCGTCGCCGGCGTGCTGCTGAACAGCCCGAATCCCGCGCCCCGCGGCCAGCCGCTGCACCCGCAAAGCAGCAGCGCGCATCCCCCCAGCACGAGTGATCGCGCTTTGCGCATCTTGCCCTCCCGAGCCGGCCCCCGAGCGGCGTGGACGATACGAAGGCCGGTAGGCGGAAGCAACCGCAGCATTGCCTGCGTTCCATGCAGCCGGCCCGCAAAGTTGCGAACCCTCAAGCGGACGGCCGCATCAGCTCGCGCACGGCCGCCGGCAGGTCGTCGAAACGGCTGATGATCCGGTCCGGCGTGAGCAGGGCGACCGGGGTCTCGGTATAGCCGAAATCGACGGCGACCACCGGAATTGCCGCTCCGCGCGCCATGTGGATGTCGGTACCGGAGTCGCCGACCATCAGCGCGCGTTCCATCCTGCCGCCGGCCCGCGCCACGGTCCGCCGCAGCACTTCCGGATCGGGCTTTTGCAGCCCGAAGGTATCCTGGCCGCAGATGGCGGCGAAACGTCCGGCGAGCCCAAGCGCCTCGAGCAGCCGGACGGCGAGAAACTCCAGCTTGTTCGTGCACACCGCGAGCCGGCACCCGGCCGCGGCGAGCGTATCCAGCGCGGGCTCCAAGCCGGGGAACGGTCGCGAGCGATCGGCGATGTGCGCGGCATAATGCTCGATATAGCCGGCGTACAGCCGGTCCATTTCATCGCCGGAAATTTTCACGTTCTTGCGAGCGAGCGCGCACTCGATCAGCCGCCGCGCCCCGCCCCCGATCATGTTGCGCAGCTCGCCGTCGGGCGCCGGCAATCCTTCGCGCGCGAACAGCGCGTTGAGCGTCGCGATCAGATCCGGAGCGGTATCGACGAGCGTGCCGTCGAGATCGAAGACGATGGTGGGCGCGGCCATGTGTCGGGATCGCTGCTTGGAGGCGATCACGAGGCACGAAACGGGCCGGAATTCAAGGCTATTCCTTGCGCGGCACGCCCGTGTTTTGGACTAGGCGCGGCGCGCGAACGGGGCTAGTAAGGCGCGCCCCACGATCAGCCAGGATCGGCGTCCGCCCTCCCGCCATGAGCTCGGAACATTACAAGCGCCAAGCCGCCGCCGCGGCGCTGGAATTCGTCGAGCCCGGGATGCGCCTCGGCCTGGGCACCGGCTCGACCGCCAAACATTTCGTCGAGCTGCTGGCGGATCGCGTGCGGGCCGGGCTCGACGTGGTCGCGGTGGCGACCTCCGAAGCGACGCGCGCGGACGCCGAGCGGCTGGGGCTGCCCCTGACGACGCTGGACGAGACGCCCGAGCTCGACCTCGCGATCGACGGCGCCGACGAGATCGCGCCGGACCTGACGTTGATCAAGGGCGGAGGCGGCGCGCTGCTCCACGAGAAGATCGTGGCGGCGGCCTCCGCGCGAATGATCGTGATCGCCGACGAGGCGAAATGGGTGGCTCTGCTGGGACGGTTCCCGCTGCCCGTCGAAGTGGTGTCGTTCGGGCTTGCGGCGACGCGGCGTGCGATCGAGAACGCCGCGGCGGGGGCCGGCGCGCCCGGGCCCATCAGCTTGCGGCGGACCAGGGACGGCCATGCTTTCGTCACGGAGGGCGGTCATCTCATTCTTGACGCGGCGCTGACGCGGATCATCGAGCCGCAATTGCTTGCCGATCGGCTTGCGCAGATTCCCGGCGTCGTCGAGCACGGATTATTCATCGGGCTGGCCAAGACCGCGATCATTGCCGGTCCGGACGGCGTGCGCATCGTCGAGCGGCCGTAGTCGAGGACTGCAGGGGAGGAGTGAATTCATGACAGCGCATAAGCTTGCCCGTGGCGCGCGTGCCGCGGCCGTCGTCGTCACCATTGCGATGTTCACCGGGCTTGCGTCGGCACAAGAGCCCACGCCGTCCGGCCTCGCGCTCGCCAAGGAGCTCATCGTGCTCAAAGGATCGACGCAGCTCTGGGACGCGGTCGTCCCCGGCGTCATCGAGCAGGTCAAAGGCGTGTTCATGCAGACCAATCCCGCGCTCGGCAGGGAGCTCAACGACGTTGCGGCGCAGCTGCGGACCGAGTATGCCCCGCGGTCGTCGCAGCTGGTCGACCAGGTCGCGCAGCTGTACGCGAAAACGTTCACCGAGCAGGAGCTCAAGGACGCGCTGGTCTTCTACAAGTCGCCGCTGGGCAGGAAGATCATCAGCGAGGAGCCGAAAGTTCTCGATGACGGTTTCCGCCGCATCCAACAATGGGCCAACAAGTTTTCCGAGGAGGTGATGGGCAGAATGCGCGCGGAGATGAAGAAGAAGGGTTACGATCTCTAGACCTGCGGCGGAGCGAAGCCGCGTGGAGATTGCATGAGCGACGACCTCGATCTGTTCGTGATCGGAGCCGGCTCCGGCGGGGTACGCGCCGCTCGCGTTGCCGCCGAGCATGGCGCCAAGGTCATGATCGCCGAGGAATACCGCGTCGGCGGCACCTGCGTCATTCGCGGTTGCGTGCCGAAGAAACTCCTGGTCTACGCCTCGCGCTTCTCTCACGAATTCATCGAGGCCGCGGGCTACGGCTGGACCGTGTCGCCGCCGAGCTTCGACTGGGCCAGCCTGATCGCCAACAAGGATCGCGAGATTGCCCGGCTCGAAGCGGCCTATATCGCCGGCCTGCAAGATGCCGGGGTGACGATCGTCAAGAGCCGCGCCGTGCTCGAGGACGCGCACAACGTGCGCCTGGTCGCGACCGGCGCCGCGGTGCGCGCCCGCTACGTCCTGGTCGCGACCGGTGGGCGGCCGGCCAACGGCACCATTCCGGGGATCGAGCACGTCATCTCCTCGAACGAGGCGTTTCATTTGCCGGAAATACCCGCCCGCATCCTGATCCAGGGCGGCGGCTACATTGCCGTGGAGTTCGCCTGCATCTTCGCGGGGCTCGGCGCAGAGGTCACCCTGGTCTATCGCGGCGAGAATATCCTGCGCGGCTTCGACGACGATGTGCGCACGCATTTGCGCGCGGAACTGGAGAAGGGCGGGATCCGCATCCTGACGGGTCGCACCGTCGCCGCGGTGGAAAAGACCGCCGCCGGCATGCGCTCGAAGCTCAGCGACGGCCAGGCGATCGAGACCGACCGCGTCATGTTCGCGATCGGCCGGCGGCCCAATGTCGCCGGCTTCGGGCTCGAGGCGCTGGGGGTGAAGCTTGCGGATAACGGCGGCATCGCCGTCGACCCCTATTCCCGGAGTTCGACGTCGAACATCTATGCGATCGGCGACGTCACCAACCGGGTGAACCTGACCCCGGTTGCGATCCGGGAGGGCCAGGCATTTGCCGATAGTGTTTTCGGCGATCGTCCGACCGCGGTCGATCATGCTCATATCGCGACCGCGGTGTTTTCCGAGCCGGAAGTCGGGGTGATCGGCCTGACCGAGACCATGGCCCGAGCCCGGCTCGCGGCGGTCGACATCTACCGTGCGACGTTTCGGCCGCTGAAGTCGACGCTGTCCGGTCGCGGCAACCGCATGCTGATGAAACTCGTGGTCGACGGCTCGACCGATCGGGTGGTCGGCTGCCACATGGTGGGTCCGGACGCGGCCGAGCTCATTCAGCTGATTGCCGTTTTGGTCACCATGAAGGCGCGCAAGGCGGATTTCGACGCCACCATGGCGCTGCATCCGACCGCGGCGGAGGAACTCGTTACCATGCGCAAGCCCGTGGCGCGCTATAAGCGGGAAGCGGCCGAGTAGGGGACCGCGCCGAAGCCGGCCTGCGGGCATCGTTAGACGAAGGCCGCGCCGGGCGTGTATAACCCCGCTCCCCCGGGCGGAACGCCCGCAGATGTCCGTGGTGGAGAATGGGTGAGATGATCATGCCCCAGCGCTGGGCTCCCGACAGCTGGCGGAGCCGGCCGGCCAAGCAGCTCCCGGAGTACCCCGATCCGGCGGCGCTCGCCCAGGTCGAACGCCAGCTCGCGACCTTCCCGCCGCTGGTGTTCGCCGGCGAGGCGCGCAGCCTCAAGCGGGCGCTGGGCCGGGTCGCGGCCGGGAAGGCTTTCCTGCTGCAGGGCGGCGACTGCGCCGAGAGCTTCGCCGAGCACGGCGCCGACAATATCCGCGATTTCTTCCGGGTCTTTCTGCAGATGGCGGTCGTGCTCACCTATGCGGCGGCTTCGCCGGTAGTGAAGGTCGGCCGCATTGCCGGCGAGTTCGCCAAGCCGCGCTCATCCCCGACCGAGAAGCGCGACGGCAAGGAGCTGCCGAGCTATCGCGGCGACATCATCAACGACATCGAGTTCACGACCGCCGCGCGCACCCCCGATCCGCACCGGCAGCTCGAGGCCTATCGCCAGTGCGCGGCAACCCTCAATCTTCTGCGCGCCTTCGCCCAGGGCGGCTACGCCAATCTCGGCAGCGTGCACCAGTGGATGCTCGGCTCGATCAAGGACAGCCCGCAGTCGCGACGCTATCTCGAGCTCGCCAACCGCATCTCCGAGGCGCTCGGCTTCATGCGCGCCTGCGGGCTCGATCTCGAGAGCCATCCGGAGCTCAAGACCACGGATTTCTACACCAGCCACGAGGCGCTGCTGCTGCCCTATGAGCAGGCGCTCACCCGGGTGGATTCGACCTCGGGCGACTGGTACTGCACCTCGGGCCACCTCTTGTGGATCGGCGACCGCACGCGCCAGCCCGATCATGCCCACGTCGAGTTCTGCCGCGGCATCAAGAATCCGCTCGGCCTCAAGTGCGGGCCCTCGCTCAAGCCCGACGAGCTTATCCGACTGATCGATATCCTCAATCCGGACAACGAGCCCGGAAGGCTCACCCTGATCTGCCGGTTCGGCGCAGAAAGGGTCGGCGAGCATCTGCCCATGCTGGTGCGCGCGGTCGAACGCGAAGGCAGAACCGTGGTGTGGTCGTGCGACCCCATGCACGGCAACACCGTGATTTCCGCCTCGGGTTACAAGACCCGGCCGTTCGACCTCATTCTCCAGGAGGTGAAGAGCTTCTTCGCGGTGCACGCGGCCGAGGGCAGCTATGCGGGCGGCGTGCATCTCGAGATGACCGGCCAGGACGTGACCGAATGCACCGGCGGCGCGCGGGCCATCACCGACGCCGAGCTCAACGACCGCTATCACACGTTTTGCGACCCGCGGCTCAATGCCGAGCAGTCGATCGACCTTGCATTCCTGCTCGCGGAATTGCTGAAAGCGGAGCGCCCGGCGCAGCACCAGCCATTGCCCGCAGCGGCGGGGCTGTGAGCCCCTGAAGATCGCAGCGCGAAAACGTCGTTCCGAGCGAAATCGCTCGGAATCTGCGATTTTTTTGCCCTTGTTCATAAAAGTTTTGAAGCCGTATCAATGGTTTAAGTCGTTTCAATCCGCTAAACTACATCTTGTGCGCTTATAACTACTTCGCCACAATCTGTCTTACATGAATCCAGGCCGCGCGGGCGCGGGTTCCGGGCGTGCCGGCCGATTTGCGCAGCCTCGACGGCGCGCGTACATCAGGCCATGAACGCCCGCTCGTCCGACCGCCTCACGATTGCGCTGGCGCAGCTCGATCCGACCGTCGGCGACGTGGCCGGCTGCCTGGAGAAGGCGCGGCAGGCCCGGGCTGCTGCGGCGCGCGCGGGCGCCGACGTCGTGATGTTTGCCGAGCTCTTCATCGGCGGTTACCCGCCGGAAGACCTCGTGCTCAAGCCGGCGTTTCAGGCCGCCTGCCGTTCCGCCGTCGAGACCTTGGCGCGCGAGACCGCCGACAACGGGCCGGCGCTGCTGATCGGCGCGCCCTGGGTGGAGGAGGGGAAGCTCTACAATACCTATCTTCTGCTCGGCGGCGGCGGCATCCAGGCCAAGCGCTTCAAGGTCGATCTGCCGAACTACGGCGTGTTCGACGAGAAACGCGTGTTCACGCCGGGACCCATGCCGGGCCCTATCGTGCTCGACGGCGTGCGGATCGGCATTCCGATCTGCGAGGATATCTGGGGCCCCGACATCGTCGAATGCATTGCGGAGACCGGCGGGGAAATCCTGCTGGTGCCGAACGGGTCGCCCTATTGGCGCGACAAGACCGAGGTTCGCCTCAACCTCGCGGTCTCGCGGGTGACGGAGAGCGGCCTGCCGCTCGTCTATCTCAATCAGGTCGGCGGCCAGGACGAGTTGGTGTTCGACGGCGCCTCCTTCGTGCTCAACGCCGACCGCACGCTCGCCGCCCAGCTTCCGGCGTTTCGCGAGAGTTTGGCGATCACGCACTGGCGGCGCGGAAACGACGGCTGGCGCTGCATCGAGGGGCCGATCGAGGCGATCGAGGAGGGGGACGAGGGCGACTACGCCGCATGCATGCTGGGCTTGCGCGATTACGTCGAGAAGAACCGGTTTCCCGGGGTGGTTCTCGGCCTTTCCGGCGGCATCGACTCCGCGCTTTGCGCGGCAATCGCCGTCGACGCGCTGGGGCCGCAGCGGGTGCGCTGCGTCATGCTGCCCTATCGCTTCACCTCGCAGCAGTCGCTCGATTCGGCCGCCGCGGTCGCAAAGAAGCTCGGCGTCGGTTACGAGGTCGTTGCGATCGAGCCGGCGGTCGAAGGCCTCGAGCGCGCGCTAGCCCCGCTGTTTGCCGGAAAGGCGCGCGACGCAACGGAGGAAAATCTGCAGTCGCGCGCGCGCGGCGCCATCCTGATGGCCATCTCCAACAAGTTCGGGCTGATGGTGGTGACGACCGGAAACAAATCGGAAATGTCGACCGGCTACGCGACGCTCTACGGCGACATGAACGGCGGCTTCAATCCGATCAAGGATCTCTACAAGACCGAGGTCTATCGGCTGGCGCGCCTGCGCAACTCCTGGAAGCCCAGGGGCGCGCTCGGGCCCGCCGGGCCCGTGATCCCGCAGGACGTGCTCGACCGGGCCCCGAGCGCAGAGCTGCGCGCGGACCAGCGCGACGCGGACACGCTGCCGCCCTATGAGGTGCTCGACCCGATCCTCGAGCGGCTGGTCGAGCGCGAGGAGCCGGTCTCCGCGATCGTCGCTGCCGGGTACGATCGCGAGACGGTCGTCAAGATCGAGCGCATGCTGCACCTTGCCGAGTACAAGCGCCGCCAGGCCGCGCCCGGCGTGAAGGTCACGCTCAAGAATTTCGGCCGCGACCGCCGCTATCCGATCACCAACGCGTTCCGCGATCCGGGCGCGCCGGTGGCCGAGGCCGGCGGTGCGCCGCGCGAACCGGCGGCCGCGACCAAGCGCGCGGCGCGCGACGGGTGAATGATACGGGGCAGGCCGTCGTATTGATTCCAGGCAAGCCGCAATCGCTCCCTCCCCGCTTGTGGGGGAGGGATGGGAGGGGATTTATTCGGTTCTGCGCAAGTGATGCCCGCCTCCCGATCGCGCTTCGCGCGATCGACCTCCCCCACAAGGGGGAAGGTAACTGGAGCAAGCTGCTAGTCTAGTCCGATGTAGTAATCGTCCAGCGGCATTTGGCAGCTGGGGAGATCATCTTTTGACGGAGGCTCGGGCAATTCCCTATTCGGCGACAGGCGGTACAAGTTTTCCAACCGCTGTCTCCAGCTCCTTTGTGCAGCGGATGAGGTCGGCGAGCAGCTTTTCGTCGATGTTCACGTGGCCCTCGTACTCCGCCAGGTTTCGTTCGTTGTGAGCCTTGAGGAAGATTTGTATGTCGGCATTATCTGTACCGAGGGTGTGAATGAGCGTCTGGAAGACGGTGATCCTGTTCTCGCGAACTTGCCTCGACCTTGAGCTTCCGAATCTTCACGAGGTTGTCGAGCTCTTGCTTGCCCATGAATTAAGGTCCTTCTCGGAACCAATGATAAAGATCTTCGGAGAACTGTTTATCTTGCTCACAAATGACCCTGTGTCCGACGCTTTGCGCTGCCAATCCTTGAACGAGAGGAACAGCGGGTTGACCTTCTGCCGTAGTTCGTCTTCAGCGCTTTGCGCCGCTGTATAAAGATCGGAATAGTTCAACTCATCTCCGATCACCATGAGGTCGATGTCGCTCTGCGCCGTGTCCGTGCCCTTTGCCACTGAGCCGTACACGAAGGCAGCCTTGATCGCCCCTGCATAAGGTTGGAGGCACTTTCTGATTGGCTCCGCCAAGCCAACGGTCTTCACGACAAGTCGCCGCAGCTCCTCGAAGATGGGAGAGTCCGGGTTCGCTCGGTAATGCTTCTGATTGCCGATGCGTTCGACGGTGACAAGTCCGCTACGCTGCAGCCGTGACAATGCGCGTTCGACAGCCCCCACTCCAGAACGTACGCTCCTGACGATCTCCGACGTGTAGAAGCTCCGCTCAGGATGACTGAAAATGAGCGCAAGCACGCGTTGCCGCACCTTCGAAAACAACGCGCTGGAGAGGCTGATAGCCGGAGACATCGTACCCATATTGGGTAACATAGAACCCAATTCGGGTAGGATCAAAATATTCTGGGAAATATCAGCATTTACAGAGGCTTAAATCCATTTACCTTTCACGCGCTTTACCTCTCCGGCAAGCGGCGAGAGAGAGAGAGAGAGAGAGAGAGAGAGGGAGGAAGGGGAGGGATTACCGCACCGGATAGAACTGCGGGCCGACCGAGCGCACCTTGCGCTTGCCGTCCTTGTCCGCGGGCGCGGCATTGCCGTCGGGGGGCTTTGCTTCCGCCGGCGCCGCATTTGCCGGCGCCGCGCTCTCCGCGGGGGGCGGGCCGGGCTTGTTCTTGCGAGAATCCTGCTTGGCCGGCTTGCCGGAATCCGTCTTGGGCTGCGCAAAGGCCTTGGCCTTTTCGTCGGTGACGATGACGTCGCCGCGCTCCAGCGTGGGATCGTTCGGGCCGAACGCTTCGGTCCAGCTCTGTCCGGGCCGTTTACAGCTGCACGACGGATTGAACTCCTGCCGGTATTTGAACGCGTTGGCGAGTTGTTTGTACGGCGTGCCGGAGAGCGAGACGGCCTGGGACACCTCTTCGCCGGGATTGCGATAGGTGTACAATCCGACTTCGGTGGCCGGACACATCTGCTGGCAGGTTCGCTCGTCGTCCTGGAACTTGGACGGCACGGTCGCGAACGAGATCGGGTAGAAGAAACCGTCGCAGGTACGCACGCAAACCGTCCGGTAGGTCGAGGATTGCGAATTGTCCGGACTGCCGTAGGTTCCGTACTCCGGCGGCGGCGCGGCGGGAGCGCCGAACAGCGTCTCGAAGAAGCCGCGCTGACGCGGCGGCGCGGCGCTGCGGTATTGTGGGCCGCAGTCGTTGACCGCGAGCGCTCCGAGGATCGCGCGCCGCTGCTCGCCGCGGTCGGCGCTGCCGCCCTGCAGCCGCTGCAGCTCGCCGATCGCCCGATCGAGATTGGCACGGATGCGCTGGATCTGATTGCTCAGCTCCACGCATTGCGGCGACTGCCCGCGCCCGAACAAAAAGAAGCCCGAGCTTTCGCATCCCAGCCGGCGCGATTGGCCGACGGTGCGGTCGAGGTCGAACTGCTGCTTGTTGACGGCATCTTCGTACCGCCGGATCTGGTCGCCGCCCGCGGGATCGCTGATGCCGCGGTCGAGCAAGCCAAGCTGGCTCTCGAGCCGGACGCACATTTGGCTCTTGGGCGGCTCTCCCGGAGGAGGCGGGAAGCCCTGCGCATGCGCGGCAAGCGACCCGGCAAGGACGACGACCAGGGCCGGCGCGAAAACTCCGATCGATTTCGTCATGCCCGGTCCAGCGGCCCCGTGATTCGCGTGCGAGAGCAGCGATTTCGCCCGCCATCATGCCGGATTCCCGCGCATCCCGACACAGAATTGTGGGGCGGCTCACGATCCGCGGGGAGCCCGGGGCGGCGGCGCGGCGGCGCGGCGGCGCGGCGGCGCGGATCAAGCGCGGCAAAGGCGGCCAAAGTGTGGACCGTGCCGGCGTGACGCCCGTCTGCGCATGGCCGCGCCCCGCTCCATAGTCCGACCGCCCGACGGGAACCAAGGTCCATCGCCCCCGTTTCGTTTCCTGCGGAACGGGTTCTTGGAGCAGGATTTGCCAAATGCGTGCTTCCGTCATCGCCGTCCTCCTATTGCTGGCCGGTTCAACTTCTGGACCAGATTTATGGGCACAAACCGCACCTCCCCCTCCTGCCGCGCCGCAAGTAACTCCACAGCTCAACAATCCGGGTCCGCAACTGACAATCCCCCAACCTTCGCGCCCCGTACAGCAGTCATCTCCGCCCAGCACACCTGCGCCCAGCACAGGGTTGCAGAACGTCCCTGAGCAATCACCGGCCGTGGGCCGACCCCGTCAACGTTCCGCTACGCACCGACACGTTTCCCGAACCGACAACACGAGCACTCCGCGCAGTACAGCTGCTCAGGGAGCGAGTTGTTCCTATCCACACTGCATTCAACGATGCATGGACAGCGGTCTGGTATTCCTCATCGTCGGGCGCAGCGGCGGGAGTTCTTGCCAGGACCAGTGCAAGCATAAGGGCTGCGGCTATCGCGATCCCGTCCTGGGCGATCCATGACTGGCAGCTTCGCCGCGTTACCGAGAGAAATATCCAGGCGCGTTGCTCATTTTCTGGTTGCTTCCGCCCGTAGGTTCCAAATGATTCCGGTGATGATGATTGCCGCCCCCGCGAACACGAAGCCGTCGAGCGGCTCGCCGTAAATCGACCAGCCGATCAGCGCGATCAGCGGAATGCGCAGGAAATCCAGCGGCACCACGATGGTGGCGTCGCCGTGGCGGAACGCATTGGTCAGGCAGAAGTGCGAGGACAGCCCGGCGATCGCCACCCCGAGCATCGGCAGCGCCAGTGCCGTGTCGATCTTGGCCACGAACGACGGACTGCTGCCCACGAGATTCATCGGCAGCTGCATGGCGTTCATCCAGAACAGGATGGCGAAGGTGGTCTCGGTCACGATCAGCTTCTTGGTGGCGATGGTGGAAACGGCAAACCCGAACGCGGCGCCGAGGATGATCAACGCGGCCGGCTGGAAGGCTTCGAGCCCCGGTCGCAGGATCACGGCGACGCCGAGGAAGCCGAGCACCACGGCACCGGCCCGGCTCGTCGTCATTCGCTCCTGCAGCAGCCAAGCCGCGAGCAAGGCGAGCCAGGCCGGATTGGTGAACTCGAGCGCGAACACGGTCGCGAGCGGCAGCAAGGTGATGCTCAGCGCCCAGGCATATTGCGCGGCGAAATGCACGCTGTTGCGCACCCCATGCATCCCCATGCGCCGCGGCCACAGCGAGGCGCGCAGCGCCGGTCGCGCGCAGACGACCGCCAACAAGATCGCCAGGCCCGCGGCGTTGCGCATCGCCAGGATCTCGAACACATTGAACGTGCGCGCGAGCGCGCGGATCGACACCGCCATGACCGAGAACGACAGCAGCACGCCGCTCATCCACAGCATGACGCGGCCGATGCTGGCGCCGGTCACGATCCGCTTGGGCTCCAGACGAGCGGTGACGGAATTGGCTCCGAGGGAGCCGCAGTCGACTCCCTCTCCCGGGAGGGGAGAGGGATGGGGTGAGGGGGATCGGGCCATTGTTAGATGTTTTAGATCGTGACCCCCTCATCCGGTCCTCGCCTGCCGAACTCGGGTGTTCCCGAGTTCGGCCGATTATGATTGCCCAAGTCGGAAACATCCGACTTGGGGTAGCGAGGACCGACCCCGGATCGGGTCCGGGGCAGGCTCTCTCCCCAGCGGGGAGAGGTAAAACTCCGCTCGGCCCTCATATGTGATCCCACAAGAGGGAGTGTTCCGAGCGAGCTGATACCCATATGCCGGCTATTCCGCGTCCGGCTGGTTTTCGGGCCGCGCCTGCTCGAACGCCGCAAGCTTTTGGCAGGCGCTATCGACCGCGACGATGCGCGGGAAGCTCTCGAGCGGCACCTTGTAGCGGCGCGCATTGGCGATCTGGGGAACCAGACACACATCGGCGAGGGTGACCTCCGCGCCGAATGCATAAGGTCCCGGCGCGATCATCGCCTCGATGGCCTCGAAACCGGAAACGATCCAATGCGCGTACCAGGAATCGATATCGACCTGGTCGTGCTTCAGTGTTCGTTTCAGATACTGCAGCACGACGAGATTGTTGAGCGGATGGATGTCGCAGGCGATCGCCTGGGCTACAGCGCGGATTTTGGCGCGCACCACGGGATCGCCGGACAGCAGCGGCGGCTCCGGGTGGGTCTCCTCGAGATAGTCGATGATGGCCAGCGATTGGGTGAGCACCTCGCCGCCGGGAACGGCGAGCGCGGGCACCCGCATCTGCGGATTGATGCCGCGGTATTCGGGGCGCCGCTGCTCGCCGCCTTCCTTGGTGAGGTGGACGGGCAGGATCTCGTAGCTCAATCCCTTGAGGTTGAGCGCGATGCGCACCCGATAGGCGGCGGAGGAGCGAAAATACGAATAGAGCTTCAACATGGGTACCGTTTGCAGCCGGGAGGGATGGTCGAGGCCCGCCGATGGGCGTGGGAAAGCCCATCGAGCATGGCGGAAGAACGCTGGCGGTGCAACGGCGGGGAAATCGTGGTTTCCCGCAAGGCTCCGCGAGACGCCACGCATTGACCCCGGCAAACCGCGCAACTAGGTAGATTGAGCTTCCTTACGCCGGGCGCCCTGATGTCATGAAGCTCGCCTCGCTCAAGCACGGCCGCGATGGGCAATTGCTCGTCGTCTCGCGCGATCTGACGCGCTCGGCGGATGCCTCGCACGTGGTGCCTACGCTCCAAGCGGCGCTCGACGATTGGGACGCGGCCGCACCGCGGCTAGAGGAGATCGCCGATGCGCTCGAAGCCGGCCGCATCGCCCACCTCGCGTTCGATCCGAGAAAATGCGCCGCGCCGTTGCCGCGCGCCTTCCAGTGGGCCGACGGCTCGGCTTACGTCAATCACGTGGAGCTCCTCCGCAAGGCGCGCGGCGCCGAGCTGCCGGCCTCGTTCTGGAGCGATCCGCTGATGTATCAGGGCGGCTCGGACGCTTTCCTCGGCCCGACCGACCCGATCGAAGTCGTCGACGAGGCCTACGGCATCGATTTCGAGGCGGAGGTCGCCGTGATCCTCGGCGATGTGAAAATGGCCGCCGGCTGCGAGCAGGCGGCGCGGGCCATCCGGCTCCTCGCGCTCGTCAATGACGTCTCGTTGCGCAACCTCATTCCCGCCGAGCTCGCCAAAGGCTTCGGCTTCTTCCACGCCAAGCCCTCGTCCGCCTTCTCGCCGGTGGCGGCGACCCCGGACGAGCTCGGCCATTCCTTCGACGGCGCCAAGGTCGCGCTGCCGCTCTTGAGCTACGTCAACGGTGCGCCGTTCGGAAAGCCGAATGCGGGTGCCGACATGACCTTCGACTTTCCGACGCTGATCGCGCATGCGGCGAAAACTCGGCCACTCTCGGCCGGCACCATCGTCGGGTCGGGCACGGTCTCGAACAAGGACTCCGACGGGTCCGGCCGCCCGATCGCCGAGGGCGGGCTCGGCTATTCGTGCATCGCCGAGCAGCGCATGGTCGAGACGATCCGCTCCGGCAAGCCGCAGACGGAATTCCTCAAATTCGGCGATCGGGTCCGCATCGAGATGCTCGACGCGGACGGCCGCTCCATCTTCGGCGCGATCGACCAGGGCGTGGCGCGCTACGCGCCGGGGCGCGGGACGTAAGCCGAGACAACGATCAGGGGACCGCGATGAGCAAGGGTTTTGCTTCGAGTGCCGATACCACGGAAAAGAAGATCTCGTTCACCCGCATCGGCTCCGGGCTTTATGCGTTCACGGCCGAAGGCGATCCGAACTCCGGCGTCATCGTGGGCGACGACGCGGTCATGGTCGTCGATGCGCAAGCGACCCCGGCGATGGCGCGCGAGGTCATCGACCGGGTGGCGAAGATCACGGACAAGCCGATCCGCTACGTGCTGCTCAGCCATTACCACGCTGTGCGGGTGCTCGGCGCATCGGCCTATGCGGGTGCCGAAATCCTCGCCTCCGACACGACCCGCGGCCTTATCGCGGAACGGGGCCAGGCCGACATGGATTCCGAGATCGGGCGCTTTCCCAGGCTGTTCCGCGCGGTCGAAACCATCCCGGGACTGACGTGGCCTACCCTGACGTTCCCGACCGAACTGTCGGTCTGGCTCGGCAACCGCGAGGTCCGGATCATGCATCTGGGGCGGGCGCACACCGCCGGCGACGTGGTTGCGTTCGTGCCCGACGCCGGCGTGGCGTTCTCGGGCGACCTCGTCGAATATCACTCGGCATGCTATTGCGGCGACGCGCATTTCAACGACTGGCCGGCAACGCTCGACCGGCTTGCCGAGATGCGCCCGGTTGCGCTGGTGCCCGGCCGCGGCCCCGCGCTGACCTCGGCCGAGATGGTCGCCGACGGCATTCGGCTGACGCGCGATTTCCTGTCGACCTTGTACGGCTCGGTTGCCGACAGCGTGGCCAACGGTCGATCGCTCAAGCAGGCATTCGATGCCGCGCGCGAAGTCATGGACCCGAAGTTCTCCTCTTACGCGATCTACGAGCATTGCCTGCCGTTCAACGTCTCGCGCGCCTACGACGAGGCGCGCGGCATCGATTGGCCGGTGATCTGGACCGCGCAGCGCGACCGGGAGATGTGGGCCGCGCTGCAGGGCTGAGTGCCGCCGCGCCGGCGGCGCAAAGATCCCCGCGATGGTAAACATTGCGTTGCCGCAAAAGCGCTCGCGAGCGCCAAGTCCGCGGATTTTTCCGGGCCATCGGCCGTGCACTTGTCTACAATTGCGTCGACCGGCTTGAACGCTTCGAAAGACTTCTCGGGCATGTTGGGTTCGACGTTCGGATTGGGGGATCCCCGCCGACGGCGCCAATCGATGCTTGATCCGAGGGAGTAAGCGATGCAAAGCCTATTTCGCCGTTTTCTGCGGGATGATTCCGGTGCAACCGCCATCGAGTACGGTCTGATCGCGTCGGGGATCGCGCTGGCGATCATCGTCGCGGTGCAGCTCGTGGGCACCAACCTGAACACGACGTTCGACAGCGTCGCGAACGCGGTACGCTAGACCGAACCGCCTGAGAGTTTAAGAAAAGGCTCCGGCAGGGTCCGGAGCCTTTTTCCGTTGGCGACGCGCGTCGATATCGGCTCCCGCCGGTCTCGTACCCAGCTCCCCGCCTCCCCATATGGCCCTCATCCGCAAATCGGAGGGCCCTCCATGCGTCATCGGTTTCTCACGCGCGGTCGGCGCTCGGCGCCGAGCCGGGCGCTCGCGCTCGCGGCCGCGGCATCGCTGTGCCTGGCCGCCGCTGCGGCGAGCGCGGCGGAACAGCCGGACCTGATCTTCAGGAAATCGACGGTGTTCAAGCTGCTGACGCCGAACGACAAGCTCGCCACCTACGCGATCGACGATCCGGAAGTCGAGGGCGTCGCCTGCCATTTCACCGTGCCGGAGCGCGGCGGCATTTCGGGATGGCTCGGCGTCGCCGAGCAGGTCTCCGACATTTCGCTCGCCTGCCGGCAGGTCGGGCCGATCCATTTCAAGCAGAAGTTCGCGCAGGGCGAGGAAATGTTCCGCCGCCGCCGCTCGGTCCTGTTCAAGAAGATGCAGATCGTGCGCGGCTGCGACGCCAAGCGCAACGTGCTGGTCTATGTGGTCTATTCGGACAAGCTGATCGAGGGCTCGCCCAAGAACTCGACCTCGAGCGTGCCGATCATGCCCTGGGGATCCGAGCCGCCGCCGCGCTGCGCCGATTGGGTCGAGCAATGACCCTCGGCCGAATGCAAGCCCTCAGCGCGTGCACTCGATGGCCACGAGCTCGCTGCAGGCGCCGCGGCACGCGGGTTTTGCCGGCACGGCCGCGGTGATGTCGGATTGCGCCACCTTGCGGAACGAGCGCGCGTCGGCGAACGCCTGCGAACGGCAATAGGCGCGGGCGACCGCCGCCCCGCAGCTTGCGCCGGTCGCCAGGCACCGATCGACCCCATAGCCGTCGTCATTGTCGACGATGAACATGCGTGTTTCCGCCTCCGCCGCGACGGTCAGGAGCAGGAACAGCGAAAGGCATGCGAGTACCAGCCGCATTTGCAATACTCACGGTTCGGAGAGGCCCCTATTCGGTAAAATACGGGCGAACTCGTTGAGAGGGCGTTAACCGGAAACACGCGGGCAAACGAGGAGCATGAATTGGATTCCACGGTTCGCCGCCATACGCAAAGGTTGAGAAGGCCTGTGGAAAATTTCGCGAAAAGGTGTGGCGCTTGGGCAACGATCGCAGATCGGACGGAGAGGCACAGTCCCGACAATGGTCCCTACAATGCGAAAATGAATGGCGCTTGACGGCGGGCGCCCGCTTAAAGCATTCTCCGCCGCCATGTACGGCGTTTTCCCATGCGGCATTTGCCGGGAGATTATTGGCTAGCGACAACGCTGGCTGCGGCCGTCTTTTCCCGAATTGGATGAAATGGACGCCCCGGCCAGCCGAGGGCGTCCGATGCAATTGAAGCTCTACGACACGCTGACGCGCAAGAAGCGCGATTTCGTGCCGCTCGATTGGGAGCGCGACCTCCCGGAACCCGAGCGGCGCGTGCGCATGTATGTGTGCGGGCCGACGGTCTACGATTTCGCCCACATCGGCAACGCGCGCCCGGTCATCGTCTTCGACGTGCTGTTCCGGCTGCTGCGCCATCTCTACGGGGCGGACCGCGTCGTCTATGTGCGCAACATCACCGACGTCGACGACAGGATCAACGCGCGGGCGGCCGAGCTCGGCGTTCCGATCCGCGAGCTGACGGAGCGGACCTATCGCGATTTCGCCGAGGACGTACGCGCACTCGGTTGCCTTGCGCCGACCTTCGAGCCGCGCGCCACCGAGTATGTCGATGACATGAAGCGGCTGATCGAGCGGCTGATCGACCAAGGCAACGCTTATGTGGCCGAGGAGCACGTGCTCTTCCACGTGCCCTCGATGCCCGATTACGGCCAGCTCTCGAAACGTCCGCTCGACGAGATGCTCGCCGGCGCCCGGGTCGAGGTCGCGCCCTATAAGCGCAACCCGATGGATTTCGTGCTGTGGAAGCCGTCGAAGCCGGGCGAGCCCGCGTGGCCCTCGCCCGCCGGCATCGCGACGCCGGGTCGGCCCGGCTGGCACATCGAGTGCTCGGCGATGGCCTGGCGGCATCTCGGCGAGACGTTCGACATCCACGGCGGCGGCATCGATCTCGAATTCCCGCATCATGAGAACGAGATCGCGCAATCGCGCTCGGCCTTCCATACCCCGCTGATGGCGCGCTTCTGGGTGCACAACGGCTTCCTGCAGCTCGAAGGCGAGAAGATGGCGAAATCGGTGGGCAACGTGGTGACGATGCGGGAGCTGCTGGAGAACTGGAATGGTGTCGGGTGGCCCGGCGAAGCCTTGCGCTTTAACATGCTGCGCACGCATTACCATCAGCCCATGGATTGGACCGCGGCGGGAGTTGAAGAGTCACACAAGATACTTTTGAATTGGTATGAAGATTTACCAGAAGTTTCCGCTGAGGAGATGCCGGCGCCAGAAATTCTTGAAGCTCTTTGCGATGACCTGAACACGCCAGAGGTCATAACGCGATTGCATAAACTAAAACGTCAGAGTCAATCGGGAGCACTGGGGGCATCGCTTCGTCTTTTGGGGTTCTCCGGCGATAGGGATAGGCTTCACCGCTCTTTCCATCTGAAAGCAGAAACCGGGCACTATGTTATATCCTCACCGGGATCTGTTGATATGAGGGCATCCGCATATCCTGACGAACAGCAGAAGCGGCAAATTAGCGGCCTCGTAGCGGCTCGTGATAAAGCGCGGAAACAGAAAAACTTCGCGGAGGCCGACCGCATTCGGGACGAACTTAAGAAGATGCGCATCGTGATAAAAGATTCCAAAGAGGGCACGACGTGGGAAGTGGAGCGATGAGCGCGCTGCGCGCGACCCCTCACCCCGCCCGCGCTGTGCGCGGGCGCCCCTCTCCCGCAAGGGGAGAGGGGATCGGAGCGTGTCGCTCGCCCGAGAACCGCACAGCGCCGGAGATTGAACGATGAGCGGGCCACGGGCTCCGAAACCCTCTCCCCTTGCCGGAGAGGGTGCCGAGGGCCGCAGGCCCGAGGCGGGTGAGGGGGCCTTTGCGGCGACGAGCGGTCGCGCTCGCGTCCTGCGCTCCCGCCTGACCGATGCCGAACGCAAGCTCTGGTACGCGCTGCGCGACCGTCGTTTTGCCAGCGCGAAATTCCGGCGTCAGGTTCCGGTCGGCCCCTATGTGGTGGATTTTCTTTGTTACGAGGCGCGGTTGGTGATCGAAGTGGATGGTGGACAACATGCCGAGTCCGCCAAAGACAGGCGCCGGGATCGCTGGTTTGCCCAGAATGCCTTTCGCGTGCTGCGGTTTTGGAACAACGACGTGCATTCGAATCTCGAAGGCGTGCTGATGGTCATCGTCGATGCGCTGCGCGCGACCCCTCACCCCGCTCGCGCTGCGCGCGAGCGCCCCTCTCCCGCAAGGGGAGAGGGGATCGGAGCGTGTCGCGGTTCCGAGCACGCAAGGCCGGGCCGCTCGCCTCGCAACCTCTCGCCACAAGTGGCCAGGGGTAACGAGGAGATTCCCTCATGAAGGAGCGGATCTATCTGTTCGACACCACGCTGCGGGACGGCGC